>Ga0209467_1000068_pt1 | contig 189672 bp, 139 predicted proteins | sample Higcelwee11metaG_FD_187175 | JGI IMG/M metagenome (GOLD analysis project Ga0209467, IMG submission 187175) | Freshwater pond sediment microbial communities from the University of Edinburgh, under environmental carbon perturbations - High... | ecosystem: Environmental > Aquatic > Freshwater >...
CTGGCGGACCGCCCGCAGTTGCAGCTCCAGCGACGCCTCCAGCGTCTCCAAAACGATCTTGCCAACCTCTTCCCTGTCCATGGCCACCTCCCGGTTTAGCCCTGTTGAAATCGCACAACGGCAACATATACTTTAGCGCAATTCAAATAAACCGCAAGGCGGTTTTTTAGAATTACGTGTTAATTATGCGGAAATCGCCTGGCGAGGTGGCCGCATAGCTGCGGCAAAGAACGGGAGCTTCAGCGGATCGGGGAGCGGACAAGGATGGAGGGGTGAAACGGGTGGGGAGGCTCTATGGATGGCGGGACTATTTTTGCGCGTGGAGCATCGCAGTATCGACTTGCAAGTAGTTTGCCATTAAGGCTTTGTGTCTTAAGTTCATGGCATTGGGGACGTTCCAATTATCTCCCCGCCGCACAAGCGGATACAATTATATTATACACTTTTGGCGTTCACCCCCATTGGTTTCGCGGGGATATGCTGCTTGGGATAACGGGATTTGAGCCCATGACCTTTGCCCCCCAGATTTATTTACCGAACATACCACAATCTAGCCGGTAGAGGCTAATATTTCGCCAGTATAGGGCGTTGTCAAGGCAGATGAAGTGGTATTTTATCGGAATTTCCATGGCGGTGTTTCCACCAGGACGAGCCGTTGGCTACCGGCTTGAAGTGCGAGGGGGGCCGGGAACAGCTCCCGGAGAAGGAGAAGGATGCGCAGCATCCGCATGTCCAGCCGAAGGCTGGTCGCCCCCGCCGGCGACAGAGGCGGACGCCGAAGGCGGAAGGCTTTCAGTTTGCCTCCGGCGGCCAGGGTTTCGCCCCTGGAGGCGACCAGGTCTTCGACCTGGACCGAGTATGCCTGCGGCGCTTGCGGCCTTTTGACGGCTAGGATAGATATAACGAACAGGAGGCCGAGCATGGCGAAAAGCAAATACGACCCGGAGACCTTCCCGGCCTTGGCCAAGCACCACGCCCGCGAGGAGCTGATCGACAAGGAGATCGCCGCCAGGCCGGAGGTCGGCGAGGACGGTTTTCACGGGCATCTCAAGCGGCACTCCGAGTTTTCCGAGTCCATAAAACGAGGCAAGGCGTCAGTGACGGCCAGACCGAGCCGCTGGCGGCCAGGGGGGCTCCGCCACTTTTTGCCTCCGGCGGCCCCGGATTCGCCCGGGGAGGCGACAAGGTCTTCGACCTTGACCATGGCTATTGGTGGCGATGCCACCAATAGCCAGGCTTCAACCCGGCGGAGCCGGAGAAGGATGCGCAACATCCGCATGTCCAGCCGAAGGCTGGTCGCCCCCGCCGGCGACAGAGGCGGACGCCGCAGGGGGTCTTCGACCCTTGTCCTGGGGTGGCTCCGCCACATTTTGCCTCCGGCGGCCAGGGTTTCGCCCCTGGAGGCGACAAGGTCTTCGACCTTGACCATGGCTATTGGTGGTGCCTCCGGCCACTTCTCAGATGAGGTGGCCGAGCTTCTCTTTTTTGGTCTTGAGGTAGCGCGCGTTGTGCTTGCTCGGCTCGATGACGATCGGGACGCGCTCCTTGATGGCCAGGCCGTAGCCCTCGATCCCCACGAGCTTTCGGGGGTTGTTCGTCAAGAGCCGGACGCTCTTGATCCCCAGGTCGATCAGGATCTGCGCGCCGATGCCGTAGTCACGCAGGTCGGCGGGGAAGCCCAGACGGACGTTGGCCTCGACGGTGTCGCAACCCTCGTCCTGGAGCTTGTAGGCGTGGAGCTTGTTGCTCAAGCCAATGCCGCGCCCCTCCTGGCGCATGTAGAGCAAGACGCCGCGGTCGGCGTCGGCGATCATCTCCAGAGCGGTCTCCAACTGGTCGCCGCAGTCGCAGCGGGCGGAGTGGAAGACGTCCCCGGTGAGGCACTCGCTATGGACGCGGGTCAAGACGTCCTCCTGGTCGGCGACGTCGCCGCGGACCAAGGCCAGGTGCTCGAGGTTGTCCAGCTCGGAACGGTAGAGGTGCAAGGTGAAGATGCCGTAACGGGTGGGCATCTTGACCACTTGCTCGCGCTTGACCAGCTTCTCGGTGCGGCGGCGGAAAGCGATGAGGTCGGCGATGGAGCAGAGTTTGAGCCCATGCTTCTCGGCGAAGACGACCAAGTCGTCGAGACGGGCCATGCTGCCGTCGTCCTTCATGATCTCGCAGATGACCCCGGCGGGCCGGAGCCCGGCGAGGCGGGCGAGGTCGACCCCGGCCTCGGTGTGTCCGGTGCGGCGGAGCACGCCGCCGGGCTTGGCCACCAAGGGGAAGATGTGTCCGGGGATCACGAAGTCCTTGGGCTTGCTCCCGGGGTCGGCGAGCAGCTGAAGAGTGCGGGCGCGGTCGAAGGCGGAGATGCCGGTGGAGGTGCCCTCGCGGGCGTCGACGCTGATGGTGAAGGCGGTCTTGAACCGGTCGCGGTTGCCCTCCGGAACCATGGCTTTGAGCTCCAGGCGCTCGGCGGCCTCCTCGGTGATCGGAGCGCAAACCAGGCCCTTGGCGAACGTGGCCATGAAGTTCACCGCCTCGGGCGTGGCCTTCTCGGCGGCGATGTAGAGGTCGCCCTCGTTCTCGCGGTTCTCGTCGTCGGTGACAATGACCATTTTTCCGGCCTTGACGTCGGCCAGGACGGATTCGATGCTGTCAAGCTTGATGCTCACGGGTTGGTCCTTAGTTGTTCCAGTAGGGGGAGATCTCCCTGAGCCTGGCGATGATGGGGGGAAGGACGGCGACGATGTGGTCGACCTCCGCCTCGGTGTTGTATCTGGAGAGGCTGAAACGCACGGAGCCGTGCGCCGAAGTGTAGGGCACGCCCATGGCGCGGAGCACATGGGACGGCTCCAAACTGCCGGTGGTGCAGGCGCTGCCGCTGGAGGCGCAAACACCCTCGCGGTCGAGGAGCAACAATATCGACTCCCCCTCGATGAACTGGAAGCTGATGTTGCTGGTGTTGGGGAGGCGGCTGGAGATGTCGCCGTTGACTTGGCTCTTGGGGATGCGGGACAGGAGCTCGCCCTCGAGCTTGTCGCGCAGCGCCTTGACCCGGACGTTCTCCTCGGTCATATGGGCGGCGGCCAGCTCGGCGGCCTTGCCCAGAGCGACGATTCCGGCGACGTTCTCGGTGCCGGCGCGGCGGCTGCGTTCCTGGTGTCCGCCGAGCATGAACGGCTTGTAACGCGTGCCGCGGCGCACGTAGAGCGCCCCCACGCCCTTGGGCGCGTGCAGCTTGTGCCCCGAAAGGCTGAGCATGTCGATCTTGGAGCTCTTGAGGTCGATCGGCAGCTTTCCCACCGCCTGGACGGCGTCGGTGTGGAAAAGCGCGCCGTGCCGTTTGGCGATGGCGGCGATCCGTTCGACGGGGTAGATGTTGCCGGTCTCGTTGTTAGCCCACATCGCCGAGACCACGGCGGTGTCGCCGTCGACCATGTCCTCAAGTCGCTCCATGTCGAGCCGGCCGCGGGTGTCGACGGGGACCTCGGAGACGCGGTAGCCGCGGGTTTGCAGATCGGCGACAAGGTTGAGGACCGCGGGGTGCTCGACCTTGGTGGTGACCACCTTGCGCCGCTGCGGGCAGTTCTGCAACGCGCTGAGGATGGCGGTGCTGTCGCTCTCGGTGCCGCAGCTGGTGAAAATGATCTCCACCGGGTCGGCCCCGAGCAGCGCGGCGAGGTTGGCGCGGGCCCGCTCGACGGCCGCCGCCACCTGGCCGCCGAAAGTGTGGATGCTCGACGGGTTGCCGTAATAGGTGGTCAGATAGGGCCGCATCGCCTCGAAAACCTCGGGAGCGACGGCGGTGGTGGCGTTGTTGTCGAAGTAGACGGCCTGGTCGATCATTTCACTTCCTCCACGAGCAGCTCGGCCGCGACCAGCTCCCGGAGCTTGTCCTCGACCAAGTTTTTCAAGGTGAGGTGCGAGGTGGGGCAGACGGCGCAACGGCCCTTGAGCCGCACCTGGACGGTGTCGCCGACCAAATCCACCAGCTCGATGCTGCCGCCGTCGGCCTCGAGGCGGGGACGGATCTCCTGGTCGATGACCTCGTTGACCTTCATGACCTTCTGGACGAGGGTCAACGCCTTGGGGGCGGAGACGGCGCCCGCCTCTTCCTTGGGCTTCCAAACGCCGTCGAGGATCTCCTGGATCTCGGCGTGGCAGCGGCCGCAGGCGCCGCCGGCCTTGCAGTAGTTGGTGATCTGGGCGAGGGTCTTGAGGTTGTTCTCCTTGGCCAGCTTGCGGATTTTGGCGTCGGTGACGCCGAAGCAGTGGCAGACGACCCGGCCCTGGTGGTCGGTCTCGTCGTGCTCCTTCACGGCCTCGCCGCGGAAGTTGGCGATGGCGGCCTGCAAGGCCTCCATGCCCATGACGGAGCAGTGCATCTTCTCCTCGGGCATGCCGCCGAGGGCGTCGGCGATGTCCTGGTTGGTGATCTTGAGGGCCTCCTCGATGGTCTTGCCCTTGGCCATCTCGGTGAGGATGGAGGAGGAGGCGATGGCGCTGCCGCAGCCGAAAGTCTTGAACTTGATGTCGTCGATGCGGCCGTCGGCGTCGAGTTTGAACGTCAAGCGCAAGGCGTCGCCACAGGTGATATTGCCCACCTCGCCCGAGCCGTCGGGTTTCTCTATCTCGCCCACGTTGCGCGGGTGGAGGAAATGATCCATCACTTTGTCGCTATAGTTCCACATGGTCGTGCCCTTCCTGTAACGGTGAATGAAACGCGGAAACCACCACTACAATCCTACCATGGCTCGACCGAAAATGCAAACGGGAAAGTTTGTCCGGGGGCGCCAACATCGCAATAAGCGCATTCTGGCAAGGACTCCAAGGACTCCAAGGACTCCAAGGACTCCAAGGACTCCAAGGACTCCAAGGACTCCAAGGACTCCAAGGACTCCAAGGACTCCAAGGACTCCAAGGACTCCAAGGACTCCAAGGACTCCAAGGACGGAGATTCCAACGCAAACGCTTGCGCGTCTTTGCTGTCCCTTGCCGTCCTTGTTGTCCTTGGCAAGGCGCCAGCCTAGTTCTTGGGAAGCGGGAAAAACTGCACCGTCCCGCTCTTTTGGAAGGGGATGGTCAGCACCGTCGGGTTAGAACGGTCGCGGTCCTTTATCTCCAGTTCGACATAGTGGAACCCGCCCTCCAACTCGCCGGGAGTTATCGAGAAGGGGACTTCGACGGGGTGCTGCATGTAGCAACTAACCTTCTTGTCGGGGGAGCACTTCCAGTCCTCCGGCAAGCGCCAAGTCATGGTGAACACTTGGCCGTAGATGTGGATTTTCGGGCTGATCTTCACCTTGACCTGCTTCTCCACGCCGGGGACGAGCTCGGGACCGTCGACATAATCAACGACCACGTCGATATAGCTCAAGTCGAAGTTCAGCTCGTACGGGGAGATGGCCCAGACCGCGGCCGCCGCCTCGGTCTTGGTCAACTGCGCCCGCCAGGCGGCGTCGACGCTGGTCGGCTGGTCGGCGAGCTGGATCGGGGCCGCCGGCGAGCAGTGGGTTTTCAAGGTCTCCGTCGTCACCTCGTCGGTCAGCGCGTCCAAGGTCTTCGGCGTCCGGAGGAAAGTGTTGATACAGCAAGTGGCGATACCTTCGCCGATGGGCTTGAGCCACCGCGCCGGGATCGCCTTGCGCCCGCCGATGATGCCCATGATCGAACCGGCCGTGGCGCCGGTGCAATCGGTGTCGTCACCACAGTTGACGGCGCGGCAGATCGTCTTGCCGAAGTCGCCCTCGCCGTAGAGCAAGCCGAGGACGGTGTAGGCGATGTTGGCGGGCGCCTGGAACCAGCCGAGGTCGGAGCTGTCCTTGACGATCGCCTCGCGGGCCTCATGCCAGTCCTTGCCGTCGCGATGGTGCTTGATGGCGATGTTCACGCTCCGCGTGACGCGGCAGTCGGCGGGGAGCTTGCTCAGGCCGATGGCGATGAGCTCCTGGAGGTCGCTGACGATGAACGCCGCCGACTCCAACGCGGCAGTGAACATCTCCGCGTAGATGCCCTCGCCGCAATGGTCGGCGCAGGCGTCCATGTAGGCGTACTTGATGGCCTGGTCGGGGTCGCCGGGGGCGCAGCAAGCCCAGATCTCGGAGCGGATCCAGGCGCCGTTGCTGTATTTCCAGCGGTCGTTGTTGCAGGAGCCCGACAGCGGCGGCATCAAGCCGGCCTTCATGTTGGCCTTGCCGATACCGTACTCGTTCCAAGGGCCGTTGATGTCGCCGATCCAGTATTCCGCCAACAAGCGCGGGGTCAGGTTGGCGATGCCGTGCCGCCTGATCGCCGCTAGCCAGACCAGTTGCAAGTCCAGGTCGTCGTTCGGCGCCGGGGCGCCGTTGAGATCCTGGGCGTAGAAGTCGATCTCGTTCATCTCGCGCCGCCCCTCGAAGGGCGCTCCGAGCGTCCCGCCGACGTTCTTGCCCGCCCAACAGCCGTAGACTTTGTCCTTGTACTCCGCCAAATTGATGATGTTCATTTCCGCTCGCTCTTTCGTTTCGTGGTTGTCGCCGCCGCCCGACTCCGGGGGGCTGTCGATGATAATATCAGGAAAAGCGCTTTCCGGCCTTTACTTTCACGCCAAAATCTAGCATTATATGGCCAACGTCGTAAAAAGGGGCTTCGTCCATGCAGACCTACCAGTTGTCGGCTTTCGAGCGCGACCAGTTCCCGCTGTGGGCGTTCCGGGTGGACACGCACCGGGACTGGCCGACGCACTCGCACGACTTCACCGAGCTGGTCTTGATTTTCTCCGGGCATGGCCTCCATGTGGGGCCGGACGGGGAATACCCGTTCCAGGCGGGGGACGTGTTCGTGATCGAGCCGGGGGTGGCGCACGCCTACCACGAGACCAGCTGCATCGCGTTGGTCAACATCATGTTCAGCGCGGAGCGGCTGCGCCTGCCCGACCATGATTTCCGCCAGTTGCCCGGTTACCACGCCTTGTTCCACCTGGAACCGCGGTCGAGGCGGAGGAAAGGCGCTGAAAACCTGCGTCTGGACGAGGCGGATTTGAGTCAGGCCGACACCTTGACGCGCGGCTTGCTGCGGGAACTGGAGGGGCGGCAACCAGGCTATCAATCGCTGTCGGCGGCCCTCTTGACCGAGTTGATCGTGTTCCTGTCCCGGCGTGTGGAGGGCGTTGACAACGGGGGGATGAGCGTCCAGGCGATCGGCAAGGCGTTGAGCCATATCGAACGGCATTTCGCCGAGCCGCTGACCTTGGATGATTTGGCCAGGCAAGCGGGAATGTCCGTCCGCAACTTCCAACGCCGTTTCCGGGAAGCCGTCGGCGTCACACCGTTCCAACGGCTGCAGGAGGTCCGGATCGGCCGCGCCAAACCGCTGCTGCGTTCCCCGGAACAAACCGTGTCGGAGATCGCCTTCCTGGTCGGCTTCCAGGACAGCAACTATTTCAGCCGCCAGTTCCGCAACCTGGAGGGCGTGTCGCCCGGACAATATCGAGCGTTAGGAATGAAACAGGTAAACAAATGAAATGAAGGCATGCTTCAAAACGTCCGAAAGTAGTTGACAGTTTCGACATGGAGTTTTTCCGCGGCGGAGCGTCTTTGGACTGCGGCGATTCTTCGCCGCTTTACGCCGCGCCCACCGCATGGAACCGTAGCCATTTCCGCGTTAAACTCCAGCCCGGAAACATCTTCGGAGTGTTCTGACGGCCGTTCCAAAGCGGCGAAGAATCGCCGCGCTCCAAAGACGCTCCGCGTCGGAAAGGCAGTGTGACCACCTCTCGTTTTCTCCCGCCAAAGTGTCAACTACTTTTTGAAGCATGCCGAAATGAAGACCAGGAACTCGAAAGAAAGTTTGGTTTGGGCATTGACAGAATTGGGGGGTGGGACTATTTTGAGTAAACGTTTATTCAAGCAGGCGGGCCATGCAGCGAGTCACGATAAAGGATCTGGCGGCGGAGCTTGGGCTGTCGATCTGCACCATCAACAAGGCGTTGACCGGCAAGCCGCGCGTCAGCGAGGAGACGCGGGAGCGGATCGTCGCCGCGGCGCGACGGATGGGGTACCGTCCGAACCTCCTCGCCCGGACGCTCGTCCGGCCGGTGATGCGCCTGGGGGTGGTCTATCCCGACGCCTGGCCAAGCTATTTCATGGAGCTGGTCGACGGCGCCCGCGAACGCCTCGCGGAGCTCAGCGACCATCGCCTGGAAGGCGAATTCCATTCCGTCCCAAGCTTCACCGACGGGCTTGAATACCTCCGTTTCGTCCGGTCGGCGCTGCAAAATAACCCCGCCGGGGTGATTCTCTGCCTAGGCGACTACCCCAAGGAGCAACGGGCACGGCTGTGGAAGCTGCTCGAAGACGCCCGCGTCCCTTTCGTCCTGCTCGGCTCAGGACCGGAAGACAAGATGCCCAGCCTCACCCGCGTCTGGCAGGACTGCCGCCTTTGCGGCAGCCTGGCCGCCGACCTCCTCGGCATGGCGAACTCCGGGAACAAACCCTTGGCGGTCTTCATCGGCAGGAAAACCCACCTCGACCATCGTTTGAAAATCGAGGGCTTCGAGAGCGAAAGCGGCAAGCCCGCCCTCGTCGCCGAGACTTTCGACGACCTCGCCCAAGCCCGCCCCGCCGCCGAACGGCTTTTCCAGGAGAACCCGGACATCGGAGGCGTCTACATCGGCACCGAAAACGCCGCGGGCGTGCTCCAATACCTGCGGGACGCCGGGCTGGCCGGAAAGCTCGGCGTCGTGGCCACCGGACGTTCCCGGGTGGTCGGCGAGGCGGTGAACTCCGGACTGGCGCATGCGACGTTGCAACAACGGCAACGCGAGCAAGGGCGCATCGCCGTCTCCGAACTCTTCAAATATCTGGAGACGGGAGTCCGGCCCGCGCCTGAGTTCTTGGTGCGGCCAAGCGTGCTCCTCCGCGGCAATTTCGACCTGGGCTGACTCTCTTTCGCCCATATGTTGAAATGAAACAGGGAACATACAAAAGGAGAACCATGAGAAATAGCCATGAAGTTCTTGGCTTCACACAAGTGACGCGTCTCGATGAGGCGGAGTGGCTGATCGCCACCGACAGCGAAAACATGGGGCGCGAGGAGAAGTGGTTCACAACGCCTCAGCCTGGAGCCAAGCCGACCTTTGTCCCTGGCGCGCTGCAGGAGGTGTTCCCGAACTATCACGGGCTGGTTTGGTATTGGAGAACCTTCGCCGCCCCTCGTAATCTCGATCCGCAAGGCCGGTATCTGTTGCGCTTCGAGGCGGTGGATTACAAGGCCGATGTATGGGTGAATGGGCAGGAGGTCGGCGGCCATGAGGATGCGGAAGAGCCATTTGCGCTGGATGTCACCGACGCGGTCCGCTCGCGAACCGACAACCTGCTCGCGGTCCGGGTCTTGAACCCGAACGACAAGCCCATCGACGGCATCCTCCTCAACCAGACGGCGAAGGGGGCCAAGGTTATAGGCGAGGAGCCAGGAATGGAATGGAACTTTGGAGGCATTCTTGGGTCCGTGGAACTGCTGCCCGTACCTGCAATTCGGATCGACGATCTACATGTTGTCCCGAATTGGCGGACGGGCGAGATCGAGGTCAGCGCGACCCTGTGCAATGCCGGAAAACAGGCGGACAAGATCCGGCTCGAACTGACTGTCGCGCCCGCGCCCCACGGCGAGAACGCGGACGCGACGGCTGTGGCAATGACGGCGCCCGTGGGCGAGAGCGTCCTCAAGGGAAAGTTGCGCGTTCCCCAACATCGGTTGTGGACTCTGGACGATCCTTTTTTGTATCGGGTTTCGGCGCGGCTCCAGGCCGAGAGGAGCCCGGTGGCGGATCAACAAGCCGTCCGCTGCGGCTTCCGTGATTTCGATTTCACCAACGGGTATTTCCGGCTCAACGGCCACCGCGTCTTCCTAAAAAGCGGCCTCCGTGGCTGGAACGCGCCCATCAAGTTGCATTGCAGCCAGGACCTACAGCTGCTCCGGCTCGGCATTGTCTACGCCAAGACGATGGGGTTCAATACGATACGATATCTGTCCGCCGCCGCGTCCCGCGCCGAACTGGATCTCTGCGACGAGTTGGGAATGATGGTCATGCAGAATTCCGCTTCCTCGTGGCTCCTGGGGGACTCCCCAAAAATGCGGGAGCGCTTCGACCGCTCGCTGCTGGGCGTCGTGAGGCGCGACCGGAATCATCCCTGCATCACCCTCTGGTATTTCCTGAACGAGACGAAGGACGGTCCCGTTTTCAACCATGCGGTGGATGCGCTTCCCAAAGTGCGCGAGCTGGACAACACGCGGGTCTGCCTATTGAACAGCGGGCGGTATGACTACAGAACCCAAGAGATCGGCGGCCTGAGCCGTCCCGGCTCAAAAACGTGGGATGTCCTGGGGCTCGTGGATGTCCACCAGTATTTGCCTGTGCCGCACCGCGAGCCGGAGCTCAACTGGCTGCGGACGGAGGGCTCGAAGAACAAACAACCGGTTTTCCTGTCGGAGTACGGCGTTGGCAGCGCCGTGGATCTGCCCACGCTCGCGCGCTATTACGAGCGACTGGACGCGACGGACAAGATGGACGCGCTCTATTACCGCGGCATGTTGGATTTGTTCATGGCGGATTGGGACCGCTGGCGTCTGGAGTCGGTTTTCGGACGCCCGGAGGATTTCTTCAAAGCGGCGCTGACGGCGAACGCTTCGCAACGGCGGCTTGGGCTGAACGCGATCCGCGCCAATCCCCATCTCGTCGGCTACAGCATGACCTCGCTTCAAGAGCCGGCAAAAACCGGCGAGGGGCCGATCACCAGACTGCGGGACCTGAAGCCGGGAGCGGTGGATGCGTTCCGGACCGGCTTCGCCCCGCTGAAATGGTGTCTCTTTGTCGAGCCTCAGACGGTTTACCGGGGCGGCAAAATCAAGGCCACGGTTGTGTTGGCCAACGAGGATGTGTTGCGCCCCGGCGATTATGCGGTGGAAGTGGCGATCTTCGACCCGAACCAGTCGCCGGTGCTGAGGGAGATCGTTCCGCTCCATATCGCCGACCCTAAGACGGACCCGCCTTTCGCCCGGATGGCGTGGGACAAGGAAGTGTCGCTTGACGGCCCCGCCGGGCGCTATCGGCTGACCGCGCGTTTCGTTTCAGGCGCTTCGGCCGCGGACGATGAGGCGGAATTCTTCGTCGTGGACTCCCGGCGGATGCCGGAGGTCAAGGCCAGGGTCGCCTTGTGGGGCAAGGATCCGGAGCTAGAAGCGTGGTTGAAGGCGAGAGGCATCTCCTGCCGTCCGTTCGCGCCCGGAGTTTCCCCGGACGGGGAAGTCATCCTGATCAGCGGCAACCGTTTGGTAAACCGGCCCCTGTTGGTGGAGTTCGCGCGTCGCGTCGCGCAAGGGGCCACGGCGATCATGCTAAAGCCTCGGACGACTGTGACCGATGAGTCAGCGCTCCTACCCGCGCGCTGGACGGTGTTTGAGAAGTTCGAGAGCGACACGCCGGAGCCGGAGCCTGGCCAGCTCTCCAGCATCCCGGAGACATTACGGCTTGGCGGACAAATCGGCAGACGGCATGAAGTCGAAGTGGGCGAGGACGGAAGTTGCCAAAACTTGTTGCCGCTCTGGGGCGAGGTCGAGACGCCGCTTTCGGGCGAAGTCAAAACAAAGGCCGTTGTTTACATCTATGTCCCTTTCGAAATTCAACACGACGGCTCCTATGAGATCAAGTTCGGCGCGGATTATTGGTACAAGGCATGGCTGGACGGCAAGGCGGTGAACGACACGCTTCGCGGCAACGAAGGGGGGGATGCGGTCTTCAACAAACGCGGGGAGCTCGTCGATCTCAAACAAGGCGCTCACTTGCTGACGGTCAAGGTGGTCAGAGGCGCGGTCGGGTGCCGGCTGCGTCTATCGATTTGCGAGCAGGATGCGTTAGCCGCGTTCCTCGCGCCCGCGGTGGAAGCAATCGATACCTTGGGCCTTTACCACCGGGACGACTGGGCGCGGCGGCATCCGATTTTCGCCGGACTGCCCACTGGCCTGTTGGACTGGGGGACCTATCGGAATGTTGTTCCGCAACAAGGAATATGCCTGGAGCCGCTCGACGCGGCGGACGAGGTGGTCTGCGGCGCGATCCAGACCAGCTATGGCTACAAATCCGGACCGTATGTGGCGGTGCACCGGCACGGAGCGGGGCGGATCGTCATGAATAGCCTCAACATCCGCGAGAGCCTCGGACAAGACCCGGTCGCCGAGCGCCTGCTACGGAACATGCTCAATTATGCCAGCAACCCGGACGAGAAAAAGGAATCCGCATCATGAGTGTGCGGAAAAAGAGGCGGGGGACGAAAAATCAACTTTAGCCCAAATGAGCCGGCCACTTTTGCAATTGGCCCAGAGGGATAAAGTCTTACTAAAACCAAGTCATGGATGAAGTTATGCAAACAAGTCTGCTCTGGGGCGTCGCGCTGGTCGTGTTCGCCGGGGTGTTGGCGGGAACGCTGGCCGCCCCCATAAAAGTGATGCGCAAATTCCGCTACGAGCATTGGGCGTTCGTCTCGATGCTCTGCGGCCTGCTCCTCGCCCCGTGGCTGACGCTGACACTGCTCTTTCCTGACGCTTTCGGGGCCATCGCCCAACTGTCCCCGTGGACGTTGGCCAAAGCGAACCTCTGCTCCATGGCGTGGGGCGTGGCCAACGTGCTGTGCAGCCTCTGCCTGCTGCGGATCGGCTTCAGCCTCTCGGTGGGGCTGCTGACGGGGGTGGGGCTGCCGCTCGGCGTGCTGGTGCCGATGCTATTGAAGGGCTCGGGGAAATTCGCGGACGCCCCTTCGATCCTCTCCGGGGCAGGGCTGATCATCGTCGCCGCCACAGTGGTGATGGTGGCGGGAGTGGTGTTGGTGGCGCTCGCCGGGTTCGGCCGGGAACGGGGGGCGGTGGACAAAAACAAAGGTTTCAAGGCGGGGCTGATGATGGCCGTGGCGGCGGGGGCGCTGCAAGTAGGCTTGAGTTTCGCCTTCGTCTACTCGCAGGGACCGTTGGTGGCGGCGTTCCAGGCGCGGGGAGCTTCGGACTTGGCGGCCAACATCGGCGTCTGGGCGAGCGTGCTGCCGGGCGGGGCGGCGGTCAACCTCCTCTGGCCAGGTTTCTTGATGACCTCGAAACGGAGCTGGGGGACGCTGCTCGAAGCCCCGGTGGAACTGGCCTTGAGCGTGCTGATGGGGCTGTTGTTCTTCCTGATGGTGATCGCGCTGGGGCACGGGATGAAGGAGCTCGGGGCGTTGGGCGCCTCGATCGGCTTCGGGCTCTACCAAGGCTTGCAACTGCTGTCCTCGCAGTCGGTGGGGGTGGCCTCGGGCGAATGGCGGGGCGCGCCCAATAAGGCGGTGTTGCAAATGGGCTCGGCGTTGGCGCTGCTGCTGGCCGCCGTGTGCTTGATGTCGATCGGGCGTTGGATCGCATAAAAACAACCATGGTCCAGGTCGGAGACCTGGTCGCCCCCGCCGGCGACAGAGGCGGACGCCGGAGGCGGAATGTCTTTCTTTTACAACCCACAAACATAAATAGAGGTGCCATGATGAGTTCGAGCGGGTATGAGGTAAAGGATTCCGAGCTGGCATTCGTGAAACGGCTGGCGGCCTCCTTCGGCGAGACGGCGGCGAGGGTCGAGGCCAGGGACGTGAAACAGGGCTGGGGCCGCATGGTCCACGGGGCGGGCCTGATCGGCGACCAGCTCCAGATAAACGGGCGCGTCTTCGCCTGGGGGCTGGCGGGCCACGCCGACAGCGAGATAACGCTCGTCTCGAACGCCCCGCTGCGGCGAATCCGCGGCTTCGTTGGCATCGAATCCAACAAAGACACTCGCAAAATGCCAACGCGCCCGAAGGTCGTCTTCTCCGTCGAGGACGCCGGGAAGCGGCTCTGGGCCAGCCGCCCCCTGGACTTGGACGCCGGGGCGCAGGAGCTCGACCTCCAGCTCGACGACCAACTCCAGCTAACCCTCCGCGCCAACGCCGACGACCGCGACTACGCCCACATCGACTGGGCGGAGCTCACCGTGGAGTCCACCACGGGGGAAGTGGTGAAGATCGGCGACACCGGGGCCGCTAATTTCGCCCAGCCCGTGGACTTCGTCTATGGCGCCGAGACGATGAACGAGTTCGTCACCCGTAACGGCGTCGAGAAAAAACAGCTCGCCGACGGCTGGACCTCCTTCAGCTCCCTGGACGCCAGGACTGGTTTGCGGTTCGAGCTGTCCGCCCGGGCCGGCGAGCGCCTCCCCGTCTGCGAATGGCGCGTCTCCTTCGAGAACACGAGCTCCAAACCCACGGAACTCCTCAGCTCGGTGAAGTCGCTCGCCCTGTCCCTCCCCCCCGCCAAGGGCGCGTTGCGGCTGCTCCGCGGCAGGGGGTCGTTCCATGAAAGCGAAGGGGCCTTCAAGGCCAAAGATTTCAAGGACAGCTTCATGCCGGTGGTGGACCTCCTGAAGGACACAAACAACGTCATTGAGTTCGGAGCTGTGGGGGGGCGTTGCTCCGACCCCTGGTTGCCCTTCTTCAACGTGAAACTACCAGCCGACGGCGGCTTCCTCGTCGCCGTCGGCTGGGCCGGGCAATGGAAGGCCACAGTATCCAAGAGCAGGGTCGAGGCGGGGATAGAGCGGATCAACGCCAGGCTCATGCCGGGCGAGAAAATCTCCCTGCCCGCGATCCACTTGGTCCGCTACGAGGGCGACGATCCCATGCGGGGCAACAACCTCCTGCGCCGCTACATCCATGAGGAGATAGCCCCCCGCCACGAAGCCAAGCCCCTCCCCGTCCCCGCCTGCAACCTGACTTGGGGCGGCATGTCCGAGGCCGAGCACTTGCGACGAATCCAAAACATCAAGGACAGGAAAATCCCCCTGGACGTCTATTGGATCGACGCCGGCTGGTACGGCCCGGAAGGGACGATAAGCCCCGACGAGTTCGACTCCGCCTGGGGCTCCAACGCCGGCAACTGGAAGTTCAACCCCACCATCCTGCCCAACGGCCTAGGCAAAATCTCGAAGGCCGCGCATGAGGCCGGGCTCAAGCTGCTGCTCTGGATCGAGCCGGAACGGGCCTTCACCGGAACCGCCATCCCCACCGAGCATCCCGCCTGGTTCCTGGGCGCCCGCGCCCCCGGCGCCAGTTTGCTGCTCAACCTCGGGGACCAGGACGCCTGCGACTGGTGTATCGAGTTCGTCTCGGGCATGATCACGAAACAAGGTCTGGACATCTACCGGGAAGACTTCAACATCAATCCCCTATCCTTCTGGAGAGACAACGACGCGCCGGACCGCCAGGGCATCACCGAGATCAAGGCCGTCGCGGGGCTCCACCGCTTCTGGGGCGAACTGCGCCGCCGCTTCCCGCGGCTGCTCATCGACAACTGCTCCAGTGGCGGGCGCCGGATCGACATCGAGCTGCTCCGCCACAGCGTCCCCCTCTGGGCCAGCGACATGCAATGCTTCCCGGGCTTCGACCCGGACTTCGCCCAGACCCATGTCGCGGGGCTTTCGCTCTGGCTGCCGCAATTCGCCTTCGGCGTCCAGGACGAGCGGGGCGGCGACACCTACAACTTCCGCAGCGCCATGGCCGCCGGGGTCGCCGTCCACTATTTCAGCTATGAGCGGCGCCCCGTCACGGAGGACTACCCCCACGAATGGTTGCGGACGCGGCTTGAGGAGTTCCACGCCTGCAAGGACTGCTTCGCGGGGGACTACTACTCGCTGTTGGAGGAGACCACCCAGTCCAAGAAAGTGTGGAGCGTCTCGCAATACCATCGTCCCGACCTGGGGCGCGGTATCGTCCTGGCGTTCCGCCGGGCGGACTCCGACTTCACCGCGGCGAAGCTGCGGCTCAAGGGCCTGGCGCCCGACGCCCGCTACGAGCTCCACGACTTCGACTCCGGGAAAGATTGGAACGTCACGGGAGCGGCCCTGATGGCCGACGGCCTGGCGATGGAGCTGTCGACGCCCCGCTCCAGCCGGTTGATCTACTACAAACTATCCACGAAATAGCCTGAAAGCCAGGGGCGGCGGAGCCGTCCCCCTGGCCACAACCTCCCTGAGCAGGACGCTCCGGCCACTTCTTCAACTCCGAACTCCGAACTATCATCCCCAGGCGATCAGGCCTGGCTGCTCCAACGGCACCAACGCCGGATGGAAGGGCATCACCCGCACCCCGTAGGAATGCTGGCCGTTCTCCTCGAAGACGTGCGACGCCTTGTACAACAACGCGCCGCCGCGCCGCCCGGAGGGCTTCATCTTCACCCGCGACGGCGTCCCGACGAAGCCGCGGGCGTTCGCCTCGCCCACCACCAGCTCCACCAGCAGGTCGTCGGGACGCATCCGGCCCGGGTCCACCACCACCTCCACCACGAACGGACGGCCCGTGGGCACGGCGTCGCCCTCCACCCCGTCGACCCGCAGCTCGCGGAGCTGCAACGAGGAGAATTTCATCGGGATCTTGCGCTTCCATTCGGCCAGCTCCTTGGCGAGCTTGCAGCCGTCGGCCTGCACCGCCAAAGCCCGGACGGCCGCCGGGGCGAACATCGTGGCGAAATAATCCTTCAACATCCGGTCGGAGTTGAACTTCGGGGCCAAGGTGGCGATCGAGTTCTTCATCCGCCCCAACCAGCCATGCGGTAGCCCGGCGGCGTCGCGGTCGTAGAAGAGCGGCGCGACCTCGTCCTCCAACAGGGCATGGAGACTGCGGGCGTCCTCCTCGTCGGAGCAGGCCTCCAAAGCCTCCGGGGAGAACTCCGTGACCGCCGGGCCGATGGTCCAGCCGTTGGAGCCGTCGAGGCCCTCGCACCACCAGCCGTCGGAGACGCTCAGGTTCAAGGTGCCGCTGATGACCGCCTTCTCGCCGCTGGTGCCGCTGGCCTCGTAGGGACGGCGGGGGTTGTTGAGCCAGACGTCCACGCCTTGGAGCAAATGGCGGGCGACGCGGGTGTCGTAGTTCTCCACGAAGAAAACCTTGCCGTGGAAACGGGGGTCGTTGGAGAGCTCCACCACCTTGCGGATAAGCTCCTGGCCGGGCTGGTCGTTGGGATGGGCCTTGCCGGCGAAGAGGAAGACCACCGGACGGTCGGGATGGCTGACGATCCGCTCCAGGCGGTCGGGGTCGCTGAAGAGCAGTGTCGCGCGTTTATAAGAGGCGAAGCGGCGGGCGAAGCCCACGAAAAGCGCCGCCGGGTCGAGCTTGGCGAGCGTCTCGTCGCGCCTGGCACGCGGCACGCCGTTCCTGGACCATTGCCGATTGAGGCGTTCGACAAGGAAGGCGACCAGCTCGGCCTTGAGCTCGCGCTTGGCTTTCCAGAGCTCGGCGTCGGGGATGGCGTGGACTTTGCCCCAGAGCTTGGGGTCGTCGGCCCGCTCCTGCCAGTCCTTGGCGACGTGGGCGTCGAGCAGCGCCTTGATCCGGGGGGCGACGAAGGTGGGGAAATGCGCGCCGTTGGTGACGTGGCCGATGGGCACGTCGCTGGGCAGGAAGCCCCGCCACAGCTGGCGCCACATCGCCCGCGAGACGCCCCCGTGCATGCGGCTGACACCGTTGGCGCGGCAGGAGAGGTTCAACGCCAGCACCGTCATGAAGAAGGGCTGGTCGTCGCCGGGGTCCTTGCGGCCCAGGTCCCAGAAGCGGGGCCAGCCGATGGCATGACGGACGACGAAGGAGCTGAAATAGATCTCCATGAGCTTGCGGTCGAAGCGCTCGTTGCCAGCCTCGACCGGGGTGTGGGTGGTGAAAACGGAGCTGGCCTTGACCACCTCGCAGGCCTCGTCGAAACCGAGGCCGCCGAGCATGCCCTCCTCGATGCGCTCGAGCAACAGGAAGGCGGAATGCCCTTCGTTCATGTGGAAAAGGACCGGGGCGATCTTGAGGAGGCGCAACGCCCGGACCCCGCCCACGCCCAGGAGCAGCTCCTGCTCCAGCCGGGCCTTGGCGTCGCCGACATAGAGCTGGGCGGTGATCTTGCGGTCCTGGGGGGTGTTGGCGGGGATGTCGGTGTCCAGGAGCAGCAGCCGGGCCTTGCCCACCTTGGCCTCCCAGATCCGCGCCTGGAGGCGGCGTCCGGGCAGGTCGAGCTCCACCAGCAGCCCCGCGCCGTCGGGGCCGGCGAGCGGTTGGACCGGCAGGGTGGCGAAGTCGTTCTCGGGATAGTCGGCCTGTTGCGCCCCGGAGGCGTCGATACGTTGGCTGAAGTAGCCGTTCTTATAGAGCAACCCCACCCCGACCAGCGGCGCGCCGAGGTCGCTGGCGCTCTTCATGGTGTCGCCGGAAAGCACCCCCAAGCCGCCGGAATAGATGGGCAGGCTCTCGTGGATGCCGTATTCGGCGGAGAAATAGGCGACCGGAGAGTCCGGCCCCAGGACGCCGCCGAGCTCTAGGGCGGGGTCGGACTTGCGGAGCAGGTAGGCGTCGAAAGCCTTCATGACCTTGGCGTAAAGGGCGAGGTGGCCGCGGTCGGCGGCCGCCGCGGCGAGCTTGGCGGCGGAGACGCATTCGAGGGTGCGCAGGGGGTTGTGGTTGGTCCTGTCCCAGAGCTCCGGGTCGAGGCGGGAGAAGAGCTCCTGGGCCTCGGGATGCCAAGCCCACCAGAGATTGTAGGCCAGCTCGCGCAGGCGGCGCAACGGCTCCGGCAAACAGGAGACGGCGGTGAGGCCGCGGAGACAGGGGACGCTGGAGGTCTTGGCGGCGATGGCGGCCTTGCCGTCCGGTTCGGCCCGGGCGGAAGCGCGCGCGGCGGCGACCCGCAGGGACTCGGAGTAGGCCTCAAGATAATGGGAGTAGAAACGGCTCCAGTCGGCCTGGGCGGCGACGCTCCGGGCGGCGCGGCGGCGCCGGGCGAAGTCCGCCGTCGACAGTTCCAGCAGCCCCCTGACGGTCGTGGACAGCTCCATGGTCAGAGTTCCGACATCCTTGCCATGACGCTGGAGGATCGTGACCCCGCCCTGGTTCCCGGCGGCCTGGCTGGCCCAGATCCCGAAGCCGGCGAAGTCGGTGGTGACGGTGGGCACGGCGTAGGCGGCGCTCTCCAACGGGGTGTAGCCCCAAGGCTCGTAGTAGGAGGGGAAAACGCCGAGGTCGCAGGCGGCCAACAGCTCGTAGTAGGGCATGTCCAAGATCCCGTCGCGGCCGTCCAGGGCGGCGGGGATGTAGAGCACGCCGACATGGTTGGCGGGGGAGTTGTGGAGCTTGAGCCGCTCGCAGGCCAGCAGGATGGGGTCGGAGGCCTCGTTCTTGAGTTTGTGGGTGCAGAGGGGCGGCTTCCGTCCGTGGCCGACGAGCATGGCCTCGGGGTTGACGCCCTTGTGGTCGCCTAGGACGCAGACGGCGGCGAGGATGTCCTGGCCGCGGGGCGGGGCTTTGTCGAGCTCGCCGAGCGCCTCCAGGAAAACGTCGATGCCTTTGTTGTGGAACTCGTAGTTGCCGGAGATGAGCAGGAGCTTGGTGTTGTCGCCGAACTTGCGTCCGAGGAACTTGGCGGCGAACTTGAGCAGCTTGGCGCGGGCGGCGGCGGGGACGGCGCGCTCGGCGCCGAAGTCGGGGATGTTGCCGATGTCCAGACCGTTGGGCAGCACGACGTCGGCGGCGCGGCCCAGGAAGCCCTTGGCCTCGTGGCTGGTGATGTCGCTGACGGTGGTGAAGCAGTCGGCCTCGCGGGCGACGGCGGTCTCCATGGAGCACTTGGCGACGACGTTGCGCTCGCGGGCGGCGGCCTGGGGGGAGATATCCTCGAGCTTGTGGTAGATGTCCACCCCGGAGGACGCCAGGGCGCGGCCAAGCACGGTGTCGTGGGTGGTGAAGACAGTCCCGGCCTCCGGCGCGCTTTTCCGGAGGCGCAGCAAGCCGGCCCCGGAGCTCCATTCGTGGAAATGCGCCACCAAACGCAGCCCCTTGGGGCGGGCGAGAAGCTGGTACGCCGTCTCCACCACCTCGCCGCAGGCGTGGCCGAAAGTCACCGGCTCGACGTAGTCGGGGCCGCCGGAGATGGAGTCGACGCCATGGTCCTGCCAGAGTTCGTGGAGCAGTTGGTCGGTGTTGTACTTGCGGGTGAAGTTGACCAGGATCACCTTCGGCTCGCCGGGGATTTGCCAGCGTCCGAAGCGGCAAGGCAGATCCTTGTTATCCAAAGCCTGGCGCAACGGCCCCCAACAAGCCTCATGGGTCTCCTCGAAATCGGCGTTGCTATGCAGATCCGGCCCGAGCAGGCAATAACGGTCGCCGAAACGCCCCACGGCCTGCTGCGCCTTGCTGGTGATGACCGTGTGCATCCCCCCGACCTTGTTGCAAACTTCCCAGCTCACCTCAAACAACAACAACGAACTCTCGTCCGACATAGCTTCCCCCCGTGTTTCAAGTTGCAAGTGGCTCAAAAAGAACTTTAGCTCTATTCCGCCGCGTCTTCAAGCCGGAAGACCAACACGCCCTGAGAGGCGGGGCCGACCGGGGCGAAATCGGAGCGGCGCAACCCGGCCAGCCAGAGCACCGTCCCGTCCGGGGCGCAGACCAGCGGGACATCCTCCCGCGCCTTGAGGTTGTTGAACAGCTTCTTCAACCGGACCGGCGCCGCCGCCCCGAACGGGGTCATACGGTCGCCCGGACGGCGCTGGCGAACTAACAACGGGCAAGGGACGCCCTTCAAGTCGAAGCGCGCGGCCCGCTCCCCGCCGCCCGGGATCGCCCCGTCCGCGGCCATGACGGCGGCGGACAGCCGCCAAGCGCCCCAGGCGATCTGGGGCTCGGTCCGCCAGTCCCAAGTCAGCCCCTCCAACGCGGGCGCCCCGTCATCCCCCAAAACGAGCGCGCCCCCCCCGAGCCGGACGTGACGCCCGCCGCCCAACGGGATCAGCCGGGCCTGGCCGTCCCGTCCCAGCTCCCGTTGAAGCCGTTTGAGCAAATTCCAGCCCGGAGCCAAGTCCTCCCCCAGCCATAACCGCATGACCCGGCATAGGAGCGCGGGCTCCAAGCCCCGCAGCGCCGCCACCGACAGCCCCCCGCCCGGGACGAGAGCCTCCGCATGGGCGGCGGCGGCCAGACGGTCGAGACAGCCAGCGTCGTCGCGCAACGTCTCCACCGACTTCATGATCCCCGCCGCGGCGTCCGGAAGCAGCCGGAACAGCTCCGGCAACACGTGGCGGCGCAGCAAGTTGCGGCGGCAGCAATCTTCCTGGTTGCTGGAGTCCTCGCGCCATTCGGAGTGGCCGGATTCCCGCAGGAAAGCGAGAACCTCGGCCTTGCGCAGACAGAGCAACGGCCGGACGAAACGGACGCCGCCGACCTGGGCCAACGGCCGGAGCGACGACAACCCGGAAGCGTTGGAGCCGCGGGCGAGACGGAGCACGAGGTTCTCGATCAAATCATCGGCGTGGTGCCCCAACAGCACGACGTCGTCCGGCATGGCCAGGCGGCGCCACTGGGCCAACCGCAACCGCCGGGCGGCGGCCTCGACACCCTCCCCCGGCAGGCGGTTGCCCGGCACGTCGAGCGGCAAACACAGGAACGCCACGCCCTCCGCGGCGCAACGCGCCTCGGCCCAAGCGGCGTCGGCGCGGCTCTCCGCCCCGCGGAGCCCATGCTCGAAATGCACGGCCTGGACGCGCGGCCCCCAGGCCTTGGCCATCAACAGGGTGGCCAAGCTGTCCGCCCCACCGCTAAACCCGACCAGCAGCCGCGCGGACGTGGCGAGGTCAACCCCGTTGCGACGCAGGTATCCTCCAGCCTTGAGCAACGCGGGATGCCGCATGGCGACCATCAGCTTTCCGACAGGCTAAAACCTAAAACCATGCTTCACGGCGTCTCGGCCGGGGCGGCGTCGTCGAGCTCGTTCATCTCATCGTCGTAGCGGCCCTTGTTCACGGCCCACCAGCTGGCGGCGTCCTCGTAGGTGTCGAACTGCTCGGAGACGAAAAGCTCGATCGTCTCCTTGACGCTATCCCTGAACTCGTCGCTCGGCTCCCGCAAGCCCTCGAGCAACGACTCGAAGCTCTGCTGGCTGGGCTTGCTCTGCACCAGCGACACCGCCGCCTCCTTGACATCATCGTAATTGGACTTGAAGGCGTCCCGCGCCACGAGGTCGGCGCATTCCTGGGGCAGCTCCTCCAACGCGTCGAAAACCGCCTCGCGCACGCCGGCGTCCTCGTTAGTCATGGCCTTGCCCAAGACGTCGTTGGCTCCTTCGGGCTGGAGATACGCCGCGATGGCCACGGCGTCCTTCCGGATGTCGGGGTCGACGTCGCCGGCGGCCTTCTGCACCAGCGGCAGCAGCTCCGCCGCCCCCTCGCCCTCCTCCAAGTTGGAAGCGTGCTCGGACAAGGCGCTGACCGCGGCGGCGCGGACCTCGGGGTCGACGTCGTCCAACGCCTTGTAGGCGGCGTTGATGAATTGGTCGACGTCCTCCTCCTGAAGCATCTGCAACAGCTCGATCTTGTCGTCGGAGGACATGGCGGCGTTGAACCGCACGTTGCTCAGTCGCTCCTTTTTTTCCACGTTGGTGAGGATGGCCCTGCCGTTCCCGGCTTTCCTGGAGCTGTCCACGTCCGACGCCCCGGCCTTTGGGGGGTGGGCCTGTTTGACGCTGGCGTTGATCTGACGCTGGATCTCCGCCTTGGGGGACAGCCGCTTTTCCGCCGGGACGCCCTCGGCCTCGGGCCTACGTCCGCCCCAAAAGATCAAACCGCCAAGAAAAACCACCGCGGCCACCGCGGAAACGATCAAAATCCCCACCTTGCTCATAATCGCGACCCTTATTAGTTTGACAGCCGTACGCACTTAAGATATTCAGCCTGGCCATTTTGTCAAAAGCGCAACGAAAAATAACCGATAAAAGGGGGGATGCTTGAATTTGCCTGGAACAATTGTAGATTCTAACCCGGATTATTGCCAGCTGGCGCGGCTGGCGCGGACGGCGGCCGTTCCCGCCAGGCTGGAAGCGCCGACGGGCAATAGACAATGAAGAACTTATACATTTTTTCGGCGTGCGTCCTGGCCGCGGTGGCCCTCGGTCTGGCGGTTCTGCACGTCAGATACCTCCCCCCCCCGGTCCAGCTCCCGGCGTTGCCGCAACCCGAGGCGGCGAAGACCGGCGGCCAAGCGGCCCCCAAGCCGAAGCCCGACCCCGAGGTGGTCTGGAAAAACAACCTTTTCGATCCGGAACGCGGCAGAGTGGAGAAGCCGGACGACAAAGCGGCGGCCCCCCCGCCCCTGCCCCGCAACTTCAAGATCGAGCAGCTCGAGCTCCAGGGCATCTTCAAGTTCGGCGACACCGCCAAGGCGATCATCAACGACAAGAATCCCCCGACGCAGCGCCCCCCCCTGGCGGCGGCCATGCCCGCGGGCAAACAGCCGCCCGCCCGTCCTGGGGCCCGCCCCAAGCCGGCCGAGCCGCCCAAACCCAAAAAAGTTTTCGGCGTCGGCGAGGAGATGCCCAGCGGCTTGACCGTCAAGGCCATCACCCCCAAAAGCGTCATCCTAACCTACCAGACCGAGGAATACACCCTCGAGCTCCTGCATGGCGACCGCGACAGCGCCAAACGCAACGTCGAGGCCCCCCGCCAGGAAGTGAACATCATCGGCTCGGGATCCGGGGCGCAACCGGGTACCCCCGCCGCGGCCGACGGCGCGAAACTCCCCCAAGCCAACACTGCCCCCCCGCCCCCCAGACCGTTCTCCGCGGGAGCCAATCAGGCTGGCGGCCCTGGGGCCGCCGCCCCGTCCGCGGCCCCCGGAACGCAGCGTCCTGGCCAGCCAAGCGGCATGCGCCCCCGGGGCCGCTTGTCCATGCGCCCGGCCGAATAGACCAACCATGCCCCCTCAATCCTGGACACATGACCGCCGCGGCCGAAAAAACACTTTTTTTGTGGTTTTCCCGCGAACATCGGTTGAAAACCATGTCTAGCCCCGCTAAATTCAAGTAGTTAAAAGGATGTGGGGAGTTGAACGTACGGAACGGGGGAAATATTTTCTTTTAAAAAAAATAAATTCGCTTTGCATTTTCAAGACGAGGCAATAAATTAATCGGCATGTCCTGGGTATTGGGCATGTGTAGGGGAAGATAAACCAATAACGTTTAGGTTCGTGAGAGTAAGAGGAATCAATAGAAAGGTAATGAAGATGAAGTTGAAGAGTCTGATCGCGTTCGCAATCGTGGGTGCCATGGCCAGTTCGATGAGTGCTGCGCCGTACTACTTGGCGTACAAGGTTTCCGGCACCGCCAAGGGGTACAAGGGCGGCACTAGCGCGGCCTTGACCAAGGACACGCCTGCCTTTCAGCGCAGCTACCTCATTGTCGAGATGGATTCCGCCACCGCCATCTCCAACGGCGCGGCGTTGCTCCTGAGCGACAAGAAGGCCAAGTTGACCAAGTCGACCGACAGCAACATCCAGATCGTCAAGCGCACCATCGTCAAGGGCTCCAACACCAACGCCGTCTATCTCGGCATGGCGTACAACGTGTCCGCCCCGATGGCCGACGACATCGCCGACACCACCAATTTCCCGAATGCGGTGACTGGTGGCCTCGCCGTCCCCTTTGGCTCCAGCGATTATTTCGTTGGCGACAGCTCCAAGGCGGTTGACATCCTCGGCAAGGGCGCGAAGACCTCCGGCATCGTCACCAGCATGGCTGGCCAGTACAGCACCGCCTCCGAGACGAGCGCGGCGAAGGCCTACTACTCCGCCAACCTGCGGTACACGCTGGACACCAAGAACACCCAGGCCATCAACACGGCCAACAGCGGCAACCCCCCGGTCTCTCTGGCCTCGGCGGTGACCGCTCTCGAGAATGCGACCACCAAGAAGGGTTGGTCCACCCTGTAAGCTTAGCTTACGGTCAAGTATCAAAGCCCCTCCGCAAGGAGGGGTTTTTTTTTACCCCCACGTTTTCAGGCCTTCGAGCCGGTGAACCGCGCTAGGCCAGTCCCACACGCAGACTTCTTCATCCCAACACCCCATGACGGAGGCTTCAACCATGGATCAAGTGACGCTGGTCGGCCCGAATGACTTGTCGGCGTTGAAGCTGCACCGCCTGGCGACCCTTCTCAACAACCGGACGGTGGACCGCACTTTCTATATCCATCCCGACACCCCGGCCGCGACGGCGGCGCTCGCCCAACTGCGCGCCGAGCTGGGGGACGAGCCGCTGCGCCAAGCCGTCTTCCTCAAAGAGGACACGTTGCTCAGCCCTGCGCTCTGCGCCAACAAATGGATCTACCAGCAATTGCTCAAGCTCAGTGTCGACCAGCTCCGCGACAGCCATGGCTTGAGCGAAATGTTCCTGTTCACCGACGTCGACACCCTCTGTCTCCGCGACACCCCGCTCGACCGGCTCCAGGAACGCGGCAAATTCGTCTTCCACGTCGCCTCGGACAACCTTGAACCCGTGCTCGCCAAGGACTTCTCCGCCGCCCCGCTGGCGCACGCCCCCAGGCCGCAGACCGAAACCGACTGGTTCTGGGCGATGAGCTGGACCGCTCATCAGCTGCTCGGCCTTACAGACGCCCCCCGCCTGGGAGCCATCGACGCCTGCGTGGTTTGGAGCCAGAAAACGCTGCGCAAGCTCAAGCGCGACATCGAGACGCGGTTCCAGCTCCCCTGGCACCAAGCCGCTCTCGGACAGTTCGTCGCCTTCATCCTGAAGTTCCAAAGGCATTTCCGCCGCGACGACGCTTTCCGCGACATCAGTTTCACCTTGCGGCGCCCACCGGACGACACCCGCATCCTGGGGTTCGACGAGCTCTACCACCAATTGCGCCTTGGCTTCTCGGAATGGCAGCTCTACACCTATTTCCTCTATACCCAGGCGACCCACCCCTACCACATCGGCCTGCTCGGTCCGGCCAGCAACCCGCTGGTCGGCGAGTTCAACACGGCCAGCGCCCCGCAACACCTGCTCGACGACATCCTGGCGCGCCCGGAAAGCTTCCCCAACTTCATCTATTTCTACCCGAACATCACCCACGCTAGCCATGCGAAAATAGAGGCCCAACTCCTGACGCGCTTGGCATGTTTCGAAAACGCCAAAAGCCATTGACTATTCCAACGGGGCCATGAAACATGCCCTGAGCGCCCCCTCCCAGGGCTTCCCTATGTGAATAGTGACGCCAGCCCCTTGATTTTGTCGCGTTTACACTATAGAAAGTAAGGGTCAGTCTTGTGGGAGGCGCAAGTCGGTAACGCGTTATAGCGGACTATACAATCGAAACAGAGAGCTTATGGACATCTCGACCCTGATTGAAAAGATCTCGGAGATGCTAGTTTTGGCGGATCTGGACGACATCCAGGAGCTGGCGTCGCTGCACACGACGCTGCAAGAGCTCGTGGGCGTGGCGGAGGACGAGGGCGTGGAGTTGCGCCGGCACGCCAAAGGATTGTCGGACTTCGTGGAGAACCTGATACTGGACGACGCCCCCCCCAAGGCGGAGGCCCTGGAGTGCGTCGGCTTGGCCGTGACCGCGCTGCAACGCATGTTCGTGTCGGGGCAGAGCGCGGCGGAGGTAGGCTTCCCCGCGGTGATCGCCGTGCCGAAGGATTCGCCGCCGCCGAAGCCGAAAACCCAGCCCGCGCCGGAGCCTGAAGCCCCTCAGGCCGCGCCACAACCGCAGCAGCAAATCTCGCCGCAGACACCGACCGACCTGACGTTCGTCTGCGAGTCGTTCAGCTCCGACCCCGAGCTGCTGGGGGATTTCATCGTGGAGACCGCCGACCACTTGGCCACCGCGGAGGATCAGCTGCTGAAGCTGGAGAAGACGCCGGGCGACAAGGCCGCGATCAACACCGTGTTCCGGGGGTTGCACACCATCAAGGGGGTGGCCAGCTTCCTGGGGCTGGAAGAGATCCGGACGGTGGCCCATGAGACCGAAACCTTCCTCGACATGGCGCGGACCGAGCGCCTGACGCTCAGCGGGAAGAACATGGAGCTGGCATTCGCCTCCATCGACCTGCTCAAGAAGATGACCGAGAACATCAAGGACTCGATGAACGGCAAACGTCTGAGCAACCAACTGCCGGACGTGAACCAGCTGCTGGCCTCGCTGCGCGAGGCCACGGGCAAGGATCAGCCCGAATCCAGCCTCCAGGAAATCACCCAGAGTCTGATCCCCCTGTTCGTCTCCGAGACCGCCGAGCACCTCGACGAGGTGGAGCGGCAGCTCCTGAACATCGAGCGGAACGCCGAGGACAGCAACGCCATCAACGCCATCTTCCGCGCCTTCCACACCATCAAGGGCGGGGCGGTCCTGGTGGGGCTCAAGGAGATCGGCGCCTTCGCCCACCGCCTCGAGTCGTTGCTCTCGTTAGTCCGGGAGGGCAAGCAAACGTTGCGCGGCGAGCCGCTCGACCTGGTCTTCGACGCCCAGGCGGGGATGAAGCGGATGAACCAAGCGCTCGACCAAAGCCTGAACAGCAAGACGGAGTTCGTCGCGCCCGACTTCACCGCCCTCTACGCGCGGCTGGACGTCATCGTCTCGCCCAAGAAGCATCCCGCGAAAGCCCATCCCGGCACCGCCCCGCCAGCGCCCGAGCCCGCCGCCGAGGCCGAGCACAAAGACGCCGAGCAAGGGCACTTCCACGAGGTCGTGAAAGTCGAGGCGGACAAGCTCGACAAGCTCGTCGACTCGATCGGCGAACTGGTGATCAGCGTCTCCATGGTCACCCAGTCCGAGGAGTTCCGCCGCGCCCGGTCGCCAGACCTCGCCCGCCGCCTCGGCCAGCTCAACAAGATCACCCGTTCGCTCCAGGAGATGGGCACCTCGTTGCGCATGGTGCCGATCAAGTCCACTTTCCAGAAGATGGCCAGACTCGTGCGCGACCTCGCCAAGAAAAGCCGGAAGAACGTCGATTTCGCCACTGTCGGCGAGGACACCGAGCTGGACAAGTCGGTGGTCGATCAGATCAGCGACCCCTTGGTGCACATGGTGCGCAACAGCATCGACCACGGCATCGAAGACTCCCCGGCGGACCGGGCCGCCGCCGGCAAGCCCCCCCACGGCCGCGTCGAACTGCGGGCCTTCCACCGGGGCGGCAACATCTACATCGAGATCGCCGACGACGGCCGCGGCCTCGACCGGGAGCGGATCGTCGCCAAGGCCGTGGAGAAGGGCCTGATCCCCTCCGGCGACGACCTGAGCGACGCGGAGGTCTACGCCCTGATCTTCGAGCCGGGCTTCTCCACCGCCGCAAAAATCACCGAGATCTCCGGACGCGGCGTCGGGATGGACGTGGTAAAGCGCAACATCGAGGCGCTCCGCGGCGTGGTCGAGATCCAGAACAGCCCCGGCAAAGGCAGCACCTTCAGCGTCCGGCTGCCCCTGACTCTGGCGATCATCGACGGCATGATCATCAAGATCGCCGACGAGCGTTATATCATCCCCACCTTGTCGGTGGTCAGAACCATCAAGCCTTCCGCCGCGGAGCTGTCCACCGTGTTGGAGAAGGGTGAGATGCTCAAGGAGCAGGACAAGCTCATCCCCTTGATCCGACTGCGGGAGCTCTTCGGCCTGGGCCCCCCCGCGGACGGCTACGGCGCCTCGCTGATCGTGGTGGTCGAGGACGAGGGCGGCCAGACCGGATTGCTGGTCGACCAACTGCTGGGGCAGGAACAGATCGTGATCAAAAGCCTCGGCGAGGCCCTGCGAGGGCTGCCGGGCGTCTCCGGCGGGGCGGTCATGCCCGACGGGCTGGTGGGGCTGATCCTAGACGTCGGCGGCCTGGTGAAAATCGCCAACGGGACCATCTAAATGGAGGGCAAGGGCATGGAGAAGCCGAACGCGCAGGACAACCGGCCGCCGGTCGCCGGCAAACACCTGACCTTCATGCTCGGGGACGGGCGCTACGGGGTGGGCATCAGCCAGGTCCGCGAGATCCTCGGGCAGACCCCCGTCACCAGGGTGCCCCGCGCCCCGCGTTGCGTCAAGGGCGTGATCAACCTCCGCGGCATGGTCATGCCGGTGGTCGAGCTCAAGACCGTCTTCGGCATGGAGCGCGGCCCGAGCGGCCCGGCCGCCTGCGTCATCGTCACCCAGACCGAATACCATGGGCACGTGGCGCTCATGGGGCTGGCCGTCGACGCGGTGACCGAAGTGATCCAGGTCGCCCCCGAGCAACTGGAGCCGCCCCCCGACTTCGGCCAAGGGGTGGACATCGCCTACATCCGCGCCGTCGCCAAAATCGGCGCCGCCGTCTGCGTGCTCCTGGATGTCGACCGGATACTCTCGCTGGAACGGTTGCGCGGCGGGCCGTCCGCCACCGACAATCTTTAGCGCTTTTTGGGCGTCCGCGCTTTTTTTGCGGGCCAAACCGCTATATCTTTAGGAAGAGCGTGGATAAGCGCGTGGTTTCCCGAACTCCGAACTCGAACGAAAGGCGACGCCGGCGATGATGAGCGGACACACAGGCATGACCCCGAAGGTCTTCGACGAGTTCCGGGACATCGTCTACGCCCGTAGCGGCATCTCGATGGACACCAGCAAGCAGGCGCTGCTCACCGCCAGGATCGGCAAGCGGATGCGCAAACTGGGGCTCTCCGACTTCAAGGACTACCTCAAGCTCCTCAACTCCGACAAGGACGGGCAGGAGCTCGTCGAGTTCCTCAACGTCGTCTCCACCAACGTCACGAGCTTCTTCCGCGAGAGCTCCCATTTCGACCTGCTCGCCGAGCTCATGCGCGGCTGGGTCAAGGACGGCCAGAAACGTTTCCGCTTCTGGTCCGCCGCCTGCTCTTCCGGCGAGGAGCCCTACACCATGGCCATGACCCTCCAGGAGGCCTCGCAAGGCCACTTCCCCGACATCAAGATCCTCTGCACCGACATCGACACCACCGTGCTCCAGAAATGCTCCGACGGCGTCTACTCGGCGCAGCAGGTCGAGAGCGTCCCCACCCTCATGCGGACCAAATACCTCGAAAAAATCAAGGACCCCGGCGACGACGAGGCCCGTTACCAGGCCAAGGACGTCCTCCGCCAGATGCTCACGCTCAAACGGCTCAACCTCTCCCAGCCCCCCTTCCCCATGACCGGACCTCTGGACTGCGTCTTCTGCCGCAACGTCATGATCTACTTCGACAACCGCGTCCGGGAAGCGCTGGTCGGCGAGATCCAACGGCTCCTCAAGCCCGGGGGCATGCTGATGATAGGGCACTCCGAGACCCTCACCGGACTAAAAACCAAGCTCAAGGCGGTCAAGCCCGCCGTCTACATAAAACCTCTCTGAGACATAGGAACGCCCCCATATCATGGACATGTTCTCCAACAAGATCAAAGTGCTGGTGATCGACGACTCCGCCATGGTGCGCACCATCTTCACCCGCGAGCTTTCCCGCGACCCCCGCATCGAGGTCGTCGGCGCCGCCCCCGACCCCTATATCGCCCGCAACATGATCGTCGAGCTCAAGCCCGACGTGCTCACCTTGGACATTGAGATGCCCAAGATGGACGGCCTCACCTTCCTCCGTAAACTCATGGCCAGCTACCCGTTGCCGACCATCATCGTCTCCTCGTTGACCCCCAAGGGGGGCGAGCTGGCCATGGAGGCCATCGAGGCTGGCGCCGTCGAGGTCATCTGCAAGCCCGGCGAGGCCTACAGCGTCGGCGACATGGCGATCGAGCTGATCGACAAGATCAAGGCCGCCGCCATGGCCCGCGTCCAGAAACGCGACGTCCAGAGCGCCACCGCCGTCCAGAAGCTCTCCCTCACCCGCACCACCCAGAAGATCGCCGTCATCGGAGCCTCCACCGGCGGCACCCAGGCGCTTCAGGACGTGCTCCTGGCCATGCCAGCCAACTGCCCCGGCATCGTCATCGTCCAGCACATGCCCGAGCACTTCACCCGCTCCTTCGCCGACCGCCTCAACGAACTCTGCGAGATCCAGGTCAAAGAAGCCGAGGACGGCGACACCGTCTCCCCCGGCAAAGCCCTCATCGCCCCCGGCAACTACCACATGCTGCTGCGCCGCTCCGGGGCGCGCTACTTCGTCAATGTCAAGACCGGCCCCTTGGTCAGCCGCCACCGCCCGTCGGTCGACGTCCTCTTCAAGTCCGCCGCCAAGTTCGTCGGCCGCAACGCCGTCGGAGTCATCATGACCGGCATGGGGGCCGACGGCGCCGAGGGCCTCAAGCTCATGCGCGACGCCGGCGCCGACACCATCGCCCAGGACGAGGCCAGCTGCGTGGTCTTCGGCATGCCAAAAGAGGCTATCGCCCTCGGCGCCGCCGCCCATGTCGTCCCCTTGAACCGCATCCCCAAGAAAATCCTGGATTTGTGCTGACCCGCCCTTGTGCTTCGCGGTATCCTGGCGTAAATTCCGCGACAGTGTAATGTTAACATTGGATTTCCATAGGGACGGGCGATGGAGAACTTCCAGAAAAAAATACTTCAGCATAAGATCAGGAACCTCCCGAACCTGCCGACCTTGCCCGCCAGCGTCATCATGACGCTCAGCTACCTCCGGGAGCCCGAGGTCGACGTCCACAAGGTCGTCGGCGCCGTCAGCCGCGACCAAGTCCTCCTCGCCCAGGTGCTGAAGCTCATCAACTCCGGTTTCTACGGCCTCCGTTCCAAGGTCGACTCCGTCGCCCACGCCGTCAACCTCCTCGGGCTCAACAAGCTCAAGGAGCTGCTCCTGACCGTCTCGGTCATGGAGCCCTTGGCCCACAAGGATCCCCAGCTCTGGTTCCACGCCTACAGTTGCTTCCGCCTCATGGAGACCATGCTCGCCGACTGCCCCGAGCTCGGGGTCGCCGCCAACCTCCCCCTCACCATGCTCATGCACGACATCGGCCAGGTCGTGCTGGAACGGCTCAACCCCGTCTCCCACCGGGTCGCCGTCGAATCCTCCCGTTCCAGCGGCAAAGCCCTCTTCCATTTCGAGCAGAAGCTCCTCGGCGTCGACCACGGCGAAGCGGGCGGCTGGCTCATGGAGTTCTGGGAGATGCCCGAGGACATCACCATCCCCATCGCCTACCACCACGCCAACGACATCCCCCCGAAGTTCGTCCGCGAGACCGTGCTGGTCAGGATCGTCGACGCCATAGACTGCGTCGTCCGCGACATCCCCTGCGAATTCCCCGCCGACGAGTGGCTCGACGCCGCGGGCATCGCCGAGTTCGACCGCGACTTCTGGGTCAACGTCCACTCCCAGAACGTCGAGACACTGGACAAAACCAACCCCGCCATCGGCGACGCCACCCAGAAGATCAGGCGCATGCCCCCCCAGTGACCTCTGGCTCGCGCGCGTCCGCCCCCCCGCCCCCGGAATGCCTGCCACCCGTAAGGACGCAGCTACGTCCATCCGCATTTACACATTAAATTAAATAATATTATCTCAAATAAATCTAATCACCAGTTAAACAGCTTATCGCTAAAGCATTACAACATAAATAAAACCAATACAACCCATTTATCAACAGCTAATCACTGCATCTTTTTAGATAAGACATATTGACAAAAACGTCCAAACGCCTTATACTTCTTCCTGTAACCAACGCCAGGAGTGAGCGGATGCCCCCTAGACAGCTATTGCCGAACCGAAGGCGCCTAAGCGGCGGCATCGCCGACCTGCTGCGGGAGCGGATCGTGTCCGGAGAGCTGGCGGCGGGGGCGATGCTCCCTCCGGCGCGGGAGCTGGCGAAACGCTACGCCGTGTCGCAAATCACCGCCAACCGGGCGGTGGCGGCGCTGGCGGCGGAAGGCTTGCTCCACCGCAGCCAGGGGCGCGGCAGTTTCGTGGCCGACAAGCCCGTCCGCGGCGGGCCGCAACTGCAATTAGGGCTGGCCTTCCACCTCCCCCCCGGCGACTACACAGGCGTCCACGCCGCCTTCGAGCTCTTCCCCGAAGCGGCGAAAGCCAAGGTCCTGGAACTCGGCCACATCCCGCGAACGCTTTCCTACGCCGAGCTGCGCGACGGGGATTTGGCGGAGTTGGACGGTCTGTTCGTCTCCAGCACCTGCCTCGACCCGGCCACCATCGACAAACTCCAACGCCTGGGCAAAGACGTGGTGGTGGCGCAGCAGACCGCCCACATGGACATCCCCTTCCACCAAGTCGTGCCCGAGTTGTCCCCGGGCTTCGAGATGGAGCTCAAACTGCTCTTGGCGCAACGGGCCGGGCCAGTCTTCCTGGCCTCGGTGGAAGGCGCCCACGGACAACGCGTCGACACTCTTTCACAAGTGGCGGGCAAGTTGGGAGTGGAGCTCAAGGACGCCAGCGAGAAGGGGCTGCTCGCCGACCTCGGACGGATGACCGGCTACAAACTGGGGCGCAGACTAGTCGCCGAAGGGGCGAGAGCCGTCCTCTCCGTGAGCGACTTCCTGTCTTTCGGCATCGCCGACGCCGTCCTGGAGGCCGGACTGGCGCTAGGCGAAGATTTCTTCCTCGCCAGCTTCGACGACTTGGAGGGCGAAGGCTTGCTGCCCTTCGGCGAGCCGCTGCTGACCAGTCTCGGCTTCCCCAGGAAGAAAATCGCCGAACGCGCCGTTGAACTGCTCGCCGCCCGCCCCTGGGGCGACAGTGGAGAGCTATACACCGTCAGGGCTCCAACCCAACTAAAAATCCGGCAGTCATGCTCAACGCCCAGAAACCGCGGAGGACGCCATGAGTCATAGGCACAAAGGGAACTTCACGCTTGTCGAGCTGCTGGTAGTCATCGCCGTCGTCGCCATTTTGGCCGCGCTGCTGCTGCCCGCCTTGAACAAGGCCAAGGAGACCGCCAGGGGCATCGTCTGCCTCAACAACCAGAAGCAAGTGGTGTTCGCGATGATCAATTACTCCGAGGACAACAACGGCTACCTGCAGACCAACTCCGGGAACGACGCCTATTGGCTCAAGCCCTTGAGCAATGGCCAATATCTGCAGGAGAACTCGCCCTGCCTGCGCTGCCCCTCCGTGCCCGTGCTCCCCAGCCGTTGGGATTACAAATACCAAATATACGGGAGCCGTTGCGACAACAATAGCTACAGCCCCGCCTATATGACCAAATCCCTCGACGTCGACGGCAACACCGTCTACTACCTGGTGGTCAAGCGGCTCAAGGATCCTTCTGGCTATTACCAGACCGGCGACACTTGGCGGGATGCGACCCAGACCCAATGGTACTACGCCTTCATCATCGGCTCCGGGAGCTTTTACATGGCCCACAACGGGGCGATGAACGCCAGCTTCCTCGACGGGCATGTCGGGTCAATCCGGGGCGACGACTTCTACCCCGTGACCCGGGCGACCTTCACCTCGTCGGTCACCATGAGCTACGTCAACAAAAATAGGATCACCGTCAACAAATGGCTACCATGACCAAAATTCCAGCCCTCTGTTTGCTGCTGTCCTGGGCCGCCCTCGGGGACAACCTGATAAAAAACCCCAACTTCGAAACGCCCCTCGGGGACGAATGCCGCGTCGACAACACCGTCCCCGGCCATTGTTCCTTGGCTTGGCTCACGGAGGATTTCACCTGGAACAAGTGCGCCAAGCTGGAGCTGCTCAACTTCCAGCCCCAGAAGGACGGGAACGAACTGGTGGCGGCCAGCGTCGCCTTCGGCGGCGACAAGGATCATCTCGGTTTCCCCGTCAAGCCGAACACCCGCTACAAATTCTCCGCGGAATTGAAGGGGACGGCGAAGAACGCCAGCTTCAGAGTGGTCGAATGGACCGGAACCGCCCCCTGGAAGGACCGCCGTCACGTGGACACCAGCGTCAAAGGAGTGGAAGTCCCGCGGGACTGGCAGAAAATCGTGGGCGACTTCAAGACCGGGCCGGACGCGGCATGGGCGGCGCTGACCGTCTTGCTGTGGTGGGACACCCAACATGGCCCGATGCCCTACAAAGTGGGCGACTACCTGTTGGTCGACAATGTCGTGGTCGAAGAATTGGTCGACCCGCTCGCCGCCGCCAAAGGCCAAGCCGCCCGCCCCGCCAACGCGGTCAAGACGGCCGTCGCCACCCTGTCCGACCGCCCCGTAGTGGTCGACGGCAAGCTCGACGACCCCGCCTGGCAGGCTGCCACCCTCAACCAGGGGCTCCACGGGCTGAGGCCGGCGGACAAAGCCACCATGGCGACGGAGTTCATGGTCTTGGCGGGCGCGGACGCCTTGTTTCTGAGCGTCAAGTGCCATGAGCCGAAGCTGAAAGCGGACGTCCTCGCCGATGGCGACGGGATTTGGAATGACGACGCGTTGGAAGTCTTCTTCGGCCCGGTGGCGGGCGACCGCAAGCTCACCCAGCTGGCCCTCGCCGCCGGAGGCGGCCGCTACCAGGGCAACGGCGACGCGGAGCAGGCGGCAGACTATGACGCGAAGACCGCCACGGACAGCGACGGTTGGACCGCCGAGTTGCGAATACCCTATCAGTTGCTGGGCTGGGCCAAGCCGCCCGTCCCCGGCGAGTCCGTGGCCTTCAACCTCTGCCGCCAGCGCAAGACGGTGAACGACCTCTCCACCTGGGCCGACGTGGACGGCTCGTTCCATGACGTCAAAAACTATGGACGGCTAATCGTCGGCTCCGCCGCCGCCTACGTGAAGAATGAGGCGGCGAAACTAAGACGCGAAGCCACCACCCTCCCCGACGGCGCGCCAAAACAGGAAATCCTCAAACGCCTCGCCGCCGCGGCCGCCCCGCAGGACTTCGCCGCCTTGGCCGAAGCGCTCAAGCACGCCCGGCTGGGCGACCGGAAGTTCGTGGTGACGCCGGTGTCGCCGACCTTGGAGCCTAGCATCCCCCTCGTGCCCGCGGAGCTCGCCGAAGCGCCGGAGAAAGTCGCCGTCCGGGCGGCGGTGAACGACCTCAAGAGCGTCCCCTTCGCCATCACCAACCTGACGGACAAGCTCGAGGAGTACCGCGTCGTCCCGCATCCTGGCGGCACCTACAAGACCGAGGCGGGCGGGCTGCGGGGCGTCAACGGAACCAACTTCCCGGACAGCAAGATCAAGCTGCTCCGGGGCGTGAGGGTCAAAGACCGCGATGGCGGAAAACCTGTCCAATGCTTCGACCCGCTGGTGCCGCTGGACGACGCCGGAGCGGTCGCCGCCCCGCCCAACGACTCGGCGCTGGTCTGGCTCCAGTTCGACTGCCGCGGGGTCAAGCCGGGGAAATATTCCGGCTTCCTGCGAGTCATCCCCTTGAGCGAGCCCGGAACGATCGTCCTGTCGCATTCCCCGAAAGCCGTCGACGGGTGGGAGAACCGGACGGCGATGCTCGACCTCCCCGTCGAGCTGGAAGTCCTGCCCTTCGAGCTCCCCACCGCACCGGTCATCCCCTGGGACGTGATGCGCGCCGCCTATGACGAGGCGTCGTTCACGACCATGGCCGAGCAAGGCGTCAGATACTTCCAGATCAGCTCCTGGGCCGTCCGGCCCAGTTTCAAGCCCAACGGCGAGCTCGCCGACCCCGGCCCCCACGACGCCGACCAGCTGATCAAAAGTCATCTGGCTTGGGCGAAGAAGCTCGGCATCGAGAAAGAAATCCGCTTCAACTTCGGCTTGGGCTGCTACCCCAACTTCATGAAGCATTTCGGAGGCAAGCCGTTCAAGGAGGGCAGCCCGGAATGGCGCCAGGCGTGGACGAACCAGGTCAAGGAGATAGCGAAACTATTCGAGCGCAACGGCGTGCCTTTGGCGAACGTCCATGTCGAGATTGTCGACGAGATCGCCATGGCGCTGAGGGGCGGCCTCGACCGCGGCATCATGCTGGAGGCGCACCGCCTCGCCAAGGAGGCCGCGCCGACGATGGGGACCTACGCCTGGCTCGATTGCGAGACCCCGCCCTCCGGCCTCGACGGCTTGACGCCATGCCTGGACGTCTGGGGACTCTACGGTGCCCTGCTCCCGCGGCCGGACTTCCAGCCACTCCTCCAGAAACTACGGACCGACGGCAAGCAGTTGTGGATGTACCGTTGCGACACGTCGGTCAACTCCGACCTGTACAGCTATTACCGCCGCCACGCCTGGCTTGGCTACCAGGCCAACGTCGCAGTAATCGGCTTCTTCGTCTACGCCGACGCCAACGACGGCGGTTGGGCGTCATGCAGCTGGAAAATGACGCCCAGCGGCGGAGTCGTCTACCGCAGCGGCGACAAGCTGGTCACCTCCATCCGCAACGAGTGCCTGAAAATCGGCAACCAGGACATCAAGTACCTCGACATGTTGAAAAAACTCGCCGCCGCCGCCAAAACCAAGGGGGCCGACGTCGCCAAGGCCGAGAGCTTCCTCCCCTCCGCCACCGAGCGGATGCTCGTCTCCAAAGCCCACGACAAGACCGAGGCGGACAAAATCCGCGACGAGGCCATCGACCTCATCCTCCCGCTTGCATTGGCGACTCCAGGACGCTAAGTTTCCTCCGTGATTCGACAACATCATGGAATGGATTGAACTATGCGTCAGTTACCTCGTTCCGTCCCGGAGGCCGAGGGCGTCTCCTCGGAGTCCTTGCTCAAGTTCTGGAAGGCCATCGACCAGCTCGACCACCCGCACAGCCTCATGCTCATGCGCCACGGCCACGTCATCGCCGAAAGCTGGTGGGAGCCCTACAGCCCCCACACGGCCCACCAACTTTTCTCGCTGAGCAAAAGCTTCACCTCCGCCGCCGTCGGCATCGCCATCGGCGAAGGCAAGCTAAAGCTCGACGACAAGCTCGTCGACCTCTTCCCCGAGGCGCGGGGCTACCACGTCTCCGAACGCATGGCCCGCGCCACCTTGCGCCACCTGCTCACCATGACCAGCGGCCACAAAATGTGTATCATGGGCAGTTTCCGCAACTCCACCAACTGGGTGAAGACCTACCTGGAAAGCGAGTTGGAACTCGAGCCAGGCACCCGCTTCGTCTACGACTCCTCCGCCACCTACATGCTCTCGGCCGCGGTGTCGCGGGCCACCGGCATGGCGGTCAACGACTACCTCTATCCCCGCCTCTACGAACCGCTGGGCATCGAGGCTCCCCGCTGGGAGTCCTGCCCGAGCGGCGTCAGTCTCGGCGGCTGGGGGCTCTACCTTAAAACCGAGGACATCGCCAAGTTCAGCGTCTTGCTGCTCCAGCGCGGACTATGGGAAGGGCGGCAGCTCATCCCGGCTGACTATCTCAAACTCGCCACCAGCAAGCAGAGCGACAACTCCATGAACGATGCACCCGACTGGAAGGTCGGCTACGGCTTCCAGTTCTGGCAATGCCGCCACCACGCCTTCCGCGGCGACGGCGCCTGCGGCCAATACGCCGTGGTCCTGCCCGCCCAAGGCCTCACCATCGCCATGAACTCCGGAATGGGCGACATGCAGCGCGCCTTGGACATCGTCTGGAACGTCCTCTTGCCGGAGCTCAAGACGGCGGAGCCCCTCCCCCCCAACCCGGCCGCGGTGGAGGCGTTGCGAACCTTCACCGCCCACACGGCGCTCCCGACCGCCACCGGCGATTTGGCCCGCCGCCTCGACAATCGCCAATACGTCATGGCGGACAACCCCCTGGGCTTGAAGTCGACCAAGCTGGAGTTCGGCGCCGACCGCTGCGTGTTGACTCTGGATTTCGCCGACCGCCAGCTGGTGGTCCCGGCCGGTTTCGGCGTCCGGCTCCCCTCGACGCTGTCCATGCCCGGGGCCGACCCCCTCAACCGCCCCAACCTGCCCCGCCAAGCAGCCTCCAGCGCGGCCTGGACGAACCTCCACGAGCTGCTGATCGAGAGCTGGTTCATCGAGACGCCGACGCTCCACCAGTTCCGTTTGCGTTTCGACGGCGACCGCCTGACCTTCTCCAAGGGCTGCGTGATCCCCTTCCTGGAGGAGCCCTGGGCGGCGGTGGAGGGGAAAAGCGGCGCCCAGCAAGGGGCGTAAGCCCCCAGGAAAAGTGGCGAAGCCACCTGGACGCCTCCAGGCGCGGAAGCCTGGCCGCCGGAGGCAATCGTGGCGAAGCCACCAAGAATTCCGCCTCCGGCGGCCGCCTCTGTCGCCGGCGGGGGCGACCAGGTCTCCGACCTGGACCCGGTGGATGCTCCGCATCCTGTTTTATAAAAATAAACACAGCTACAAATAACATAAAACAATTATAAAACAAAAACATGTAACATGCTATTAATAAACAATTTAAATATTTTTATATTTCACTTTCATATTCATTCTATCAATAGATTTGGCACACTTTATAGCTAAAAACCATTGACAAATATCCCCCAAAGCCTTATAATCTCCACCGGAACAACAGTCCAGGAGACATGCGATGGGCAGGAAACGTTTATTGCCGAACCGGAGGCGCCTGAGCGGCGGCATCGCCGATTTGCTGCGGGAGCGGATCGGCTCCGGCGAGCTGGCGGCGGGGGAGATGCTCCCCACGGCGCGGGAGCTGGCGAAGCGTTACTCCGTGTCGCAGGTGACCGCCAACCGGGCGGTGGCGCTGCTGGCGGAAGAAGGCTTACTCCATCGTAGCCAAGGCCGCGGCAGCTTCGTGGCCGAGAAGCCCACCCCCGTCCGAAGCGGACCGCAATTGTGCTTGGGGCTGGCCTTCCACATCCCCTCCGGCGAGCGGGACGGCGTCCATGTGGCCTTCGAGCTGTTCCAGGAGGCCGCCATGGCCAAGGTGTTGCTGCTCGGCCATGAGCCGCAATTGCTCTCCCACGCCGAGCTGCGCGGCTCGGATTTGGCGAGGATCGACGGGGTGCTGACCTCCTGCAGCTGCCTCGACCCGGAAACCATCCGCAATCTCAGGCGACGCGGCAAGGACGTGGTGGTGATCCAGCAGACCAACCACCTGGACCTCCCTTTCCACCAAGTCGTCCCCGACCTGAACTCCGGCTTTGAGGAAGAGCTAAAACTGCTGTCGGCGCAAGTGGCCGGCCCGGTCTTCCTGGCGGCGGAGGAGCGTGGCCACCAACAACGCATCGACACCTTCCTGCAAGTGGCGGGCAATCTGGGCGTGGACATCACGCCCGTGTACGAGAAGAAGCTGCTCGGCGACCTCGGGCGCATGGCTGGCTACAAGCTGGGCCGCAAGCTGGTCGCTGCGGGAGCCCGGGCGGTCTTCTCCGTGAGCGACTTCATCTCCTTCGGCATCGTCGACGCCGCCCAGGAGGCCGGGCTGAGCCTAGGCGAGGATTTTTTCCTCGCCAGCTTCGACGACTTGGAAGGCGACGGTCTGCTGCCGTTCGGCGAACCACGATTGACCAGCCTCGCCTTCCCCAAGAAAAAAATCGCCGCCCGCGCCGTGGAACTGCTCGCCGCCCGCCCTTGGGGCGACAGCGGCGAGCTCCTCACCGTGAGGATGCCAACCCCCTTGAGCATCCGGCAGTCATGCCCAACGCCCAAAACCAACGGAGGCCGCCATGCGCTCTAGACGCAACCGCGAACCAAGTTTCACACTCATAGAATTGCTGGTGGTTATCGCCATCATCGGCATCCTGTCCGCGTTGCTGCTGCCCGCCCTGGGGAAGGCGAGGCTCATGGCGAAACGGATATCCTGCGCCAACCAACTCAAACAAATCGGCGTCCTCGCGCAGCTCTACCTTAGCGACAACGTCGACTGCCTGCCGCCCAGCCACGCCTACTGCCAAAGCAACGGCTACCCCAAGAACGCCAACGGGGACATGTTCCGCGCCCCGAACATCTTCAACCCCTACTACAATTTCAGCGAGTCCAAGCTGCAAGGGACGCTGTTCGACTGCGCCGCGGTGGGGAAAGGCACGTTCAGCCACGGCGACAACTATAACTCAGAACTGAAATTGATCACTAAAATCTCCGAGCTGTCAAAGCGGATTCTTTACTATGACTGCTCCTTGGGGTATTATGGCGACTGGGGCAAGCGCTACGGCACCACAGACGCCAATTGGATCGAAACCGCCCACCGTCACGTCAAGAACGCCAACTACCTCTTCCTGGACGGCCACGTCGACGCCCTGGCCGACAGCGACGCCACCTGGAACAGCAGCTACACCATAAACTACGGAAAATGGGTCTATTGATGAACAAAACCATCGTCTTAATCGCGCTCGCCGCTTGGCCGGCGGCAGCGCAGCTGGTCGAGAACGGCGGCTTCGACGCGCTGCGTCCCGATGGCCAGCCCACAGGCTGGACGGCTCTCGGCGCCAATGTCCAGTACGTGACCGCCGACAGCGAGGGGGGCGCCTGTCGCCTGAGCGGCACCCAAGGAACCTTCGCCGCCCTGGCTCAAGGCATCCGTGGGATAAAGACCATCGGAGACATAAAGACGCCCCTGCGGATCTCCGTCCGGATGCGGACGGAGGGCGTCAGCGCCAAGCCGGACGAAGGCGAGGCGTCGTTCTCCCTGTGGTTCACCGACAACAAAGGCCGGAACGCCGGCGCGCTCGCCGTGGCGGCGGCGCGGGGCGACACCCCCTGGAAGCAATACACCCGGGTGGTGACGCCAGAAGAGCTGCGCGCCTTGTCCGACCAGACGAAGGAGGAGGACCGCCCCCTCGTTTGCGCCTTGCGCGCCAACCTCTGCAACCAGCCCGGCTCAATGTGGGTCGACCGGGTCGAATGCGAGGAGGTGGAGCCGCCCGCCTTGAGCTGCCGCCTCGACCGCGGGGAATACACTACCGGCGACAAATACGCCCGGCTCCTCATCGCGACCGCCGCCCCTTGGCACAAAGCCACCGTGACCATAAGCGGCGGCTCCCGTCCGTTCCAGTTCGACAACGCGGGGGAAGGTTCTTGCACCCTCGCTCTGGGCGGCCTGACACCGGGGGAGCATGACTGCGAGATCAAGGTCTTCGACACCACGGGCAAAGCCCTGGGCGCCTCCATAGTGAAACTCAAAATCAGCGTCGATCCCTTCGACCAGCAGTGAAAGGCAAATGACCATGGGCAGAACAATGTTGTTGACGTCCTTCGTGGCGCTCCTGGCCAGCGCCCAGGCGGCGGAAATCCCGGCGCAATTCCAGGCGTGGGGCACGAAGGCCGACGCCAAACAGCTCGCCAGCGTCAAAATCCCGACGGGCTACCAACGCGTGGCGCCGCCGGAGTCCAACCTGACCATGCCACCGGTGAGCGGCGATGTCAAGGCGCAGGGAATGCTGTTGTTCGCCCCCCAGCCCTTCGAGAAGCTGTACCCGGAGAGCGCCCCCTTCCCGGAGCAAGTCGGCGCGCCGCTACGCGCTTTCGCCACCCCCGGGGAGTACGTGTCGCTCCAGGCTGGCGTCCGCGCCTTGGACGCGCCGCTCGCGCTCTCCGCCACCGTCACGCCGCCGCAAAGCGCCACGGACACCATTCGGGCGGAAAACATCGACCTGCGGACCGTCCGCCATCTTCCCTGGCCGAAGCCCGGCGCCAAGGAGTACTACTACGAGCCGCGCTTCCTGGAGTCCCTCGCCCCCGGCGAGACCGTCAAAGTCCCGGCCAACCAGACCCAACCGCTCTGGCTGACCATAAAAATCCCCGACAACGCCTCCCCCGGCAAATACAACGGCAAACTGCTGGTGTCCAATGACGGAAAACAGGGCGAACTGCCAATCCAGTTGCTGGTCCTGCCGTTCCGGTTGCAAGCCGTCGACCCTTATCTCGACATCAGCTTCTCGGTGCTGAGCAACGACAACGACCCGCGGAACTGCATCTATACCAAAAGCCTCCACATGGAGCACATGCCGCGGCATTTCCGGGACATGAAGGAACACGGCATGAACTCGGCTGGCTATTTCCACTGCAACCCGGCCTTCTCAATGGTGGACGGCAAGCTGAAAGTCGATTTCGACAAGCCGGGCTTCGGCTCCTTGTACAGCATGGCGCGCGTGATGGACGAGCTGAAAAAGGCGGGTCTCTCCGGCCCGTTCATCTACCAGAAAGGGCCGAAAGTCTGGTCTTGCTGGGCGATCAAAGACAACCTTGGCTTCGACGAGTTCACCCCGGAGTCAGACCGGGCCTTCGTCGAGCTGGCCTTGGCGGTCGAGCGGGATAGCGCCAAACGCCTCTGGCCGGAGCTGGTGCTCTTCGTCGGCGACGAGCCGGGCTGCCACGCCGACCGACTCCAACGTGACAAGCACAACGGCGAGCTGCTCAAGCAGGGTGCCCCCGCCGTCCGGGTCTCCAATTTCTTCAACTGGCACTCCCCGGGCGGCGAGGACTGGCGCTACCTCGCCCCCGTGACCGACATACTCTGCACCCATTCCATCAGCAAGCAAATCATCGAGGAGGGCGCGGAACTGGGCTATAAGGATTTCTGGGCCTACGCCAACGCCACCAGCGGCCGCGACCTGACCAAAGACCGCGTCGCCTACGGCTTCCACCCCTGGACGCTCAAGCTCAAAGGCGTGACCCAGTTCATCTACCAGGGCGGGGTGGACAACCCCTATGACCGCTTGAGCCAGGAAGAGCACTTCTTCTACGCCTACCCCGGCCCGGACGGCCCCCTCCCGGCCATCCACTGGGAGGCCGTCCGCCAAGGGACCTATGACTATCAATACCTGCTCACGCTCAACAACTTGATCCGCCAAGCCGAGCAGTCGACCCGACCGGGCGCCGCCGAAAGGGCCAAGGCGGCACGGGAGACCATGACTCGGCTCCTAGCGCCGTTCGCCGAGGTGTACAAGACGACCGCCGCCCAACACGGGACGGAACGGCTTGACGGGATCACCAACTCCACCCTGAACCTCAACCGCTGGCGGCTCGCCAGCGAAATCATGAAACTGCGGGAGCTCAACTGACATGAGAAAGCTACCAAGCCTTTGCCTCCTGGTCGCCACGCTCGCCGCCAACGCCGCCAACGGCCCGTTCGCCTTGAAACTCGTCGAGCCACCGCGGCAGCAAACGGAAAACCACCTAGCCAAGGCGTCCGCCCAAAAGGCCGTTGACATCCCCAGGCTCGCCGCCGCCCCGGCCATCGACGGAAAAATCTCCCCGCAGGAATGGGCGGGAGCCCTGTCCGCCAGAAATTTCCAGATCATCCACAGCCTCGCCCTCCAGCAAGCCGTGATGAAGTCCGGCGACGGCGACCCTGGCGCTTGGTTGAAAAAGACGCTGGTTCCGGCGGACAAGACCGAGGCGTTCCTGGGCTGCTCCGGCTCGACGCTCTACATCGCCGCGCGCTGCGCCGACCGCAACCCCAAAAACCTCAAAGCCGCCCCGTCCGCGGAACGCGACAGCGCCATCTACGGCGGCGACTGCTTCGACGTCTTCCTCAGCCCTGACTCCAACGCCTACTACCACTTCATCGCCGACTGGCGCGGCGTCCTCTATGACGCCAAACATAGCCGGAAAGTGGACGCGGGCCACAGCTCCTGGACAGGGGATCAAAGCTGGAACGCCAAGGACATCGCCTGCGCCAGCTCCGTCGACGCGACGGGCTGGAGCGTCGAGTTCGCCATCCCCTTCGCCGCGGTCGGCCTGACCGGCAAGGACGGCGAGGCCTTGACCCTAAACCTCGGACGGGAGGCGCAAACGGACAAGGAATACAGCGCCTGGGGCCCATGCGCGAAATCATTCCACGAGCCGGAGTCGTTCATCCCCGCCAACGTCGCCAAACCAAGCCAAAAACCACTGCGGCTGTCCGACGTCATCTTCCCACAACTGCTTTGCGGCGAGAACAACATCGCAATTGGGGTGGAAAATTTGCTCCAAAGCCAACAGGCCGCCCACATCGCCGTGACGTTCTCACAAACTGGCCGTCCGGAGGCCAAAGCGTCTCAGACCGTCACGTTGCCCCCAGGCAAAACCACCGCCGCCCAACTATGCGTCGCGGCGGCGGAGGGGGCGGGAACCCTGGAGGCGACCGTCGCCGACAGCTCCGGCGTTGTCGACCGTTTCCGCGCCGCGGTGTCCGTGCCTCCCGCCCTGGAGTCCATCTTCCCCAGCGGAGAGTTCACCGCCGATCAAACCGAGATGCGGTTCCGGCTTGGCGTGAACGTGGCTCCGAGCTCGGCGTCCGACTATCGGCTAAACTTAAGCTTGTCCGGAAAACAGGACCTGGAAACCTTCCGGCAGAGCTTTGTCCTGACACAGGCCGGAGACTATCAAGTAACGCTTAACCTGAAGCCAATCCCGGAAGGCCAGGAACGGAAATTGACGGTGGAACTATTCCACGGCCAAGAGCCAACGCCAGTCCAGCGCAAGCAACTCCGAATCATTAAATATCCAAGTCCATTCAACGGGTGGTAAACAAAAATGCCTACAAACAATGCGATAAACTGGGAAGACGACGGGTTCGCCAAACAGGTAATCACCACTGGCGGCGCCGCCGCCAACACCTGGGAAAACCCCGCCATCCAGGGCGTCGACAAGCTGCCGCCCGCCGCCTACCGACGCCATGAGGCACAATGGACAATCCTCCTCGACGGCGACTGGAAGTTCCAGTGGTCGCCCAAACCCGCCGACGCCCCGGAGGGTTTTTTCGCGCCGGACTATGACGACTCGGCCTGGGAAACCATCCCCGTGCCGGGGCATTGGGAGCTCAACGGCCACGGCATCCCCATCTACACCAATATCCAGTACCCTTTCCCGCCCACGCCCCCCACCGTCCCGCATGACGACAACCCCACTGGCTGCTACCGCCAGGACTTCGAAGTCCCCGCCACCTGGGACGGACGCCGGACGTTCATCTCCTTCCAGGGGGTCGACTCCTATTTCGAATTCTGGGTCAACGGCCAGAGCGCCGGACTGAGCAAGGGCAGCCGCAACCCCGCCGAGTTCGAGATAGGCCCGTTGCTACGGCCGGGAAAAAACCTCCTCGCCGTCAAAGTCCTGCGCTGGAGCGACGCCACCTACATCGAGGATCAGGACATGTGGTGGCTCAGCGGCATCTTCCGGAGCGTCTTCCTCTATTCCACGCCACAACTGTACATCCGCGACTTCGAGATCAAGGCTGACGCCGACGGCTGGCTGTCAGTCTCCACCGACACCACCGTGGAAATCGCCATCTCCTTGGCCGACGGCGACAACGTCCTGTTCACGGACAAGTTCATCAGGGAGTTCCGGCGAAAAATCGACGCCCCAAAGCTCTGGACCGCCGAGACGCCCCACCTTTACCAGTTGACGCTGCGCGTCGCGGGCCAGGAGCTGCCTGGACAGAAACTTCTTCGCGGCGCAGCCGCTTTGGAGTGCGGCGATTATTCGCCGCTTTACGTCGACCTTCGTCATGGGAGCGCCGTCGTTTCCGAACCACCCCCCAGCCCTGAAACATCTTCGGCGTGCACTAACGACCGCTCCATAGCGGCGAAGGATCGCCGCACTCCAAAGACGCTTCGCGTCGAGAAGACAGCCCAGTACAACCTGGAAACTCAAACCGGCCAGGAGATCCAGTGGCAGGTCGGCTTCCGGACCATCAAGATTGAGGACGGCCAGCTGTTGGTCAACGGCCGGGCGGTGAAGCTGCGCGGCGTCAACCGCCATGACTTCAACTGCGACTGCGGCCGCGCCGTCACCGAGGCCGACATGCTCGAGGACGTCCGCCTCCTCAAAGCCCACAACTTCAACGCCGTCCGCACGTCCCACTACCCCAACCAAAGCCGCTGGTACGAGCTCTGCGACCAGCGCGGCCTCTACGTCTTCGACGAAGCCGACATCGAGACCCACGGCTTGCAGGACACGTTGTCGAAGGACCCCGCCTGGCTCCCAGCCTTCATGGCCCGGCTGCAAGCCCTGGTCGAGCGCGACAAGAACCACGCCTGCGTCATCGTCTGGTCGTTGGGCAACGAGTCCGGCTTCGGCGCCAACATCCAGGCCATGTCCGACTGGCTGCGCCAACGCGACCCGTCGCGGCCGCTCAACTACTTCCACGCCGGGACGTCCCCGGCGGTCGACATCGTAGGAATGCACTACCCCACGCTGGAGGCCGTCGAGGCGCTGGTGGCCTCCGAGCCTTCCGGCCGCCCCATCCTCCTGGAGGAGTTCGCCCACTCCATGGGCAACAGCACCGGCAACATGAAAGAATATTGGGCCTTGGTGGAACGCCATCCCCGTCTGCTCGGCGGCTTCGTCTGGGACTGGATCGACCAGGGGTTGCGCCACAAGGGCGGCTTCGCCTTCGGCGGCGACTTCGGCGACCAGCCCAACGACGGCAAATTCTGCTTCAACGGTCTGCTCTTCCCCGACCGGACGCCCCAACCCAAACTCATCGACCTCAAGCACGTCTTCCAGCCGGTCGGGATGCGCCAAGGCGCAGGGGATGGCCGCGTCTGGCTACACAACAAACTCGTCTTCCGCGACCTCAACGAGTTCACCTTGCGCTGGGAGCTCAAACAAGACGGGACCGTCATCCAAGCGGGCGAACGCCCCGGCCCCAACCTACCCCCGGACCATGCGACGGAGATCGAGTTCCCGGCCAAAGGCGGGAACTTTCTGAACGTCTATTTCCTGGAGGGCGAGCATTGTTTCGCCCAGGAGCAGTTCGAATTGTCGGAGCGCCCCGAGCCCGTCCCCCTCCCCCGAGCCCAGGCGGGCTTCGACCCCGCGGCGCCGTTCGGGTTCCCCCTGCGCTTCTGTTTCTGGCGCGCGCCAATCCTGAACGACAAGTTTTTCCTGGACGCCTGGCGCGAAACGGGCTACGACCAGCTCACAACCAAGGTGGAGGTCTCGCGCCCGGAGCCGGACGGGCTGTTCCAGCAACTGGCACTGTTGAACCACCGCGGCAGCGCGCTGTTCCGGGTCTTCGCGTCCTGGAGCGTCCATGAACACGGCGTCTTGGAGCTTGACTACCGCTGCGTCCCGGTTCGTTGCGTCCCGCCCCCGCCGCGAGTTGGCTTGACTTTAGAGCTGCCTGGCCGCTTCGACCAATTCCGCTGGTTCGGCCGCGGGCCGCATGAGACCTACCGCGACCGCAAGAACGGCGCGCTGGTCGGGGAATACTCCGGGACGGTCGACGAGCAGCACGTCCCCTACCCGGTGCCGCAAGAGAACGGCAACAAGACCGACGTCCGCTGGGCGGAGCTCGCCGACGCCGGCGGAGCGAGTTTGCGAGTGGAGGCCTGGCCCAGCATGGAGACGAGCGTCTCACGGCACTCGGTGGCCGAGCTGGACGCTGCGGAGCACAGCTACGAGCTAAAGGACAGCGACTCGGCGTTTTGGCATCTGGACTGGGGCCAGGCCGGGGTGGGCAACGGCAGCCACGGCCCAAACACCCTGGAACAATACCAGCTCAAGCCCGGGGAATTCCGTCACCGCTTGCGTTTCACGCCGCAGTGAACCGTTTAGTTTGGAAACAGAAATTCCGGAACACCTTTTACAGCCTGCTCGGCGAAGAAAACCCCTCCGGCCCCGGGAGATGAATCCGAGCCAGGGGGGTAATCGGCCGCCGTCACAAAAATCGTTTTGTAGTCGACGCCGCCAAACGTCAGGCTGGTTATGCCCCGCGCCGGTGGATAATACTCCATAAGCAGCTTGCCTTGAGCGGAATAGCGAGCCAACGGATGGCCACCAGCTTGGGCAATCCATAAACAGCCTTCCGCGTCGACGGTCATTCCATCGCAGACTGGACTTTTTATAAATGGTTCCCGGCCGGAAATCCGGCCGGAACCGCAATCATAGTCATAGCGATAAATGGTGTTTTGATCTGTCACCGCGAAATAAAAAAATTTCAGGTCGCAGGAGAAAGCCATGCCGTTAGGACAATGGCCAGTCTCTGATTCAAGACAGTGAAAAGTATGGTCGGGATCAAAACGCCAGAGCGAGCCATTGCTCCATTGGGCGTCGGGGTTCTCAAGGTTGGCGAAAAAGTCTCGCCCGAGAACGCCGACGAACACGCGCCCCGCCGGATCGGCGACCAGATCGTTGAAATACGTTTTGCTGTCTGCGGTGGGCAGCTCGGCAATTTTCACCGGCGTTTCTCCTGGTCGCCAACGCCACACCCTGCCATGCTGCGCGAAAATCAGGAGACCGCCGTCGCGGGTGAAGACAAAACCGCCGATTTTGCCAATGGGCAAGCGAAAAGTCTCGAACTCGGTTGGCGCCCCGCCAAGAGCTCGCCGATATATCCGCCCGGCTTCCCAGCCCTTCCAGTACAACCGCTGTTCCGCCTCGTTCCATAGCGGATTCTCCGCCACCGTGAAATTGAAGGCGGCGAAAACATTGAACGTCATGTCTCCCTTTTTCATTGTGTGCCCTAGTAAAGAACCGTGAGCCTATGAGTCCGCAGGCGGGCCGCGACCGTTTCCAGGAATTCTGGCTGGGGCGCCGGAACGTCCGGCAGCGAATCCACACGCCCCACCGCCGCGTATTTTTTATGGGCGAGGGAATGATAGGGCAACAGTCTCACCGCGACAACGTTCTTGAGCTCACCCAAGAAGCTTCCAGCCGCTTCGATCGCGTCCGCGTCCGTGTTGTGGCCCGGAACCATCGGCATTCGAATTTCTATCGGCTTGCCGGTCAGCGACAGCTTGAGCAAATTCTCCTTGATCAGCGCGTTATCTTGCCCCGTCAAGTTTTTGTGCTGAACTGGATCGGCGTGTTTGAAGTCATAAAGGAACATGTCCGTCCACGGCAACACCTTCTCGAACGAACTCCATGGGACATGGCCACAAGTATCAATGGCGGTATGGATCTCATGACGCGCCAATTGTTGTAACAATGCCGCGGCGAAGTCGGCCTGCAAAAGCGGCTCCCCGCCGGAGACGGTCGCGCCGCCATTGGACGTGGCGTAAAAACACTTATCCTCCATGATGGAGGACACGGCTTCATCGACCGTCAGACGCCTTCCATATAGCGCCAACGCGTCGAACAAACAGGCGTCGACACATTTCCCGCAACCCACGCAAGCGGCGCGATGGAAGACATGCTCTCCCTTCACAATTTCATGGCGCTTACAAACGGCCGCGCAGTCCCCGCAACGCCTGCATTTATCGAGAAACACCCCAAGTTCCGGCTCGCGCCTGATAGTTTCAGGATTATGGCACCAAAGGCAACGTAGCGGACATCCCTTGAGAAACAGCGTGGTCCGGATCCCCGGCCCGTCGTGGACGGAAAACCGTCTTATATCACAAACGGATCCTGTTTTCATCCCAACGCCTCCGCCTGGGCGATGAAGGTCGCTTGCATCTCCGCGTCCAGGTCGATGAACCGCGAATTCCAACCACAAACCCGGACTTGGAGATTACGGTATTTTTCAGGCTCGCTTAGCGCCCGCTTCAACGTCTCCGCGTCGAAGACGTTGAAATGAATGAACAAGCCGCCGTTCTGAAAATATGCGCGGATCAGCGAAGCTATCACCCCGGCCCCGTCCGCTCCGCGAAAAACGGACGGATGCAGCATGATGTCGATAACCGAGCCATCGGGGAAACCGGTGTGGTCGAGCTTGGAGGCGCTATTGATCAAGGCGGTGACGCCGCGGACATCGGCGGCGAGCGACGCCCCCGTGTTCTTCGACAACGGCGTTCCGCTTTTCCGTCCATCCGGCGTGGCTCCGGTGTCATGCCCAAACTGCACGGAGTTGTCGATCGACCAACAGCCCATTTGAAAAAATCCGCCGCGGGCGTTGGGCGTCGAATTGACGCATCTAGCCACATGGCCGGCGATTTCCACCGCGAATTTATCCGCCGCGTCCAAATCGTTACCCCATTTGGGCGCGCGCCTCGACGCGATGAGACGTAGTTTCTCATGGCCGCTCCAATTGGCGGCGAGCATGTCGCGCAACTCCCTCCACGTACAGAGTTTCCGCTCGAAAACAAGATAGTTTATGGCGGCCAAGGAGTCGGCGAGCGTGCCCAGTCCGGCGCACATGACGCCTGAACTGTTGTACTGGGCCCCCGCGTGGGAAACGTCCCGCCCCTTGGCGAAACAGGCGTCCATGGAACCGGACAGGACGGGAGACGGATTGATTTCCGGCCAGAGCGACTCCCATCGGCGCGTGAGCGACAAAGTTTCGGAAACCGCCTCCGCCAGCAACCGCGCGCATTTCCCCACGACCTCGTCAATGTCTTGGGGGATATCCTCTCCCGAAAAAAGGAACTCGGAGATCTTCGCCATATTTATCAGCGCGCTCATGCTGCAGCACATCTCACGACCCATGATCGCGGGCTCATAACAGCCGACCGGCACGAAATCCAGCAAGTCATCGGGCTGCTTGCCCCGCTTTAACAACATGGGATACGCCGTGTCGTCATTCGCGAAAACTATCGCGTTCGCGCCCTGGGCCACGCAACGGGCGGCATGCAGAGAAATATGCTCGGGCGTGTTCCTGTGAACGCGCAAGGACAACTTGGGATCAATGTTCTTCCGCTCCTCGAAGATCTCCAGCACCAGCTCGGTCAGTTCATTGCAGGTGTCGGAACCGTCGAGGTTCTTGCCCCCCAGACAGAAATTGTGGCCCGCGCTGAAATGCTGGGCCGCGAACTTGTCGAAGTAGAAACTAAGCAGCTCTTTCGCTTGCTCCCTGGTCAATGTCCCGACGCTCAAATCATGACGGTAGTAACTTATGTAGAGCCGATCGAAAGTCCCCTGCGTCCGGACAAGCTCTCCTTCGATTTCCTGCGCTTGATTGTAGATGTAGGAGAGTTGCAACGCCTCATGAAACGTACGTGGCGGCTGGACTGCGATGTTTTTCAAACACTGGACAACCCGTGTGGCCCCTTGCCGTTCCGCCTCGGCCAGCAGCCGCAGGACATATTCCCGGATGGCGTCGTAAACCGTGGCGACCGCCGCGAAGAAATCCTTGCTTTCGTCAGTCGAAGCGGTCTCGAGGGCTTTCAGCGCGCGATCCCTGATTCCGCAGACCCCCAGTTCCAGGACGCATTTCCAGCCTGGCGAGGTATGGCTGAGGTCCAGTCGGGGAAAACCGACTTTGCGATCCACCCACGGTGAGCTCGGAAATCCATCCGCCGCGCTTCCGTGCCATCCATACCGGACTTTCTGTATTATGTCCCCCGTGTCGATGTGGTCCGCGAACCAATCGAAGGCATCAACTCTTATTCTGGCGTTCCGCAGCAGGAAGGAGAAGACCGCAGCCCGCAATTTTATATGCGGCTCATCGCGGTGGGCCGACAAATAACGCTGTGTCCATGCGTCAAGCTCTTCCACGGACATCCCTGTCACGGCGTCAAAAGCTTTATTCCCATATTGGTTCGCCAGCGCCTCGCGCGCCTGCTCATATGAACTGTCCATGATACGATCATCCCGGTTGTTGCTATCGATGATTATAGCATGATCACAATTTATTTGAATGGTTGAAACTATCAAAGACATGTCGTAAAGTATGAAAGTGAAAGAAGGAGGGGCTCCACCATGAAGGAATGCGGCTATGGTCTGATCGGAAACATGGCGTATTGTTGCGAGTTCGACATCTCCCAGCGTCCTCTCAGTTGGGTGACGGCCTCGGCGCACGTCCTTATGCTGATGAGTTCCGGGCATGGCTTATTATGTTGGAAAGACCAGCAAGATCATCCTTTACCAGCGGACGGGGAAACCAACTTCCTGCATTATTTGCCCGCGGGCCGTTGGCGTTTTGTCGATGTCCTCGACCAGCGCCCCGCTCATATCGTGGCGTTGCATTTCGACTTGAAATGCGAGGACGGCGCGGATTGCTCCGCTTATTACACGTTGGACGCTGATTTATTCGATAAGCGGAAGTCCGCGTTTCGGCGGCTCATGCTGGAGATCGCCAAACGTTATCGCAGCCACGACTTTGGCGACATGCTGGAATGCCAGCGTTTTTTCAACATCTTGCTCGGTGTTTTTTGCGAGTCGTTGAAGCAAAAAGACGCCGACCAAATCCATCCGCAGCAACGGCGTTGCCAGAAGGCGATAACGTATCTGCAAAGCCACTACACCCAGCCTCTTGACATTGACAAACTGGTCACGCTTTGCATGATTTCCCGTCCATATTTTTTCGCCCTGTTCCACCTTGAGACCGGGATGACGGCGCAACAGTATCTTTGTCGTTTGCGAATCGAGCGCGCCAAGAAATTATTACTGTTTTCCACCAAACCGGTCGCGGAAATCGGGCAAGAGGTCGGCTGGCTCGATCCCTTCCATTTTTCTCGGATATTCTCCCGTGAAACCGGATGTTCCCCCAGTAAATTCCGCGATATGGCAATGACCTGAAGCCAGCCCTGCGATCCTTATTCCGCGCTTCCAAATGGAACTTGGTAATCAGGATAGGGCCATGGATAGGCGTGCGACTCGATGTGCCCATCCACGAACAGGTGGTTCTTTGACTTGCCGCTGTGCCGGAATGATTGCATTATCACAGCGTCGAGGGCCGCGCCGGAGGCGATAGGCACGTTTAGCACCGCGTCCGTTCTGGCGGTGTCGCCTAGCAAGATTCGTTGGGCGTGCTTGGACAATTTGGCGGGATTGATATATGTCGCTTGATAGTCCGCGTTGGTCGCCCCGGACGGCAGGCTGCCCATCCTGGAAGCGAGATAGTAGTTCATGCCATAAGACCAGTATACCAACCCGAGAGCGGGTTGAGTGCTCCTCTCGTCAGTGTCGGCGGGGCATTTCATGAGATCGCAATTATAGCTGAAGGTTTTCCAGGAGTCGTCCTTGGTTCTGAGATAACCCGCCGTATACAACTGGAGCGGCCAATGCGCCCAGTTGCTGGTCATCGCGCAGGGCATCGTCCCGAAGTCATTGTAATACATCCACATAACAGTACCAAGCTGCTTTAGGTTGTTGGCGCAGGATATCTGTCTGGCCAAGCCTTTGGATTTGCTTAGCGCGGGCAACAAAATGCTCGTGAGGATCATTATTATGACCATGACCACCAACATTTCCACCAAGGTGAAAGCAGCTTTTCTCCTCATTTTTCATTCCTCTTTTCAGGGGCCGTCAAAGAGGCGGTTATCGCCATGAGCCAGAGCACCCCCGGCCCTTGGCCGGCGACGACGTCAAGGCTTTTTATGGCTAGCTCCGGCTTCGGGTTGCGCCATTCCTGAGTGTAGAACAAGGCGGGGTAGCGGCCGCCGTTGTCATAGAGCGCCAGGCCGGTTTTTGCCTTGGAACCCGCCGGAGGATAGTGATACCAATCGCCGATATCCCGGCCCGACAAAACCGGAACGACCAGCGAGGTCCCATCCACATAATTCACTTTGTATTCGGCGACTTTCCCGTTGGGCTCCGGCAAATACACCGCGCTCTCGAGAAAGAAAAGGCTGGACGCCTTTTGCCCGACCGGAATCGTTTTGGCGGCCTCGGTGACGACGGCGTCCCAGGCGCCGTCGCGCCCTGCCACGCCTTTGCGCCCCGCGAAAACGCAGTTGGCCGATTTATTGGAAGCTGTTATGGAGAAGGGTATCTCCGAGAAATCCGCCGTCAACCCGCCTTCAAACGAGACGCCGGTGTGCGACAGCAACGGCGTTGTGGAGTTGGCGTTGAAGAACGGCTCAAGCTTCAAGAAACTGTAGCCTGCGGTGTTCACGCACCGGTCGGCGTCACCCAAGAAATCGACGTTAAGCGACAACAAGATTTTGCGAGAGAGGGTGCGGCATTTCAAGAAATCGAGGTTGTTCCATTCCGTCTGATCGATGATGATGAAGCCGCGGCCGGAATTTATTTTTAGTATGCCGGCGCCCGGCGAGGTGATCTCCGGGGGCTCGTCAAAACCCGCGCACGCGACGGCCCGCCCCTCGATCCAGTTGGCGGTGTCGCTCCAGAAACGCATGGTCCGCGACGGCTCGCGGGCGATGACCTTGAAGCGGGCTTCGGGCGCCCCGCTATCCACCACCCAAGAGACGATCTTGTGTTCAAGAGGTATTGGCGTCGCGATCGGCTGATTCTTGAACCAATAGAGGTCCGAGGCGGTCACTTGCCCCAGCGCGGCGTCCTCGGCGACCAGTTCAAGCTGGCTGTGCTGAAGCTGGGTCGGTTTGACGTCGAGCGGGAAAGCGAAGAGGCCGCGGTACGCCTCAAGGCTTTGGGGGTTGAGGTTTTTCAGCAGCACACGCCCGCCGTCCGCCACGAAGGCCGCGAGCGCCTTCACCATCGCTTTGTCCGGCGGAGTCCCTTTGCCGTCGGCGATCACGAGGCTCAGGCCCCGCAAATCGGCGGGGGCCTTGACCGGCGCGGTCTTGACTTGCAGGCGCTTCAACACCGCGGGAAGCTCCGTGGCCCCGGCGGCGAGCAGCCCTGGCTTGGCGAAGGAGCTAGGCGCGGGCCGCATGGCGAAGTCCAACATGTTGGCGGCGAGCCGCCTCGCCGGCGGCGTGTCGGCGAACGCCTCCGCCACGATCAGGTTGCAAACCAGGAGGAACCCTTTGCCATTTCTGCTCAAAAACAACGGCGAGTGGTTGAGCCCGTTAGCGCCTTTCCCGTTGCAGGCGAGGAGCTCGACATTCCCGCTTTCCGGGATCGGGAAAGAGTTGTAGGCGATGACTTGATACGGGTTGCTCCACCATTTCAGATCGTCGGCGGAGATACCACGAAGGATGGGATGCCCGCTCAAGAGCGGGAAGGCGATTGAAAGCTTGTCCTCGTCGGATTTCATGCCGGGGATCAAGGTCTGCGTGTCCGCCGCGCCCAGGAGGATGACCTTACCGCCCGCCGCGATGTATTTTTGCAGGTCGGCGAAGCGCCGCTCCGCCCCGGGGAAATAGCGCATGACCAGCAGCCCATAATCCTGGAACTGAAGGGCGGAGAATTCCTGCGCCGCGACATGCTCGCGCTTCAGGTTAAGTTTGCCCAGCAACGCGTCGGCCGAGCCGTCGGCGTCGATCGCGGCGATTTTGAGTTCCTCCGGCCGCTCAAGCGCCGGAACTATCTCGGGGACGATGTCATAGTCGCGCTCAATTTGCCGCCTGACGCCGTCGGCGTCGGCCAGGACCAACTGGAACTTCACGGCGGTCCTTTCCGAAAGAGCGGGGAGCTTTATCGCAAGCGTCTCATGGACGAGGTCGCCCGGTTCCATGGCAAGAGCTTTGTCGCCTGAGACCAGCGGCGCGCCATCCTTCAAGATCCGCCATTGCAAGGTCAGAGCTTGCTTCTCCCTGGTGTCGTTGCCAACCGTGACCGTCCGCGCGATGGTCCGCCCGGCGAAGAAGGAGCGGTCCGCCTCGCGCAGATGCAGGAACAGCGGGGAGAAGGCGTCGCGCACGCCGTAGGCCGCCTGGCCGGGGATCACCTCGGCCTTGAAAGAACTGCCGGCGAACTGCCCCGGGGAACTTGCCGCGGTCGTCTGCGAATTGAAGGGGTTCACGCGAAGATACCCACCGCCAGTGGTTATTTTGTCCGGCTTGACTCCCGGGGTGTCGAGGTTCTTCCATTTGAACTTGTAGTTTGGCGAAACGGCGCAGGACAAATAAGGGCCTTGGAAATAGAGGACGCCGCCAGCGCCGTAATAACGGAAGATCTCCAATTGCTGCTTGCCGCTGTCCGCCGCGCAACGGTGAAAAAGCCCGTTCTGGCGGTCATAGACGCCGCGGTAGGCGTCATTGCCATAGATGAACGCGATCATGTCCGGGGTGTCGTCGGGGCTTGGAACCTCGCTGAAGTAAAGCGGCTTGAGCGTGCCGTCGGCGGCGCTGCGGCGGAAATTCTCGTCGGCGTCGGTCTGCGCGCCCAGATCCAGCGACTCCCTGCGGACTTTGCTCCCGTCCGCGAGGGTTTTGTAGCAACTGTCATACATGTAGAACAGCCCGGGGAAGAAATATTTGGGGCCGTAGAACGCGCCGCAACCGCCATAGCCACCGGGATAATGCTGCGTGATGGCGGCGGAAAGCCCGTCCATGTCCGGCGGATGGTTGCGCCGATGGAATTTCGCATCACCCCCTGTCGGGCCGAGCAGGGAGCCTGCGCCGCCGGAGTCACCGGCACCGGAGGAGACAATCGGACGCGTGCCGTCAAACTGGCGGACGACGGCGACCTTGCGCTGAAAGTCTTCTTTGCGCGTCATGCCCTCGTTCTGCATGCAGAACATGATAATCGAGGGATAGTTCCGGCGCTCAATGGTTTTTTCCCGGAAAAAGCTGTCCAGCAACTCCTCGTTGTGATGATAGGAGTAGGACATGTGATTGTAGTTTACGGCTTTCACCTCCTTGAGTTTCACTTTGGCCCCCGCCTCGACAGTGGCTTTGCCGATAACAAGGAAAGTGCCGTCGATGACCATCATCCCCATTTCGTCCGCTATGCGCAAATACACTTCCGGCAGCGGCATGTAAGCGCGGATCACATTGATGTTGCTGCTTTTCAGCATGGCGTAATAGGCGCGGACGTAGCTGGCCATCTCGTCGCCGCTGGTGGCTTGGATAGTGTCGTCGGCGTTGCCCAGCAACTTGGTCTTGACGCCATTGAGGACGAAATCCGGGCCGTCGGTGTAGAACTCCCGGAAGCCAAAACGGGTGAATTTGCAGTCAAGCCTTTTCCCGTCGCGCAGGATGGTGGTGCGAAGCAGATAGAGCGACGGGCCGTCCGGTGTCCAAAGTTTTGGGTCTTTCCAGGGGACGCTCAGCTCCAGCTCCCGCCGCTCGCCCGGTTTTAGGACAAGCTCCACCGGAGCGAACTCCTTGACGGGCTGGGCAGCGGGCGTCGCGGCGCTCCAGGGGACCACGGCGTTGGTCAAGGTTATTTTGCTCTCCGCCACGCCGCCGTTGACTATTTGGAGCTTCGCCCCAAGCGTCCACTTTCTGGTCGAGGGCATGACGAACACATCCTCCAGCCGTAACGGGGCGAAAGAGCGGAGATACACATCCTGAAGAATGCCCGACCTGAACGTGCAAGAGTGGTTTATCGGATATTCCACGACGTTGCCGTTTATGGCGTTCACCCAATTCACGACGCCGAGCTCCAGGAGATTGCTTTGCCCGGGCTTGACAAGCTTTGTTATGTCGATTTGGAAGCCGACAAAGCAACCGCGGTGCTTCCCGGCGAAACTGCCGTTGACATAGACATTGGCGTCATAGGACACTTCTTTGAAATCGAGCATGACGCGCTGTCCGCTCATCGCGAGCGGAACCACGAAGGATCTTTTATACCATGCCTTGTGCAGGCCACCCCCGTATTTGGGGAAGTCGAACTCACCCATGAAATTGTTCCAAGAGGCCGGAACCCGTATTTTTTCCGCGGCCCATTTACCCGCCGGCGGATACGCCAAGGTCTCCGGCTTGCTCCCGTCGCCGGTGTAGGGGCCGAGCGGCATGAAATCCCAGTCCCCGTTCAGGCACACGCTTTGACGGTAGGGGTTGTCAGTCCACGTCCAGTCGGGGCTGGTCGACTCCTTGGCGTCGTCGAACACCGTCGCGGAAAACGCGGTGAGCGTGGCGGCGCAGAGGCAAGCGGCGACAAGAAGCTTGATTTTTCCCGGCATAACTCTCTCCTTCATTTAAAATATGCGTTCAACGTAAGGTTTTTCCCTCATGGAAGCCCGGCGTGATCATCACCCGCCCGATATCTTTCTCACCATTCTTGAAATAACCGCAAGCCGCGGCGACGATGGCTTCCGCCACCTCGTTTATGCCATTGCCGACGGCGCTGATTGGCGGCACATGGCAAAGCGCCAGGTCCAGACTGTTCTGAGTCACCAAGCCGAACTGCTCGGGCACCTTTTTCCCGAGCGCCAGGGACGCATACACAAAATCGACATCCTGGTCAGCGACTAAAAAAAGCGAGTCGTAGTCGCCAGTCTTGATGAGCTCCAGACGTTTGATGTAATTGATGATTAGCTCATACTTGGTGCTTGCCTGTTCCCAACACTCGTCCTCCTCGCCATAAACGAGTCCGAACCGCGAACAGCCGTCGCGGAACCCCGCGGCGCGCTGAAGGAACGGGACATAAGCCCGCCCTCCGGAAACGGTTTTGGAGGATAGAAAAGCCGGGCGCGTATAGCCGCTTTTGGCCAAGGCCTCCGCCGCCATGAGGCCAGTGAGATAATTGTCCGTGGCGATCAGATTGCCAAGCGCCTCCTCCCAATGCTCCTCGGCGTTTAGGAACAGCTTGCCGGGAAGCGCCAGGATCTCATCCCTGAGCTGGAGCGACGGGGCGTTGGTCATGACAAGGACTTCAAAATCATCGGCGAGCGCCTTGAGCCGCTCCTGGTTGTCGGAATCATAGCTCAGCAGGACCGTCTCGAGCTTGAGGTTGCGGCGCCGCGCCTGAGTTTTGACCGCGTCCGCGAGCTTCGCCCACGGGGGATTGGAGATGACATCGCCTTCGCCGCAGGTGACAAACGCCAGCGCCCCCTCATATTTGTTCTCGTCGACCGCGCTGACGGTCAACGAACGGCCATGCGCCCCTTTGACGACATCGCCCCGCTTCTCCAGCTCGCCCAACACCAAACGCAAGGTTTTACGGGAGCAGTTGAGGGTTTCGCTGAGCAGCCGCTCCGGAGGAAGCAACGTCGAGCCCTCGGCGAGCAGCGCTTTTATATAGAGCTCCAACTCGGCCTGGACAGACTTGAAACTCTGGTACGTTTTTTTCATCTTCATCGCTCCCGTTCCCCTATAAGGATACCGCACGGTCTCCTTTTTGTCAATGGGGGAACGAGGAAAAGTCGACAGAAACAGAGGGCGAGCGGCGGCGGCAGTGGTTCACGCGCCGAGCCGCACCTCGACTTTCTCCACGCTGCGGCGCCCTGCGGACGTCGGCTGAAGCTGTATGGACACCGTGTTCCAACCGGGGCGCAAGTCCTCCGGCGACAGCGCATAGACCGCTTTCAGCAGCTTGTACTCCGGGGCGACGGGATAGCTTTTCCATCCCCCGGCCGTCGGCTGCGGCTTGTCGCAATATATCTGCGGGTCCGCCCAAGCGTCGTCGGAAGACAGGAGCGGCAAAGGCCGACCGTTCATCCGCACTTCGGCGATCTCTCCAATAACCACCCGCCACAGGACAAGCTCCAGCGTCCCCGCGCGCGGCGGGGCATGAATGAAAATCGGCAACTCGGCGCAGTTGCCCACCTCGAGCGGCAACGGCTTGCCGTCGTTGCGGTATAGATAGTTCCCGGCCCAGGGGTAGCCGCCCCGGCGCTCGGCGGCGTACATCCTCGGCTTGCCCCGCATGGACTCCAGACTGCCCGCCTCGAACAACGCCTCCCGTTGGCTCTCGCACGCCATGTTGAAACTGTCGAAGCCGTCGTACACTTCCTCGCGGGCGCAAGTCCAGTTGAAGACGCCCACGCTGTCGGCGCCCTGCGCCCACCAGTTCGAGAAGACCCCGCGGTAGTACTCCGCCGGTGGATGGAAGTAGCCGTCGTTGGTGTGGTGCCCGTCGAAAGAGGGGCATAGTTTGATGGGCTTGCCCGCCGTGATCCGCTTGAACGCCGCGACGTCCACCTCGCTGGTCCGCCCGCCGAGCATGAAGATGTCGACGAGATTCTCTTCCGCCCATTTTTCCACCTCGAAACCGTCCTTGTGGCAGCCGTCCACCGTCTCGGCGACACGAACCGCCAGCAGCAGCGGCTTGCCTTTGACCCACTCCATTTCCTGAAGCATGGAGCGGACCATCCGGACGAACTCGGTGGCGTGCTCCCGGTTCTCCCATTCCGCCCCGGGGGGCAAACAGGGCGTGTGCCGCGCGAAATCGAGCTGCATCCCGTCCAAGTCATAGTTGGTGAACAACTCTTTCAGCCGCCTCAGCTTGTGTTCCCGCAACCCGGCGCTCGCCAAGTTCCACAACCCCTGCGGCCACCAGCATTTGACCACCCAGTCGGGATGGGCTTGCTTCACAGGATTGTCCCTGGACGGATCATCAAACGCACAACTCTTGAAAGGTTTCGGGAGATCGACTTCGCTGATCCTCTCGTTCCAAAGCGCCTCGCGTCCCCGCCTGTGCGTCTCCGTCACCAGCGTCTCCAGGAAATCGACGTCTTGCGCCCGCCATTCGTTCAAGCCGGGGAAATCGACCGGCGGCAACAGTTCGGTCTTTATGTAGACGGCGTAGGTGTCGGCGCAAAGCCCCACGTCCCAGATGACCGAATCGACCTGGCACCCCTCGGAGTCCAGCAGGTAGAAGCGGTACGCCAGCCACTTGTCGACGCCCAGATTCAATGCGTCGAAGGGCGATATGCCGTCCTCCTGGTTGATGATCCGCCGTTTGCGGTTGACGGCGGCCTGGTGATCACTGCCGTTCATGCAACAACCCCTTGTTGACAGCGTCGCACCATAGCGCCGCATGGGTTTCGAGCCCTTGTTGATTGAAGTGCGACGACTGGCCGCTTTTCAGACGGAACTCTTTGCCGATGGCGTCGGTGTCCGGCCCCCGGAGAGCCACCCCTTCGGCGATGATCCGCTGCTGAGCGGCCCGGCAGCCGACGCCGCTGTCCGGAGCCATCCAGCTATTGCCGACGACCGCCACCAGCCAGGGAATGTCGCCAAAATCTTTCTTGAAGTCGGCGATGATGTTTTTAAGGGCAACGTAATATACGTCTTCAGGCCCCAGCCGGTCGGTTTCGCCCTGATGCCAGAGGAGGGCGCGGCAACCGTACGGCTTGAGCAACGGGACATACTTGGCGAAGCGGCCGTAGAATTGTTTGTCCTTGACTTTGTCCCGGTAATTCTCCGGCGTCCACTGGGCGACGCCGGAACCGCCGACCCCGACGCACAGGAACCCGACCGGCATTTTCAGCTCCGTGGCCAAGCGGTCGCCGACCAGCGGCCAGACGCTGCCCATCACCCCGTCGCAGATCGGCAACGGATCGACGGCCGGACGCCAGGACTTGCCGTCAAACACCGACACCATCCCGGTGGCGGTCTTTTGCCGCGGCTCTCCCCAATTGCCGGAATTGGACTGTCCGGCGGTGATGAACACCTCGCCGACGCCGACCTGCTCGACGACGGTTTCGGAGCTTTCCCCGGCCTGGTTCTCCAGCTTGAACTCCAAGCGGTACCAGCCGCCAGCGGGCAGCCGCACAACGGCATGCTGGATGTCCAGCGGCTGCCAAGCGTCGCCGGAACGCTGCCGCCAAGCTAGGCTCTTGATGCCCGGAGCATAGCGGATCACGACCGGGATTTCGGCGGCGTTGTCGGCTTGGCGTTGGTAGACCGCATAGTTCTGCGGCTGCTCGAACAAGCCTCCCCCAACAGTCAGGACGATGTCGGAGAACAGGGCGTTGCCGAATTTAGCGCCGTCCAAGCCAGCCTTCGTGACGAGAATGGACACGCTCCGCAAAGGATCATGCCATTGGCCGTCCTTGGCCCCCTCGAAATTCGTATAGGACTCGCCCTTGTAGTCCTTCACCTCGATGGTCTGCCAAGCCGGGCTTTCCTTGACCGGAATCCGCTGTTGATGCACTTGGCCGGTCGCGTCGGTCAAGCGGACCGTCAGGAACTCCACGCCGGACGTTCTCGTCTTGAACCTCAGCGTTTTAAAGGGGACCGGCTTCGCCAAGGTTTTCTCCATGGAGACGTAGTTGCCGCCCACGCCGAAGGCGCCCTCAAGATATGCCGCATAGCCATTGTCCTTGAGGATCGCGAAGTTGCCTTGAGCCCCCGGGAACTCTTTGCCCAGGTTGAACGTCCAGCCGTCGGCGGCGCCGTCGGCGAAAGTTCCGATCGGCAAGTCCCCCGCGTTCGCCAACATGGCGGCACAGGCCAAGATGATGACAATCATGCTCTTCATAGTCTTCGCCTCATTCCTTCACGATGATCCAGTTGTATTCGGAGGGGTCTTTGCCAGTGCCGATGCCGTCGCCCCAGTGCAGATAGCCTTCGCGCCCGGCGCCGTCGTTGTCGTTGACCAATATCGAGAAGGCGAAGATGGTCTCCGGCGCGAGCGTCTTGAAGCCAAGCTCGCTCAAGGGGAACACCGCGGTGTAGACGGTCTTGTCGCCGCCGCGCCTCACGTCAAGCGAAGCCTCGGTTTTCCGCGCCGCGGGCAGCTTGAGCTGCGAGGACTCGCGGTAGAGCGACGCCCCGGAGCCGGGCAAGGAAAGGATGTACTCGGTAGCGGCCCTCGGGTCGGCGTCCTTGGCGAGATTTTGGAAGGCGATTTGCACACTGTCGCCCCGCCAGGCTTCGGACGCCGCCGTCTCTTCTTGGACCATGCTGTCGTCGGTGACTTCAACCACCAGCTTCAAAGCGTCCTTTTCCCAAGACAGCGCGAACGCGGCGTCAAGATCCTTCGCCGAGCAAACCGCGCCGGTTATGCTCCGGTAATGCAACGGGCCGCCAAACTTGACGGGCGGAACCGGCTTGGCGGCGGGGAACGCCTGCCCGATCTGCGCCGGCACCTTGACAAAACCCACCCGCCGCCGCTGGAGATCCGGAAAACTGATGCGTTCCACCGTCGCGAGCTCAACGCCCGACAAGTCGCCCATCACGATGTAAGGCCTGGACTTGACGGTGAACTGGAAGTAGTCCGGCAGAAACGGCGCGGCCGATCCATGCGCCGACAGCTTGGTGGCCCAGGCGCGCATGCCCCACCCGCGCTCAACCGGAGCGAAGCCCGCGAAAAAGGTCTTGAGCGGCCCCTTCGCCCCTTTGGCGTTCTTCAGCGTGACTTGCGTGTTGCAATCCTCGGCGACGCTCCACGCGGCCAGGACGTCCGGGCCGTCCGGCATCTTGAACTTGAGGACGAACAGACTCTCGTCGGCGGTCTTGACGCGCTCGATGAATTTGCCTTCGTTGACGATCGCGGCGATGGACTGGAGGACGGAATATGACTCCTTGGGGGTCAAGTCGGTCTTGACGAGGCCGAAATTCGCCTCGCTGTATTCCGGGTTGAGCCCGTCGTCCTGGAAGTCATACCACCAGATGCCCTTGACGGAGGGGATGCTCCGGATAAGCAGGAATGCCCTGGCGATGTAGTCCCCGCTCTCCTGCTCCGTGGAGCCTTGGTGTTTTTTCGTGTGGGTCGGGCAGCCGGATTCGGTGAGATAGATCGGGAACTCCTTGCCGTTGTTGCGGCTTTTGAGCAACTTGTCCAGTTCGACAATCCGCGCGACATATGCCTCCGGATTGCGCGCGGCTAGCGGCATGCTGTATTGGTAGGCGTTGTAGGAGATGGCGTCGCAATGCTTCAGGATGCCGGCGTCGAGCAGCCCCGCCAGGAATTTCCCGTTGACCGCTTCCGAGATGGAGGTCGCCATGACGGTCGCCTCCGGGTCTATCGCCTTGAGTCGGGGATAGGTCGCGGCGGCGAGCTTGACATAGCTTTGGGGGTCGCCCTGGCCGGCGAACCCAGCCTTGCCGCAGGTGATATCCCACTCGTTCCAAAGCTGATACAGCTTGACCTTGCCCTTGAAGGCAGCGACGACCGTCTCGGCATACTTGACGAACCCCGCGATGGCCTCCGCCGACTTTGGATAGCCCCCTTTGTCATAGAAGTTGTTTCCGGCGTTGAGAATCAGCAGCGGACGGAGGCCAAGCCGCGTCGCCTTTTCGACGTATTCAACGACATAGGGGGGGATGGTGACGACACCCTTGTTTTGTTCGCATGAGCTCCAATAAGCCTCGTCGCGCAGCGAAACCACGTTCGCCTGTCCGAGAACCTTGAGGTTTTCGGACATCATGCCCTTTCCTTGGGCGAAATGGGTGCAGGCGCCGACGAGAAAATCGTCCTGGGTTGCGGCCAGGCCAACGCCTGGAAGCAGCGCGGAGACCAGGAGAGCCAGTCGCGAAGCGGTCTTGACAAGTCGCATTGAATGTTCCCTTGTTTTATGTGTCGTTTTCATTTCAGGGGCAAAGGCAACCCTTTGGAGCTGTACACCGAATAACCAACGCCAGTGACCGTCATGTTAGCGGCCAAGCCGAGGTCGTAAATCGCCAGGCGTTCTATGGGCTCCACGTGCCCGTCCATGAACGCCATGTTCACGCGGTTGCCGTGGCGCAGGTGCATCTTCCAGCCGTTGCCGAAAGTAATCCCATAAAATTGATAGAATTTCCCGCCAGTGATGATCAACGAGTCGTGCAGGAACGAAGTTTGGGTCGGTTTCTTGACTCTCCGTTGCACATATCCCCTCCAGACGCCGGACGGCATGATGGTTTCGATCACAAACTCCTGTCCGGCGGTGTAAAAGAAGGGGCCGACGAACATGCCGTACACGCGGTCAAGAAAACCGAGCGAGTTCGGTGTCGGCTGGTTGTCCTGGTTCGTCAGGGAGGGACAGAGCAAGACCGGTGAGGCCTTTGGGATATATTGCATCGCAACCATCCAGTCGGCCCAGCTCACAGCCCGGGCATCATACCCGAAGGACGCCTTCATCACGGCTTGCGGAAGGTCGTAATAGGAAGGGATGTAGCCATTGTAGTCGTCCGAATACTGGAACATCGCCAACGACGAATTTTTCAGGTTGGATACGCAATTAACCGCCCTGGCCGTGTCGCGCGCCTTGCCCAGCGCCGGCAAGAGCAGCGAGGACAAAATTGCGATGATCGCAATGACAACCAGCAACTCCACCAAGGTGAATTTTCCACTCTTTCTCATTGCAGCGCCTCTTCGGTTATGTTTGTCCTGTCCTGAAACGGCGGGGCTGTGGATTCCCGGACGATCAGCTCCACCGCTATTTTCTCGACGATCTTTTCCGTCAAAAAAGGTTTTGCTTTAGTGTTGACGACCTCCAGGAGCCGCCGCGCCGCCGCCGCGCCCCATTGCGCGAAAGGTTGCCGCGCCGTGGTCAGCGGCGGGGCGCAAAGGCTGGCCGCGAACACATCGGCGAACCCGACGACGGACAACTGCGCAGGGACTTTCACCCCAACTTTCGCCGCCGCTTGGAGCACCCGCATCGCATCGTAGTCGGTGCCACAAGCGATCGCCGTGTAGGATTTCGCGGCGACCAACAACACCAACGTCTCCAAGTCGGGGCTGTCCAGTAGCTCCGGGATTATCTCCGCTTCCGAAAGACCATGTCCCGCCACGCCGCGGAGAAAGCCCTCGGTGCGTGGCTCGTTCAATTCCATTGATTTCCGGGTGGTGAAAAAGCCAATCTTGCGATGCCCCAAGGAATGGAGATGGCCGACGACGGCGGCCACGCCGTCCGCATCGGCGGTGACCACAAAGAGGCCGCGGTCCGCCTTGACATCGTTAAGCGACAACAAGGGGATGCCGACTTTCGCCAACCCGTCGAAAAGGGGCTCGAAATCCGGCGGGATGACGGCGAAGGCGATGACTCCCGCAGGCCGTTGCCCGATGATGTCCGCCAGCGCCTTCGCGGCGCCGCCCTTGGAGTAAGGGAAGATTTTCACGTAATACCCATTGTCGGCGGCCTTGCGCATCACCCCCGAAAGGATGGAGCCGGTGTATTCGGTGGCTCCCAGATCCTCGCAAAGGAACCCGATCACGTCCGTCGTGCCCGTGACCATCTGGTACGCCAGGGAGTTCCGGCTGTAGCCAAGGCGCCCGGCAGCTTCCTTGACGACCTCGCATGTGGCATCCCGGATCCGCAGGGCCTCGGCCCGCCCAGACAGCACCGCCGCCACCGTCGAACGGCTCAACCCCGTGTGCTTCGCTATGTCGTTGATCGTAACCATTTCCAGACGGCTCCAAGATGCTTGCTAGATCGATCTAGTATAAAGATTATATGAATTCCCGCGAATGTCAACAGGCAAACAGAGAAAGGAAGAGGAAAACTCGGTTATTGGGCAACGCCTCAACGCCATATTCGTCGACCACATAATCAATGGTGGTGTTGGTCGCCCCGTGGAAGTCGAGGTGCAGCCCGCCTGTCTCTTGGTAGCGCATGGAGGCCTCCTTAGGGGAAGAGGTACTGGCGATATTCCGTGACCACCGTCTTGATCGCCTGGGCGCAGGCGTCGGTCAGGGGGTATTTGTAGTGGCTCAAATTGGTCTTGAACAGCCCCATCTCGACGAGCAGCTGCTTCTGGCCGGTGAGCCAGCAGGGGAAGTCCTTGCCGCCGAAGACCGACCACATCAGCTCGTTCATCTGGTCCTGGATCGTCTGGGCCTGGACGTAATCCTCCCGCGCCGCCGCCGCCATGATCAAGTTGGCCATGTGGCCGTTGAAGACCGCGCCGCCGAAGAGCAACCCGTCGTAGCCGGCCTTGAGGTAGTCCACGCAGCCGAACTCGTAGCCACTGAGCAGTCGCAACTCCGGACGGGCCGCCTTGGCCGCCAGCGCCACTTTCGCCCGCTCCATGTCGCAGGAGCTGTCCTTAACCAGGAGCAGGTTCGGCTCCAGGCAAAACCGCATCAAGCTCTCCAGTGGCACGCCGTTGGGGCCGTTCTTGCCCCGGTCGTAGAAGCCGACGGGCAGGGAGCTGCCCCGGACGCATTCCAGGTAGAAGTCCGTGAGGCTGGCGGGCGTGGCGTTCATCATGAAGTACGGATGGGCGACCACGGCGATGTCCGCGCCCGCCGACGCCATCTGACGGATATTGTCGAAGACCCGGGCGGGGGAGTTGTCCGTGACCTGGACGGCCAGCAGCAGCCGGTCGCCGCCCTGGCTCCTGACCACCTCGACCACCTTCGTACGGTCGCTGTCAGTCATCGCCGGCCCCTCCCCGGCGGTGCCGCAGAGGAAGAGCCCCTTCACCCCCAGCCGGAGATGGTGGTCGACCATCTTGCGCAACGACTCGACGTCGACGCTCCAGTCGGAGTTGAACGGGGTCGGCGCAGCCGACCAGACACCTTTGATTCGCTCCCCCGCGATCCTCTCGCTAACCATGGCTCACCTCGCAGTTGTCGCTTGAATGTAATTGACGGCTTTTCATGTATAATATGTCATACATAACAAAAGTCAAGTGGTTTCCCCGGCCGTTCGCGCTATATTGGGGGCCATGAGAAACATCGGCATGGATTTGCGGGACAAGACGGCGACGGGGGCGGCGATCGCGGCGCTCCAGGAGCACATCGTGGGGAACCACCTGAAGGCGGGCGACCCGTTACCGTCGGAGAACGAGCTGGCGGAGGCGCTGGGGGTGAGCCGGACGATCGTCCGGGAGGCGCTGCGGCATTTCCGTTCGCTGGGGATCATCGAGACGCGGCGGAAGGCGGGGATCAAAATCCGCCGTCTCATGCCGGACAACCCTTTCGAGGGCTACATCCCGTTCATCGGCGGCGACGCGGCCCAGTTCCGGACGCTGTTGGAGACCCGCATGGTCATCGAGACGGGCGCCCTCTCGGCGCTGGCCGCCAGGATCGACACCGCCGGGCTGTCCACCCTCGACGCCATCGTGGCGTCCATGGGAGCCCCCGGTCCCGGCCAGGTGGAGCTCGACCTCTCTTTCCACGCCACGCTGCTGGAGCTGCTCGGCAACGAGCTGCTCTACAGCCTCAAGCCCCTGATCGTCGACCATTTCGAGCTGATCCGCAAAAAACAGTCCGCCGCCCCCGCCAAAGCCAACCAGGCGATCCACGCCCGCTACGTCGAGGCCCTCCGCCAACATAGCGAACCCCTCGCCCTCGCCGCCATGAAGGCCCACTACGCCGTCTACAATTAGTTCGGAGCGCGGCGCGGGAAAGACAGGCGGGGGATCCCCCGCCTGTCACTAGCCCCTTTGCTTAGGCCAACGCCTGGTCGAAATCGGCGACGATGTCCTCGATGTCCTCGATGCCGACCGAGACGCGGATGAAATCGTCCGTGACCCCGCAGCCCAGGCGCTCCTCCGCGGTCATTTGCTGGTGAGTGGTCGAGGCGGGATGGATCACCAGCGTCTTGGCGTCGCCGACGTTGGCCAGATGGCTGGCGAGCTTGACCGCCTCGATGAAGCGTTTGGCCGGCTCGAAGCCGCCCTTGACCCCGAAGCCGAACAAGGAGCCGAAACTGCCCTTGAGGTACTTCTTGGCGTTGGCGTGGCTGGGATGGCCTTCCAAGCCGGTGTAGTTCACCCAGGCGACCTTGGGATGCTTCGCCAGGTGCTTGGCCAGGGCCATGGCGTTCTCGCCGTGGCGTTGCAAGCGCAACGTGAGGGTTTCCAGCCCCAGCATGATCTGCATGGAGTTGAAGGGGCTGATGCACGGCCCGACGTTACGCATCCCCTGCAGCCGGATCTTCATGACGAAGGCCGCGGGGCCGAACGCCTTCTGGTAGACGATGCCATGATAGCTGGAGTCGGGCTCGACGAACTCGGCGAAGCGGCCCGACCCCCAGTCGAACTTGCCGCCGTCCACCACGATGCCGCCCAGGGAGGTGCCGTGGCCGCCGATCCATTTGGTCAAGGAGTGGATGACGACGTCGGCGCCGTGCTCGAAGGGTTTGCAGATGGAGGGGGCGAAGGTGTTGTCGACGAAGAAGGGCAGCCCGGCGGCGTGGGCGGCCTTGGCGACGCCCACGAGGTCGGGGATGTCGCCCTTGGGGTTGCCGATGGTCTCGGCGTAGACCAGCTTGGTGTTGGGACGGACGGCCGCCTTGACCTTGGCCGGGGTGGGCTCGTCGAGGAAGGTGGTCTCGATGCCCATGCGCGGCAAGGTGTAGCGGAATAGGGTGTCGGTGCCGCCGTAGAGCGAGGCGGAGCTGATGATGTGGTCGCCAGCTTTGGCGACGTTGGTGACGGCCAGGAAGATGGCGGCCATGCCGCTGGCGGCGGCGATGGCGCAGCTGCCGCCCTCGATGGCGGCGACGCGCTTCTCCAGCACGTCGGTGGTGGGGTTGCCCAGACGAGTGTAGATGTTCCCCGCCTGCTCGATGGCGAAGAGCTTGGCGGCATGCTCCGCCGAGTCGAAGGTGTAACTGGTGGTCTGGTAGAGCGGCACGGCCCTGGACTTGGTGTCCGAGTCGGGGGTATGGCCGACATGCAACGCGATCGTGGAGTCTCCGAGCTTCTTCATAATTGCGCACCTTTCTGTTTGGACAAGGCAATTTACCACGCGTCCAGAACGGATGCAATCGCCACAAAGCCTGGCCTCGACGCGGCCAAACGCCACCGCCCGTCCAGGACAAATCTCCACAAAACATTGAAAATCAGGTCATTAAGAGACAACCGCAAGCCCGTCCCGCCCCCTTCCCTTGACAAAACGCCGATCTCCATTATTATCAGAAAACAGACAACAGGCGGGGAGGTGACGCGGTGCGATGGATATCGATTGCGGCGTTCTTCTTCCTGGCGTTCGCCGCGTCGGCCGCCGAGGAGGGGAGCCCCAACAAGCTAGAGCGGCTGGAACAACTGGTCAACAAAGTCGAGGCGGAACTGAAGACCGCCGCGAAGATGACGAGACAGGACGCGGGGCGCGAGCCCTCCGCCCAAGCCGAGGCCTCGCCCCTGTGGCAGGACATTGAATGGGACATCATCGAGATGCGCCATGTGGCCAGACAAGCCCATCGGCGCGCCGCTTGCGGCGGCGCCACGGCAGGGCTCGTCCGTAGCGTCAACGCCTTCAGCAGCGTTTACGGCGACAAACGCGGCAAAGGCCAGGCTCCGCCGCCCGCGGCCAGCTTGGCCCAACCCTTGAGCCAGGTGCGAGCGCAGCTCGAACAATTCAAGGCCAACCAAGCCAAGGCGGAGAAGAAAGCGCAGGCCCAGCAACCGCCAGCGGCGAATCCCCAGAAAAGAACGGGGAACGCCACGCTGGAAGAACTGGAGCGCTTGTTCAACCAAGTGGCGTCCAAAGCCAGGGCCAGGGTCGGCGGCAAGAAACAGAAGTCCGCGCCCTCCTACACCAACAACTACTTCTACAACTGGGAACAGCGGCGGGCCGTGGCGCTGAACACGGAAAAAGCCAAGCTGCTGCAAAGCCAGAAAGCGGAGGCGGCCACCCAGACGGACGAGCTCGCGGATCTGGCCTTCCGGCAAGACCTCCTCCGGCTACGGAACATGGCCCAGACGCTCCAGGATAAAGCCCTGCGCCAAGGGGCGAAGAACATCAATCTCATGCGCAGCGTCAAAGCCCTAAGCGACGCCTGCGGCGCCAACCGCAAACGCATCCTGGGCACCCGTTTCAGCCTCAAAGCCGCTTTGGCGCAGATGCGCCAGCAGCTCGACCGGCTCAGCGAGCTCGAAACCGACGTCCCCTCCGCCGTCCAGGACGACAGCGCCCGGCAGGACCGGAGCCAATGGCGGGCGGGCGGGGAGCTTGAGACGCTCGACGACCAGGCTCTAACGGACAAACTCTGGGAAAGACGCCGGAGCCTCCTCAAGGCCGACCGCAGCTTCGACAGCCTGGCGCCCGCCACGGTCGACGCCTACATAAACACTCTCACCGCTTCCCAAGGGGAGCGGTTCGAGTCGCTCTGGCGCACATACGCCGACGCCGGCTTCTCCACCGCCGACGCCAAGGCCACCGCCTTGTTGGAGCTCCATATCCAGTGGAAGAAAGCCCCCGACAAGTACGACCGCAAAGAGGTCGAGTCCATCCTCAACCGGCCAGGGAACTTGTGAGCCGCCACCTCGCGGCGAAAATCGGAGAATCCCGCGAAAACCGCTTCCAAAATGCGGCGACGGCGCTATAGTATTGGCTTTGGTCTGATTTTGGCATCCTAAAATAAAGGTCGATCTGGTGAAAGAAGCGCGCGTTGGGATAATCGGGTTCGGGACGGTCGGCGCCGGAGTCGCGTCGTGTTTGCTGGAAAACAGCGGGCTCATCGCCAAACGGACGGGCGTGACGCTCACCTTGACCAAGATCGCCGACATCGACATCACCCGCGACCGCGGCGTGAAGGTGCCCCCCGGCATCCTCACCACCGACGCCCACGAGGCGATCGACGAGTGCGACGTGATCGTGGAGCTGGTCGGCGGGACCACCATCGCCAAGACCTTCATCCTGGAGGCGCTGGGCAAGGGCAAAAGCGTGGTCACCGCCAACAAGGCGTTGCTGGCCAAGCACGGGCCGGAACTCTTCGCCGCCGCCGAGAAGGCGGGAGCCGACCTCTTCTACGAGGCGAGCGTGGCCGGGGGCATCCCGATCATCAAAAGCCTGCGCGAGGGGCTGGTGGCCGACCGCATCGACAGCGTCCACGGCATCCTCAACGGCACCTGCAACTACATCCTCACGCGCATGGAGAACGAGGGGGCGGACTTCGAGCCGATCCTCAAGGACGCCCAGGCGCTGGGCTACGCCGAGGCCAATCCTGGCCTGGACATCGACGGGCACGACACCGCCCACAAAGCGGCGATCCTGGCGTCGCTGGCCTTCGGCGAATGGGTCGGGCCGGAGTCCGTCCACGTCGAGGGCATCCGGGACATCTCGCTGCTGGACATCCGCTGCGCCCGCGAGAACGGCTACCGGATCAAACTGCTGGCGGTGATCAAACGCGACGGCGACGACGCCCAAGTCCGCGTCCACCCGACGTTGATCCCGGCCACCTCGATGCTCGCCGGCGTCAACCAAGTCTTCAACGGGGTGGTCGTCAAGGGCCAGCCCATCGGCGAGACCATGTTCTACGGCCGCGGGGCCGGGCGCGACGCCACCTCCAGCGCCGTGGTGGCCGACATCACGGACATCGCCTTGAATCTGCAAGCCGGTTGCCCGAGACGCGTCAAACCCTTCAGCCCGAGCAAACATTTTGGCAAGCTGCTGCCGATCGACGCCATCAACACCCGCTACTACATGCGCTTGACGGTGGTCGACCAGCCAGGCGTGGTGGCCAAGATCTCCAGCATCCTGGGCGACGAGGGGATCAGCATCTCCTGCCTGTCGCAACACGAGGGGCAGTCGGCGGACAGCGTCTCGGTGGTGGTCATCACCCACACGACCCGGGAGCGGAACATGGCGGGCGCCGTGGCGAGGATCGAGCGGCTCGACGTCACGCGGGACAAAGTGAAACTCATCAGGATAGAGGACCTCTGAAATGGCGGGAAAACACACGGTCGAAAAAATAGGCGGCACCAGCATGACCCGCTTCGGCGAGGTGATGCGCAACGTGATCGTCGGCAAGCGCAAAGGGGCGGAGCTCTACAACCGCATCCTGGTGGTCTCGGCCTACGGCGGCATCACCAATTTGTTGCTGGAGCACAAGAAGAGCGGCGAGCCCGGCGTCTACGCCAACTTCGCCGAGAGCGACCCCAGATGGGAGGCCAGCTTGGAGAAGGTCCGGGCCACGATGCTCGAGCTCAACGGGACCTTCGCCGACATCGGCCTGGACCAGGCCCAGGCGGCGGACTTCGTCAACGAGCGCATCGACGGCATCAAGTCCTGCCTCCAGGACTTGATCCGGATGCGCTCCTACGGCCATCTCCACCCCAAGGACTACCTCCCCGCCAGCCGCGAGTTCCTCAGCGCCATCGGCGAGTCCCACAGCGCCTTCAACTCCGCCCTCATCCTCCAAGCCAACGGCGTCAACGCCAAGTTCGTCGACCTCACCGGCTGGAAAGAGAGCGAGACCCATTCCATGGACGAGGCCGTCCGCCGCGCCTTCGCCGAGGCCGACTACGCCAACGAGCTGCTCATCGCCACCGGCTACACCAAGTGCTCCGAGGGCATCGTCAGCCGCTATGACCGCGGCTACAGCGAGATCACCTTCAGCAAGATCGCCGTCGTCACCGGGGCCCGCGAGGGCATCATCCACAAGGAATACCATCTCTGCACCGGCGACCCCGTGCTCTTCGGCGCCGACAAGGTGAAGGTCATCGGCAACACCAACTTCGACATCGCCGACCAGCTCGCCGACCTGGACATGGAGGCCATCCACTCCAAGGCCTCCAAAGAGATGGAGAGCATGAACATCCCCATCCGCGTCAAGAACGCCTTCGAGCCCGAGCATCCCGGCACCCTGATCAGCCGCGACTACGTCTCCCCCGTGCCCAAGGTGGACATGATCTGCGGCCGCGACGACATCCTGGCGATCGAGGTCTACGACTCCGAGATGGTCGGGCAGCACGGCTACGACTACCGTCTGCTGAACCATTTCAACAAGCACGCCATCAGCTACATCGCCAAGAACACCAACGCCAACACCATCACCCACTACGTCAAGGAGAAGAACAAGAACATCCTTGTGGTGGTCGACGAGATAAAGACGCAGTTCCCCGGGGCGCAGGTCACGGTCGTGGAAGTGGCGATCATCTCGGTGATCGGCAGCAACATGGCGATCCCGGGCTTCCTGTCGCGGGCCGCCAAAGCTCTGGCCAACGCCAAGATCAACATCCTGGCCCTCGACCAGTGCATGCGCCAGGTGAACATGCAGTTCATCATCGCCCGCGAGAACTTCGCGGAGGCCCAGCTCGCCCTCCACAAGGAGTTGGTCGAGTCCGTCTAGGCCGCAGTCAAAACAGCCTGCCAAGGGCATCCTCCACCTCCGGGGGATGCCCTTCTTTGTTTTCCAGTCCTTGACAAACCGCAATCTGTGTTATATTTTAAGTACATCAAATCCAGAGCCAGCGGGGCGTCATGCGCGAGGAACCGAACCGGGACTATTTGCACGCCAAAGTCGTCATGGCCTTGCGGCGGCTCATCGACACGCAATATCCGGAGGGCGGCTGGCTACCGTCCGTGCGGGACATGGCCGTCCGGCTGGGCGTCAACCCGCGCACCTACACCAAGGCCCTGCAATGCCTAGTCGACGAGAGCCTGGCCCGCAGTTTCCCGAAACGGGGACATTACGTCGCCCCGGCCTGGCTGCGCCTCCGCAAGGTGGGACTAGTCCTGTCCGACGGGAGCGAGTCGCCGTTCTTCCACGGCGGCGCCTGCGTCAGCGACGCCGCCGGGCTGCTCCACGCCAGGGGCTTCCACACCCACCTCATCCAAGGGGTGTCCCCGGCCCGGCTGCATGACAACGCCGTGCTCCATGGCGTCGACGGCCTGCTCTGGCTCGACCCCGCCCCCAAAGCGGCCGAAGCCATCGCCGCCATCGCCGCGGCGGACAGCCTGCCCCTGGTGGTGGCGCACATCAACCACTTTTTCACCATCCCCGGTGTCTGCGAGCTCCACCGCGACGAGGGATATGAGCTCAGGGTCCAGGCGGAAGCCATGCTTGCCCGCGGCCATCGCCGGGTCGCCTACCAAGGCCAGTTCCAGCGCGCCTTGGACGGGGGGCTGGTGGCCGCGCTCGCCGCGGCGGGGATCGATTTGCCTCCGGAACTTTGCGTCCCTTATTTCAGCGGCGAGCCGGGAAAGATATCCAAGCTGGTCAGGCGCCACGGGGTCACCGCGGTCATCGCGGGCGGCGGCGAGCTGGAGCTGGCCATGCTGTTCGAGGAGCTCGCCGCCCTGCCCCCGCCCCGCCCGGAAGTCCTGGCTTTCCGGTTCCCGTCGCTCCCGGCGATATGCCAACGTTTCCCCGACGTCAAATGCGTTGACCTGGGCATGCGCTACCCTCGCACGCTCGGCGGGCTGGCCGCGGAAATGTTGGCCGACCACCTGCTGGAGGGAACGCCGTTGCGTTCCACCAAGCTCCGGCTCGTCCCAGACACCATGAAACCATGTGGAGGTGAACCGTGCTTCTAAAGTGGATGGCTAGAATCGCATGCTGCTGCCTGTTGACTCAGGGCTTGGCGGCCACCCCGCCGCAAAGCTACCTGGAAATGCTGGACAAGGCCAAAGACGCCCGAACGGAGCCGTCCTCCCCGGCGCCATACAACTGCGTGGAGCGCCATGGCGACAACATCCCCGACGGGCTCGCTGTCGTCTGGCTCCGCCTCCATGGCAGCGGCCAGCCGCCCCGGGAACGAGCCTTGGCCTTCCTTTGGCAGGACGGCCGCGGCCTGCACGTCTGCGCCGTCATGGAGGACAGCGACCCTCTCTGCTTCGCCAGCGGCAGGCACAGCTACCCCATAGGCAAGGGCGACGCCATGGAGCTGTTCTTCCAGCCCGACGGCGGCAAATACTACGAGCTCCACCTCGCCCCCAACCTCGCCACCATGGAGATGGCCAGCCCGGACGCCGACACCTTCAGCCACCCCAAACCCGGGGAGAAGCTCGACTTCAACTACGACTCCGGCATGCGCGGCGAGGCTGGCAAGTTCGCCCTGCCCTCCGGCACCTCCGGCTGGTGGGGGCACATGACCATCCCCTGGGAGCGTCTCGGAACCAGCCCCGGCAAGCTCGGCTCCGCCCGGATGATGGTCTGCCGCTACAACCACAACACCGCCTGGGGCAAAGAGCCGGAAGTCTCCTGCTCGGCGGCGCAATGGGAAGGAACTTTCCACCAGCCCGCCAAATGGCGGCGGCTCGCATCCCCCAACAACAAATGAGCGGAAGGACACCGGGAAATGGCTGACAAGAGCAAAGACGAGGTCGCCGGGCAACACGCCATAATCGGCAATGTCGAGGCGGACAAGAAGGGGTTCAAACGGACGGAGCATCCCGACGCCCAATGGTTCCAAGGGGCGGGGCTGGGCTTGTTCCTGCACTTCGGCATCTCCAGCGTCCGGGGCGAATGCGACCTCTCCTGGGGCATGATGAAGAACAGCATCAACCGCAAACGCGACGTTGAAACCTGGGGGCTCTTCGCCACCCGAATCCAGATGACCCCCTCGGACTACTGGGCGATGGCGAAGGACTTCTCGGCCGACCGCTTCGACCCGGAGAAGATCCTCGCCGCCGCCAAGCGGGCGGGCTTCAAGTACGCCGTGCTCACCACCAAGCACCACGACGGCTTCGCCCTCTGGCCCAGCAAGCACGGCGACTTCAATATCGGCACGTACCAGCCGGACCGCGACCTCGTCAAAGAGTACGTCGAGGGCTGCCGGAAGGCGGGCATGAAGGTCGGCCTCTACTACTCCCCGCCGGACTGGCATTTCAACCGCGACTTCATGTCCTTCCACTACGGCGACCAGCAGCCGCCGCTCGACATCCACCACCGGCCGACCAAGCTGCCGGAACGCGGCCCCGAAGAGCTCGCCGCCTGGGACGCGAGATACCGCTCCTTCATCAAGGGCCAGACCGAGGAGCTCCTGACCAATTACGGCAAGATCGACATCTTCTGGTTCGACGGCTCGGCGAACGAGGCCGTCACCGTGGACTGGCTCCGCCAGCTCCAGCCGGGGATGCTGATCAACAACCGCGGGCTGGGCGTGGGCGACTTCAAGACGCCGGAATGCAAGTTCCCCGAGAAAGCCAAGATAGAGAACTGGTGGTGGGAATATTGCCACGTCGGCTACGACGGCGGCTGGGGCTACCGCAACCACGACGGCTACAAACCGGCTGGCTGGGTGCTGGGGGAGCTCGTCAAATCCCGCGCCTGGGGCGGCAACTTCATGCCAAACTACGGGCCGGACTCCCATGGCGATATGCCGCCGGTCTTCTACAAACGCATGGAGCAGATCGGGGAATGGATGGAGCGACACGCCGAATCGGTCTTCGGGGTCGAGCCCGGCCCCTGGCCGGAGCAGTCGGACGTCCCGGTCACCGTCCGGGGCAACACCTGGTATCTCCACTTCGACAACCTGAACGACGGCTTCGCCACGCTCAAGGGCGTCAAGCGGCCAACCCGGGCGCGACTGCTGCGCGGCGGCGTACCCGTCCCCTTTGCGTTCGAGGCCGGGACGCTGAAGTTCCAACTCTCCGAGGAGCTACGCACGACACTGGTGGATGTCGTGGCCGTGGAGTTCTAGAGGCCTGGAAAGGGGGCGCCCCGCGTTGTTTCCTCAGCGGAGGCTATGCGCCAACAGCACCCATAACGCCCCGAACGCCATGGAGACCAAACTGACGGGAAGACCGACCTTGGCGAAGTCCCAGAACGAGATCTTCAGCCCGCGCGAGGCGGCGGCGTCCACCACGATGATGTTGGCGAGGCTGCCGATGATCACCATGTTGCTCGAAAGCCCGCTCGCCAACGCCATCAGCGGCCCGGAGAGCGGATCGGTGGCGTAGGGCAACAACAGCATCACGCTCGGCACGTTGGAGACAATGTCGCTCAAGACCGCCGTGACCAGGAAGAGCAGCGCCGGGGACTCGAGGTGGAAGCCAGCGTCTTTGAGCTTGGTCACGACGTCCTGTGGCAAACCGGTGGAATCCATGGCGGCGTTGACCACGAAGAGCCCGAAAAAAAGCAGCAACAGCCCCCAGTCGATCTTGCCGAGCATGCAGTTTGACGGGAAGCGGCCATTCATCAGCAGAAAACAACCGGCGGTGAGGGACACCAGCCCCTTGTCATAGTCGGTGAAGACGAAAATCCCGATCACGATGGCCGCCACGACCAGCCCCTTGACCGTCTCCGCGACGTCGAAACTCACCGTGGGCAGCTTCATGGCGTCCTGAGCGGCGCCCTCGGGCACCACCAACGCCCAGTTTTTCCGGTTGAACCAGGCCAACAACAGCCAACTGATCAACAGCGAGAACAGCGCCGGGACGCCCGTGTATAAGGCGAAATCGCCGAACCCCAGCTTGAGTTTTTGCGCGATCAACATGTTCTGCGGGCTACCGATGAGGGTCGCCACCGCGCCGGAGTTCGTCGCGAAAGCGATGCCCAACAGGAACGGCACCGGATTCAGCCGTCTCGCGACGCAAAGCCCCAGCACCACGGGCGTCATCGCCACGGCGATCACGTCGTTGGTCAAAAAGGCCGCGAGCCCCCCGGCGAGCGCCGTCAACAAGCCGAGCAACACGAAAGGCGAGACGCGAAACCGGCCCACCAAATGCGCCAAGTAGGTGTAAAGCCCGGACATGTCGAACTGGATCGAGATCAGCATCAGGCCGAACAGCAGCCCCAACGTCCCGAAATCCACGCTCGCCAAGGCCGCGTGGCCGCTGATGTGGTGACCGGCGAGCAACGCCACCGCCCCGACCAAGGCGATCGCCGAACGCCCAATCTTGAGATAAGGGAAACGCCCCAGGATCATCCCCAGGTACACCAAACAGAAAATCAAAACGATCTGCGTCATGTGGGCTTTCCCTCGTCTCCCCCGGGATCGCAGGCAATATAGCGTGGAGCCTCAGTGGATACAAGCGACGCGACGTGATCCTTAAAAATCCCCGCGGACAAGGAAGTAGCACTTGTGGCAAAAGTCGCACTCGACCTTCATCTGGCTTTTGCCCGCGAAATACTCGTCGAGCCCCTCCTTGCCCAAGGTAAGTGCCGCCTGCCTTGACTTCTCCTTGGAGCAAGCGCAGTGGTATTCCGGCTTGGGGCCGAACTCGAAGGACAAACCCCATTTCTCCCCCAGTTCGGCTCGGCTCGCGCCGAAAACCGACGACAACGCCCGGGACAGCCGCGTCTCCTCCTGGATGTCCGGGGAGCGCAGCGCCGCCGTCACCGCTTCGCCCTTCATCCGACTGCGCCAGACGGCGAAGAGCGCCAGATCGCAGCCGGGCAAAGCTTGCAGCATCAACCCGCAAGCGTTCCGCAACGGCCGCTCGGGATTGGAGCTGAACGCCAGCGACACCGCGAACTCCGTCTCGGTCTGATCGCTGGTGGACATGTAGTAGCCGATGTCGTCGGCCACGTCCAGCAAGCCCGCCGGGGCGACGGCCGAGTTCAGAAGCTTGCCGTCAGCCGTCCGGACCACGCTGACCGAGCCGCCGTCGCCGAAGAGGGAATGAGGGTCGGTGGGGCCGGCCATCAGGTGGTTGTGGCGCATGATGCCACGGACTTTGGCCTGGGCGTCGACATCCGCCAGGATCACCCCGGCCTCGCCGTCATACTCCCAACGGAAACTGTAGCGCTCGCCCGGGTCGAGCAGCGGGGAGGCCAGGACGGCGGTGGTCAACGCGGAGCCGAACAGCTCCGCCGCCACCGGGTCGAGGTCATGGATGAAAATCCCCGCCGTGACCGTGTCGCAGGTCTCGGCCAAAGAGAAGCGGACGTTGGCCTTGTCGACCACGCCCCGCGCCAAATAATCAGAGCCGCCCATCGGAGCTCAGGCGTCCAGGGCGGCCTGGCATCCCTCGACCAGCTCCTGGATCAACTCATGCACCGAAACGATCTTGTCGATGCGGTAGGCGTTGGCGCCGCAAGTCGCGAAGCCAGCCTCCATGTCGCCGTCGCAAGAGTTCTTCAGCGCCTGGGCGACGCAGTAGCGGGACTTGTCGGGCTCGCAGGTGGCGAGACAATGGTAGGTGCACTTGAACTTGGCCCGCTCGCCCGCCAAGGATTTCTCGATGAAGCTGTTGCGGATGACCCGCAAGGGCAACTTGACCGGGCTCTTAATGACGATGATGTCCTCTTTCTTGCAGTCCAAGTACGCCTGCTTGTAGGCCATGGAGGCGTCGCACTCATGGGTGCAGACGAACCTCGTCCCCATCTGGACGCCGCTGGCGCCGAGCTTGAGGAAACGGGCGATGTCCGCGCCGTCGAAGATGCCGCCCGCCGCGATCACCGGGATCGCCACGCCAGCCTCGTTGGGATATTTCGCCGCTACCGTCAGGACGTCCTTGACGATACTCTCCAAACTGAGGGCGGGGTTGTCGATCTCGTCCATGGAGAAGCCAAGGTGGCCGCCGGCGGCGCTGCCCTCGACGATGATGGCGTCGGGGAGCCGGTTGTGCTTGCGCCGCCAAGTACGGCAGATCAGATCGGCGGCGCGCGCCGAGGAGACCACGGGGATCAACTTGATGCTCCGGCGCTTCACCAGCCCGGGCAAGTGCAACGGCAGCCCGGCCCCGGAGATGATGACGTCGACCTCCGCGTCGTCCGCGGCGGCCACGAAGTTGGCGTAGTTGGTCAGGGCACACATGATGTTGACGGCGATGGGGTTCTTAGTAAGCTCCCGCGTCTTGCGCACCATCTTCATCAGCCCCAGGCGCGAACGCTCATGATAGCCCAGGAGCCGCTCCGGCCCCTCCTCGCCGCCGCCGACGGCGGCGATCACGCCCAAAGCCCCCTCGTTGGAGACCGCCGAGGCAAGCTTGGAGGCTGAGACCAGCACTCCCATGCCGCCCTGGATAATGGGGGGGTTGATCCGTAAATCTCCGATCACCAAATCTGGCAACGCGGCTTTGCTCCGCATGTTTGTTCCTTTTTTGACACTGGTTTGAGCGAGGTTTTCAGGCAAAAGCCGCCACTTCCTAAAACCAGTCGGAAGGAAGGGCTGGCGGCGGGGGGCATGGAAAAGACACGCATGGCTTTAGCCACGGGCCCAAGGCCGCACAGCGTCGCCATCAATGCCTTCATGCCGCCTGAACAGGGCGTCTCTAAACTCACGGCTCCCATGCCTTTCCTATCCCTAGCGGGACAGTGGTCAAGGCGGGATCGTCACCAACCATGGCGACGCGTCCGCGACGGGTTTGCTCCGTCTTCCGTTTCCCGTTCTGGTTATTTTGAGAGGAAAGATACCATGGCGCATGGCGCTTTTCAAGGACACCAAGCAGCAAAAAAACAGTTTTTCCACAAGTGAAAAAAAGGTTTGGGGCAGGCATGACTGCCTGCCCCTCCCGAAGCGAGGACGCTCCGACCACTTCCTCAGAAATACTTGACGGCATTGGCGGGACGGATGTCCGTCAGCGTGCCCTTGTAATGCCGCAGGTCGCGCGCCTCGTAGGGGTGCTCGGCGATCTTCGCCACGTTCAGGCTAATGCCCAAACCAGGCTTGTCCGAGATCAGCATGCAGCCATCCTCGAACTTCACCGCCTCGTCGGAGATCTCGCTCCGCCAAGTCACGTCCGAGCACATCGTCTCCAGAAAGGCGAAATTCGGCACGCAGGCCGCCAACTGCAAGGTGGCGGCGTTCGCCACCGGGCCGCTGGGGTTGTGCGGACAGAACGGGATGTGGTGGCACTCGGCCATCGCCGCGATCTTGCGCAGCTCGCTGATGCCCCCGGCGTGCGACACGTCCGGCTGCACGAAGTCGGCGCAGCCCAGCCGGAAAAACTCCCGGTACTCGTAGCGCGAGAACAGCCGCTCCCCCGCCGCGATCGGCACCCGGACGCGGCGCTTCACCTCGGCCAAGCCCTCCTTGTTGTCCGGCGGGATCGGCTCCTCGAACCACAGGATGTCGAAGTCCTCCAGGGCGTGCCCGATACGCACCGCCGTGGGGATGTCGAAACGGCCATGGCCCTCGATCAGGATGTCGATGTCGTCGCCCGCGGCCTCGACCACCGCCTGGACGCAGTTGATGGCCTTCCGCAGCTCCGCCTTGGAGATCTCCATCCACGCCGAGCCGAAGGGGTCCCATTTGAGCCCCTTGAAGCCGGCCTTGACGGTCTCGCGGGCCTTCTCGGCGAACTCGTCGGGAGTCTTGGCGGGGGCGAACCAGCCGTTGGCGTAGCAGGGGATGCGGTCGCGGCACATGCCGCCGAAAAGCTGGTAGACCGGAACGCCCAACGCCTTGCCCTTGATGTCCCAGAGCGCCGTCTCGACGGCGGACAACGAGCTCATGAGCACCGGGCCGCCGCGCCAGTAGGCGTCGCGGTAGGTGTCATGCCAAAAAGCCTCGATGTTGTGCGGGTCCTTGCCGACCAGATAGCGCTTCAGTTCCAAAATGGCCTGGACGACGGTGGGCTCGCGGTACTCCAGCGTGGCCTCGCCAACCCCGGTGATCCCGGCGTCGGTCTCGACCTCGCAAAATACCCAATTGGTGCGGTAGGCGTGACAGATGTAGGCCTTGATGTCGGTGACTTTCATGGACGGCTAGCTCCTTTTATATTAAGTTCATGAGTTTTGCGATGGCGCGTTCGCGCTCCTCGGGGGGGGATGGAAGGGAAATGGGCGCCACTCCCGTCCCCTCCCCCCGCAAAGACATGCCGTACAACGTCCCGGAGAGGAAATCGCCCGGGGCGACCAAGGTCTCCCAGGCGCGGTCGGCCAAGGCTTGTCCGGCGGCGTCGAAATCGTCCTCCTCGGCGCGGCGCCAGAGCTTCGCCAGCAACTCGGGGAAGAGGTTGCCGGTCACCGGCACACAACCCGAGGCTCCGTCATGGACCAGCGAGCGGAAGTCGGGCCGCAAGCCCTGAAAGACCGGAACGCCCGCCTCGGCTCCAAGACGGCAGAGGGCGGAGAAATACGCCGCGTCGCCGCCGCTGTCCTTGACCAGCTTGATCGGCAAGACCTTCATCATGTGCCCCAGCAGGGACAGCGGGATGCCGTAGCCAACGCAGCCGGGGATGTTGTAGACTCCCATCTCCATGTCCGGGAAAGCGGCGGCGCAGGCGGCGAAATGGGCGGCGAGCCCCTCCTCGCCCGCGGGCTTGAGATAATAGGGCGCGGCGCAGACGAAGCATTTGTAGCCAAAGTCCCGGAGCCGCCCGAGCCGCTCGATAGTCCGTGGGGTGGAGGACTCCATGGCTCCGCCGAGCAGCGGGACGGCGTCGCCAACGATCTCTCGCGCGACTCGCAACGCTTCGTCCAGGACGTCGCTGGGCAACCAGGGGCCGAGGCCAGCGGTGCCGGCCACGAAGATCCCGCCAACCTCGGACTCGACCATGCGCCGCAGCAGCCGGACGAAAACGCCGTTGTCCAACTTGCCCTCCGCCGTGAGCGGGGTCACGGCGGGCACGATCACGCCTTCGAAACGCATCGGTTCAGCCTCCTTTGATGATTGACGTCACTTCGCGGTGCCAAGCGACGTTTTCCCAGAGCCCCTCGAACTGGGGATGGGTGAAGTTTGAGGAACAATTGAACTTGAAGCCGAGCTCCGCCCCGAGGCGGGCTCCCAGCAGCCCGGCGTCCTTGACGAACTCCCAGTCCAGAAGCGGGTGCTCGCGCCACATGATCGGCCCCCAGCCCTCGGTGTTGCCGACCGGGACGCCCAGCCCGCGGCCGACGGCGGCGACGTGTTCGAGCTTGCAGCGCATCCAAGCCACGAGGCTTTCCCGCCGCGCAGGCCATTCACGCCGGATCTTGCCGCAGCACCGCTCGTAGCCGTCGTCGCTCTCGCTGGCGGAGTGGATGTCGTCGAAATAGCCGACGCCGGTGGCGAACTCGACGTTCTGGGAGAACCAGTGGTGGACGTCGAGGGCGTCGAAGCGGCTCAAGTCCATCTTGTCCCAAGGGGTGGAGTTGCTGTGGGTGAAGCAAAAGAGGAAATCCAAGGCCGGCCAGGCCGGCTTGAGCGCGCGGAGCGCCCCGTCGGCGAAGGAGTTGTAGAACTCGAACTGGCGGGGGTTGTAGCACTGGTAGTCGACATAGCGGCAACGCTCGGACTCCGGCAAGCCTTTGAAGTCGTCCTTGTGGGGGGCGTTCAAACTTTCGAGCATGAGGTTTAGCCAGCTGAAACCATGCCAAAGGGGATACTCGTTGAGCAGGTCGACGTAGAGGATGTTGTCGAGCTGCCCGTGGGCGTCGAGGAAGGCGAGGGTCTCGTCCCAGACGCGGACGAACTCGACGAGGCCTTGGACTTGCTTCTGCCGTCCCTCGCGGACGTCGGGGAACCAGGTGGCCAGCCCGACCCTGACCCCGCGCTCGCGGCATTTCGGCAGGAACTCCAGCAGGCCGGCCCGAGGCTCCAAGTAGATGGCCCAGGGGTTCCGCCACTGGCTCCCCAGGCCCCGGCCACGCCCGCGGGAAAAACGCTCCTGGACGACGCCGTCGGAGCTGGCGGCTACCAAATGGGGGAACGCCTCGATCCGAATGGCGTTGTAACCGCGCGCCACCAGCTCGTCGAGCGCCTTGTCCCAGTCGGCGAAACTGCCGCGCTTGTAGTGGCGGGTCAACCACCCCGTGTCCCACATGGCGATCGCCAGCCGCCCCTCCACCTTGCTTAGAGCCGTCATGGCAACACCTCAATGGCGTTGGCGTCGGTGAGCAGCAGCGGGTAGTCGGTCAGCGGTAGGCCGTTGACCGCCCAGTGGGAGCCGCCGTCCTTCCAGTCGGTGGCGGCGAAGACCCGGCCGCGGAGGCAGTCGACCAGGACGGGGTTCGCCAAGGGCTTCTCGGTCTCCTGGAGCCCGGAGAGCGTGACCTTGTTCAGCCCCGGCCACTGCCGTTGCAGATCCTCGGGGTAGTAGTAGGCGTGGAGGGGGTAGCCCTGGCGGACGAAGCTGCCGGCGACGATTGCCAGGGGGGGCAGGGCCCCGGACTGGCGGAGGCTGTAGTTCTCGATGGTGACATGGCAATGCAGGTCGTCGGCCACGCAGTCGGCGTCGAACAACGTGGCGAGGAACTTGTAGGCGGCGAAGGACCGTTTGGGGGTGTACTCCAAGCCGTGGGTGAGACCGAGCATCACCGGGGGACGGGCCTCGCCGCCGGCTTGGCGGTAGACTTTCTCCATCAGGTCGCTGATGTGGAAGTAGGAGACCAGCTCATGCCCGGCCATGCGGTCCATAACCAGGCGGCGGGCGACAAACTTGGCCTGGGTGGTCTCGTCGGCGTGGTAGAGCCCCATCCAGGCGTCGTGGTGGCCATAGGTCTGGGAGGGGTAGCCGCACTCGCCCTGCCAAAGCTTGACATGCGGGGCGTGGAGGCGGAAAAGCCGGCGCAGGTTGGCCACGTCGGCGAAGTAGTCCTTCTCCGGGATGGAGCCATAGGGATGGATGCAATAGCAATCCAAGTGCGCCCCGATCCCGGCCTTGAGGGCGTTGAGGATGAAGTTGCAGTCGATCCCGGCGCAACAGCCCGCGGTCAAATTCTTGGGGTCGACGGCCTTGATGAGGGGCGCGGTGAAGGCGACCAGCTCGGCGTAGTTCTCGCCGGAGGCGGTGGAGGGGCGCCAGAAACAATCGATGTTGGGCTCGTTCCAGATCTCCCAACGGTCGACCCGTCCACGAAAATGCTTGGCCAAGGCGGTGACGAAATTCTTCCAGGCGGTCAACCCCGCCTCGCCGTAGCAGGTGGGGGAGCAGCCGACCGCGGCGGCGTCCGGGGCGTCGGGCATGTAGAGGATGTTGCCGTAGCCAAGATTGAACCAGGGTTGGACGCCGCGCTTGAGCAATTGGTCGACCACCTCGTCGAGCCAAGCGAAATCGTAGACGCCCTTCTTGGTCTCGCAACGGTTCCAGCCGGTCTGGCAACGGGCCCATTTGGCGCCGGCCTCGGCCACGAGGTCGTAGCATTTGTCGGGCTTGAACAGCTCGCGGTCGAGCGTCTCGAAACCGACGCTCAACGGCGAGGCCTTGATCTCGCTGGAACGCCGCGTTTTCAGAGTCCCGTGCAACTTCAACTTCAACGACGGGTCCTCGAAGATGTCCATCACACACTCCTCAATTCATATTTTGCGCCCATCTCCAGGGCCTGCGACCTGACGCCCCGCACCTGGCAGCCGGCGACGAAGGGGGCCGGGTCGACGGTGTTCTCGGCGAAAAGACCGTAGTGCATCGGGATGGCCGCCTTGGGATGGAGCATGTCCACCGTTTGCAACGCCTCGTCGAGCGTCATGTTGCCGAGACGGCCGTTGACGCAGATGAACATCAAGTCGGGCTTGGCTGGCCAAGTGGCGGCGGACTCGGCGTCGAACAGCGTGTCGCCGGAGAGGTAGACCCGCAAACCGTCGACTTCGATGAGCAAGCCCACGGAGTCGGGGTCGGAATGCTTGGCGCCCACGGCGGAGAGCTTGAACGGCCCGAACGCATGCGAAGCCCCCTTGGCGACCTCCACGACCTTGCCCGCGGCGATCCCGAGCTTGGCGTAATGGCCGACGACGCTGGACGGCCCGGCGTAAAGGCTCTCCGGACTGGCCTGGTAGAGCGGGGCGATGGTGTCCGGATCGCAATGGTCCATGTGGTTGTGAGTGCAGAAGACGTAGTCGGGCTTGAGCTCGGCGACCGCGAACTTCGGGCCCGGCAGACGGTGTACGCCCTGCTTGCGCTCCACGATGTCGCTCAGGTAGGGGTCGACGACTAGACGCTTGCCATCAGCCTCGAAGATGTAGCCGCCTTGGCAAATCCAGGTGACGGAGCTTTTCATATCTCGCAATCCTTGGGATAGGTTTGGGATTCGACGCCGCCGTCGAGGTCGATGATGTGGCCGACGATGTTGTTGGCGCCGGGGCTAGCGAGGAACATGATGGCGCTGGCGACCTCCTCGGCGAGGATCTCCTGCCCGGAGGGGATGTTGGCGCGGCGGCGTTGCGCGGCGGCGTCGCCGATGCTCTCCCAGCGGGTAGTGCGGACGTAGCCAAGCGCGATGGCGTTGACGTGGATGTTATACTGGATGAGCTCGACGGCCAGGCAGCGGGTGAGGGAATTGACGGCCCCCTTGCTGGCGCAATAGGCGGCGCGGTTGCGCAACGAATGCACGGCACAAGTGGAGGAGATGTTGACGATGGCGCCGCCGCCGTTGGCCTTCATGCGCCGGGCGGCCTCCTGGGCGCAAAGGAGGGTGCCGCGGGCGTTGACGCCCATGACCTCGTCCCAGAATTCGACGGTGGTGTCGAGGACGCTGGGGCCAAGCCCGAGATGGCAGGCGTTGTTGACCAACAGGTCGACCTTGTCGCCGAGCCGCTCGAACAGCGCTTTGACCTGGACCTGGTCGGCGATATTACCGGTGGCGTCGACGGTGTTGGTCAGTCCTTCGTCCTTGAGTTCCTTGATGGCCTTGGCCACGTTCTCGGCGCTGGGGGAGTTGATGCCGACCCTCGCCCCCGCCTTGAGCAGTTCCCGCGCGATGCCCAGCCCGGTGTGCCGGCTGGAGCCGGTCACCAAAACCGTTTTGCCTGTGTAGTCTTCCATGTCCTTATCCTTTTTCAGTGGATATCGCATTCACGATGAGAATATTATATGCGCAAATCACAAAATGTCAATCAGCCTCGCTGAAAAACGTGTCATGGACGCAGCGTGCCGACGAAGGCCTTGATGGCGTCCTCGATGTCGGGATGGAGCCGATGGGGGGAGCTGCCGGGTATCCAGATGCAGTGGCCGTCGTTGGCGCGGTCGTAGCCGTAGAACTCGACCCGCTCGCCTTTGGCCCTGGCTCTCTCGACAAAGCCCGCCGAGCTGGAGAACGGCACCACCGTGTCGAAATAAGCGTGGGTGCAGAGGACGGGCGGACCGTCCTTGCCCGCGTAGGTCGCGGGCGCGGCGGCGGCGAGCTCCGCCGCGGTGGGAGCCTTGCCCCAGAGCAGCTTGACCAGATCGGGCTTGACCTTGTAATCCGCCTCGGGGTCGGCCACCCCGGAGATGGAGACGATTCCCAGCACCTTGTCCGCGGGCAAGCGCAAGCCGGTCACCAAAGCCAAGTGCCCCCCGGCGGAGGCTCCCACGACCAGCAGCTTGCTCCGGTCGAGCCCAGCCAGGGCGGGGTGCTTGCCGTCCAGGACGAAACGGGCGGCCTCCAGGCAGTCGTCGCCGATCCCCGGCCAAGGGGCGGTCGTGGCGTAGCGGTACTGGATGTTGTAGACGGCGAAGCCCTGGCGGCAAAGGAACTCCGCCACCCCGGCGAAACTGCTCTTGTCCATGGCCACCCAGGCGCCGCCATGGATGGACAGGGCCACCGGCGTCGACGGGCCGGGGTTCTCGGGGAGGTAGAGGTCGCCAAGGCCGCGCTCGCCGAACTCGGGGTGGTAGGGGACGGAATGGATGATCTGCATCTTCGCTTCCTTCTCATTGTTTTTTGTGGCGGAGGCGACTCCCAAGAGGAGCGGCGCGGCCAACAGGCATACGGACAGAAACGTTGGTTTGTTCATGGGATACCTCACCAGTCGCAGACGGCGCCGTCGGGGCGGAAAAGACGCGGCATGGCGATGGGGATCTCGGGATGGGCGGCGCACAGGTCCTCGTCCAGCTCGATGCCCCAGCCGGGCTTGTCGTTGAGCGGCAAGAAACCATCCTTGACCACCAGCGGCTCGGTGATGACCTGGTTGCGCCAGTCGTTCAAGTAGAGCCGCTCCTGGATCAGGAAGTTCGGGGCGACGGCGTCGAGATGCAACGAGATGGCGGTGATGACCGGGCTCATCGGACAATGCGGGGCGACCCACGCCGAGAAGGCGTCGGCCAGATGCGCCACCTTCAACCCCTCGCCGAAACCGTGGCAGTGCGCCAAGTCCGGCTGGACAATCGACACCGCGCCGCGCTCCAGGAAGGCCCGGAACTCGGTCTTGAGCGAGAGCCGTTCCCCCGTCGCCAACGGCATGGGGGCCGAGGCCGCCACTTTCGCCATGGCCTCGACGTCCTCAGGCTGCACCGGCTCCTCGAAGAAATAAAGGTCGAACTCCTCCAACGCGGCGGCGATCTTGATGGCCAGGTCGGCGTCGTGGCGCCCGTGTCCGTCGAACATCAGCGGGCAGTCCGGCCCGACGGCGTCGCGGATCACCGCGGCAGCGGCCGCGATCTTGCGGATCAACTGGCGGTCGTTGAGCGGCCAGCTCGCCACCGCCAAACTGAATTTGAACGCCCGGTAGCCCGACGCCATGGCCTCCTGGGCCTTGTCCTTGATCTGGACGGGGTCGGTGGCGCCGCCGCTCCAGCCGTTGGCGTAGACGCGGATCTTGTCGCGGCAAGCCCCGCCAACCAGTTTGTAGACCGGGAGATTGACGCTCTTTCCCAGGATGTCCCAGAGGGCCAGCTCCACCCCGGCGACGGCGGTTCCCTTCAGGATGCCACCCTTCCAGAACTTCTGGCGGATCATCACCTGCGTGAGGTATTCGATCCGGGTGGGATCCTCGCCGATCAGAAGCCCCTCGAGATCCTTGAGCAACCCTTTGATGGTGTTGTCATAGCCTTCCAAAGTGGCCTCGCCAAGCCCGGTGATCCCGGCGTCGGTGTGGACTTTGACGAAGACGTAGTTGCGGTTGGAGAGCAGCCCGCAGCCCGGGGTGGGCGCGCCGACGATTATGGGCTCGATGCTGGTGATCTTCATGGAGACGTCCTTTTGTTGCCATGATTATAGCGCCATGACGGCCAAAGTCTTTGGCCGGAATAGCGGACTATTTACCATTTCTTACGATTCCGCCGATAGTTATGCACCCTCCTAGGAGCGCCGAGCCCCAGCTCGGCCGTTTCGGGCGCGGACGTGGAGCCACGCTTTTCCCGGAGAAAACCGTTCACGGGATTCCGCGCCCCTCCCCCAACGCGAGGTGAAGCCGAGCTGGGGCTCGGCGCTCCCAGGTTGCGGCCCGCGCCGCAAAACGCAAGTTCCCCATAATTCCCAGTCCCCATCTTGACAGCAACGCAATACAGTAGTATAATTGTACTATTAAAACAGTACAGATCGGGATAATCACCATGCGCCTCGACGTCAAAAGCGGAGTGCCGCTCTACCTGCAGATCGTGGAGCAGATGAAGCTGGCCGGGCTCTATGGGCGCTACCGTCCTGGAGACCGGCTGCCGTCGGTGCGTGACTTGGCGGTGGAGCTGCGGATCAACCCCAACACGGTGGCGAAAGCGTACCGCGCCCTCCAGGACGAGGGAGTGGTGGAGAGCCGCCCCGGCGGGGGCAACTTCATGGCGGCGGCCCAGGACGGCCAAAAGGAGGAGCTGCTGCGCCAGGAGCTGGAGGCGGTGGTGTTTAAAGCGGACACGTTGGGCGTGGGGCGCGAGCGGCTTGAGGTTTTGTTCCAAGAAACGCTAAAAGGGGGTAAGGAATGAAAACGACAACGGCATTGCTCTGGCACGAATGGCGGCGGTTACGGACGCTGTTCCTGGCGATGGCCGGGTTCACCGTGATGGCCTGGGCAATGACGCTGGCGCTGACGGTAAATGCTCCTACTAACCAGGCAGTCACCGCGACGACAGTGGCGGCACTGCTGCTCATACTTTACGCCTGGATCGGAGCCAACACCTTCTCCGGGGACTTCGTCAACAAGACGAACAGCTTCCTCCTCGAGTTGCCGGCAAGCTCAAGCAGCTTATACATATGCAAGGTAATTTCGGCCTTCGCTGCGTTCAACCTCCTGTTTCTCCTGGATGCGCTGCTCTTCAGCCCCTGGTGGCTCTACTTCTTCGGTGAAGTTCAGTCGTGGCTCCCAGCATTGCTCTACCTGCCCGCCCTGGCGCTCTTCTCTGGCGTATTGCTGGCCACATTGCTATCCAGGAACTTCCCCGGCGGCCTGTACGTGCTATTCGTCCTGCCGCCGTCTCTGCTGGGCGTCTTCGCCGTCATGCTGTTTTTACTGATGCCCTGGTTCCCCTACGACGAAGAATGGATCATCTATAGTTTTGGGATATCCTGGGCGGCATTGCCCCCGTTTCTCTTCGTTTTCGGTTGGTGGCTGTGGACGCGGCGGCTGTCACGGGGGCTCGGGACGCTCCGTCCGGCGCTGGTGGCGGCAGGTTGCCTGCTCGCCGCGCCAGTGGCCTTGTATCTCCTGGCGCTCGCCTGGAGCACCGTGGATTTGCACCTGGCCTTCCGGGAAGCCAAGGCCCAAGGCCTTCTCCCTGGCATCGACAAGCTGGTTCCATCCTCACCCCCAATCCCCGACGCCGAGAACGCCGCCCCCGGACTGATCGCCTTCGCCAACCAGCGCTACTCAGACGCCGACAGAACCAAGCAGGACGCACTCTTGGACGAGGCATTGAAGAAACCCCGTTGCCAATTCAAGATCGACAAAGGAGCGAATTTTCACAGGTCGGCACGTGACGCATGGTCGGCAGCCTATGCTGTGAGCGATTCCCTCGTAGAACGCGCCAAGGCCGCGGCCAGGGACTGCGGACGGTTTTTCGCCTGCCTCGACAAAAACCTGATGGTGGCGGATGCCCTTGACATCCCCTTACGCAATTATGACGAGACCGCACACAACATGCGACGAAACGCCTTCGCTCTTGCGCTCTCCGGCCCGGACATCCCGGAGGCTTTCCCGTTCTACCAAGAACTGATCAAGCGCTGCGTAACCCCTGGAATGCTGGGACGCGACGCCGCCGAAGAACTCGACCTCGAAAAGTCTTGCGGGCGGTATTCTCACTTTGAGGGAGACGTGAGTAAAGTCTTGCTTCTACCACGGATGCAGCAAAGCACCGCCATCTGGCTCCACTGGCGCACCAAAGCGGACATCCTGCTTATGAAGGCCAGTAAAACAACGACTTACGATTCACTTAGGCAAGAAGCTCAACCGCTGGAAAAATATGCCTCCTTTCCTCCCGGAGGTTTAGAGCATTACAGCAGGTCCCCGTCCCCAGTCCGGGCTTACTTCCAACGCCGCACGTACATGGCCGGGTACAAAATCGCTCTGGCTCTTAAGGCTTACCGCGCCAAACACGGGGAATATCCTGAGTCGCTCGCGGCGCTGTGCCCCGAGATGCTCCCGGAATTGCCGGTCAACGCCTTCAACGGCAATAGCTTCATATACCAGCGTGGCACGCCGGGCGGCTACGACAGCTTCATGCTCACGGCCAAGGCACAAAGTCTTTCAGGCTGGAGCATAACGGCGATGGAAATCACGGGCGGAAAGGATGCGCCAAAATGAGAATGCGAAGCAGCCATGGTCCAGGTCGAAGACCTGGCCGCCTCCAGGCGCGGGAGCCTGGCCGCCGGAGGCTCTGGCCACTAGATGGCGGGCTCCGACTGGGAGGGGCCAAGCAAGCGCATCTTCACGCTCTTGAGCGGGAACTTCAGCGTGAACACCGTGCCCTTGCCTTGCGAGCTCTCGACGTCCAGCTCGGCCCCATGCTCGCGGATGATGCGCTCAACCACCATCAGCCCCAAACCCGTGCCGCGCTCCTTCGTCGTGAAATACGGGTTGAAGATCTCGTTCATGTCCGCCGGGTCGATGCCCTTGCCGGTGTCGGAGATCGCCAGGGCGAGATAAGTGTCGTCGACGGAACAACTAACGCCCAGCTCGCCGCCGTCGGGCATGGCCTGCATGGCGTTCTTGACCAAGTTGTAAAGCGCCTGCTTGAGCTGGCCGGCGTCGCCATGGATGTTGGGCAACGCCTCGGGCCAGTCGCAGCGGATGGAGATGGCGCGGGCCTCGATCTCCTCGCGGAGGAAGCCCAACGTCTCGTCGACCACCTGCTTGATGTCCAATGGCAACAGCTGCGGCTTGGCGGGACGGATGGCGCGGAGGAACTGGTTGATGATCAAGTCGAGACGCTCGACCTCGCTCTTGGCGACGGAGAGCAGCTCCGTGGCCTCGCGGTCGGGGTTGCCCTTGAGGTGGCGCTCCAGGAGCTGGAGGTGGATGTTGAGGCTGTTGAGGGGGTTGCCGATCTCGTGCGCCACCCCGGCGGCGAGGGTGGAGACCAACTCCAGTTTCTGGGACTCGAAGTTCTCCTGCTCGCTGCGGCGCTTCTCGGTGATGTCGGTGAGGATGACCGTGGCCATGCCTTTCCTCGACTCGTGCGGGACGAGATAGAAGCTCAGGACGCGGCGCTTGGGGTAGAAGACCTCGACGTCGCGGCTGGAGATGCGATACCATTCGCCCTCGTCCTCGCGGAGGATGCGCTTCCAGTCGATGTCGCGGAGGAAGCGGTTGATCCGGAGGTCGTGGAAATTGCGGGGGAAGCCGAGCATGTCGCAGGCCGCCTTGTTGGCGTACTGGAGCCGCAGGTGCGAATCGATGACGATCACCCCCTCGCGGATGGTGTTGAACACCGCCTCCAAAAAGCCCTTCTCATGGGCGAGGCGCATCACGTAGCTCTGGATGTTGTTGGTGTCCAACTTGTCCAGCTTCGAGATCATCCGGTCGAGGAAGGATTCGTTCATGGTTTTAGGGAAAAAGCTACTTCTTGTAAGCCAGGAGTTTGGCGCCGACAGCCTGGCCGAGGTCGTAGCAGAGCTTGACGGCGTCGGCGTCGGGGACGTATTTGACGCTGACGCTCTCGGCGGCCTTCTCCAGCTTCATGTCGGCGAAGTACTGCTCGATCTGCTTGACGGACTCGCCGCTCCAGCCGTAGGAGCCGAAGGCGGCGCAGAGCTTGTTCAAGGGGCGCAGGCCGCGGGCGTAGGTCAGGACGTCGGCCATGCTGGGGAAGATGTTGTTGTTCAAGGTGGGCGAACCGGCCAGGAAGGCGCCGGAGTCGAGCAGCTCGGTGATGACGTCGCTACGGTGGTCGGCGCCCATGCGCATGACTTTCACCCGGGCGCCGGCGGCGCTGACGCCCTCGGCGATGGCGTGGGCCATCAACGCGGTGCTCTCCCACATGGTGTCGAAGACGACGATGGCGCGGTCGGTCGGGAGCTGGGCGGACCAGCGCTCGTAGAGCTCGACGATCCAGGCGATCTTGTCGCGCCAGACGGGGCCGTGGTCGGTGGCCACGAGTTTAAGCGGCAGATTCATGGCCTTGACCTTCTGGAGGAGGGCCTGGACTTTGGGGCTAAGATGGTTGAGGATGTTGGCGTAATACTTGGCGGCCTCGGCTTCCAGCAACTCCGCGGGGAGCTGGTCGTCGAAACGCTCCATCGAGGCCAAGTGCATGCCGAAGGCGTCCTGGCTGAAGAGGAGCTGCTCGTCGGCCAGATAGCTGAACATGCTGTCGGGCCAATGGAGCATCTTGGTCTCCATGAAGGTGAGGGTCTTGTTGCCGAGACTGAGGTTGGAGCCGTCGGCGACGGGGGTGATCGTCACACTGGGATGAAGGTTGGCGACGAGGTTCTTCGCGCCCATGGCGGAGGCGAAGACCTGTTCGGGATGGACGACGTCGGCCACCGTTTGCAACGCGCCGGAGTGGTCCATCTCGGAGTGGTTGGAGACGATGTAGTCGATCCGGGAAGGATCGACCACGGAGGCGACGCGGGCGAGCAGCTCGTCCGAGAAATGGGACTTGACGGTGTCGACCAAGGTGACCTTGTCGGCCATGACGAGGTAGGCGTTGTAGGTGGTGCCGTTCTGGGTGGCGTAGCCGTGGAAATCACGGATGCTCCAATCGACGGCCCCGACCCAGAAGACGTCCTTGGCGACGGGGACTGCTTTGAAAGACCTGTTCATGATGCGGACTGCTGCCTGTTCCTGTTAATGCTTCTGGTGTTTGGCGAGCTCGTCGCTGAGCATGGCGATATGGCCGAGCTCCTCGTTGACGAGCGCGTCGACCTTGTCCTTGCCGAGACGCCCGGGGACCATGGTCTTGACGGCGGAATAAAAGACGACGGAGTTCTTCTCGAAGGCGAGGGCGATCCGGAGGATCTGCTCGACGCTCTCCTGGCCGGAAAGCTTGGAGACGGGATCGGCGTCGGCGTCGAAGACCTTGCCGTCGGCCATGGACTTGAGGTAGGCCAGGGCCTGCTGGTCGAAATCGGCCAGGCCCTGGTCGTCGCGCTGGAACTCCGCGGTGAGCTTGGTTTGGAGCTCGGCGAAGGCGTGCTCGTGCTGGGTCTCCATCTCGGCCAGCCGCAAGAGGAAACGGCTGGACTCGGGGTCGGCGGCGATCACGGCGGCCCTTCGGTAGAAGCGGCCGCCGTTCACCTCGATCTGTTTGCCGATCTCGAAAACCTCGTCGGCGTTGAAAATCATGGCACCGCCGCGCCCCCGGCGGTCTTGGCCAGGACGCCCTCGGCGCCGACCGGCACGGCGAAGACGCGGGCCCCGAGCTCGCGGTCGAGCATGAAAAGCCCCTGGGCGTTGTCGCCGATGATCCGGAGCTGGTCGACGATCTCCTTGGCGTTAGCCTCCTCCTCGATCTGCTCGTTGAGGAACCACTGGAAGAAAACGCCGCTAGTGTGGTCCTTCTCCTTGAGCGTCAGGTCGGTGAGCTTGTTGAAGTTGCTCGTGACCACCTGCTCGTGCTTGTAGGCGTCCTCGAAGGCGTGCTTGAGGTCGGGCCACTCGGTCTTGGGCCCCTCGATGGTCATGAGCTGGGCCTTGCCGCCGCGGTCGTTGACGAAGTCGAAGAGCTTCATGGCGTGGATCATCTCCTCCTGGGCCTGGACGCGCATCCAGACGGCGCAGCCTTTGAAGTTCTTGGCCGTGAAGTCGGCGCTCATGGCCAGGTACAGATAGGACGAGTACAGCTCGAAGTTGATCTGCTCGTTGACGGCCTTCTCGATTTTAGAGCTCAGCATGGTGTTCAGTTCCTCCAGAGTCCGTGTTTGTTGCAATAAGCGCGGACGACCAAGTTAGCCTTGGCCGGGACATAGAACTCCGCCTCGGGCGCGTCGCCAGGGTGGAGCATCTTGACGTTGACGTAGTCGCCGTTCACCACCTCGATCCATTGGATATAGTGGTCCGCGGCCATGGGATGGGCGACCGCGCCGACCTTGACCTTGCAGCCGGAGCCGGACTTCTCCAGGATCGGGACGTGCTTCTCCTTGGCGGCGTCGACGGTGTTCTCCTTCTGGAGGACCATATCCTCGCCACAGCAGACCAACGCCCCGGCGCCGCCGTCGAGAACTTCCACGACATTGCCGCAAAGCCCGCATTTGTAGACTTCTCCGATAACCGCCATCGCTCAAACCCTCCCTAACTTTGTTTGGGTTCGCCCGCGCCTCCCTCGGCGCGGACGTCGATGAGCCGAGCCCAACAGGCTCGCCCCGCTTGACACTTACATTAAAATTCGCTTTTAATCAAGCCTCGCAATTGAAATTCGCCGACAAAATCATATTTTTATAGGCCACGAGTCAGCTAGCCAAGGATGTAGGAGTCTATAGCGATGAGCAAGAGCAGCGATCCCAAAAGCGCGAAGTCCAAGCCCAAAGAGATGAAAGGGGCGAAAGTCCTGGTCGAATGCCTGGAGCGGCAGGGCGTGAAAACCATCTTCGCCTATCCGGGCGGGGCGTCGCTGGAGCTCCACCAGGCGCTTTGCGGCAGCGGCGTCGCCGTGGTGCTGCCACGCCATGAGCAGGGCGGGGCCTTCGCCGCCGCCGGCTATTCCCGCATCACCGGCGGGATCGGCGTCTGCATGGCCACCAGCGGCCCGGGAGCCACCAATTTGCTCACCGGCGTCGCCGACGCCTACATGGACTCCATCCCGCTGGTGGTCATCACCGGGCAGGTCTCCTCGACCCTGATCGGGCGCACCGCCTTCCAGGAGATCGACATCATCGGCATGACCCGCCCCATCGTCAAGCACAGCTATCTGGTCCTGGACGCCAAGGACATCCCGCAAGTCGTCGCCGAGGCCTTCTACCTGGCCAACAGCGGCCGTCCCGGGCCGGTCGTCGTCGACATCCCCAAGAACGTCCAGCAACAGCTGGTCACCCCCGTCTTCGCCACCGGGACCCCGTCCATCCGCGGTTACCAGCCCCTGCCCAAGGCTAGCGACGCCGAGGTCGCCAACATCATGGAGGCCGTTCGCAAAAGCCGCAAACCTTGCATCTACGCCGGCGGCGGCATCATCTCCGCCAACGCCTCGGAGGCGTTGACCCGGTTCGCCCGCGCCAACCAGATCCCGGTCACCACCACCCTCATGGGCATCGGCTGCTTCCCGGAGACCGACCCCCTCTCGCTCAAATGGCTCGGCATGCACGGCACCGTCTACGCCAACAACGCCGCCAACGAGTGCGACCTGCTCCTGGCCTTCGGGGCGCGTTTCGACGACCGCGTCACCGGCCCCACCGCCACCTTCGCCCGCGACGCCTTCATCGTCCACGTCGACATCGACGGCTCAGAGATCAACAAGAACAAGAAGGCCGCCCTCGGCGTGGTCAGCGACATCAAGAGCGTCCTCGACGCCCTCAACCAGTTCGAGCCGGTGAAACCCGCCCAGTTCGCCGCTTGGCGCAAGCAGGTCGACCAGTGGAAGCGGCAGTTCCCCCTGAGCTACGCCCACAAGAACAAAGTCCTGCCCCAGCAGGCCATCGAGTTCGTCGACGAGCTCTCCGGCGGCCAGGCGGTCATGGTCCCCGGAGTCGGCCAGCACCAGATGTGGACGGCCCAATGCTTCAAGTACACGCGGCCGCGGCAGCTCTTGACCTCCGGCGGCCTGGGGGCGATGGGCTTCGGCTTCCCCACGGCCATCGGCGCCAAGATCGCCCGCCCCGACCTCACCATCGTCTGCGTCGAGGGCGACGGCTCCTTCCAGATGAACATCCAGGAGCTCGGCACCGTCAACACCTATGGGGTCGACCTCAAGATCATGATCCTGAACAACCAGCACCTCGGCATGGTCGCCCAATGGGAGGACCGCTTCTACGGCAGCCAGCGCGGCAACACCGTCCTGGCCAACGAGCACAGCGACCGCCCCTACCCCGACTTCGTCACCATCGCCAAGGGCTATTTGATCCCCGGCCGCGAGGTCTACCGCAAAGACGAGCTCAAGGACGCCGTCCGCGAGATGCTCGAGACCCCCGGCCCCTTCCTCCTGGACGTCCACATCCAGTACCAGGAGCACGTGCTGCCCATGATCCCCCCCGGCAAGGACTACAAGGCCATCATCACCGAGTGAGGCCCGGGATGCAACTGGACAACGCCTATTTGCCGCGGCGGTTCTGGCAGTTCTTCTGGGACGTCGACGCGGGCGCCTTGGCGGAGCGGCACTTGACTTTCATCGCCGAGCGCCTGCTGGTCCTCGGCGACACCGAGGCCGTCCGCTGGCTCCTGGCGGCGATGCCTCGCGAGGACCTCCGCGCCCTCGTCCGTTCCAGCCGCCGCCTCGACCCCAAAACCCGGGCGTTCTGGCGGGCGCTCATGGACGAGCCGGAGACCGCCCCATGAGCCTCCATACCCAAATCCTCCCCGCCGGGCAACGTCTGCTGTTCGACCGGCTGGCGCGGGACAACCCCTTCGCCGATTTCTATCTGGCGGGCGGCACGGCGTTGGCGCTACAGTTCGGGCACCGCCTCTCGGTGGACTTCGCTTTTTTCGTGGCGGGCGCGTTCGAGCCGAAAGAGATCGCCTTGAAACTCCGCGCCTTGGGCCGTTTCGAGCTGTGGGCCGAAGCCGGCAACACGCTCCATGGAACCCTTGACGATGTCCGCGTCTCGTTCCTCGGCTACCGCTATCCGCTGCTCGAACCGCTCGTCCATGCGGGGGCGCTGCGGTTGGCCTCGCCCCGCGACATCGCCGGCATGGAGTTGTCGGCCATGGCCTCGCGGGGAGCCAAGAAGGATTTCATCGACCTGTTCTTCCTGTTGAAGCGGTTCGCGCTGCCGCGGACGCTCCAAGACTACCACGCCAAAGATGTCATCGAAGGGCTTGGCGACTACCAACTGCTCAAGTCCCTGACCTACTTCGCCGAAGCCGAGGCCGACCCCGATCCCCAGATGCTCGTCCCCGTGTCCTGGGACGAGGTCAAGGCGGCGTTGACGGCGGCGGCGAGGACGGCCGCCGCCGGGCTCGGCCTCGCACTTTGACACCAGCTTCATCCCCGGCCACTTTTTTCAGCGCCAGTCGAAGGCGAGCGAGAAGTTGTGCTCCTTGTCGTCGCGGAGCCGGACGTAAGCCGCCGGAGCCTCCGCCACCGGGACCAGGTTCTGGACGAAGTCGGCGCCTTTGAGCTGCCCCCGGCGGATCGCCTCGACCACCTTCTGCCGATCCTCAACTCCCCGGTCCGAAGGGCTCAGGATGATGACGCCCTCGCCAGCGCAAAACCCGAACGGGTTGACGCTCACCGGCTCCAAGTAGTTCGCCTGCATCACCAACCGCGGCCAATCGCCATGGTAAAAGCCGATCGGCTCGACCTTGTAGGCCTCGCCGTAGTTCTGCGGTTTGCGGCGGACCAACTTGTAGGCCAGCAGCGCTCCCTTGGACGTCCCGGAGGCCTCGACCACGATGTCCGCCCCGCCGTTGCAAAGAGCCTTGATCCGCTCCTCGGTGTCAGGGTCGGTCACCCTGACGGTGGCGGCGGCGCCCCAGCCCCGCGCCCGCTGGAGACGCCCCTCCTCGACGTCGGCGACGATGACCCGGCAGCCCCGGGCGTGCAACCACGCGCCGGAAAACGCCCCGATCACCCCCTGCCCCAACACCACGGCGGTCTCGCCCGGCTTGGGGTCGGCGGCCTCGACGCCCCGGAAGCTGATGGCGGACACCTCGGCGACCAGGTAGTCGCGCGGGTCGCATCCCGCGGGCAACAAGACCGGGCGGTCCTCGCCAAGCGTGGAGCTGACGTGCATACCCGCTTGCGCCCCCCAATGGCAGTTGATCCCGGGGATCGGCCGGGGGTTGCGGCATGAAACCAAGTCGCCCAGCCGGTAACCTTTCGCCTTGGCGCCCAATTCCACCACCTCGCCCACCATCGAATAGCCGGGGACCAGGGGGAATTTGTCCTTCGCCCCGTAATGCCCGGCGAGCACCCGCAACTCCGTGCCCGAGGAGACCATGGTGTAGAGGGTTTTGACCACGATGTCCGTCTCGCCGCGGGGGCCGAGCTCGAACTCGCCGATTTTGATCACGTTCTCCGACTCGAAGACGACCGCTTTGAATTTCCTGTCCATGTCCATATCCTTTCCGGTTCAGTAACGTCCGTGTTCCTCGACCAGCTCGCCGATCAGCTTGACCAGGCCAATGTCGCCGTTGGGCGGCACCTGGTCGGCCACGCCGAGCATGAATTTGCCCGAGTCCTTATGCAGCTTGATGAGTTTCTTGACATGCGCCTCCATTTGGGCCGGGCCGAAGGGCGGGGCGAACATCGCCCCCGGAATCCCACCCAAAAGCAGGATGTCCGGGCCAGCCATGATGCGGAGATCCTCCAGGAACACGTCGCCGACCGGCTTGGGGGTGACAGCGTCGACGCAGTCGATACCGGTGACCGCGATCTTGTCCAGGGCGCCGCGCAATGCGCCGTCGATGTGGATGAGGGTTTTCTTGCCATGGGAGCGCAACCGGTCGGCGAGCCTCGTCAAATAGTCCCGCATGTAGTCGTCGAAGTAGCCGCCCATGGTGTCGCCGGAGAGGTTCTCGCAAATCATCACGTAGTTGGCGGGGCTGTCCTCGGTGAGGCGCATGAGCCGCTCCTGGCTCTCCGCGATGGCGGCGAGCGTCTTCTCGACCTCGCCACGCTCGTCCGCCATGAGGTAGCAAAGCCCCATGACCCCGGCCCAGGACTTGTTCAGCTCGGTGATGGGGCTACCGGGCACGGCGGCGATGGGCAGCCCGAAGTCGCCGTAGTCGCGGTCGACCCGGGCGTGCTCCTCCGGGCAGGCCTCGTAACGCCGGTTCTCCATGAGGTAACGCAGGACGCGCAAATCGGCGACGTCCTTGACGGCGTGCTCGACGACCCCCCAGGACATGGAGGGGGCGGAGTACTCCAAGCGTTCCGTCAACGTCCCGACCGGGGTGGTCCAGACGCAGGTCTTCGCGCCCGAGCCCGCTTCCACCTCGCAGCTGCTCCGCTCCTCGCCGCCGGAAGCGGCGCCGCCGTTGACCGCGCAGCGCACCCGCTCCCCCTCGAAACATCGGTAAGCGCGATAGCCCGGCACATACTCGCCGACATGGTAATCCCGGTGAAGTCTCCCGATGCCGCGGGGGCCGCTCCAGCGTTCCGGCAGCTCCCCGAGCTGGGCATGGGCCCCATGCCAATAGGTCAGGTCGCCGAACCACGCCATGGCGTCCGGCGTCCCGCCCCGAAAAACCGTCTCGATCCGTTCGCGCAATGTCATGGGCAGTCTCCACATCTCCGTTTGATTTTCACTTTTCATCGACTATACTTGAATTTTCTTGTTTGGAAATGTATAAAACCAGCATAAACGATGCACGAAACGGAGATTACGGCGATGGAGGCGGTGAGCTGTGTGTTCGCTTTCGAGGGTGCGATCCGCGCCCATTTCAGTTGCGCCGAGCACAGCCATCCCTGCGCGGAGCTGGTTCTTAACTACGGATGCCGCGGCGCGATCTTGGCGGGATCGGGGTGGCGGGGACGCTATGACGACGGGACGGTCTTCGTCTACCAGCCCGGCGACACGCATTGGGTCGTGAACGAGACGGCGGGCTCCCAGCTCTGCGTCGGGCTGGAGGGGCCGGGCGTCGCCGCTCTCGGAGTGGCCGCCATCCCCTTCACCGACGGCATCGCGGCGGTGGGCGAGCGCTTCCGCGCCGAGCTCAAGGAGGGGCGCCCCGACAAGGACGGCTGTTTGGACTTGCTGGGCGCGCTGCTGGTCCTGGAGGTCGGCCGGGCTTTGCGGGATGGCGAGGCGAGGCCGCCGTCGGTGGCGGAACGGGCCCGGCGGCTCATTGACGCGGGGTTCCGCGAGGAGGGGATGTCGGTGCGGAAGGTGGCGGCGCGGTTGCATGTCACGCCCGACTACCTGCGGCAGACGTTCAAGGCGGCGCACGGGGAGGCGCCGCTGGGCTACCTGTTGCGGCGACGGGTCGAACACGCCACCAAGTTGCTGCGGAACTCCGGACTGACGGTCAAGGATGTCGCCGCCGAGTGCGGCTTCAACAGCCAGTACTATTTCGGCCGATTGTTCAAGCGCCTCGCCGGCGCGCCGCCCGGCGCGCTGCGCCAAAGCCCCGATTCAGGCGCAAAATCGCCAGACAGCCTTGAAAACGCCCCGAAACGACAATATTGATAACAATGTCGAGGGAGGCTGGCGCGCAAAACCCCTCGGCGCCTAAAGTTTGAGGCTAATTAGCCGATAACCTCGTCATGCCGGTCCGGCGGGCCGCGGAAACGTCGCTGGGAAGTGACGGGGCGGAGCTTGCCTTGGGGAAAGGCGGCGTCCCAGCCCACAACGTCCAGCAAACCTAGGATTGAATGGAACCTTACGATAGCAACAAGGCGGAACTGTGCCGCCGCTTCCCGGCGTTCAAAGCCGGGCTGGACGCCCTAGACCCGGAGTCGTTGGGCGTGGCCCGCGCCGCCGACGGCGGCCTCTGCTTCGCCCGCCGCAAGGCGGGCGGCGCCTGGGAGGCGGTCACCGACCCCAAGGCCCCGCTACAAGCGGCCGCCGCGGGCGTGGCCCGGATGGAGCCGCGGCTGCTCAAAGGCCTGGGCCCGGCGGTGGTCGTGGGGCTTCGCCCCGGTCACGTCCTTGACTCGGTCTACGCCCATTTCAAAAGCCGCCTGAAATTCAACGAGCCCTTCCGGCGCGTCTACGTGCTGGTGGACAACTTCGAGCACCTGGGCTGTTGGCTCAAGGTCTCCGACCGCTCGGAGCTACTGACCCGGACCGAGGTGGAGTTCTTCCGCGCCGAGGACCTGGGGGAGATCGTCCGGCTCTGCGAGGCCGACGAACAGCGCTCGCACCTGTTCATCCCGGTGTCGGAGCTGCCGGAGGACAAGCTCAACGCCCTCATCGCCCCGCTGGCGGACTTCTACCTGCGCCGCGAGGCGGAGACGGAACGGCTCAAGGCGGCCAACGACGCCTATTACGACGCGCTTTCCGACACCGCCCTGGCGGCGGCGCTTCAAGGCGAGGCGGGCCGCGCCCCGCGGCTAATGGCCCTGGCGCACCGCAGTAGCCAAGTGGTGCAGTTCAGCGCCCGCGACACGTGCGCCGCCTTCACCAAGCTCGGCTGGGAGACCAAACTGCTGCTAATCGAGCAGGACTTGTCCCCCTGGCGCTTGGCCAAGGCCATCGCCGAGTTCAAGCCGGACGTCTTCTTGATGGTCAACCACCTGCGGACGGAGAACGGCGAGCACCTGAGCCTCTACCCCGCGAACATGCTGTTCGTGACCTGGGTCCAGGACTCCATGCCCTCGGTCAACCGCCACGACGCGGCGGAGCGCTGGAACGCCATGGCGTCCCCGCGGCGCCGCGACCTGCTTATCGGCTACGTGGACCAACTACGACCGTTCGGTTACCTGGCGGAGCGGCTCTTCCCTTGCTCGATGGTCGTCAACACCGACATTTTCCACCTGCGGGAACTCACGGCGGAGCAGAAGGAGAAATACGGCTGCGACGTTTGTTTCGCCTCCAACCGGAGCAAGACCACCGAGGAGATCCTCGCCTCGGAGCTGGCCCCGGCGCTGGAGCCCCGCGGCTTCGCGCGGGCGACGCTGGAGGAGATCCACGCCGCGCTGTGGCGGGAGTACCGCGACGGCGCGACGTTCACCAGCTACGGCGAGCTCAAGGACTTCCTGCTCGGCTTCGCCGCCTTCCGCGAGGTTTTCGCGCCGTTGGCCGCGGACGACCAGGGCAACGTCGTGGAGACGGTCTTCTGGCGCTTGAACGACGTCATCTACCGGCACGTGGTCCTGGAGTGGCTCGACGAGCTGGGCGTGAAGCTCAACCTCTACGGCCAGGGCTGGGAAAAGCACCCGCGCTTCGCCAAACACGCCCAAGGCCCCGTCGCCCACGGCGAGGAGCTGTCCGTCGCCTACCAGGCGGCCAAGTTCTGTCTGCACCTGAACTCCATGGAAGGCTCCCACCAACGGTTGTTGGAGATCCTCGCCACCGGCGGCGCGCCGCTCATGCGGGCGAAAAACCTCGGCCGCCTGATGTCCCCGGACTTGGCGGAGGCCCTGCGTTTCGCCGCCAAAAAGCTGTATGGCTTCGACGCCGTCCCGGCCACCGGGCTTTCGCCGGAACAGGAACGACAGCTCAACGACTTCCTGTTCCGGCTCGCCCAGAACGCGTCGCGCCAAGATCCCGGGGCCGTGGGGGAGGCGCTGCCGGCCGCCTGCGGCCGCGAGGCGCGACGCTGGCTGGAGACGCGCCCGGACTGGCTCGTCCCCGACTGGCGGGGGAGGCATTTCAGCGACAAAGCGGGGCTTGATAAACTCCTGCGCGGCGCGCGGACGACGGCGACGTCTAGCCAGCGCCAACCCCTCATCGACGCCGCCACCGCCGGAGCGTTGCGCGAGGCAGTCCTGACCACGCTCGCCACGTCCCCGGCCGCCGCCGGTTTCCCTTTCGAGCTCGGGCCGTCGCGCTTCAGCGCCGCGCTCGACGCGGCGGCGCCGACCCCGGAGCTGAAGGCGGCGTTCGCGGCGACGCCCCACCCCGGATTCGAAATGACCAGCCAACTTTTGACGCGGCTGCTCGACGAGGGCGAACAGGAGGAAGCCCGGGCGCTGCTGGAACGATTCGCCCCGGAAAACCTGGACGCGCCACGGCGGATCGACTACGCCGTTTTCCTGGCGCAACTAGGGGAGACCAAGCGGGCCGAGGCGCTCGTCGCGGACGCCTATGCGGAAGACAGCGGCCTCACCGACGCTCACGCCCGGCTGGGCTGGGCGCGCCATTGGGGCGCGGCGGAATACGCCGCCGTCGTCGCCGACTGCGAGCGGGACGCCACCTTGGGACGCTTGTCCGCGGCGTGGCGCCAACATCTGGCGAGCGCCTACTCGGCGGACAAACGGCACCCTGAGGCGGTGAGGGCCCTCGACGCGGCCGTCGGGCGGCTCTGCCGCGGCTGGGCTGAACACTATCTCCAACACAATTACGCCGACGCCCTGCGCTTGGTGATCCAGGACAAAAAGGGGGGACGTCTGCAAAACGGGCAGTTGCAACTGCTGCTGCGGGCTTTTTGCGCCGTCCCCCGGCTTTGCGCCTCGGCGGCGGAGTGGCTCCAGCACTGGGAACGCATGCGCGGCCAACTGGCCGCCGACCAGGAAGTCCGCTCCCGCATCCTGTGGGGACTGTTCACGGGCGGATTCCGGGACTGTTGCGCCGAGGTGGTCATGGCCGACCCGGCGTCCTACGAGGACAACGCGGCGGAGTTCGACCTCGCGTATCTGGCGCGCCGGCATGGGGGTGGCCATGCGGAGATCGCGCGGGAGGCGGAAGGGAAACCAGCCAAGCGCTATGTGAAAGCGGTTTCCCTCTTTGAGCTGGGACGCGCGGCGGAGGCCGACAGGCTCGCCGAGGAGCTCGCCGAAGAGGCTCCAGGCAACCAGATGTATTTCGACCTCGCCTGGAGAGGCCGGCTGCTCGCCGGCGACCGGCTGCTCGCCGCGGCGTTTCTACGGGACTGCCCGGGGGGACGGATGCCGCATTTCATCGCGGCCTACCTCGCGGGCGACGAGACCGCACTTTCACGGGCGCGCGCCGTTTCCACAGGCGCCTCAAGACCGCTCGCCGCCATTTTCAGCTTCGCCTTGGAACGGCGTGGAGCGAGCATGCTGATCGAAGAGTTGAACCTGGCGGACAGCGACTGGACGATCGACCATTTCCGGGCCGCCCCCCTGCGGGAACGGCTCCGGGCGACCAAGGCGGGGGAATATCTGCCGGAAGCCTGGGCTTCCGAATATCTCAGGCTGCTAGGCGTCCCGCCAACGGGGACGTGGCGTGATTTGCTGTCAGGGCTGCTGACAGGCGGGGGAATGTCTTTATCATCAAACAACGAAGGAGAATGCCGCCATGCCGGAGTCCAACAATAGGATGGTCTTGTCGCTGGTCGTGTCGCAGGCGTGCAACATCCGTTGCCGTTTCTGTTACCAGAAGAACTTCGGCCCGGAACGGCTGTCGGACGAGCTTCTCTATGAGAAACTGGCGCCCCTGTACCCCAAGGTGGCCTTTCTGCCGATAGTCGGCGGGGAGCTGACGGTGATCCCCGGGATGAAGGAGTACATTAGCTGGGTGAAGAAAAACCACCCCCACATAACCATCCTGATCGGGACGAATGGCGTGGAGTTCAATGATGACTGGATCGCGCTGGCGGACGAGTGCGGCCTGCTCGTCAACTACAGCCTCAACGCCTCCTCGGCGCAAGCTTACGGGGACGTGCTGGTGTCCGGGTCGCCGGCGAAGACATACGCGAAGATCCGCGGCAATCTAGAGAAGCTGGCGCGACGGCAGGAAGCTTGCGGAAAACACCTCGTCAACAACATCAGCATGGTGGTCGACGAGCGCACCCGCGGCGACCTGGAGCCGTTCGTCCGCCTGGCCATGGCGGCAGGGCTCAACGTGATACTGCGCTTCGACGTGAGCGCGGACGTCGCCTTGGGCGAGGCGGTGATGGCGGCGGAACGCGACGCGTATCGGCTCTCCTTTTACTGCCAGGACCACATCGCCGTCAAGCTATGGCACAACCCCAGTTTCCAGCGCGAGGAGGAAATATATGCGCAGCTCGCGCGGAACGACCAGGAGGGGAAGCGCGCCTTCCTCGACTCCCTAGACGGAAAACCGCGGCGGGCGGCGGACAAGAAAATCGTCACGCTCTTCGACTATTGCGCCAAGGACGCCGCCGGGAACTGCTCCGTGCCGGGCAACTGCCTCGCCATAGAGCTGGACGGCGCCGCCTGTCCATGTTTCAATCTCCCGTCTTTTCTGCTGGGGAATCTTTACCATGACTCGGTGGAGACCATCCTCTCCTGCGACCGGCTGAAAACCCTAACGGACGAGATCTCGCGGGGTATCTACACGCATTGCTTCTCGCGGTGCCCCCTCAACGCCAACCCTTGCCGGGCATAAGCCGGCGACCTCGAACCCTCAGCCATGACGGAAGGCATAGTGAACATGCAGCCACCAGACCCGTCCAAGCCCCCTGCGGACGCGCCCTTTATGCACGGCCAGATATCGCTGTCGTTGATGTGCAATTTGCGGCACTCGTTCTGCTTTCAAAGCTCCTTCTCGACCACGACGCTCTCCCGCGACGTCCTTTACCACAAGTTGCTGCCCATGTACCCCCAAATACGGCGGCTGCGGCTGCTGGGCGGCGAGCCGACCATCATCCCGGGAGCCAAGGAATATATCGTGTGGTTGAAGGAGAACTATCCGCACATAGACCTGGAGATAGTCACCAACGGCGTCGCCTTCGACGACGCCTGGCGCGCCCTGGCTCAAGAGCATGGGCTCCAAGTGCAAGTGAGCGTCAACGCCGTGTCGGACAAAGTGTTCGCCAAGATCATGCGCATGGGCTCCCCCACCAGGCTCAGGGAGCGCATATACTCGAATCTGGAGAAGCTGGTCGAGCTGCACCATCAAAACGACAAGCCGATCATCAACTGCATCAGCATGGTGCTGAACGACGACACGGCGGAGGATTTGCGGGACATGGTCCTCTACGCCTTGGGCAAGGGGCTCAACCTCGCGCTGCAACTGCCCGCCGAGAGCGGCAACGATCAGATGGACCAGAGGAAAAACCAGTTCGCCCGCCAGGCGTTGGACTACGCCTATTTCTGCCGCGGTTTGATCACCGTGGACACGCGCTTGATACCAGAGGCCATACGCAAGGCCGCCGAGGACGACGAACGCGACCTGGCCGCCGAACGGGAGCGTTTCCTGGCGGAGGCGCGCGGCGGACAGGGCGTCAAGCGGTCCAGAAACCCCATCGACGTCTTCTTGTACCTGGACGAGTACCCCCCTGGCGCCGCTTGCCTGATGCCGACGCTCGGCTTCGTGCTCACCGCGACGGGGGACATGCTGCCCTGCTGCCATCTGTCGAACTTCCCCATCGGGAACATCCACCTCGACACCGCGGAGGAGCTGATGGGCAGCGTCCGCCGCCTCCGCCTCCAGCGCATGCTCGCCGACGGCGATTACCGCTATTGCTGGAACCGCTGCAAATACAACCGCGCCCCGGCCTCCAGCGTCCCGGGGGCGGCCGACGGTTATGTGCCAAAGCATCAGGAGCTTTTCGACGCCGGGCGATATGAGCTGGCGGCCCAGCGCTACGAGAGGTTCGCGGGCACCCCCCCGTACACCGCCACGGAGTGTTATCGCCATGCGTTCTGCCTGCACATGCTCGGACGCGGCGACGAGGCTCTCCGCCTTTATGGCCAGGCGCTCGAACGCGGCGCCCCCGAGTTCCTGGCGCGCGCCAACCGCGCCAATCTGCTGCTGGATTTGGGCCGGACGGAGGAGGCGAGGGCGGACTTGCGCGCGGCACAGGCGTTGGACGCCTCTTACCAACCGGCGTCCAGCCAGCTAGGACCGCTCGTCATCCCCCCCAAGACCCCCTGGACGCGAGACGAACTCGCGCCCGCCAGCCAGCGCCCGGCCGGGAAGACCGTCTTCGTCGCCGGCTATTTCGGCTACCGCATCCTCGGCGACGACGCGGTGCTGGAGGCGATGCTGGCGAAACTCCGCGCGGCGATCCCCGGCGCGGCCTTCGTCGTCACCTCCATCGACCCGCCGCGGACGGCGGCCCTCCACTGCGTCGAGGCCGTGGCGTTCTCGGACCTCGAGGCGGTCAACGCCGGGATTCGGGGCGCGGACTTGGTGCTGGTCGGCGGCGGCGGCGTGTTCAACGAATACGACCATTACCGCCCGGAACTCAATGGCCTTTCCCGCCAGGACTTCAACACCTTTTGCTCCAACATCCCGCTCCTGGCGGCGGCGGCGGGCAAACCCTGCGCCGTGTTCGCCGTCGGGGTCGAGCCACTCTACTCGGCGAAGTGCAAGGAGGATGTCCGCCTGGCTTTCGAGCTCGCCCAAAACGCCAGCGTCCGGGACGCCGGCTCCCTCGAAGTCCTCCGCGGGATCGGTTGCGACATGAGCCGCGTCACGCTCAGCGCCGACCCGACGGTGACGCTCGCCCCGGAGCCGGACGCGACGGAGACGCCGCTCGCGGAGCGGCTGCCGGGCAAACGGACGCTGGTCGCCGTGTCCCTGCGGCATTGGAACGTCCACCCCCTGGACATGCGCGAGGAGCCAAACGCCTGGGAAGAGGAAGTCGCCGCCGCGCTGGAACAAATCATCGCCAAGCACGACGCCGGACTCGTGTTCATCCCCTTCCACTCCGACCCCATGGCCCACGGCAGCTTCAGCGACGACCTCCCCATCATCGAACGGATATACGCGCGCCTCAGCAACAAGGAGGCATGCCTCGTCCTTCCGGAGACGCCGACCGTCCAACAGTTTCTACGCCTCGTCGGCTCCGTGGATTTCATGGTCGGGATGCGCTTCCACTCCATCATGATAGCCCTAAGCAACGCCGTCCCCTGCGTCGCCATCGAGTACAGCCTCAAAGTCCGCAGCGCCATGCGAAAAGGGGAGCTGGAGGACTTCTCCCTGCCGATCAAGACGCTCACCGCCGACCGCCTGGTCGAAGCCTTCGGCGGGCTGAAGGCGGATTCAACGCGGCGCCGTGCCCGGTTGAAACAGCTCGCGGGCGACTGGCGCCATGCGTCCGAGCAGGACTATTCCCGGGCAGCGGCGCTGCTGGACCAACCGCCGCCGACCGCCTCCCGGCTCGCCGGAAAATTCGCGGACTTGTCGTTGGCCGCAAAGCGAATGATAACCGAGCTGGAAGACACCGTCACCACCCTTGGCGCGGACCGGGCCAGATTGGCGTCCGAAGTGGTTGCGCAAACAGAAGCCGCAAAGGTGCAGCGCACCACATTGAACGACAAGCTCAAGGACATGGAAACTCATCTTTTCGACCAAGCGTTCAAAACCCTGGCCGCCTCAGGAGCCAAGGCCATCGGCATCTACGGGGCGGGGCAACACACCTGCAGGCTGCTTGCGGACACCCGGCGCCTGGCCGGTTTCGACCGCGTCATGATTTTTGACGATGACGATGAGAAGTGCGGCAACGACATCGCGGGCGTGAAAATCTTCCAACCCTCCAGCATCCCGTCCATGGGCGTCCAGGCGCTGCTCGTGTCGTCTGACACCTATGAGGGAGCCATGCTCGCAAGACTGAGGTCGCTGACTGCGCTCCCCATTCACACCATCTACTCATAAAACCAAAGCAACGGGCCTCCAGCCATGCAAGACGAACTGTCCAACGTCAAATCCACATGTCCGATCTGCGGGGAACCGCAAGCCGTCCAGTTCCACCGGAAAGAAGGCCGAGACATGGTTATATGCCCTCAATGCAGGCACATATTTTGGCGTTCCATGCCGACGGATGAGGAGTTGGCCAAACACTACGCCGAAGTCTACACCGGCAGCCACAATCAAGAGGACATCCAAACGCGGAATTCGCGTTATTATGAATCGCACCTCCAAGATTTAATCCGCATTGCCGGCGTCACGCCCTCCCAGGCGACGATCGCCGACTATGGCTCGTCATATCCCATACTCCTAGTAAAAGCCAAGGAGGCCGGTTTCTCGGGGACGCTGGGGATCGAATATGACCGCGCCGCCAACGACTTCGGCAGGAGCCACGGCATCGAGATGGTGACGCCGGACGAGTTCCGAGACCAAGCTCCTGGCGCCCCGCTCGACATCGTCAGGCTCAGTCATGTGCTCGAGCACCTGATTGACCCGCTGGCCGTCCTGAAATCCATCTCCGCAAGAATGAGAAAAGGTGGGCTGCTTTACATCACCCAGCCCAACTTCCCGGTGCTATCCGCCCATGAATGCGCGGAAGAGCTCGCCGACAGCGTCTGGCCGGAGCATCTTCATTTTTTCTCGCCCATTTCGCTATGCGCTCTCGCCACCCTGGCGGGATTTCAGATAACGCAGTTGTTTTCCCATCAAAACGCGGAGGTCGTGTACTCCAAATTCGCTCCGCATATCGACCAACACCACGCCAGCGAGAAGCTCGCCAGCTTTTCCCGTCTTGGCGACGCCAATGGGGGAGAGCGATGCAATTACCCGTTCTATGCGGGAGAGAACTCCGTCCTCTACGGGAGGAATGTGGCGGCGGAGCCTGAGCCAATGAAGAAGGGATGACAGGGCGAATGAAGAAGGTCAGCATCGTCACGCCGTCGTTCAACCAGGGGCCTTTTATCGCCGAAGCGATTGAAAGCGTGCTGGCGCAGAACGACCCGAATTTCGAGCATATCGTAATCGATGGCGGCTCCACGGACAACACGCTCGAAGTATTGAAAGCATACCCGCACCTGAAGTGGGTCTCCGAGCCGGACAAGGGACAGTGCGACGCCGTCAACAAGGGCTTCCACCTGGCCACCGGGGATATTTTCGGCGAGATCAACGCAGACGACTACTATCTGCCGGGGGCGTTTTCGGTCGTCAGACGCGAGATGGGCCGCCACGATGGCTGCCCGGTGGTCACTGGCGGGCAACAAAACATCCGCGACGGAAAAATGGCGGAGGTGGTCCTGCCCCAAAAGGCGGGCCACCGCGAACTCCTCCGGTATCCCGTCAACCCTGTCTCCCACCCCGCGACGTTCTATTCCCGGAAAATCTGGGAAGCCGTCGGCGGGCTCGACGCCGCCATCCGTTATGCGCCGGACGTCGACCTGTTCATCCGCATGAGCAAGATATGCGAGTTCAAATGTGTCGGCGAGCTGTTGGCCGTGAACCGCATCCACGAGGCGGGCATCCAAGGCCGGGAATGCGCCAGGAACTGGCTCGCCACGCTCTACCACATCGCCCGACACGGAGACTTCCCCGTTTTCGAGGAAATGGCGGACGTCACCTTCGGCTGGATGCGCGGAGCTCCGGAACGGCCCCATTCCGACGCGGACGACGCGGACGGCACGGCATGGCTGCATGCGGCCTACGTCACGGCGACGCTGGCGGGCCTGGCGGCCCGCCATCAAAGAATCGTCCTGGCTGGCGGGGGACGCTATTGCCAATGGCTCCTGCGCCAGGCAGCCACGGTCCGAGGGCTGACGATCGTGGCGCTCATGGACGACGCGCCGAAGCAGGCCGGGGCGGCGACAGGACTCGGGGCAGTGCCCTTTGGCGCGGTGCCACGTTCCGATTACGACCTCATCGTGGTGTGCAGCGACACCGCTCGGGAGCAGTTGGCCAAGCGTGTCATTGAAACCTGCGGCGCCGACGCCCCACTGCTTGAGCTGTACGCGGGAGCACCAGCCGGAGCCTTCCCCAAATGACCGGCAACCAGGCAAAAATATCCAGGAAACAACGGCATGAGCGCAAAAAAAACGGCGGTTGAGCACAAGGGCGGCGAGCAAAAGCCCCCCGCGTTGGGCGTGGTGATCGTGGCTGGCCTTTCCCCCACGATCCCGGACGCTACCCCAGACCTTCTCGAAAGGCGTGACGGCGTTTCCAGAACGGTGCTGGAGCGTTTCGCCTTGAGAATCCACACGGCGACGCGGCTGGCCCCCATCATCATCGCCCTCCCGCAAGAGGACGCCCCCCTCGTTGAGGCTTCGGGTATCAATCACCGTTTGCCCCCCGACATCCATCTCGTCTATGGGCATTCCCGCGATGTCGTCCGGCGGGTCGCCTGGGTCATGGAGAAATTCCATCTCGACCACATCCTCAAACTGCGGGGCAAGGATGTGCTCGCCGACCCTGGTCTCAACGCCGAGTTGATCGCCGCCCATCTGGCGCGGCGAAGCGATGTCACCAACGCCTCCGGTTGCGCCAACGGGTTGTGCGGCCTCGTCCTTTCCCGCGGCGCGGTGGAGGCGTTACGGGGGATGCCCCACCCCGGGAGGAAGGCCGCGAGGTTCGCCGACCTCTGGAACCCGCAGCTGCGCTTGGAGCGGCACGAACTCTCATTGCAGCTCTTCCCGGACCACGATTTCACCTTCACGGACAAGCGGGACCTCCGCCTAGTGTCGCATGCGCTCGCCAAAAAGAACCTCACCCCGCAACAACTGGTGGAAATCGAATCCAAATTCCGGCTGTCCGAAGCCACCTACCGAACCATCCTCTTACCGCAAATCATGGAGACCATCCAGCGGAGTCTCGCCACCTTCCTGCGCCAGCGCCCCGCCTTGCCGACGCTGGTCTGCCTGGCGGCGCACGTCTGGGACGAGATCCCGCAACGGAACCACCATCTGGCGCGCCGCCTCGCCAAACACTTCAACGTCGTCTTCATCGAATCGGCGACCACCTCGGTGAGGACGATCGCCAGGACGGACACCCCGCCAGCGGCGCAAGCCCAGGAAATAGCGGCGGCGGTTTGCCGCGAGACGGAGCGAATCCTCTTGATCCGAGCTCCTTTGCTCCGCAACTTCAACATCCACAACCGCGACCCGCGGCTCCGCGACGAGGCCTATGCGTTCTACAAAGCGGTCGTCGGCGCCATGCCCCATGCGGTGCTGCTGGTCTACTTCCCGCAATACTGGGACTTCATCGAACGCGGCCTTGGCCACACCGGGCCAGTCGTCTACGACTGCTGCGACGAGTTCCGGGCCTTCTCCGAGACTTGGCCCGACATCCCCCAGCTGGAAACCTCCCTGGCCAAGCGCGCCGACTTGGTATTCGCCTCGTCCGAACGGCTCCGCGGCAGACTGGCGAAGCTCTGCCACAATACCGCACTCATCCCGAACGGCGTCGAGTTCGAGAACATGGTTTCACACCACGACGGCGTCGCGCCAAGGCAGCTGGAACATCCCGTGATCGGCTTCATCGGCGGCATCGCGGAATGGTTCGACCAGGAACTGGTTTGCCGCGTGGCCCGGATGAGACCCCAGTGGCAGTTTGTCCTTTACGGCCCGGTGCTGTGGACAGACGTCTCGAAACTGCGCAAGGAGAGAAACATCCACTTGCTGGGCGCGTTGCCCCATGTGCTCATCCCCCATGTGCTCCGCAGTTTCGACGTCTGCATGATACCCTTCAAAATCAATGATCTCACCCGTAGCGTCGACCCCGTCAAGCTCTACGAGTACCTCGGGGCGGGTAAACCAGTGGTCAGCACCCCGCTCCCAGACGTCGTCCGGCACAAGGACATGGTTTTCATTGGCGCAACCCCCTCGGATTTCCGCGCCGCCATCGAGCGGGCGTTCCAGAGCGTAGGCGACCAGCGGCTTTTAGCGGAGCGGCGGCGACTAGCCAGCGCCAGAGACTGGGACACCCTCGGCGCGACGATGTCAGAAACCATCGCCGCCATGGCCACCAGGGTGGCTCCATGATGACGACAGCCCCCAAAAAAGTGTCCGTGGTCTTCGGGACCCGCCCCGAGGCGATCAAGCTCGCCCCGGTGATCGCGCAATTGCGGGCCAGCCCCGGCATCGTCTGCCAGGTCTGCGTCACCGCCCAGCACCGCCAGATGCTCGACCAAGTCCTCGAAGTCTTCAAGATAACCCCCGACCGCGATCTGGATTTGATGCGGCCAGACCAGAGCCTGGCCGACTTCACCGCCCGGGCCCTCCAGGCGCTGGACGCCCACTTCCGCGCCGAGCCCCCGGACCTGGTGCTCGTCCAGGGCGACACCACCACCGTGCTCTGCGCCGCGTTGGCCGCGTTCTACAACCACGTCCCGGTCGGGCATGTCGAGGCCGGGCTCCGCACCGGGGACATGCAGCAGCCCTGGCCCGAGGAGATGAACCGCGTCCTCAGCAGCCGCCTCGCCTCGCTCCATTTCGCCCCGACCGAGCTCAACCGCGGCAACTTGCTCCGCGAGGGCGTGCCCGCCGACACCATCCACGTGACCGGTAACACCGTCATCGACGCCCTCCTGATGGCGGCCAAGGAGGTGGAGCTACACCCCCCCGTCATCGCCGGCCTCGCCGCCAGGCCGCCGGACAGGCAAGTCGTGCTCATCACGGGGCACCGCCGGGAAAACTTCGGCGAGGGGGTGCGGTCGATGTGCGAGGCGATCGGCGAGCTGGCGGACAAGTTCCCCGGCGCCGATTTCGTGTACCCAGTGCACCTCAACCCCAACGTGCGCGGCCCGGTGTTCGCCCTGCTGGGCGACCGCCCGAACATCCTGCTGCTCGAACCCCAGCCCTACCTCGCCTTCGTCGCGCTGCTGAAGCGGGCGACACTCGTCCTGACGGACTCCGGCGGTTTGCAGGAAGAGGCGCCAAGCCTTGGCAAACCAGTCCTCGTCATGCGCGACACCACGGAGCGTCCCGAATCCATCGAGGCGGGCACCTCGGCGCTCGTGGGCACCGACACGCGGCGCATCGTCGACGCGGTGTCGGAGCTACTCACCGACAAGCAGGCCTATGAACGCATGAGCCGCGCCGCCAACCCCTACGGGGACGGGAAGGCCGCGGAACGCATAGCCGCGGCTTGCCGCGGCTTCCTCGGACTAACAACCATCACCTCACCTAACGGAAAGGCGTAACACAACCATGCCAACGCGAATCCTCATCACCGGCGGAGCTGGCTACCTCGGCTCCATCCTGACTCCGTTCCTGCTCGGCAAGGGCTACGGCGTCACCGTGCTCGACAACCTCATGTGGCGCCAAAGCTCCCTGCTGGAGTGCTGCGCCAACCCCAACTTCGACTTCGTCCGCGGCGACTGCCGCGACGAGAGACTGGTGAAGTCGTTGCTGGCCAAGGCCGACGTGGTCATCCCGCTGGCGGCGCTGGTCGGAGCGCCGCTCTGCGACCGCGACCAGATCGGCGCCACCACCATCAACCGCGACGCCGTCATGCTCGTCAACCGCCTCCGCTCCGGCTCCCAACTGCTCCTCTACCCCACCACCAACTCCGGCTACGGCGTCGGCGAACAGGGCAAGTTCTGCACCGAGGAGACCCCGTTGCACCCCATCTCCCTCTACGGCCGCGTCAAGGCCGACGCCGAGGCCGACGTCCTCGCCAAAGGCGACGCCGTCACCTTCCGCCTCGCCACCGTCTTCGGCGCCGCCCCCCGCATGCGCACCGACCTGCTGGTCAACGACTTCGTCTACCGCGCCGTCTTCGACAAGGCCGTCGTGCTCTTCGAGGCCCACTTCAAACGCAACTACATCCACATCCGCGACGTCGCCCGCGCCTTCCTCCATGGCATCGAGAACTACGACGCCATGAAAGGCCGCCCCTACAACGTCGGGCTCTCCGACGCCAATTTGTCCAAAGCCGAGCTCTGCGCCAAAATCCAGATCCACATCCCCAAGTTCGTCTACGTCGAGTCGGCCGTCGGCGAGGACCCCGACAAGCGCGACTACATCGTCAGCAACGAGCGCATCGAGGCCACCGGGTGGAAGCCGGCGCACTCGCTCGACGACGGCATCGCCGAGCTCATCAAAGCCTACCAGATCATCAAAAACAACCAGTACTCCAACGTATGAAAACCACGTCCTCAGACCACATCGTCGTCACCGGCGCCACGGGCTTCCTCGGCAGCCATCTCATGCCCGTCCTGAAGTCCCAATACCCGGCCAACCGCCTCACGGGGCTCTCCTCCCAGGACTACGACCTGCTCGACCCCGCCCAGACCAAGCGGATGTTCGCCGAGCTGAAGCCGGACATCCTCATCCACTTGGCGGCCTACTCCGGGGGCATCGAGGCCAACCGCAAGAAGCAGGCCGACTTCTTCCACATCAACCTCATCCTCATGGAGAACGTCTTCCACGAGGCGGCCCTCAACCACGTGAAGAAACTGGTCTACCCGATGGGCGGCTGCTCCTACCCCGGCGACGCCACGAGCCCCATCGGCGAGGCCCAGATGTGGAAGGGCTTCCCCGTCGAGACCAGCGCCGGCTACTCCTCCGCCAAGAAGATGGGGATCGTCGCCGGTTTCGCCTACCGCTCCCAATACGGGCTGGCCAGCTCCATCGTGGTGCCGGGCAACATGTACGGCGAGCACGACAACTACATCGACGGCGAGTCGCACGTCATCCCCGGCCTCATCCGCCGTTTCCACGAGGCCAAGCTGGCGTGCCGCCCCGCCGTCGCCATGTGGGGCACGGGCAAACCCACGCGGGACTTCGTCCACGCAGGGGACGTCGCCGCTTGCTTCCCCTATTTCATCGAAAACGACGAGCCCGGGCCGGTGAACATCTCCAGCGGCGCCCGCACCAGCATCCGGGAGCTCTCAGAGAAGATCGCCGCCCTCACCGGCTACGCCGGCAAGCTCGAATGGGACGAGAGCAAGCCCGACGGCCAGCTCCACAAGATATTCGACGTGACGAAGCTCAAATCGCTCGGGCTCTCCTGTCCGACCAGCCTCGACGCCGGGCTGGAGCGGACCATCCGCTGGTTCGCCGCCAACTACGACAAGCCCGGGGCGGTGAGGCTCGCACCCAAATGAAAGCCATCATCATCGGCGCGGACGGCCTGGCGGGCTCGGCCTACATGCGGGTCTGGCCGGGCCTGGGCGTCGACTGCGTGCCCGTCACCCGCGCCAACTACCAGGAGCTCGCCGGGACCGCGGCGGACGTGCTGGTCAACGCCAACGGCAACTCCAGGAAGTTCCTGGCCGAACGCGATGTGGCCGGCGAGATCGACCGCTCCGTGGGCTCGGTGGCGCGGGCCTGCGTCGACTTCAAGTTCGACCGCTACGTCCAACTCTCCAGCGCCGACGTCTACGAGCGCGCCGACGGCGCCGCCCACACCCATGAGGACGCCCCCGCCGACCCGGCGCGCCTCTCCCGCTACGGACTCTGCAAACGCCTGGCGGAAAGCGTGGTCCGCAATCTCTGCCCGGACTGGCTCATCCTGCGCCAGGGCGGCCTGATCGGCAAGGGCTTGAAGAAATCCCCGGTCTACGACCTGCTCACTGGCGGCCCGCTCTTCGTCCATCCGGACTGCCGCTTCGGTTACATCGACACCGAGGAGGTGGCGCGTCTCGCCTTCGCCCTCCTCCAAGCGCCGCTCCGGAACCAGGTATTCAACGTCTGCGGCTCCGGCACGGTGTCGCCCCGGGAACTGGCTCCCTTGACGGGACGGACGGACGTCCCCTACCCACCGGACGCCAAACCCTTCCTTTACGAGATAGACAACACCAAACTCTCGGCCTTGCTGCCCGTCCCGGATTCGGCCGGGGCGGCCAGGAGCTTCATCGCCTGGTGGCGGGCCAACAACAACGGAGCCGCGACATGATCATAACCCGCGCCCCCTTGCGCGTGAGCTTCCTCGGCGGAGGCACGGACTTCCCCGGCCATTTCGAGACGCATGGCGGGGCCGTCCTCGCCACGTCCATCGACAAGTATGTCTACGTGACGGCCTCCCCCTTCCTGCAAGCCTTCCACGGCAGCAAGTTCAAACTCTCCTACCGCCAGATCGAGACCGTCAAAAGCATCCCGGAGATCCAGCACGCCGCCATGCGCGCCTGCTTCGAGCTCGCCTACCCAGACGGCCCGCCGCTGGAGGTCCACCACATCGCCGACCTCCCCGCCAACACCGGGCTAGGCAGCAGCTCCTCCTTCGCCGTGGCGTTGCTCCACGCCCTCCACGCCTCATTGGGCAAGCTGGCCACCGTGGGCACGCTCGCGCGGGAAGCCATCCGCGTCGAGCGCGAGATCCTCGCCGAGGCCGGCGGCTGGCAAGACCAGATCTGCGCCGCCTATGGCGGGCTCAGCTTGGTCGAGTTCGGGGTCGGCAGGACGTTCCAGGTCACGCGTCTGCCGCTCTCCTCCGCCCGGGCCGAGGCCATCGAGAGCCATTGCCTCCTGCTTTTCACCGGCATCCTCAGGAACAGCTTCGAGGTGCTCCAGACGCAAGTCGCCCGCACCGCGAACGGCAGCAACCTCGAACACCTCAAGCACATGGCCGAGCTCGCCCGCCGCGGCGCGCGCGTCCTCGCCGGCGACACCAGCCTCGAAACCTTCGGCGAGCTCCTCAACGAGGGCTGGACCCTCAAACGCAAGCTCGCGGACGTCTCCATGCCCGCCATCGACGACGCCTACGAGGCCGCCCTCAAAGCCGGGGCGACGGGCGGCAAGCTCCTCGGCGCCGGCAAGGGCGGGTTCCTGCTCGTCTGGGCCAAGCCGGAACGCCACTCCGCCATCCTCAAAGCCCTGCCAAAGGAGCTCGTCCCCCTGCGCGTCTCGATCCGCGCCCCGGGGGCGACAATCATCCACTCATGAGCGTAAAAATCTCCATCATCACGCCCGTCTTGAACCAGGCGGCCTTCGTCGAGCAAGCCATCCAATCGGTATTGCTCCAGCACGACCTCAATTTCGAGCACATCGTCGTCGACGGCGGCTCCACCGACGGCACCTTGGACATCATCAAGATCCATCCGCACCTGCGCTGGATCAGCGAGCCGGACCGTGGCCAAGCCGACGCCGTCAACAAGGGGCTGGCCATGGCCACCGGCGATATGATCGGCGAGATCAACGGCGACGATTTCTACCTGCCCGGGGCGTTCGCCAAGCTCCGGGTGGCGATGAAGACCAATCGCAAAGCGCAGGTCTTCATCGGCGGCTGCGACTTCTTCGAGGACGGGGAGCTCATCGACGTCTGGCAGCCCGCCGGAGCCGAGGTCGGCCTCGCCGACGTCCTGGAGCAGTTGCGCAAGCCCCTCCCCCACCCCTCGCTCTTCGTCGCCAAAGAGCTGTTCCGGGCGGTCGGCGGCATGGACGCCACCCTCCGCTACTCCCCGGACGTCGAGCTCATGTTCAAACTCGCGGAGCGGACGACGTTCACTGTCATCGACTCCTCCCTCGCCGTGAACCTCAAACACCCCGACGCCATCCAGGTCAAGGAGGAGATCCACAACTGGACCGGCGTCCTTTACCAGACCGCGCGGCACGGCCCCTACGCCAAATTCCACGAGATGTTCCTCCACGCCAGGAGCTGCGCCCCCGACCCCGTCCTGCCCGCCTTCATCGCCGCCTACGTCAAGGAACGCTGGAAAAACCTGCCCCACGCCGCCGAGCCCGTCCGCAAGGCCGCCCTCTTCGGCGCGGGGCGGCACAGCCGCTGGCTCGAAGAGCTCACGGCGGGCCTCGCCGGACCGGAGATCGTGGCCATCCTCGACGAGAACCCCGGCGCCTGCGCCCAGGACCTCTGGGGACTGAAGCCCATCCATCCGACGGAATGGAACCCGGCGGCCGCCGACGCGGTCATCATCTCCACCGACGCCCACCTCGACGCCATGCGCCGGAAATGCGGCCAGCTCTTCGGCGGCGCCGTCAGGGCCTTGAGCCTCTACGAGGGCTTGCCGGAGGGGCCGTACCGGAAATGAACGAGGCGCTCATCCTTTGCGGTGGACTGGGCAGCAGGCTCAAGACGGCGGTCCCGGACCGCCAAAAATGCGCCGCCGCCGTCGACGGGACGCCCTTCGTCGCCCATGTGATCCGCCACGCCGCCAGCTTCGGCTTCCGCCGTTTCGTCCTCTGCGCCGGGCATCTGGCGGAGACGCTCGTCGACACCCTCGACGCCGCGGCTCTGGGCGTCGAGCTCGCCATCTCCAAGGAAGACAGCCCGCTCGGCACCGGCGGGGCGATCCGCCAAGGCGCGGCCCTGATCCACGGCGACGCCTTCCTGGCCTTGAACGGCGACTCGCTCTGCCCCCTCGACCTGGCCGCCTTCGCGCGTTTCCACCGGGAGCGGGGCGCTAAGTTCAGCATCGCCCTCTCCCACGCCGACGCCCGCGCCGACTGCGGCAACGTGGCGCTCGCCCCCGACGGCCGAGTGGCCGCCTTCAACGAGAAGGACGGCCCCAAAACCGGACTGGTCAACGCGGGCGTCTATCTGATCGACAAGATCATCCTGGGGCTTTTCCCCAGAACCGCCAAGTTCTCCCTCGAAACCGAGGCCCTCCCCGCCTTGATCCAGGCGGGCGGCGTCTTCGGCTTCGTCACCGACGCGGCGCTCCTCGACATCGGCACCCCAGAGCGCTACCGCCGGGCCGCCGCCACCCTAAAAGAGATGAGGTTGCCATGAAATCCCCGTCCGAACAAACCATCATCCAGATCGACATCACCAACGCCTGCACCCACCAGTGCTCGAACTGCACCCGCTTCTGCGGCCACCACCAGAAGCCCTTCTTCATGGATTTCGAGACCTTCAAAAAGGCCGTCGACTCCCTCGCCGACTTCCCCGGAATGGTCGGGATGATGGGCGGCGAGCCCACCCTGCACCCAGATTTCGAGCGTTTGGCCACCCTCTTCGCCGCGCGGCGCGGGCCCCAAGGAAAACTCCACAACGCCCGGGAGCCCATCGCCGACTTCAACATCCACAAGATGGAGAAGCTTTCCGATGTACATGTCAAACGCGGCCTCTGGACCTCGCTCGGCAAGAAATACTATCAGAACTTCGAGCTGATCCAAGACGTCTTCGAGTACCAATGCGTCAACGACCACCAGAACGCCGGGTTGCACCAGGCGTTGCTGATCACCCGCAAAGAGCTGGGCATCCCCGACGACGAATGGATAAAACTACGCGACGACTGCTGGATCCAGAAATACTGGAGCGCCAGCGTCACCCCCAAGGGAGCCTTCTTCTGCGAGGTCGCCGGGGCGCTGGACATGCTCTTCGACGGCCCGGGCGGCTGGCCCATCGAGCCGGGCTGGTGGCAACGCACCCCAGACCAATTCGGCGACCAGCTCCAATGGTGCGAACTCTGCTCGGCGGCGTTGAACGTCCCCCGCACCCAAGCCGACCTGGAGCGCGACGACGTCTCCCCCCTCCTGTTGGAAAAGCTACGGCGAAACGGCAGCCCCAAGCTCCGCCGTGGCCAAGTCGTGCCCTTCGACGCCGCCAACTACGCCCCGAAAGACCTCCACCACGAATATTACACGGAATGGTACCTGCCCAGCGGCGACAACACCCGCCGCGTCGGGGCCACCAACCGCTCCATCTACCCCCAGAAGCTCTCCGCGTTGCTCGTCGCCGACTTGCCGCCGGAACATCTCAACGGCCAGTTCGACCAAGTGTCCCTGAGCTTCGACGAGCTGACGGAACCGGACTGGGTCGCCGCCGTCTACGGGGACGTCCGCTTCCCCGACGACTTCGGCGCGCGCGTCAAGAATTTGATCCTCAACCCCGGTTGCGCCTACCACTATTCCCCCGACGCCAAGACCGACCACCCGTTCGCGGCCTCGCCCGACGCCAAACGCTATTTCATCCTGTTCAACCCGCGGGCCCAAGCCTTGCAAGACGGCGACATCCCTTACCTAGACCCGCTGGAGCTGCTCGCGCTCTACGAGCCGGACAAGGTCGTGGCCTTGCAAGACAGCTGCGACCTCGTCGCGACGGAGATACCCAAACGCCTGGAACGCAAACTCAAAGGCTCCCTGATGCGCAGCCACATGCTGTCGCTCTGGAAAGCTCTCGCCGACACCCACGCCAAGGTGGCGCTGTTCCCCGCCGGGCTGCACGCCACCTGGTTCCTGCAAAATGTCCGGGCGAACGACCTCCCCATGCCCAGCGTCATCGTCGACGACAACCCCAAACTCGGCTCGATCCTCGGAACGCCGGTCATCCCAAGTTCCGAGCTCGACCCCGCCGCCCACGACGCCCTCTTCATCTGCAACCACCTCATCGCCGACAAGCTCATAGCGCGCGCCCAGGAGCTCTGGCCGGAAATGAAAGTGGTCTATCCCTACGAATTCTTCGACGACCCTGACTTCGACGAGGAATGGACCAACCAGTGAAAATATTCCTCTACACCGACTGCGCCGGTTTCGAACGGGAGTTCCCTTTCCAAAGGGAGCTCCTGTTTCCGTTTGGGGGCGACGACGCGTTCACCGTCACCGACAACCCCGAGGAGGCCGACTATTTCACCGTGCCTTTCTCGCTGGAGCTCGTCGCGGAGCTCACCGGGGAAAAGCAGTATTGCCTCAATTTCCTTAAAGCCTTGCCGCATGTCAACCATCCCGTCCACGGCCCCAAACACTTCTTCATCACCAACGACGCGTCCTTCCCTAGTTGGGAACTGCCGCGTTGCCGCTTCTTCAAAACAGCCTTCCCAGGCGAGCTGACGCCCTGCGTCGACGTCCCGCCCATGCCGTCCAAGCCCTCGGACACCTGGGGGATGGCCACGGCTTTCGCCGGGAAGCTCAGAAGCCGGATACTGACAGCCCTCGACGTGACGGCGGCCGTCGCCCACCGCGGCCGCAATGGCGGCGCGCCGCCTCCGCCCGACAACATCTGGCTGGGGCCGCGACGCAACAAACTCACTCTCGGCCAAGGCTCCTACGCCAAGCTGGCCGACGCCTGCGCCCGGCGGCGGAACGAGGTGCTGGAGCGTTCCCGCTTCATCCTCTGCCCGCTGGAACGCCACGGGGATCTCAGCGACTTGCTGGCGGCGATGGCCGCCGCCCGCGTCCCCGTCGTCCTCTCGGACGAGCTCGCCCCCCCGCTCGGCCCCGAGGTGGATTTCCAGGAGTTCGGCTTTCTCCTGGGCACGTCCCAGGGCGACCTGCTCAAGCTGCGCGACCTCGCCCAACTCCCGGCCGCGGACTACGCCCGCATGGCCGCGAAGGCGCGGGAGGTATGGGAAACGAAGTTCTCACCCGCGGCCTTGCGGCGCCAACTCTTCGCGGCCTTGGACGCGAAACGCCCCCGCCCTATCCTCAAGGAGACGCCAGAGGACGAGCCGCAACTGCTGCGACGCTTCTGGGAGGAGCTCGCCGACCGCTTCGCCGTCGACACCAGCAAGGGCGTCGTGCTCCTGGGCGCCGGGAAGATCCTCAAAAAACTGCTCCAGGGCGTTCCCGCCGCGGCGAGGACGCCCCCCATCCTCGGCGTCGCCGACGACAACGCGGAGCTCCACGGCAAGGTGTTCTCCGGCTTCGCCGTGAGGGCCTTGAGCGACTACCCCGCCGCGACGCTCCACGCGGTCGTCCTGGCGACGGACACCTTCGAGAAAGAGATGACGGCGCGCGTCCGGACAGTCTGGGGCGACGCCGTGCCCGTGGTCGGCTTGACCGACTTCATCGCCGGGCACGAGGACTTCGACTTCGACGGCTACCGGAGCGTCCCGGACCGCGACTGGGAGCTCTCCGACAGCTCCCTGGACGACTGCGTGTTCAGCTCCAACTACCAGCCCTCGGGCTTGCTGCGCGCCAAGCGGCTCGAAGGGCTCACCGTCTGCCTCGGCTACGGCGACATCCTGCGCTGGACGCTCCCCCACAACGTCAAGCATTTCGACCGCTTCGTGGTGGTGACCTCCCCCGAGGACCTCGGCACGCAACGCGTCGCCAGGGACTGCGGCGCGGAGCTGGTCGTCAGCGACGCCTACAAAAGCTCCGGAGCCGCGTTCAACAAGGGGGCGATGCTCAACGCCGGGGTCGCCGCGTTGGACTTCGACGACTGGTGCTTGGCGATCGACTCGGACATCATCTTGAACCGCGGCACCCGCGACTACGTTTTTTCCAGGGTTTTGAACGACCGCTTGCTCTATTTCACCTCGCGGCACAACATCCCCCACGACCGGCGGGAATGGTGGCTGGAGGAATATCTGGCGACCGGCGTCCCGCCCTGCGCCCCCCTCTTGCTCGGGGAGCCGGAGCCCTATGGGTTCTTCCAACTGTTCCATTCCCAGGCCGACCCCATCCGCGGGAGCGGACGGAAAATCTTCTCCGAGGCGTTCAACAACGCAGGGGGGGTAGACTTCCATTTCTCCATGCTGTGGGCGAACTCGCCTTGCTGTTCCTTGGCCTACGCGCCATTGAAAGTCTACCATGTCCCGCACGGGCATTGGGGGGCGAACTGGTCCGGCAGGAAGTCGCGCAAGCTGGAGAACGTCGCGGTGGACACCCCCGGGACGTCCGCGTCCACGGACGGCTGGCTGCAACTAGTCTACCACTCGGCCACGGCGATAACCCACATCAACAGCTTCCCCCAAACTAGCGGCTACCTGAAGTACACCCGCAGCGACACCGGGGAATTCGTGATCGTCCCCTACACGCCGGAGATGGCGGCGGGCGACGGCTCCGGCGGCCTGATCCTGGGCAAAAGGGGGACGGGCGTCTTCACCTGCGGCCTCAGCTCCGGCGTACCGGGTGACGTCGTTTTGGCTGCGGGCGCATCCGGCTGGGGGATCGGGGCGTTGGCGAACTCTACCTTGTCCGGCCGCTGCTGGAACGGGAAATTGATGACCTCCATCTCCGATTTCGACCTCTCCTTCAAGGCGACCATCACGGACGACGAGCGCGAAGCCCTCGTCCAACTCCCCCGTTGACATTCCCCGCCGTCGGCGCTATTGTTAGCGAAGGAGATATCATCATGGGACCGTTGGCGCGCGCTTCCGAAACACGCTTCACTTGGGACGACTACCGCACTTGGCCGGACGGCGAGCGCTGGGAGCTCATCGACGGCGAGGCGTTCGCCATGTCGCCCAGCCCGGGCAGCAAACACCAAAACGTCGCGCTCCAGCTGGCCATCATGCTGGAGTTGTATTTTAAAGGCAAACCGTGCCGGCCTTTCATCGCGCCTTTGGACGTGAAGCTCTCCGAGGAGGACGTCGTCCAGCCGGACTTGCTGGTGGTCTGCGACCCCGCCCAGATCAAGCGCACCCACATCGAGGGTGCGCCCTCCCTGGTCGTGGAGATCCTCTCGCCGTCCACGGAAAGCCATGACCGGGGCAGGAAGCTGGAGCTCTACGCCAAGAGCGGCGTGGCCGAATGCTGGCTGGTCTCCCCGTTCCCGCCCTATGTCGAGGTCTTGTCGCTCGACGGCCCCAGCTATCGGGTCTGGCGCGTCTTCCAGCAGGACGAAACCCTCCGCGGCAAGCTGTTCCCCGACTTGGAGCTGAAGCTGCCCGAGGTGTTCGACTTCCCCCTGGAGCCGGAGGAGCTCGCGCTCCTGCACCCCAAACCCCTAAAGCGAGCATGACATCATGGACGTCTGTTTGATCACCGGGGCGGCAGGCCTCATTGGCGGCGAGTGCGTCGAATTTTTCGCCAAGAAGTTCGACCGGATCGTCGGCGTCGACAACGACATGCGCCGCCGCTTCTTCGGCGACGCCGCCTCCACCGCCTGGAACCGCGAGCGGCTTCAGGAGCTCTGCCCCAATTTCTTCCACCACGCCTGCGACATCCGCGACCAGGAGGCGATCGGCAAGCTCTTCGCCGAATACGGCGAGGACATCAAGCTGGTCATCCACACCGCCGCCCAGCCCAGCCACGACTGGGCCGCCAAAGAGCCCTTCACCGACTTCACCGTCAACGCCAACGGCACCCTCGACATCCTGGAGCACACCCGCCTCCACTGCCCCGACGCCGTCTTCCTCTTCACCTCCACCAACAAAGTCTATGGCGACACCCCCAACCTGCTCCCGCTGGTCGAACAGGAGACCCGCTGGGAGGTCGCCCCCTCCCATCCCTTCGCCACGCACGGCATCGACGAGTCCATGAGCATCGACCAGTCCAAGCACTCGCTTTTCGGGGCGAGCAAGGTCGCCGCCGACATGCTCGTCCAAGAGTACGGCCGCTATTTCGGCATGAAGACCGCCGTTTTCCGCGGCGGCTGTCTGACCGGCCCCAACCACAGCGGCACCCAGTTGCACGGGTTCCTGAGCTATCTAGTGAAATGCGCCGTCAACGGCGACCCTTACACCGTGTTCGGCTACAAGGGCAAGCAAGTGCGCGACAACATCCACGCCCACGACCTGGTGCGCATGTTCGACGAGGTCTACCGCACCCCGCGCCACGGCGAGGTCTACAACGCCGGCGGCTCCCGCCATTCCCACTGCTCGATGATCGAGGCCATCGCCATCACCGAGCGGGTCGTGGGCAAGAAGTTGAGCCACACCTACGCCGAGGACAACCGGGTCGGCGACCACATCTGGTACGTCAGCGACGTGCGCAAGTTCAAAAACCATTACCCCAACTGGGACTACCAGTACGGGGTCGAGGACATCATCTCCCAGATTTTCGAGGCCACGGTCAAGCGCGGCGCCTGAGGCGTTAATCCCTTAGCTCGGCCTCGGTGGGCTTGTGGGTGGAGTCGGACTCCAGGGTCTCGGGATGGTCGGGGGGAATGTCGAGGTAGCGGAGCGTCTTGATGGAGATCTCCTTGAAGGCCGGGGCGGCCACGACACCGCCGAAGTGGCTTTTCTCGGGCTCGTCGGCGGTGACCAGCAGCACGAAACGGGGGTTGTCGGCCGGGACGAAGCCGATGAAGGTGGCGAAGAACTTGGTGCCCGAGTAACTGCCGTCGATCCATTTCTGGGAAGTGCCGGTCTTGCCGGCGACCTCGAAGCCGGGAATACCGGCTTGGATGGCGGTGCCGCCCTCCTTGGTCACCCGTTTCATCATGTCGACGATCTGCTTGTAGGCCCACTCGTTGTTGATCACCTGCTTGTCATATTCGATCGGGAGGGTCACGGAGCCCTTGGTCTCGGGGTCCTCGATGCGGTCGACGAGCCGGAGCTTGGGGCGCTTGCCGCCGTTGGCCAAGGTGCAGTAGGCCCGGACCAGCTGCAAGGGCGAGACCAGGATGCCCTGGCCGATCGGGAAGCGGCTGATGGAAAGCGAGTCCCACCTCTCCAAAGGACGGAAAATACCCGTCGCCTCGGGCTTGAGCGGGATACCGGTGGACTGTCCGAAACCGTAGGCGCGCAGGACTTGGTAGAGCCGCGGCGCGCCCATGAGCACGGCGATCTTGGCGGTGCCGATGTTGCTGGACTTCTGGATGATCTCCGAGACGGTCAGGATACTCATGCGGTGGGCGTCGCGGAGTATCTTGCCCGCGAAGAACCAGAAACCGTTCTCGCAGTCGAAACGGGTGTTGGGGTTGACGATGCGCATATCCAAGGCGCAGGCGACCACCAGGGGCTTCATGGACGAGCCGGGCTCGAAGCCGTCGGTGATCACCCGGTCGCGCCAGCTGTCGGGGTGCATCTGGCCGGGGCTGCGGACGTTGGGGTTGAAAGTGGGGCGCTGCGCCATGGCCATGACCGAACCGCTCTGGGGGTCGACCATGACGGCGTAGGCGGCGCGGGGCTTCCACTTCTCCATGAGCTTGTCCAGTTCTTCCTCGACAATGCACTGGATCGGCTCGCTGATGGTGAGGTAGAGGTTTCGTCCCGGCTGGGCCTTGTTGATCTCGGAGCGGCCGTAACTGAAGGGACGGCCATGGCGGTCGCGCTCGAAGACGGAGTTCTTCACCAAGCCCGGGGAGAGGACGCTGTTGTAGGCCTTCTCGACACCGCAAACCGGGGTGACCGCGAGCTCGTCGGCGTTGATGAATCCCAGGACGTTCGCCAAGAGCTCGTTCTTGGGGTAGTAGCGCCCGGCGCTGTCGAAGAAGATCACGCCTTTCATCTTCCGGTCGTTGACCTCGGCCTTCATCTGCATGGCCAGTTCCAGGGGGACGAGGTTCTGGACGACCACCTCCTGGACGAGCTTCTCGCCGCGCTTCTTCTCCAGCAGGCGGCGGAAAATCAGGTCGGAACTGACCCCCAGCTTGCGGGAGAAATATCCGGCCAGCTCACGGGCCTGGTCCTCGTTCTTGATGTCCTGGGGGTTGGCCCGGATGTCCACGCAAGGGCTGCTGCCCACCAGCAGGTTCCCGTTGATGTCGTAGATGTTGCCGCGGACGCCGCGGTCCTTCTTGACCGAGGTGTATTTGGCCTTGGCCTTGCCGTAGAGCTCGTCATGGCGATCGATCTGCAAAAAGTAGAGCCACGTCCCCAAGTAGGCGAAGCTCAGGAAGACGACCCCCACGACGCAAAGGATCCTGATGGTGTATCCGTTCCTGCCCATTGACCTGCCGCCCCGTGTGATGACCCGGCCCGAAGCCGGGCGTGGTCAATAGCCGCGCCTGGCCGAGTTGATGTAGGCGACGCGCTTGCCGTCCCGCTCGCCCATCCGCGGCACCCCGTCCTCAAGATATACCACCTGGGCAGGCAGCGGCGGACGCAGGCCAAGGTTGTAGAGCGCGATTCTGGAGGAGATGAACTTCTTCTGGCTCCTCCCCTCGATGCGGAACTTCAGGTTGCGGATCTCCCGCTGGATCTCATAGATCTCACGGTCGTCCTTGGCGATGTCCTTGGTTATACCGTCGGACATGGCGTTGAAATACGTGGTGCTGGCGAGCACCGCGAAAAAAGTCACAGCCAGCGACAACACGCAAAAGCCAAACCCGACATAAAAAAAGCCGTTGCCTCCCGAACTCCGCCGAGTCGACGCCACGCTTTTTCTCCGCCTCAAATCCATTTCAACTCACCCTGCCTTCTCTTTGCGACAGGGGATGCGTCTCAAGCAGCCATCCCCTACCTATTAATATAACACCAATCCCCGTAAAAACATCCAGTCCCAGCGCTACAATTTCTCCGCGACGCGCATTTTCGCGGACTTGGAGCGTCGATTGACCGCCAGCTCCTCGTCGCCGGGCGTCACCGGCTTCCGCGTCACCAATTTCAAGCGCGGCTGATGGCCGCAAATACAGATCGGCAAGCCCGGTGGACACAGGCAACTGGCCGCCTCCGTCCTGAAAAAATTCTTCACCAGCCGATCTTCCAGCGAGTGATAGCTGATCACCGCCATCCTCCCGCCCGGGGCCAGCAGCCCCGCCGCCGCCTCCAAGGCCCGCTCCAGCTCGCCAAGCTCGTCGTTCACCGCCACCCGCAGCGCCTGGAAGCACAACGTCGGCGACGGCAACCCGCCCCGGCGAGGCCGGGGCAACACCCGCTCGCACAACTCCGCCAGCTCCGAGGTGTAGAGCCAAGGCCGCTCCGCGCGGCGCGCCACGACCGCCCTGGCCAGCGACGCCGCCCCTTCCACCTCCCCGTACTCGCGGAAGATCCGGACCAACTCCTCGAACGGGGAGTTGTTCAGAATCCTGCCCGCCGTCAACGGCCGCCTCTGGTCCATGCGCATGTCCAGCGGCCCGTCGAAGCGGTGCGCGAACCCGCGCCGCGCCTCGTCGATCTGCGGGGACGATATCCCAATATCAAGCAGCACCGCGTCGGCCGAACGCCACCCAGCCTCGGCCGCGCGGGCTGCCATATCACTAAAATCACCTTTCACCAATGTCGCCCGGTCCCCGGCGAACGCCAGAACCTCCCGGGCGTAAGCCAACGCGTCGTCGTCCCGGTCGACTCCCAGCAGCCTGACCTCGGGGTTCTTCCCCAGCATCAAAGCGCTGTGGCCACCGTAACCAAGCGTGCCGTCCACGATCCGCGACGGCCCCGCCGCTGGCACCAAATACTCCAGAACCTCCGCGGCCAGCACCGGGATGTGCCGCTGTTTCCCCGCCTCGTCCCCGGCGCTCAAAGCTTCCCGCCGCCTTTCAACAGCGTCTCCAAGCCCTCCGGGGCCTCCTGGATGCGCTGGATCGCGTCAAGCGTCCGCTCGCTGGAGATGTCCTGCTTGGCCCAATTACCCGTCGACCATATCTGGATGGTCGTCACGGCCCCGACCATCACCAGCTCCGGGGCGACCTCGCCGCCCCGCTTTATCCCGGCGTGCTCCAGCAGCTCCTCGGGGAGCTGGATGCGCCCGCTTTTGTCGCAACGGCATTCCTTGGAGTTGGCGCCCAGGCTCGCCATGGCGTTTGCCGCCTCGGCGTTGGCGAACGACACCTTCCGCAATTTCCCCAATAGTTCCCGGAACGACGCCTCCGGCATCAGTTGCAACGCCCCGTTGCGTCCGGGCATCAAGTAGAACCGCGTCTCGCCATCCTTGCCGCGCCATTCCCTCGGCACGGCGATGCGCCGCTGACCATCGATCGCATGGACATACTTCCCTAGCAGGATGATGTCTTCGTCCACGTCCATGCTTTCCGCTCCATTCTGCCCCTAATTGCCCCTTTTCTACCCTATTCTATACTAAACGCCATGGCAATGCAAGTGCTGGACAGAAAAAAAACTGTGTTTTCCCGCCACGGAAACCACGCCCAGCCCGTTGCATGCGTAACACCAAAGGGGTATATTATCTGAGCCTTACGCCAGAAAAGGACGCGGCTAAAAACAAGGAGCGAACCCAGAATGCCCAAGATACATCCGACGGCGGTCGTCGCTGCGGAAGCGAAAATAGCGGACGATGTCGAGATCGGCCCGCTCTGCGTGGTCGGCCCCGACGTCACGATCGGAGCTGGCTGCAGATTGCACGGCAGTTGCAGCATCAGCGGACACACCACGCTAGGCCAGAACAACCGGGTCTTCCCGGGGGCGGCGCTAGGCGGCGAGGCCGAGGATCATAGCAGCAGCTATGACGACCTCATGTGCCTGGAGATCGGCGACGGCAACATCTTCCGGGAAAACACCACCGTGAACCGCGGCACCGTCAAAGGCGGCGCCAAAACCGTCGTCGGCAGCCATTGCTTCATGATGGCCGGCTCCCATGTCGCCCATGACTGCGTCGTCGGCGACCATGCGATCTTCGTCGTCCAGGCGGCGTTGGGCGGACACGTCACCGTCGGCGACCACGCCCTGATCTCCGGGATGTGCGCCGTGCACCAGTTCTGCCGCATCGGCCGCCACGCCGTGCTCAGCGGCGGCTCGGCGATCTCGCTGGACTTGCCCCCCTTCATGATCGGCGAAGGACGCAACGGCGCGGTGAAATCGCTCAACCTCGTCGGGCTCAAGCGCGCCGGCTTCTCCTTGTCCACCGTCCGGACGCTCAAGGATCTCCTCCGCATCTTCTTCAGAAGCGGACTCAACGTCACCAACGCCCTCAACAAGATCGCCGAGGAGCTCGAGCCCATCCCCGAAGTCCTCGAGTTCGTGGAGTTCGTCAAAGCCAGCAAACGTGGCGTCCTCCACGGCCGCGACGTCGGCAGAAGAAGCTGAGAGACCTACCAGCGGGCAAAAGGGACGCGCGGGATCCGGAACCCGGATGACGGCGATGGAGCCATGAAGGAGAACACAGCTCAGCGGGGCACGCTCACCGCCGTGTTGATATCGTCCTTCCTCATCGCCTACATGGGGTCGTCGATCACGATCGTCCTGCCGCTTATCGGCGACGAGTTTTCCCTGCCGCCGTCTTTCCTGGGGTGGATCGCGATGGTCTACCTGCTCTCGACAGCGGTGTTCCTCCTTCCCGCCGGCATGGGGGCGGACTTGCGGGGCAGGAAGAAATTCTTCCTCGCCGGAAGTCTCCTCACCGCCCTGGCGTCGGCCGGATGCGCGCTGGCTCCGAACGGAGCGTCCTTGCTGCTCGCCCGGATCTTGCAGGGCGCGGGGGCGGCGCTGATTTTCGCCACCTCCTCCCCCATGGTGACCACGATCTTCCCGCCGGAGCAACGGGGGAAGGCGCTGGGCATCTCCATCGCGGCGGTCTACCTCGGCCTTTCCGCGGGCCCCTTCCTGGGGGGGCTGCTTTCGCAGCTATGCGGCTGGAGGGCGCTGTTCCATCTCAACACCGTCGGAATGCTCGCCGCCGCCGCCATCGGCCACCGGATGATCATCCCCGACGCCCCCTCCAACGCCGGACGGATCGATCTCGCCGGCTCGTCCCTTTACGCCGCGGCGGTCGTCTGCGGCATGCTCGGGCTCACCTGGATTTCCACCCCGAAAGGGCTGCCGCTGTTGTTGCTCGGGGCGCTCCTCCTCGCCTGGTTCCTGACCTTCGAACTGCGCGCCGCGTCCCCGCTGTTGCCGGTGACGGACTTACGGCGGAACCGCGTCTTCCTCTTCTCGAATCTCGCCTCGATGATCAACTACAGCTCCACCTTCGCCATCTCGTTTTTCCTGAGCCTCTATCTACAATACGTCAAAGACTACACGCCTGACATCGCCGGACTGGCGCTCATGGCGCAACCGCTGGTGCAATCGCTTCTCTCGCCCGCCGCGGGCAGGCTTTCCGACCGCTACAACCCGCGGTTGCCCGCCTCCGCCGGCATGGCCCTCATCGCCGCGGCGCTGTTGGTCTTCGCCCTCTATCCAGGCGTGATGCCCATCGGGGTGATCATCATCCTGCTGGTGATCCTCGGCTTGGGGTTCGCGCTCTTCTCGTCGCCGAACACCAACGCCATCCTCGGCTCGGTGGCGCGACAACAACTGGGGATCGCCTCCTCGGTCATGGGGATGATGCGTGTGCTCGGCCAAGCGATCAGCATGGCGATAGCGATCTTCCTGCTCGCCCATTTCGTCGGGGACGGCCGCGTCGACGCGGCGAACACCCCCGCCTTCCTCCAGGCGGCCAGACTGGCGTTCATCATCTTCGCGCTCCTCTGCCTGATCGGCATCCCCGCCTCCTGGGCGCGGGGCGGAACGACAACGCCGATCCCCTTAAGGGAACCGGATGCGTCTTAAGCCCAAAAAACAACGGGGCGGCGGGAGAGTTCCCGCCGCCCCGTTGTTATAAGCGTCCGCCACTACTGCGCGTTGAATTCCAGCGGAATCACATAGTCAGTGAAGTTGAATTTGATGTGCACGGTCGCAGCCGTCCCTGTCGTGATCTTCTTGGGAACGGTGAACGTCAGCTCCGAGTAACCCGTGTTCACGTCCATGTACGACTTGTTGGGCTTGTCGTTGGCGTCCGCTTGGTTGGGCTTGCCAACTTTGCAGTTGAACGTGGGCTTATCTTGGCCGGAGTAGGTCATGTAGACCTTGGGGCACTTCGAACCGAAGAACATGCCCTTCACCAAGACGGTGTCAGCAGGTTTCACCGCGCCGGAGCCGGAAGCGGGCGTCATTGAAATCGTGGATGGCTGCTCGATGGTGCAATACTTCGTCACCGGATCGACCGCCTTGTCAAGGTACAGCGAACCATCGCTCTGCGGCGGAATGCTCTTGCTCGTGCTCGTCCACTGGCATTTCAAGGCAGTAACGCCATCCACCGACTTGAAGTCTTTGCTATTGGTCAACACCTTGACATTGGCCTTGCTGCCGCTGACGCTTTTGAACACAACCGTGGGCTTCTTGTACAACGCCGTCGTCAAGTTGAGCGTGAAGACGGAGCCAGGAGCCACATGGATTGGCTGCTGATCCACGAAATTGGCGGTGACGACCATGTCCTTGGTCACATTCTTGACCTGCAACGCGGTGTCCACGCTGTCCACGCCACCGTCCCACTTGTCGAAATAATAGGGGCTGTCCGGCTCGGCGACGACGGTGTCGCAATCCGCCCCTTCGATGACGGTCTGGAACAACGTCCCGGCGATGGAACCGTGGTCGCCCGCGGCGAAAACCACCGTGTAAGCGTTGCCGTCCGCGAAGCTGGCGGTTATGACCATGTCCTTGGTCACGTTGGTGACGATCAACGGATTGACCGTCCCCACATAGGAGCCGCCCCATTGGTCGAAGTGGTAGCCAGAGGCGGCCTTGGCGACGACGGCGGAGCAGTCCTCGCCGTATCTGACAATCTGGTCGGTGTCCCCGGACAGGCTGCCGTTGAGCCCCGCAGTGAACTTAACCGTGTGAGTGTCGATGGCGAAGTGGGCGGTGGCAGTCAGATTTCCAGTGACGTCCCTCACCGTCAGCGGGTTCTCCGTCGTCTCGGTGTCGCCCAACGTCCAACTGATGAAGTGATAGCCCACGTCCGCCGCGGCGTTGACGGGAACGCAGTCGGAGCCGTAGTTCACGACCTGCTCCGTGTCCCCGACGACACTGCCGTTAAGCCCCGCCATGAACGTCACGGTGTGGGTGTCGATGGCGAAGTGGGCGGTGGCGACCAGGTCACTAGTGACGTTCTTCACCGTCAGCGGGTTCTCCGTCGTCTCGGTGTCGCCCAACGTCCAGCTGACGAAGTGGTAGCCCACGTCCGCCACGGCGGTGTCGGGGCTACAGTCGGAACCATCAATGACGACTTGCTCGGTGTCCCCGACGATCGAACCGTGAACACCAGCCATGAAGGTGACGGAGTGGGTGACGACGACGCTGACGAAATTGGCGGTGACGCTCATGTCGGCGGTGACGTTGGTGACGGTCAACGGGTTGGCGGCGCCGCTGTAGTCGCCGGTCCATTTGTCGAACTGGTAGCCGGTGTCGGGGACGGCGGTGACGGGGCTGCAAGCCGCGCCGTAGTTGACGGTCTGCGTCGTCGTCCCGGTGAGCGCGCCGCCGGTGGCCGCGGCGAAAGTCACGATGTGGGTGTCGACGGCGAAGTTTGCGGTTATGCTCATGTCGGCGGTGACGTTGGTGACGGTCAGAGGGTTGGCGGTGCCGCTGTGGTCGCCGGTCCATCTGTCGAAATGGTGGCCGGTGTCGGGGACGGCGGTGACGGGGCTGCAAGCCGCGCCGTAGTTGACGGTCTGCGTCGTCGTCCCGGTGAGCGTGCCGCCGGTGGTCGCGGTGAAAGTCACGATGTGGGTGTCGACGGCGAAGTTGGCGGTGATGCTCATGTCGGCGGTGACGTTGGTGACGGTCAGAGGGTTGGCGGTGCCGCTGTAGCCGCCGGTCCAACTGTCGAAATGGTAGCCGGTGTCCGGGACGGCGGTGACGGGACTGCAAGCCGCGCCGTAGTTGACGGTCTGCGTTGTCGTCCCGGCGAGCGCGCCGCCAGTGGCCGCGGTGAAAGTCACGATGTGCGTGTCGACGGCGAAGTTGGCGGTGATGTTCATGTTTTTCGTGACGTTGGTCACCGTCAGCGGGTTGGCGGTGCCGCTGTAGTCGCCAGTCCAACTGTCGAAATGATAGCCGGTGTCGGGGACGGCGGAGACGACGGTGCAAGCCGAACCGTAGTCGACGGTCTGCGCGGTCGTCCCGACGAGCGCGCCGCCGGTGGTCGCGGCGAAAGTCACGGTGTGGGTGTTGATGATAAAGTTGGCGACGACGGTCATGTCCGTGGTGACATTGACGACGGTCAGGGGGTTGGCGGTGCCGCTGTAGCCGCCGGTCCAACTGTCGAAATGGTAACCGGTGTCCGGGACGGCGGTGACGGGGCTACAAGCCGTTCCGTAGTCAACGGCCTGTGTCGTCGTCCCGACAAGCGCGCCGCCGGTGGCCGCGACGAAAGTCACGGTGTGGGTGTCGACAGCGAAGTTGGCGGTGACGGTCATGTCTTTGGCGACGTTCTTGACCGTCAACGGGTTCTCCGTCGTCTCGGTGTCGCCAACGGTCCAGCTGACGAAATGATAGCCGAGTTCGGCGACGGCGGTGTCGGGGCTGCAGTCGGAGCCATCGACGACGGACTGCTCAAGTTCTCCTAAGATGGAGCCATGGCTGCCCGCCACGAATTTCACGACGTAGGTGCCAACAGACACGAAGTTGGCGGTGATGACTATGTCCTTGGTGACGTCGGTGACGGTCAGGGGGTTGGCGGCTCCGCTGTAGTCCCCGGTCCAACTGACGAAACGGTAACCGGCCTGGGGAACGGCGGTGACCGCGGAGCAGTTAGCGCCGTCGACGACCGTCTGCTCGGTGTCACCGGAGATGGAACCGTTGACGTCGGCCGCGAAGGTGACGGTGTGGGAGACAACGCCCGAGGCGAAGTTGGCGAAAACAGCCATGTCCCCGGAGACATTCTTGATGGTCAAGGGATTGTCCGCGCCGCTGTAGCCGCCGGACCAGTTGACGAAATGGCAGCCGCTGTTAGCGACAGCCCTGACCGTGGAGCAGTCCGCGCCGTCGACGACCGTCTGTTCGGTGTCCCCGGAGATGGAACCGTTGACATCGGCGGCGAAGGTGACGCTGTACACGTTTTTCGAGAAGATGGCGGTGATGGTCCTGTCGGTGACGACGTTCTCGAACACATAGCTGGAGCCTTGGCCGGCGGAGATGCCGTCGACCAGGACGTCGGCGATTTGGTAACCGGTGTCGGGAGTGATGGCGAAACTCTGGCTAGCGCCGGAGTCGACCTCAACCTGCCCGGCGGGGGCGATCACGCCGCCCGTCCCGGCGCTGGCGGTGATGGTGAAGAAATGCGGCACAGTCTTGTAGGTGGCGACGACGGCGACATCAGCGTCCGGCATGGTGACGGTGGCCTGGGATAAAGTTGCGCTGTCGAGGTGGTCGATGTCGCCGGTCCAGGCGGCGAAGGTCATGCCGGGGGCGGCGTTGTTGGCGCGGATGGTGATCTGCGCCCCGGCGGCATAGCTGCCGGAGCCGGTGCCGGTGTCGACAGTAAGCTCGTGGCTGGCGGCGCCGATGTCGACATAGGTGGCCTTGACGGCGATGTCCTTGCCAGGCATGGTGACGGTGGTCTGGGTGTCGCTGACGTCGTTGACGTAAGCGACGTCCCCGATCCACAAGGAGAAGCGTTGGCCTACGGGAGGAGCGTTGGCGGTGATCACCACCGACTTCATGTTGGCGTAGCTGCCGGAGCCGGAGCCGTTGGTGACGGTGAGCGCGTACTTGGTGACGGGGATGATCTCGTAGGTGGCGGTGACGGTGACGGCGTAGGCGGGCATGGTGACGGTGGTGGTGGAGGAGGCGGTGTCGGTGACGCAGCTGGTGTCGCCGGTCCAGGCGGCGAAACGCATTCCTGGGGCGGGAGTGTTGGCGCTGATGGCGACGAGCGCCCCGGCGGGATGGCGACCGGAGCCGGAGCCGGACTCAACCGTGAGAAGGGGGTCGGAGGGGGAGGCATAGGTGGCGGTGATGGTGACGGCGGTGTCGGGCATGGTGACGGTGGTGGTGGCGGCCGAGGCGTTGGCGACATAGGCGGTGTCGCCCGTCCAGGCGGAGAAGACCTTGCCCGCCTCCGGAGCGTTGGCGGTGACCGTCACGATGGAGAACAGGGTATAGCTGCCGGAACCGGAGCCGTTGTTGACCGTCAAGGCGTGCGGGACGACGACCTTGGGCTGGAAGGTGGCGGTGACGGTGGCGTTCTGGGCGGGCATGGTGACGGTGGTGGCCTCGGCCGAGGGGTCGGCGACGTAGGCGGTGTCGCCCGTCCAGGCGAGGAAGCTGTGGTTGGGCGGGGTGGCGGCCACGACGTCCACGACCTTTCCCGCCTCGTAGCTCCCGGCCCCTGAGCCGTAGTTGCCCGTCAAGGTGTAGGTCGCGGCGGCGGCGTTGGCGGCGGCGAGCAAGCAGGTCAGGAGTGCGGCCTGCCATTTCACGGCGGAAGCGAGGCGGACGAGCAACGACATGTCAAAACCCTTTCGTGAGTTGGCGCGGCGACGGGACACAATTTTCCACAAAGATACAATATAATATATTGGCGGGGCGGCTAAAGGCAAGCATTACTACGGTTTTTCCGTCGGGGAACCGTGATCGTCAGGCCAGGGCGGAGCCTTTGGCCAGAGCCAGATAGAGCAGCAGCGTGACGCCCAGGACATAAGCCAGCCAGCCGACCTCGCGCCCGCGGCCGCTGAGCAGCTTGATGGCGGGGTAGGAGATGAAGCCCAAGGCTAGGCCGTCGGCGATACTGGAGGTGAAGGGGATGCCGGCGATGACCAGGAAGGCGGGGACCGCCTCGCTGAGGTCGTCCCAGGCGACCTGCCGGACGCCCCCCATCATCAACGCGCCCACCAGGACCAGGGCGGGGGCGGTGATGGGGTTGAGGCCGCCCGGATACTCCGCCACCATCCGGACCAACGGGGCGAGAAAAAGCGCCAGCAGAAAGCACAGCCCGGTGGAGACCGCCGTGAGGCCGGTCCGACCGCCATGCTCCACGCCGGTGGCGCTCTCGATGTAGCTGGTCACGGTGCTGTTGCCGCACAACGAACCGAAAACCGTGCCCGCGGAGTCCGCGGCCATCGCCCGGCCAACGCCAGGGAACTGGCCGTCTTTCATGATACCCGCCTGGGAACAGACCCCCACCAGCGTGCCCAACGTGTCGAAGACGTCCATGAACAGGAAGATGACGATGAACGGCAGCAACTGGTACAGGTGCCCCCAGACGGAGGCCAAGTCCATCCGGGCGAAGACCGGCCCGACGCTGGGGGGGGCGCTGAACAACCCCTGCCAGTGGGTCTGTCCGAGCAGCAGCGACGCCAGCAGCGCCACGCCCATGCCCAACACGATGGCGCCGCGCATCCTCACCGCGTGGGCGGCGGTCATGGTCAGCAGCCCGGCGGCGAAGATCGCCGGGGCGGGGCCGCCCAGGCAAGGGTTGAGGAAGTCCCCGCCGGCGGTGGAGACCACCACCCCCCCGTGCTTCAGCCCGAGGAAGGCGATGAACAGCCCGATGCCGGCGGCGATAGCGTGCCGCATGCTGGGGCTGAGGGCGTGGAGCAACAGCTTCCTGACATTCAAGGCCGAGACCAACAGGAAGAGCAACCCGGCGACGAAGACCACCCCCAGCGCCGTCTGCCAGGGGACGGCGACCCCCAGCGCGGCGCAGGCCGCCACCGTGGTCAGGAAAAAGAAGTTCTCGCCCATCCCCGGGGCCAGGGCCACGGGGTAGTTGGCCAGCAGCCCCATCAGGATCGAGCCGAAGGCCGAAGCCAAGCAGACGCCCGCCATCACCGCCGCCAAATCCATCCCGGTCGGCTTGCCCCCGAGCCCCCCGGTGAGGATCAGCGGCTGCAGGAAGATGATGTAGGACATGGTCATGAAAGTCACCACGCCAGCGGTGAGCTCCCGTGTCGGGGTGCTGCCGCGCTGGCGGATCTTGAAGAGGCGCTCCAACACCCCGGAATGTTCCTTCATCGCCGTGGACCCGTATGTTAGTTTAGCGTTAAAAACCGGGGTGGCCCTGGCCAAGACGGCGTTGGGGCATTGACTTTTAGCCCGCGCCATACTCCATTACCTGCCATGTCCAGTTTCGTAAATTACTAAGTTTGGAGTGTTTGTCAAATGAGGAAATCCTGGTTGGGAATGTTTTCCGCCGCTTCGGTGGCCTTGACCTTGCTGTGCGCGTCCGGAGCCAGAGCGGAGGGGGACGCCGTCATCCCCGGCGAAGCTCCGGCCATCGCCCCGGACATCAAGGCCCCGGGAGACGACAAGGCGCGTTTCGCCGCGGTCTTCGGCAAGACGGGGGTGGAGAAGGACGCGTCGGTCTACGACTACCGCGGCGTGGAGCTGGCGGTGGAGGCCATCAACCGCGAGGGGGGGCTGCTGCGACGGCCGGTCGACGTGGTCGGGATCGACAACTCCAGCACCGCCGAAGGCGCGAGGGAGGCGGCCAAGCAGGCTATCGCCCTCGACGTCACCGCCGTCGTCGGCAGCGAGAGCAGCGCCTGCTCCTTGGCCATGGCGCCGCTGCTCCAGAAGGCCGGCGTCCCGATGATCACCCCGGTCTCCACCCACCCCGACGTCACCATGGCCGGAGACTATATCTTCCGTTGCTGCTTCACCGACAGCTTCCAGGGCGCCGCCATGGCGAACTTCGCCTTCAAACAACTGGACGTGCGCTCCGTGGTGGTCATGACCGACGTGTCCAACGAGTACAGCGTCGAGTTGTCCAAGCGTTTCGCCGAGACCTTCACCGCCCTGGGCGGCAAGGTGTTGCTCAAGGTCAAGTACGGCGCCGCCGACCGCGACTTGTCCGCCGACCTGGAGAATATCCGCAAGCTGCGCCCCCAGGCGATCTTCCTGCCCGACTACGCCGCCAAGAGCTGCCAGATCATGTCCCAGGCCAAGCGCGCCGGGGTCGGACCGGGGACCGGCGCCGAAACCATTTTCCTGGGCGGCGACGGCTGGAACCCCGGCATGTACAAGCTGGCGGGATGGAACGTGCTCAACGGCAGTTATTTCAGCACCCACTGGCATCCCGACATCGACGGCGAGGCGTCCAAACGCTTCGTCGACGCCTACCGCCGCAAGTACGGCGAGGCGGCCGACATCGCCAACGCCGCCCTCGCCTACGACTCCACCATGCTCCTGGCCACCGCCGTCCGCCACGCCAAGAGCCTCGAGCGCGACAAAATCCGCCAGGCCCTGGCCAGGATCAAAAACTTCCACGGCGTGACCGGCGACATCACCTTCGACCGCAACGGCGACCCCGTCAACAAGAGCGCCGTCATCCTGAAGTTCGAGGACGGCGCCGTCAAATACCTCAGCCAGACCTGGAAGAAACAGCCCGTCTCCCCCATGCGCTACATCAACCGCAACGCCACCCAGTGACGCCGCGGCCGGCGAGATGAAATTACCGCGCAAGCCGTATCTGCGGGAAATATCCTTGCGCGGGGACGGCGCGTTGAGCGGCGAGGCGTATCCCTTCGACATCCCCGCCGTACGGCGCCTCGGCAAGCTGTGCTTCCACCCCGACGTGACGTTCTTCATTGGAGAGAATGGCTCGGGCAAATCGACGCTGCTCGAAGCCATCGCGTTAGCTCTGGGTTTTGGCGCGGAAGGGGGAACGAAAAACGTCCGCCATCAAACGGCCTCCACGACCTCCCCCCTTCACGCCAGCCTGGACATCGCGCGGGGCGCCCAAGCCCCGCAAGACCATTATTTCCTTCGGGCGGAGAGCTTCTACAACATCGCCGCCTATATGGACGAGGTCGGGCTCCTCGGCGGCTATGGCTGCAAATCCCTCCATCACCAGTCCCATGGCGAAGCCTTCCTGGCGCTCTTGACCAAGAAACTCCGCGGGAATGGCCTTTATCTTCTGGACGAGCCCGAAGCGGCGTTGTCGCCCAGCCGACAACTCGCCGCGCTGGTGGCGATCAACCAGCTTGTCGACGACCAGTCACAGTTCGTCATCGTAACCCATTCCCCGATTCTGCTCTCCTATCCAAGGGCTAAAATCATGCTGTTGGACGAGACGGGCATCCGGGAGGTCAACTATGAGGACACCGAGCATTTCACCGTGAGCCGGGACTTCCTGAACAACTATCGGCGGCGGCTTGAGCTGTTGTTCGACCGCGACGCCTAAGCTTGGGCGGCGACGCCGCCCCCCCTCCGGGAGCGCCGAGCCCCAGCTCGGCTCAGGCGGGGCTTGCCCCGCCGACTTCAGATGCCGAGCTGGGGCTCGGCGCTCCCAGGAGCATGCCGCTTAGCTCAGCGGGCCCGCGCCACGGCCCACTTGGCGATCTTCACCAAGTCCCACCACAACGTCGACGCAAAGGACCGAGACGGCGCCGAGCGCCTGCAAACTCCGGTCGGGGCGCCATTCCTGGAAGAGGTTGATCCCGGCCATGAAGGAGACGAAGCACAGCATGATGACCCCGTCCTTGGGGTCGCCCAGCGGATACTCGTCCGCCATGGCGTGACCAGAGATTTGGCGTCGCTGCTCCTCGACGACTTCCGCCGCTCCTTGGACTACCTCGCGAAGCACCCCGTGACGACCCCCATAGGGCCGGAGGAAGGCAAAGGCTACCATCATTGAAACACGCAATAAAATAGGCAACAAGGCAAATAACGAATTGACTTGGCGACGAATTCAGCTATGTTCATAGGATAACGAGAGCGTCCACTGAGCAACTGGAGATGGCTGGATGTTGTCCAAGGCCGACATACTGAAAGAGAAGATCCTAGGGGACATCGCCGCCGGGGCCTTGAAGCCGGGCGAGCCGATCCCCACCCGCCACAGCCTGATGCGGCGCTACGGGAACGCCCGCGCCACCGTCGACGCCGCGGTCGGAGCCTTGGTGCGCGAAGGCTATCTCTTCAGCGTCCAGGGCTCGGGCACCTTCGTCGCCAAACCAAGGCAATTAGGCAATATCACGAAAGCCTATGTGCTGGACGACTCCGGCGGCGGCCAAGTGCACGGGGAGTCCGCCACGCGGCTGGCGGCCGACATCCAGGACCGCGCCGAGTGCCGCATCATCCCCCAAAGCGAGGTTAAACCCCGTCTGGACGAACTCGTCCGCCCCGGGGTGGCCGCCATCTGGCTGCGCCCCCAGGTGGCGCGGCTGGAGACCGTCGAGTACCTCGACAAGGCGCGGGTGCCGCAGATCCTCATCGGACGGCCCTACCCCGAGTTCAACTTCATCGCCACCGACGCCCGGGCCGGGGCGGACGCGGGTTTCGCCTGGTTCAAGGACAACCACGTGCGGACCGCCGCCTTCCTCGGGCTGGAGCCCAACCCCGCGCTGCCCTACGTCGCCGAGCGTCAACTGGCGTTCTACCACTGCTGTCTGGCCCATGGCGTCCAGACCGCCACCGACTTGGTGTTCACCATGGGGCCGCGCGACCCGCACGCCCAGCTCAACTTGGCGGCGCGGCGGCTCTTCGCGGCCTCCGACCGCCCCGAAGGGATCTTCGTCGCCTATCATGACCTGCTGCTGCCGCTTCTGAGCTTGGCCGAGTCGCTGCGCCGCGTCCCGGGCAAGGACTTCTTCATCCTGGCCTTCGACCACTCCCCCGCCTTCGACCACATCCCGGGGCTCTGCATGCTCCGGCAACGCTGGGGCCGCATGGGCCGCCTGGCGATCAACTGGCTCTTCAACGACGCCTCCAAAAAGGAGCGTTTCTCGATTTTCGTCGAACCCCGGCCAATCGTGGCCGGACAACCATTGGAAAGGGATCATCATGGGTAAAGTAAAGATCGGAGTCATCGGGGTGGGCGGCATGGGCGCCGTGCACGCCAACCACGCCAAGGAGTTGCCCGACACCGAGCTCACCGCCGTCTGCGACGTCAGCCCCGAGGCCGCCAATAAGGCCGCGGAGAAACACCAGGTCAAAGCCTTCACCGACGCCAAGAAGATGTACGCCTCCGGGCTGATCGACGGCGTGGTCATCGCCGTGCCGCACTATTTCCACCCGCAACTGGCTATCGACGCCTTCGCCGCCGGGATCCACGTCCTCACCGAGAAGCCCATCGCCGTCCACAAGGCCGACGCCTTGAAGATGATCAAGGCCCACGCCAAGCATCCCGAGCTCCAGTTCGCCGCCATGTTCCAGATGCGCACCGCCCCCATCAACCAGAAGATCAAGGCGCTCATCCAAAACGGCGAGCTCGGCGAGATCCGCCGCGTCAACTGGATCGTCACCTCCTGGTTCCGCACCCAAGCCTACTACGACTCCGGCTCCTGGCGCGCCACCTGGAAGGGTGAGGGCGGCGGCGTCCTCCTCAACCAATGCCCCCACCAACTCGACCTCTTCCAGTGGTTCTTCGGCATGCCCAACAAAGTGCAAGCCTTCTGCTCCATCGGAAAGTACCACCACATCGAGGTCGAGGACGACGTCACCGCCTACTGCCAGTTCCCCAACGGCGCCAGCGGCGTCTTCATCACCTCCACCGGTGAGGCCCCCGGCACCGACCGACTCGAGATCACCGGCGACCGCGGCCGCCTCATCGTCGAAAACCAAAAACTCCAGTTCAAGCGCACCGAGTCCTCGGTCAAGGAGTTCTGCGCCACCACCAAGGAGATGTGGGGCAATCCGCCCTGCTGGGACATCGAGATCCCCGTGGGCGCTGCCCTCCCCGCCCCCCACAAGGAGGTCCTGCGCAACTTCGCCGACGCCATCGCCAACGGCGCGCCCCTCATCGCCCCGGCCGCCGAGGGCATCAACTCCGTCGAGCTGGCCAACGCCATGCTCTTCTCCTCCATGAACCAGAAACCCGTCGAGATGCCCCTGGACGCCAAGGCCTTCAGCGCCCTCCTCGACAAGCTCGTCAAGGAGTCCACCTTCAAAAAGAAGGCCGCCCCCAAAGCCGCGGCCAACAAGGACATGGCCGCCTCGTTCCATAAATAGGTTTTAGGTTTTAGGTTTTAGGCGAGAAGGGAAAACCCCGCCGCCTGGAACCTGGAACCTGAACCCTGAAACCCGGAACGGCCTGGCTGTTAGTTTTCCGAACCTAAAACCTAAAACCTAAAACCTAAAACCTAAAACCAAGGAATTTATCATGTTCTACACCGGATTCGCGGACGAGGCTGGAGCCGACCTGGACGTCCAGATCAAGGCCACCAAGGCTCTGGGCTGGAAGTACATCGAGACGCGGGCGCTCTTCGGCAAAAACTTGGCGTGGATCGACGACGCCCAGTTCGACGAGGTCTGCCAGAAACTCGACGCCTCGGGCGTCTCGTTCAACTGCTTCGGCAGCGGCGTGGGCAACTGGGCCACCAAGATCGAGGAGCCCGCCGACAAAAGCTACGAGGAGATCCGCCGCGCCCTCCCCCGCATGCAGAAGCTCGGGATCAAGCGCATGCGCGTCATGAGCTTCCCCGTCACCGACCGCGAGCACAACGAGGCCTTCGCCCAAGAAGCCTTCAAACGTATGCGCGAGATCACCCGCATCGCCGCCGACGGCGGCGTCATGAGCCTCATCGAGAACTGCTCCGGCTGGTCCTCCCTCTCGGTCGACCACATGCTCCGCACCCTCGAGGCCGTCAACTCCCCCAACTTCAAGGTGGTCTTCGACACCGGCAACTGCGTCTTCGACGACGACGTCCGCGGCCTGCCCCCCTACAAGAAGCAGGACTCCTTCGCCTTCTACAAGGCGGTCAAGGACCAGATCGTCTACGTCCACATCAAGGACGGCACCTGGGACGTCGACAAGACCATCTTCAGCTTCCCCGGCGAGGGCGACGGCGCCGTCCGCGCCATCGTCAAGGACCTGCTGGCCTCCGGCTATGACGACGGCTTCTCGATGGAGCCGCACATGCAGGTCGTCCACCACGACAAGTCGGTGAAGTCCAGCGACGAGCTGCGTTTCGACAACTACGTCGAGTACGGACGCCGCTTCGAGAAGATTGTGGCGGACATCAAGAAAGAGCTTGGCAAGTAACAAACCTCAGTAATGAGGACGGGTGGGCCGTCCCCGGAGCGATCCGGGGGCGGCCTTTTTGTCTTTGTCCATAAACCCGGAGGAGCCGGAGGATGCGCAGCATCCGCAGTGTCCAGCTGAAGGTTGGTCGCCTCCGCCGGCGACAGAGGCGGCCGCCGCAGGCGGAATGTTTTTATTGCGGGTGGCTTTGCCACTTTGCCTCCGGCGGCCAGGCTTCCGCGCCTGGAGACGGCCAGCCTAACGCTGGGCGCTGCGGATGCTGCGCATCCTGATTATTTTATTTTGGTCAACCGAACCTCCTCCAGAGCCATGTTGCCGTTTTGGGGGTCGCCCAAATCGGTCATACGGACACGGAACGTCCCCTCCCCGGCGTCCTTGATCACCAGCTCCCCCGCCCCGGACACCCCTTGGGCGTAGCAACCGCCGCCAGTAACATGTCCACGCAGCGCCACGTCCCACTGGACATCCCCGAACGAAAGCCGGACGCTCTGCCCGTCGCTCCACGGCCTGCTGTGGCCGCGGGAATGGGTCACGAACTCAACCTGATAGTGGCCCGCCTCCAAAAAGACGACGTCCCAGGCGACACTGTCGGACGGGTTGTGCCAGTCCACCAACGCCCCGGCGTCGTCCAAACGGCTGTGGGTTCCGGTCCGCAAGCTTTCCCCGGCCGCGCCGACGCCTTGCTCTCCCGTGGCCGCGGCGAGCTCGCCATGCTGAAGTTTCCCCAAACTGGCCATCAATCGGACGCCGCCGTTCTGCGGAATCAGGCGCTGATCCACCGTCGGGAGGCCGCAGGTGTCCAGCTCAACCGCCAAAGCGGGCAGCAGGCCGTCCCGCGACAACGCGCCCAGCTCGATCCGCAGGACTTGGCCGACGCTGGAGAACGGCAAATCCCGCTCCGTGTGTCCAAGATCGTAGCAGCGCCGGACGCGGTCCTTCAAGCCGCACAACGTGAGGCTGTCGCCAACGGAATCGTTCAAAAACAGGTTCAAACGGGTAAAGCCGCCCTGGCTGACGGTCATGCGCCCCCAGGCGAAATCGTAGGGGAAAGGATTGCCGGAACTGCCGTGGACGCCCGCGCCGTATTGGTCGAGCCAGCGGCCCACGTCCTGGAGTATCTCGGTGGCCTTGGCGGGGAAGCGTCCGTCCGGCCCCGGACCGACGTTGAGCAGGTAGTTGGTGTCCTTGTCGGCGAGGCCGACCAACTGTCCAACGAGCTCGCAGGCCGGTTTCCAGTTATGGTCGTTGACCTTGAAGCCCCAGGTGTCGTTCATGGTGCCGGGGGATTCCCAGGCGCCCTCGCGACGGGCGGCAGGAAGCTGGTTGTCGCCGAGGCTGCCATAGTCGCCGAAGCCATGGCCGATACGGGTGTTGACGAGGCATTCGGGCTGAAGCGTCTTCACCAGCGCCGCCAAACGGGCGCACTCCTCTTTGGAGATGCTGACGGGGCAATCGAACCAGAGGACGCCAAGCGGCCCATAATTGGTTAGCAGTTCGGTGAGCTGCGGGATGACCTTGCCCTCGAAGTAGCGGCTGAATTTCTTGGCGGAGCGGTCGGGGAAATCCCAGTCGTTGCCCCAAGACATGTCGAAATTGCGCATGGTTGGCCCAGGGTCGCCGCCGTCGGGCTCATGCCAATCGAGGTCCTGGGAGTAGTAGATGCCCAGTTTGACGCCATGTTTCTCGCAGGCGGCGGCGAGCTCCGCCAGGACGTCGCGCTTGAAAGGGGTGGCGTCGACGATATTGAAGGGGCTCACCTTGGAATGGTACATGGCGAAGCCCTCGTGATGCTTGGTGGTGAAGACGATGTAACGCATCCCGGCGGCCTTGGCGATGAGAATCCACTCTTCGGCGTCGAAGCAGACGGGATTGAATTGTTCCGCCAGTTCCGCATATTCCGCGGCGGGGATGCGGTACTTGGCTTGCAGCCATTCGCCGATGTAGTCCATCTCCTGGCCTTTCCAGAGACCGCCCGGGACGGCGTAAAGCCCCCAGTGGATGAACATCCCGAACTTCGCGTCCTTGAACCATTTCATTGCGTCGGAAGACATTTTTGATCCTTTATTTTCGAATAGTGTCACATCTTATTCCCATCAAACAGGCAGCGCACGCTACTTCACCAATTCCCCCACAAGAAAAATGGCGCCGACATAGAAATTCAACGGCTGATATTTCGCGGGGTTCCTGTCGAAATCCTGACGGCTGCCTTCGCAAAGAATCGCCCGCTTGTCGACACCGTCCGGCAGAACTTTTATCGAAACTTCATGGACTATCCGCGGGTCGAGCCCGGTCGCGACATCCCGCAAGCCCAGACGCCACCCCGCGCAATATTCATCCATCATCACCGCCTGCCTCGTTTCGCCATCCACCGTCATCTCGATCTTGCCGCAATCCGGTCCGAGAAGCGTGTAGAGCCTGACGTCCGCCCCCTTGAACTTGAAAGAAAGTTTGGCTCCGGGCCCGCCCCTCCAAAGGGTGTCCAGCCGTTTGGAGAATTGCCCGCCCAACCCCTCGTTGACAGGCAGTTTGTCCCAAGGGCCTTCAAGCAGCGCGGCGTCGACGGGAAGGGCCACGCTGTTCTCATAATTCCCCGCGTCCATCGGCGCCGGGAGAACCTCACGCCGGGCGGAGTCCAGTATTTTCAGCGGCGGGATTGAACGCTCGATGGCCGCGGTGTAGAGCTTGTGCCCCGTGTCGAGATACGGATGGACGCCGTCGCGCGCGAAGGGGATTTTCCCGTCAGCGTTCACCGCCGCGCCAAAGACTAGGTTCAGCCCCGTCCCCGCGACCTGGTCGACTTTCTTCTGTGGGCAGCTCACTTCAAGCTTCCCCGCCTTGAGCAACGCCGCCGCCTCAAGCCCCAGGTGGATCGAAGGCGCGCCATAATGATTCGCCACCGCCTCGTGGGCTTGAACCATGGGCGAGACGACACCACGTTCATTCATCAAGCTGAAGCTATATGGATTCATGGTGTAGACAAAACAGATGTCGCAAGCTGGAATCTCCATCCAAGTTTTCCTGACAATCCCCTCCATGTTCCGTTCTATTTCCTTGACGGTCAAACCACCATCATTTATGCTGAACTCAACGAAGAGCAAATCCGGTTTGAACCTTAAAACGTCATGTTCCAACCGGCGGACACCAAGGGCCGACGTGGTCCCTCCGAGCGCGGCGTATATCTCCTCGAACTTCGTCCGCGGATAGAGCTTGCGGAAGAGCTCCAGGCTCCGCGCCCGCCACCCCGCCTGCTCGGTCACGCTCCCGCCAAGATATGCGACCCTCACGGTTCCGCCTTTTTCGCACTTCGCGAAAAAGTGGGGAAGCCCACCACGCGGCGCGCACTCGACCGCCTGGGGCAAGTCCAAGTCCTTCCTGGACTCCGAGGGCCGCGCCTCGTTGAGCGCCACTAGGTCGACAGGTTCCCCCGCTCTCGCCTCGTAGCTAACGGTCAAGGGTTTTCCCGACTCAAACCGCAGATTCAAAACGACAGGCTTGTCGTGCGTCGCCTTGACCTCGTCTTTAAGCAGCTCCACGCCATTGACCACAACATTTCGATAATATATCCAATAGCGTTCTTTGTTTGGGGTGAACGCGCTGAGAAGCCGCAAACACGCATTGCCGGACTCCTCAGGAGTGACAGTGAAAGAGTGTCGGCTCCATTCGCTTCGCACCGCGTCGTTGAGGTCGTGCCGCAACGGCCTCCAGTTCCCGGCGGCGTCCCGCGTCACGTCGACCCTGGCGGCCAACCCATGCGCCAACTGCAAGATGGCGAAATTGTTGCGATTCAGATAATTGTCGGCTTCGCCATGCCAGACCAGCTGGTTTTCGCGGGCGCCAGCGTCGGAATCGTCAACCGCGACGTCAAAACCAATGAAGTTCAAACCGTAAAGGGGAATATTAATGGAAACGTCATAGCCATCGGCGTGGTCTTTCACCATCCCGGAAACACCGTCCTTCGAGAATTCACCGTCCTTGCGGGGAATCATGACTTGTTGCAGAACCGTCTCGGAGCCTGAAGCCAGCGGCGTCTTGTCCAGGAAGAGCTCCACGCAATCCTGCTCATGGGCGGCGACGTCGGACTTGCCTTTCGCGTCGTCCTTGACGCTCACGTCAAGACGCAGTACGCTTTTCCACAGCGACATTTTGAAAGTGGCGGAGAGGTCTTTGGCGTCAGGCGTCTTGCCGATGACACACTTCTCAATTTTGAACTCCAGCGGCGCCGCGGTGACTTTCGCGACATACTCTTTCGCCGCGACGTCGCAGGCATACTTGACACCTTGACACTCGGCGACAAGCTTCATGCTCTTCGCGGCTTTCAGCTTCACCACTGGCTCCAGCGTCACCTCTTTGAACACCCCAAGCCGCGCGATCTTCAACACCACCGGTTCCTGGAGGTTGTCGGAGCTCAGCGTCACACTAGCGTTCTCAAGAGCCTTGTCCGACATGTTCTCAAGCGTCACGAACAATTTCGCGGTATCCTTGTCTTTGAGGATCGTGACGTTCTTGAACGCCAGCGGTAGCTCCCCTTTTATCGTGGCGTTCTTCAGGGCGTCGCGGACGGCCTCGGCGTTGCTTCCTTCCCATTCCATATAATAGGGTTTGGCCGAGAGCGGCAGCGTTATGGCCTTTTCCGCCTTTTCCAGGACATTGCCCATGACATCATAAACGGTCACGGAGGAACCGCTGGGCGGGGTGATGGTCATGGTTATCCGCTGCTTGCATCTGGAGTTCCAGACGGTGGACAACAATCTATCGCCGTTTTTGAAGACATAGGCCAAGCCCTCCTTCGGCAGCTCCACGGTATGCAGCGGTTCGGCGCCCGCGATAAAGTACGCGCAGGCGGCGAAGGCGGCGAACTTCTCATTCGGAGCCATGAGGCCGCTTCGCAGAGCGTCCGTATACTGGTATCTACGGAGCGGGTGGTCGAAATATGAAACTACATACGTCGGGGTGGAACCTGACAAGCCCTCGCCCATGTCTACGATGTGATAACGCGCCACGATGTCGGCGGGGAAATTTTGCGTCAAGCGCCGGCCATCCCGTGTCTTCCAATCCGGCCAAAGAAAATAGCACTCGCCGTTCCACAAACTCGCGGACAGCTTCGCGTCCTTGAACGCGGCGAGCAATTTGCGCCGCTGTTCCATTTGCGAAAGCGGGAAGCTGTCATCGGTTATACAATAGGGATGGATGGTCACGATGTCCATCCACTTGCCCGCGTCGAGTTTTAGGCACTTGCCGAGATAGTCGTTCAAGTTGGCCCCGAGGTCAGAAGATGAACATATCCCTTGGACTTTCGCCTCCGGATCAACTCTCTTTATCTCCTCATAGGCCACCCGGAGATATTCAACATAGTGCTTCGCCGGAATCCACAAGTTTGGCTCGTTGAAGACCTCGTAACAAGCTATTTTTCCCTTGTATCTAGTGGCGATGGCCCCAACATAATCGCGCCAATCGTCCAAATTAGGCAGGATGATTTTGCCCTGCCCCGGGCCCACCCATGGCGGACGGACCTCTTCGAAACCGGTTCCTTCGGAATGGCCAAGCCTATCACGACGGCAGACCCACCCCGGAAGCTTCGTGTAAGGATTGTCCAGACCGAAATTCGGTCCGATCACCGCCATCACCGGAACGCCAGCCTTGCTGGCGATATCCATACGCTCGTCGCTCGCCCTCCAGTCAAATTTATCATTTTCCGGTTCGTTCTCAAGCCAATGGAAGGTGGCTTGATCCCAGTTGCGATAGACGTTGGAACCACTGGCTCGGACTACCTGCATCAAGCTGTCGAGCTTGGGCCAGGTCTGGATGTGGAACGTGGGAGTGTTCCCCCAATTATACGCAGGGCCGATTACGTTGGGAATGAGTCCACCGGTCAAGCCCATTTTAAACCCTTTGTCATCGTAATCGCGCGGCTTGGGGACTGACACGAAGAACGCGGCGGATTGATAGGAGTTGTCGCCAGCCGCCAATTTGAGATACGTGGGAGACTCGGGGAAGTTTTCGGAATCGGCGAAATTGGGCGGGGTGGTTCGGGGTTGAAGCCCGCCGAACACGCAAAAACTACCGTGCTTATCCAGATCGAAAGAGAAATCCTCGCTTTCCGCTTCGCCTTTCCTCAGGTCGAAAGCCAACGTCATGGAAGCCAAAAGCTTGCCGAAATAAGTGTCGTAAAGATGAAGGGGAAGCTTGAAGTCGTCGTTGTCGGTGTCGTAGGCTATCGCCACGACGTGGCCTTCGATCGCGCCTTCTCCTTGCAACAGCGAAGGCGCATAGATAGCCGCCTCGATGGGCGCGGCGGGCCTGTAGTCCGTCAACGCCCCCTCCTCGACCTGAATCCCGTCCAGCCAGAGCGCGTCCGCGGCGCTTCCCGTCGGCGAGAAACCCACGCAATAGGCCGAACGCCATTTCTCCGGGATGAAGCTAAAACTGAAGCGAGTCCATTCCGTGCCCGCGCTGAATTTTTTCGACACTATGGCCAAGGTCGTCGTTGAGAACTCCCCCTCCCGATACCCTATGTCCGGAAGAGGTTTGTCATGGTCGCCCCGGCGCAAAACCGTCTGATAGGAATATGCCTCCACCCCCAAGGCAAGCCCTGGACGCGAGGCCTTGGCCCAAAAGGAGACCGTGTATGTTTTGCTCGGCTCGACCAGAAAGTCATGGGAGAAAAACGCCAGGTTGCAGGTTTGCTTGTCAAGGTCCAAACGGATCGAGTTCATGCCGAATTTCGCAGAGGACTTGTCGAGCGTCCAGGCAGGGGCGGGGTCTCCAGCGGCGAACGAGCCGTCCGCGGCCAAGGTGGTTCGCCTCGACCCGGACCAGCCTTTGTCGCCAAGCTCGAAACTGGAATTGAAGAGAAGATTGCCGGCTTGGGCCGTCGCGATCGCCGCCAAGGCGGCCACAACACCTACGAGAAACTTCATTTGCGCGTCCTTTTGTTCTGGTTCGCTTCAATATGGAATGTAGTCGTCATTGAACATCCGTCCACCGTTGTATTTATAAGCCTGCACATGACCGTCCTTGAACAGAAAATTGGAGGAACGGTTGTGCGTCCAACCGGGAGAATACGTGTTGCCCCAGATCTCCAACCAATAGGACATCATGCGGGAGCACTGGTAAACATCGCCGGAGACCGTGCGCCAATCTTTGTCGCCGACAATGACGCACCCGTCTTTGATGAAATCGAACCGTCTGGCCGGCTGCATGGCGGAACCTCCCCCGTCCAACAACCAACTTCCACTTCTCGCGTCGGTGCTGCCAATCGTTGTCGGCATATAACCGGAAAAATAATAAGCCGCGGTGCTAGAGCCGCCTGCCCAACATGAGGAACGTTGCGGCGGCGAACTCATCGCCGGGCAGAAGCAGACGCCAGAAGGCTTGCCGAACTGAACAGTTTTATGGCTGGGGACCAATTTGCCGCCATCCCTCTGAGGCTGTAGGTTGAGATATTCAGCGATGTAGTAGATATGTTCGGCGTTACAAAATGATTGCGGCATATATTCGTTGTGGTCGGCGACGTACATCATCAACCCTTGATGGATGTTCCGCATGTTTGACGCGCATGAAATCTTTAGCCCGGATTTCCTCGCCAAACTCAACGCAGGGAACAGGATGGCGCTGAGAAGCGAGATGATAGCTATCGTCACGAGCAGCTCGATCAAAGAGAAGCCGACACTGCGTCCCTTCTGGAGTTCATGGAAAAGCATTCGCCGTTCCCTTTCGATTAGCGTGGAGAGCCTGATTTGAAACGTCATTCCGTCTTCCTTATGATTATACAGCGCTTGCCGCCGCGGGTAAATGCACCTATTGTAAGATTATATACACTTTTTCAAAAATAACGAGGCGGACATGGAACTCACGGCGGAACAGGCGAAATTCGTCCCGGACTCCCCGGCGCGGCGGATGGCGAGCCGCCTCGACCTGGAACTCCTGGAGATGGGGGTCGCGGAGGTCAGGGAATGGAACTACCGCGGCTTCGTCGCCGATCCCTTCTTCCGGCTCTACCTCGTGGAGAACGGCCGCACCGAACTGCGGTTCGCCGATAGCGCCTTCACGCTTGAACCCGGGAATTTGTACCTGCTCCCGGCCAACGTCCCGTTCCGCTACGTCCCCAAGGAGTTCCTGCGGCACCGCTGGCTGCACTTTTGCTCGTCGACGTTGGAGCGCACCCCCTATTTCCAGCGGCCCCGGGGCGTCCCGGCGGGGGACGCCAAGGAACGCATGGTGGAGCTCTACGCCTGGGCCGACTCCCCGGAGAACCTGGAGTCCGTCATGCGCATGGACATCATCGTCCGGCAATTGCTCGTCCCGCTCCTGGCGGCGGCGCCGGAGGACGGGGGGCAGTTCGAACGGCTCGACGCCTTCTCCCAGGTGATCGACCACATCGACCGCCATTTGGACCAGGAACTGTCCATCCCCGAGCTGGCCGCGCTCGTCCGGATGGGGCGGAACGAGTTCTCCGCCGCCTTCCGCCACGCCTTCGGGACGCCGCCCAAACAGTACCTGACCCAACGCCGCGTGGGCCGCGCCAAGGTGTTGCTCCTGCGCACGCGGCTCCGTGTCAAGGAGGTCGCCGCGGCGGTGGGCTACGACAACGAGTTCTTCTTCTACCGCATCTTCAAGAAATACGCCGAAGTGACCCCCGACGAGTACCGCCGCGGCCGGAACCCCTGCCTTTGAGGCTGGACGCCGCACCTTCCGGGATAAATTTATCGATAAGAATATATCGGTACCCTTCGCCGCGCAAAAATCGTTTTTCCCCTGTTCGGCGGCTTGCTTTGCGCACCGACAGGGTGTATTTTTAGCTGTGAAAACAGTAACAGCGTGAAACTTGTAACGGCGGAGTCGGCGATGCTCGAAGGCAGGAGGATACCAGTGCGGACGGTGGAGCGGCTGACGCTGTACCGCCGGGTGCTGCGCGACTTGCTGAAGGAAGGGACGGTCAACGTCTTCTCGCACCAATTGGCGGAACGCTCCAACAACTCCTCCGCGCAAGTGCGGCGCGACCTCATGAGCATCGACTTCAACGGCGGCTCGCCGAAAAGCGGCTACCCGGTGAAAGATCTACTCGCCTGCGTCGGCGCGGCGCTGGACGCCGGCGGGGAACGCCCCGCGGCGTTGGTGGGGCTGGGGAACCTGGGACGGGCGGTGCTCTCCTACGTCAACCTCAAGCATCAGCCCTACAGCGTCGCGGCGTCGTTCGACATCGACCCGGCCAAGGCGGGCAAAACGCTCTCCGGCTGCCCTTGCTACCACGTCGACGCCCTGGAGGAGGTGCTGCGCGCCCGCCAGATCCGGCTGGGCATCATCACCGTCCCGGCGGCGCAAGCCCAAGAGGTGGCCGAGCGCATGGTGGGGGCCGGAGTCACCGGCATCCTCAACTTCGCGCCGATCCCGCTGCGGCTGCCCAAACATGTGTTCACCGACTCCATCGACATCACCACGTCGCTGGAGAAGATCGCTTATTTCGCTTTGAGATGACACGACCCTAACCATAGGACAAGAGGTTCCGAAAATGGCAAAAGACTCAGTTGCGGTGGTTCTGGCGAACCACCCGGGCGCGGGGCGGGACAGTTTGATCCCGATTCTGCAGGAGGTACAAGAGAAGGACGGTTTCCTGTCACGGGAGGCCGTGGTCGAGATCGGCAAGCACCTGGATCTGCCGGCGAGCAAGATCTACGGCGTGGCGACGTTCTACAACCAATTCCGTTTCCAGGCGGTCGGGCACAACCACATCATGGTCTGCCGCGGCACGGCCTGCCACGTCAAGGGCTCGGCCGACGTGTTGGCGGCCATCGAGAGCGAGCTGAAGATCAAGGCGGGCCAGACCACCCGCGACGGTCTTTTCAGCATCGAGGTGGTGGCCTGCATCGGCGCCTGCGGTCTGGCTCCGGTCATCAGCGTCAACGGCGAGTTCCACGCGAAACTCAAGCCCGCGGACATCAAGAACATCCTGGACATCTACCGCGAGAAAAGCGAGGCCGCCAATGTCTAAGACCACCTACAGCAAAGAAGAGATCAAGCGCGCGTTGCTCGCCGGCTTGTCGGGCGAAGCCGCCGCCGCCGAGATGGGCGTCATCAAAAGCCAGATCAACCGCGAGAGCTCCGCGCGCCCCGTCTTCTACGTCGGCGCCGCCACCTGCGGCATCAGCGCCGGCGCGGACAAGGTCATCAAGGCGATCGAGGAGTACATGGCGGTCAAGCAGCTCGACGCCGAGATCGTCGAGGTCGGTTGCGTCGGTCTCTGCTCCGAGGAGCCGATCCTGGACGTCCAGATGCCCGGCAAGGTCCGCGTCTCCTACAGCCGCGTCACCCACCAGCGCGTCAAGGACATCCTGGACAAGGTCATTGCCGGCGACCCGCCCTCCGAACACATCCTGGGGCAGTACCCCGTCAGCGGCGAACTCGAGCAGTGGCCGGGCGTCCCGTTGATGTCCGAGCACCCCTTCTTCAAGCTCCAGACCCGCTGGGTCATCAAGAACTGCGGCGTGATCAACCCCAAGTCCATCGACGAGTACATGGCCGAAGGCGGCTACCAGGGCTTGTCCAAGTGCCTGCGGAAGATGTCCCCGATGGCGATCTGCGACGAGATCGAGCAGAGCGGCCTGCGCGGCCGCGGCGGCGGCGGCTTCAGCACCGGCAAGAAGTGGAAGTTCGCGCTCGGCACCCAGAGCGACCAGAAATACATGATCTGCAACGCCGACGAGGGCGACCCCGGGGCGTTCATGGACCGCGCCGTCATCGAGGGCGACCCCCACCGGGTGCTCGAAGGCTTGGCCATCGCCTCCTACGCCATCGGCGCCAGCAAGGCCTACGTCTACATCCGCGCCGAGTATCCCCTGGCCATCGAGCGGCTCTACCAGGCCATCGCCCAGGCCAAGGAATACGGCGTCCTGGGCCGCGACATCCTCGGCAGCGGCTTCAACCTCGAGATCATCATCAAGAAGGGGGCCGGGGCCTTCGTCTGCGGCGAGGAGACCGCCCTCATCCACAGCATCGAGGGCAAGCGCGGCATGCCCCGCACCCGTCCGCCCTTCCCGGCGGTCAGCGGGCTCTTCGGCAAGCCCTCGGTCATCAACAACGTCGAGACCCTCGCCAACCTCGCTTCCATCATCGTCAACGGCAAGGACTGGTTCAACGCCGTCGGCACCAAGGGCAGCAAGGGCACCAAGGTCTTCGCCCTCTCCGGCAAGATCACCCGCACCGGGCTGGTCGAGGTCACCATGGGCACCAAGCTGCGCGACATCATCTTCGAGGTCGGCGGCGGCATCCAGAACGGCAAGAAGTACAAGGCCGTCCAGATCGGCGGGCCCTCCGGCGGCTGCATCCCCACGCAGCATCTCGACATCGAGATCGACTACGAGTCCCTCAAGCTGGTCGGCGCCATGATGGGCTCCGGCGGGTTGGTGGTCATGGACAACGAGAACTGCATGGTCGACGTGGCGAAGTTCTTCATGGACTTCATCCAGCGCGAGAGCTGCGGCAAATGCATCCCCTGCCGCGAGGGCACCAAGCAGATGCTGGAGATACTCCAGAGCATCACCCGCTCCCGCAAGAAGGAGACGGGCGACGACGCCTTGCTGCGCCTCAAAGGCGCGATGCAGCTCGGGCACCTGGCCAACGTGATCAAGGACACCGCCCTCTGCGGCCTTGGGCAGACCGCCCCGAACCCGGTACTGAGCACCTTGCGCTGGTTCCGCGACGAGTACGAGGCCCACATCTACGAGCGCAAGTGCCCCGCCGGGGTCTGCAAGGACCTGCTCACCTACAGCATCAACCAGGAGAAATGCGTCGGCTGCGGCGCCTGCGCCCGCAAGTGCCCCGCCGGGGCCATCATGGGCGCCAAGAAGACGCCGCACTACGTCATCCCCGACAAGTGCATCCGTTGCGGCGCCTGCCTCGAGGCCTGCAAGTTCGCCGCGGTGGACGTGGAATAGCCATGAGCATTGAGACACACGACAAAAAGGGATCCACTATGTTTCAGATAGAAGTCAACAACCGGATGGTCGACGCCGTGCCCGGCGAGACGATCCTCTCCGCGCTCAAGCGCGCCGGCATCAAGGTCCCCACCTTGTGCCATATGGAAGACTTGGCGCCCAGCGGCGCCTGCCGCATCTGCTCCGTCGAGGTCGAAGGCGCGAGGAGCCTCATCCCCGCCTGCTCGCACCCCGTCAGCGAGGGCATGAAGATCCAGACCAACTCCCCCAGGGCCGTCGACGCCCGGAAGACCATCATCGAGCTGTTGCTGGCCAACCATCCCGACGACTGCCTCTACTGCGTGCGCAACGGCAGTTGCGCCCTCCAGAGCATGGCGGAGCTCTACGGCGTCCGCGAGCGCCGCTCCAGCGTCAGGCGGAGCGCCCAGCACGTCGACAACTCCAGCCCGTCGATCATCCGCGACCCGGCCAAGTGCATCCTCTGCGGCAAGTGCATCCGCACCTGCGAGGAGATCCAGGGCGTCGCCTGCATCGACTTCGTCGGCCGCGGCAGCAAGACCATCGTCGCGCCAGCCTTCAACGAGAGCCTCAACGTCTCGAGCTGCGTCAACTGCGGCCAGTGCGTCCTCGTCTGCCCCACCGGCGCGTTGCGCGAGAACAGCTCCCTCAAGGAAGTCGCCGAGGCCATCGCCAATCCCAAGAAGTTCGTGGTCATCCAGCACGCCCCGGCCATCTCCGTCTCCTTGGCCGAGGAGTTCGGGCTCCCGTCCGGGACCGACGTCAACAGCCTCATGGTAGCGGCCTTCCGCCGCCTCGGTTTCGACCGCGTCTTCGACACCTCCTTCTCCGCCGACCTCACCATCATGGAGGAAGGCTCCGAGCTGGTCGACCGCGTCAAGAACGGCGGCGTGTTGCCCATGATGACCAGCTGCTCCCCCGGCTGGATCAAGTTCGTCGAGCAGTTCTACCCCGAGTTCATCCCCAACCTCTCGACCTGCAAGAGTCCCCAGCAGATGCTCGGCGCCCTCATCAAGACCTACTACGCCAAGAAGGAGGGCATCGACCCGGCCAACATCTTCAGCGTCTCGCTCATGCCTTGCACCGCCAAGAAGTTCGAGGTCGAACGCCCCGAGATGACGCGCGACGGCATCGCCGACATCGACGCCGTCCTCACCACCCGCGAGATGGCCCGTTTCATCCGCATGTACGGCATCGACTTCAACGCCTTGACCCCCGACACCGCCGACGTGCCCTTCGGCGAGCGCAGCTCCGCCGGCAAGCTCTTCGGCGGCACCGGCGGCGTCATGGAGGCCGCCTTGCGCAGCGCCCATTACCTCATCACCGGCAAGGAGCTCGCCGACCCGGTGGTCCCGCAGGTCCGCGGCCTCGAAGGTGTCAAGGAGGCCAAGATCCGCATCGGCGACCTCGAGGTCGGCGTCGCCGTCGCCAGCGGCCTCGCCAACGCCAGGAAGCTCCTTGAGGACATCAAGTCCGGCAAGCGCAAGGACATCCACTTCATCGAGATCATGACTTGCCCCGGCGGCTGCATCGCCGGCGGCGGCCAGCTTCTCTGCACCGACAAGGACAAGATCGGCGCCAGGCTCCAGTCCCTCTACAGCATCGACCAGGCCTCCCCCCTCCGCCTATCCCATCACAACCAGGCGGTCGCGGCCCTCTACAAGGAGTTCCTCGGCGAGCCCCTCGGGCACAAGAGCCATGAGCTGCTCCACACCCACTACGCCCCGCGGGAAGTCCTCACCTGACAAACCAATCATCATCGAGGGTACATAACATGTCCAACGACAAGAAACTCATCCTGGTGGTCGACGACGACATCGACCTGCTCGAGCAGATGAAAACCCAGCTCGAGGCCATGGGCCATAAAGTCGCCACCGCCGAGAGCCAGGAGGAAGGCGAGAAGTTCATCGCCTCCACCACCCCTGACCTCGCCGTCATCGATCTGCTCATGGAGAACCAGGACAGCGGCTTCGTCCTCTGCTACAAGCTGAAGAAGAAGAGCCCCGCCACGCCGATCATCATCGTCTCCGGCGTCACCGCCCGCACCGGGCTGCGTTTCGACGCCGAGACCGACGAGGAGCGCGCCTGGCTCAACGCCGACGTCGTGCTCAACAAGTCCGTGCGCTTCGAGCAACTCGAGCGCGAGGTCAACCGGCTCCTGAAACTAGAGCCCCAGGCCCATGCCTGAGGCCCATGACCGGGCGGGCGGCGCGGGGGGCCCCGGCTTCCTCGCGCTGCTCGCCCATGAGCTCAAGGCCCCCATGACCGCCGTCGAGGGCTATTTGCGCCTCGTCCGCGGCCGCGCCAAAGGCGACGACCTGGCGGCCTACGACCACATGCTCGACCGGGCGGCCGCGCGCCTCGGCGCCATGCGCCGCCTGGTCGACAATTTGCTCGACCTCGCCCGCCTTGACGGCGGGCGTTCCCATCATCCCGAGGACGTCGACCTCGCCGACCTCGCCGGCAGGGCCGTCGAGGACTTCGCCGCCGTGGCCGCCGCCAAGCATGTCGCCATCACCCTCGACGCCCCGGAGACCCTCATGTTCCACGCCGACCCCGAGGACCTCGCGGCCGTGCTGGACAACCTGCTCTCCAACGCCATCAAATACAACAAAGACGGGGGGACGGTGGCAGTCACGCTCCGCATGGACGGCCCCGCGGTGTCCGTCGCCGTGGCCGACAGCGGCGTCGGCATGACCGAGGCGGAACGGCGGAAGCTCTTCGAGGACTTTTCCCGGATCCGGAACGAGCATACCAAGCATATCGAGGGCAGCGGCCTAGGCTTGGCGATCATCAAGCGGGTTTGCGCCCTCTATGGGGGCGACGTCACGGTGGAATCGACGCCCGGCGTGGGCAGCGTCTTCACTGCGACCTTCAGGAATTAGTTGACGGCGGAAGTGAACACCATGGTGCCCGCCCCCGGGAGCGCCGAGCCCCAGCTCGGCATCTTGAGGCGGCGGGGCTTGCCCCGCCTGAGCCGAGCTGGGGCTTGGCGCTCCCGGACGGGCGGCCTAAGGTCAAGGGGCGGCGAAACCTTCGAGAAACCTCGAATTAAGTCTAATTCCCCTGTTCCAAGCCTTGATTTTAGCGGTGCCTGAGGCGAAGTTGTTGCCCGTCATCCCAACAACTCCACTTCCGAGGATATGAGCGATGGACGAGTTGCAAACGATTTTCGCCAAGATCGACGCTGGCGCGGACTTGGGCCGCGAGGAGCTCGCTTTCCTGCTCGGCCTGGAGCGGGAGGCGGATCAGCAAGCTCTCTTCGCCAAGGCGTACCAAGTCAAGCTCGCCAACGTCGGCAACAAGGTTTATTTCCGCGGCCTGGTCGAGTTCGGCAACATCTGTGAGAAGGACTGCTACTATTGCGGCATCCGCCGCGGCAACCATAAGGTCAAGCGCTACCAGATGACGCTGGAGGAGATTGTCGCCACCGCCTTGCAGTCCCAGAACTTGGACTATGGCTCGGTGGTCTTGCAGTCCGGCGAGCGCACGGGCGAAGGCTTCGTGACAATGGTCGAGGAGGCGGTCAAGCAGATCAAGGCCAAGTCCGACGGCAAGCTGGGGATCACCCTTTGCCTCGGCGAGCAGAGCGAGGCCACCTACCGCCGCTGGCGCGAGGCGGGAGCGCACCGCTATTTGCTGCGTTTGGAGACCAGCAACCCCGAGCTCTACGCCAAGCTCCACCCCGCCGACCACAGCTACGCGCAACGCCGCGACTGCCTCCGGTCGCTCGCCAAAACGGGTTTCCAAGTCGGCACCGGCGTCCTCATCGGCGTGCCCGGACAGACGCTCCTAGACTTGGCCGACGATGCGCTCTTCTTCAAAAGCATGGACATCGACATGATCGGCATGGGCCCCTACATCGTCCACGAGGACACCCCGTTGGCCGCTTCGTTCCCCGACTACGCCACCCATAAACAAAGCCAGTTGGCCTTGGGGCTGAAGATGATCGCCGTCACCCGGATCGTCTTGCGGGACGTCAACATCGCCGCGACCACGGCCTTGCAGGCGCTCGACGACGAGGGCCGCGAGAAGGGCTTGAAGGCCGGAGCCAACGTCATCATGCCCAACCTGACGGCCACCGAATACCGGGATTCCTACCAGCTCTACGAGGGCAAACCCTGCCTGACGGAGAACGCCGAGATGTGTTCGGGCTGCTTGAAACGCCGCATTGCGGCCATCGGCGAGACCATCGGCTATGGCGAATGGGGCGACTCCCCCCACTACGCCGCTAAAAAAAAGTAGCCAAAAAAGTTTAGGAGGGGGGCTGGGGGCAACCCTTTTCAAAGGGTTCCACCAGGCTCATCAGCCGGAGGCTGTACTGGAATCGCTCCGGCCACAACTCAGAACTATACTAAGGCGTCAGCGCCAACGCGCGCTGACGACCTCCGACTCCTTGCCCGAACCGTCCTTCACTTTGAAGTAGACGGTGACGCCCCGGGCGCTTGAGCTCAGGGTGAAGGAGGGGCTCCGCGAGTAAGGCTGCCAGGCGGCGCCAGCGAAGTCGGGGGACTCGCTGGCCAGGCACCACGTGGGGATACTGCCCGCCACGAGGTTGTCCAACGTGACGTTCACGCTCCTGGAGTTGGCGCCCTTGATCTCTAGGGAGCTGACCACCGGAACCACCGCCGCGAGCTTCGCCCGCATCTCCGGAGTCAATTGCTTGACCAACTCCGCGTTGTAGACACCGGTGAGCGGGTCGATATGAGGCCCCGTCACCGCCGGAGTGTTGTTGAAGATCTGCTGGGCCCCGATCGCGTAATGGCGCGAGTTCCACGCTGGCGTGGGCTCCCCGCCAAGCAGGGGGGACTTGAGCGCGGGGTCGACGTCGAGCGCGAAAATCGCGATGTTCCCGTCGCTCTTGCGGACGATGTCGAAGCGGCGGAACTGCTGGGGGAAGTCACGCAACGAGGGGGTCTCGACTTCCCAGAAACTGTTCTCCACCTGGCCGTTGGGCGCCGCCTGCGCAGTGATGACGTTGCGGTGCACATGCCCCGCGTTCCACAAGATGAGGTTTTTATACGTCCAAAGCTTGGCGAGCAACGTCGCCACGGGGATGTTGGAGTAAGGCGCGAAAGCCGACAGGCTGACCGCCGGGTTGGGAGCTATCGGCACATGCGAGCACACGATCATGAGCTCGCCCGCGGCCTCGCCGGCGTCGAGCTCGCCCACCAGCCAGTCGTAGCGGGCGTTGTCGAGGGAGCCCGCGGGACCGCCCGCCTTGTCGGTGTCGTCAAGCACAATGACCTTGAACGGGACGTTCGCCTTCGGATGGAAGGAGTAACAGGCGAACCCGTCCTTGACCTTCTCCTTGGAGAAGCCGTGGCCGACAGGCTTGGAGGTGGTCTTGAAGAACTCGCCCATCCACCCCTGCATCGAGAGGGAGCGGCGCTTCGGGTCGGCGGCGACCCGCGGCGTTTTGCTGAAGTAGGAGGCCGCTCCCGCGTCAATGACGGTGCCGTACGGCGTCGAGCCGTCGACGACCCCCGTGTAGAAGCCGCGGCTGGTCAGATCGACCGTGGTGGTCATCGCTCCGATGTTGAGGACGCGGGGGCCGACGAGGGTTTTCTTGATATAATCGTCCGGGATGGCGGCGCCCTGCCAGAACTGGTCGTGGTTGCCGACCGCCTGATACCAGGCGATCGACTTGTCGAGCCCGGCCGCCTGGTAGCGTTGCTGATAGCCGATGGTCTTGGCGCCCTTGTGCGCTCCGGAGCTGGGGGTGATCCGCTTGCCGTCGAGGGAGTCGATATACCAACGCAGCTCGTTGTACTGGGTGTTGTTGCAGGCGTCGCCGAGGGCGACGCCGAAATCGAACGGCGCCTTTTGGTGCAAGGCGTTGATGGTCTGGACGGCGGCGTCAAGCACCTGGGTAGTGGATAGGATGATCCCCGAATACTCCGCGATGCTGCGGTAAGGATAGTTCTGGTAACCGAAGTAGAGCCCCTGCGCCGGGGACTCCTTGTCGGCGATGTGGACGTCGCTCATGCTGAAGAAGGACAGCAAAACCGCGGCCCCCGGATCGGGGACGGAGGGCGTCCAGCCCTCGCCGTTGGGGGAGTCGGTCAGGATGTTGGGACAAATATAGGCGGAGCCGGTGTCGCTGTAATCCCATTCGCCGTAGCCGTTCGCGGCGTACTCGGCGAGCGCGGACGGGAACAGCGTTTTCATGTCCGCGGGCAAGGGGGGCATGACGGTGGGGACCACCATGCTGTCGAGCGTGGTGCGGACCTCCGGGGCGATGGGGTAGCTGGGCTCCTTGGCCAAAGCTTGCGCGGCCCCAAGAACCAAAATCAACAAGGCGGCAAGGCGTTGCATATCCCTCACTCCTGTGAGATTTTCGCGAGCTTCGCCTGCATGGCTGGAGTCAACTGCTTGATCAAATTGGCGTTGTAGGTGGCGGAGTATTGATCGATGTGAAGCCCCTGCCATTGCCCTGCGTTGCGGAATATCTGCTGGGCCGCCACGGCGTAGGCGAGCGAGGTGTAGGCGGGCGAATACGACTTGCCATCCGGGAGCAACGCCGGGTTGACCGCGGGATTGACGTCGATGGCGTAGATGGAGATGTTGTTGTCGCTGTTGCGGTAGATGTCGAAGCGGCGGAACTGACGCGGGAAGTCCCGCAACGACGGGGTCTCGACTTCCCAGAAGCTATGCTCTTTGCTTTGATAGAAAGGCGTTCCGGGGAAGGGTGTCAGGTTGGTGATGGTGTTGCGGTGGATATGGCCGGCGTTCCACAAGATGAGGTTCGGATACTGCCAGAGCGTGGTCAAGAGCTTCTCCGCGCTGATGTCGGAATAAACGCTGAACTCCAGCGCCGGGTTCGCGTTGGCGGCGCCCGGGGGCACGTAGGGGGCGATCGGGACATGAGTGTTAACGATCATGAGCTCGTTGTCCTTCTGTCCCTGTTCGAGCTCGCTCACGAGCCAGTTGTAGCGGTCGAGGTCGATGGAGCAATCGCCAACGCCGACCTTGTCGGTGTTGTCGAAGACGATGACCTTGATCGGGACGTTGGCCTTCGGGTGGAAGGAATAGCAGGCGAAACCCTTGTCGACCATCTCCTTGGTGAAACCGTGGCCGACCGGCTTCGACTTGGATTTCAAGAACTCGGCCATCCACTGGCGCATCCCTAGGGAACGGCGCTTCATGTCACGGGCGATCCGCGTCGGTTTGGCGTAGGCCTCCACCGTCCCGGCGCCGATGACGTTCCCGTACTCGTTCGAGCCGTCCATGACGCCCATGTAAAAACCGCGGGTGTTCAGGTATAGGTAGTTGCTGGGGAAACTCGCGGCGAACGGCCCCAGCTGGCCGAGGTTGAGGACTTTGGAGCCGACGAGGGTTTTCTTGATGTAGTCGTTAGGATAGGTGATGCCCATCCAAAGCTGGTCGTGGTTGCCAATGGTCTGGTACCAGGGGATCGACGGGTCGAGCCCGGCCGCCTGGTAGGGCTTCTGATAGACGATGGTCTTGGCGCCCTTGTGCGCGCCGGAGCTGGGGGTGATCCGCTTGCCGTCGAGGGTGTCGATATACCAGCGCAGCTCGTTGTACTGGGTGCTGTTGCAGGTGTCGCCGAGCGAGATGCCGAAATCGAACGGATCCTTCTGGTGGAGGGCGTTGATGGTCTGGACGGCGGCGTCAAGCGCCTGGGTGGTGGAGAGCATGATGCCGGAGTAGAGCGAGGAGTTGCGGGCGACGTTGTCCTGGTAGCCGAAGTAGAGCAGCTGGCCCGGGGATTCCTTGTCGGTGATGTGGATGTCGCTGATGGTGAAGAAGGACAGGAGCTTCGTGCCAGAAGTCGGCGGGTACGGACCGCCGGGGACGCAACCCTGACCGGGAGTGGACGGGTCGCCCGCGGGCGGTGAGTCGAGCAAGATGTCGGGGCTGAGGAGGGCGAAGCCGGGAGCGGGCCAGTATTTGCCATAGCCTTTGGCCGCGTATTCGGAGATTTGGCGCGGCAAGATCGGCAGCAGGTCGGTCGGCATGCTGTCGCAGGCGATCGTCTGCTCGACGGTGGTGGGGGTCTCCGCGGCGATGGGATAGGTGGGGGCCTTTTGTTTCGCCGCCAGGGCGGTGAAGGACAAGAGCGGCAACGCCACGAACGCGACAATTCTTTTCATACTGTTCATTCCTTTGTGATTTTAGAGATTTTAGCCCGCATGGCGGGAGTTAGTTGCTTGACGAGGGCGGCGTTGCAAACACCGCTGGTGGGGGACGAGATGATATGGGTTCCGGTCACCGGGGCGATGTTACCGAAAATCTGCTGGCCGCCGACCGCGTAGAAGCGCGAATTCCAGGCGGGTGAATGCGAGCCGTCCGCGAGGAGAGCCGGATTGACCGCGGGGTCGACGTCGAGCGCGTAAATCACGATGTTGTTGTCGCCGTCGCGATAGATGTCGAAGCGGCGGAACTGCTGGGGATATTCCCGCAACGACGGGGTCTCGACTTCCCAGAAGCTGTTCTCCGGGTTCTTGTCGGGCGAGGCTTGAGCGGTGATGGCGTTGCGGTGGATATGCCCGGCGTTCCACAAGAGGAGGTTTTTGTAAGTCCAGAGCTTGGCGAGCAACTCCTCCGCGGAGATGTTGGAATGCGGGCTGAACGTCGAATAGTGGTTCGACGGATTGGGGGCGACCGGAACATGCGCGCAGATGATCATGAGCTCGCCGGCGGCCTCGCCCGCGTCGAGCTCGTTGACGAGCCAAGTGTAGCGCTCGTTGTCGAGCTCGCCGGTCGCGCCGCCCTGCTTGTCGGTGTCGTCGAGAGCGATGACTTTGATCGGGACGCCCGCCTTGGGATGGAAGGAATAGCAGGCGAAGCCCGTTTTGGCCGTTTCCTTGGTGAAGCCGTGGCCAATGGGCAGCGACTTGGATTTCATGAAGACTCCGATCCATTGTTGGATGGAGAGCGAACGGCGCCTCGGGTCGGCGACGACCCGCGGCGGTTTGGGGAAGTATGAGGTCGCGCCCGCGTCGATGACGGTCCCGTAAGGCGTCGTGCCGTCGACGACCCCGGTGTAATAGCCGCGGGTGTTCGGGTCGACGGGGGGAATCGGGCCGATGTTGAGGACGCGGCCACCGACGAGGGTTTTCTTGATGTAGGCGTCCGGGAGGACGGCCCCCGACCAGCTCTGGTCGTGGTTGCCGATGACTTGGTACCAGGGGAGCGACGGGTCGAGCCCGGCCGACTGGTAAGGCTTCTGGTAGCCGATGGTCTTGGCGCCCTTGTGCGCGCCGGAGCTGGGGGTGATCTTCTTGCCGTCGAGGACGTCGACATACCACTGGAGCTCGTTGCGCTGGGTGTTGTTGCAGGCGTCGCCGAGGGAGATGCCGAAATCGAACGGGGCTTTTTGATGTATGGCGTTGATGGTCTGAACGGCGGCGTCGAGGACATGGGTCGTGGAGAGGATGATCCCGGAATAGTCCGCGGATTCCCGGTACGGATAGTTCTGGTAACCGAAGTAGAGCCTCTGGGCCGGGGACTCCTTGTCGGTGATGTGGATGTCGCTGAAACTGAAGAAGGACAACAGTTTCACGGCGGGCGCGGCCGGAGGATACGGGACATTGAAGACACAACCCGCGCCGTCGGGCGAGTCGGTCAGGATGTTGGGGCCGACGCAGGCGTAGCCCGCGCCGTACCACCACTTCCCGTAGCCGTTCGCCTCGTATTCGGCGAGCTGGCACGGGAAGATCTTCTTCTGTCCCTCTTTGCGCTGGGAGTCGCAAGCGACCGTGCTGTCCAGCGTCGTGCGGACATCCCCAAGGGCAATCGGATACGTGGGAACCACGGGCTTCTTCGCCGCCATGGCGGTGAAGGCAAGGAACGGCAAGACCACCAAAGCGACAATTCTTCCCATAAAACTCATTCCTTCGCGAGTTTCGCCTGCATCTGAGGACTCAATTGCTTGACCAGCTCGGCGTTGTAGACGCCGGAATTGGGGTCGACGTTGGGGCCTTGGTATATCTGGACCTTGAAGATCTCCTGGGCGGCGACCGCGTATTTCCGCGAGGTCCAGGCGGGGGAAACCGGCTCCTCCACCGACGGCGACCTGTCGGCGGGGTCGACGTCGAGCACGAAGACCGAAATGGTGTTGTCGCTGTTGCGGACGATGTCAAAGCGGCGGAACTGCTGGGGGAAGTCGCGCAGCGAGGGGACCTCGACGAGCCAGAAGCCGTATTGGGGGTCGCCGTTGGGCGCGGGCTTCGGGGTGATGGTGTTGCGGTGCACATGGCCGGAGACCCACATGACGAGGTTCTTGTAGGAATGGAGCTTCTCGAACACCTGGGTGTCGGAGATGACGGAGTACGGCATGAAGGTCTCGAGCAAGGGCGGGTTGGGGCCGGGGGGCGGATTCTGGGCGTAGGGATCGAGGGGGATGTGGGCGCAGACGACCATGAGCTCGTTGTTGGCCTCGCCGGCGTCGAGCTCGCCCACGAGCCAGTTGAAGCGCTTGTAGTCGAGGGAGATCCCGGCGCTGCCGGCCTTGTCGGTGTCGTCGAAGACGATGACCTTGAGCGGGAGGTCGGCCTTCGGGTAGAAGGAATAGCAGGCGAAACCCGCTTTGATGTTGTCGCGGGTGAAACCGTGGCCGACCGGTTTCGAGGTGGTTTTCATGAAGGCGTTCATCCAGTCCCGGATGGAGAGCGAGCGGCGTTTCAGGTCGGCGGCGATCCGCGGGGCTTTGGCGTAGTATTCGACCGCCCCCACGTCGATGATGTCGCCGTAGGGGGTCGAGCCGTCGACCACCCCCATGTAGAAGCCGCGGGCGTCCTGGAAGCCAACCTGGCCCGGGGCGATGTCGCCGAGGTTGAGGATATGGGAACTGATGAGGGTTTTCTTGAAGTAGTCGTTCATCAGGGCGGAGCCCAGCCAGAACTGGTCGTGGTTGCCGATGACCTGGTACCAGGGGATCGACTTGTCGAGCCCGGCCGACTGGTAGGGTTTCTGGTAGTCGATGGTCTTGGCCCCTTTGTGGGCGCCGGAGCTGGGGGTGATCTTCTTGCCGTCGAGGGCGTCGATGTACCAGCGGAGCTCGTTGTACTGGCTATTGTTGGCGGCGTCGCCGAGTGAGATGCCGAAATCGAACGGGGCCCTTTTATGCAAGACGTTGATAGTCTGGACGGCGGCGTCAAGCACGTGGGTGGTGTAGAGCATGATTGGCGAATAGCCCGAGGAGTTGGCCAGGGGGCCGCCTTGGTAACAGTAGTAAATCGCCTGGGTGGGGCCTTCCTTGTCGGTGATGTGGATGTCGCTGATGGCGAAGAAGGACAAGAGCTTTTTGGCCGCGGGGTCGGGGACGGAGGGGACGGCGACCCCGGTTTGCAAATCAGGCTTGACGTAGGGGACGCCGGCGGTGAATTTCCAGTTGCCGTAACCGTTGACGGTGTACTCGGAGATCTGGCAGGGAAGAAGCGTCTTCTCGCCATGCGGCAAAGCGACGACCGTGCTGTCGAGCGTCGTTTTGACGTCCGGGGAAATCGGATACGTGGGCTCCTTGACTTTCGCGGCGAAGGCCACCAGCGGCGAAGCCAGCAAGGCGGCGACAATCTTTAGCGCGACAGACTTCCGGACACGGCGCATAAAAAACTCCTTTTTATTATGACACAATTACCGCAACAACCTTATAGCGCGTCTAGCGAGTTTTATCAACATCCCAGTTATGCAAAATTGCCTAAATATAACGGCATGCCGCAAAAGCGCCTGAAACTGGGAATCAAACCCTGTCCCGGAAAAACCGGAACTCCCGGAGCAGGACGCTCCGGCCACTTCTTCAACTCCGAACTCCGAACTAAATCCCCAACAGGTAACGCGCGCCGCCGAGCGCCAGGCCGATCAGGGAGCCCACCACCGCGCCATTCAGGCGGATAAACTGCAGGTCGTCCCAAGTCTGATCCTTGAGCTGCGCCACCAGTTGGTCGTCGTCCAGCTTGCCGAGGCTCTTGCGCAACACGTCCTCGAGCGCGCCGTGATTAGCCTTGACCAGCGAGGAGAAAGCGTCGCGCAAGGCGGCGTCGAGCCGCTCCCGGTAGACGGGGTCGGAGTCAAGCATGACGGGGAGCGAGACGACGAAATTCGCCACCGCGTGGGAGAGCTCGGAGTCCTCGCGGGAGAGCTGCGACTCCAGCTCGGCGCGGAGTTTAGAGAGCTCCAACGCCACCACCGGGCCGAGCTCCACCGCGTCGGAGGCGCGCTCCAAGAGACGCTTGAGCGGTCCGCAGGCGGCGGGGTCGCCGGACTCCAGCTTGGCGCCGAAATCCCGGGCCACGGCCTCGACGCGGGCGCGGATGGGGTCGTCGGGCGCGCCGGTGGTCTGGCGCAGCAAGTCGGCGAGCAAGTCGGAGACCGTCCCGGCCAGGAGCTCGCAGTCGAACAAGCCGCCGCCGGACTCCAGCTCGCGGGCGAACTCGGTCTTGAGCAGCCCGGCCAAAGTCTTCGCCAAAGCGTCGGCGTCGACGTTCCGTTTGAGCTCGGCCAGGGCCTCGTCGCCGCCTTCCCCCAAGGATTCGGCGTAAGTGGCGACGCCCTCCACGAGCTGGCCGCGGAACCGGTCGCGCTTGTCGTCGCGCATCCGGCGCAGCACCTCGGCCAGACGGCCGGACAACTGCCGGGCGATCTTGGCGGGGTCGACGAAGAGACGGATGCCGACCTTGACCGGCAGCCAATGCTCGGCGCTGACGCGGTCGATCAGTACCTCCAGCTCCCGCTCGGCCTGGGCGCGCAAAGCGGCCGAGCCCTCGGCGGCGATGGCGGACTGGTCGAGGAGACGTTCGAGCAACCAGTCTAGCTTGCCGTCGCGGGCGGCGGCGGCGAACATGCGCCCCAACGAGCCAGCGAGGTCGAAAGTGGCGAGACGCTCCTGGATTTTGGTGGCGATGAAGGCGGCGAGCTCCGGGCGGTCGAGTTGCGCCAGCAGCGGGCCGTGCCGCGTGGCGACCCAGCCGCGCAAGGTGGCGGCGAGGCTTTGTTTGGCCCCGGGGGAGGCGAGCTCCTTGGCGGCCGCCGCGGCGAGCCATTCCCAAAGCGCGGAGACCTCACCGGAACTGGCGGCGCCTCGGATCCAGGAGCCCAACGGGGCGGACAGGTCGGACTCGCGCAAGCGGCGCCGCAGCTCGGACTCGACCAGGCCGGAGAGCCATTGGGCGTCGAGCCCGCCAAGCGCCTTGCCCAACGCCGAACGGGCGAAACGGGTCAAGCCGGCGGCGCCCGACTCCGATTTCAGGTAGTCCCCCAGCATGGCCGACGGGGAAAACTCCTTGAGATGTTCGCTGATGGCCTCCGGGGTAAGCCATTTGTTGACCACCATGTCCACAATGCCGTCCTGGACGCGGGAACGGCGGCGGCGGATGATGTCGGTGTGCGGCCCGAGCCGCCGGAAGAGGGCGGAGACGGCGTACCAGTCGGCGAGCGCGCCGACGGTCCCGGCCTCGAAGCCAAGCCGGACGACCTCGAGCAGCTCGCGGGGGGCCCCTCCCCCCGGCCAGCCCAGCTTGAGGGACAAACTGGTCAGGCCGAACCCCAAAACGACCGTCCCGAGGGACGCGGCCCCCACCTGTAATTTGGGCGGCATGCGGTTCAGCTTGGAGTCTCGGCCAGACGGGCGGCGCTGGCGGGATTGGCGAAGCAAACCTCAGGTTCGAGGACGACGCCGGTCCGCCGCCAAACCAAGCGCTTGAGCTTCAAGGCCAGCTCCAGGAAATTCGCCTCGGTGGCGTTGCCGCGGTTGACGATGATGTTGCAGTGCTCGTGGCTGACGGCGGCGAAGCCGACGGAGAGGCCCCTGCCGCCGCAACTGTCGATGAGTTTTCCGGCGGGCTCGCCCTGGACGGGGTTCTTGAAGACGCAGCCGGTGTTGCGTTCCTTGGGATAGCGCGCCCGCGCCTGTTCCATGATCTCCGCGATGGCGGCCATCTCCACCGCCTCGGAGCTGGGTTTGAGCTTGCAAATGGCGGCGGTGACGATGACGTCCGCGGGGATGGAACTCTGACGGTAGCCCCATTGGACATCCTTGCCCCGACAACACCAGGGCTCGCCCTGGAGCGTGACGCCGGTGAGGTCCTCGGCCATCTCGCCGATGACGACCCCGCCGCGGCCGGCGTTCATGCGCAAGGCGCCGCCCAAACGTCCGGGGATGCCGGCGAGCGGGGCGAAGCCGCCCAGGCCATGCCGGGCGCATTCCACCAGGAAGTCGTGGAGACGGATACCCGCCCCGGCGGTGACGTGGACATGGCTGGAGCGGACTTTGACGAAATCGTTTTGGCGCAGCCTCACGACCACGCTGCCGACGGGGGCGTCGGAGCCGACCATGTTGCTCCCGGCCCCCAAGGGCAGGATCTTTATACCCTCGGCGTCGCAAAACTTCAGGAACGCCATCAAGGTCATGTCGTCGGCGGGCTCCGCGACCAGCGGGACGCTGCCGCCCACCCCGAGGGTGCTGAGCTTGCTCCAAGGCATGTCGAAAATCAGGGCGAGGTCGGGGAATTTGCCGCGGATGGCGTCTATGGTCTTGCTGTCCACCGGCGCCGCGCGCCGGCTGACGGAATCAAGGTCGGACATGGTTGTTCCCTTAAAAATGGCTAACATTGGCCGCGCACAAGAAAAGGCCAGCATAAACTAGCGCGGCAATCCCCACCCGCAATCGCCAAAATGAAAAAAACCGTGGAAAAGCCATGTCCGTAGCCGATTGAATTCGGTCGACAACATGGTACATTCAGGAAACTGGAGGACGATCATGAACGACACTTCCGTCTTCGATTTGAAGGCCAAGGACTGGGACGACAACCCGCGCCGCCGGGAACTGGCCGAGGCGGTCGCCGCCGCTATCCGCTCCACGGCAGCGCCGCGCCCGGACATGGCCGCCTTGGAATACGGCTGCGGCACCGGGTTGCTGGGAATGCTGTTGCTCCCCGAACTCAAGGAGCTCACCTTCGCCGACAATTCCCCCGGAATGCTCGAAACGCTCCGCGGCAAGCTCGCCGCCGCCAATGTCGCCAACGCCAAAGCCATCCACTGCGACCTGCTCGTGGACCACCTGGAGCCCGAGTCCTTCGACTTGCTGTTCTCGCAGATGGTAATGCACCACATCGCCGACACCGCCGCCATTTTGACGGCCTTCCATTCCGTCCTCCGCCCTGGCGGCGTCCTCTGCCTGGCCGACCTGGACGCGGAACCGGGCGACTTCCACGCCCCCGACAACCCCGTGCCGCACCACGGCTTCAACCGCGCCGCCCTCGCCTCCCAAGCCCGGACCGCCGGCTTCGTCGACCTCGGCTTCACGGCCGCCCATGCGATCGAGAAACCGACGGCAGACGGACAACTCAAGACTTTTCCGGTCTTCCTGCTGGTGGGGCGCAAAAAATAAGGCAACTTCGGTGAAGCAATAGCAAGTTCGCTTTATTGACCCGAAGCCCCATGTCCACTATCTTCCTCATGGACAACCATGAGGACGCGCGATGACAATGAAACTGGTGGTGTTGATGATGGCGATAAGCATGACAGGGGCGGCTGAGGACGAAATGGCGGTCCACCTCCCCCGGCTTGAGGCTCCGTTTTCGCTCGACGGGGACCTGGGCGACTGGGACGGAGCGCTGCCGTTGCGGCTCGGCGGCAAAAGCCATTTGCCCTTGGCCTCGGTCTGGCCGGGGCCAGCTCCACAACCCTGGGAGAACGACGCCAGCGCCTCCTTGTGGTTCGCCTGGACCGCCGATGGCTTGGTCATGGCCGGGGAAGTCGTCAACCATGGCCCGGACAAGAGCGACATCAGCCTGTCCGTCGCCGCCGGGCCGGACAAGCTCGACGTGAATTTCCAGGACGGGGCGACGGCGACGCTTCCCGGCGTTTTGACCAACAGCAAGCCTACCGTCCACGGTTATCGCTTCGAGGCGCTTGTCCCCTGGTCGCTGCTGCCCAGGTTCAAGCCCACCCCGGGCAAGGCGCTGACCATGGCCGCCGCGGTCAACGCGCAAGGCAACCTTTTGCGGCGCAACGCCTCGCAAGACCTTTCCTGCCTCACCGTCCGCCCCATCCGCTTTGTCCTGGCGGCGGAGCAGGGGGGGGATTGGTCGCCGTTCTGCCATTTCACCGCGTCCTGCGGCGACGCCAGCTTCGCCTTCCGGGTAGAATGCGGCGACGCCATGGCCTCGTTAGCGAAAACGGCGCGGCTCGCCATCAAACGCCAGGACGGCGGCTCGCTGGCGGAACGCAGCGTCCCCCTGGATGAATTTTCCCGCGCTGGCCGACTGTTGGCCAGCCCGGAGCTGTCCTTGCCGTCGGGGACGCTTCCTGACGACGGCTGCGTGGTGGAGGCCGTCTTCCTGGACACCGCCGGCACGCCCATAGGCCAAGCCAAGTTTTGTGGCGCCGCCTTGCCCCTGGTGGCGAGGCGGGCGTTAGCCGCCGCCTCAACCAAGCTACTGGCGGCCAAGCTGCCGGAGCTCGCCCGCCGCGCCCCATTCCAGGCGTCCGCCTGGTTCGGGGTCGTCTCCAGCGTAGAATGGGTCAGGAGGAGCCTGGCGCTCAACCAGAGTTACGACAACTCGGAGCTCCTGAGCCGGGCAGTGGCGGAGCTGCGTTGCCGCCTGGCAACGTTGGAAGGCCGGACGTTGAATGAGCGGCGCGGGCTAATGAGCCTGCTGCGCCTGGCGGCCGATCCGGAGGCGCAGGTGGTCGTGGAATTCGAGCGTTCCCGGAGCACCCCCGAACGGCGGAAAGGGTCGGTCATGGTGAATTGGGGCGGCGTGCCACTCATGGCCGCCCAAGTCGAGGAGTTCGACTCGGAGGCCGAGGCCAAACGCGGGGCAGGCAAGCCCGGTTTCGCCTTATTGCCCTATTGGAACCTTCAGCCTGGCTGGGACAGCTACGATCCGCTGGCCGAATGCCTGTTCCTGCACTCGAACCTCCAGGCCGGGGCGGCGCCGTTCGCCGCCCTCGACGCCTTGGACATCAAAGCCGTGGCGTTCTTCGCGTCCTGCCCCGGCGCGGCCCAACAAAACTTGGCCGCTTGGGCGACGCGCCATCGCAAGCCGACCGTCGCCCTCGACCAGATCAAACCACGCGACGGCCTGGTGGCCTGCGCCGGAACCCCCTCCCCCGCCATCGCCGCGGAGAAACGTTTCGCGGACGCCGCGTTCTCCCGCCGCGCCCTCTCCGCCCACACCGGGGTGATCCGTTTCCAGAGGGACAGGCTGGCCTTCACCTTGCCCTGCCTCTCCGCCGAGTCCGGCCAATTGTTCGCCGACATGTTACAAGCGGGCAAGCCCATCACCGCCGCCCAGGCCGACCAGCTCCGGCGAGCGGTGGTCAAAGCCTCGGGGTTCCAGCCCCGGCCATTCCAGGCGCCGGAGGGGATGGGGCTCTTCGTCGGCGACGTCCACACCCACAGCCATTTCTCCGACGGCAGCCCCTCCCCGGCCGGGTTGGCGGCCGAAGCCTTCTACGCCCAACTGGACTTCTGCGTCGTCAGCGACCACCATTACCACCGCAACGGCGCGGCGCCCTTGGAGAAATTGCTGGACGCCAGCGTTTTCCGCTACGCCGTCATCCCGGGCATGGAAATCACCGCCACCTGGGGTCACATGAACGTCTATCCGTTGCGCGACAACTCCCCCAGTTTCGCCCAGCACCCCTTCGCCAGCTTCGCGGAAGGCCTAGAGTTCGCCAAACAACAGGGCGGCGTGGCGCAGTGGAGCCATCCCGCCGACTGGATCTACACCACCATGGACTATCTGTCCACTCAGGACGGCGTCGAGGCTTGGGAGAGTTACCCGCAACGTTTTGTCCAATGGGGCAAAACCGGGAAATTGCCGCCGCTCACCGGGGGCACGGACACGCATTTCGGGACGTTCTCCCACCCCGTCCGGACGGTCATCCTGGCGCCCGGCCCCGAGGGCGCCGACCTCGCCGCCGCCATCCGGCGCCGTGACTGCGCCTTGCTCGACCCTTACGACGGTGCCGCCAACGAGTTCTATTGGGAATTCCACCACCTTCCCCGCGCCAACGCGGGCGACCAAGTCTTCGTCTACGGCGACGCGCGCATGGAGCAGCTCGTGGTGGACGCCTTGGCAGAGGGTAAAGCCCTGAAAGAGAGCAAGAAGCGGCTGATCCGCGAGGCCTTGGCAAACTTCAAGCCCGAGGTCTGGCTGGGATGGCCGGAAATGCGCTGAGCCGCGCCGCCAGCGCCTCGATCTCGACGCCTTTGAGCGCCGCCACGGCGGCGTAGACTCGCGCCACCGGGATGTCCGCCTCGTCGGTCTCCAGGAAAAGCCGGTCGAAGGGGACCAGGGCGATGCTCTCGCGCAAGCTCGGCGTCGGCTTGAGCGCCGCCGCCCCGAACGACAGGCTCAGCCCGGCGTCCAACAGCCGCCGCGCCAAGTCCGGCTTGCCCCGGAAGCCATGCAACACCCAAAGCGTCCCGGTGTCGTGGAGCTTTTTCGCCTGGATTAGCTCCTCGAACGCCCTGACGCAGTGGATTATCACCGGCAGACGGCGGCTTTTGGCGACTTCGAGCTGCCGCAGGAACACTTGGGTTTGGATGTCCAACGCCGGGCCACGTATCCGGTCGAGCCCGGTCTCGCCGACCGCCACGGCGCGCGGGTGGGACAAGGCCTGTTCCAACCATTCCAGCCCGTCCGGGGCGTCCGCCTCCCAGGGATGGACGCCAAAGGAAAACAGGGAAGCGTCGCCGACCGGCTCGCCGGGACGGCGGTTGACGACCGCCAGCTCGTCCGGCGGGATGGCGCCCCCGTGCCGATGAACATTGAAGTGCAACATAAATGCCTGGCCTCCCTGACGGCATGTTTCAAAAACGTCTAAAAACAGTTGCCCCTTTCCGCATGAAGTCTCGTTGCGGCGGAGCCGCTTTGGAGTGCGGCGATTTATCGCCGCTTTACGTCGACCACGGCCACAACTCCGCCGTTCTTTCCGCGCTAAACCCCAGCCCTGAAACATCTTCGACGTATCGCAGGACCGTCCAAAAGCTGCGATAAATCGCAGCACTCCAAAGACGCTCCGCGTCGAAAAGGCAGCCCCCCTACAACAGGGAAATGAAACATATCTCCCTGACGCCAATATATCCGAGAAACCCGCCGATTCCAAGGACGCCGGGACTACTTTTCCCGCAGCTCCACCTTGCCCACCCAAACGACGCCCGGCGCGCCGAAGTCCATGGCCAGGGATTGCAGCTTCCCGGCCGCGGCCACGTCGCCCAGACGCAGCTCCGCCACCAACGGCGTCCAAAAGGTGGAGGCGCAAGCCTCCTTGAATTTGTAGAGGCCATTCTCCCTGGCCTTGCCCGGCAAGGTGTAGTTGCCCATCAAGGACGATCCCAGCTTCAGGTCGGGACGGTCGGCTTTCACATAAATTACCGCCTCGTAGATCCTCCCCTTGACCATCGGAAGTCCCGGCCCCAGCAAGAACGAGACGCGGTGCAGCTTCGTGGCGTCGATCCGGCTGAAGTCGAGCTTCACCGACTCGCGGGCGTCGCGGTAGACGACCTCGGTGTCCAGACTTATCCTCGGCTCACAGCCAGCCGCGTTGGGGAACTGGTCGCCGTAGTGGAAGATGAAGTTCTGGCTCGGCTTGTCGTGGTCCAGGAAAATCCCGCAACCGTACTTGCCGTCCTTGGCCCCGCCCTTGACGCTACAACGGGCGGGGTCCCAGTCGAAGTTCCCGGCGGGGAAAAGGTTCCCCTCGGCGCGGGCGAGCAGGCCCGCGCCAAGGAACAAGATTATCAGTGATAGACGCATAGGTGCCTCAACGGTTGAAGGCGTATTTTAGCCCCGGGACGTCCTTGCCGTCGAGGCCCTTGAACTCGCAGGAGAAACCCCAGCCGCCGACGTTGTTGTCGATCTTGAGCACGACCTGGTTCCAGCCTTGTTTCAAGACGCCCGTCGCCTTGTCCTCGGCGGGGACGAGGCCGCGGCCCTCGGGCTTGACGCTGAAGACCTGCTTGCCGTTGATCCAGACTTTGAGGCCGTCGTCGCTGCCCAAGCGCAACGCCACCGGCGTCTCCGCCGGGACGTAGACCTGAGTGACGGCGTAGGAGAGCTGGTAGTCGTGGCCACCGCCGCCGTAGAGAGCCTTGAGGTCCACGATGCCGCGGAAGTCGCCGCCGCTCTGCCCGACGACCTTCCGCCAGTCGAGGCCGGAATAGCTCTTCTCCATGATCCCGGCGAGCAGGTCTTTCTCGACCGGCAGTACTTCGTCGAAGGCCTTGCGCCCCACGTTGGGGAGCGGGCCGAGGACTAGCCAATTGACGGGGGACGCCAAGTCCTTGACTTCGGCGAAGGCCTTGAGGAAATCGCCGGAGTCGAAGGTCATGAGAAGCTTGCCGTACTTCTCGCCCTTCAAGTCGGCGGCGAGGCCGTCGGCCAGCTTGACGAAGCGTTTGGCCATGGGCTCGGGACTGTCGAGGGCCTGCGCCAAAGCGACGACCTCGCCCACCCGGCCCCGGAGCGGCGCGGCCAGCTCCTCGGGACAGAGAGACGCCGCGCCCGTCAGCCGCGGGCTGGAGAAAAGCCCTCCGCCCTGGAGCGCGAAGGTCCGCATGCCGTTCGCGGGCAAGGTCACTTCGCAAGAGCCGTCGGCGAACCGATAGGTCTCGCCGGTGCCCAGGTCGCGGACAGCCTTGGCGTTGACGGCGGACAAGGTCAGCTTCAACTCCACGGGCAGGAGGTTGATGGCGTAGAAGTTCGCCCCGGCGGCGCGGATGACGGTGTTAGCGTCGAGGCCGTTCCCTTCGAGGTTGCGGTAGTCGCCTTCGGGGATGACGGTGAAGGCGCGGTTGAAGAGCCGTCGCCACTGCTCGGCGCCGTTGAGGGTGTTCATGTCGGTCCAGCACTGGGCGACCATATAGGGGGTCTCATGGTAGAGGACGCGCTCGTACATGCGGTTGAGGTTGTCGTCCGGGGGCAGGCAGTAGGAGCCGTTGAGCTGGGTGTCCCAGTACCAGGAGCCGGGCTTCATGCGCAAGCTCGGCTCGTAGAACTGCGGGCCGGTCTGGACGCAAGTCCGTTTCAAGCCGTCGTTGAAGAGCTCGACCACTTCGGGGGCGGAGGTGAAAGCCTGGCCGTCAAGGTAGGAGGCTGGCTCGCCGGACTGGTGGCGGATGGATTCGCCATAGTTGCGGCCGACACAGAAGCCGTCCTCGCGGTGGAGCTGCGGGTCGAAGCCCGTCCGCCGCTGGAAGTCCTGGTAGGTGAGTTTCTGCTTGAACAGACTGTCGGCCGGGAAGGCGTTCATGAGGAAGACCGTCCAAGCGGGGTTTGCGTCCTGGGCCAACTCCAGCATCTTGGCGTTGAGGGCGTGGATCTTGGCGCAGCGCCAGGAGACCCATTGGTCATAACCCTTGCTGGTCAGCCAGTCGTGACGCTTGCCGAAACGCTTGGGGTCGTCGAGGGCGACGGGCACCTTGACGCCGGTCTCCTTCTCGAAAGTGGCGACGGAGGTGTCGGAGTAGCCGAAGAAAAGAGGGTCCGGGGACTCCATGGTGTTGGCGGCGAGGCAAGGATGGAAGGCGCCGGCGACCTCCTGGACGTAGAGCCCCTTGACGCCGGGGTTGTCCTTGTAGAGGCCGCAGAGGTCGTTGATCATGCGGAAGAAGCCGTCCTGGACGTCGGGCTCGTTGATGTTGGCGATGTCGTGCCAGGTCTTGACCTGCTTGCCGTTCTTGTCGACCTCGCACTTGGTGGGGGCGCCCGCGGCGACGGCGGCGTCGGTGACGCGGTTGCTCTGCCGCACCAGCATGGGGGCGGAATACTCGAGGCCCAGTAACAAGCTGAGCTTGTTGGCGGCGAACATCTCGCCCATCAAGGCGGCGGCGTCGGCCTGGCCGGAGCCGTTGGAGCGGAGGTCGTCTGGGTCGCTGCTGGGATAAAGGGTGTCGTTATACATCTTGAGTCCGGCGATGAGGGCGTTCTCGCCGCAGAAGCGCATGTACTTGATCAGATTGACGTTGGTCCGGTACCACTCCCGGTAGAAGCCGTGGAAGGGGTAGAGGCATAGTTGCTGGCCGTCGGAGAACCAGTTCTGCATGTCGCCGTTGTAGAAACTGTTGGGGATCTCGGTGATGCGCTCGGCGTGGATGCCGGTCAGCCGCGACGGGGCGGTGGCGAACTTCAGGGCGGGCAACTCGTTCTCGACGGCGTAGAGCCGGAAACCGGCGACGGCGGCGCGGGAGCCGTTGAGGGCGTTCATCACCGTGAGCGTCCCGAGCGGGGCCTTCGGATAGAACACCATCCGCAAGGTGCGCATCTTGTTGGTCACGGGGTGCTGAAAGCCGGTGTAGGTTCCCGACACGCCGAAAGGCCAGTCGCGGCCGCCCGGATCGTTGCAGCAACCATAGTAGGCGTTGAATCCGAGGGACACGCCGATGATCCGGTTGGCGTCGTCGGGGTAGTCCAGTTCCAGCAGGAAGGGGCGGCGGTAGTCGGGGAAGTCCAGCTTCCAGGACAGGAAATCCCATGTTTTGTCGCCGCTCTCGAGATATTTGCCGAAGGGTTTCTCGGTGACGACGGGGGCGAGCTCCTCGGAGCCCCAGGAGGCGCAGGCCAGGGGGCGGGAGGCGAGGTCGGCGCAGGTGGCGGAGTCGACGAGCTTGAGCTTCAGCCCCTCGTTGGCGGAAGTCCCCAGGATCTCGGGCTGCTCGATCTTGCCGACGACGGCGGCCTCGAGGACGTTGGAGTCGAGCTCCTCGCCGCTGGCGGCGGAGCGCAACGACAAGGCGACATTGTAGACGCCGGCGTGGGGCGGGGTGAAACTCAATTCGGCCTTGGCCAGGGCGGGGACGTTGCCCTTGAGCAAGTTGCCGGAGACGACCGGCTTGTCGGAGTCCAAGGCGTCGGTGACGGTGTAGTCGAGGTCGAAGGCGCCGGTCAAACCTTTGCCAAGCGCCTCGACGTCGAAAGCCACGTCCTCGCCGGGGCGGAAGATGGGCAGGGCGCGCCCGGCGGGCTTGGCCTGGACGCGGCCGTAGTTGGGCGGGTCGATGTAGTAACCGATCTGGGGCTTGCCCAGGAGCTTGGCGGTTTTCCAGGCGGTCTTGTCGACCTTGCCGGAGGCGGGGAGGTACTGCGCGAGCCAGGAGGCGTCAGTCTGGAGCGGGTAGATTTTGCCGTCGCGGTCGCTGACCATGCCCTCCAGGATCATGCCGTCGACATCGCCCGACCAGTTGCAGGTCTCAGCCTCGACGCGGATGGTGTTCCCGCCTTTGTGGAACCATTTACCCATATCGTCGTAACGATAAAGCACACCTCCCATGCGGGAGCTGCCCTCGGCCTGGCAAGCGAGCTGGCCGTTGACGAAGACCTTGAAATCCGGGGCGGTCTGGACGCAGAAGGCGGCTTTGGCGACCTCCGAGTCGATGGTGAAAGTCTTCTGGAAGGCGCGGGTAAGCTTGGGGGTGTAGACACTGAGGGCCTCGATCTCGACGTCGTTGCCGGGCTGGGCGCAAAGCAAACTCAGCGAGGCGAACCAGCCGCGGGAGTCGCCCAGAGGCATCCGGACCGTCTGCCACTGCGTCCCCTTCAAGGTGAAGGGCTTCCGGTCGCGCCATTGATAGAGCGAGTTGCCATGGCGCATCTGGAGTTCCCAGGTGGACTCCGGCAGCGACTGCTTGATCTTCAGGCGCAACCACATGGGATGCCAATGGCCACCCCAGCTTTTGCCGATGGACTCCTCGCCGAACTCGGGGTTTTTCTGGTAGTGGTCGCCCCAGAAAATCTCGGCGTCCTCGCCGGTGGTGAATTTCAGCGCGCCGTCCTCAAGGCGGAAGTTCTTCACGTTGAGCTTGCCCTTGAGTTTGTCGGGCATGCCGAGGGAGAAGTCCCACGGCTGGCCGTACTCCGTTCGGGCGTAGTCCTCCTGTCCGTAGTTCTTGGGGGCGTCGACGCCGATGCCGACGGCCTTCCACAAGTTGTTGGCCTTCTCTATCCGGAAGGCCTCGGGCTTGTTCTTCTCCAAGTCCGTCTTCACTTGCTCCGGGGTGACGCCCGTGGCGCCGAACGCCACGGCGCAGGCTCCGAGCGCCAACAAGACCGTTGTCAGTTTCCTCATGTCCATGTCCTTCTCGTTATAGGTGAAATCAAAAGTGGTATCATTCAAGCCAACCGTAGAGCGGACCGTAGACGGTCCAGTAGTCGGCGCCCATCTGACGTTTGGTCATGTAGTCGACATGGGAGTCGAGAAAAAGCAGATTCATGCCCAGTTGGTGGTTCCAACGCAAGTTGGTGTTGGACACCGGATCGTACCCCAAACCGCCACAATACCCCCCCTCCCCCAACAGTATGCGTCCCGCGGGTTTGCTGATTTTTCCGCGGTTCACGAACGTCGATGTGTAGGTGTAATAGTTCATCGATATCGGCACACCCAAACGCATGGCCAGAAAGTAATTCATGGCATAGGTGCCGAAGCCCTCGGCGCCATGGATATCGCTGGGACAGCGCAACAAGGGGCAATTGCTGCCGTCGGCGCCCCAATAGACGGTTTTGGTTACCTGGAGGTTGCCGCTGTTCATGAGCTTGCCGGCCCAAGGCTGGTTGTTCCCCGGCTCGCTACAAGTCCACGCCCCCCCCGTCTCCACATACGGCCCCCAGGCGCAGGGCAACACGTTGCAATCGGCCTCGTAGTTGGCCAGAGACACGCCGAGCTGCCGGAGGTTGTTCTTGCAGGCGATGCCCTTGGCGGCCTCCCGCGCCTTGCCCAAGGCGGGAAGCAACAAGCTGCTCAAAATACCGATGATGGCGATCACCACCAACATTTCCACAAGAGTGAATGGTCTCCTGATCATAACGCGTCTCCTTCGCTCTATTCCGTCTGCCCGAAAAGGGGTTGGTAAAAAAGGTAGCTCGAGCTCATCTGCGCCTTGCTCATCTCATCGACATGAAAATCCAAGTATAGCAAATTCATCCGCGAACGGTGATCCCAACGGTTGTTGGCGTCCGGAGGCGGCGACAATAAGCCCAGATAGCTGCCCTCGCCCAACAGCACCCGCCCGGAGGGACGGCTGATTCTGTTGCGGTTGACGAAATTGCTCTGGTAGGTGTAGTAGTTCATTGAGGCCGCCACCCCCATGCGCATGGCGAGAAACACATTCATGGCGTAATTCCAGCCGGTTTGGAGCGGGTCGGCGGGGCAGTTCAAAAGGGGGCAGTTGGCTCCGGTGGCGCCCCAGTAGGTGGTCGTACTGACCAGAAGGTTGCCGCTGTTCATGAGCTTGCCGGCCCAAGGCTGATTGTTCCCCGGCTCGCTACAAACCCAGCCACCCCCGACATTGAGCGTCGGCCCCCAGGCGCAGGGCAGCACGCCAAAGTCGGCCTCGTAGTTGGCCAGGGACACGCCGAGCTGCCGGAGGTTGTTCTTGCAAGAGATGTTCTTGGCGGCCTCCCGCGCCTTGCCCAAGGCCGGCAGCAACAGGCTGCACAACACCGCGATGATGGCGATGACCACCAGGAGCTCTACGAGCGTGAAAATCCTCGCCGGGTTTTTCATTTTAACGTGCCTCCTTCATGGAACGAGGGCTTGACGAAGACGTTGCCGATCCGGCCGCCGCCGGAGACGAAAATCCTTTTCAGTTCCGCCACCAAGCGCTCGGCGACGCCGTTGGTGGCGTGCGACACCGAGGCGATGCGCGGCTGGTGGTTTAGAGCCAGGTTGAAGCTGTTGACCGTCACCAACCCCATTTCCTCCGGTATCCGCTCCCCCTCCTCCAACAACGCCTGGTAGAGGTAGGGCGCCTGCTCGTCAGTGTGGAGGAACACCGAATCGAAGCCGCGGGAGCGTAGCTCCGCCGCCATGCGGATGAGGCGGACGACACATTGCAACGCGTTCTGCGCCCGGTACCAGATCTCCGACTCGGGGCCAAAATCCAACCCAGCCGAGCGGCAACCGTCCCGGAAACCCGCCGCGCGTCTAGCGAACATCTTGTATACCGCCCCGTCTTGTTGCATGTCCTGACAGACTAGCGCCGGCTTGCGGTAGCCATGCGCCTTGAGTTGATGAGCGGCGAGCTTGCCCGCCTCGTAGTTGTCCACGGTGACAAGGTCGACGTCGGGGCTGGCGTGTTGCTCGTCCAAAACCACGAAACGCTTGCCCGGCAAGGCCAAGATCCGCTCCGTCTGCTCACGACAGGAGGAGTTGGCGAAAACCATTGTCTCCGGGCCATCGGCGACACGCCTCAGCACTTCGTCCAGGTCGTCATGGTAACTGGCGAGGATCAGCTCGGCTCCCAGCCCGGCCGGGGCGGACAAATCCTGGACCCGCGACCAGAGCTTCGCCCAGGCGGGGTTGCCAATCATCCCATCCCCCCCCGACACGAAGGCGAAATTGCCGACCACCTTCCCCCCGGTCACCTTGTGGATCGACAACGCCCGGCCGCGGCTCTTCTTGACGATCTCGCCCAAGGCCTCCTTCTCGGCCAGCAGCTCCCGGACGTTGCCACGGCCGCAACCGAGCTCCACCGCCAGCTCCCGCTCCGCGGGCAGCATCAGCCGCCCCCGCTTCCGCGAGCGCTCCAGGTACTCGTCCAACTTCCGCAGCGTCAGTTCCCTGCTCTGGTACGCCATCTCAGCTTCTCCGTCAACCGTTATCTAATAATACCGTACGGTACCAAATTTGTCAAGGGGCCGGAGGCGACAAAGTCAGGTAATAGGCGCGGCCAACCGTCCCGGCGGAACGGAAATCCACCTGGACGGCGAACAACGTCCCGGCGGGGACGTTCCCGGGGACCAACGCGACGTCGCCGCGCCAGTCATTCCCGGCGTCAAGCTCCCCGACCGTCCTCATGACCACGCCCGGGGTGAACGGCAACGGCAAGCGCCAAGTGACCAGGACATCCCGCATGACCTCGGCCCCATTGTTCTTCAAGGAGAACTCCAACCGCTTCCGGTCCCGGGACAAAGCCAGCTCGCCTTGGAGCCACGGGAACTTGGCCGCCCCGATCAAGCGGGGCGACGCCGACACGCCGGGGACTTGGAAACGCCAGCCGTCCGGCGGGCAAGCGGTGGCGACGACGCTTCGCCCGTCCACCTCCACCTTCGGCGACGATCCGGAAAAACGCAGCTCCAACGGGATGTCACCCCCCGACAGGACGGCGGCGGGGCGGATCAGCTCGTAGGTCTGGGCGTCGATCCGGCGCAACCGCGAATGAGTGTACTGGTAACGGTAGGCTCCATAGTCGTCGTGGGTGCAATACCAAAAGCCGTCCAACTTGGCGTGGGAGCGGAGCTGCTCGTCGAGCGTCCCCCAAGAAGCGGCCTTCTCGTAGGCGCTGGCGTGGCAAGTCCAAGTGATGTTCGGGTCGAGATCGCGGGCGTCCTGGTTCTGGAGCAAACGCTTGAACGCCTCGTCCACCGGCGCGCCGTCGGCTGGCAAGGGGATGGCCCCGGAAAGCTCGCCCATGCGGCGCGGCCGCGGCCAAGGGAGGTTGTTGTAACCGGTCCTGACGATCAGCTCGTAAATCTGGTCTTGGGCGTCGGGGTTGGTCTGGCTGCCCCAGGCGTGGCCGGGAAAGGCGAAGGAGTTGACAGGATGGTCGGTCCGGGTCTCCAGATCGATCCGAGCCCGCAACAGCTCGTCCCAGGCTTGCGACAAGGTGACGAACGGCAGCCGGGCGTGGGTGACCGAATGCGACTGCACCGCATGGCCGCGCGAAAGCAAGTCGCGCTCCAGCCCTTTGGACGCCTCCGGCCTACTGGTCACGACGTAGAAACTGCCCTTGAAGCCATGTTTCTCCAACAAGTCGGCCATTTTCTTGTCGCAGGCCGGGCCGTCGTCCCAACGGGTGGTCATGGCCCAGCGCGCCCCGTTGGGCAGGGGCGACAGCTCCAAGTCGGAGCCGTCCACCTTGATGGTCTGGCGGCAGTACCCAGGCGGCAGGGCGGAGAACGACAGACCGCCGACTTTCAGCGGTCCGGCGCCGCTCTTGTAGTCCATGGCGACGTCCATGCTGGCGGTCGTGGCGGGAACCTCCACCGGTAAGGAGAACTCGCGCCCGCCCTGGGCGTCGAGCCGGGCGGTGAAACTCGTCGCCTTGCCGCCCGCGGGCCGGAGCGTGGCCTGGACTTCCGCCCCGGCCGGGCCGTCGAGATTGAAACGAAAGGTGTTGGCGCCTTTCTCCAGCCCCGCCAGCTTCGTGATGGCGAAGATATTCCCCGGCTTGGCCGCGACCAGGCTGGGGCCGTCGCCCTTGGTCACGCCAGGGGCGAGGACGAAGCCGTCCGGGACGCCGTCGCCGTCGCGGTCGACGTCCAGCGCCGGGATGACGTTCTCCGCCGAGTCGGGGGTTTGGGCGTAGAGGATATCCGCCCATTGGCTTTGGGTGCGGACAGGGACGCCAGCCTCGCGGCACCATTTGAGCAACTCGTCGTGACGGCGCAGGAACTCTTCCCAACCGCCAGGCACCCCCTGGGAAATCATGTGGCTGGTCGCGAACAGGACGTGATGTTTGGCGGCACCGTCGGCGATTTTCCTCTTGACGGCGGCCACGTCCTCCCGCTCCAACGAGAAGTCGCCCCACATCATGGCGTAGCGGCGGAGGCCGTCCGGGTCGGGCTCGTCGAAACACTTCAGCGAGGCGGCGGGATAGGTGGCGGCCGACTGGTAACCGAACTCGCGCCCCAGGACGTCACGGATGTCCTCGACCAGCGTCAACGGCTCGCCGCAACCGGGCTGTATCCAAGTGGTGGGCGGTTTCAAGCCCCGCTCGGCGAAGAGCTTCCTGGTCAACTCCGCCTGGAGCCGCAACGCCCCGTGATCGACGCTGAAGCCGCGGCCGCTGTCCATGACCTTGAACTCCAAGGCCGGGAGCTTGCCCAAATCGACATTGTCCTCGAACCAAAAGCTCTTGAGCGAGAAAACGCCGTCCTTGCTTTTGGCCACCGCGTAAGCCTTGCCGTCGGGAGCCACCACGAAGACGAAGGGGGTGAAGTTCCGCCATCCCAGGAGCGTGGCGTCCGCCGCCGCCAAGTCGAGGCGGTTGCCGTCCACCGCCGCCTTGAAGGAGCCGGTCGCGGCCTCGGGATGGACGATGTATTTGAAGTTGACCGCCCGGCCCTGCACGTGGTCGACGGCGGGGTTCCCCCGGAAAGCCGCCGCGGCCGCGGCGTCGGAACAGCGCAAATGGAACACCGAATGGGTCGGGGTGTGGTCCATAAGCTCATGGCCGCTGTCCTGGGCTTTTTTCAGAACGGCGAAAAAGGCAGGGTCGCCAACCCCGTACAGATTGAGGGACATACAAAGCTTCTGACCGTGGCGATCGAAAACCCCGGTCATCTCGCTCCATCGCTGGGACGTCTGGTTGTCGTCGAAGCGGAAACATACCCCGCCGCACTTGGGCGCGATGCCCGCCCCCTGCCCCATCAAAGACGCCAGCAACAGCGTCCCCATAGCGATACTCAGCCTCATTCCCGCCTCCTTGTTAGTTGAACCGCACCCGGCAGATAATACCATATGGCCCGGTCTTTGTCAAGGCGCGAAAGGAGCCGCGTCCAAGTCGGGGTTGGTGAGGCTGTTCTCCAGATCCTCCGGGCTGAGCTGGCGCCACTTGCCGGGAGCGAGGCCACCGAGCTCCAACCTCCCCAGCGCCAGGCGTTTCAGCCGTCGCACCTCCGTTCCAGCCTGTCGCACCAGACGGCGGATCTCGCGCTTCTTGCCCTCGTTCAGCACGAAAAGGTATTTGGTGCCGCTCCGAGGGACGATCCGCTCGGGACGAAGCGTCTCGCCGTCGTCCACCACTCCGCCGAGCAAACGGCGGAGCTGCTTGTCCGGGATGGGGGCCCCGACATTGACCTCGTAGGTTTTCAAGGCGCCATGGCTAGGGTGGGCGAGGCGGTTGGCGTAGTCGCCGTCGTCGGTGAAGATCAAGAGCCCCTCGCTGTCCTTGTCGAGGCGGCCGACGTTGAAAAGCCGCGTCCCGGGCAGGTCGATGAGGTCGATGGCCAGCTTCCCCCCCCAAGAGTCGGAGAGGGCGCAAATATAGCCGCGGGGCTTGTTCAGCATGACGTAGGTGAAACCGGAGGGCAGGTCGGCCCGCTTGCCGCCGACCATGACCACGTCGTCCGGGCCGACCATGGCGCTGGGCTCGCGCAACACCTGCCCATTGACCTCCACGGCGCCGTCCATGACCATGGCGAAACAGTTCCGCCGCGACGCCACCCCAGCCTGGGTTAGGCGCCGCAACAGCTTAATCGGGGCGCTATCCACGCCAGACTCTTTGTTTTCCGTCATTTTCCACCTATATTTGCGGGAGCAATAAACACTGTTTTGGACGGCAAATCAATGGCAACGGAAAAAAATCCCGGCGGCGGCTTCCTGGCTTTGGTGGCCACGCCCATCGGCAACCTCGATGACATCACGTTACGCGCCCTGAAAATCCTGGGCGAGGCGGACTTGGTCGCCGCCGAGGACACCCGCAAAGCCCGCTTCCTCTTGGACAAGCACAACCTGTCCGGCAAGCGGGTCGTCAGCTACCACGCCTACAACGAGCGCGGCAAGACCGAATGGCTCCTCGACCAGGTCAAGAACGGCTCCAAGGTGGCGCTGGTCAGCGACGCCGGGACGCCCTGCCTCTCCGACCCCGGCTTCCTGCTGGCGCGCGAGGCCGTGAGGAACGGCATCGAACCCCTGGTCGTGCCGGGAGTGTCGTCCTTGACCTTCGCCGTGGCGGCCGCGGCTTTGCCGGTGGACACGTTCTGCTTTTATGGCTTCCTGCCCGTGAAGTCGGGACGGCGGCGGAAGGTCCTCGACGAGATCGCCGCCAGCAACCGGACCGCCTTTATTCTGGAGTCGCCCAAACGGGTGCTGCGGCTGCTGGGGGAGATCGTCGAGGCCATCGGCCCGGACACCGCCGTCGCGCTGGTCCGCGAAGCCACCAAGCTGTACGAGGAGACGATCCGCGGCAACGCCGCCGCGGTTCTGGAATCGTTGCGGGAACGGTCGCTCAAGGGCGAGTTCGTGGTGGCGGTCTGCCCGCGCGGCAAGCTCGGGGACAGCGACCCCACTTACGACACGCCTGGGGAAGGGGGCGACGATGACGATGTTTGACACGTTGCTGGCCCGGCTCTGCTCCGACGGGATTTTCGCCGGGGCGCTGCTGGCCTTGTTCGCGCTGCTGGCCCAAGCGTCGTCCGCGATGGCGCGGCGCTTGGCGGCGAGCCGGGACGTCAAGCAGGGGACGCTGATCAGGCTCATCGGCTCAAGCCTGAAGGTAGGCTTCTGGGTGGCGGGAGTGGCGTTCTTCCTGGGGACGCTGGGGGTGGACGTGTCGGCGATCATCGCCAGTCTGGGCTTGACCGGCTTCGCCCTGGGCTTCGCCCTCAAGGATGTCATCGCCAACGTCCTGGCCGGGACGATGGTGCTCTTTTACAAGCCCTACGGCGTCGGCGACAGCGTGATGATCATGGACAGCCGCGGCAAAGTCCTGGACGTGAACCTACGCTACACCGTGTTGCAAGCGGAGGACGGCGCCAAGCACCTGATCCCCAATTCCCTCTGCCTCACCAACAAGATCGTCATCCTGCCCACGGCGGGCAAGTGACCCGGCAAACAAAAGCGGCGGCCGACCTCCCGGTCGCCGCCGCATGACTTCCTAAAGCGCGCCGCTAGGCTTACTTCTTCGAGGCTTTCTTCCCCACCGGGGGCTCCCAAACGCAGACGTAGTACTGGATGGCCGGCGTGGGGTTTTCCGTCTTGGTGGCCCAAAGGCCGCGCTGGCCGTTGGCGTTGGTGACGAGGCGGTTGAAGCCGTCCTTGTTGACCGGCTCGTCCTGCGACCAGTAGTAAAAATTGGACTTGTTGCCGTCGACCCACAGCCAGGGGGACTTGTCGGTCTCGCGCCAAGCGCCGATCCAGGCGGGGACAAAAGCGCCGGCGGATTTTTTGCACAAGTCGGCGATGAAAAGATTCTCCTCGCGGTTGCTGACGCTGGCCAAGTGGCCACCCATGAGCTCGCAACGCATCCTGGCTGACTCCCAAGACAACGGCTTGGACTCGACAAACAGTTTATAGACGCGCTTATTGTACTCCTCCCCGCCTTTCTTGAACTTGGCGGTCTGGTCGGCAACGGTCGGCTTGGCGGCGCTGGCGACCGCGGAATCGGCCTCCTCCTCCATCTCGAAGGACATGACAATCTGCTCGCGCCCGAAAATCTTGTTGATCTGGTTCTGAACGTCAAGAGCCCTCTTGTAGTTCCCGGCGCGTTTCTGCCGGGACAGTTCCCGCTGGTATTTCTTGACCGCCTCGTCCAAGTTCTGCTTCAAGGCGCGTTCATAAACCTCCTTCGCCTGGAGGTTCTTGTCCTTAAGCTCCTTCTCGACGGGATCGATGGCGGCGACGGCGACATCCGCCATCACCAGGGACACGATGGTCAAAAACGCTATCAAACGCATATCCGGCTCCCTGAATTGGTTCCTTTGGACAAACAACACGGCCACATCCGGCCCCGCATTGAACACCATACAATATAACACGGAAGGAACTAATACAAAAGAGCTTTTCCTGAATTGCGCGTAATTTTGCCCATTTCCGGACGTGCTGAAGGCGCAGGAATCCGCCCGTCCCGCCCAGACACAAAAAAACGGAGGCGCCAGAACGGCGCCTCCGTCAACTTCGATCCTTGGTACAGCCCCGGGATTACCCGAGCAACTGCAGGACCTGGTTGGGCAACTGGTTGGCCTGAGCCAACATGGCGTTGCCCGCCTGGCTCAACACCTGGTACTTGGTGAAAGTCGTGGACTCGCTGGCCATGTCGATGTCGCGAATCTTGCTCTCAGCAGCCCTGATGTTGTCCTCGTAGCTCAGCAACGCGGAGCGGGTCTGCTCCATGCGCTTCTGCTGCGACCCCAAGGACGCCCTGGAGTTGGCGATATGGTCGATCGCCAAAGCCAACTTGCCGACCGCACCCGAGGAGGTGACGCTGAGCTTGTTGGTGTCGATGATCGACGCCCACTGGACCTGGGTCCGGCTGG
>Ga0209467_1000070_pt1 | contig 188940 bp, 172 predicted proteins | sample Higcelwee11metaG_FD_187175 | JGI IMG/M metagenome (GOLD analysis project Ga0209467, IMG submission 187175) | Freshwater pond sediment microbial communities from the University of Edinburgh, under environmental carbon perturbations - High... | ecosystem: Environmental > Aquatic > Freshwater >...
GCCTGATCCACCACTGTGAGATCCTTAACATGACCGGAAACAGCTATCGTCTTGAACATCGTAAATCGATTACTTAAAACTGTGCACTTTGTGGCGAAAATATGTGCAGTTTACTTGACTGCTTACAACGAAGGCCGCAGACATGGATGCATACATTCCGTACGCATGCCGGGCCTCGCCAGACGTTTAACTTACGCTGCTTGATGCGGCATATTCAGTCCGTGTTATTGAGTCTTTTTGCGCTCGAAAAAAATATTTTCGAAATGAATATATAAGTGCTTTACAATCGCTACAAGTCGTAGTAATATCGAATTATTACAGGGTGTAATAATGTCGGTGCCATAAGGACGAGGAGGCGTAATGTGAAACAGATTACCGATTCGGAAATGATCATTATGAAGATTATATGGGGGGCTTCCGGCATGGTTACTTCCGCCTATTGCCTGGAGAACCTGCCGCCCGATGTGAAGTGGAAAATGACGACGGTTACGACGTTTTTGTCGCGGCTTACAGCGCGAAATATGATTCAGGTGGCCCAGAGGCAGGGACGAACGAATTTCTATCTTCCCGTAATCAGCGAGGAGGAGTATTCGGAGATGGCCATGCGCGAGGTGATGCAGGGATCAGGGCTGTCGTCGATCAAGAATCTTATTGCGTCTCTTTACCAGACGAACGACATTTCCGGCAAGGACATTGCGGCCTTGAAAAAGTGGGTACAGGAGGGTGGTTATGATCAGGATCATCATTGACAATCTTTTTTATATGGGAATTAGCGCCGCGGTTTTTTCGCTTCTTCTGCTCCTGATTACATGGATCAGCCGCCGCCGGTTGAGCAGCCGGCTGTATCTGGCAGGCTGGATTACGGCGCTTGCCATGCTGGTTATTCCGGTGTACGCGATCGCGAGTATGGCCGGCTTCAGCTTCTCCGGAGTTCTCGGGGACCGTACTTCCAATTCGCAGGCAGCGCAGTATCGGGCGGCCTACTCCGAATATATGGAGAAAAGCGTTTTTCCGGCGGTAAAGGACGAAGCCATAGCCGGTTCGGAGGAGAACGCTGTTCAGCCTTCCGGCACGATAGGAACCGCCCGGGCCGCCGGCCAAGTGAACAACGCGGACGCATCTTCTCCGGCGGAGTATGGCGCGGCCAATACCAATGGTATAGAAGCCGATGGCAAAGCTGGTGCAGCGGCCGATAAGGCGGATCAGGAAGATACAAGCGCGAAAACGGTTGACATATCGGCCGGACACACGGTTGCCGCGGCCGGTCTCCCGGCAGCGGTCAAAGCACCGTCTCTGTGCGATGTTCTTTTCGCGGTCTGGGCTTTTGGAGTGATTGTTATCGGCGCTCTCAAGTTTCTCCGGTATTTTCGCTTCCGGAAAAGAATCCTTAAGAACAGTGCTCCGGGTGATGCGGAGTGGGTGGCATTGCTGCCCGAAAAGATTCATAGAAATCTCCGGGTTCGCGAAGCAAAGGTGCCGTCACCGGTCGTTTTCGGGATTTTTCATCCGACGGTTATCATTCCGAAACGGGACTTAAGCGATGCCAGCATGCGATATGCGCTGATGCATGAAGGACTGCATATTTTGCGAAAAGATCTTCTTCTGCGTACGATTGCCGAAGCGGTGGCGGTCCTCAACTGGATCAATCCGTTTGCCTGGCTGATCCGGAACAAGGTCACCCAGTATTCTGAGAATTCCTGCGACGAAGAGGTTGTGACGGATCTTTCCTCGGAGGAACGTAAGAAATATGCTATGTCGATTCTGGACTTTATGGATGCATCGAACGATTCCGATCCTGCATATCCGGCGACCCTGATGTCGTTTACGGGCGAAGCGAAGAATCTGAAGCGCAGATTGAAGCACATTATGGAGTTTAAGATGATGAGAAAACGTGCCATTCTTTTGTCATGCTGCGTGGTTGCCGCAGCGGCTCTGATCGGGGTCCTGGCCGCCTGTTCGCTTGCTTTCCCGGGCAGTACGGATGTTGGTGACGAGTCCGCCGCTGAAGAGACGACCGCCGCAATGGAGACAACGGGCGCTGCGACGGATACGACAGCCGCTCCGGTTGAGACGACGGCCGAAACGACGGCACCGGCGCCGACACAAGCTCCGGTACCGGAGGGGGCTTCCTACCTTCGTAATACCACCGGTTATGTCCTGAGCTCGATGGAGTCGGTGTATCTTCTGTCCGAGCAGGAAGTGACGGTTGTTGACGCGCATGTTTCAGACGGCATTACACAGTCGGAGAATGATGAGAAAATCGTACTTCCCGCCGGAACGGTCGCCGTTCCGTTGGATACGACCGGAAGTGTCGCTATGGATCTGGCAAAGGATACGATTTTCATGCTGAACGACGGTCGCTGTGTCGTCTTTGACGTTACCGAAGGGTCGGACGGCACGCTTCTTTTCAACGGTCAGAAGCAGGAAGACTTGCTCGGGCAGTACGTATATCCGGAATACCCCGCAGCGAAAACCGAGAAAGCGGAAGGGGAGCTTCGTGCGTCAGAGGCTCAGGACCCGACCGTGTCCTACAAGGTTCTGACGATCAAGACCGACTGGAACGGCGACGGAGTCGAGGATACGTTCCGCCGCGATCGTGCGAAAGCGAATTCGAACTCGGACGGCGTTCTGACTTTCACGGACGGTGCGACGGGTAAGGTGACAGATGTTACAAAATATTGCGCATCCGACGATTCGGGAGTCATTTCTGCACTCACGGACCGCGCCTACTTCTATGAGGATAAGGCCGGTAACCGCGTGATTCTAGACACGTTTGACGTCTGCAGCAGTGATTATATGACCTTTGCATACTCCTATGATCCGACAACGATTCTGGCCTATCAGGAAGTCGGCGGGTACTTGACGGTTGAGAACGGATCCTTGTATCTGATTCGCGACAGCGTCGTCTTCGGGAATCTCGAAGCTATGCTCGTCCCTGCCTCGATTGCGGACAATGTGCTCACGGCTCAGGATATCGGAACCAAGATCTGGTGGACGGCGAACCGTGAGGCCGGAAAAGATCCGTCGGCAGTGCCGCCGGTCTACACGTGCACGCTTCAAGATTTTGCCGCCGAAAAAATAACCGGCGATGTCGTGGAACCGGTCACAGTACCGGCCGGATCTGCCGTTTTCCCGCTCTATACGATTATGGATGAGAGCGGTGCCGGTGTGTTCTACTTCCGGACGATCGCCGATGGCGACTGTCAGGCTAACTTCACGCTTGCTGATGACGGTTATTACGTGATGTTCGGACAGACGAGTCAAAACGATCTCTTCTGGTGCGGCTGGGGCGACTGACAAGCAAGGATATAGCGGCTCTTAAGAAATGGGTACAGGAGGCTGGATATGATCAGGATCATCACTGACAATCTTCTTTATATGGGAATTAGCGCCGCGGTTTTTTCATTGCTGCTTCTGATGATCACGTGGGTCAGCCGCCGCCGTTTGAGCAGCCGGCTCTATCTGGCCGGCTGGATTACGGCTCTTGTTATGCTGGTTCTTCCGGCCTACGCGGTCGCGAGTATGGCGGGTTTCAGCTTCTCCGGTGTTTTCGGGAACAGTGCTTCGAATTCTCAGGCGGCGCAGTATCGGGCGGCCTATTCCGAATATATGGAGAAAAGCGTTTTCCCGATGGCAAAGGATGAGACCACAGAGAGCTTGCCGAAGACCGTCGTTCAATTTTCCGTTGAGGAAGGAACCGCTGCGGTCACGGGGCAGATGAATAACGCAAATGCGTCTTTGCCGGCCGATAACAGCGCTGTTAATGCCGACGGCATTGAGCCAAACACAAGTGCCGACAAGCCCGCTAAGCAAGACGTAGAAGCAAGCACGTTTGCGGTTGAGTTATCGCCCGTGGATGTGGTCTCCAATACTGCCGAAACGCCTGCGGCGAACGCGATTTCCTTGCGGAATGTCATTTTTGCCGTCTGGGCCTTGGGAGTGATCGTGATCGGCGGCCTTAAGTTCTTACGGTATTTCCGGTTCAGGAAAATGATCCTTACGAACAGTGTTCCGGGCGACGAGCAGTGGATGGATTTGCTTCCCGAAAATATACGCGGGAATCTTAAGATCCGTGAAGCGAAGGTGCCGTCGCCGGTCGTTTTCGGGATTTTTCATCCGACCGTTGTCATTCCGAAGCGGGACTTAAGCGATGCCAGCATGCGTTACGCGCTGATGCATGAAGGCTTGCATATTTTGCGAAAAGATCTTCTGCTGCGTACGGCTGCCGAAGCGGCGGCGGTCCTTAACTGGATCAATCCTTTTGCCTGGCTCATACGGAACAAGGTCACGCAGTATTCCGAGAATACCTGTGACGAGGAGGTTGTGACGGATCTTTCCAAGGAGGAACGACAGAAGTACGCGATGTCGATTCTGGACTTTATGGAGACTTCGGATGAACCCGATCCCGCGTATCCGGCGACTCTGATGTCGTTTTCTGGCGAGGCGGAACACGTAAGGCGGAGAATGAAGCACATCATGGAGTTTAAGACGATGAGAAGGCGTGCCGTGATTCTGTCGTGCTGTGTGGTTGCGGCGGCTGCGCTGATCGGCGTACTTGCTGCCTGCTCGCTGGCGTTCCCGGGCAGTACGGATACGGCGGACGAATCCGGTGTTGAGACCGGCACGGAATCTTCCGACACCGTTGCGACAAGCGTTTCTCCGACCGATACCTCTGAAACATCCGCGACACCGGTTCCGAGCGTGACGCCGGCGGCTGTCGACATGTCCGTCTTTGCCATTGCACCCACGTATGATTATGCTTCGGAGTTTTCTGCGGACGGGTATGCAATCGTGACCTACTCAGCCGGCCCCGACACGGTATATTCTTTTATTGATATGGAAGGCAATGAGGTTCCTCAAATCTTTTTCGAGAATTTTATACAGGGCCCTTTGTACTATTGGAAGGAGTACGGCGACTTCGGAGCAAACGGATTTGTATGGATTGAAAGAGACGGTCTGTGGGGTTTTGTCAATCGCAAATGTGAAGTTGTCGTCGAACCGAAGTATGACGGGGCGATGCCGTTTTCGGCGGACGGGATCGCAGGCTTTAAGATGAACGGCAAATGGGGATTCCTCGATGAGACCGGTAAGATTGTGATCGAGCCGCAATTCGATGGTGTGGATGTCTTTAGAGAGAACGGTCTTTGCAACTTCGAAAAGAACGGTAAATTAGGACTCGTTGATAAGGACGGGCGGATAGTTGCCGACGCTCTATATGATTCTATTTTCTTTGAGGGAGAATGTTACGAATGGGGAGGCTTCTTTGAGGACAATGGTACCGGAGTTGCAGCTGTATGCGTGGACGAAAAGTGGGGGCTCATCAATTCCGAAGGCAAGGTGCTCGCCAAACCAGTCTATGATGATTTCTTCATCTTTGGTACCAATGGGCTGGCGGCAGTTCAGAGGGATGGGAAGTATGGCTACATCAACACAGAGGGCAAGCTTGCAATTGATTGCCAGTTTGAGGATGCGTCGTATATCTTTAGCGACGATGGGACCGCATATGTCTGCATGGACGGCAAGTACGGATTCATCAATGAGCAAGGCGAAATTATTATCGAACCGCAATATGACAGCGCGAATATGTTTGACGCGAATGGTTTGGCAGCTGTGTGTGTGGACGATAAATGGGGATTCATCGATACTGTCGGCCAATACGTTGTGGCTCCGCAGTACGAGTACACGTATGGGTTTGATGATTTAGGGCTTGCTGTGGTTGTTAAAGACGGCTTATCAGGCTTGATTGATGAGACCGGACGGTATGTAATCGAGCCGATATATCAGAATATTTATTCGACGTCCGTTCCCGATGCATATTATGCCAGTATGCCAGAAGGGCTCGATGGCATGATCAACAGTGCGGGCGAGACATTGATTCCGCAGGAGTATACGTATCTTACTCTTCCATGTTTCACCAGCGATGAAGGTCCGGATCTGATTAACCATACGCCGATCACCGCCGTTCTGGTCTATAAGGGTGACAAAGCCGGTATTGTTTCTATTGACGGAAAGGTACTTGTCCCGATAATCTCCGAAGGAAGTCTGATCATTTCCCCGACCGGGATGGTCAGCGTAGAGTACAACGGAAAGTACGGGTATATCAAAATAGCGGAATGACGTGGGTTTCGCGAGGTGAAATACAGTGCCGGAAGGCCGTGGATACCATTTCAAATCGGGCATACGACCGTGCGAATCGTGCAGCGTGACTGCCAGGTTGGTGCACAAAGAACGTTCATCTTTCCGCTCTTAGCAAAGTGAATATATCTCCTCTGGAACGAAATGCACATACGAAATGGTTCTCCAGACGTGGTTTCGTATGTGCGCCGGCTTTCCTTATGTCTTCTCTGGAACGAAATGCACATACGAAATGGGCTTCCAGACGTGGTTTCGTATGTGCGCCGGCCTTCCTTAAGCCTCCTCTGGAACGAAATGCACATACGAAATGGTTCTCCAGACGTGGTTTCGTATGTGCGTCGGCCTTCCTTAAGCCTCCTCTGGAACGAAATGCACATACGAAATGGTTCTCCAGACGTGGTTTCGTATGTGCGTCGGCCTTCCTTAAGCCTCCTCTGGAACGAAATGCACATACGAAATGGGCTTCCAGACGTGGTTTCGTATGTGCGCCGGCTTTTCCGATGCAGTGGTAATCTAAGGAACCGGACACAGATTAAAGAAGAATTTGGCAGGGTAATCTTTTTATAAAAATCAAAAGTCATTCCTATCGAGACAATATTACATCCCAGAGCAAGTGATTCGTCATAGAAGATGCAGGCATATAAATTCTGGGCAAAGGCCGTCACACATGACCCGTCCTACATCCCGTTCTTCCGGCCCCTCTCCGTCTTTCTCCGGAGTTTTCTGGACAGGACGGCGGGGGCTTTTTGTTTCGGAGGCCTTGCGGCGGAGCGCTTTTCGGCGATGAAGATGTAGTAGCCGGCGCTCTCCCGGACGGTGACACCGCCGAATACGGAGGTCAGCTTGTTCTTGTACCAGTCCCTTCGCTTGGTGACCATGAGCATTTTGCCGCCGGGAAGAAGGCCCTTATAGCCGTCCTCAATGAAGCTTTTCGCGACCTTAAAGTCGGTATGGTAGGGCGGGTTCGATAGGATCTGCGTGAAGCCGGTCTCCGGCACGTCTTTGAGGCCGTCGCTTACATAGACCTGCACATCGGAGACACTATTGCGGACGGCGTTCAGGCGGGCGATCCGGACGGCTTCTTCGGACAGGTCGCAAAGGACGACGCGGTCCGCGCCGATCTGCCGCGCAGCCAATATGCCGACGACGCCGGAGCCGCATCCGAGATCGAGTATTTTGTCGTCGGGAACGAATTCGGCGAAGGACAGCATGGCGAGGGTTCCGGCATCGACGGCGTTGGGGGAAAAGAGCGCGGGGCTCGTCTCGAGTGTCAGGGATATTCCGTTGATGACGGTCTCGATCATATGTTTTACCTCGGATCCTGTTATGCATATCGCGCGAAAATGTAAGGGGCATTGCCCCGGCTCTTTGTATTATAATAGATGCGGTTGGGTTTTGACCGGGCCGATTCTATTTTTAAGGGGATTTTATGGACAGTATTAATACGTTGTCCCTGGCGCACAAGTTTTTACGCGAAAACGTGAAGCCCGGTGATTTCTGCATCGACGCGACCGCGGGGCGGGGATTTGACACGGCGCTTCTCTGTGAACTTGCGGGACCGGAGGGCAAGGTGCTGGCTTTCGATATTCAGGAGGCGGCGGTTCAAAGTACCCGGGAGAAACTGGCGGCGGGCGGTTTTGACAGGATCGGAACCGTGTATCAGGAGAGTCACAGCAATATGGACGCGTATGCCGGTGAGGAGAGCGTCGACTGTATCGTTTTTAACTTCGGGTATCTGCCCGGCGGCGACAAGCAGCTTTTCACGCACGCGGATACGAGTTGCGAGGCGATCCGTAAGGGGTTAATGCTCTTGAAGACCGGAGGCGCTATGTGCCTGTCGCTCTATTACGGCGGGCCGAACGGCTACGGCGAGCGCGACGCGATTCTGGACCTTGTGCGGTCGCTCGATCCGAAAAAATACACGGTGATTATCTGTGAATTTGCGAACCGGAAGGGCGATGTGCCTTTTCCAGTATTTATCTTAAAAGGTTCATATTGAGTAAAGCATGGACGACGACGGCCGTTCCGATGCCGAAGAAGACGCTGAAGAGGACATCGGAGAGATAATGGACGCATAGGTAGATGCGCGAAAAGGCGATCAGGCATGCCAGGACCACGGCGCCGATTCCGAACGACGGAAGAAAGATGCAGATAGCCGTCGCGGCGGCAAAGGATGAGTAGGCGTGTCCGGACGGGAATGAGTAATCGACCGGATGGTCGATGATCGTATCGTAGCTTAGGCGGACGCTGAAGGGACGGGGCCGTCTTACGACGTTCTTGATGATCAGGTTCCCGAACAGGGCGCTGAAAAAGAGTGACCAGAAGGTCGTGTAAGCGGCGCGGGGGCTGAGCTTCGTAAAAAACAGGATGCCGGTAATGAGGAACCAGACGAATCCGAAGTTGCCGGATGTGGTGATAATGGGCATGAAAATATTACCGACACGCGTACGCATATGAGTATATGTCCAGTCCAGAACCTTGAGGTCTGTCTTCTGTATGCGTGTCACCATGCTCATATGTTCCCCCCGATGTTATATTTATACCTTGATAACCGTTGACAAGTCAAGGCAGAAAATTGTAAAGAAACGGATGTATAATTTTACCATGAATAAAGGACTGTGGAACGATCTTACAATCGGAAATCGGATATTGTGCGGAAATGTCGCTCTTGCCCCGATGGCGGGCACAAGTGACTTGACGTTCCGCACGATTTGCCATGAGCAGGGCTCTTCTTTGGGATGCACCGAGCTCGTGACGGCCAGAGGCATCCGGTATGATCCGACGCTCCTTAAATCCTACCGGTATCTGGAAATCGATCCGGAGCGCGAAGGCCCTGCGGCGATCCAGCTTTTCGGGTACGATCCCGGGGATTTTGAAGCGGCGATACCGCTGATCCTCGAGCATCCGATCTTAAGCGCCGCCTTTTCGATTGATCTCAATATGGGCTGTCCCGTCAACAAAGTTGTGAAAACAGGTGCCGGTTCTGCGCTGATGAAAGATCTGCCGCTCGCCGCGTCGATTCTCGACGCGAGTGTCCGCGCGGCAGCCCCGTACCATGTTCCGGTTACCGTTAAATTCCGCAAGGGGTGGGACGAGACGACAGTGAACTGCGTGTCTTTTGCCGCGATGTGCCGCGACCACGGCGCGGCGGCGGTTACCGTTCACGCGCGCACCCGGGATCAGATGTATTCGGGCGCGGCCGACTGGGAGGCGATTGCCGCCGTCGCGTCCGAACTTAAGGGCTCGGGCGTACCTGTCTTTGGAAACGGCGACGTGAAAAGCGGCGCGGACGCGATCCGGATGCTCGAGACGACCGGCGCGGACGGTGTCATGATCGGCCGCGCGGCACAGGGGAACCCGTGGATATTCGCGTCGGTGAAGTCGCTGCTGATGGGCGGGGGCGAGGGTGCGAAGGCAGGACCTCTCACAGGTGCGGGTCAGGTCGTGTTGGAGGAACCTCACACACGCCAGGGCGCGCCGGGGGAGTGGGCCGCGATCGAGCGGGCCGATATGATCCGCCAGGGTGCGCCGGTGGAGCCTACTGCGATCGAGCGGGCCGATATGATCCGAAGGCATCTTTCGGGCCTGATCGGGAGACTCGGCGAAGAGGTTGCTGTTCGCGAAATGCGCGCGCAGCTCGCCTGTTATCTACACGGACAAAAGCACGCCTCGCGGTATAAGACGCAGGCGATGGAGGCGAAGACTTTTCGCGAGATCGATGAACTGTTAAAGGAATGGGTGGAGCAGGCTGTATAAACGATCTTTTGGTTTTGGAAAGCAATAATCATGCAATATTAATATCTTCTAGCGCAACAATATCAAGTGCTATATAATCAAATAAAAAGCCCGATTGCTGGATGACACAATTGGAGCAAAAATCTTGTATAATACGACATAAGTAATTATAGTTATACGGTTTATATAAAATTATATTGATAACATTGTATTTATTTGCTATTATCTTCTAAAAGGAGGTTATTTACTATGAAAAAGAAAATTACAATTGTTTCGCTTGGTGCTCTCGTCGTGTTGGTCAGTATGACATCATCGCTTTTCGCAGGGCTTTTTACTACTAGTTTTAAATATGATTTTTGGAATGCAAATCCATGGGTTGGAACATCTTATGGTGTCACTTATTTGAAGAGCATTGCTGGCGTAAACATGAATAGGGATCTTGGAGTATTCTGCAAAGTTTTAATGAATAATAATTCTATGAGCACGCTGGAATCAGAGGAAATTACTACTAACGCCACATCTATTGATATACACGCACAATCCGATAGGACAGATACAGCCAAATCTTGGCATAAAGTTTCTTTAGATGACTATTACGCCACTGTCACGACAAAAGAAATGTCTGATGTGAAAGATTGTCATAAGACGGGTACCTTAACACCAGTTGATCCCTATTGAGTTTAGCAATATTTTTTGTATAAGTATTATTTTTGCAAAATTAACAATATATACGTAATATGTTCAATTAAGTAGCCCTCTCGATACAGATTCTTATTTGTGTCGAGAGGGTTAATTTGGGGAGAAGAAGCATGCTAGATTCTTTTCAATCCTCTTGGATCTTTTTTCGCGCACACAAGGGCTCCGTCACCTTGCTAATAATATCTCTTACCCTTGCTTTTTTTGCCTGCCTGATTCTACATTCCCTATCACGGATCGGCATGCTTGATGTAGACAAATACGACGCAGAATATTCAAGAATGTATGAAATCTACTACCAACCGGCTAATCAGGAAATGATGGATAAAGCGATTGAGTATCTTCACCAATCAGGATTCCCGATCGAAGATTTGAATATCCGGGGAGAGGTGGAGTTGATCAATCCGTCAAAAGTTGATGAATCCGTAGAATCGGGAGCCGAAGATTTATCCACTGGAGCGATTATGAGCTCCGATAACACAAGAACGAAGGTATCGGTCCCTTTGATTGGATTTGATACAAAGCCTAGTACTCCTGTTGACATATTACGTGGCTCGGATCAACCTGAGAAAGATGATGTTCTAGTAGATGGATTCAGCTGCTATCCAAGTTTGTTTGGAAATGGGTGTTTTTATAGTTCTGAAAACGATAATGCTATTTATCTTGCTAACGGTGAGATGCGAAATGTTAAGGGTGTTGTATACATACCTTCACCTCTCGACTATTGCGGGATTCTTGTCGATAAAAATCAATTTTTCTCCATGACTGATAAAAGTGTTTCATTGCAGGTTGTTTTTGTCACTCCCCTAACAGACGAAGAGGAACGGCAAATCCTTCAAAAAATAGGAATCTATGTATCGATTAATGATGTCGTTTTTCCGTCCGATTATGTAAGACCGATTGAAAATGAAAGCAATATACTTACTCTCTTTTCACGGATTTTAATTATCGTTTGTATTATGTGCTCTATGCGCCTGATGACGTATCTTTTTCTTTTACGAAAACAGGAGTTTTCTGTTATCCGCATGTTGGGCGCGGATTATACGCGTATCACCTTTCAAATTCTTTCCATGATTATCATGGTCTCTGGATTATCAATTTCTGTCGGTACAATCGCATATTTAATTCTTAATGCTTCCCATGTCGCCGATACTTTTCTGCCCAAACTATCATTTTCATTGATAGCTGGTGACGCATTTTTTACTATAAGCAGCTCACTCGCTATCGGATTTGTCGCTTTTTTTACAAATAACAAAGTTGATGTTACCCGCGCGAACGAGGAGGTGTGATTATGAATCTTTTTCTTTTCCTCCCGAGAAAGGCTTCTCAGTGGTTTTCCTTTTTTATATCACTGATAGCCGCGTCAGCCGTAACTTTTTTCCTAATTGCATTCATATGTTCTTTTACGCAAATATCTGTTATGTTTCGTATCGCAGATACCTGGGATCTGCGTGATTCGTTGTTTTATACAACGAATAATGATTTTTCTTTATCGGAAGAGGAGAAGCTGGCGGAGCGCAATCGTATTTTATCGACGGCAGGTGTTCTTGATGCGAACAATGTATCTCTGTATTATTTAACACTACCCTTTAAAGAGAAAAGCTTCAGCATAACCTTTATTAATTACTCAGATTCTCTCCTGCAGGATATACGATATGAACTAATAGAGGGAAGTTATCCCTCAAGGGATCAGAAAAACCAGATTCTTCTGCCTGCTTATTATCGCGAGTTTTACAAAGTCGGCGATACTTTGACAGGGTATGATACTGCTTACAATACACTTGAAAATACATATGAGATTCCGATTTCTGTTACGGTAGCCGGATTTTTTAAAGAGCAGCCTACATTTTTTCCATATATCGGAGGCACAGCGCTTCCTCTTAACGCTGTTTTTTCGCGTCATACCGGAGTATTTGAAGATGGTATTGAAGTCACGGACGGAATTGCTATAAACTTTTGCGACGAAAGCGGAGCCGTTCTTCCTGCCAAACACACGGATATGTTTCTAATTCGTACAAACGGCAGCGTTCCGCCGGAAAAAGTGAAAGAGAATCTTTCCTCCGTTGTTGAGTCTCCCTGTCTGCTTCATACAGGCAATGATATGATTGATGAATACATCAATGCCAGTAAAGAGGAGATCGGAGAAACCATTTCACTCGGCATAACAGCCGTCGTTTTGGCATTATCAATACTTGTCTCGTCGACAGTGTTGGAGCTTGTCTATCGGAAGAAAGAGATGGCTACGTTGTACTTGTGTGGTGCGTCCTGGAGCAAATGCCTTAGGACGGTTCTTGCGACATACATCCTGCCATTTCTGATCGGGTTTCCGATCGGGTTATTCCTCTTTGCGAAAAGCGGCGAGTGGTATCTATTCTATATTCTTCAACCGCAACTGGAAATATTCGACGTCCTTGTTACTCTTGGCCTGGAGACTTTTTTCATGGCCTGTGCAATTCTCCCATTCCGGTTCTCAACGAAGTTCAAAACACCGTATGAGCTGTTTAGAAAGGACTGATCAATGGAACACGTAATAGCTGTAAACGATCTCAAGAAAACGTACCGTCCTCCGCATCAAGCCCCGGTCGAAGCACTTCGAGGTGTCACACTGCATGTCGAAGCCGGCGAAATGATCGCGATTACCGGTGTTTCCGGATCCGGCAAATCGACGCTCCTCCATATTATCGGACTCCTGGATCAGCAGACCGATGGAAGAGTGTCGCTTCTAGATACCGATCCCTCGAAGCTGTCCGACAGCAAGCGCGCAAAGCTCCGGAACAGGGAGATCGGTTTCGTCCTTCAGGACTTTGCTCTGATTCCCTACTGGACGGCGTTTCGAAATGTCGAGGTCCCGCTTATTTTCGCAGGGAAGAAGCGGAAAGAACGCCGGGAGCGAATCGAGAAGCTTCTTCAGGAATTCGGGATCTCCGAGCTGGCGAAGCGCCGTGTCAGCCAGATGTCCGGCGGGCAGCGTCAGCGTGTCGCAATCGCAAGAGCACTTGCCAACAATCCGCCGCTGCTTCTCGCCGACGAACCGACGGGCGCTCTGGATTCCAGAACCAAGGAAGAGATTATGGAGATTTTTCGCGAACTGCACGGGCAGGGGAAGACGATCCTGATCGTAACCCATGATCCGCAGATCGCGGCGATGGCCGACCGGATTCTTACGATACGGGACGGTGAGATTGTCGATGCATAAAGAAAGCATATCCGGGTTTTCGCTGCGATTTCGGCTAGGTAGGAAATGGACGGCTCTTGTTCTATGTCTTTGCATGCTTAGCCCTTTGCTTAGCGCCTGCGGTTCGAAAGCCTCCCCGCCTATCGCGGAAACAAACAGTACGGAACCTGCCGTTCGTGTTGGATCCATGGAGGCGCTGCTGCAGTACGGTCTTTTAACCGGCAAGGAAGAGAATCCCTTTGGCATTTCTGTGTCGTATGTGAAACCGGTACAGGAAGGAACACTGCTGCTATGGACAGACGGTACGTCTGCCAGGATTTCACTGGTTAATGCAGAGAAGAAAACACTGCGCGATGCCTCGCTTCCGGATACCTTCCTCGGGGAGCCTAAGCTGATATCTCAGGCGGATGACGGCTGGGTGATTCTATCCTCTGCAGAGGACGAATTCTTTCATGTACAGTATTATCTGACGAAGGTTGCATCCGATTTCTCGTCGGCTGCGGATACTGTTTGTTTGAACGAGTTGACCGATTCGACGGTTTACGGTTTTGAGTGCATTGGTACGACAGCCGTTCTCTCCGGCGATATTGGCATGTTTTTCTATGACATATCAGAGAATATTACCTTTGGTGGGAAAATGAAGCCCAAAGATCCCGTTTTCGATCTGACTGTCAGCGGCGGCAAGCTGTATGCTCTGCAAGATAAAGCGAAAGATAAAGAGGAACTCATTTGCGACGTACTCTTATCGGAAGTTGATATTTCCGGATTTAAATTAACGAATACGAAGACCATCTACACCGGAGCGGCTTACGCAGAGAGACTGTTCGGAGACAAAGAGGGATTCGAAAACACGATAGCATGCGCCTTCAACGACGGGTTTTATTTATATGCCACAGACGGCTCATCTTTTAAAAAAGGATTCTCCTGTTATTTATACACAGGCAGGGATTCGGAAGATACGATTTCCAATACAAGCGGGCATATGATTCAGACGATTTCCGAAATTTGCCGAACCGGTGAGGGAACCTATAAAGCTTGGGGTTCCTACAACACGAGCACACACGAAGCCGGAGGCCAATTCGTGATGATGGATATCATGCCTCGTGACAACCTTGAGAAGGTGTCACTGAAAGTCGGCGTATTATCGTTTAATTCTGTTCCGGAGATCTACAATATTTGCGACTACATGAATACTCTCAATCTGCCCTTTTCTCTGGATGTGACGGTGTACTGTGATCCCTCGGATCCAAATTTTGTAATCGAGGATTACACGACGGGCAGACTTGAATTCCTACGCGATGCGGTATCGGATAATCCACCGGACCTTCTGATCCTGTCACCTCAGGAGAGAGAGATGTTTGCCGCACAGGACGCCCTTCTTGATCTCACGCCGTATATCGACGGCTCGAAAGATTTCGAGCCGTCGGAGATGTTGCCGAGCGCCTGGTCGGTACTGACGGCGGGCGGCCAATGTGACTGGATACCTCCGTACGTCTATTTGGAGGGAACCTCGCTCACGGAGGAAGCTGCTTCAGAACTCGGAGACGGCGATACGGAGAATATTCGCGCCTACATGGCGGCACATCCGGAGGAAACTGTCCTCTCGGGCGGCTTGACCGGAACGTTTCAGAATCTGTTGCTGAAAAAAATTTCCGATGCAATGAACGCAGGTGAAGATAATTCGGAAGAAAAGACAGCAGTTGTCGATTTGATCCGGTTAATGGTCGAGATGAAAACCCGGAATGCCGCAAAGAGCGGCATTCAGACGGCACCTGCATGTTACGGCTCCTGTACCGTTTATGGCCTTTCCGACTATTATTACTTGCTGAGGAGAAGTCCCGTACCGCTTATGCTTCAGGGCGATATCGGCCGGCTGGACAAAGGTCCCTGCATCATGGCAACCGGCGGCGTAGCGATATCGGCCGGATCGGATCAGGCGGATCTCTGCTGGTCCGCAATCGAGTTTATGCTGTCGGAAGAGATCATGGATCTGTATGGAGACGGCATCCCGCTGCGCACCTCCTCCTTCGATACGAAGATTCTTCACGACATATCAGGTATGACTGGTATAAACGGTGAAATTGTCGAGCATAATTTCATGACTATCGACGGAGGTGTGGAGAAACAATATGATATAAAGCAGGACGCGGCGCTGATCAACAACTACCGTCAGGTTGTTCAATCGGCCGATACGTTCAGCTATTTTAACTACGACTTGTTTTTAATGATAGATGAGGAGTTGAAACCCTGCTTTGCAGGCGATCTGACACCGGAGGATACAGCAGACCGTTTGATCGGAAGAGTCGGTCTCTATTTGTCCGAGCATGAGAACGGGAGTTCCTAAGATTCGCGCGAATACCTGCGAAATTACGATTTCGCGGCCGCCGTTCACGCGCGGCGCAGGGGAACCCGTGGATTTTCGCGTCGGTAAAAGCACATCTCACGGACAGAAGCACGCCTCCAAGTATAAGACACAGGCGATGGAGGCGAAGACTTTTCGCGAGATCGATGAGCTGCTTAAGGAGTGGGTGGCGCAGGTTTCTTTCGATTATGAAGATCAATAATCATACAAGATTAATATTTTGTTGCGCCACAATAACAAGTGCCATATAATCAAATAAAAAGCCCTTACGATTCTATACATATAGAGCGTCGAGAGGGTTTGTCCGGGGGAGAAGAAGCATGCAGGACTCCTTTCAATCCTCTCTCATCTTTTTTCGCGCGCACAAAGGCGCTGTTACCCTGCTTATCGCATCTTTATCGATGGTCTTTTTCGCGTGTCTGATCCTGCATTCCTTATCACGGATTACGATTATGGAACAGGAAAAGTACGGTGCAGATTATGCAAGAATGTATGAAATCGACTACGAGCCGGCTGATCGGGAAATGACGAATCAGGTACTCGATTATCTTCATCGTTCCGAGTTCCCGATCAAGGAATTGAATATCTGCGGCAAGGTAAAGCTGATAAACAAGTCAAGACTAGCGGCGGGACAAACAGACGAAATCGATTATAGTACCGGTTTCTGGAATTCTGATGGAAAGGTGTCGGCGGCGATCGTTCCTTTGGTCGGGTTTGACACTATGCCGAACTCTTCGGCTGAAATATATCGCGGTTCAGCCGATATGGGAGGGAATAATGTCCTGGCAGATCGCGACACGTATTCCTTTTTGTTCGGGGAGGGGACACTTTATGGTGAGGTAAGCGAAGACATCCTTTATCTCGCAAACGGCGAAATACGAAATGTAGCGGGTGTCGTTTGGATACCCTCATATCTGGATCATTCTGGAATTTTTGTAGACACGGATCAATTTTTCACTATGACCGATACCAGCAGTTCTCTGAAGATTGTTTTTATTTCCAACTTAACAGAACAGGAAGAGCAGGAGCTGGTTCGAAGTATCCGGCAATATGTCTCTCTCACTAATGTTGTTTATCCATCCGATAATGTATATTTTTCCAGCGGGGAGAGCTATATCCTGACCGCTCTGTCGAGGGTTCTGATTTTTATATGTCTCCTTTGTTCTATGCGTTTGATGACCTATCTCTTTCTCCTGCGAAAACAGGAATTCTCCGTGATCCGCATGCTGGGTGCCGGTCAAGCACGAATAGCGGGTCATATTTTAACGATGATTCTCATGGTTTCCGGAATATCGATTTTACTGGGAGCAATCGCATATCGTATTCTTGACGCTTCGCATGTGGCCGATACATTTCTTCCAAAGCTGTCATTGCCTTTGATCGGGAGTGATGCGCTATTTATGATTTTGAGCGCGCTTGTGATCGGATTTGCCGTGTTTTTTACGAGTCTCAAAGTCGATGTTACCCGCGTAAACGAGGAGGTGTGAAATGAACCTGTTTCTCTTCCTCCCGAGAAAGACGTCACAGTGGCTGGTCTTTCTTGTTTCTATAATTGCATCTGTGGGTGTGACGTTTTTCCTTATTGCGTTCATATGCTCTTTCTCGCAAATGTCCGTCATGTTCCGGCTGGCAGATGACTGGCATCTATCCGAAACATTGGTTTATTCAACCGATAATATGTTTTCCTTATCGGAAGAAGAAAAACTTGCGGAACACGATCGTATTCTATCGACAGACGGTGTGCTTGACGTAGACAATGTATCCTTCTATGATTTTGAGTTTCCATCTATAAACGCAACAGGGGACATATACGTACACTTCATAAACTATTCCGATTCTTTGCTCAAAGATATCCGATACGTATTAATAGAGGGCAGTTATCCTTCGAAGGATCAGAAGAATCAGATACTTCTGCCGGCTTATTATATGAAGTTTTACTCAGTCGGCGATACGCTAAGGGGATACGATGATACCTTCCATGAGCCTGGCCCTATTGTGACGAAATCAAAACCCATTACAGTAACCGTGGCAGGCTTTTTTGCGGAACAGCCAACACTGGATCCTTGGAGTGGAGGGGTTCTTATCGATATCTTTTCGCGTCATATCAGCTATTATTACGACACGGTTATGACTCCCGGCATTGTGTTTAGTATGTGCGATGAAGATGGCGGCGTTCTTCCTTCAAAACACACGGACATGTTTCTTATTCGTACAAACGGCAGCGTTCCGCCGGGCCAGGTGAAGGAGAATCTTTCCACGGTTGTGGAGTCTCCGGCGCTTCTTCACACAGGCAACGAATTGATCGAGGACTACATTGATTCAAACAAAATGGAGATCGGAGAAACGATTTCGCTCGGAATTACCGCGGTCATTCTGGCATTCTCCATACTGATCTCCTCGACATTGCTGGAGCTTGTCTATCGCCGGAAAGAGATGGCCACCCTGTATCTGTGCGGCGCGCCCTGGAGCAAATGCCTTTGGACGGTTCTTGCGACATATATCCTGCCTTTTGTGATTGGCTTCCCCATCGGATTACTCATATTCGCGAAAAGCGCTGAATGGCATCTTTTCTACAATCTCCAGCCGAAACTGGAAGCCTCCGACGTACTCGTAACTCTTGGTCTGCAAGTCCTTTTCCTAGCCCTCGCCATTCTTCCCTTCCGATTCTCCGCGAAGTTCAAAACGCCTTATGAGCTGTTTAGAAAGGACTAAAGAAATGGAACACATCGTCTTGGCAAAAGACCTGAAGAAGACATACCGCCCGCAGCATCAGGCCCCCGTGGAAGCTCTCAGGGGTGTTACCCTGAATGTCGAAGCCGGCGAAATGATCGCGATTACCGGTGTGTCCGGATCGGGCAAATCGACGCTCCTTCACATTATCGGGCTCCTCGATCAGCAGACCGCGGGAAGCGTGTCGCTTCTGGATACCGATCCCTCGAAGCTGTCCGACAGCAAGCGCGCGAAGCTCCGGAACAGAGAGATCGGCTTCGTCCTACAGGACTTCGCTCTGATACCTTACTGGACGGCGTACAGGAACGTTGAAGTCCCGCTGATTTTCGCCGGTAAGAAGCGGAAAGAACGCAGAGAGCGCATCGAGAAGCTTCTTCAGGAATTCGGAATTTCCGAGCTTGCCATGCGCCGTGTCAGCCAGATGTCCGGCGGCCAGCGCCAGCGTGTCGCCATCGCGAGGGCGCTTGCGAACGATCCGCCGCTGCTCCTCGCGGACGAGCCGACGGGCGCCCTGGATTTCAGAACCAAAGAAGAGATTATGGGCATTTTTCGCGAACTGCACGGACAGGGGAAGACGATCCTGATCGTAACCCACGATCCGCAGATCGCGGCGATGGCCGACCGAATTCTCATGATACGCGACGGGGTGATTGTAGATGCATAAAGATAGTATATCCGGATTTTTGCCGCTATTTTGGGCAGGCAGAAAGTGGATGGCTCTTGTACTAATCATTAGCATGCTCAGTCCTTTGCTCGGTGCCTGCGGCTCGAAAGCTGCTGTGCCTACTGCAGAGACGAACAGTACGGAACCTGCCGTTCGTGTTGGATCCGTTGAGGCACTGCTTCAGCACGGGCTCTTGACCGGTAAGGAAGAGAATCCTTTTGGCATTGCCGTCTTGTATGTGAAGCCGGTGCCAGAGGGAACCCTTCTTCTTTGGACAGACGGAACGTCAACACGCCTCTCGTTGGTTGACGCGGAGAAGAAAACTCTTCGGGACGCGTCGATGCCGGATACCTTCCTTGGCGAGCCTATGCAGATAGCGCAGGCGGACGACGGATGGGTGATTCTTTCTTCAGGTGAGGACGAATTCTATCATGTTCAGTATTATCTGACGAAGGTCGCATCCGATTTCACGCCTGTTGCGGATACCGTTTGTCTGGGCGAGCTGACCGATGCGACAGAAGTATACGGCTTCGAGTGCATCGGTGTGAATGCCGTTCTCTCCTCTGATACCGGCGTGTTTTTCTATGACTGTAAATCGGATTTCGCCTTAACAGGGAAAATGACTCCCAAGGATCCTGTTTTCGATTTCACGGTCAGCGGCGGAAAGCTGTATGCCTTGCAGGACACAGTGAACGATAGAGAGGAACTCATTTGCGACGTGCTCTTATCGGAGGTCGATGTCTCCGGACATTCATTAACGAATACGAAGACCATCTATACGGGCACGGCCTATACATTGAAAATGTTCGGCGATAAAGAGGGATTTACTGACACGATTGCCTTTGCCTTTACCGACGGGCTTTATTTGTACGCCACAGACGGTTCGTCTCTGAAGAAGGACTTCTCCTGTGCTTTCATCACAGACGGTGAGATGGCGGAAACGATTTCTGAAGGCGGCGGCGGCCATTCGATTGAGTCCATCAACGAGATCTGGCGGGCAGGTGAGGGAACCTACAAAGCCTGGGGTTCCTACAACATAGGCATGTACGCAGGTTCGGATGAGCAAGTGGTTATGATGGATATCACGCCTCGCAAAAATCTTGCGAAAAAATCATTGAAAATCGGAGTTTTAACAGCTGAGTCCGCTCCGGAGATTTACAATATTTGCGACTATATAAACACACTCAATCTGCCCTTCTCCCTCGATGTGACGGTATATTATGATCCTTCGGATTCCGAATTTGATCGTAATGAATATACCAACGCGAGACTCGAATTCCTGCGCGATGCGATATCGGAAAATCCGCCGGATCTCCTGATTCTGACGCCGCAGGAAAGAGAGATGTTTGCCGCGCAGGACGCCCTTCTTGATCTCACACCGTATATTGCCGCTTCGAAGACCTTCGATCCGTCGGATATGCTGCCGAATGTATGGTCGGCGCTGACGGCGGACGGTACGTGCGGCTGGATTTCTCCATACGTCTATCTGCAGGGATCTGCGATAACGGAGGCAAGCGCAGCCGAATTGGGCGCAGGCGGTGCGGAAGAGATACGCGCCTACATGGCGGCACATCCGGAGGAGACACTTCTCTCGGGGGGCCTGGCCGGAGAGTTTCAGAATATGCTGCTGGAACGAATTTCCGACACGATTACTGCCGGAGCGGACAATTCCGAAGAAAAGGCTGCGGTTGTTGATTTGCTCCGCTTGATGGTTGAGATGAAAACCCAGGCTAAAGCAAACAGCGGCTCGGGTGCCAAAACCGTATGTTCCGGAATGTCAACAATTTGGGGGCTTGATGCTTATTACCAACGGTTGAGGACAAGTCCTGACCCGCTGCTGGTACGGGGTGATTTCGGCCGGATGGACAAGGCTCCATACATCATGACGGATGGAGGACTGTCTGTATCGGCCGGGTCGGATCAGGCGGAGCTCAGCTGGTCCGCGATCGAGTTTATGCTTTCGGAAGAGATTATGGACTTATTCCAGGACAATATCCCGCTGCGCGCATCTTCCTTTGATACGAAGATTCTGCACGACATAGCAGATATGACGGGTCCTAAAGAGGCAATTGCTGAACATAATGTCATGGTTTCCGGCGGTGAAGAACAGCAGAAATACGACGTGAAAATGGATGCAGCACTGATCCGTGACTACCGTCAGCTAATCGCTTCCGCCGATACACTCAGCTATTTGAACGAGGATTTGGTCTTCCTCATTGACGAGGATCTGGCGCCCTGTCTTGCAGGAGACACCACACCCGAAGATGCGGCCGCCCGTTTGATCGAGAGAGTAGGACTCTATCTGTCCGAACACGCGAACGGGAATGACTGAGAGCGGCGCGAAGAATCCGCGCATCATACGTATGCATGAAGGCGGCTGTCTCATATTTGTCTCGTTCCCGAGTCCTCGGTCTTCGCCCGAGGAAGGGCGCTCGTCAAATGCCCCCCCGGATACACCTTTCAGGTGTTGATGTTGTTGCGTGAGGCCGGTCTGTTAATGAGCTGAGCCGCCGAGGGAACATGTGTCAGAGATCCGGAAAATCGTTTTAATCAATGACTACCTACGAAATAAGTAGAACTGGCATTTTCGTACGCAAGCCGGGCCTCGCCGGGCAGCCTCTGCGATAAAAATTGCGTACGAAACAGGGTGTCCGGTGTCATTTCGTACGCAAGCCGGGCCTCGCCGGGCAGTCTCTGCGATGAAAATTGCGTACGAAACAGGGTGTTTGGTATCATTTCGTACGCAAGCCGGGCATCGCCGGGCAGCCTCTGCGATGAAAATTGCGTACGAAACAGGGTGTCCGGCGTCATCTCGTACGTATACCAGCTTTCGCTGAGCCGTTTATTCTCAATGAACAACATACGAAAACAAGCAAATCGGAGCATTTCGTACGTATAACTATGTTGGACACGCGTTTCTGTTCAATGACTATCTATTAATCCGGCCAGCCTCTTTGTTTGAACCCATCGAAGCAAGCTGCTTGAACAAGGCCATTTTTCGGGGTGTTCTGATCTTTTTTCGTTTGTAAAAAAGCAGGGACTGTCTCTCAACTTTCGTTTTGAGACAGCCCCTTGCTGCTGTGATGAGCTTGATTTTACCGTCAGAGCACCGCAGCGCATACCTGAACAGCAAATTCCCCTTACTTCAAAAACTCCCCAAGCTGCCCTCCCTCTTACTTCAAGAATCCCCCGAGCAGTCCTCTTACGAGGCTTCTTCCGACTTCGCGGCCGACGGAATTGAGCGTTGAAGAGACCGCCTTTTCGACGACGGACGTTTTCGCGCGTCCGCCCGTACGGGACGATTTTGCGGCTGTCTTCGGAGCAGTGGCTTTTCGCGAGGAAAGTTCTTCGGCTTCGGCCTTGGCGGCTTCTTCCTCGGCTTTTTTCTGCTCGCCGTATTTGGTCATCAACTTCTCGTAGGCCGACTCGCGGTCGAGCGCGGTCTCGTATTTCCCGTAGAGGAAGGATGCGCGCACGCAGGCGCTGATGTTGGCTTCGCCGGCCGGCCCGATATAGCTTTGGGGCGGGAGGATGAAGGCTCGCTCGACGATGCCGGGGACGCCTTTTTCGTCGAGGAAAGAGACGAGTGCTTCGCCAACGCCGAGCTCGGTCAGGGCCGTTTCGGTGTCGAAGGCGGGGTTGACGCGGAAAGCCTGCGCGGCGGCACGGATGTTCTTCTGTTCGGCTGGCGTATAGGCCCGGAGCGCATGCTGGACGCGGTTGCCGAGCTGGGCGAGCACGCCTTCGGGGATGTCGGCGGGGCTCTGCGAGATGAAATAGACGCCGACGCCTTTTGAGCGGATCAACTTGATGACCTGCGTCACGCGCTCGATGAGGAAGGGCGGCGCGTCGTTGAACAGGAGGTGCGCCTCGTCGAAGAAGAACACCATTTTGGGCTTGTCGAGATCGCCGGCCTCGGGCAGTGTCTCAAAGAGCTCCGAAAGGAGCCACAGGAGGAACGTCGAGTAGAGGAGCGGCTGTGTGAAGAGCGTCGTCGCGGAGAGGATGTTCACGAATCCGCGGCCGTTGCCGTCGAGACGCATCCAGTCGGCGATCGAGAAGGCCGGCTCTCCGAAAAAAGCGTCGGCGCCCTGATCTTCAAGGAGCGCAAGGTTTCGCTGGATCGCACCGATTGTGACTTTGCTGACATTTCCGTGGGAGAGTGTGAACTCGGATGCATTGTCGCCGACGTACTGGAGCATGAGCTTTAGGTCCTTCATGTCGAGAAGGAGAAGTCCGCGGTCGTCCGCGATCCGGAAGACCATCGAGAGCACCGATCTCTGAACGTCCGTAAGGTTCATCATGCGCCCGAGAAGGAGGGGCCCCATCTCGGATACGGTGACGCGGATCGGATGCCCGGCCTTCCCGAAAACATCGAAAAACGCCGTCGGATAGGCTTTGTAGTTCCATCCCTGTATCGGGAATTTCGCGATGCGCTCCTGCATTTTGGGGCTGTCGACGCCGGTCAGGCAGAGCCCGGACATGTCGCCTTTGATGTCGGCGAGAAAGACCGGCACGCCCATATCGGAAAAGGATTCGGCCATGACTTTGAGCGTGACTGATTTGCCGGTACCCGTCGCACCGGAGATCAGTCCGTGACGGTTGGCCATGCCGGGCTGAAGGTATACGGGAGTAGTCGTTCCGGCGATCCAGAGCTTGTTTTCGATTCTCATAGCGGGCCTCCTTATTATTCGAGATACGGGCGGATGTGATCGATATTTATTCGAGATAAGGGCGGATATAATCGGTGATGATCCTGGCGGTGCGCTCGTGCGCGACGGACAAGGGGTGCTCGTTCGCTCCCCATTCAGATGTCGGTATTTCGGGAAGCAGCAAGGTGTCAAATCGATCGAGACCGCCGTCTCTAAGGATGTCGCGGGCCTTTTCGATCACCGGCCAGAGGGTCTGTCCCATCATGCCGAAGACCCAGAAGATCTTCGCCCGCGGGTTCTTTTCGGCGACGTGTTTTACAAAAGCGATGATCTCATTTGTGATTGCGGCGGTATCTTCTTCGTTGTAAAAAGCATAGTCCGGGATGTCGGGATTGCCGCCGGTCCGGCGAAGCTTGTGGAGCTCTCCCGTAACCGGATGTTTCCAGGCCGGCTGCCGGAAACCGCTGTTGTCATTGGTCCCGAGATTGATGATGACGACGTCGGGATCGAAAGAGAAATCGTATGTCGAATCGGCGCCCCGCGCCTCCGCGAACGGAGACCGGATGATGCCGCAGACCTGATCGTATATGGACGGAATATTCGTAAGGATGTTGTTGTCCCAGCCGCATTTGACGCCCCATCCGCCCTGGGAAATGACCTGCCAGTCGGTGTCGAGCGCCCGGGCCGTGAACCCGTTCCAGGCGTAATAGAAGGAGCACCATTCGTCGATCGAGACGTCGGAGCCGATCTCGCTGAAAAGGGGAGACAGCGCGCCCTCGCCGGACGTAATGGAATCGCCGATGAATTCGATCTTTTTTCGCGCGGGAAGAGGAAGGAGTGAGCCGTCATAGCGAAGACGAAGGCAGCAGGCGGTTCCGCCTTCTTCGCTGTAACTCGCCTGCGTATCCTTGATCACGCGGATGTGCCGGCATGCGTTCGTAAGATCCGCCTGGCGGTCGGGACTATGGCTATCGAGAATCGTATACCACGCCGTGCCTTCGCTTGGGCGAAAACGCGTGGACGGCTTGCCGTCGATCTCGAAAACGAACCACTGATCGCGCCCGATGTTGTCGGCGAAGAGCTCGATCTGGGCGAAAGTGCCTTTGAGCTTAAACTCGATCGAAGAGCCGGACCAGTCCATGTAAAATGGTCCCTTTGTGCGGTCGAAGCGCCCCGAGAGGCGTATGTTCTCGATCTCCTGAATTTTCTTCTCTGTCATATGAGAAATGTCCCCGCTTCCCGTAAGCAAGTGCTTCCTTATTAAGGATTATTCTAGCGCAATTCGGCACGCCGGCATAGAGGCGGCCGCTATTTTGCATATATGCGAAAAGAAGTGTAAACTGTTTTTCAAATATGCCTTCCTTCCCGATATTGGGCGGACGGTAATTCTTGAGAAGAGGTCAGGGCATGAGTATAACGACACTCGCATTCCAATTGATCGCCGGCGTAATTTTATGCTTTTTCGGTTACCGTTTTCTGCGGCTCGCCATGTCTGCCGCGGGCTTCGTTCTCGGCGCCTATCTCGGTTATTTCATATACGGTCTCGTCTCGGAATCCCTGCCATCGCCGGAGAACGGCTTGTGGGGGCTCGTGTTCATGGGCGCAGGCGGAATTCTTCTGGCCGCCTTGTCCTTTCGGATCTATAAGGCCGCTCTTTTCTATATCACAATGTTTACGACCGCGTTCCTGGTCCTCAAAACGTACCTGATGTTTACCGGCTGGGGCGTCGGCGTCATGACTTTTTTCATGATCGTCCTCGGGAAAACATCCATCGGCAAAGAGGCAGGGGCCTTAAATAACCTTAGCATACCCGGCAACGGAACCACCGGGGCCGCCGTCGCGGCTGTGATGTCGAAGCTTCCCGGTTCGACTCCGATCGAAAAGATCTGGATCGCGATCGGCGCCGCGCTGATTATCGGCGCGATCGCAGGTACGATTGTCCTGATCCTTCAGAAGCCGGCGATTATCGTCGCGACCGCCCTTTTCGGCGCTGTTCTGCTGGCAGGCGGCGTCTTCGCGATTTTCGCGAATCTCGGAACCTTTGATTTCTCCGCAGCATCCCTCGTGACGGCGTTTTCCGGCGGCCAGACGGCACCGGCGCTGTCCACCGCGGTAACGCTCGGCTTTGCGGTTCTTGGAATGCTTCTTCAGTTCAAGACGGCCAAAAAGGCCGGTTAAATCTCCTGCCATGACTGCAATGTTAGCCGGTTAAATCTCTTCGATCTTCTCCAGCTTATCTCCGCAGGCCTCGAGTTTGTCGCGCCCGCCGATCACGCATACGGCATTCGTGTCGGTGACGGCTTTGAGTGTCGCGGCAATTACGCGCAGATCGTCTTTTCCGGTCCGGAGAATCTCGTCTCTCGTACGGCAGACGTCGTCATAGGAACGTCCCGACAGATGAAGAACGGCGGCTGCTTTGCCGGTCATGCGCGGCGAGAGCAACGGCTCGGTCTCGGCGATGGTTCCGATAATGAATTTGGTCAGATCCTCATCGCCGTCCGCGAACTCGCGCAGGAATTCGTCTGATCTTCCGTAGAATTCGAGCGAACGGGACGCGCTCGGATCGCGGTAGGAATAGAAGGATACGCTGCCGTTCGGGCGCGCCAGGAATCCGGAGCCATAGGCGCCGCCCTGTACGCGGATCACGTTCCACAGGTAGCTTAAGGATAGAAGCTTGGAGGCCACGCGGAGGCGTCCGCTGTAGGCTGCATTTACGGATGCGAGGTTCGTGCCGGTGACGGCAAACGATACGCCGGCGGGGATTAGGAAGCCTTCCTTTTGGATGCCGAGCGGTGCGATATCTGCCTCTGGTACCTTTTCGCCGGTAAGCGGCACGATGTTTATCAGGTCTTTGATAAAGCGCATGTCCGGGCTTCCGGTTACGCTTACCGTAAGACGGTCGCGCGTGAAGATGCGCCGGGCAAGGCTCTCAAGTTGTCCGGCGAGAGCCTTCGCGCGGGTCTTGTAGCCGGATTCGGTCTCCTTCATCCAACGGTAGCTGAAAAGTCCGCCCGTGTATTCGCCGGCCGCACCCTCCGCGGTGGTGTAGGCTTCGACGCGCTTCATCGCGTACCGGTGTCCCGACATGACGAAATCCTGCTCGGTCTGGATTTTTTCCTGACGAAGAAGATTGAGGATCTGCTTCTTGTCGGTAAAGAGGGAATGGTTCACGACCTCGCCGGCCAGGCGGATCAATTCGTCGCGCTTCGCCGACAGGACGCTTCCGGAAAGGACGATATACGGCGCGCAGGCGTTCGGATTCCTGTCCTTCTCATAGATCTCCGGATGGAAGCTGAGCTTTCCCAGACTGGCCTTGATCTGATTCTGCAATTCCAGCGTGTCGTAATGTTCGGTGTCGACTTCGGTCAGTACCGAGCAGAGGAAGGAGGCTGCCGCAAGCTCCTCGGGGCTTAAGCCGGCCGCGGAGAAATAGAGATCGGCGTAGAGGATTCCGTCGGTATCGACATCGTGCGTGAGGACCTTACAGCCTTCGACTTCCGATACTTTGATCGGAAGTTCTTCCGGCTTCTCAGAAATGTCGGAGAGGGAAAGCATCGGGAGTGTAGCCAGCTGTTCGGGCGTATCGTCCGTCTCCTGCACGATTTTTAAGTCATCGTTCATCTTGATGATCCGCTCTGTTTCTTCGTCATTCCAGCCGGCTTTGGCGGCGGATAGGCGGGCCGCCTCGGCGGTGCGTTTCTCGTCGCCGAGCGTCGCCGAAGGGGTGACGATGACGAGACCCTGATGTGGATTGGAAAGAAGAATCGTATCGATCAGTTCTTCGAAATATCCGGTCTCGATTCTGCTGTGGAGCATCTCGAAAACGCCGTCATAAGTGAGGTACAGGAGGGGATCTCCGTCGTAGAGCCAGGAATCCATCATGGAGATTCCGTATACGAGTCCGCGCGGATACGTACCGTAATCCCGCTCACGGAGCCGGAATTCGAGCTGGTTCAGCGCGGCCGTCAGCTGCTTGTGGTCAAGTCCGCCGCGCACGAGTCCGGAGAGGGTCTCCCGGATACACGCGACAACTTCCGGCACGAGGGATTCCTCGGTGTTCCGGACGGCTAGCATGACGGACAGCTGCTGTACGGCGTCGTTTGACTGGAAATAGATGTCCTCGGCAAGTTCACGGTCGAGGATCGCTTTCTTGAGCGGGGACTCGTTGGAGCCGCAGAGCACTTCGGAGAGGACTTCGAAGGCCAGCTGCTTCTCCTTTTCCTCAAACGTTCCGTAGACATAGCCTGCCGCGAGCTGCGTTTTGCCCTTCGGATCTTCACCGGCTGATATCTCGTATTCCGTGCGGATCTCGCGATAGGCGACCGGTTTCTGGTACTGAATATCGGCATCCGGAATCTCACGCTCGTAGGAGTTTAAGAATTCGTCGAGGCGCTTAAGAACCGTATCCATATCCACGTCGCCGTCGAGGAAGATTTTCGCGTTGGAGGGGTGATAGAATTTCCGGTGACTGTCGAGGAACTGCTCATAGGTGAGCTCGGGGATATGCTCGGGGTCGCCGCCGGACTCGAGTCCGTAGCAGGTGTCGGGGAAGAGGAGGCGGTTTACCTCCGCGCCCATTACGGACTCGACAGACGAGTATACGCCTTTCATCTCGTTGAAAACGACGCCCTTGTACTGCGGCTCTGCGTCCTTCTCGAAAAGCTCGTAGTGCCAGCCCTCCTGGAGGAATACGCCGGCGTTCCGGTAGATCAGCGGGTGGAGTACGGCGTCCATGTAGACGTCGATCAGGTTCAGAAAGTCGCGGTTGTTCCGGCTCGAGACCGGGTACATCGTCTTATCGGGGAAGGTCATCGCGTTCAGGAAAGTCTGCAGCGAGCCCTTAAGGAGCTCGACGAAGGGCTCCTTAACCGGGTACTTGTCCGATCCGTTCAGGACCGAATGCTCGAGAATGTGAAATACGCCCGTGTCATCGGACGGAATCGTCTTGAAGGTGATGGCGAATGTCTTGTTCCTGTCGTCGCGCTTGAGCCAGATCAGCTTCGTGCCGGTCTTCTTGTATTCCATCTCGAAAAGAGTCGCCTTAAGTTCGTCGGCCGGGCGGACTTGTGTTACGGTGAATCCGTGGATCGTATCATTTACCTTCATTTTACTAACCTCGTCGTTTCTTTTTAATAAACCGGATATCGGATCCGGCTGAATCGTCTTATAATTTGATTGGATGTCTATGCATTTTTTAAGGGCATCTAACGAAATTCATGATATCGCTTTTCACATCAAAAAAACAGCCGGAACGGAGCAAGCTCCTGCCTGAGGAGAACCGAATCGCTTAAAGACGCAGGCAAATACCCTTAAACGGCCTGAAATGACGGTTTTTCTTGACGCTTCCTTTACGCGCGCGTATATTTTTTAATTGTGACCGTCGGACCGGATCTTTTTTCGCGTAAGACGGCACCAATCTGATTAGAGGAGTTGTTATGCATTATTTATCGGACGTTTTCCAGCCTAAACTACTGACGACTTTGAAGGGTTACACCAAAGAACAGTTTCTAAAAGACGTAATAGCCGGCGTCATTGTTGCCATCATCGCTCTGCCGCTCTCCATCGCTCTGGCTATCGCATCGGGCGTATCTCCCGAGAAGGGTATCTACACGGCGATCATCGCCGGCTTCCTGATCTCGGCCTTAGGCGGAAGCAGAGTACAGATCGGAGGACCTACAGCCGCATTTATGACGATTATCTTCGGTGTAATCGCCAAATACGGAATGGACGGCCTGATGATCGCGACCTTTATGGCGGGAATTATGATGGTGCTTTTCGGAGTTTTCAAACTCGGTTCCGTCATCAAGTTTATCCCGTACCCGATTACCACCGGGTTCACGAGCGGAATCGCCGTTACGATTCTGACCTCGCAGATCAAGGATTTATTCGGCCTTACGACGGCCGAGCTTCCCGCAGATTTTCTCGGTAAATGGAAAATATACATTGCAAGCATGAGCACCATCAATATTACCGCTCTCCTTCTGGGTCTTCTGGCTTTAGGCATCATGATCGTTATGCCCAAAATCACGCCGAAAGTCCCCGGAGCGCTGGTTGCCCTTGTCGTGACGGCGGCTATCGTTAAGATCTTTAACCTCGATATTCAGACGATCGGAAGCAAGTACACCGAGCTTTCTTCGGCACTTCCTTCACTCACTCTTCCGAATATTACGTCGGATAAAGTCTTAAATCTGATCGAACCCGCCTTTACCATCGCGTTTCTCGGCTCCGTCGAATCCTTGCTGTCCGCCGTCGTTTCCGACGGTATGATCGGTTCGAAGCACCGTTCGAACACCGAGCTGATCGCACAGGGCGTCGCCAACATGGGATCGGCGCTGTTCGGCGGTATTCCCGCCACGGGCGCGATCGCGCGTACGGTAGCCAATATCAAGAACGGAGGCCGCACGCCGGTCTCCGGAATCGTGCATTCCGTGACGCTTCTATTGATTCTGATCATCTTTATGCCCTTCGCGAAAATGATCCCTCTGACGGCTCTTGCCGCCGTACTGATTCTTGTCGCGTACAACATGAGCAGCTGGCGTGAATTCGCAGATCTCTTAAAGTCCCCGAAGAGTGACATCGTCGTTCTCCTGGTCACGTTTTTCATGACGGTGTTCTTCGATCTGGTAAAAGCGATCGAGATCGGCATCGTCCTTGCCGCGCTTCTTTTCATGAAGCGGATGGCGGATGTTACCGGAGTCAAGGTGAGAAACATGGATGCCGGCGAAGAGAGCGGGGAGAACCTTGAGGGCAAGGACGCAGACGACGCCGAGCTTCCCAGGACGAAGGTATTCAAGAATGTTCTCATCTACGAGATCAACGGGCCGTTCTTCTTTGGTGCCGCCGACAAATTCATAGATGCCGAATCCGCGGTCAGCAACAAGACGAAGATCCTGATCGTCAAGATGAAGCATGTTCCTGCGATGGACGCAACGGCACTGCACGCGTTTAACCGCATCGTGAAAATCTGCGCGAAGAGGAAGATTACGCTTCTTCTGACCGGCATACAGGAGCAGCCGAAATCGGTGCTCGAAAAGGCCGGCGTAACAGCCAAAATTGGAGACGATCACATTTTCACAGGCCTCGGGGACGCGGTTGCCTATGTGCAGGCGCGTGCGGAAAAGGCCGGAGTAAAACCGGAATAAGAGCCTTGTTCTTTTCGGAGACAGCCGCAAACCATGAAGTCGGGAGTGAGTAAGCATGTCAGAATCGACGATTACAAAAAAAGCTCTGGCCGACGGCCTCAAAGCGATGATGAGGACCAAGCCTTTCGACAAAATATCGGTTGCGGATATCACGAAGAGCTGCGGGCTTAACCGGCAGACTTTCTATTATCACTTCCAGGACAAATTCGACCTGGTGAACTGGATCTATTACAACGAACTGATCATGCGGGTTGCCGAGGGTTTAAGCTACGAGAACTGGAATACCCGGATCGGAGAAATTCTGGAGATCATGCGGGAAGAGCGTTCTTTCTACCAGACAACGCTCCGGCAATCCGGAAACAACGGCTTCCAGGAGTATCTTTTCCGGGTCGTCCGGGAGCTTTTGGTCGATATCATCCGCAGAATGGCCGGCGAACTTCCCGTGGAGACGGTGAACCTCAATTTCCTCGCGGAGTTTTTCACGTACGGAATCGTCGGCATGATCGTTCAATGGGCACAGAAAGGCATGATTGAGAGTCCGCAGGAACTGTCGAAGAGTTTGAAAAAGCTTGTGAACGAGATCAAGCAGCTTGCCGCGGAGCGGTATTTTCAGCAGAACGCCGAGGGGGACGCGATCTCGATCACGTGATCTTCCCAGGCATCCCACTCCGCATCGACTCCGTGCAGTTCCGGACGGTTCATAAGATATTCAAGTGACTGGCGAATGCCGGTATCAAAGCGTATGGTTGCGGCAAAACCCGGAACCATGCGCTTTATTTTTGTGTTGTCAAACACAACGTTTACGCTCTTGTCACCGTTTAAGGGGCCGTTCAGTTCCGGGCGGAGTGCGACTAATGTGTCTGTCGCAACATGGACGAGCTTCGGCTTGACGCCGAGCGCATCGCCGACAATCTCGTAGATCCTGTTCCAGGTGAGCGATTCGTCCGACGTGATATGTACGGCCTCGCCGATCGCATGCGGATTCCCGAGAAGTCCGATGAATGCCTTTGCGAAGTCCATGCTGTGCGTTACGGTCCAAAGGGTCTGACCGTCGCCCGGAACGATGACCGGGCGGCCTTCCTTCATGCGCATCAGTTCACTCCAGGGGCCTTTGGAACCGTGGATTGCGAGCGGTATGGAGCCATCCGCATACGTGTGGCTCGGGCGCACCGTCGTAAACGGGAAGCCTGTGCTCCGGTACGCGTCCATAAGAACCTGCTCGCAGGCTGCTTTGTCGCGCGAATATTGCCAGTAGGGATTCGCAAGCGGCGTACTTTCGGTAATCAGATAATTCGACAGAGGCTTCTGATACGCCGATGCGGAACTGATAAAAATATATTGTTTTGTACGGCCTTCGAAAAGCCGGATATCCCTTGAAACCTGCTCGGGGGTAAAGGCGATGAACTCGCAGACGACGTCAAACGATTCGTCCTTGAGAAGCTCCCTCATCTCTTCTTCGTTGTTGATATCGCCCTTTATGGTTCGGATATTTTCCGGCAGGGGGCCTTGGCGGGTGCCCCGGTTGAGAAGGGTGAGCTCAAAGGAATCGATTGCGGAAAGCTGTCTGGTAATGGAACCGCTGATTGTGCCGGTTCCTCCGATAAAAAGTACTTTCATAACGTAAGCCTCACTTTCCTAATGGGATCTCTGCTCAACGCAGTTGTACCTCGAGTATAGCATGAGCGGTGCAGCGAAATTATCGGAATACGGCTCAAAAATCAGACACTTTTGCCCGCTTGTCCAAAATTTGGACAACTGACTGGATTTGCTTATTTTACGAGAATTTCGGCGGTGCTATTCTCCGTGATGAAACATGATAAGGAGATGAGCATCTTGCCTACAAAAACAAAACAAATCTTAAAGCGGGTTACCGTTCTTTTCGGGATCATCATTATTCCGCTCCTGTACAGTTATCTGTACCTGGGAGCTTTCTGGGATCCGTACAGCCGACTTGATACGCTGCCGGTCGCGATCGTAAACGAGGATCAGGGAGCCATGATTCACGACAAGGAGAGAAACCTCGGGGACGAGTTGGTTTCCGGGCTGCAGGAAGACAACACCCTGAAGTTTATCGTTACGTCCGCCGAGGACGCGAAAACGGGTACGGAAGGGAGCCGCTATTACGCGACACTCACGATTCCGGCCGATTTCACCGCTGATATCGCGACAGCCGATACGGCCAGTAAGACCAAAGCGACGATCGAGTTCTCCGGCAACGAAAAGAAGAACTACCTCGCCTGCCAGATCCTGAATTCGGCCGTCACGAAAATCGAAGAAAAATTAAGGGATCAGGTAGCGGGCGAAATCGTCGGCGAACTGTCCGATAAACTGAATGCGATCCCCGACAGTCTTGCCGAACTATCCGACGGCTTAACACTTCTCGGAGACGGTTCAGGCACGCTCCTTGACGGCGCGGGCAAGCTGAATGACGGAAGCGGCGACCTCTTAACCGGTGCCGACAAGCTGAATTCCGGTGCCGCGGATCTTGCCGCCGGCGCCAACACGGCCGCTGCCGGCGCGGACACGCTGATGGCCGGAGCACAGAGTGCGGCAGCCGGCGCGTCGAAGCTTGCAACAGGAGCCTTGGATCTATCAAATGGAGCCGGCAGTCTGCTTGCCGGTACAAAACTCTACACATCGAATATGGCGGCGTTTGACGCGGCGATGGACAAGACGGCTTCCGGGTCGACCCGTGTTTCCGACGGGGCGGCAACGCTCGATTCCGGTATTGATTCTCTTCTTGAAGGGGTACGCAAACTTGAGGCCTCGACCGCTGACTTGGGTCAGATCTCGGCTGGAGCGGCATCTCTTGCGGCGGGAACCGAGGCTCTTAGTGAGAACTTGAGCAATTATGTTGCCGGTGTCGATTCGCTGATCGCAAGTGTTAACAGCACAAGTGCCTTTCTCACACAATATGTCACCGTAATCAATCCCGACATTATGAATGACCCCTATTTCAGTGCCTTTATGCAAAGTATGGCCGATCCTTCGGTCGCGCAGAATATCCAGACTCTTTCCGCGGCGGGCACCCAGCTGAAAGATGCCGCGGCTCAGATCGCGGACGGCAGCGCCGTGCTTTCAACGGGTTCGGCCGGTCTTCCCGAAATCAAGACCGCTCTGGCTCAGATTGAAGCGGGCCTGGTACAGGCACAGACCGGCTCGGACGCTCTTACAGCGGGTGCGGCGGATCTCAAGAACGGCTTAGCACAGCTCGACAGCGCGGCCGGCAGTCTCAACACAGCGTCACAGAAGCTTCTTTCCGGCTCGCAGTCCGTCTGCGACGGTGCCTCGGCGCTGTCCGCCGGAGCCAATGACCTTTCCGGCGGAACGGGCAAGCTTGCGGACGGTGCAAAAGACCTTTCGACAGGAAACAACAAACTCGCTCAAGGTGCCGACGCGCTCCTCGCAGGCACGGCGGATCTGAAGGACGGCGCCAAAACCTTATCCGAGGGTGCATCCTCGCTCTATGACGGCGCATCTCAACTGAATGACGGCATCATGACCGCCGGAAGCAAAGTAAGCGAAAATGCGGATACGGCAAAAACGGATCTTCCGCTCCTCAACGGTCTTTCGGATTATGCTTCTTCGTCGGTGAAGGTCGAAAGCACGCCTGTCAATCCGGTTCCCAACTACGGAACGGCTTTCGCTCCTTATTTCCTCTCGCTCTCGCTCTGGGTCGGTGCGCTGATGATTTTTCTGGGTACCTTCCTCGATACGGACAGCGGCTTCAATATCCTGTCAAGGAATTCAACCCGCCGCTTTCTGAGAAGCTTTATCTTTCTGGGACTCGGAATTGTTCAGGCCTTTATCCTTGGAAAAGTTCTGGAAATCGGTCTCGGTCTGCAGGTTAAAAACGTAGGTCTCTATTATCTGGCCTGCTGCCTGTTCTCGGTAACGGCCGTCTCAATCGTCCAGTTTTTCATGGTCAATATGAAATCTCTGGGCAAATTCCTCTGCATCGTGATCCTGATTCTGCAACTGACATCCTGCGCGGGAACCTTCCCGATGGAGACTCTGCCGAAGTTTTTCAATGTGCTTTTACCGTTCATGCCGATGACCTACAGCGTCGGTCTCTTCAAAGAAGCCATCAGCGGAGGAGATCAGACACTAGTCATGAAGAACGCCCTGATACTCGTCCTGATTACGGCAATCTTCACCGTTTTCTCTCTTTTCATGACAAAAAGACAAATGCGGGCCGAAAAAAAGAAAATTGCTTGAGGGGTAAACGTTTCGTCTGGTTGCTGATTTTATATTATTGAGTCAGAATAGAAGCAGAAGGAAAATATTGCCTTCTGCTTTCTTATTTAACCTGCGAGGAGAAACCAAGTATGGACAACTTTGATGAATTGTATCAAAAAGCGGTTGAAGCCGCCGTTCAGAACAAGGTCGACGAAGAACTCAAAAATCCGCGGAATAATGTAAGGTATGACAAATATCAACTCGACTGTCTGCTGAATCCAGAGAAGCAGCCGATTGTCCTTCGTATCGGCGACTGCCTTTGCGAGAACGAAGAGAAACGCGCATGCCAGGATGTCTGTTTTTTCGATGCGCTCCAGAAAGACGAGAACGGCAACGTCACCGTAAGCAAGGATTCCTGCGTCGGCTGCATGGCTTGTTTAAGTCACTGCGAAGCCGGAAATCTGGTTGCGAGAAAAGATATCCTTCCCGTTTTCGAGCTCCTGAATCATGACGACGCACCCGTTTACGCGCTGATCGCGCCCGCCTATATCAGCCAGTTCAGTGAGGACATCACGCCCGGCAAGCTCCGGAGCGCCTTCAAGCATATGGGCTTTGCCGGCATGATTGAGGTGGCGCTTTTCGCGGATATTCTTACGATGAAAGAGGCGCTCGAATTCGAACGCGCCATCAAGACAGACAAGGACTACTTGCTTACGAGCAGCTGCTGCCCGATCTGGATCGGCATGATCCGCAAAGTCTACGGACAGATGGTCTCACATATTCCGCCGTCGGTATCGCCGATGGTCGCCTGCGGCCGCTCGATCAAGCTCCTTCACCCGACAGCCAAGACGGTCTTTATCGGGCCCTGCGTCGCGAAAAAAGCCGAGGCGAAGGAGAAGGATGTCGCCGATGCGATCGATTATGTGCTGACATTTCAGGAGATCCAGGACATCTTCAACATGGCCGGGATCAATCCGGAAAAGGAGATCGAGGACTTGAGGGACCATTCCTCGACGGCTGGACGTATCTACGCGCGGGCCGGCGGCGTCAGCAAAGCGGTCCAGAGCACCGTAGAAAGACTGCATCCGAACCGCCCGATTCCCTTCAAAGCCGAACACGCGGACGGCGTTCCTGCCTGCCGCGCGCTTCTCGAAAAGATCAAGGAGGGCAAGCTCGAATCGAACTTCCTCGAGGGTATGGGCTGCGTTGGCGGCTGTGTCGGCGGCCCGAAAGCTCTGATTCCGAGAGAAGAGGGAATGCGTCATGTGAACGAATACGGACTGAAGGCGAACTGCTATACGCCGATTGACAATCCGTATGTCATGGATCTCTTACACCGCTTAGGGCTCGATTCGATCGATGCGCTTCTTGAAGACACGAGAATCTTTTCGAGACACTTTGACGCGTAATACTTTCGTTAAGCTTGCATTTGCGGCCGTACGGAAGTATGATTCAGTTGATAAGACCGCTTGAGTCACAAGCACAGGCGGTCGGGGGCATTTGTACGAGGGGTACGTATGATAAGGGCGCGGGCATCCGAAAGGACACCCGCGCCTCTATTTTTTTTCTGATTTTTGAAAACGATTGCACATATATGGAAACAAGCAGCCAGATCCCGCAGCACATATAAATCGTAGAGTTACCCGGGCACTCATACGAGGGTTTCGGCCGGCAGCCCTCTTCCAGCCGCTCCTACGGAAAGAAGCGCACATACGAAATGGGTCTCCAGCCGGGGTTTCGTATGTGCATTAACTCACCCGTAGCATCTTCAAAAACGAAATGCACATACGAAATGGGACTCCAGCCGGGGTTTCGTATGTGCATTAACTCACCCGTAGCATCTTCAAAAACGAAATGCACATACGAAATGCACCTCCAGCCGGGGTTTCATATGTGCGCAGCTCCTCACAGTGACCTCTCAAACGCGAAATGCACATACGAAATGAGTCTCCAGCCGGGGTTTCGTATGTGCATTAGCTCTCACGGCGTATCATCGAAAACGAAATGCACATACGAAATGGGTCTCCAGCCGGGGTTTCGTATGTGCGCAGCTCCTCACAGTGACCTCTCAAAAACGAAATGCACATACGAAATGCACCTCCAGCCGGGGTTTCGTATGTGCGCAGCTCCTCACAGTGACCTCTCAAACGCGAAATGCACATACGAAATGGGTCTCCAGCCGGGGTTTCGTATGTGCATCTAACTTTTTGGTCACTACGTGCCTACCTGCCAGTCCACTGCACTGTTTGCACGATCCGTAAGGCCGATTTGAGACAGTATACTCAGTATATTCTTCATGCACTATTCTCAGACAGTTCATGAACTGCATCAATTTACTTGTAATTGATAACAAGAATGTTATCATCGAAGTGCGTAACGATATGTTTGAAGTCCTTTTGTGCTTCTCAGTCACTTTGTTAAAAAACGCAAAAGATACCTGAAAAGGAACTTGAACGGGCAAGATACAATCAGAGAGATTTTTTTGAAAGGATGAATTCCAAATGAAGAATACAATCAAAACCTTTGACGATTATATGGCGGATGACACGAGAGTGACCGCGTCAGAAAGAGAACAGATTCTTTTTGAAGCATCTCTCATCGGGAAAATGATTGAAGCCAGAGAATCGCGCGGCATTACGCAGCGCGAGCTCGCAAGACTATCCGGCATTAAGCAGCCGGCAATTGCCAGAATGGAGAGCATGCGCGTGACACCGCATGTCGATACGATCCTGAAGATTCTTGAGCCGCTCGGATATACTCTCGAAATTGTTCCAATCAAAAAGGAGAAGCAGGCCAATGCCTGATTCTCCTTCGTCGTTTAATCCGTCTGTCAGCGGATCTTATGGTCCGCCTTCAGCTTCTCATGCCGGATTGTTTGATCCGCAACTCAGGAAACCACATTTACCGGGTTCCCGCTGAGGAAGGCTTTGAAATTCGCATAGGCGGCGTCCAGAAGGCGCTGGCGCGTCTCGACGGGTGCCCAGGCGATATGAGGCGTGATGATGCAGTTCGGAGCCGTAAGAAGGGGATTATCGGCCTTCGGAGGCTCGTCGGAAAGTACGTCGACGGCAAGTCCCGCGATTTTTCCGGAAGCGAGCGCGTCGGCCACATCTTTTTCGTTGAGAACAGGTCCTCTCGCGGTGTTGACGAGAAAAACACCGCCCTTCATGTCCCGGATCATCTCAGCATTTACCATGCCGCGGGTCTCGTCGGTGAGCGGGCAGTGGAAGGAGATTACGTCGCTTGTCTTAAGGAGGGTTTCCATGGAGGCCGGATATACGCCGTCCTCGTCGGGGATCGTTTCCGAAAGGCTTCCGTCCGCAAGGCCTTGAACGACCGTGCGTCCGGTCTTCCTTACCGTCATACCGAGAGCCGTAGCAATCAGCGCCGTCCGGCGCGCGATTTTACCGTATCCGACAAGTCCCAGAGTCTTGCCGAAAAGCTCGGTAAGGCCGCCGTCGGTAAAACAGAAATCTTTGCTTACCGTCCATGCGCCCTCGTGTACGATACGGTCGTGCCGGCCGACGCGGTTCGTCAGCTCGAGAAGAAGTGAAATGGTCATCTGTGCCGTCGCGAAGGTCGCGTACTCCGGGATGTTCGTTACCGTGATTCCAAGGTCCCGCGCCGCCAAAGTATCGATGACGTTGTAGCCCGTCGAGATAGCGCCGATGTATTTGAGGTTCGGAAGCATCGCTAACGTCTCACGCATAAATGGTGTCTTGTTGGTCAGAATGTATTCCGCGTCTCCGATTCTCTCGAGGATCAGGCTGTTTGGCGTCCGGTCATAGACCGTAAGCTCGCCGAATTCACGGAAAGGCTCCCAGGAGAGGTCTCCCGGGTTTGCCGTATAACCGTCCAGAACAACTACTTTTGTCATGCTTCAGGGCTCCTTTTTGTTAAGACCGGCGGTCCCGGCCATCTCTATCCCTATGCTCGCCGCGGTCATGACGATCGCGGTGTCTGCCGCTGTCCGTTTGACTTTTTATATACAGATCGATGGATTCGGCTGCCTTTTTCCCGGCGCCCATCGCAAGAATGACGGTTGCAGCACCAGTCACCGCGTCGCCGCCGGCATATACGCCGGGACGGGAAGTGGCCATATTGTCGTCGGCTACGATGCAGCCGTGGCTGTTGGTATCCAGTCCGGAGGTCGTGTTGCGGATCAGGGGATTCGGTGACGTACCGATCGCGATGATCACGGTATCGACGTCGAGTGTGTAGTTCGATCCCTTTTTCTCGATCGGGCGGCGGCGTCCGGAAGCGTCCGGCTCGCCGAGTTCCATCTCGACGCACTCCATGGAAAGGACCTGACCGTTCGCATCGCCGTGGATACGGACCGGGTTGTTCAGGTTCTTGAAAATGATTCCTTCTTCCTTGGCGTGATGGATTTCTTCGCGCCGGGCCGGCATTTCGGCATCGGAACGGCGGTATACGATGTAGACGTTCTCCGCACCGAGTCGCTTGGCTGTACGGGCGGCATCCATCGCGACGTTTCCTCCGCCGACGACGGCGACGGAATGGCTCTGGCGGATGGGGGTGTCGTAACGGTTGTCATAGGCCTTCATGAGGTTGGAGCGTGTCAGGTATTCGTTTGCCGAATAGACGCCGACAAGGGATTCGCCCTCGATCTTCATGAAGCTCGGAAGACCCGCACCCGAGCCGATGAAGACAGCTTCGTATCCGTCCTCGAAAAGCTCATCGATGGAAAGGATCTTGCCGATGACCATGTTGGTCATGACTTCGACGCCCAGAGCCGTAAGCGTGTCAATTTCTTTCTGGACAAGGGCTTTCGGCAGACGGAATTCCGGAATGCCGTAGACGAGAACGCCTCCTGCTGTATGGAATGCCTCGAAAATTGTCACTTTATAGCCGAGGAGAGCCAGGTCGCTCGCGCAAGTCAGGCCGGAGGGGCCGGCGCCAATGACGGCGACGCGGTGTCCGTTGTATGCCGGCTTTTCGGGAAGCTTCGTGCTGTGCTCCATGTGCCAGTCGGCGACAAACCGCTCGAGACGGCCAATGGCAACGGATTCGCCCTTGACCGCACGGACGCAGCGCTCTTCGCACTGGGTCTCCTGCGGACATACACGGCCGCAGACGGCAGGGAGGCAGTTGGTCGTCTTTATGATATCGTACGCTTCTTCCAATTCGCCGGCTGCGACTTTGGTAATGAATTCGGGAATCCGTACATTGACCGGACAGCCGGCCACGCAGGGCTTGTTCTTGCAGTTGAGGCAGCGGGTCGCTTCCTCCATCGCCATTTCTTTGGTATATCCGAGGGAAACCTCGCTGAAATTCTTGTTTCTGACATCCGGATCCTGCTCGGGCATCGGTACTTTCCTGAGAGACATATTAGCCATTCTTCTGTCCTCCTAAACCGATCCGGCAGACGTGATCGGGACTTTTCTGTTCCTGTGCCTTATAGACGGTGTTTCTTCGCATCAGTTCGTCGAAGTCCACCTTGTGGCCGTCAAAATCGGGGCCGTCGACGCAGGCGAACTTCGTTTCGCCGCCGACGGTGACGCGGCAGCCGCCGCACATGCCCGTGCCGTCGACCATGATCGGGTTCAGGCTGACCAGGGTCTTGATGCCGTAAGGTTCCGTAACCTTGGAGACGAACTTCATCATGATGACCGGTCCGATCGCGATGACGAGGTCATAGTTGTTGCCCGCATCGATGAGGCTCTTGAGCTTGTCGGTTACGAAGCCTTTCTCGCCATAGGAGCCGTCGTCCGTTGTGAGATACAGGTGCGAGGACACTTTTCTGAATTCGTCCTCAAGAATGACGATGTCTTTATTGCGGAAACCCGCGATAACGTCGACTTCGGCACCCGCCTCGAAAAGGGCTTTGGCCGAAGGATAGGCGATCGCGCAGCCGACACCGCCGCCGATGACACAAACTTTTTTGAAGCCCTCGACCGGTGTCGGTTTTCCCAAAGGACCTACAAAATCCAGAAGGAAGTCGCCCGGCTCGAGAGATGCCAGCATCTCGGTCGATTTGCCGACGATCTGGAAAATAATCGAAACGGTGCCCTTTTCGCGATCGTAATCTGCGATGGTAAGGGGGACGCGCTCGCCGAATTCGTCGATCCGGAAAATGATAAACTGGCCTGCCCTTGCTTTTCGCGCAATAAACGGCGCTTCGACGGCAAGCTCGGTAACGGTTGGGTTCAGCTGTCTTTTTGATACGATTTTATACATACATTTCTCCCGGCCGGTTATGGGAAGCCGGTATCCTCCGTTTGTTATCGTGAAAAGGCATTTCTCATGTCCTATGATTCTTATAGCACGTTCCGAACAGAGAATGCAAGTTAAAATAATTGTTCGGAATAATACGTGTATATTCCTTATTCATTTAATTAGATATGGAGATTTGTGTTAAATTCAGAAGGCGTATCGAGCATGCGCGAGATCTCGCGAAGGACGCCGTCCTCTTCGTTGCCCATAGCTCTGAAACGTGCATGGGGAAACAGTCCCGGATGGGCGTTTTTCATCGCGTAACTGTACCCTGCATTCTGGAGAAGTTCGACATCGTTCAGGAAGTCGCCGAAGGCCATCGTCTCCTGTTTTGCGATGCCGAAGCGCTTCTGAATATGGTCGAGTGCGATACCTTTGTTGGCCTCATGCATCGTGATATCAAGCCAGTAGTCGCCGGAGACCGTGAGCTTGAAGCGGTCCTTGTATCCGGCAAAGATGGGCAGCGTGTATTTTTCCGAGCCCTCGAAAACAAGGACGGTGAATTTCAGGATTTCGTCCGACACATCCCGGAAAGAATCGACGAGTTCGACGGCGGCGTAGTATTTCCGGATCTCGGCCAGTGCTTCCGGCCGGCCGGCGACATCGTTATTCTCAACGTATGCGGCGCGGATTCCACAGACCACACACGCAGCGCCGGGAACCTTTTTCGCCATTGCGGTAAGTTCCAAAACATCCGGGAACGCGAGCACGGAGGAGTAGAGCGTCTCGCCGCGATACACGACGAACGTGCCGTTCTCCGCGATAAAGACCATTTTGTCCCTGAATTCCCGGAAGTGGTTGAGGAGGTTTCCGTACTGGCGTCCCGAGGCTACGGCGAACAGGATATTTTCCTTGCAGAGGCGCTCGAAAACCTCTCCGAAATGGGACGGCAGGAGGCCGTTCTCATCCAGTAGTGTGCCGTCCATATCGGCGGCGATCAGTCGTATCATGTGAATCCCCGATTTCATCAAATATAATAGCTTTACCTTATCTATTCTGCCATGAATTTCGCAAAGTGGAAAGTGCGCCGTTTGTGTTATTATATCTAGTGAGTTTTAAGTCAAAAAAGGGGAATGTAAAAATGACGGAGCCAGGCAAGAAAAAGAAGTCGGTCAATATGCTCTCGACGGCGTACAAGATCAAAGGTCAGGGAGTGGGTTCGGCTTATGAGGAACAGGTAGGTCTTGTCAAAGAGAACATGGCCGACGACTTTGAGATTTTCGAGAATAAGGTTATGTTTGCCGACATCACACATTACCACACCATCAACTTCCTTTATTACGTATTCATGGGACTTGTGAAGCGAAGAGGCATTACCGTAGGCTATGTGCATTTTCTGCCCGAAACGGTTGAGACCAGCATTCAGCTGCCGCACTTCATTAAGAATGTTTTTTATTGGTATACGATTTCTTTCTATAAAAGGATGGATTATCTCGTTACCGTTAATTCCTATTTCGTCGACCGCCTTGTCTATTACGGCGTAAAGCGCGAGAAGATCAGCTATATACCGAATTATGTGTCCGACAAAGTCTTCTTTAAATGTGACTGCGGCAGGAAATCGGAGCTCCGCAAGAAATACGGCATCGCCGAGAATGCGTTCGTAGTATTGGGCGTCGGACAGCTTCAGGTCAGAAAGGGCATTTTCGATTTTATCGAGGTCGCCGAGAAGCTTCCTCAGGTACAGTTTGTTTGGGCGGGAGGCTTCTCCTTCGGCAGCATCACCGACGGATACGCCCATGTGAAGAAGATCATGGAGAACCCGCCGGCCAACGTGAAGTTCCTCGGCATCATCGAACGTGATCTGATGCCCGAACTGTACAACACGGCAGATGTTATGTTTCTGCCGTCCTTCGAGGAGCTGTTCCCGATGACCGTTCTCGAATCCATGAGCTGTCATATCCCGATCCTTTTGCGCGATATTGACATCTACAAGGACATTCTTTTTGACTTTTATCTGCGCGAAAACGGTGTGGACGGTTTTATAGATGCCATAAAGCGTCTGTCCGGAGATTCCCTCTACTACGACGAGGCGGCAAAGGCGTCGGCCCGCGGACATGAATTCTATTCCAAGGAACATGTTTTCACGATCTGGGACGAATTCTACCGGAAGCTCTATGATGCCAAAGAGAGGAAATATGGCAAAAAGCACGAACGGAATTAAGAACAACACCTTCAGCCTTCTTCTCGTACTGTTCTCCCTGATTTTTCTGATCGTATATCTGATAAACGTGGACGGCGTAAACGAAGTGACGACGGTGCTGAAGACGGCCCATATCGGGTGGCTTATCACAGCTGTATTCTGCATGCTCATTTATTGGCTTCTCGATGCCCTGGTCCTGCACATTTCGGTCCGGATGGTCGATCCGACGCACAAATTCCGCTTTTCCCTGCGCCTCACGATGATCGGGCAGTATTTTAACAACGTGACCCCCTTTGCCTCGGGCGGACAGCCGGCTCAGGCGTTCTTCATGTTAAAGCGGGGATCTCCCGTCGGGAAGACGATGACGGCGCTCCTTGCGAAGTTTATCGTGTACCAGATCACTCTGACCCTGTACTGCCTGGCGACGCTGATTCTCAAATTCTCGTACTTCATGAGCGAAGTCAAAGTCCTGATGGTCGCCGTAATCGTAGGGTTTGCGGCACATACGGCCGTTACGCTTATGCTGGTCGGCGTGGCTTTTTTTAAGAGTGCAACCGAGAAAATCGCCCTTCTGGGCATCCGTATCCTGGCCAGAATGCGGATTCTTAAAGATCCGGAGGCCAAAGCCGAAGCCGTACTCTCGGAGCTTGAGAATTTTCACGTGCAGTTCCAGATTATGCGTAAGCACAAGTCCGAAATTCTTAAGATGTGCCTGATCACAGTCGTTCAGCTGACCGTGTATTTTCTGATCGGAAACGTCATCTACAAGAGTTTTAATCTGACCGGCACCGATTCGCTGACACTTCTCGCATCGCAGGCCTTTGTCCTGATGATCGCAACGTTTGTACCGATTCCGGGTGCTCTTGGCGCTGCCGACAGCAGCTTCGCCATCTTTTTCAGCCTGTTTTTCCCGAAGCATCTGGTGAATTTTGCCCTGGTGCTCTGGCGTCTTCTGACTTTTTATCTGCCGATTGTAATCGGACTGATCGCGACGGTTATCGAAAAAAGGAGAGCTGCCGTACCCAGGGAAGCCTTGGAAGCGGGAGGTCCGGTGCCGGATGCGCCGGATTTGAAAGCCCCGGTTCCGGACGTCGCGTACGCCGCTTCCGACCGTGACGAGACGGATCCCGCGAACAGGGACTCCTGATGGTCTGAATCCCGGAACGCCACGCCTTCTGTTGTCCTTTGCCGGGACAAATGATAAGATGAATCAAGTTTTATTGCTGATTATATCATTATCAATTAAAGGAGGCTTCGGTATGGACTATGTTCTCCCCATAACACTGGCGGCGATTACCTGGTTTGTGTTTCGTTATGTCATTCGCGGGTTTTACATCGTCAACCAGAACGAGCGTGCCGTCAAGACGGTATTCGGAAAGGCGCAGCGGATTAAGGGCAAGACAACTCTTGAGGACCCGATATCCGAGAATCTCCGCGACGATGAGCGCACGAGATATGCTTATCCGCAGGTGAAGGTCATTCAGCCCGGCGGACCGTATTTCAAGTGGCCCTGGGAAAAGGTTTACAAAGTATCGATCGCGATTGAGACCGTCAATATGGCGTATGACCCGGAGTCCCCTTCGGCGAACCAGAAGAATACAGTGCTGGATGCCGTAACGAAGGACCAGCTGAATATCGGACTCTCCGGTCAGATCCGCTATCGCGTCTCGGACCGGAATCTTTACGCGTATATCTTTGGTGTCAAGAATCCGATTGCCCACGTCATGGGTTATTTTGTATCGGTTCTGCGCGAACGTATCGCGAATTTCGAAGGCAAAGAGCCGGTTGATCCGGCGGCCCTAATCCCGGATCCGGCACCGGTGCTTCCGGTTGAAGCGGCGGGTGATACGGGAACGTATTCAACATTCTCCGCTATGCAGTCCTCCGCCGCATCGTCGGTTCAGGGTATTTCCATCAATGACTTAAGAAAAAATCTTCGCGATTTGAATGATCATATGGACGAGGAATGTCAGGTATCGGCGGCCCGTTACGGCGTTGTTCTTGAGGCTTCCCTGATCACAGGCATCGATCCGCCGGCGGAGGTTGAATCAGCACTGGCCGCCATCAACACCGCACATAACCAGGTCTCCTCCGATCTCAGCCTTGCTCAGGCTTCGGCCGACCAGAAGATCGTGCAGTCTAAGCGTGCCGTTGAGATCGAGACCCTGAAAGCACAGGGCGAGATTGAGACGCTGCAGCGCCTGTCCACACAGCTTAAGGAATTGAAGAAAGAGGGCGGCAAGTCCGCTCTGGATCTCTATGTCAGAAATGTGCGTCTCGGTCTTCTTGACCAGACCAAGAGAATCGTAAGGAGGGAAAAGAGATGAACATCGTGCAATTATTTGCGTCCTCTTTAACACCGGACGATACCTTTTACGTTTCCATTTTTGTATTTGTCCTTTCGCTTGTCGCGGTTTCCATCGGTGTTCCGATTGTCTTCGGCATTCTTCGGCTTCTTGGCGTTTATGTCATCGTCAGAGAGCGTCAGGCTCTTGTGTATGTCCTTTTCGGCAATGTCGTCGGTATTCTTTCGGAGCCCGGCCTTCACTTCCTTTGGAAGGATCTCGGAATCCGCGCGCTCTTTATCAACTGGCTCGGCCGTAAATATGTCGTGGACATGCGGCTTGATCAGGAGTACTTGAGAAGCCAGCCGGTTAACTCCGAAGAAGGCGCACCGATGGGCGTCGGTATCTGGTACGAAATGTATATCAACGATCCCCTGGGATATATTTTCAAGAACACGGATCCCCGCGGTTCGCTCGCGGCGAACGTCGGCAACTCAACGGTGCGGTGTCTGTCGAATATGCCTCTTGAGCGCATGATGGTCGACCGTCACGCGATGAGCCAGACCGTTCGGGAAGAGGTATCGGCCAAGTCAACGGAATGGGGCTACATGCTGGGTTCCTGTTATGTGCGAAAAGTTCATTTCCGAGACGTGGAGATGATTCGCCAGATCGAGAGCAAGGTCGTCAACCGCCTGCGTCAGGTAACCTCTGCGATCAAGCAGGACGGTGCCAATCAGGTCAACATCATACGGAGCACGGCCGAACGTACCGCGGCGCTTGATTTCGGCAAGGCTGCGGCGATACGCCCGCAGATCGTCGGCGACGCGTTGGAGGAGATCTCCCGCGATGAGGATGTTTCCGCTGCAATGTTCGACATACTCGAGACGACCCGGATTCAGGCGGCGGCCATTCCGATCGAACTGATTCCTGAGGACGCGGAAATTCTGTCGCAGCTGATCGCTTCACAGAAGCCTGCGGAACCGGTTATCAGGAAGAACGAGGATCGGCAGTAACGCACATCATTTCACTAATATCTGCAATACGTGTTATTTGTAAAGAGCGGCAAATTGGAATCATTCCGGTTTGCCGCATTTTTGTGTGACTTTCGCACGGAAGTGGCTGCCAGCAGCCGATATAATTGGTTTACAAGCTTAAGAGGCTGAACCGAATATGCGAGGTAACACCTGAGATGAAGAAGAATACAAACCGGGAACGATTCGAAACCGCTGACGATCAGACAGGGCAGACTCTGTCGGATCATGTCAAACCTTTCAATGAACCGGCACCTGCGACGCTCCCGAAAAAGAGGAAGAGCAAGAGATTTTCTGTCCTTTCTGTGATTCGTACCGTCTCGCAGATTCTGTTTTTTGTATGGCTGCCTTCGCTCTATATAAGTGCTTTTGCAGGACTCGGGGAGTTGATTGCGGCTTCTCTCTCCGGAAGTTTTTCCCTTGCGGAAACATGGCCGTCGCTCCTGGCCTTAGTCGCGACAGTGCCGGTAACCGTGCTGGCAGGCCGGTTCTTTTGCGGTTGGATGTGCGCTTTCGGCGCACTTACCGATTGGATATACGGAATCTTTTCGATAAAGACGGGCGGCCTTGTCAAGATTCCGCCGAAAGTTGACAGAGCTCTAAAATACCTGAAATATCTGATTCTTGTCGTTCTGCTGATCCTCGGGGCGGCCGGTGTTTTTTCGGTCTCGGCGCTTAGTCCCTGGGATGCATTCGGGATGCTCTTTACCGTAGGATCAATTCCGCAATTCGGACTGGTCATAAGCGGCGTGGCCGTCGGCGGGATCCTCCTTCTCCTGATATTAATCGGATCTGCGTTCGTTGAGCGCTTCTTCTGCCGGTATCTTTGCCCGATGGGCGCCTTCTTTGCCATTACCTCACGAGCGAAGGCTGTCGTCATCGACAAGCCGCGCGAAGGCTGCGGGAAGTGCCGGGTATGCACCGGGAACTGTGCGATGGGTATTCAGCTGTACGAGACAGACACCGTTAAGTCCGGCGAATGTATCGCCTGTATGAAGTGCGTCGAGTCCTGCCCGAGAAAGAATATCCATGTAAAGACAATGAACAAAAACACCTCGTCCGCAGCCGCGGCAGCTGCATCTATCCTCTTGATCGCCGCGCTTTACCTGACGCTTTCGTTCTATTCGGACAGGGCAGCCGCAGACGGATCTATTGCCATGGCAGCTTCAACAACCTCGTCGACTGCAGGGGCTGACGCGTCTTCCGACACGCAGTCGACGACAGGCGGGATATCGGATACCGCATCGACATCCGGCGAACAATCCGCGGAACAGACGACGGAATCGGCTATACAGTCGATGGCGGAGACGATTGTCGAGTCGACGGCCGCGGCGACAAGTTCTTCGGGCCTCTATAAAGACGGCACCTATACCGGAACCGGCACGGGATTCAGAGGGACAACGACGCTTTCCCTGACTATATCGGGAGGAGAGATTACAGACGTAACGGTTGTTTCCTACCAGGACGATGCGAAGTATTTTGACCATGCGTTTCAGACGATTGCCTCAGATATCATTTCGGCACAAAGTGCGGAGGTTGATGTCGTGTCCCATGCAACGTTCAGCAGCCGCGGCATTATCGAAGCGGTAAACGACGCTCTCTCCCAGGCCAAAAATTAAGGACAAGTCCTCCTATATTTGATATAATGTCTATCGTTAAATGAACACAGGTAAAAAATATACAAAGTGTCATTTAAGGGAGGACAAAGTGCTCGAAGTAAATAATCTGACTAAGAAATACAGCTCCACACTGGCAAATGACAATCTGAGTTTTTCGCTTAACGGCGGTGAAATAGGTATCCTGCTCGGGCCGAACGGCGCAGGCAAATCAACGGCGATTAAGTGCATCATGGGGCTCCTGCGGTTTTCCGGAACGATCCTGATCGACGGCAAAGCCAATAAGAGCGAAGAGGCCAAGAGAAGCATGGGCTATGTGCCCGAAATTCCGGCTCTCTACGAACTGCTGACCGTTGAGGAGCATGCCGAGTTTATCATCCGGGCGTACAAGCTTGACAAGAGCGCCTATACGTACGCGGACGAGCTGATGGAGAGACTCGAGCTTGCCGACAAGAAGAAGAAATTAGGCAAGGAGCTCTCCAAGGGCATGCAGCAGAAAGTCAGCATTATGTGTGCTTTGCTGCCGCGCCCGAAAATGCTGCTCCTCGACGAGCCCCTGGTAGGTCTTGATCCGCACGCGATCAAGGAACTGAAGAGCATGCTCATGGAAGCGCGTGACGCGGGAACGGCCGTTTTCGTATCGACGCACATGATCGAAAGCGTCGAAGAGATCTGGGATCAGGCCTTTATCATGGTGAATGGCAGGATTGTCGCCGCGCGAAGCCGCGAAGAAGAAGCCGGAAACGGCGACGACAGCCTGGAAGATCTCTTCTTTTCGATAACGGAGGGAGAGAAATGAGAGCGCTTTCCTACCTCCTGATCACATCGATCAAGAACTGGTTCAAGAATCTGCTTAAGAAGCCGGCGCTTCTTATTGTCTATATTTTGTGCATTGCGATGTTCGGCTTTATGCTGATTCCGACCGATGTCTATCCGCCGGCGTCTCTCGAGCGTCTTCCATACCTTCGGGCCGGCATCTATCTTCTGTTCGGGTTCATTCTCTATTCGGGAATTTCCAAAGGGCTTAAGAGCGGCGCGACTTTCTTCAAGATGGCGGATGTCAACATGCTCTTTAATTCTCCGGTGCGCCCGCAGTCGATCCTTCTGTACGGCATTGTCGGACAGATGGGAACGAGCCTATTAGCGACGCTGTTTCTTTTGTTTCAGGTGGCGAATATGCGTAATCTCCTGTTCCTTGATACCAGGGGAATTATAGCCCTGGTACTGGGCTGGTTTCTGACGCTTGTGATTACGCAGATCGTCTCGCTGTCGGTTTATTCTCTGACGGCTCCGCATCCGAACCGCAGAAAAGCCGGAAAGTACGTCCTTTACGGTCTTCTGGGTCTTCTTGGCGGCGGCCTTCTGGTCTACGTCATTCTGCAGGGCGGCAAGCCGGAGTCTGTTCTGGACTTTTTCGGGCTTCCCTTTATGGATTACTTCCCCTTGATCGGATGGATCGACGGCTTTGTAACCGGAATGATCGTCGGCGACTACCTAAAGATGTTTATTTGCCTCGGACTCTTCGTATTATTCCCGGTTCTGGGCATCATTCTCGTACAGCGTTCCGATTCCGATTATTATGAGGACGTTCTTCAGACGACCGAACAGACCTTCATGCTGAAGGCCGCGATGAAGGACGGCAAGCCCACGGCACGGAACATCATGCTTAACGTGAAGGCCGGAAAAAGCGGGATCGCCGGCAAAGGTACGGGCGCGAGCACGTTCTTTTACCGTCACCTTACCGAGCAGCGCCGGACCGGCTTTATGATATTGGACAAATCCTCCATCGTAATTATCGGCATATCGCTGATCGCGGGTTTTGTCCTCAGGAATCTGACGGCGAGTGAAGAAATATCCGTGTTTGCGGCTGGCATTGGAAGCTTTGTCGGGCTAAGTTATATGCTCTTCTTTCTTACAATGTCCGGCAAATTCACGCAGGAATTATCAAAACCGTTCATCTATCTGGTTCCGGCTTCGAATGTTGCCAAGTTGTTCTTCTCCAACCTTTCGACGGTCGTAAAGTCTCTGCTCGAAGGGCTGATCGGGTTTAGCGTGATTACGGTGCTGGCGGGACTGCCCATATGGTTTGCGCCTGCGGCGGCGATTACCTATGCCACGCTGTCGCAGATCTACATCAGCATGTCGATACTGACGCAGAGGATTTTGGGCAGCAACACATCCAAGCTCCTGAATACAATGATGTATTTCTTAAGCGGGAGTATCGTGCTGGGCCCCGGAATTCTTATCTATGCGATCCTTATGGCGGTTTTTTACAATGTGAATCCGGATCTTGCCGTAATCTCATATATTGCGGCGATTGTTTATAATGTGTTCGCTTCCTTTCTTGTCATGTACCTGGGAAGAGGGATTCTGGAGGAAAGTGCCTCCTGATGAACGGAAGCCCCCACTCCTGCGAACTCATATCTGGAAATGAGTTCGCAGGAGGGGGGCGTTCCTTTGCGTATGTGAGAACCAAGCCGGCATTCGTAGTGGTATTGGCGCCGCAGAACGGCGCCCGACTGCGGCATTCGTAGCAGTATTGGCGCCCGCCCTCATAAGGAATTGTTCATGTACTCTACATCGAATCCATCTTCAGTGTGTCGATGATGTTGTCCTTCTTAATCCGTGACATCGAATAGGACATCGTTGCGAACACAAGAAGGAACACCAGGAAGATTGCTACGGCATAGCTTATCCAGGGCAGGGAGAACTCATAAGAGAAAGCGTAGATCTGCTGCCTATAGAGAAAGTAGCTGATCGCGATACTTACGGGGATTCCCATTATCAGGGCTTTCAATCCGTAGAAGATGGATTCGAATCGTATCATCCGGTTGAAAGAGCCTCCCGTCATCCCGACCGAGCGAAGCATCGCGAATTCCTTCCGGCGGAGACTTACGTTGGTCGTGATCGTGTTGAAAATATTGGCAATGCAGATCAGACTGATCAGTGTTATAAATCCGTAGACAAAGACACTGATCAGAAAGATGGTCTTTTCCGATTGTTCGTGCTGGCTTGTAAAGTTATAGATATAGTACTGGTTGTCCGGCAGCGTTTTGGTCATTTCGCGAATCTCGGTTTCGAGCTGCTGGTCGTCGACTGCGACGATATAGGAGGTCGGCTTCGCATATGTGCTCAAATCCGGCAGATACTGCAAGGCAATGGATTGCATAACCGATTCGGGGAGAATGATACGCGGATAAGGACTGCTGTAATAATCGGAACCGAGCGGCATATCTTCCGTAATTTTCCCGATGGTGATCTTTGTTACGAGCTCTCCGGAATAATCGGTGCTGTCCAAATTGTCTTCGGTACTTAATACCGTGTTAAGGGCAAACCCTTCGGACAGATTCAAGAGATCACCGATCTGCTTCTTTCCGGTATTGTAGTCGTACACGACCGAATGATTGATGACAATCGCCCGGGGATGAAGAGGATCCATGTAGTCGTCGGGATTGACGCCGAGGGATGAGCAATACTCGCGAAAACTGGCGTCGTCGTAAGAGAGAACGAAGAGATAAGTTCCCGTGGTCCCCTCGTTTACCGTCTTATACATATTGGTTTGCAGGGCGTCGCCGTCCTTAAGATACATCATGTTGAAAACACAGTCGGCCATTTTTTTTGTGCTTGGAAGCTCGCGGATCTCGCCCGACAGCTTTTCGCGTTCGGCATCAGAAATTCCGTATGCCGAGAAGCTGATGTCGTAATTGACGGTGTCTGTCGAAGAGTACGCGTAGGTGAATCCGAATTGGACATAGGCCGACACCGTAAGGAAGAGAACAAGGCTGATCACGAGCGACACGGTGGTTGCACGGTATTTTCGCCTGTTTCTTCGGAGGTTCTTTAGAGCGAGTTCGCCTTCGAAGCCGAATATTTTACGCAGAAAGCGCGGCGTACGCACGGAACGCGGTGTCATTTTGATTTCTTTGGACTGCCGGATTGCGTCAATCGGCGTAATTCTTGAGGCGCGAATGGCCGGAATCAGGACGGATATGAAAATCGTCAGAGCGGAAAGCACTACGGTAATCGCGATTGCCGTGAAGGATATGTTGACGTGAAGCTTCATCTCTTTCCAGTCCGCGACACTTATAAGCGCCGACTCGATCACCTTAAAGGTGGCAGAGATACCCAGAATTCCGCACAGAATTCCCGTCGGAATTCCGATCAACCCGACAATGAGCCCTTCAAAATACACATGGAACCGTTTCTGCCGTCTTGTCGCGCCCGCACTTGAGAGAAGACCCAAATGACGGAGACGTTCAGATACCGAGATCTGGAACGCATTGTAAATCAGGGATACTGAGGCGACGATGATGATCAGGACAATGACCGCGACCAGAATAAACATCAGGTCCTGACGGGTACCGGCGGGCTGTATGCCGCAATACCTTAAGTAGCCGTCGTTGAACTTGATGGAGGAGCTGTCATAACCCATATCCGAGGCTTGGCCGCGAACAACGTCGTAATAGTTGTAGGGGAGTTTCGTGTTCCAGAGGAAGATGTTGGCTTTTTGAGCCGCCGAAGAGACACCGTGAGAGAATCCGGTAAAGCAGTAATATCCGGCATCCCAGGAATTTTCCAGTATCGATGTCGAAATAAAACCTACTACCGTGTACGTCTTGGTCGCCGATACGATGAATTTCTCCGGGCCCAAATCTGTCGAATCGCCGGTGGAATCGCTCAAGTAATACGAATCCGAATAGAAGGATCCCTTCCCGATCTCCGTGCCGTCCGGATATTGGCGGATACCGTTCGCAAGTTCGATCCGGTCTCCGATTTTATAGGACAGTCCGGCGTTTAGCATAATTTTTTCGGGCAGAACAATCTCCTGGTCATTTTCGGGAAGACGTCCGGAGGTTACGTTCACAAAAAACATATCGAAGGCATTCCGGTCATACTGCGTGATATACACGTAGGGTTTGCCTGAATTGGTCGAACCGTCGAGAAGCGCATATCCGACGTCCTTCGCCAAAGAGGTCTGATTATCGTCGGAAGCCGCTTCCCATACCGCCCGGTCGGAGGCGGGAACGTTTTTAAAGCAGACGGACCACTGGCCGTTGCCGGCAATCTCTTCGCGTTTCAGAAGATCCTGCGTCGAAGCGGTAAAGGTCATCAGCCCCGATAGCATGGCGGACGACAAAATGACGCCGACGATCGTGACGGCCGTCCATTTCCTGTGGACCTTCATGGATTTAATCGTGAAGGAGCGAAGGATATTCATCGGCGGATCACCTCGTCTTTGGCGATTCGTCCGTCTGCGATGCTGATGATCCGGTCCGCCTGAAGGGCGATATTCGGATCGTGTGTTATCAGAATCAGGGTCTGGTTATAGCGCCTGTTGGACAATTTGAGGAGCTCCATGACATCGGCGCTGTTCTTGCTGTCGAGATTTCCCGTCGGTTCGTCCGCGAGTACGATCGCCGGATTGGCGATCAGAGCCCGTCCGATGGACACGCGCTGCTGCTGACCGCCGGAAAGCTGGTTGGGAAGATGCTTCGCGCGATCGTTCATCGAGAGAACGTCGAGGAGCTCTTTAAGCTGGCCCGGATCGGTGGCCCGTTCGTCCAGTAGAAGAGGCAAAGTGATATTTTCCTCGACATTCAGGACGGGAATCAGATTGTTGAACTGGTAAATAAGACCGATCTGACGGCGCCGGAAAATAGCGAGCGGCGTCTCTTTTAACGCATAAATATCGGTTCCTTCAATCAGGACCTTGCCCGATGTCGGGCGGTCGACGCCGCCGAGGATATGGAGAAGCGTGGATTTACCCGAACCCGATGGCCCGATGATCGCCACAAACTCGCCCTTTTTCACGGAAAAAGAAACATCGTCCAGAGCCGTGACCTTTGCGTCGCCTGTGCCGTAAATTTTGCTGATATTTTGAACATGTAAAATATCCACGTTCTGCCCCCCATTAATAAATCGGATTCACCGTATTTTATTCCAGTCTACTGATATATTGTGACGGGTCGGTGACAGGGATGATGACGGTTTCGTCACTTACTATAGGAATCCGTATACTTTATAGATGGATTCTTTCGGGAAGTCTATTGTCTTTAACGCAGGTGAAACCGTCGGACGGTTTCGTCACTTACTATAGGAATCCGTATACTTTATAGATGGATTCTTTCGGAAAGTCTATTGTCTTCAACGCAAGGAAACCGTCGGACGGTTTCGTCACTTATTATAGGAACCCGTATCCTTTATAGATGGATTCTTTCGGAAAGTCTATTGTCTTCAACGAAGGTGAAACCGTCGGACGGTTTCGTCACTTATTATAGGAACCCGTATCCTTTATAGATGGATTCTTTCGGAAAGTCTATTGTCTTCAACGCAAGGAAACCGTCGGACGGTTTCGTCACTTACTATAGGAACCCGTATCCTTTAAGGTATTCGTTCCTTCCCCAAGAATTTGCCACTTCCCAAAGGAAACCGTCGGACGGTTTCGTCACTTATTATAGGAACCCGTATCCTTTATAGATGGATTCTTTCGGAAAGTCTATTGTCTTTAACGCAGGTGAAACCGTCGGACGGTTTCGTAAATTACCCGAAGAAGCGAATTGTGAAGACGGTGCCTTCGCCGGGCTTACTTTCGACACCGATGCTGCCGCCCTGCGAAGTGATCATGCTCTTTGCCATCGCAAGCCCGATACCGACGCTGTCCTCGCCGGCGTTTTTGCCGCGGTAAAAGCGCTCGAAAATGTGCGGGAGATCCTCGGGGATGATCCCGCTTCCGTTGTCGGAGATCAGAATCTGCGTATAGAGCGCGTTCTGGAAACAGCGGATCCGGATTTCTCCGCCGACCGGCGTGTGCTCCACACAATTTTTAACGATGTTGAGGAACGCTTCGGCGGTCCAGTTGATGTCGCAAAGAAGTGAAATTCCGGCCGAGTCGACGGCGAGCGTCTGTTTTCTTAATTCGATCGGAATCAGAAGCGTCGCGAGTGCTTTCCGGAGGAGATCCTCCACGGGGATCGATACCTTGTTGAAGGAGATCGTACCCGCGTCAAAACGCGAGAGCTTAAGGAGGGACGTGACCAGCCATTCAATCCGTTCCAGCTGGATTCGGATCATCCCGGTGAATTCCTTCCGCTTCGCATCGGGAAGCGCCGGGTCGCAAAGAAGGTCCGTCATCACCGCCATGGAGGTAAGCGGTGTTTTGAGCTGATGAGAGATGTCGGAGAGCGAGTCCGCAAGCCCGGCCTTCTCGCTCTTCAAGGTCTCGGTCTGGACGCACAACGTGACGGTAGCCTTATAAATCTCGCTTTTCAGAATAGAGAGCTCTCCTTCGTCGTGATTCTGTACCTCGAGATCATAGCGCCCGCTGTTGACTCTTTTCAGGTATTCGGATAATTCGGCGATCTTTGTGTAACGGCGCCGCGCGAAAAGATACTCGGCCGCAAGGAGAATCACCGTACAAACGGCGACAATCAACGAGGATTCCCACGAGAAAAAGGCACACAAAACGGTGCACACAAGACCGATTAAGGCGACGGTCAGGAAGGCTGTCCGGAATTCTCTGTTTCGAAACCAGCGCACTTTTTACCTCCTTTTCGTTCCGATACGATAGCCGAGGCCACGTACGGTGAGGATGATTTCCGGGTGCGCCGGATCGTCTTCTATTTTTTCGCGCAGACGCTTGATATAGACGGTCAGTGTGTTGTCGTTGACGAAATCGCCTCCGACATCCCATATTCCCTCCAGGAGCTGGTTGCGCGTCAGAATCTGACCTTCGTGATTGACGAGTGTCAGGAGAAGTCGGTATTCGAGAGCCGTGAGCTGAACATCGGTATCCCCGCGGGTGATTTTACCGGAAGAAGTGTTGATCGCAAGATTTCCGAGCTGAATCACGGCGCCCGTTTCCGCGCTTCGTTCGTTTCTTCTTATTACGGTCTTTATGCGCGATAGGAGCTCGCGCAGACGGAAAGGCTTGGTGATGTAATCGTCGGCGCCCATATCGAGGCCCATCACAACGTTGACTTCGTCGTCGCAGGCCGTGAGGAAGATTACGGGGGTTGCGGTTTCCGCGCGGGCGATCCGGCAAACGTCGTATCCGCTGCCGTCCGGCAGGGTCAGATCCAGGAGAAGAAGATCATACGCTTCCGAGAGCAGGAGCTCCCGGGCTTTTTGCACGGTAGAACACGACTCTACTTTGTACCCTTCGGTCTCGAGGGAATAGGAGAGCCCCAGAAGAATGGATTTATCGTCTTCCACCAGCAAGATTTTTTTCATAAGAGCATTATAATACAGGGGTTATGGTAAGGGTAGCGAAATCTTGCGATCGCGATTAACTGCGTTTGAATAATCCGTGAATCCGTCATATAATTTTAAGTACGGAACACAAGATATTCGGGGCGGCTCATTATTTGAAGCCGGTCCTCGGTAGGATCGAAAGGAGATCATACTTATGTTAACGGAAGCCATTTCACGTCTCATCAACGAACAGATTACGAAGGAATACTACTCCGCATACCTCTATCTGGATTTTGCGAATTACTATAATGTCGCGGGCCTTGCCGGATTTGGCAACTGGTTCACGATTCAGGCGCAGGAAGAGAGAGACCACGCGCTCCTTTTCTCCAAATTCCTCATGAACAACGGGATTATGCCGAAATACGCACCGATCGACGCCCCCGCATCCTCCTATCCGGATTTCAACGCGCCGCTTCTGGCGAGCCTCGAGCATGAGCGCTACATCACGGCGTCGATTTACGATATCTACACCGAGGCGACGAGCGCCCGCGATTACAAGACGATTCAGTTCCTGGACTGGTTCGTGAAGGAGCAGGGCGAGGAAGAGAAGAACTCCGAGGACAATATCCAGAAGTTCAAGCTTTTCGGGCAGGACAGCAAGGGTCTCTATATGCTCGACGCCGAGCTGGGCGCGAGAATCTATGCTCCGCCGTCACTTATCATCTGAGAGCTGTCAACGAATGTAAAGGGAAGGGCTGCCCCATCCGATTTGTAACAAAGTCGGATGGGGCAGTCTTTTCATAGCGACATCAGTAACGGATCTATGCGAAAGAAATCGAAAAGGAGCGAAGAATGCAGCCTGTGTTGGTTGTTTCGGGCGGCTTTTTAATTTGCCGATCCTGGCCTTCTTGCGAGGATCCCCCTGGTCGCTTTACCGGGGCTGCCCAAAAGGATCCCCCGGTCGCACACACGACCCTTTGACACCTGCCATACGCCGCCCACACCCCCACAACGCCGCCCACAACTTCGCCTTAAAACAGCGCATTGATGCCGCGCCACGAGCGAAAACAACAACAATTTATTGAAAATCAATAAAAAGCTATTGAAATTCGCTTTCTGAGGGATTATCATAGCGTCATAACAAACGGAAAGGCAGGAATGATCATGCAAATCATCGGAAAAAAGAGCCTTACTTTTTTTGTCCGCATCTTTACCGACATCATGATTGTGCTGAATATAGCCACACTGATTTTTCTTCCCCCGCTCTTGCACTTTTTCTATGATTATCTCTACACGGGATACCTCTTTACCGAAGACTACGGCTTCATGCTCATCTTTCTCTATATCGCGGGAGCCCTCACGCTGTTTCTTCTCGTCATCGGACATCTCTTTCTCCGTACGCTCGAAAAAGGAATCCCCTTCGATCCGAGAAACGCGAAGTATTTTTTCCTCTTAAGCCTTGATTTTCTTCTGCTTTCGGCCCTGTTCGTCATCAAGAATGCATTGTACGGCACAATACTTACGATCGTATGCGCCGCCATGTTTCTTGCCTTTGCGGTATTGGCTCTGATCCTGTCCGAAGTGTTCCGGCAGGCCAGCATCGTTTGGGAAGAACACCAGCTTACAATTTGAAAGGATGATGGAAATGCCGATCATAATTCGACTTGATGTCGTGATGGCTCAGCGAAAAATGAGTTTGAACGAACTGGCGGATAAAGTGGACCTGACGCTTGCAAATCTCTCAATCCTCAAAAACGATCATGCCAAAGCGATTCGTTTTTCCACTTTGGAAGCCATATGCAAAGCACTGAACTGTCAACCCGGGGACATCATGGAATACGTTCCCGACAACATGGAGGATAAATAATATGAAGTACATTCGCGCATGGATCGCCGCAGCCTTGAGCGCCGCGGCCGTGGTGGAATTTGTTTTCTGGGGAGGCCCGGGAATCGGTATCACGTTGCTGTTCCTGACTCTGACGGGCTGCTATTACATAGCCTGCGGCTTTCCGAAGGGCGGGAAGATCCGGATCGCCGAGCACATCATACTTCTCGTGATGACGACTTCACTGGCCCTCACGTATTCTCTTTTCGCAAATCAGTCACTCCGGGTTCTCAATTTCCCGGTGCTCGGCCTGCTTCTCGGCGTGTTGTTTCTGAACGGTTCGCTGGGAGATAAAATCGCGTTCGACCGGCCGCTCTTTCACGCGGAGCTTTTTGTCTCGTATTTTGCGAGACCCTTTCTTGCGATCACAAAGCCATGGACAGAGGCGGGAGAGCTTAAGAAATCGGCGCACACCGATCCCGAGGCGGGCGAGAAGAGTAAGCAGACCCAATCTGTCCTCCTTCAGGTGCTTCTTGCCCTGCTGATCGCCATCCCGCTGCTTGCTCTTCTGACAGTGCTGCTGGCTGCATCGGACCCGGTATTCGGGAAAATCCTGGAACCGATTGCCCATCTCCTCGATAATTTCCGATTCAGCACGCTGTTCGGGAAAGTGATTGTGTTTGTATTTCTATTGCCTTTCGTCGCGAGCGCCGTATGGAGCTACCGCAACAAAATGACCCTGATTCCGATCACGGAGCCCTCGTCCAGCCGGCCAAATTTCGCAGCGACTGCCGTCTTTTCCGTGACAATCCTTGCCCTTGTCGACGTTCTTTATTTTCTCTATGACGCCGTGCAGTTCCTATACCTTTTCGGCGGCATGAGGGGCAACCTCCCGGACGGACTTACGTACGCGGAGTATGCCAGAAACGGTTTCTTTGAGCTGGCCTTCGTCTCCTTCATTAACGTCGGACTCCTGCTGCTCGGCATCAAATTAACGAGCCGCAAGGGCGCCATGGGGCTCGCGACAAGAATTCTCTCCTGCCTCCTGATGCTGCTGGCATCGGTGCAGATGGTATCCGCCTTTTCGAGAATGAATCTCTATATACAAGTGTACGGCTTAACCATACTCCGTTATTTCGTCGTCGCATTTATGATCCTGCTGGCCGTCTATTTTGCGGTCTTGCTCGTAAAAGAATTTGTGCCTAAGTTTCCGATCTTTCGTGTTATGTTCTGCGGCGGCGTTCTTGCTCTCATACTTCTCAACTTCTCGATGCCGGATGCCCGGATCGCGCAATATAACGTGGATCATTACCTGTCCGGGGAGATCCATCAGATCGACATCGACTATATCAGCGAGAACCTGTCCGGCGACGCGAAGGTATATGTGCTCGAAAACAGAGGAGCACTCCTTGATGCCGACCCGTCCCTCGGGATGGATCTCGCCGTGATGGAGGACTCGATGATAGGCTCTTCCGTCAGCATATCGGCCCAATTCTGGAAACATGCGAATCTGACCGATGAGAATACGCATAATTATACAAATTGGGAATGACACATATTCAGCGGAGACGTATACTTGATTTCGTATAGGAAAGTCCGCCGGCCGCTTCGGAGCGTACCGGACCATCGTGAACCCAGGGAGGTTATACATGGATACGAACAAGGGCAACAGGATGTTCAGCAGAAAGTCGATCCGCCAATTCACCAGAGAACCCTTTGACCGCGAATGGACAGAAAAGATTGAACACGCGTTTACAAGACTCATACCTCTTGATCCCACGATCCGGACAGACTTCGCGATCATCGGGCAGGCGAAGATGCGCGGCCTCTTTTCCAACCCGGCACCGCACTATATCCTCATTTTTTCAGAAGAGAAGGATAATTACCTGACCAATATAGGTTACATGACAGAACAGCTCGACCTTTATCTCTCCGCGAACGGAATCGGCAGCTGCTGGCTGGGTCTTGCCAAGCCTAAGGAGATTACGGGAAAGAACGGACTCCCGTATGTCATCTCTCTGGCAGTCGGAAAGCCGGCGGCAGAACTGACGCGGGCGAGTGTTGACGAATTCATACGGAAACCCGTGGAGGAGATTTCGCAGGGCGATGAAAGATTCCCATGGAAAGAAGCCGTTCGTCTGGCACCGTCGGCCAGGAACCGGCAACCCTGGTATTTTATCGGGGATCAGGATAAGATCCACTGCTACCGGACAAAGCTGTCCGGACCTTCGACGCTTCTGTTCGATCGCCTGAACCGGATCGACATGGGCATTGCCTGCTGCTTTTTGCAGACCGCCGCTCATCTGGACGGCCGGAGCCTTGTTTTCGAAGAGGACAGGGAAGCCCCTGCGGCGCCGTCCGGTTATGTTTACTTTATCTCGGCCAGTGAGCCCGCCAGCTCGGATTCATAGAACGTCGGACGGATTCCGAGCTTGAGAAGCGCTTCCGCCGCTTTCGCCGGCGCGGGCGCGATTCTGCGGAACGTCTTTTTCGCGTGCTCGGATTTGGCAGGATCGGCCAGAAGATCGAGTGCGGCGGGAATCAGTAATTCCTGATCAAATTTCCAGATCCGCGGACCTTCATTGCGCAGGTTTTGCCGGAGTTCGGAGTGCGCGCGGTTTCGCAGAAGCCGGTAATTCGTGCGGTCCGATTCGAACTTTTCCGTGACGATTTTCAGCAGCTTCTCCGGATTGTAGATATGATACGGATCGACGCCGTATTTCTGTGCGGCAATTTCGAGCCCCTCGAGAACGTCCGCTCCGTATTTATGGACGAAGCGTGCAGTGGTTCTCACGGTCAGGTAAAACTGATTGCCCGTGAGCTTTCCGAACGCGCGGTATGTGTCGAATTCGCCCCTCTTGATATTCTTCCTTAAGATTGAGGGAGTCATGTCGAAGAGGCCGCCGAGACTCGATTGCGGTTTTATAGTGATGAAATCGGCATTTGTGCAGCGCGGGCTGCGAATAATTTCAACACCGCCTATATCCACAAGAATCAAGTGCTCATAGCCTCTTTCCGCAAGCATATCGGCGGGGATGTTGTTGTATACGCCGCCGTCGACAAATTTCTTGCCGTCGATCTCGATCGACTTGAATACGGGAAAACAGGCGCTCGCCATCACATAATCGAAAAGATTCCCATCCGGTATCTCGGAAATGAAAACCTGTGACGGCGCCAAGCCGGAAATGTCGTACGTTATCAGGCCGAAATCGACCATTGAGTTCCGGACCTTCTGCTCGTCGATATAGCGGGCCAGAATATCCCGGACCGGCTCCATATCAATGCCCTTTTGAAGCAGAACGTGCTTAATCAGCTGATTCAAATTGCGAATATCAAAAAGATTGTCCGGCGAGGGAAGCTCATCCTCCAACCGGATGACTTCGGACAGATTCAGGTTGCGCCACGCCTTCTGGGCGAGATTCAGATCTCCCTGCGCGAAAAGTGCTCCGTTGATTGAACCGATCGAAGCGCCGGCCACCGCACCGATGCAGATGCCCATTTTCCGGATCGCACGCCATACGCCGATCTGATATGCGCCGCGCGCACCGCCGCCGCCAAAGACAAGACCGTATACTATATCGTCTTTCATCGGAACACCTCCGCAAGTCGGATGCATATATATTTATTATATCAGCGAATATCTTAAGCATGTATGAACAAGTTCCAAGTCTGCCGTGGTTTCGAAATGAAAAATAATCCCTAAACTCGAAAACACACGCGATTATTAAATAACCGAGTGTGCCTTCGAGTTGGAATTACTGTTTGGGAGAACATAGACGGTTTGTTTCCGCTACATTGACATTTTAATTTGATTCTCAAGATTTTACTAGGTTGAAATTTTTTCATCCCGATTAAAAAAAACAAAGGAATGTATATTCATGAGAGTAAGGCAAACAATTCATGCATTCCAAGGGTGAAAATTGCTTCGCGGGGCGGCTTGTCAGGCGAACGTGTGGTTAAATATACAGGATTTCTATATGCGAAAGGAGCAAGAGAATTAAATGCGCTTAACACTATCGCGAAAAAGCCGGAAAGTGTTAAGTGCATTTAATTCGATGAAAATTGGCTGCATTATATTTGGCAGCGATGTAATACGGGATGCTTCGTACATGTTATTATGGAAGATGAAATGGATCATAATCTATGGCTGAACATTAAACAAATAAGCGATTAAGTATACTGTAATTGAGAATGATCCCGGAAAGTAAGAGGCTATGCATCCTATGAAAAGAGTCATCTCTATTCTTCTCGTTTGCATTCTCTGCATTTGCGCCGGCTGCTCAAATCCGAAGCAGTTGGTTGAACCGGCCGTCGGCAAATATTACCTTGATAAAGAGGGCAGCACTTCCTATATCGAGGTTCTCGAAAACAATAATTTGCTTTTCTCGGGTATCAACTTTACAGATATTGAAGAAAACGTATACGAGAAATCTGCGATTGCCTTTTATGATCAGGAGAATGATGAGACCGGCATATCCCTGACGGAACTGGAAAGAGATGCAAAAATTCAGGGAATTCGAGACGAAATCGACTTGGACAAGCAGTTCTCCGGTACAGCGAGTCCGTTTGAATATGTTGATGAGAATGGTCAATATGGCTTCACTGCCAAGGTGAACGGTTCCAGCATGTGGCTTGCTGTAATGTATCAACCGAATCACAACGCACTGATCTTCTATGAGCACAAATACGTTCTAAGAGAGGGTGACGGCGTATGATCGAGTTTTCGGATGTCAGAAAAACATATTCGTCTGGCACAGAGGAATGTGAGGCTCTGAAAGGCGTTTCGATCCATATCGCAAAAGGAGAATTTGTCAGCATTGTCGGCCGCTCCGGCAGCGGAAAATCAACGCTCTTGCATATTGCGGCCGGATTGGACAGCGCGACCCAAGGCGTTGTCAGAATTGACGGCGCGGATCTTTCGGGACTTTCTGCCGATCAGCTTTCCGAGCACAGAAACAAAAAGAACGGGTTTGTGTTTCAGTCCTATTATCTCGAGCCTGCCTATACCGTATTTGACAATATTGCGATGCCGCTTTTAATTGCCGGTGTTCCGAAACGATACAGAAAGCAGATCGTGGAGTCTGTGGCGGAGAAGGCCGGAATTTCGCATAAGCTCATGAGCCTGTCTTCGAAATTATCGGGCGGGGAGAAGCAGAGAGTCGCGATTGCCAGGGCTCTTGTGAATGACCCTCCGATTCTTTTCGCGGATGAGCCGTGCGGGAATCTGGATACGGCAAACAGTGAGGTTATTATGAACCTGCTCAAGTTTCTTGCGAAGGAAGGGAAAACAGTTGTACTCGTTACGCACAATCTGGAAGACGCGAAAACAGCGGATCGGATTATTACTTTGAGAGACGGTCTGGTGGTTTCCGATGAAGCTGTTTGACACCGTTTCCCAGGCGGTTTCGGAGATGAGAATCGGGAGAAGGCTTCTTTCTCTCGGTCTGGTTACGACGTCTGTTATGATCGCGGTGGCGATTATCCTCTACAACATGTCCGCCAGTGTACTGCCGGCATTCTACTCTAGATATGATCTTGTGTACCCCCAAGGAATGTCTGTTTCTCTGGCGAATGCGGAGTATGAAGATCTGGAAAGAATTGAAAATTCAGGGCTTAAGAATCTGGACATTATGATCTCCAGCTATTATGTCGACGGGTTTCAAGTTTCTTCCACAAAGAGTGGACAGGAGATCGAGAATTGCAGCTATTCACTCGTCTGGTGCACATGCGGCGAAGATCCGGGAAAGGGGTATAGTTATCCCGAAGATTTCCAAATGGATTACACGGATAACACCTCGAACGTGGCATGGGTATCCTGCGCAGAGTCAAAGCAGGCGCAGTTTTTGCCGGGAAGTTCCATCACGGTACGTGATTCGGAAGGAAATAGTGCCGGCGTTTTCGAAATCAAGGAGTGCAGGGTACTGGAAGATGACGGAACGGATGCGGTTACCCAAATATATCTGCCCTTCGCCACGGTTTATTCTGCGCTTCAGAAGGACGGTATATGGCTGACGCATCAGATAACGGGAATCGTCAAACCGCTGTCCGATTACCCCGCAATAAAGGAATCTCTGGGGAAAGACGGGATAACGGCGGTGAGTGACCTGGATCTGAATATGGAGAGCCTTTCCAACATGCAATCCTTTTTCACGGTGATGTCGCTTGTGATAACCCTTGCCGGAGTGGTTTCGCTGATCAGCATCTGCGGAATGTTCTTGAAGACACGCGAGAACTTTATCGTTCTGCAGAAAATCCTGGGAAACACAAACAAGAAACTGATAGGCATCTATTTTCTTATCATGGAGATCCTGCTTATATTGGCCGTCGGTATTGCGGCGATTACCGTTCTTCTGTCAAATCATTATATCTATTCTGTGATCTACCACATTTTCGGCGACTTTCAATATCAGAACATCCATACACTGACAGCATCTCTGATCGCTTTTGGAGCCGCGAATATTGTCATGTTGATATCGATTCGCAGCATCGCCCGGAAAATCGGGAAAACCGATGTGATATCGGCGATCAACAACAGGGATTAGGGGGAAGGGGGAAGCGTATGAGGTTCATTGATTGCCTGCGTCTGGCCAAGCGCAATCTTTTCGCGTACAAGAGGACGGCGTTTCTTGTCGTGCTTGGTCTTCTCGTATCCCTGGTTATCATGATCTTAAGTCTTGCTTATAACCATTCGATCACGAACACGATGGATGTTATCGTTAACGATAAAATATCGTGTGCGTTTAATGTCATCACGGATATAGATCCGCGAAAAGACGATGCCATGTTAAAGGAAATAGCTGCAGAAAAAAAGGTCGACGGCATTCGAATCACATACCTATGTGATATAGGGCAGATGATCACGTCACCTGGCAGTAACAGCGATACGTTTCCCTTTACCATCGACGATACGTGTTTGATTGCAGGAGGGAAAGAGTACCCCGGAACAAATGATTACACGTTTGATTTCCCTTATGAAAGCACAGTTCCGGTTTCGAAGGCGCTTCTGTATGTCCCGTTTGATGTGGAAGCTCTCGTTATGCCTTACAACAAATTGTTTTCGGATACGGAACTCCGTGAATACAACCGGAAGTACGGCGCCGGCAGTCCGCTCATCGGTGATGAAATTACAAACGAAAAAGAGATTATCATCAGCGAGTATATGATGAGCAAGTACGGGTTCACACCGGAACAGGCAAAAGAACAGATCGGGCAGAAGATCGCGATCCGGGTCACCGACGGGAAAGAAAGCAAAGTGCTATTTGACGGCTATACGCTCGTGGGTATCCTGAAGACGGACTTCTTCCGTATCTCGTCACGGATTTATTCTCCGCAGTTCATTGTAGCGTATTCCGATGCGCTCGCTGCAGCGCAGGACGAGAAAAACGAATATGGGGATCTTTTCACAACGACTGTACATTCATCGGATTACTCCGGCGCGATTCGCGTCAACGAAGAACTGAAAGGCTACGACAAGAACATATCACTGTCATCCGCGGCTGCCGTATATGCAGATATCGAGATGCAGCAGACACTGTACAACAAGATCATCCTTCTGGTGGCAGCGCTTCTGATCTTTGCGGTGATCGTCTATATTTATTCCATACAAACGTATTATTTTCGCATGCGCAGAGCCTATATCGGACTTGAAAGAGCCGTCGGAATGAAGCCCGGCCACGTGTTTCTGGTATTCTTTTGTGAATTTGTGCTGATGAGCTCGGCCGCGTTTATCTTGTCCCTGCCATGTTCTCTCGGCCTTATAGCCGCTCTTCGCGCATTCCTTACCCAAATTATAGGTTACGGCATCTCGATTACCGCGCGGGATTTCATTCCGGCAGCGATCGAGGGAGGCGTCTTCGTGTTATCGGTTTCTCTGCTGCTCTCGTTTCTTATATTCCGGAAAGCAAAAAAAGAATCCATTCTCGATTGCTTGTCGGACACGCTGTGATTTTACGCGCGAAAAGCTGGACTCAACCGGTCACGTATTTGTTCGCCAGAATTTTTCGTTATCGGCTTTGTCGGCAATATTGTAGGCAATGATCTCTTGCAGCAGTGCATAATCGATCGGACGATCCCAGGGGAACCGGATCAACTCTTTCGTATGGCTGAACCCGGCACTCTCGATCGCTTCCGAGAAATGTATAATGCCGGCTCTTTCCGGAGCCGCCGCCAGATGCATTTTCGAGACGCTGAACCCGATAATAAATGTGCCGTGATCGGTGAACATCGGCTGATTCCAGGCGATGACGGGTTTCAAGTGGGGAAATGTCTTACGGACCCAGAGAAGTACTTCCTCCATCCGGACGCGATGTTCTTCTTGTGAGATGGTAGAGAGGTATTCAGAAAATGTCTCCATATGGTTCTTCCTGCATTTCAAGTTGAATTCAGAAATTCGTAGGGAAAGCACAAGCGCATCATACCAGTTACGTTCATTATACGGACGGTTTTGTAAGAAGCCTATAACGGAGGCTCTTTTTTTCGCAAACGGCGCATAAATTCTGCCATCGTAAATAGTCAGAGTGAAAAAGCTCGGGTATAATGAAAAATGGCGGCCGGACATGACAGAGTTTCCGGCCGATTAAGGGACGGCCATCAAGGAGCCGCCGAATACCGGAGGAGTTTACCATGAGCTATTCGTATTTTGCGGTGACGAAAGAGGGACAGGATCTGGCGGAGCGGCTAAGTGAGAAATTCGAAGGCGACTTATTGCCGCTCTCGGAAGTGAAGCCGGCTTTTGCCAAGAAGGATGTCCTTATATTTATTATGGCGGCGGGTGTCGTATTACGGCTGCTCGCGCCGCTGATTGAGGCGCAAAGAGCCGAACCGGCTGTTCTTCTTCTGGATCAGGAGGGAAAGTTCGTGATTCCGCTTCTTTCCGGACATACGGGCAGCGCCAACGAGCATGCCGGGGAGATCGCAAAATTTCTCGGCGCGCAGGCGGTGATTACGACCGCGACGGATCTGTGCCAGGTGCTGTCGTTTGAGGATGTCGCGAAAAGAAACGGCCTTGCGGTCGAGAATCTTCCCGCCATGAAAACAATCAGCGCGCTGCTTCTCAAAGGAGCGAGCGTGGAGCTTCATACGGACCACGATACCGAATGGGAGAGCGGCAACTTTGACCGCGGTTCTATAAGAATTCTTCATTATGATCCCGAAGACGAACGGGCGATCCTGCGCGGGTACCAGATGTGCGCGAAGGAAGATACGGCCGCCGTTTTTCTTACCGCGCGGCAGCTTCCGGCCCGGGAGGATGGGACGTATCCGGCCAACATTCTTATTTTGCGGCCAAAGGACATTGTGATCGGCATCAGCTGCCGCTCGAGAGTTAACGAAGAATATGTTTTTCAGGCATTGAAAACAGCCCTGGACCACCAGAATCTTCCCGAAAATGCGATTGCTAAATTGGCGACGATCCCGCTCAAAGTTGACGAGCCGGCACTCCTGATGCTCAGCGAGCGACTGGACGTTCCTCTCGAGACCGTCGAAAACGATGAGATCCGGAAGGTCGAGTACATGTTTATCCAGACGCCTTTCACGCATCCGTCCGTAAGCCTTGCACACGTCAGCGCCCCCCTTGCGTATCTTGCTTCGGGAAGAGGGAGAATTCTGATGGCGCGCGCCGCTTATCCGGGAGGCGTTACCCTTGCGATTGCGCAGGAGAAGACAACGATATATTTATAAGCGATATCACATCTCATAAATGATAGAAATCCAAGCGCTCCGAATCATATCGGGGCGCTTTCTTTATTTTAAGTTTGAGGACGATTAACTTAATAACTTATTGAAAAATTGAGAAATGTTTATCTCGATGAATGCCTGTGTTATTATATCTTTAAAGAGAGGGGGTGGCGCTGCTATGGACGCAACAGACCGGGAAATTCTTCGCCTGCTCAACAAGAACGGACGCGCCACTGCTTCCGAAATCAGTCGGGAGATTCATCTTTCGATCCCCGCGGTGGCCGAGCGTATCCGAAAGCTCGATGATGCAGACGTCATAGAGAACTACACGGTTCGCATCAGCCGCGAAAAAGCAGGCTGGAATATCATGGCGTTTATTCACGTAAGCGTGGATGATACGGAAAATATCGCGGGCTTCAGGGCGGAAATCACAAAGTACCCGTGTGTACTTGAATGCCACCACGTGGCCGGCACCTATGATTATCTGCTTAAGGTTCTGACGGAAAATATGGCGGCTCTGGATTTTTTCCTGTCGAACTCTCTGAAAAGCATACAGGGGGTCAGAAGCTCCAACACGACCATTGTACTTTCTACTTTGAAGGAGACTCTGAATCCTTTCTAAAGCGATCCGATCAACAATCTACGATACGTAAATCAGATTCCCAAGAGCAATACGGAGGTAAAAACGTATGTTTGGCAGAGGGTTTAAATATGGCATGCTCGTTCAGCTGGCCGTCGGGCCGGTTTCGCTTCTTGTTTTCAAGACGGCCGGTACGGAGGGGTTCGGCATGGGGCTTGTTCTGGTTCTGGCGGTCGCGCTTGTGGACGCCGCCTTTATCGCATTCGCGTCCTTAGGCTCCGTATATCTTTTGAAGCGCGAAAATGTGCAGGCAGCCTTCAAGGCTATAAGCAGCATCATACTGATTCTGTTCGGAATATCGACGATTCTCGGCGCCTTCCATCTGTCGGTTCTGCCCGAGATCAGACTGTTCAACGGCAGCAGCACCGGAGGCGTCTTTCTTGAGGGAGTTCTGCTTACCGCGTCGAATCCGCTTACCATACTATTCTGGAACAGCCTCATTTCCTCACAGGTGAGCCGCGAAAAGATGAATAAGGCAAAGATTTTCTGGTTCGGAGCGGGGTGCGTACTGTCGACGGTCGTCTTCCTGACCTTTATCTCGGCACTCGGGACCTTCGTCGACCGCTTCCTTCCGGAAACCGTCACCATGATCCTGAATATCGCCGTTGGATTCGCTCTTGTAGGGTACGGCATCTCGCTGATGATCCGGAGAAGAATGGAGAGCCGCGTGGAGTGCGCCAAGTAAAGCGGGCTCGGATGTAGAAGAACGTGCGGATCCGGTTTCCCTTCATGAAGGACAGCAACCCCGTGCGGACGAAATAGGACAGCAAAAAAGGCGGAAGAGGATGTTTGATGCATCCACTTCCGCATTATGTATTCCTTTGATCTCGTAAGCTACTTTTCCCAGAGCGGTGTGATCGGTATCGGCTCAGGTCCCGGAACACCGGGCAGACGCCCGCCCGTGGCAAGGCCCCCTTCGGCAGATATTTTCCGGTCATACGCCATGAGTTCGGCTTCGAAAGATTCGAACATATTCAGATACTTCTTGATCTTCTTGTCGGGGAGAAGGCGGCATATGAGGCTCTTTCCCGTGATAAATTCGACTTTCACCACGGCATTCTGTCCGAAACGGTCATAGACGCGGCCGGCACTCATCGTGCCTCGAATGACGGTATCCGGACTGCCGGCGACGAAGCCGACCGGTCCGATGTAGGGCAGATGCGCGATAATCGCTTCGGAGTCGTAAGCGTTGCCGGAGTCTTTCTTCAGATAAATGATCTGACCTTCCTCAAAAGGAAGACGTTCGGCTTTCCCGGAGAAGACGGTGACTGTGAGATGGACTTTGGCCATAATCAGCACCTCCTTTTGCGCTTCAAGTGGTTACATAACGATATCAAAAAGTCGGGTAAATGTACACACATATAAGACGAAAGAACGGAAAAAAGGTAAAGAGATCCGAATTTGAAAAGATTCTCTTTCTATTAATACTGCGGCGGAAATTCACAATTCTCAGGTATACAAACGCTAAAAAATAAGAGACAATGATAAGGAATTTTAAGCTTCGGCTTGAAACCTTCACGGGAAATTTCTAGCTAAGGGGGTTACGCACATAAGAATTTATTATTGTGACTATATCGTCACTTAGGAAGTCATCGAAAAGTCACTTGCATCTTATAGAATGCAATGAGTCAGACCTATAAACACCCGAACAAGCGATAGAGAATAATGATTTATTTATAAATAAGAGAGGTAATTGCATGAACAAGCAATTCAATACGCCGATCATTTCCCGTCTCAACCGACAGAAGATTGCAAAGAACGCAGTAAGCACCGGACTTTGTCTGGCTATGTGTATTTCCCTCGCGGGCTGCGGCGGTTCAACCGGCAAAGCGACGAAGGCCGCCGAGACGATTGCCGCGGACGCGGCCTATTTCTCCTCGAAAAGTCTTGATTTTTACGTGCCGAAGGAGGGTGAGGATTGCTACGTGCAATCGGTGACACCCTGCGGCGATAAAGTAGCCGTACTTCTCAACGTCAACTATTATCCGGATAATGGCGAAGGCGGCGGAGTGATCGTGTATGGCAAAGGATCCGCTGTGGCCGAGACGGTCGCAGCCGAGACAGTCTCGGACGAAACAGTCGCCCCGGACGAGACCGCTGCCCCTGATGTGACCATGGCCCCCGATGTGACAGTCGCTCCGGATGAGACAGCCGCCGGAGAGGGCGATTCGGATACGCAAGCTGCGGATACGGAAATGTTTGTAGACGAGACTGCTTCAGCAGGCGACTTGTCGAACGGATATAACAAATTCTATGTCTTGCTTTACAATACGGCCGGCGAATTGGAATCTACGACAGACATCAGCGCTTCCGTGGACGCCAACGGTTATGTCATGACTATTTCAGCCGACACGGACGGCAATCTTGTCCTGATTGTCAACACATATGATATGGAAACCGGCGCCTCTATCTTTGAACTGGTTACCCTGGGCGCCGATGGGAAAACCACAGGCGAACCGAAGATTCTGACCTTTGACGAGATGTTCTATCCGAACACGATGATTTTCGGGAACGACGGAAACATGTACTTCAGCGGATACAAGGACACAGGCTGCATCGTAGTGACCGATAAGGACGGCAAGCAGCTCTTTGAGATTTCGAATGCCTCCATCAACGGCAGCCTCTATAAAGTCGGCGATCAGATCTACTGTGACGGTTATGACGAGAAGGACAATTATAAGCACAAGTTCTATGAGGTGCTCGCTTCGTCCAAAAAACTCGGAGATGCCATCGATATGTCGGCCTTCAACAACGGCGGTATCTATTCGGGTCTCGACGGCCTTTACATGTCCGATTCCTATGGCGTATATAAGGTCGATCTGAAAGCGAACCTGAAGACGGATGTTTTTTCCTTCGATCAGACAGACGCCTTGACGAATTCGAATAATGCCAGCAATCAATATTATGTTCTGACAAACGACAAGCTCCTGATGATCAGCACGGAGTATTCGATGGGTACAGGCGCATCTACTACGACTGCGACCCTCCTCTCCCGTGAAACAGCAAACCCCAACGCCGGAAAAGAGATTATCGTTCTGGGCGGTGTTGGTCTCATCTATAACTCCAAGATTTCGGAAGCGGTTTACAATTATAACAAGGAAAGCACAGAGTACCGCATTGAGATTCGCGACTATGAGAAGGACGTGGACTACAGCAATGCCGAGACGAACGAAGATTATATGAAGATTCAGGCAGATATGTACAGCGCCATGAATCTGGACATTCTGAACGGTACGGGTCCGGATATCGTGTATGGTGTTTATGAGAACACATCAAGCCTCGAAGCAAAGGGACTGTTCGTTGACATGTACGCTCTCATGGAGAAAGATACCGAATTCAAGAAAGACGATTACCTTCCCAGCGTCTTCAAGATGTGTGAGACGGACGGCAAGCTTTATAAGATTCCGACAAGCTTCATGATTTACGGACTCGCAGGCGCGAAATCGGTAATCGGCGACCGCACGGGATGGACGATGGACGAGTTTAACCAAGTCGTTAATAGTCTTCCCAAAGACATGGAAATGATGTCGATGGACAGCAGCATGACACAGTCCAGTCTGTTGACGTATATCCTGTACGGCAACATGAATTCTCTGATCAATTACAAGAGCGGTGAGGTCAGTTTTGATTCTGACGCTTTCCGTCAGCTGATGGAATTTGCGAAGACCTACGGTTCGGATGATGATGCGATCTCGGACGACGGCGGCGAATGGGTTGATCCTATGGAACGTGTCAGAAACGGTGAGGTTGCGATGGTTAACTCCTATATCTACGGAGCGAACTCCTATAACGAAATGGTGACTGTTTTCGGTGAACCTGTTTCGGTTGTAGGCTATCCGTCGGCCAATGCGAGCGGCCCCCTGTGTGCCCTTACCAATTCGTTCGCAATCTCTTCCGAGTCGGCCAATATCGACGCCTCATGGAGCTTCATTAAGTCTCTCCTGAGCAAAGATGCCCAGACGCCGGTTGATATGTACAGTTATGAGATTCCCGTCCTTAAGTCGGCATTTGAAGCACAGATAGAGACGGCGATGAACCCGCCCAAGGACAGCAACAATATGTACTATTCCTCGTACACCGCGGACGGTATGCTTCCGGCGATGACGGAGGAGTCGGCGCAGGCGTATCGCGCTCTCGTTGACAGTCTTGATTCTATTATGATTATGGACAATGCAGTCAACTCGATCATTCTCGAAGAGGTTCCCGCTTATTTTAACGATCAGAAATCCGACAAGGATGTATCCGCTCTGATCCAGAACCGTGTAGAAACGCTCGTAAGAGAAAGAGGCTGATTTTCCCCTTTTTGAATGATTCATTTGCCCGCTCTTCCGGCTGGGGAGGAGATACCGGTTAACGGTATTTTCTTCCCGGCGGTGCGGGATAAAGCAGCATAGAGAGGCCGACAGATGTTCAACATGACAAGTAAGCGCTCGGATGTGGAAAAGCGCCATATCAAAGGAATACGAAAAAGACAGTTCCGCGACTGGTCGGTATTTACCGCGTATCTGCTACCCAGTGCGGCGGGAGTCGCGCTATTCTTCATACTTCCTCTTATCATGCTCGCTTACAGCTCTACGATGAGAAGCACGACCAGCGATGTGTTTGTCGGACTCGACAATTACACCCGTGTTCTGGAAAACAAGGCCTTTCTTCTGGCAGCCAAAAACACGCTTCTGTTTTCCGCGATGGCAGTTCCGCTTTCGGTCTTGCTGGCCCTCCTTCTGGCACTGATGCTCAATACGAAGCTGCCCGGAAGAAGCTGGTTCAGAAGTGTTCTTCTAAACCCGATGATGGTTCCGGTGGCGTCGGTTGTGCTGATCTGGCAGGTGTTCTTCAGCTTTAACGGTTCTCTGAATTCCTTCCTCGGCGGTTTCGGCGTGGATAAGATCGACTGGATGAAGTCGGACTGGAGCCGGCTTGTCATTCTCCTCCTTTTCATATGGAAGACTCTGGGCTACAACATGGTTCTTTTCCTGAGTGCCTTGAATAACGTACCGGCTGAGCTGATCGACTCCGCGAAAATGGACGGAGCCGGAAGTGTGAGACGATTCTTCTCCGTAAGCACCGTGTATATTCTACCTACGGTTTTCTTTGTCGGAATCATGTCACTGGTCAACTCTTTTAAGATATTCCGCGAGGTCTACCTTCTTACCGGTTCGTATCCGGTCGATGCGCTTTACCTGCTGCAGCATTTCATGAACAACGCCTTCCAGAATCTGGATTACCAGAAACTTTCGTCGGCGGCTATCATTATGTTTATTGCCATGGTTATTATTGTCGGTATTCTTTTCCTCGTGGAGAGCCGTCTGGACAGTGAGGTAGAAGAATAATGAAGAAGAATAAGGAACATAAGCCGGAGATTGACACAGTCGATACCGCATATATATCTTCCGGTTCTCCCGAGACGCTGCCGGTACAGGCGACTGATTCCGTGTACGAAGCGGATGCCGTCATATCTTCGGGTTTGATCGGCGCAGTCGAAGCTCCGGATACAGACGGTGCGCAAGAAACCCTGGAATTGGACAGCAACAAGAATTATTCGGAAATAGAAAGCGGCGAACACTTTTCGGAAACGGATAGCGGCAGTCACGATAACACGGAGAATTTTGGAGCCCCGAAAAAGATCCGTATGAGCCGTTTCAGCACAATGTCCAGAAAAAAGGTCACCTATACGATCAGCATGACGATCTTCTTTATCATCGTCAGCATTTTTGCCATATTTGCCTTGATGCCGATCGTTCTGACGATCCTCAATTCGTTCATGTCCACGCAGGAGATCAAGACCAACTACAGTGCGGTATTCTCAAGCCTTTCCAGCAACACGTCCGATTCCAAGACGTACCTTGCGAAAGAGGCACACCTTAAGCTGATACCGGAAATGGCGAGCGTTGAACAGTATGCGACGGTTCTTCTGAAGAGCCCCGCATATCTTTGGAAGTTCTGGAATTCTCTGGTATTGGTGGTTCCGACCGTAATCGGACAGATGATTACCGGATCTCTCGCCGCTTATAGCTTTGCCCGATACAGAAGAAAGAGAAGAGAAATCCTTTTCTTTTCCTATATTATTCTTATGCTGATGCCGTTTCAGGTAACCCTGGTTCCAAATTATCTGATCGCAGAAAAGCTCAACATCATCAATACCTATCAGGCCATTATTCTACCCGGTATCTTTTCCACGTTCAGCGTGTTTCTGATCAGCAAATATATGCGGCAGATTCCCTCTTCGTACATCGAAGCGGCCAAGCTTGACGGTGCGGGAGAATGGCATATCTTTACGAGAATCTGTATGCCGCTTTGTAAGAGCGCACTTTACGCCATGGGTATACTTCTGTTTATTGATTACTGGAATATGGTTGAGCAGCCGCTTATCCTCCTTACGGACAAAGATAAGCAGCCCCTGTCCGTATTCCTTGCCGAGATCAACAGCGGAGAGGTCGGCATAGCATTTGCGGCTTCGTTTATCTTTATGATACCGCCGCTCCTGATCTTCCTGAACGGCGAACAATACCTGATTGAGGGCATTTCCAAATCGGGTCTTAAATAGAGAAAACAACAGAGAAGCAGCAATAGAAAAACCGTACCGGAGGGGACAATATGAGTGAGATGAAAGCTTTACCGAACAGAAAATGGGTTATCAAGGTGGCCATAGGGTTTCTAGCCGTCATGCTGATCCTTACATTTTTTTCCAATACCATCATGAATTATTCCCTTCCGCAGGTTAAGGTAGTCTACTCGTCACCGGGATCTATGTCAACGACCGTTCAGGGGACCGGCACACTTGAGGCGATCACATCATCCAAATTGATCGCGCAGGGTACAAGAGAGATCGGTGCGGTAAACTGTTCCGTTTACGACCAGGTCACAGCCGGCACGTTGCTGGCGACCTACGCGCCTGCAACCGATGAGCAGAAGGCCGATCTGAAAGCCGCTCAGGATGCGCTCGACGCGCTTCTCAAGGCAAAGGTTCAGGAAGATCTGCAGTATGAGGCTCCGGATTACACCATGCTCGAAAGATCCGTCGCCGATGCGCAGAAGGCACTTGATGAGGCGAACCGCACCTTATCCGCCGCTTCCGGGAAAGCAGCCGCGGTGAACGGCGCGCAGGCCGAGGTCAATGCGGCGCAAGGCAATCTGAACGCGATCAATGCCGATATAGAGACGATCAGCGGAAGCAAAGCAAGTAAAGAGGCGGAGAAATCGCAGCTCGAATCGATCATTACCGAAAAGCTCGCAAACGGCGAAGACACGACTGCAGCCCAGGCCCTTCTCGACCAGGCCAACGCCGATTTAGCCTCGCTCAAGCAGCAGCTGGCAGACAAGAACGGTGCACTGAGTGCCGCTCAGACAGCATACAGCGCGGCATCCGCTAAACTTTCGATTGCTCAATCTCTTCCGGAGGTTGCCGAAGCTCAGACTCAGGTAGATCTTGCGAAACGGAATCTCGGCGATCAGCAGAAAGCTCTCGACGATGCGAAGAAGAAAGACGCGATTCAGGCGCAGATCAACGCGATGTCTGAGGAAGACAAGAAGAAAGCAATCGACGAAGCTCAGAAGAAAGTCGACGATCTTACGAAGGTTATGGAACAGGTTGATATCGTTGCACCGAAGGACGGGACCGTTTCCGAGGTTAGCATTGTACCCGGATCCACAACGGCTAAGGGCGACGTGATGATCAAGATTGACGTGACATCCGACGGTTACAAATCGACCGTACCCTTTACCACAGCACAAGCTTCACAGATGAGCGTCGGCATGACCGTAACGGCGGATTATCAGGACGATGCCGCAACCATTGCATCGATCAAGCCGGATCCTACGAATCCCAAGAACAGCAAGAATGTCACCTTCATTATGAACAATACGGAACAGATGTACTGGTATACATCCGGCACGCAGGTCAATTTCTCAGTTGAAAGCCGCAGCAAGAACTATGAATGTATGATTCCGCTCAGTGCCGTACACGAGGAATCCGGTGAGACTTTCGTCTATGCGATGAAGACGCAGAGCAGTCCTTTGGGCGACCGTTATATCGCCGTCAAGGTTGTCGTACAGATCCTCGGCAAGGACGCGTCTAATGCCGCCATCGATCCTTCGGCACTTGGATCATACGGTTCCGCCGTTATTACGGAATCGAACGACAAGTCGTTCAAATCCGGCGATCAGGTTCGTCTTGTAGAAGGACTATAGGAGGAAGCGACGTGGATTTCAGCAGGGAAAAATGGATGTCGGTTCTCCGCTCCATACGCAACAATCATAACCGTCGTCTGCGCAAATTTCTTGCGGCTATGCCGTATGTTCTTCTGGCAGCCGGTGTCGGTGTAACTGGACTATCGGCCGTGCGGCTCGTACAGATCGCAGGAAGCCAGAAATCACAGATCGCGGCGGAGCTCTGGTCAGGAGACTCCGGAATAACATACCGTCAGATAACGATTATCGGCCAAGGACAGGAACAGACGGATAAAAGCGTACCGCTTTATCTGACCGGTGAGCAGAGTCTGGACGAGACGGAGATCGAAGCGATTCATAAGAGTCTCGACACCATCATCAAAGAAACGCTGGGCGTCAAGGGAGAATCGGATGGAAGCAGCAAGAAAAACACGGATTCTGCATCGGATTCTTCGGATTTGTCCGGAGAGACGGAGAGCCGGGTCTGGATCGATGCGTATTCGTCTGATGCCATTACTTCGATTACGCGGCCCAAGTCGGATGTCAAGACAGAAGTTACATCCAATGTGGAATTAACCGGAGTCGGAGGCGATTTCTATCTCTTCCATCCCTTTCATATGCTGAGCGGAGCCTTTATCGATCGCGACACACTGAATTCAAGACAGATTGTTCTCGACAAAGACCTGTCGTTTTCGTTCTTCGGCACATATGAATCCGTAGGCGAGACAGTCTTATTGAACGGCCGCGAGTATACAGTTGTCGGTGTTTGCGACACCGCGGACACCAAAATCGACAATCGAACCTACGGAGATCTTTCCCGTGCCTATGTACTCTTTTCGGAACTTCCCGCAACTGTTTCGTCAGATCCGTCCGGGCTGTCCGCCAATCCTTCCATGTCCGGCAGTGTGACGGAGGATGGAGACAAGGCGAAACCGGCGGTCATGTGCTATGAGACCGTCATCCCGAACCGCCTTCGCGGCATCGCACTGCAGAATATCAAGACTGCTCTGGAGAGCTCGGGGAAACAGTCGAAGGACTTCCTGATCGTTGAAAACACGGACCGTTTCTCGCCGATCAGCCTTTACAATTCGGTTTTCCCGATCGGTGAGACTTCGACCCAGAGAGCGGGCTATACAGTACCTTACTGGGAACTGTCCGCCGAGACGGCAGAATCTGTGTCCGTATTCTGGTGGATTCTCCTCTTTGCGGGTACGGGCACGATCCTGACCGCAGGGCTATCCATCTATCACGCGAATAAGAAGAGGGTATCGAGAGTATGAACCGGGGGCTTGTCCACCTGTATTACGGAGACGGTAAAGGGAAAACAACGGCTGCGGCCGGACTTGCCCTGCGCGCGTACGGCGCGGGTCTTTCGGTACTTTTCGTTCAGTTTCTGAAAGACGGGCATTCCTCCGAAGTCGAAGTGCTGCGGACAAAGCTCGGTATCCCCGTTCTCGCGGGAACCGTGACGAAACATATGACGTTTGAGATGACAAGGGATGAGAAGACACTTACAGGTGCGTTGTTGGAGGAAATCTGGCAATCCGTACTGGAGTGGACGAAAAAGGGTTCGGCATGTGAGACAGGGAGACTTCTCGTCCTCGACGAGATCCTCGGTGCGATCGAAACGGGTCTTTTTCCCGAAGAGAAGCTAATCTGCTTTCTCGACGAACGTCCCAAGGGACTCGAAGTCGTTCTGACCGGTAGGAATCCGTCGCTTGCTCTTATTGATCGGGCCGATTACCGCTCTCAGATTGTGTGTGCGGGACATCCCTATGATCGCGGAATCATCGCCAGAAAAGGAATCGAATTTTGACGGAGGTGTATTAAGATGGCCGACAAGAAGCTGAAGAAGGCTTTATCCGAAGACAGCCTTCCCGATTATCTTGATCTTCGCCCGGATGAAATCGAGAAGGAGAGCTTTCTTCTGATTACCCGGGAGCTTCATAAACGGAAGATCCGTATCCCGTATAATCACGCCCCGATCGTTCTTCGCTGCATTCACACTTCTGCGGATTTCGATTTTGCCGAGAATCTTCTTTTCTCGAAAAACGCCGTACCGATGGCACATAAGGCTTTGCTCTCGGGAGCCTGCATCGTGTCCGATACCCGGATGGGACTTGACGGTATGAACCGGGGGGCAATCAAAATATTAGGCGGAGAGCCGGTCTGTCTGATGGAAGATCCGAACGTCATGGCCGAGGCGCGTCTTCGCGGCATGACGAGATCGGCGGTTTCTATGGAGTATGCCGCTTCGAGAATGCTTAGCGCACACCAAAGAGGCGAGGATATTCCGTATATTTTTGTCGTCGGGAATGCGCCGACGGCACTTATGGTTCTTGATACACTGATGAAGGAGAACGCGGATTTCAGGCCCGACCTGATTGTCGCGGCGCCCGCCGGCTTTATCAATGTCGAATATGCGAAAAAGTCGATCCTCAAAACCATGGAGCAGTTTCAAGTTCCATATATCATGACCGCCGGCTGCAAGGGCGGAAGCTGTATCGCGTCTTCCATCGTCAATGCGCTTCTCGGACAGATGAAGAACGAGATCACGAAGCAGCGTGCAAGAGCGGGAGTCAACTGAAGGCGTTCCGGTTTTTCAATCCCTTATGAAACAGCTCCGGGAATACATAATGAAAAAAGCGAAGTCACCCAAGGGCAGACTTCGCTTTTTCTGTAAGATAACTGCACATATCATCCGCGATTCTCACACGGACGCCCGCGCGGCGGGTATCAGCCGGCATATCCATAACGGAGTACGCCCGCAAGTCCGGCGGACAGTCACGCGCCGGAGAATAAGGCCCGAGGGCCTTGATTCCGTCATTATTTTGCCATCTTGCGCCTCTCTTTACAAGGCGCAAAGGAGACAGCTTCCGAGAGATTCCCGGCCGCGCGCAGCTTCCTCAAGAGGCCGTATTTCTGGCGCGACATAGCGGAGGTGTAGGGGAATGGCTTGTCCCGGGGAGCCGTCTCTTCCAGGAACTTTTCGAGCGATTCATAGAAATCGCTCTCCATACGGCCGGAGGAAGGAAGATAGAAATCCGCACCTAAGGGGGCGTTGTACATCCGCAATCCCGACGGCTCATACGAATAGGAAAAAACGACGGGTTGTTTCTTGTACTTTTTGAGTCTCCGAACGAGATTAAGGCTGCCGACGGCTGCGGTATCGATCGAGAATCCGCACTTTGTGCAGATCAGGATGTCCGGCAGTAGGCGGTTTGCGCGCCCCGCATGACCGCACGAAGGACAGGTCCGGTACAGTCTTAAGGGACTGATCGGTATCGGGGCGGGAAGGCCGGCGAGCGCTGCTTTGTAGGGAAGGAGCGATACGAGCTTTCTATAATCGGCGGCTGTCAGGACTTCCTCATTCCCGTACAGGGACGGTTTGGCCGGAATGCTCACGGGAGATGCATTTTTTCCGGGGGCAAGCGGCGCGTCATGGCCCGGCCCTTCAAAAAGAATCTGGCTTTGGTTCTCGAGCGCCGTCCCGATAATCCGGTTGGCGAGCGAATGAAGCCTTGAAGACGGTGTTCCGGGAAGCGGAGGATCTTTGAGAGCAATCGTGTTTTGGACGTCGGCTTCGAGGTCGGTTAACGTCATATGAATCGAACAACCGTAACCGCGAGCGGCACCGAGATACGTTTGGGCAGTAAGGGGCTCTTTTGACTCGGCGGCGACGCTGATCGCGAGATAGAATTTACCGTCGCGGTAATTTAATCGCGCCATGCGAAATGCCCCCGGCCCCGCTTCGTCCAGAAGGGCCTTTTGCTTTTTGCCGTATGACAGAGGGAAAAGAAGATATCTCTCGAGCTGTTTTCGCGTCTCGAGATAGATATCCTTCTCCGCGACGTAGCGAAGGGCAAGCTTTCTGGATTCGGTATAGGTTTTTCGGAGGGGGCTCGAGGCCGGGAAAAGGTACATTTTCGCATAGTAGCGGCCGCTCAGTTCGTCTTTCAGAAGACAGAAATCACGGCCCGTATCATAACGCCCGAAAAGCAGCGAGCGGGGAGCGTGGTATTTCTCGAAGGCCGCCGCAATTCTGGCCGGCGATGCCTTCGGGTCCTTTAACAGGTTCTCCAGGTCTTCGTCGCCGGTAAGTACAAGTGGATAGGAGGTGTGTCTTGTACGTGAGAGGGAGAGGTAACTTCCCGTAAGCATGGCAAAATCAAGCTTCAAGGCATCCTTGAAAGGGCCGATCCCGTAGACGTTCAAAGCGTCGAGAGCATCCTTTCCGGGAATCTTCCGCAGGTCGTACTGCGCGGGAGTCTCTCCCCGTTCCCGCAGTGCGCTGATTTCGGGACGATAGCGGTCGAGGAGATATTGAAGGGCGGCTGCATAGCGGTTCATGGTAAGGAGAAGAAGTCCGCTCTTGGTGCGTCCGGGTTTATGGAGCTGCAGGGTTACGGTTCTTGTAATCATTGGAAGCGGTCTCCTTTCCGTGGTAATGGAATCGGTGTAGAATGCCGTGCTCAACTCCGGATCATTCAGTCTGTTGAACCGACGCAAATTCGCAAGATTTCTTGCGATTAGTCGTTGACAATCAAAGAAATTTTATATATACTGATCTCACATTCAAATTGTACTAATAAATACAATTTGTTTAGTAATAATCAATAGCGACGGATTTGCCCATACTTTCCAGTAAATCTTTCAGCTCGTTGATTTGCTTCAGCTTCAGGTTCAGTTCAAGCGGAAGACCCGGGTTTCGATAAGCCGGATTAACCGCTCTCCCTACAAAGAACCGGACCTGCGTGCACTCATACATGAATAATTTTGCCAATGCGGTAGCCCCATCTTGCCGCTTTTCGTCGAAGCCTGTAGCTCCCCCTACAGGCTTTGGCATGTCATCAAAAGGCGAAGCCGTGTGCCGCGAGAGATTCCACTTGATATATTCGACCGCAGTCCCCATCGTGATAATTCCCTCGGTGACAAGATCGATTCCCTTCATATAGGAGATCGGGGGGACTCCCGCGTTTGTTTCGTCGATACTCATATCGATGTTTTTCCCGGAGACTCGCGCGACAATCTGAGCGGTGGTTCCTCCGCATATGACTTTTTTGCCCTTGGATTTGAGGAACGTGCGTACCATTTCCTCGTCGCGATCCGGATTCTCGGCAGGACCTACCATGACGGAGCAGGGAAGGTTCTTCTGTGCGGCGAACGTCATGACAGTGGTATCATCGCCGGGGGTTCCCTGGTAGAGGCATTCGCATGCGGACAGGAGAAGCGAGGAAATCCTGGCGGCGGACATCTCGGGCGTCAGTGAACTGCCGAGATATGCCGTGATATTTTCATGTTTCCAGCCCGGATTCAAGAGCTTCCCGGCTCCCGCGTAGAGAGCGCCGTCCGAGAACACGACAAGACGGTCGCCCGGCTGGATGAGAAAAGTCGCTTCCGAGATCTTTTTGCCGGCAATATCCTTGGTGCTGCGGACAAGCTCCGCCACTTTGCCTTTCCGGAGAAAGACGGCCGGAGGATTGTCGTATTCGGCTAAGTATGCGCGTCCGTCGCTATAAATCTGGATGATCGTAAAGGTTGAGTACGCGATGCCGCGTTCGCTGCATACCGGCAATGTGCTCGCGACGGTTTCGACGACTTCCTCGAGTGACGCGCCTGAGGACATCATGCTCGATATGATTTTGGACGTCATCGTGGCGAGAATATTGGCCTTGACTCCGCTTCCTAATCCGTCCGCCAGAACGGCGAGAACAAAGTCGTCCGTCCGGATGATATCCGCATGGTCGCCGCACAGCTCTTCGCCGTTCTTGTTGAGGCTTTCGTAGGCGGTTTCTATGTATACTGACATTTCATTTCCTCAGGGGTTATTCCTTATCCGTCTCGTCCAGAATGGATTTCTTGAGCTTCGTCAGCGTGATCTTCGTGTCTGCCGTCGTCTCGCCTAAAAGACTTGCGATCTCCTGCGCGACGCGCATCTGGCGGTCGATGACCTGCTGGGCGGCTTTGACCGTCTCTTCGTTGACCTTCTGACGTTCCGACCGGTCTTTCTCCTGATCCGTAATGTCTTCCATAAGAATCAGGTAACTGTCGTTGTCGGACATCTTGAGGACGCTTTGCCGTACGGTCAGACCGTACCGTTCATAATGCACCTTTTCGCCGAGGATGTTCTTGCCCGACGAGAGAACGCGCGCGTAGATATCCGCTTCAAGAAGATCAAAGATCGCACTTCCCCGGTATTCGTCAAGCCGCGGTCCGAGCATTTTTCTGGCAGCCGGATTGTATTCCTGCACCGCGAAAAGCCCGTCCGTCATAATCAGCGCATTCGGGCTCGAATCGACGACGAGGTTTGACAGACTTTCCGCTTTTTCGCGAAAAAAGGGAAGACACATAGTGACTGTGGCCTTGCCTTCGATTACCGCCTTTGCCTTGGCGCGGCAGGAGGAATACCCGCAGCAGCCGCAGTTCAGTTCCTTTTCGGGTGTGTTCTTGCCCATCGAGAGAAGCACTTTTTCGATCGCTTCATCGGATACGGGCCTGAATTCCGGGGAAAGATCAGTATATACGGCGGAAAGCCGGACGCGGGTCCCTTCCGTCATTGACGGCTGTCCGCTGCCTTTTTCCGTGACGTGACGTATCACGTGCTCTCTCGATTTGAGACGGCTCGGCCGGTTTGCGGTCATACCGGGTCCTCCCGTACAGGAGCCGGGGCAGACGGAAAGCTCGAGGAAGTAACCGGAAAGCTCGCCGTTTTCGATGGAAGTCAGGATCTCGGTGCACGGCTCGATACCGTCCGCGCTCATGCAGGTGTAGGTATTCCGTACGGACGGCGCGATGTTCCGGATGATGCCTCCCGGTACCGGATAGAATCTCGGAAGGGGATTCTTCATCGTGCGGGCTTCCGGATCGCTCTCTTCGAATTCGATGTGCTTTTCGGCAAACCATTCGCTCAGTTCGTCAAATGTCAGTACGGCGCTTACCGCATTCTCGGAGGTCGGGAAGGCAGCTTCGTGCTTTTTCGCGACGCAGGGCCCGATAAAGACCACTTTGATGCGGGGACCGTATATTTCGCGCAGCATTCTTGCGTGTGCCAGCATCGGCGATGCGACGGGGGCAAGCTGCGGGATCAGGGACGGGAAGTATTTTTCGATCAGAAGTACGGTAGAAGAGCAGCAAGTCGAGATGATGTTCTTCATCTTGTGTTCGCGCATCAGCTTCTCGTATTCACGCGTGACGATATCCGCGCCGATCGCGGTTTCTTCGACATGCAGGAAGCCGAGCTTCTTAAGGGCAGCTGATACGGCAGAGAATCCGGTTCCGGGGTAAGCGGCGGCAAAGGCAGGAGCGAGCGATACGTAGACGCGCTCGCCCTTCTCGATCATCTCTTTTACCTGAGGCAGCTCGCTTACGATATGTTTTGCTTTCTGCGGGCAGACGGAGAGGCAGTGACCGCAGTAGATGCAGTCGCCGTCGATAATCTCTGCCTGATCATGCCGGAAACCGACCGATTTCACCGGGCATTCGCGCAGACATTTATAGCAGTTTTTACAGTGTGCCTTGTTGACTCGAATTATGTCCATAAAATCCTCCGACACAATTGTACTTGCTTCCCGGGAAAAACGCAAAGCGAAGGCGGCGGGGCGGGCCGGAGAAGGGGCATATTTGAGGGCGTTATGCCCTCGAAGGAGCCGCACATGGCGGCATCCTCCGCGCGCATATCTGCCTTATTCCTTCTCTTCGCCCATGTAGCTCGCGTGCATAATGTGGTGGATTTCATCGTCGGTTAATGTCTGGTAGATCGGGCCGATAACAGGATTCTCGTCCGAACGCTTAAGAAGGCAGAGCTTGTCGGCGCGGTAGAGTCCGCGTGCACGCGCTTTTCTTGCGGCCGCATTCGTGCGCGGTTGGCCGGCTCCGCTGATGCAGCCTTCCGGACAGGCCATCACTTCGATGAAGTCGTAATTCGCTTCGCCTGCTTTGATGCGGTCGAGAAGAAGGCCGGCATTCTTGAGGCCGTGTACAATCGCGACGCGGCAGGGCTTTCCGCAGATTTCAACGGTGACTTCCTTGAGATGCGATTCGCCGCGAACGCCTGTGAACTGGATGTCGCGAAGGGTTTTGGCGCTTCTGTCCTGCAGGGCGCAGCGAAGGATTGCCTCGGTGACACCGCCGGTGACGCCGAAGATGACGCCGGCGCCGCTTCCTAATCCGAACGGCATGTCGGGAGCTTCCGCGTCGATTTCGGAGAAGACGATGCCCGCCTCCTTGATCATCGAGGCGAGTTCCTGTGTGGTAATGGAGATGTCGACATCCTTTTCGCCGTCGGTGACAAGCTCGGGACGGTCGGCTTCGTATTTTTTCGCGGTGCAGGGAGAGATCGATACGACGATCGTCTCTTTATAGGGATCCATTGCGGTTCCCGTGCTGCGGGCTTTGCGGGCCTCGTGCTTCAGGAATGCGCCGAATATCTGGATCGGGGATTTGGTCGTCGAGACATTCGGCAGGAATTCGGGATGCCTCGTCTCGACGTAACGTACCCAGCCCGGACAGCAGGAGGTGAGAAGGGGAAGGTTCGTACCGCTCTCAAATCGTTCGAAGAATTCCTTGCTTTCCTCCATGACGGTGAGATCGGCGCCGACTCTTGTGTCGTACACGTCGTCGAAGCCGAGTTTCCGAAGTGCGGCGACCAGGACGCCCATCGTGTTGACGCCGGAGTCGATGCCGAATTCTTCGCCGATCGCGACGCGTACGGCGGGAGCTATCTGAGCGATGACGCGGGTATTCTTCCTGCGAAGAACGTTCCAGACTTTCTGGGTGTCATTCCGGATCACGATCGCGCCGGTCGGGCAGACCGAAGCGCACTGGCCGCAGTTGACACAGTCGGTCGTACCGATCGGGCGGTTGAAGGCCGGCATGACTTCCATCTTCGAGCCGCGGTATGCAAAATCGAGGATTCCCATGCCCTGCTTCTCTTCGCAGGTACGGACGCAGTCGCCGCAGAGAATGCATTTGTTGGGGTTTCTTATGATCGCGCGGCTGGAGCGGTCGATTTCTCTGACCGGAGAGGTGTTGGGAAATCGGATATCCCGGATTCCGAACCGGGAAGCGAGTTCCTGCAGTCGGCAGGAGCCGCTCTTTTCGCAGGTGGTGCAGTCGCGGCAATGGCTGGCCAGAAGAAGCTCGAGGATCATCTTTCTGTGCTTCTGAAGGGCCAGCGTGTTGGTTTTGATCTCCATGCCGTCTTTCGGCGGCGTCGAGCAGCCGGCTTCTACGCCGCCCCATTTGTTCTCGAAGACGCAGAGCCGGCAGGCTCCGTACACGGAGAGCTCGGAATAATAGCAGAATGTCGGCATATCGATGCCGGCCTTGCGGATGACCTCGAGGACATTTTTCTCGTTTTCAAATTCGACCTGCAGGCCGTCGATTGTCATGTAGCTCATTTTATACCTCCCGGATTGCCTTGAATGCGCAGGAATCTACGCATGCGCCGCATTTGATGCAGGTGTTCGTGTTGATCGTGTATGGCGATTTGACGGTGCCGCTGATCGCGCCGACGGGACACTGGCGCGCGCACTTGCTGCAGCCCTTGCACTTTTCGGCTTCGATTTCGTAGATTTTAAGAGCGGAGCAGACATGAGACGGACATATTTTGCGGACGACATGTGCCATGTACTCTTCGCGAAAATACTTGAGCGTCGACACAACCGGGCTGGCCGCACTTTTACCGAGACCGCAGAGAGCCGTGTTCGTAACGGTGTCCGCGATTTCTTCCAGGAGATCCAGGTCTTCTTCCGTGCCTTTCCCGGCGACGATGCTCTCGAGGATCTCGAGCATCCGCTTGGTGCCTTCGCGGCAGGGTACACATTTCCCGCAGGATTCGTTCTGTGTAAAGTTCATGAAAAAGCGTGCGATCTCGACCATGCAGGTGTCCTCGTTCATAACGACGAGTCCGCCGGAGCCAATCATTGCGCCGGCCTTTTTCAGTGAGTCAAAGTCGAGAGGGAGATCTAAGTGCTCGGCAGTCAGGCATCCGCCGGAGGGACCGCCGATCTGGACGGCCTTGAATTCCTTGCCGCCGCGTACGCCGCCGCCGATGCCGTAGATGATCTCGCGAAGCGTCGTACCCATCGGGACCTCGATCAGGCCTGTGTTGACGACGTCGCCGGTGATGGCGAACGCTTTGGTTCCCGGCGAGCTCTCGGTGCCGCACTCGCGGTACCAGCCGGAGCCGTTCCGTATAATGAGCGGGACATTCGCGTAGGTTTCGACGTTATTCAGTACCGTCGGCTTCCCGAAAAGACCCTGTTCGACGGTTCTCGGCGGCTTGACACGCGGCATTCCGCGCTCGCCCTCAATCGATGCGGTCAGAGCGGAACCTTCGCCGCAGACGAATGCGCCGGCACCGGTATTGATGTGTATGTCAAAATCGAAGTCCGAGCCGAGTATATTTTTCCCGAGAATTCCGGTTTCCTTGGCGCGCCTGATCGCTGTCTTGAGACGCTCGACGGCCAGGGGATATTCGGCACGCACGTAGATGTAGCCTTCGGCGGCGCCGGTTGCGACGCCGGCGATCATCATGCCCTCGATCATGAGATGCGGATTGCCTTCCATGACGGAACGGTCCATGAATGCGCCCGGATCACCTTCGTCGCCGTTGCAGACGACATAGCGGACAGGTTCCTTCTGGCCTCTGACCTGAATCCATTTGCGTCCGGTCGGATATCCGCCGCCGCCTCTGCCGCGAAGTCCGCTCGCGATCATCTCGTCGCAGATTTCACGCCCGTCCATGGCGAAAAGCGCTTTCGACAGTGCCTCATAGCCGCCGTGTGCGATGTATTCCTCGATGGAGTCGGCATCGATTCTGCCGCAGCCGGAAAGAACCTGCCGTGTCTGTCTCTTGTAGAAAGGAATTTCTTCCTGCGTCGGGTAAGTCACGCCGTCCTTCTTATAAAGAAGACGGTCGACGGGACGCCCCGCGATCAGGGTCTCTTCGATAATCTCTTCGGCGTCTTCCGGCTTTACTTTAAGATAGAGCCATCCGTACGGCTCGATTCTGACGAGGGGTCCCATCTCGCAGAACCCGTGGCAGCCGCTCTTCTTGAGACCGACGCTGTCAGATTCTTCTTTATCCAGAGATACCTGAAAGGGAAGACCCTTTTCGCGCAGGAGTTCCTTAAGGCGGTCATATATGCCGAGCGCGCCGCCGGCAACACAGCCGGTTCCCGCGCAGATCAGGATTTTTCTTTTCTGGGCCGCAAGGCAGCGCGAGTAGTACTCCTTAGCGTCCGCAAGCTGTACGTTTGTTTCGATGCGTGTCATATTAAGCCTCCTTGCTCATGGAAAGTCCCGCGAGTTCGGTGAGGAGCGCCGATGCTTTTTCGGGAGTCATTGCGGGATAAACGGTGTCGTTTATCATAAGAACGGGGGCAAGGCCGCATGCGCCGAGGCACGAGACCGTATCGACGGTAAAGAGAAGATCGTCGGTCGTCTTTTTGATCTCGGAAAGGCCAAGGATCTTACGGATTTCTTTTAAGATCGGGATTGATTTGCGGACATGACAGGCGGTCCCGTCGCAAATCTTGATGACGTATTTGCCCTTGGGCTCGAGGGAGAAATTCTCGTAGAATGTCGCGATGCTGTAGATTTTCGCATCGCTGATTCCGACAGCTGCTGCCGTATAGGTCATCATTTTCTCCGGAAGATATCGGAATTCGCTCTGGATATCCTGAAGAATGGCGATGATATGCGTTTTGTCGCGGTTGTGTGAATTAAGGATTCTGTCGAGTGCAGTTTTCTCGGTGTCCGTCATACATACCTCCTGATCGGTCCTCTTATACTTACCGTTTCATTATTAGGGGATTCAGAATGACCGGCAACAAAGGTATTTTCGCGAAAAGAAACGCTGCGCGCGAAAATGAACTAATAGATATGGAGAAAATTATAGGAATTCGGGACGGCGTGAAGTTTGCGCGTGAATCTGCTATGATGAAAATTACGCCTATAAACGATCGAGTGAAACGGAAGAAGGAGTCAATCCATGAAAATCAACGCACGAATCCGGTTTGTGGTCCTCATGATGGTCGGAGCCGCGCTCCTTTCCGGGTGCACCGGTTCCTCCCTGATCTCGTCCGGCACCACCGATTCCGGCACAGCGACAACGGATTTTTTCGCGATGAATACCTATATGACGATTACGGTAAACGGCAGCGATGCCAAGGCGGCTGCCGCTGCGGCCGTGGAAGCCGTAAACGAACTCGAACAAAGTCTCTCTCGGAATATCACTTCCAGCGAAATCTCGGCGATCAATGCAAAAGCCGGTGTCTCTCCGGTCACGGTCAGCGGGGAAACCTACGGACTGATCAAGTCGGCCGTGGAATATTCCGTTCTGACGGACGGGGTCTTTGACATTACGATCGCACCGGTCATGGATATCTGGGGGTTTTCCGACGGCTATTACCGTGTGCCGGCGCAAAGTGAGATCGACGCGGCCCTCACGCATGTCGATTACCGGGAAATCGTTTTAGACGATGCCGGACTCTCGGTCTATCTGCCCGAAGCGGGTATGGCAATCGACTTAGGCGGAATTGCCAAGGGTTATGCGTCCGATGTTGTTCAAAAGGTCATCAAGTCGTATGATGTGAGTTCCGCCATGATTTCGCTCGGAGGAAACGTCGCCGTATTCGGCACAAAAGCCGACGGCTCGCTGTTCCGGACAGCGATATCGGACCCGCAGAATCCGGATCAATACATCGGCATTCTGAAGGCGACCGACGTATCGGTCATCACGTCCGGCGGCTATGAGCGGTATTTTACCGAGGGCGGGGTTACATATATACATATTATGGATCCCGCTGCCGGGTCGCCTGTGAATAGCGACCTCCTGTCGGTTACAATCATTACGCCTGACGGAACCGAAGGCGACGCGCTGTCAACGGCGCTGTTCGTTATGGGCCGGGATAAAGCGGTCGAATACGGGCGGACACACACGGACTTTTCCTTTGTTCTCGTAACGGAGACGGGCGAGCTCGTCGTAAGCTCGGCTCTTAAGGATACGTTTACACCGACCGATTCGTCGGCCGTAGTTACCTATGTGGATTAACGGCTTTGAAAGGATATAAGGCATGACAGCGAAACGGCAGAACAAAGAAACCGGACCGGAGTATTCGATGGATCCTTCGGCGGAGCCGCGCCCGGAGATCCTGCCGGTTACGTCTGCCGTGCCGGACATGGAGCCGCGCCGCGGTCATTCGCGGTTTGTCCCGGGTTTCCGGTTCCGCTTTGCGGACCTCATAATCCTGGTCCTGATCCTCGCTCTGGCCGGAGCGCTCTACTACGGAATCTCCGTGACCGCGGCGGGCGGTACATCCGGCACGCCGCGCCTCGAAGCGGTTCTTACCGTATCGGGTGAGGAAGTCTGGCGCGCGGATATTTCCGACGGCGCCGCCTCGCAGAGTTATCAGCTGACGGGCGTTGACGGGCATATGACCGTCCGCGCCGAAGCGGGACGCGCCTCTATATCCTATTCCGACTGTCAGGACCAGATCTGTGTCCTGACCGGATGGATCTCGGAAGCGGGGCAGACCGCGGTGTGCCTGCCGAACCGCTGCGTTCTGAAGATTGAGGCTGTATCTGAAAACACCGGAACGGAATCGTCGGCGACAGCCGCCTTCGATGTTGTGTCCAAATGAATACGTAAGGAATCACACGGGAAAGGAGCGCAAAAATGCGGTATACCTCTTATGAACTGACAAGACTTTCGGTCCTGACGGCGCTGGCATTGGCGCTCTCGGTAACCGAATCGATCTTTTTCCCGGCCGCGCTCTTTCCGGTTCCCGGAATGAGGCTTGGGCTTGTAAACGTCGTCACGCTGATTGCGGTTTATCTCTTCGGAGCCGTACCCGCACTGATCATCGTCGTTCTCCGGTGCGTGATTACGTTCGCTTTCAGCGGCAATCTGACAGGCTTTCTCCTGTCGCTGTCGGGCGGAGTGCTGGCGCTTTTCGTGATGCTCCTCTTAAGGAATACGCGAAAATTATCTTTTTTCGGAGTCAGTATGGGCGGAGCGGCAGCACACAACATCGGACAGATTCTGGCGGCATGCCTTCTGACCAGGACATTTGCGGTCATATCGTATCTTCCGGTGCTGCTCATAGTCGCGGTGGTGACCGGCCTGGCCGTCGCGCTTCTTTCCGTGCCGGTCTATAAAGCACTCGCCGCCCTGAGGGCAGGAGGACATACATGAAACTCGAGACAAAAAACAAATACGCAAAAATTCTTCTCTTACTGGCGACTCTGATCTGGGGCAGCTCCTTTGTCGTGCTTAAAAACGCGATCAATACGCTGCCGCCTTTCTTCGTGCTTGCTGTCCGCGGCAGCATCGCGGTCGTTATACTCTCCGTTATTTTCTGGAAAAAATTCAAACGTATCACGCGAGCCTATATCTGGGAAGGCGCGATCATCGGCACGCTCCTGATCGCCGCCTACTCGTTTCAGACCTTCGGACTGGCCTCAACGACGCCCGGAAAAAACGCGTTCCTCACGTCCGTTTACTGTGTCCTGGTGCCGTTCTTCTACTGGGCGCTTACGAAGGTTCGCCCCGACCGCTACAATGTCATTGCCGCTCTCCTTTGTGTGATCGGAATCGGCCTGGTCGCACTTCGGGGAGAATCTTTTTCGGGCGGACAAAGCCTTATCGCGACGGGCGATTTACTGACACTGATAAGCGGTGTACTTTACGCGGTTCATATCGTGGCGCTGGCAAAGTTCACCGAGAAGAAAGATGTCATTCTTCTCACGATCATTCAATTCTTTTTCTATACCTTGTTTGCGTGGATCCTGACGCTTGTTTTCGAGAAGACGCCGACGTCAATAAGTGTCGTCGACGGAGCGAGTCTTCTTTATCTCGGAGTGTTTGCGACGGCGATCGCCCTCCTTTTTCAGAGCATCGGTCAGAAGTACACGCCGGCGTCCCAGGCGTCGATTATCCTGTCGCTGGAAGGCGTTTTCGGCGTAATAATATCTGTATTAATCTATAAGGAAATCATTACTCTGCGACTTGCCGCCGGCTTCGCGATTATCTTCCTCTCCGTACTTATTTCGGAAACAAAAATGAATGTGCATCCGGTTGCCTATTTACAGGATGTATATGCTAAAATAACAGATAAGAAAAATCTATAACATAGCGATCCGTATACGGGTTCATCCGATGGAGGCTAGGTATGAAACAGCCCGACAATCCTTTTTGGCCCCGTAAAAGTATCCTTCATCCGGCTCCTCCGAGGACACCTTATACGCCCGTCCGCCGCATTCGGAAATCTCTCACAAGAGAAGAGCAGAAAGCATTGGACACGGCGGCGGAAGCCGAATTCTGCGTGCCGCCGATTCTCCTGATGGAGCATGCCGGGCTGGCTGTTGCCGATACCTGCGATGTAATGGCGGGCGCGCGGACGACGCCGGTTCACATATTTACGGGCAAGGGCAATAACGCCGGAGATGCCTATGTATGTGCGAGGCTTCTGTACGGGCGGGGTTATCGCGTGACCGTCTGGGACTGTTTCCCGGGTATGGAACATACGGGTCTTGTCGCCGTGATGAGAGCATCCGTTGTCTCTCTCGGAATCTGCATACGTCCTGCCGAGGAATTTGATCCGGGCAAGCTGTTCAGCGGTGTTTCCCGCATCATTGACGACAACGTTTCGGGTATGCCGTGCGTGATTATCGACGGGATTCTCGGAACCGGCTTTTCGATGGCAAGACCCCTTCCTCCGCCGCTTCGCAAAATAACGGCCAGAATCGAAGACGGCCATATCCGCGGTGCAAGAGTCATATCAATCGACATCCCGACCGGCGTCGATGCCAATACGGGAGACGCCGATCCGAAGGCCGTTTCGGCCGACTGTACGGCGACGTTTATCCTGCCGAAGGCCGGTATGCTGCGCGGGCGCGGCAAAGAACTTTCCGGGCAGCTCCGGATCTTTCCCCTGGGACTTCCTATAGATTTTGCCGACAGGGCGCTTCATTCGTAGAACGCCCCATTTCGTGGTCTTACCGGTCTTATAGAAGCAATATGAGAACAAGGCGGGGTAGTGATTGTGGCATACAGCGATGATAACAGACATAAATACCAGGTGTTGGAGAACTGGATCCGCACCAAGATAACGAACGGAACTTTTAAGAACGGCCAGAGGATACCATCCGAGAACGCCCTTGCGGAGCAGTTCAATATCAGCCGGCAGACAGTCCGGCAGGCGATTTCGCATCTCGAAAAGAAAGGTGTCCTGATCAGCCGCCGCGGCAGCGGAACCTACGTCGCCGAATCCGCGCGCGCAATGACCGTCGGGTTTATCGCGACCAACATCACGGATTACATTTTTCCGAGTATCACGAGCGGAATTGAAGAAGTTCTCTCGACGAACGGATACAGTATGACACTCGGTGTGACCAAGAACCGCGTGGAACTGGAACAGCAGCTTCTTCTGTCCCTCATCGGCAAAGGGGTCGACGGAATCATCATAGAGGGGAACCGCTCGGCTCTCCCGAACCCGAATCTTCCGATCTACAGGGAGCTTGAAGAAAAGGGCATCCCTTATATCTTTATCAACGGATATTACGAAGCCCTGAATCCGGTCTATGTCGTAACAGACGACCGGGGCGGCGGACGGCATGCCGTGGATTATCTGTATGAACAGGGGCATAGGAGGATCGGCGGTATTTTCAAAGCGGACGACCGTCAGGGCCACGAGCGCTATGCCGGATTTTCCGAGAGTGTCGTAAACCACGGGCTCCCGATCAACGACGACGCCGTGATCTGGTATACGACCCCCGATATCGAGCACCTGTTTTCGCGCGGAGAAGAAACACGTCTGCTGCGGCGCCTCTCAAAATGCTCCGCAGTCGTCTGTTACAACGATCAGATCGCAATCCGGCTGATCCAGTCCATGCAGCGGAACGGAATTCGCGTGCCTATGGACAAGTCGGTTATCGGATTCGACAATTCGACGCTTTCCGACCTTTCACCGGTGCGGATTACATCCCTTACGCATCCGGGTGAGAACATGGGACGCGAGGCAGCCAGGCGGATTCTCGAAATGATCGACACGGGCGGACGTGTGAAGCCTCTTGTCATGGATATCGATCTGATTGTCAAGGATTCTACCGGCCCCGAGGACAATATCAGCGAAATGTAGAAGAAAACGGTTATTAACTCCTGTAAAGGAAAAAAGAAGGAGGATATGGAAATGAACCAGGCGGCTTTGAATAAAATCAGTTACGGATTGTTTGTCACGGGTGTCCGGGATACGGAGCACTTCGGAGGAAATATCATCGATGCTTTCATGCAGGTCATGCAGGACCCGGCGACCGTCATGTACAGTGCGATGAAGAAGAACCGCACGACGGAAATTCTTCTGGAGGGCGGCGAGTTCACGGTATCGGTTCTTCCGTCTGACGTGCATCCCTTTATCATTTCCAATTTCGGTTTCCAGAGCAGCCGTATCGCCGATAAATGGCCGAACGTACCGCATGAGCTCGTGTCGGGGCTTCCGGTCCTGAAAGATGCCGCGGCGTGGTACCGTCTCAAGGTCATCGATTCGAGAGATTTAAACACGCACGTCCTGTTTTACTGTGAGGTTCTTGAAGCCGTCATCGGCGAAAAGGAGTCTCTCGTTTACGCGGATTATCAGAAATCCATGAAGCCCCTGGCATCGGCTTCTTTTATGGAGTTTAAAAAGACCGGCATCTCTCCTGTGCTGTAATCGAATAGGACTTTCCTATTATCAATAAAGGCGGTGAACACACATGAAAATTGCATTCTATGACGCAAAACCCTACGACCGTATCTGGTTTGACGCCTACGCTCCTGAATATGGTTACACGATCAAGTATATCGAGAGCCGCCTGTCCTTAGAGACGGTTGTACTCGCGAAAAACTGCGACGCCGTCTGCATCTTCGTAAACGACTCAGTCACGAAGGACGTGGTCGACGAGCTCGATGTATTGGGTGTGAAGGTTATTCTTCTCAGGTGCTCCGGATATAACAATGTCGATTTCGAGGCTGTTTACGAGAAAATACACGTCCTTCGCGTTCCGGCCTATTCTCCGTATGCCGTAGCGGAATATGCCACCGCACTTCTTCTGTCGGTAAACCGGAAGACGCACAGAGCCTATGTGAGGACGCGCGATTATAACTTCAACATCAACGGCCTGGTAGGTATGGACCTTCATGGGAAAACCGCCGGAGTGGTCGGCACCGGTAAGATCGGGCAGATTATGATCCGGATTCTTAAGGGCTTCGGGATGAAAGTCATCGCCTATGATCCGTTCCCGGCGAAAGATACCGATATCGAGTACGTTAAGCTGGACGAATTGTGGAAGCAGTCCGACGTCATATCGCTCCATTGCCCGCTTACGCCCGAGACCTCTTATATTGTGAACGAAGAATCTCTTTCCAAGATGAAAAGCACCGTTATCCTGGTCAATACTTCGCGCGGCGGCCTTGTCGACACGGCGGCTCTGATCGAGGCGGTCAAGACGAGGAAGATCGGAGGCGTCGGACTCGATGTTTACGAAGAGGAAGACGAGTATTTTTTCGAGGACCGTTCGAACGATATCCTTGCCGACGAAGCACTGGTCCGATTGATGAGTTTTCCGAATGTTCTGGTCACATCGCATCAGGCATTTTTCACACAGGAAGCCATGCAGGCAATCGCCCGTACAACGCTCGACAATCTGAAGCAAATTGAGAAGGGCGAATTCCTGACCAACGAAATATGCTATCAGTGCGGCAAGAAGGGCAACTGCAAGAGAGACGAAACGAAGCAGAACTGTTTCTGAGCCCGGCCGCTCCTTCAGACATCGAAAGTATCTTAGACATAATGAAGGGGAGGCGAGGCGCCCCCCCTTTTTCGTCCGCACACCTGACAAGCCCCCCGGCCTACTCCTGTTCTGCCGGGATATCAGAGAGGCAGAGAAATGCCAAGATATAAGAGAAAACCAAAACCTCCCTACGTTCCGAAGCAGCTCTTGGCTGCTCCCGCAGTACCGTCCGTGCCCGCACCTGAGGAAGAAAGGCAAACGGCGATTCCCGGGACTTCTTCGGAAGCCCCCCATGTGCCGCTTCCCAAGAGGGTTCCTGCCAGATATAAAAAAACTCCCATGGAGAAACCTCCGGTAAAGGAAGCGGTCGCTTCGCCCGGGCATCTTCACGGGGAAGCACGCCGGACATCCGTGAAATCCGCGCCTGATAAGGCGAAGCAGGTGCCCGCGAAATCCGTGTCCGGCGCAGGAACTTCAAAAAAGAAGCCGGCCGGTACGAGGGTGGGCCTCTTGCATGCGAAGCAAGCGCTCGCGGATACTGCACCCGTTCACGGGAATCCGCGCCGCAAAGTTCCGGAATCCGTCACGGAACCGTCTCCGGAATGGGCCGGCGAATACGACGTACTGAAGCGCAGGGATACCGCTCCGTTTACGCTTCCCGCACTGATTTTCGAGAAGGAAACCGTGCCGGAGGAATGGTCCGGACGGGCCTCGGACAATATTCCCGTAACACCGGTACGCCCATTGTCCGGCGAATACATTCCGCCCGTCCGGGATTTTGAACAGAATGCCGCGTTGGCAACGGATATCAGCCGCCACAAAATCCGTAGATCCTTAACGGCGCTTGCGATACTTGTACTGTCCGCACTGCTCTTGTCTTTCGGCATCTGGTACTCCGTAAGCGGGATCCACGAATACCGGGTAAGCCACACCATTACCGTTAAGGGGAACACGTATCCGACGGACTTGAAAGCTCTCGACTTAAGCGGAATCTCTCTTTCGGACGAAGAGATCCGATCGCTTTCCAAAATGCATAATCTCACGTCCTTAAACGTAAGCAGAACCAATATTACAAGCCTTGATTGTATATCCCGGCTTCCGCTTCTCGAGAAGCTGGAGATCAGAGACTGCCCCGGCATTTACGATCTCACACCCCTTAAGAAGCTCGGAAACATTACGGCGCTCGATATAAGCGGCTGCACAGGAATAACCGACATCAGGCCGCTCGCCTCCCTTACGGGTCTTACCGCTCTCGATATGAACCGGTGTGCACAGATCATGGACCTGACCCCGCTCTCGCAGCTTGCCGGGCTTACGTCGCTCGGTCTTGCCGGCCTTTCCTATCAGCCGGATCTTGAGATCCTGTCCGGTATGACGGGCCTTCGGAACCTGAATATAGGAGGAACCGACGTCGGGAACCTTGATGTGCTTTCGGATTTTATGAATCTTGGCAAGCTTCAGCTGCGGATCAACTCTGCCTCGAATCTTTCGGCGCTCGAGAGCACAGTGAATCTTACGACTCTGAACGTCGACCTTAGCCGGTATGATGTAACGGATTTGAAGCTCCTCAGCAATTTCCCGAAGCTTGAAGAATTCACGCTGACCGGCGACAACAAGATACGTGATATCGGAGAGTTGTCCCTGCATCCGTATCTTACCTCTCTTGTTATCGAAGACGCGGGAGGGATTCCTGACTTAAGCACCCTTTCGAAACTCAAAAGTCTCAAGACACTTGTTCTTTCCCGGTGTTACCGGATCGACGATATCGGTGCCCTGAAGGGGCTTGGCGCTCTTGAGAAACTCTCGCTGAGTCAGGGACGATTCACCGACTTAAGCCCCGTCTCCGGATTGAAGGCGCTGACCGATCTTGAGATTACCAATACGCCCGTTACCGATATAAGCGCGCTTTGGGATTTGCGGCAGCTCGAAAAACTCTCTCTTGAGTCGACGGATATAAGCGAGATAAACGTGCTTAAGAATCTCTCCTATCTTAAGGAACTCAACCTCCGGGGTACGGAAGTCAAAGATATAAGTGTTGTTTCCGGGTTCACCAATCTTGTTTTACTGAATATCGGGGAAGACAGAATAGAGAATTTCAACGCCATTTCCGGCCTTCTCAAACTGACCGCCTTCTATGCCTCGGGAAGCAACTTTACGAATACCGTGTATCTTTCGCGGCTTTCCGGCCTTGTGGAGCTGGATCTGTCGGACACAAATATCCGGGATATCGGCGGATTATCGGTCCTCAAGAATCTCGAGAGCCTTGATCTTTCCGGGACGGCGACGGCGGACATCAGTCCTCTCTCGGAACTTGCGTATTTACGATCGCTCAATCTTGAGAATACGCGGGTTACAGATCTAAAGACCGTCGCCCTTCTGGACCGGCTTATGGATCTGAATGCAGGAACGGGAACCGGGATTCCGAGTGCCAGTATTCTGAACGTGATCAAAGAACTTCGGTCACTCTTTGTACTGAATCTTGATACGAGCGCAGACAGAAGCGGGATCGTGTCCAACCTTAAGGTGACACGACCCCGCCTCGTAATTCATTTGGTTGAGAATCCCGCATAGTTTATTCGGGAAGTATATCTCCTTTTACAGAAAGGGTAACGACCTGCCACGGAATCATCTTTCCGCAATTCTTCAGGGCTTCGACGGCCGCGTGTGACAGACCGCCGCAGCAGGGGACTTCCATCCTGACGACCGTGACGCTCCGGATGTTGTTCTCTCTTAAGATGGCCGTGAGCTTCTCCGTGTAGCTTCCTTCGTCGAGCTTCGGACAGCCGATCATCGTGATATGGCCTTTCATGAAGCGGCGGTGGAAGTCGCCGCTCGAATACGCCGCGCAGTCGGCAGCGATCAGGAGCCGTGCGCCTTCGTAATAGGGCGCCTTAACGGGGAGCAGCTTAAGCTGTACCGGCCACTGCATCAGTTCGGAAGCGCCGAACGGATCAAAGTCGCTGTCGGCTACAGACTCTCTCGGGGCTGCGGGTTTTGGCGAATGGGAAGTGTCGCGCAGGGTTGCCGCGCGCGATCCGGGGCATCCGCCCATATGAGCGGAAGACCCTGCACAGGCAGAGCCCGCTTTCGGTGCGGCCGTTTCGGCGGCACTTTTTTTCGCGTTCATATGTTCTTCTACGGCTGCCTCGTCAAAAAGAGCGGCTTCGCGCTCTTCGAAGCGGATCGCTCCGGTCGGGCAGACCGGAAGACAGTTGCCGAGGCCGTCGCAGTAATCGTCACGGAGAAGGCGGGCCTTCCCGTTTACCATACCGATGGCGCCCTCCTGACAGGCGCCGGCGCAAAGACCGCAGCCGTTGCAGAGTTCTTCGTCTATTTTGATGATTTTTCTTTTCATGTATGTATCCTCATTTCCTGAATGCTTGTCCTAATAACAACATTATAGTATAGTGATTGAAATTGGTTCGTTGTATTTACAACATGAGGAACAAGATTATGACGGATTTACAGAATAAAGTGCTCGAATCCTCAGAACTATGGAAGGATATAACGCCGATCGAGCGTATCAGCCTTCTCAGATGCATCGGTTCGGGAGTCACCGCCTTTGGCAAGGGGAGTATCGTCTGGTCAGCCGGAGACCCCGTTATGCGAATGGGGCTTGTGCTGTCGGGCGAGATCCGTATCTCCATGGAAGACATGGAGGGCAGAAGGAACGTGCTCTCCGTGCTGGAGCCGCCGGATCTTTTCGGAGAGGTGTTCGCACTTTCCGGCGTTCCGAGTTCCGTAACCGCCTATACGGATACGGGCGCGGAGGTTTTGTTTCTCGACGCGCGGAAAGTTTCTGCGGTATGTCAGGACGCCTGTGGTTTCCACCGGCAGCTGATCGTTAACCTTATGGGAATCCTTTCGCGAAAAAACGTCGGACTCAATCAGAAGATACAGTGCGTCGGACAGCGAACGACGCGCGAAAAGGTATCGGCCTTTCTTGCGATGCATCATACGCGCGCGGGTAAAAATCCGTTTGCCGTCCCCTTCAACCGGGCGGAAATGGCAGACTATCTGTGTGTGGACCGAAGTGCCTTGTCACTGGTACTTGCCCAGATGCAGGCGGAGAAGCTTATCACATTCAACAAAAACGAATTTAACATCCTCGGATTGACGGATTAGAACTTTTCGTAAAGCAAATCATAGGACACCCGGGATTGACAGAATAAATAGAATCTACGGGAGGCTTTCTGCAAATGGCAATTTCTTACAAATGTCCGAACTGTGCCGCCAATCTTCTGTTTGATCCTGACGTAAAACTTTTGAGCTGCGCTTTCTGCGACGCGAAAATTTCCCCAGATGACATCGTGTCCCAGGATGCCGCGGACGGCTTCCTTCAGGGCGGAGCGTGGGAAGACGACACGGTCGGCATGATCTGCGACAACTGCGGCGCGGAGATTATCTCCGAGAAGAATGCGCTCGCGACGTTCTGCGCTTTCTGCGGAGCACCGGGTATCCGGGTGTGCGAGCGGGGCGGCGCTCGTCCGAGCCGTATGATTCCCTTCACCTATGGCAGGGAAGAGGCGGAGAAAGAATTCCTCAAGTGGTGCGGGACCAAGAAGTTTCTGCCGCGCGGATTCACGTCGGCCGGAACCTTGAAGAAGCTGACCGGTCTCTATGTTCCGTTCTGGCTGATGGACTATATGGTCGGAGTCAACGTCACATGGATCGATCATATGGAAGAAAAGAACGCGAAGGGCGAGTCGCATACCGAATATTACGAGAAGAGAAAACAGGGTCTTCTGGTCTGGAACAAGGTTCCGGTAGACGGTGCTCAGAAAATTGACGACATTCTGATGGAGGGGATCGAACCGTTCAACTATGAGATGCTTCGCGCCTACGATACGAAGTATCTTGCCGGATTCTATGCGGACAAGTACGATACGTCCGCCGAGAAGCTGACCCGGCGTGTTTTCCTGAGGGTCGCGAAGTACGTGAAGGAAGCCTGCGGACCGGGACGTGTGCAGTTTACCGATAACAGCGTCTACTATCCGCCGGCCGCCGAATATGTTCTCCTGCCGGTCTGGTTCCTGAATTATCACTATCAGGGGAAGGATTACGCATTCGTACTGAACGGACAGACCGGCAAGACCGCCGGAGAGACCCCGCTTAACAAGTTCAAAGTGACGCTCCTGACGGCGGCGGTGCTCCTCGTTTCCGGCGCGATTTTCGCTGCTGCGGGAATTCTGATTTTCGGAGGTGCGTTCTGATGAAATCACGTGATATCAAACAGTTTATCCGAAACCGGCTGCTCTTTGCTCTTCCGGTTGTCACGGGTCTGGTCTACGGCGCCTGGCGTTTCGCACTCGGCTGGAATAGCAGTCCCCGTTACGGGACAAGAAAACATACCGGCACCGGGAACATCTCCATCCCGCCGGAAGTCGGTTTTATCATATATCTGGCCGCGGCGATTCTTTTCCCTCTCCTGATCACGGGAACGGTTTTGTATTTTGTTCTGAGGGAAGCAAAGATCGAGTCGTCCGTCGATTATCTTACCTATATTGATCAGACCACGCTCAAGGAGTTCCAGTGGAACGAGGATGCCCTCGGTCACCTGGTCGGCTCGGCCGAACGGAACCGAGTCAGTCAGATCAATGAAGACCGCTCATCTCCGCTTAGGCAGGCCGATGAAATCCGGGTTACATCGATCGCGGCAGCCAGCCTTAAGGACGATCTGTCCGATCTTCCGGAATTCGATCCGAACGGTCCGTCGCCCTTCAAAAAATGAAGACATTCGGCGCTGTTTCACGGGAACTTCCGGATTGCTCCGTAAAATCAAACGGACGCAGGCTGTAATTTCTGCAATTTGCGAATGGCATTTCACAAGAAACGATATCGGCGCTTGCATTTATATCCAAAAACAAGCGATGATATGTCGCAAGTAAATATGAGAATTCTGTTGACCTCATACCATGACCGCGTTATTATATACATCAGCAGGGGAGAATGTCTCAAAGAAAAGGGATGTCTGCCCTGTTTTTATAAAATGAATTTTGCAGTCCGTGAAATTGCGTCTTGCGTATTTTGCAGAAAGATAGACGCTTGACCGTCAGAACGAAGCACAGATAATGGGAGGCAGGGAAATTATGAAGGTTATGAGACGTCTTTTAAGTCTTGGTTTATCCGCACTCATGCTCACCGGCATTCTGGTCGCGGGAGCATCCTGCGCAAAGAAGGAAGACAAGGTTCTCCGCGTCGGAATGGAGTGCCAGTATGCGCCTTACAATTGGACGCAGGACGACGACAAGAACGGTGCCGTTAAAATCAAGGACAGCGACAAGTACGCCAATGGATTTGACGTCCAGATGGCGAAGAAGATTGCGGAGTCCATGGGTTATGAGCTTGAAATCGTAAAGACCGAATGGGACGGACTGATTCCGGCCGTACAGACCGGAAAGATCGATGCCGTCGTTGCCGGCATGTCCATCACATCCGACCGTCTTACCGCAGTTGATTTCTCCGATCCTTACTACTATGCCGATATTGTCATTCTCACCATGAATGACAGCCAGTATGCTTCCGCTGCTTCTTTGAGCGACTTGAACGGAGCCAAGGTATCCTCGCAGCTCAGCACCGTCTGGTATACCGTTTTGGACCAGATTCCGGGTGCGACCGTCGATACCGCGATTGATACGGTTCCGACACTCCTGGTTTCGCTTACGTCCGGCAAACTTGACGCGGTTACCGTTGACCTTCCTACCGCGATGGCTGCCGTATATTCGAACTCCGATATCAAGATGATCAAGTTTGAAGGTGCGAGCGGATTCACTGTCAGCGAAGAAGACACGAACCTCGGCATTGCGGTCAAGAAGAACAATCCGACCGTTCTTGACGGAATCAACAAAGCGCTCGCCGGGATCTCGGATGCCGACCGCGCGAAGCTTATGGAAGATGCCATCGCAAATCAGCCGCTGGCATAAAGGTCAAATCCTTCCTTAATGATTTCATGTCCGGCTGGTTTTCCGCATGAACGGTGAAAATCAGCCGGCTTTTTTCGAATGAACAAGGCACAGTTATGGATCGAACACGGGGGTGTTTCTATGGCAAGACCGGACGGCTCGGGATTCTGGGAATGGGTCATTTACCTTATCACGAACAACTACATGGATTTCCTGACGGGAGCCGGACGGACGCTCCTTCTTGCGGCCGTCGGAACCGTCATCGGATGCCTGATCGGTTTTCTGGTCGGCATCGTGCAGACCATACCGGTCGAACCCGGAGACCGGTTCCTCAAGAAAGCCGGACTTAAGATTGCGAGATTCCTTTTGATGACCTACGTGGAGGTGTTCCGCGGAACGCCGATGATCATTCAAGCCGTGGTAATCTACTATGGAGCAATGTTTGCCGGCATCGATATGACACCTCTTTTCGCGGGCTTCTTTATCGTGTCGATCAATACCGGCGCATATATGTCCGAATCGGTGCGAGGCGGAATCGATTCGATCGACAAGGGTCAGTCGGAGGCGGCCAAAGCCATCGGCATGACGCATTTTCAGGCAATGATCACGACCATTCTCCCGCAGGCGCTTCGCAACATCCTCCCGCAGATCGGCAACAACCTGATCATCAATATTAAGGATACCGCGGTTTTGAACATCATTACGGTTCCGGAGCTGTTTTTCGCCGCGAAGACCCTGACGGGTTCCTACTACCAGTATTTTCAGACGTATTTTATCGACTGCGTAGTCTACTTCATATTGACCTTTACATGTTCGAGACTGCTCCGCATGTACGAGCGGAAGCTTGACGGACCGGACAGCTACAATCTGGCCGGCCCCGGTTCGAAGGCGATGCCGGGCAAGCGCCCGACCGGCGTAACCATGCAGCTGATGAGCGGCAAATTTCGCGAGCAGAGGAGTGCAATGAGATGACGGAAGATACAATATCTCCTGTAATAAGCGTAAGCCATCTTGTTAAGAATTTCGGCAAGGTCCAGGTTCTTAAAGATATCGATTTCGAGACGAATTTCGGAGAGGTCATCTGCGTGATCGGATCGTCCGGATCGGGCAAATCGACTCTGCTCCGGTGCATCAATATGCTTGAAGTACCGACGGCCGGGAACATCTTCTTTCACGGCCATGACATCCTGTCGCGCGACATAAAAATCACGAAATACAGGGCCAAGGTCGGAATGGTTTTTCAGCAGTTCAATCTGTTCAATAATAAGACGGTACTCGGGAACTGCACGGCCGGCCCGGTGAAGGTTCTTAAGAAGAGCAAAAAAGAAGCCGAAGAGACTGCGATGAAGTTTCTTGAGAAGGTCGGCATGGATCCCTATATCAATGCGAAGCCGAGCCAGATCTCCGGAGGCCAGAAACAGAGAGTAGCGATCGCGAGGGCTCTCTCGATGGAACCCGAGGTCCTGCTTTTCGACGAGCCGACGAGTGCTCTGGATCCGGAGATGGTCGGAGAAGTTCTTACCGTTATCCGCGACCTTGCCAAAGAGGGACTCACGATGATTATCGTAACGCATGAAATGGCTTTTGCCCGGGACGTCGCCACGCGCGTCGTTTTCATGGATAAGGGCGTTATCGCCGAACAGGGTACACCCGACGAGATCTTTAATCATCCCAAAAATCCCCGTACGGCCGAGTTTCTGACACGGTTTACGCATAACAAATAAGAACCGGATACCGGGAATCAAGACGCGGAAAAGCATGCATTATGAGGCTTTTTCCGCGTTTTTCGGGTTCTTCTGAAATTTGCGTGAAACGGACTTGTAACTTGCATCGTTACTATACAAAGAATACAATTTAATTGGTTTCTTATAATCAGATTTTATCGGGAGGGATATGGATGAAGCTTTTGGATAAGCTGATGAGCGTAAAGTCGAAAGACGGCGATACTGCGCCCGCCGCAAGTCCCGCTCCCGAGCCCGGGAACGGGGCTGCAGATCTTTGGTTCTCCCTCTGCGACGATCCCAATCAGCAGGACAGACTCCCGGAGCTTCTGACTCTTTGCGCGAAAAAGGGCGGCCCGGCCGCTTCGCGAGCTGCACTCGGCGAATTGGCCGGGATCAAAGGCAGCTGGCTTCCGCAGCTCTATCTGGGCCGATCCGCACTGGAACAGAAGGATATTGCCGAAGCGTCAAAGTGGTACGGCGATGTGCTGGGATCCGGTGAACCGTCCGAATTTGCACTGTTTATGATTTCGGCCGATATGGGCCGCTTCGGGTATGCGATAGAAATGCCCGATCTGCTCGCTAAGTTTTACGATCCCGAAAAACATAATGTCTATATTGGACTGAACCTTCTGCAGGCCTATAAGGAGAGCGGAAGACAAGAAGAGGGGCGTCGTCTCCTAAGAAAAGTCAAGAGGAAAGACACGCCGGAAATTCACGATTATCTGGAGGGCTTCGAAGCCGATTTTACAGAGAAGAGCGATACTCCCGGTGATCCGTCGAAAGAGAACACTTCGGATACCCCGGATACTCCGGCTGCAAGCCAGGATGACCGGAAGGCCGAAGCGATGCCGGAATCCACGCCGAAAAAGCCGGCGGAACGTACCATCAACCGGCCGGTCATGGTGAACGTTCCCGTATGGAGTTACGGTTTCCCGGCCTTGCAGGACCTCCTGCCGCTGACCATCGACAAGCCCAGAGTCGGACTCTATATTTATTCGGATATGACTCCCGCAAGATCTACCGTGACGGTTCCGGAGGGAACCGCTTCGCCGTCGGATCTGGCGGTTTCGCTGCCGCTCTATCTGGGAGAAAGACTTCTTTTCACGACAAATTATGCGCCGCTCGCCCTGTTCCCGATCGACCGGGAAACCGGTCCGCGCATGGATGGACTCGAGCCGGACGTACAGAGCCTCTTTTCCCTGTGTTCGAGGGAAGCTTTGGACTATCTCATTACGGGTACGATCTCTCTCGAAAACGGCGAATACAAGATCCGTTCCTGGGTCATTGACCGTTCCAGACAGAATGCGAGAATCGTCGCGAAAAATATGTCCGTTCAGGCTTTCGGGGAACCATTCCTTGACATGGTTAACGAAATTCTTCTTCCTTTCGGCGACCGCCGTCAGGCAAGAGGCGCCGCAAAGAGCGATTTCCTGTATGCCGCAGCACAGCCGGATCTGGTATTTGCGCAGCTTTATGCGGGCAGTCTTCTTCTCCAGCAGTACCTTGTACAGCAGAACGAGTGTGTGCCCGGGATCCTTCCCGATCCGAAGAAAGCGCTCGACAGCTATGCGTGTCTTGCGGGAACGGACCCGAAGAACCAGATGTATATGATGATTCTTCTCTCCGGAATGCGTCTCGACAAAAAGAGCGGATCCGACATGTATAAGTATTACCGTCAGCTCCTGTACGACGTTGCCGACCGGAACAGGGTGAGTCCGGCCGTAAAGGCGACGATGCCGGAGATCAATGTGCTCTTAGTCGACCCGGAATAAGACAGAAAGAACCAAGGGAAATGTATGAATACAAAATATACGGATGTTAACTCGGAATTTTTCGACAAATGGGTCGCGGAAGGCTGGGAGTGGGGACAGCCCATCAGCCATGAGGCCTTCGAAAGAGCCCTTAACGGGGAATGGTCTGTCGTTCTGACACCGATCAAACCCGTGCCCAGGGATTGGTTCTGCGAGATGAAGGGCGCCGAGGTGCTGGGACTCGCTTCCGGCGGCGGTCAGCAGATGCCGGTTTTTGCCGCGCTGGGCGCGAAATGTACGGTTCTCGATTATTCGGAGAGCCAGCTCTTAAGTGAAATAGAAGTCGCCAGGAGAGAACACTACGAGATTAAGACCGTCCGGGCGGACATGACCAAACCGCTGCCTTTCGCGGACGAATCCTTCGATCTGATTTTCCATCCGGTTTCGAACTGCTATATCGAGAACGTCCGGCCGGTTTGGAAGGAATGTTACCGCGTGCTGAAAAAGGGCGGCGTTCTTCTGGCTGGATTCAATAACGATATCAGTTTCATCTTTGATGATGATGACGAAGATAAGATTATACACAAACTGCCGTTCAATCCCCTTAAGGACCCGAAACTGTATGAGGAATCGATCGCGCGCGAGTGGGGAATTCAGTTCTCACACACGATTGAAGAGCAGATCGGCGGACAATTGGAGGCCGGGTTCGTTCTCTCGGATATCTATCACGATACGAACGGAACAGGCAAGCTTCGGGAATACAATGTCCCGACTTTTTACGCAACGAGATCTGTAAAAAAGTAAGTGGATAAGCGCCCTTCATTACTTCAGACTGTATTGACAGTAAATCCCTTACTTCCCCTCGCCCGAACCGACGTAGGTTGCGGTCGCATCCCGTAAGAACACGGCGCATCCGGGCGCAATTCTGTCGTAGTAGGCGGTGAAGCGCGGGTCGCTCACGTACCCTTCGGCGAGGCCTTTGTGTGCTTCCGGCGTTGTTGCACCCTCCTCATCCTTTTGTCATGATATTGCCTTTTCTCATACGGCGGACGTTCTTGCGACATCGCTTGCATTGTCATGCTCGAAGCTCGAAACACACTGATTAGCATAATAGTATCCCAATAATGGGGCGGCAATTTTAATAATTAATCAATGTTATCAAATTATAACAAAAAACGTTGACACAAATTCGATTGAGTGGTAAACATACAAATGAATAGCTTATATATGTATAAACTCTCGACTCAGTTATTCTGTTTTCCTAGTACTGTATAACGTGCATTTGTAGTTCAAGCGCGTTCATTCTGAGGGGGTACTTCATGAAGATTTCGAACAGAAAATTCTTATCAATCCTTATCGTTATAGCTATGTTATGCAGTACGTTTTTAGGCGGCAGCGTACAGGCGGCAGACACCGGCATTACGACCGTTTTTGATAAGAATGGATTAAAGGCAGATTTCAAGGTAGACAGTCAATGGACTGGCTTTTTTAACGGAACCATAACGGTCACGAACACCGGAACAGAGCCGGTAGAGGATTGGGCCCTTACCTTCGACTTCCCTCACGAGATTACGAATATTTGGAACGCGGCGATCATCGAACACCAGCCTGGTGTATATACGGTCAAGAATCTGGTGTGGAATCAGGACATTCCAGTCGGGGGCAGCATAAACTTCGGATTCACAGCTGCCGCATCCGGAGAAATCACGCGGCCAACCTTTTTTACCGTCAATACAAAAACGACAGAAGTAGCTGCGGAACGAATAAAAGTAGAATATGTTCTATACAGTGATTGGGGATCCGGGTATTCGGCGGCCTTGAAAATCACCAATCTTTCCACGACCACAATCGAAGACTGGACCATTGATTTTGATTTTGCACGAAGCATAAATAATCTTTCCTGCGGGAAAATAGTCGCGCAAAGCGGAACACATTACACCCTTCAAAATGACGGTTACACACAGAATCTGTCGGTCGGGCAAACCATTCAGCTGGGACTGGGAGGAACCGGCGGTGTTGCAGCCGATGTACCGACACACTGTGTTGTTAAGCAAATCGTACCCGGGTTTGACTTGGTTTCCGATATGGATGGAGATCTGGTATTGGACTGGATCGAGATTTGCGTAAACGGAACAGATCCGTTAGTACCGGGAGAAGCTACTCCGACACCGACGCCTGTCGAAGTTACGCCTACGCCGACAGAGCCCACACCGACGATGGTGGAACCGTCACCGACACCTGTTGAACCAACACCGACTACGGTGGAACCTTCACCTACACCCACACCGACGCCGCCGGTGGATATGGAGACAGATTCAGATAGCGACTTAGTCCCGGATTACTATGAAGATATTTTCGGAACAGATAAGAATAATCCGGATACAGATGAAGATAAATTATCCGATTATATGGAAATTATATGTGGACTAGATCCGTTAACAGATGACAGTAACGGAGATTTCGATGAAGACGGACTAACAAACGGTGAAGAATTGGATTTGGGAACATACGTGTGGACATCCGATTCGGATCAGGATGGTCTTTCCGATTACGATGAAGTAAGAATATACGGTACAGATCCGATGAATCCGGATTCGGATCAAGACGGATTGTCTGATGGTGATGAAGCAGCAATTGGAAAGAATCCTAACGATCCTTCAGACGCAGATGTAAAATTGGAACAAACAGTAACTCTGGATATAGTAAACGCTGAAGATGCAGGTGTGCAGCAAGTGTCTGTCAAAGCTTCTCTTCCAGGATTAATCGATAAAACGATTACAATTCGTGACGTGTACAAGGTTGATTATTACACTACCGATGTATACGGAAGAATTGGGAGCCCTGTATCTTTTGAAAGTACTGAAGAATTTGATGAAGCCACAATAACGTTTTCATACGATGAGAACTCTCTCGGAGATGCGGAGGAAGAAAACCTCGGGGTGCTTTGGTACGACGAAGCAAACGGAGGATATATTATTCAAGAGCAGGCGGTAGTAGATACAGAAGCAAACACAATTACATTAACCGTAAATCACTTCAGTACATATTTGGTCGTTAACAAGGATATGTGGAATAATCCGGTATTCCCTGATACATCAAATAATATGTATATTGCTCATTATACAGGCAAATGTTATGTACATCATTGGTACCCAATAGATTCAGTTGATAAAAATTTCGTTGAAGGAGATCATTATGCTTGGTGGGCTGTTGATAAAGCGGGTGTAAAAATTGCGACATTATACAAAAGTATAGAATATTCATATGACAATGGTTATGAGCATGTTTATGATTGTACGTATGATTGGCTGATGGTGGATCAAACAGATAAAGACAAAGATGGTTTGTATGATTGGCTTGAAACAAAGGGAATCATGGCAACGAATGGAAGAGTATACTACACAGATGCAGGCTCTGGTGATGGAGACACAGATGGTGTTTCTGACCTGGAGGAACTTGGGACGATTTACTATATTGCTCGTTCATGGGATGGAACTCTATACATATATTTAAATGGTGAATGCGTATACATTTCAAAAGACGGAACGATTCCTTTCAATTCGCAGTACTTTATATTAAAAACATATGCTGATGCTGTCCCACGAGGTTTCGTAAAGCCTATATGTATTCTGAATTCATTCCCGGTTCAACCGGATCGGGATGGTGATACGTATACGGATGATATTGATGAGAATCCATTGGATCAAGCGGTTAATTGGGGCTTTTTCTGTTTTTCAGAAACTGTTTGGGAATCAGAATATGTTCCGGTTTTTGAAACGATATATAATACTCACGCAACTGATCTGGCAACTTGGGGTCAACATCCGGAACTTGCGGATGATCCAAAGTTACTTGGTATATATGCTTATGCAGCATATGTAGGAAATTTTCATTGGTATAATTTTCCCAATGCTGCTTGCGCAATGGATCATTATCTAAATGCGGATGGTACTGATTATACGATTAATGTTGAACTTCTTGTATATACTTCTTTCATTGGTTCTGATCTATATAAGCTGAATTTAGAAAAACTTGAAGAACATATTAAATCAGTTCTAAAAGATGGAGATTCAATATGCATCGTAAGTAAAATCCCTTTTTCTGCCAATGCAAATGATTTGCGACCAACCATATATTCTACAGATTGGTTTCTAACTCTTGGAGCAGCAAGTGGAGCATTTTGTGTCACAGCGTCAAGAGCAGGAGATGAATACACTATAAAGGGTACTTATTATGTTGCAGACAACTATGATTTTGACGAAAATGATGACAAGTTCATTTTTCCTGGCTTACAAAATGGCGATATGTTCAAACTTCATAGTGCGGGGGTAGCTCAAGCATATTTTATGCATGGAGAAATGGATATGAATATTGTATTCTAAATTTACTGAGGAGAAGATCATGAAAACACAGAAATTTGCCACAACCTTTCTAACCATCATATACGGCATAGGTATTATATTTGTAATAATAATTATAATAAATTTATACATATATACCGAACAATCAAAACCTAAATTCACTAACGATATTAGTGATAGTGACTCAATATTACTACAGAATGAATTCGCCATAAGTTTGCCTGAACAAGCGAAGATAACGGCCTTGGGTTATTGCACCGACCTTATTGTTATTAGAATTGAAGGTGTTGATGATCTGCCTACTTTCTTGAGGGATACCATTCATTTGGAACTTGACACGAAAGAATCGGAGAAATTAGCAGATGAAATATTTGAAACTATGAATGATAATAATCAGGAATATGAGGACATGTATGGCAGCAACCGTCAGTCATCCTTCTTCCTAAATTCCAATTATCAGACAAATCCCATTGATGCTGGCACCATAACTAGCTTTTTTCTTTTGGACGGTAAACTCGTAATCGAAATCAAAAAGCCGGAAACAACCACGGGGAATCGTGAGGCTATTAAGGAAATTGTTGGCACTTAAGGGCTGGATTGGTTATCTAACGATGGTTTGCCGGAGTTGATCGTCATCAGCTCCGATACCGTTGACTTCTCAATAGCTTATAAGTTCTCAAGAGCCGAAACCCGTTGTTACCCAGCGGGTTTCGGCTCTTGTTGATACATGCTGAAAAGTCAGGACTATATTCGCAGCAAATCTCTTACTTTCCCTCGCCTGTTTCGACGTATGCCGCGATCGCATCCCGCAGGAAGACGGCGCACCCAGGCGCGATTTTGTCGTAGTAGGCGGTGAAGCGCGGGTCACTTACGTACCCTTCGGCGAGGCCTTTGTGCGCTTCCGGCGAATATTCGGTCCAGTAGCGCATGAGCCATTCGCGGTGCAGAGCGGCTGCTTCCATGGCGAGAGAGCCGCGCGGATCGCCTGTTTCGAAGGCTTTCCGGATGGTCTCGTTGAGGCGGGTTTCCAGCGTCTTAGTATCTTCATAGTCCGTCTTCGTCATGTTCATGACCTTCCTGTTCGAGGCGTCGATGGTCTCGTCGCCGAATCGGGCGCGGATTTCGGCGCCGTATTTCTCTTCGTTTTCGCGGATGAGGTCTTTCTTGAAGCCTTCAAATTTCTCGTTATCTTGCATTATGGTTCCTCCTTTTTGTGCGGAAAGTGTCTTTTCGAGCGTCGTAATCAGCGTACCGATCCGCTTTTCCTGTGCGCGTAAAGAGATCAGATGGGAGGCAAGCGCCGTATCCGGATCGTAGGCGGGGTCCGAGAGTATCCGCCGGATCTCGTCGAGCGGCATGTCGAGCTCCCGGTAGAAAAGGATCTGCTGCAGCAGATCGACTTCCCGGTCCCGGTAGATCCGGTATCCGTTCGGCAGAAGCCCGGACGGCGGCAGGAGGCCGATCCGGTCGTAATACCGGAGGGTCCGGGTGCTTACGCCGGACAGACCGGCCAGTTTGTTGATCGTGTATTCCATATCGCTCACCTCATATGCACATAGTAAACCTTGACGTTACGTCAAGGTCAAGCGGTTTGTGAGAGATTTTTTTCATGGCGCTTTTCGAGTACAATAGAAGAAAATATACGGCCCATCGGGCCCAAGCGGGAGGCTTCTATGATCGTTACGACTACTCCTTCGGTGGAAGGCATGAAAATTGTGGAATACAGAGGTCTGGTTTTCGGCGAAGTTGTCGCCGGCGTGGATTTCGTCAAGGATTTTTCCGCCGGAATCACGAACTTTTTCGGCGGCCGCTCGGGCTCCTATGAGGGCGAGCTGATCGATGCGAGAACGGCCGCGGTCAACGAGATGGTTGAACGTGCGACGCGTGCGGGTGCCAATGCGGTGATCGGCGTCGACGTCGATTACGAGGTTCTCGGTCAGGCGAACAACATGCTGATGGTGACCGCGTCAGGTACAGCCGTCGTAATCGGCTGATCACGGCTGTGAGAGCTTTTATCCGGCGGGTACGGCCCGCGATCGTTTTCTGCCTTGCGCTGCTCATTCTTCTGACGGCGCTTACCGCGTCATGCTCGAAAAGCACCGGTACCGGGACATTTCCGGCGGACGCTTTTCCGGGGACGGAGGCGGGCGGGGCGGTAACGGGGACCGCGACTACCGAGGTGTCTGCACAAATGCAGGCGGGCACAGCGACGCCGGCAGCTGCTGCGACGCCGGAGGTCACGTGGTACGAGCCGTCGCCCTTAAGCGCGGAAGAGATTTCGAGGCTTCCTGCGGGGGAGCTTCTCGGGATCGCGCCGACGGGGGAGACTCTGGACGGGTGCTTCTATTATGAAGAAATTTCGGACGAGGTCTTTTCACGCATGAAAGGAAATTCCTATAAGGACGATTGTGACGTGCCGCTCTCGGATCTGCGGTACGTACGTGTGCTGTACCGGGACTTCGACGGGGCCGCGCGGATCGGCGAACTGGTGGTGAACCGGCTGATCGCGGACGATGTCCTTGAGATTTTTCGCGGGCTTTACGATGCGGATTACAGGATCGGGAAAATGGTCCTGATCGACGAGTACGGCGGCGACGACAATCTGTCGATGGCCGAAAACAACACGTCGTCCTTTAATTACCGGATCGTCAATCATTCGACGGTCCTGTCAAGGCATGCCTACGGGCTTGCGATTGACTTGAATCCTTTGTACAACCCGTGGATCTATGAGAAGGACGGCGAGACGATTACGGATCCGCCGTCGGGAGCGGCGTATGCGGACCGCACGCTGGACCTTCCGTACCTGATCGATCACGAGGATTTGGCGTATATTCTATTTACCGAACACGGATTTAAGTGGGGCGGGGACTGGGACGGATCGAAGGACTACCAGCACTTTTCCTATACGCCCTGATTTTCTTTTCGCGCGTGCTATAATCGAATCAAATCGGCTTTTTCCGGGAGGCTTGATATGGATATAATCGCCCTCCTCTTAACGTATACGCAAGCGTTTATTCTTACTATAGCGGTCGAGACGCTGTTTTTTCTCTGTGCCGGACCGCGCGACCGGAAGTTTCTTCTTCTGGTCGTTCTGATCAACCTGTTTACCAACATCGCACTCAATCTATGCCTGATGACGACGCAGCTGACGGGGATCATACCCGGAAGAAGCCGGCTGTGGCATTACGCTATCCTGGCACTTATGGAAGCCGCTGTCGTGATTACGGAGTACAAGGCGTATTCGGCGTTTCTCGCGCGAAAAGACAAGGCGCTCTTCATCAAGACGCTGCTCGCCAATGCGGTGTCGTTCTCAGCGGGGATCGCACTCGGATATGTGATTGGGGTGACGGGATTTCAGATCTTGTGAAGGCGTAGGCGGCTGCGAAGAATGAGGAACATTCAGATATTATGAAGGCGGCCGCCAAGATTGCGGCTGAATGGGCCGAAGGCGGCATAAGAGGAGGGGACCTTGTGTTGCTTAATGGAAAAAATGCCTGTTATCAGGCTTTTTATGAGTAATTCGTGCAAAATTGAGCCATCAAGTTCCGGTGAGTGAGAGCCACAGTTTGTAGAGACAGAGCCGCCCTTCCGGTAGCAAGAGCCAAGGTGAAAGAATTCCTATAAAGTATCACATGCACGCCGGCGAACCTACTCAAACGCGCTTAGATGCTGATTGAGTAGGCTTGTCAATGACAAGAAACTCGCCCCGTGGGCCGTCGAACCTACTCAAACGTGCTTAGATGCTGATTGAGTAGGCTTGTCAATGACAAGAAACGCGCTTCGGGAGGCAGGTCAACCTACTCAAATACGTTCAGACGCAGATTGAGTAGGCTCGCAATGATAAAAAACGCGCTTCGGGAGGCAGGTCAACCTACTCAAATGCACTCAGATGCTGATTGAGTAGGCTCGCAATGATAAAACCACGCTTCGGGGCACCGTCGAACCTACTCAAATGCACTCGGATGTTGATTATAGAAGTGCTAAAATATACGTGCACCATTCGTGCGGCGGCACTGCACCATTTACTCCGGTCACCATGCACCATTCGTGCGGTCAATGTGCTCAATTCGCGGCGGTATATTCAGTTGGATTTCATAGATCCTGTTGCTGATTGCGCCAGGGTGAAATTGAACCATCGATCTACCCGGTTTTGAGGCGCCCCGGGAGGTGTATAAATGAAAGAATTTTTTCCTGTTGACAAATTTGAAAAACATCTTATATAATAGGCGTGACTTTACTGCTTTACCTAGGTAAAGCAGTAAAGCATACAAGAAGGAGAAATCACATGGGAAATTATCGCTTTCATACGCCGGATGGCGTCAACGACATATTGCCGGAGGAGTGCAGGACCAAGCGCGCGTTAGAGCAGAAGCTGCGGACCCTATTCTCGACTCACGGTTATCGCGAGATCGAGACGCCGGGCATCGAGTTCTACGACGTGTACGCGGGCGACCGCTTTATCGCGCAGGAGAATCTTTACAAGCTCGTCGATCAGGACGGACGTATTCTGGCATTAAGGTATGACGGCACGGTTCCCGTGGCGCGTCTCGCGGCGACTCTTTTTCGCGACGCACCGCCGCCCTTACGCTTATCCTATATTGAAAACATGTACCGCTTCCGCGAATCCGGCGGCGGCCGGCAGCGCGAATTCTGTCAGGCGGGCGTCGAGCTTCTCGGCCTCTCGTCGGCGGAATCGGATGCCGAAGTGATTGCGCTTGCGATTTCGGCGGCCCTCAAGATCGGTGTGACCGATCTGCAGATCTCGATCGGGCAGACAGAGTTTTTCAAGGGCCTCATGGAGGAGTGGAATATTCCGGCCGATGACGCCGAGGACATTTCGCGCCATATCGACCAGAAGGATACGGTTGCACTCGAAAAGGCGGCGGCCCGTTACGGGCTTTCCGAGACCGAGAAGGAGACCCTTCTCAAGATCCCCGCGCTGTTCGGCACCTACGACACACTGTCCGATTTCGAGAACCGCGTCAATAGCCCCCGCGCGAAGGCCGCACTTAAGAACCTTCGCGAGATTCTCGATATTCTCGACGATTACGGCTATACGAAGTATGTCTCGATCGATCTGGGCATGCTCCGGAGCCTTGACTACTATACCGGCATGATTTTTAAGGGATTCACCTACGAGATCGGATTCCCGATCATTTCCGGCGGACGTTACGACAAAGCGGTGCTGGCCTTTGGCCGGGATCTTGCCGCGGTCGGCTTCTCGATGAGCCTTAATCTCTGCATGACGGCTCTTCGCCGGCAGGGAAAAGAACCGGCACCTCTTACAACCGACGCGATCATCGGGTACAGTACCGAGCCGGGTCTTCGCAGACTCGCGCTCGAGATGGCTTACCGTATGCGAAAAGAGGGTCTTGCGGTCCTTGTCGACTGTGAAGGAATGACGGAGGAAGAGCTTTCTGATTTCGCCGAAAAGAGGAAGATCGAACAGGTGATTTTTCTGAATGCGGATTCCTGCGGCTGTGAAGAAGAGGAGAAGAAGTGACGGATATGATTACGATAGCACTTTCTAAAGGACGCCTTGCGGAGCAGGCCATCGACCTGCTCGAGGCTGCCGGATATGACTGCTCTGCGGCGCGCGAAAAGTCCCGCCGCCTGATTCTGGAAGACGAGAAAGCGGGCCTCCGCTTCATTATGGCTAAGCCCGCCGACGTGCCGACCTATGTCGAATACGGCGCGGCCGATATCGGCGTCGTCGGAAAGGACACGCTTCTCGAAGAGGGGCGTCAGCTCTATGAAGTCATCGATCTCGGCTTCGGCGCCTGCCGCATGTGTGTGTGCGGACCGGCGGCGCTCAAGGGAAAACTCGATCAGATCCCCAACAAGCGGGTCGCTTCCAAATACCCGCACATCACGCGTTCCTATTTTGAGGGGACGAAGCGCGAGAGCGTCGAGATCATCAAGCTCAACGGATCTGTCGAGCTCGCACCGCTGATCGGCCTTGCCGAGGTGATCGTCGATATCGTCGAATCCGGCCAGACCCTGCGCGAGAACGGCCTCGACGTGCTCGAAGTGATCGCGGACATATCCGCCCGTGTCGTCGTCAACCGCGTGTCCATGAAGATGAAGGCGCAGACGATTATGCCGATGCTTGACGCGATCCGCGCCGAGCTCGCGAAAAGAAATGAACCGAAAGAGGAGGTGAGTTCCCTATGAAGTGCCGCAGAATCAATGCCCGCAGGGAAGACCTTGCCGCTATTTCCGAAGAGCTCGGCTTGCGAAGCAAGATGGAACTCGGTCCGATCATTGATACCGTAAACGGAATTATCGCCGATATCAGAGAAAACAGGGACGCCGCCGTCCTCTCCTATACGAAGCGCTTTGACAAAGCCGACCTGACCCCCGAAACCATGCGGGTCACGCCGGAGGAAATCTCCGACGCTGTCGCCCGGACGGATCCCGAGCTTCTCGCCACGATGAGAAGAGCCGCGGCCAACATCCTTGCCTTCCACGAGAAGCAGCGTGAAACCGGTTTCTCCATGGACGTCGTCGGAGGATCCCGCATCGGTATGCTTGTCCGCCCGCTGTCCGTCGCCGGCATCTATGTGCCCGGCGGCACCGCGCCGCTCCCCTCCACCGTCCTGATGAACGTGATCCCCGCCAAAGCCGCCGGGGTCCCGCGCGTCGTGCTCTGCACGCCGCCGCGCGCCGACGGCAGCGTCGCCCCCGTGATCCTGGCCGCCGCGTCGATCGCGGGCGCCGATGAGATCTACAAGGTCGGCGGCGCACAGGCCATCGCCGCGATGGCCTGCGGGACCGCTGTGATCCCGCGTGTTGACAAGATCTGCGGCCCCGGCAATATCTATGTGAATACCGCGAAGAGGCTCGTTTTCGGGCAGGTCGATATCGACATGTTCGCCGGTCCGAGTGAGATCCTCATTGTCGCCGACAGCACGGCCAAGCCGGAGTTTGTCGCAGCCGACATGCTCTCGCAGGCGGAACACGACAAAATCGCCTCCGCGATTCTCCTTACGACCGACGCGGCGATGGCCGACGCCGTCGAAGAGGCAATCGACCGCCGGTCGGAGCTTCTCGAAAGAAGAGAGATCCTGGAGAAATCCGTCGCCGATTACTGTGCGGTCGTCCTCGTCGAAGACATCGATACCGCGATCGACTTTGTGAACGAACTCGCCCCCGAGCATCTGGAGCTCTGCATCGCCGATGCGGAACGCTGGTCAGAGAAGGTTACACACGCCGGTGCAATCTTCCTCGGGAACTATACGCCCGAGCCCCTGGGAGACTATTTCGCCGGACCGAACCACACGCTGCCGACGTCCGGAACCGCACGCTTCTTTTCGCCGCTCAATACGGGGGACTTCCTGAAGAAGACAAGCATCCTCCGATATACCGAAGAGTCCCTGAAGACGGCGGCCGCTGACGTTGTGAGGTTTGCCGAAGCGGAGGGCCTGACCGGCCACGCCGCCGCGGTAAAGGTGCGGTTCGAGAACTGACGGAGCTTTGCCAGCCGATCCGATATAAACAACATAAGGAGATCCGTATGAGTCGTTTCTGGAATAAAAAAACCGCTTCGCTGACGCCGTATGTGGCGGGCGAACAGCCGCTTCCCGGTCAAAAAGTCATCAAGCTCAATACAAACGAGAACCCGTATCCGCCGTCGCCCTGTATCAAAGAGCACATGCTCAGGTTCGATCCGGCCGTACTTCGCCGGTATCCCGAGCTGACCAGCCGTTCGCTTCGTGAGGCGATCGCGGATTTTTATGGTGTCAGACCGGAGCAGGTCTTCTGCGGCAATGGATCGGACGAGGTTCTGGCCTTCAGTTTCCAGGCTTTTTTCGAGACGGAGAAGGACGCCGAGCCGCTCTTTTTCCCCGATATTACCTATAGCTTCTATCCGGTTTATGCCGATCTTTACGGCATTCCGATCGTCAAAATACCGCTGAACGACGACTTCACGATTCCGGTCGAGGCCTTCTGTCGGCCTTCGGGCGGTGTTGCGATCTCGAATCCGAATGCGCCGACGACTCTTTCGATGCCGGTATCCGACATTAAAAAAATTCTTGAGAGCCAGCCGGACCGGCTCGTGCTGATCGATCAGGCATACGCCGCCTTCGGAGAGGAGAACTGCCTCGAGCTTCTTCCCGACCACCCGAACCTTCTCGTGATCGGGACACTCTCGAAATCGCACTCGCTTGCGGGCCTTCGGGTCGGATATGCAATCGCGTCGGAGGAGATCATCGAAGGCCTGATGCGGATCCGGGATTCCTTCAACTCGTATCCGGTTGATACTCTTGCGCTCGAGCTCGCGACGCTGGCCGTCAATGACCGCCGGACTTTCGAAGAGAATACCTGCCGGATTATTAAGACGAGGGAAGCGACGGTTCCGAGACTGGAGTCGCTTGGTTTTACGGTTCTCAAGTCAAGTGCCAATTTTCTTTTCGCGAGCCCGTCCGTAATATCCGCCGGGGATCTCTACAAAAAACTCCGCAGTGCGGGTATACTTGTAAGGTATTTTAACAAGCCGCGAATTTCCGGATATCTTCGGATCACGGTCGGTACGGATGAGGAAATGGATATTCTTATAGAGGCCATTACGAGAATTCAGAGTGAAGAACTATGAGGTTTTCCGTATGAAAAAAGGAGGCATTTCATCGATGAGAAACGCGCAGCTTACCCGCACGACCAACGAGACCACGGTGCGGGTGCATTTGGATGTGGACGGACTCGGAACAAGCGAAATTGATACCGGTATCGGATTTTTCGACCACATGCTCGACCTTCTTGCCAGGCATGGCGGGCTGGACCTGACGGTTGCCGCCTCCGGTGACTTGCGTGTCGACGGCCACCACACGGTGGAGGATGTCGGAATTGTGATCGGCAAGACGATTGCCGCGGCTCTCGGCGAGAAGCGCGGGATCAACCGCTACGGACATGCCGTGATACCGATGGACGAGACGCTTGCGACCTGCGCGCTGGACATATCCGGACGTCCGTTTCTTGTTGTGAAAGCCGATTATGCGGGCGAGCGAGTCGGAGATTTTGATACGTCGCTGACGGAAGAATTTTTTCGCGCGCTGGCCTTTAACGCCGGAATCACACTGCACCTGTCCTGCGAATACGGCACGAACGACCACCACAAGATCGAGGCGATGTTCAAGGCGTTCGCAAGAGCGCTGCGCATGGCCGCGGCGATTGATCCCGATTTCTCGGACCGGATACCTTCGACGAAGGGCGTCCTTGAATAATAAATAAGAGCACATGGGGGACTTGACAATGAGCATGCAAAAAGACACCGACTATATCCAGCTTCCGGTATTTATCAGCGGCAAGGTGCGAAACGTATACGATTTGGGAGACTCTTTCCTGATGGTCGTTACCGACCGCATCTCCGCGTTTGACGTCGTTTTCGATGAGCTGATCCCCGATAAGGGCAAGGTCCTGAGCAGCATTTCCGCTTTCTGGTTCGACTTTACAAAAGACATCCTTCCGAATCATGTGATCACGACCGATCCCGCGAAATACCCGATGGGTCTTTCCGCGTATGCGGAAGAACTTAAGGGCCGCTCGATGCTCGTCAAGAAAGTCAATATGCTTCCCGTCGAGTGCATTGTAAGAGGTTACCTTGAAGGATCCGCCTTGAAGGAATATAAGGCGGAAGGCACCGTAGGCGGCATTAAGATGCCGGAGGGAATGAAGCAGGGCGACAAGCTTCCCGCTCCGATGGTTACGCCTTCCACCAAGGAAGAATCCGGCCACGATATCAATATCACGTTCGCGCAGCTTGAGGACCTGATCGGAAAAGAAGACGCGAAGCAGCTTGCCGACGCGGCACTCGCTCTTTATGAGAAAGCATCCGCCTATGCGCTGTCGAAGGGGATCATCCTCGCCGACACGAAGTTCGAATTCGGCAAGATCGACGGCAAGCTCGTCATCGCCGACGAGATGTTCACACCGGACTCCTCGCGTTTCTGGGACCTTGCCGACTATGAGCCCGGCCGCGCGCAGAAGAGCTTCGACAAGCAGTATCTCCGCGAATGGCTCGAGACACTCGACTGGGACAAGACCTATCCGGCTCCGCATCTGCCCGAAGACATTATTGAGAAGACGGCAGCCAAGTATCGCGAAGCGTATCGCCTGATTACGGGAAAGGATATTGAATGATTGCGATAATCGATTACGGGATGGGCAATCTCGGCTCCGTTGAGAAAGCCTTGACGTATCTGGGTTACCGGTCGGTGATTACGGATTCTCCGCGCGAGGCCATGACGGCCGACGGCATGATCCTTCCCGGCGTCGGTGCGATGGGAAGTGCAATGGAGGCTCTGACCGGCAAGGGTTTGGATAAAGTCGTCCGTACATTCACGGATACCGGGCGCCCTTTTCTCGGCATATGCTTAGGCATGCAGATGCTTTTCGAGACGTCGGATGAAGGCGGAACCGTAAAAGGTTTGGGACTTCTGCCCGGCAAAGTTCTGAAGTTCGCTCCGGACATGGGACTTAAGGTTCCCGCAATCGGCTGGAACGACCTGAAAACGGTCTCCCACCCTGACTTGAAGCAGGGCGATTACGTCTATTTCGTCCACTCGTATTACTGCCGTCCCGACCGCGCGGAAGACGTCGCGGCGACCTCGGAGTATGGCATCGAATTTGCCTCTGCGGTGTCGCGAGGGAATATTCTGGCGACGCAGTTCCATCCGGAAAAGAGCGGCGAGGCGGGACTTTCCATATTAGACCGCTGGGCAAGGAGAACAAAATGATCATATATCCCGCCATAGATCTTCTCGACGGATCGTGCGTCCGTCTTTCACAGGGAAAATACGATGAAGTAACGGTATATTCCGAAGATCCGGTCGCCAAAGCCGAGAGCTTTGCTTCGGACGGCGCCGAATGGATCCATATCGTCGACTTAAACGCAGCCAAGTCGGGTGTGCCCTCCAATCAGGCGCTGATCGCGGCGATTGTCCGCAAGACCGGACTTAAAGTACAGACCGGCGGCGGCATCCGGAATCTTGAGACATTGAAAACGCTCCTCGAAGACATCGGTGTCGCGCGCTGCGTCATCGGGACGTCTGCGATCCGCGACCGCGCGTTCACCGAAAAGGCACTGGCGCTCTACGGCGACCGGATTGCCATCGGCCTCGACGCCCGGAACGGCGAGATCGCCGTCGATGGATGGACCTCGGGTTCCGGCATCAACGTGATCGATTTTGCGAACACGATGAAGAGTATCGGCGCGAAAACGGTCATCTACACCGACATCGCCCGCGACGGCATGCTGACGGGACCCGCGACCGCCTCGACGAAGGAACTGGTCCTAAAGACCGGCCTTCAGGTCATCGCTTCCGGCGGCATCGGCTCCGAAGCCGATATCGAAGAGATCCGGACTTCCGGCTGCTCCGGCGTCATCGTCGGCAAAGCGATCTACGAAGGGAAAGTGAGGCTTTCTGTATGCTTGCGAAACGCATAATCCCGTGTCTGGACGTCAAGAACGGACGCGTCGTCAAGGGCGTTAACTTTGTCTCCCTGCGCGATGCGGGAGACCCCGTCGAAATCGCGAAAGGTTACAACACTTCCGGTGCCGACGAACTGGTGTTCCTCGACATCACCGCGACCCTGGAGGCCCGCGACACCGTCATCGATATGGTAAGAAGCGTGGCCGAACAGGTCTTTATTCCCTTTACCGTAGGCGGCGGAATCCGCAGCATTGAAGATATCCGCGAGATCTTAACGGCCGGCGCCGACAAGATCTCCCTGAATTCGGCCGCGGTCGCAAATCCCGCTCTGATCAAAGAGGCCTCCGACCGCTTCGGTGCCCAGTGCATCGTCATCGCGATCGACGTTAAAAAGCGCCCGGAGGGCGATTCATCCTCCGATTTCCCGAGCGGCTACGAGGTATTCGTTGCCGGAGGTACGATTCCTGCAGGCCTGGACGCTCTTGAATGGGCGAAAAAGGTCGAATCCTTAGGTGCCGGCGAAATCCTCCTTACCAGTATGGATAAGGACGGCACGAAGTCCGGCTACGACAATAGAATCACCCGCATGATCTCCGACGCGCTTCCGATTCCGGTGATCGCATCCGGAGGAGCCGGTTCCATGCAGGATTTCTACGACGGAATCGTCACCGGCGGAGCGGATGCGGTTCTTGCCGCGAGTCTTTTCCATTTCGGGGAGATTCAAATCGAGGACTTAAAAGACTATCTTGCGGAGAAAGGCGTCGCCGTGAGGCGTGGGGCGCGTGTTGGAGCGGAAGATTCTGCCTGCCCGGCACCGGAAACAGATCCGGCCGCCTGTCCGGGAGCGCCTGTCAAAGCCGCGGACAGCTGCACGTTTCAGCCGGTCAGTGCCGGTGAGTCCAAGGCCCGCTGGGAGCGCCTGAAGAAGGATCCGCAGGGGCTGATTCCGGCGATTGTCACGGAAAACAGCACAGGGGATGTTCTGATGCTCGCCTATATGGACGGCGAAGCCTTTTCGCTTACGATGGAGACGGGAATCATGCACTATCATTCCAGAAGCCGCGGAACGCTCTGGAAAAAAGGCGAGACATCCGGTCATTTTCAGCATGTAATCTCCGCAAAAATTGACTGTGATGCGGATACTCTGTTATTCTTTGTAGACCAGGACGGCGCCGCGTGTCATACCGGTGCACACAGCTGCTTTTATAGAGATATAGAGGAAGTATAATCAGAGAATGAATTTCGCGAGGTGAATGATATGACAGAAGATTCGTCCGGCATTGTCCGGGAACTGTATGAGGTAATACTCGGTAGACGCGAGAATCCGGTGGAAGGATCCTATACCAACTACCTTTTTTCGAAGGGCAGCGACAAGATCTGCAAGAAGGTTGGCGAAGAAGCGTTCGAAGTCGTCATCGCGGCGACCGGCAACAAAAAGCAGGATATTATTTACGAACTCGCCGATCTGCAGTATCATCTTCTCGTTCTGATGGCCGAAAAAGGCATCACACCCGAAGAAGTCTACGAGGAGCTGAAGAACAGGCGGTAAGAATCGAACGCACGCCCCGGTTTTCTCATCGCATCCCGCACGGATTTTTTTTCGCAAAGCCGACGGATGCATTTGACAGATCGGGGTCTCTGTGGTAAAATTTCGTTTGCTATCGCCGAAAGGGTCTTTTTTTTATGCGCAAACTGGCATCTGTGGGATGCCGATTATGGAGGTGTTCAACATGGCTAGCAAGGCAGGCGCGAGGGACAAGCTGACATTGGCTTGTGAGGAGTGCAAACAAAGAAACTATCAGACATACAAGAACAAGAAGAATGATCCGGACAGACTCGAACTCAAGAAGTATTGCCGTTTTTGTCACAAGCATACAAACCACAAAGAGACGAAGTAATTCTTCCCTATGGTTTGTGCGGATAACGCAGTGAGAGGATTATTTACCTATGGCAGAGAAGAAGAAAGATTTTTTCCTGAAACGCTGGGGCAAGGCGATCGTACGTAGATTTGTTGAGACCAGACAGGAACTCAAGCGTGTCATATGGCCGACAAGAGCGAAGCTTATGCAGGTATCTGTCGTAGTTCTTGCTGTTATTCTGGCTGCTGCGATTATTCTTTCGGGAACAAGTAAACTTGCGAACACCATCCTGGAAGCCGTCGGCTTCTATAATCAGACAGCCGAGGTGGCCGCTTCGACCGCAGGGACTACGGCTGCGACGGTTACGGTTACACCGGCCGCCGAGACGACTGCTTCAGCAGAAACGACGGAAACGGTTACCGGAACGACGGCAGCGTAAGCTTGTTGACTGCGAAAAGCGGGAGGAGAGTACATCATGACGGAAGAACTTAACTCCATGGAAGCGAAATGGTATGTTATTCATACCTATTCCGGCTACGAGAACAAGGTCAAGACGACACTTGAGACCGTAATCGAGAACCGCGGACTTCATGAGATGATTCAGGAAGTCTCCGTACCTATGGAGGAGCAGATCGAGGTCAAAGACGGCAAGAAGAAAGTCGCCATGAAGAAGATCTATCCCGGATATGTCCTTGTAAAGATGGTGTATACGGAAGAAATCTGGTACATTGTCAGAAACACCAGAGGCGTAACGGGATTTGTCGGACCGAATTCGAACCGCCCCGTGCCGCTTTCCGACGAGGAGCTTATGCTGATGGGACTCGAGTCCAATTGGGAGCCCACCGTAGATTATGCGATCGGAGATTCCGTGAAGCTCATTGCCGGCCCGTTTGCCGATTGTATCGGTATCGTGGAAGCCATGAACCTCGAGAAGCACTCGGTACGCGTCAAGATTTCAATGTTTGGCCGTGAAACGCCGATTGAGCTTGACTTTGCACAGGTAATCCGCACCTGATCCAGACGCGGAAAGAATGATTTGCTTATCCCGCCGGATTCGGCGTATGAATACGACAGCAGTTGGATAAGATGCTGTCAGAAGAAATTTTGGGAGGTGGCCGCATATGGCAAAGAAAGTCACAGGGTATGTTAAATTACAGATACCCGCAGGCAAAGCAACGCCAGCACCGCCGGTAGGACCAGCCCTTGGACAGCACGGCGTAAATATTGCGCAGTTTGTCAAGGAATTTAATGAAAGAACAGCAAAAGAAGCAGGAATGATTATTCCTGTTATCATCACAATTTTTGCTGACAGAACCTATACTTTCATTACTAAAACTCCTCCGGTACCGGTATTGCTGAAGAAGGCATGTAACATCGAGAGTGGATCGGGTAAGCCTAACTCGAATAAGGTTGCGAAGATACCTTTTTCCGAGTGCAGAAAAATCGCACAGGTTAAGCTCGTTGACACCAATGCATCCGACGTTGAGTCGTGTGCCCGCATGGTAGCCGGAACGGCCCGTAGTATGGGTATCGTTGTAACCGAAGACTAAGTCTGAAGGAGTGTAGAGAAATGAAGAGAGGCAAGAGATATCAGGAGCTTGCAAAGCTCGTAGACAGATCCGTCTCCTATGATTCTGCAGATGCCATTAGACTGGTGCAGGATACAGGCAAGGCGAAATTTGATGAAATGGTTGAGCTGCACGTCAGACTCGGCGTTGACTCCCGTCATGCCGATCAGCAGGTTCGTGGAGCCGTCGTTCTTCCCCATGGTACTGGCCGCACAAAGCGCGTTCTCGTTTTCGCAAAGGGCCCGAAGGCCGATGAAGCACTCGCCGCAGGCGCAGAGTTTGTCGGAGCCGAGGATCTCGTTGAGAAGATCACAAAAGAGAACTGGTTTGATTTCGATGTTGTCGTAGCAACTCCCGACATGATGGGTGTTGTAGGACGTCTCGGTAAAATCCTCGGACCCAAGGGCCTCATGCCCAACCCCAAGTCGGGAACGGTTTCCATGGACGTAACCAAGGCCATTAACGACATCAAAGCCGGTAAGATCGAGTATCGTCTCGATAAGACCAATATCATTCACTGCCCGATCGGCAAGGTATCCTTTGGTCAGGAGAAGCTCGAAGAGAACTTCAAAGTGATCATGGACGCCATCATCAAGGCAAAGCCTTCCGCATCAAAGGGACAGTATCTGAAGAATGTTACGATCGCTTCTACAATGGGCCCCGGCATCCGCGTCAACGCGGCTAAGCTGTAATCCATTGCGGCAATCGGGCGAGGGACTTGCCGGAGCAATCCGTTTAGCCGCCTCGCACACAACTTAATAAAATAACCAGCGTGCTTAAGACAACAGGAAGTCGAAAGACTCTAACCGGGCAACCGTCCTGTCGAGGTGTAGCGGATTGAGCGTTCCTAACGGATAAAGCTTAAAACGACCCCTTGTGTCCATAGCGCAAGGGGTATTTTTTATACTTGAACAAGGAGGTGTCATTTTATGCCAAGTGAAAAGATCTTAAATGCAAAGAAAGACGTCGTTGCAGCATTAGTTGCTGATTTCAAGGATGCAAAATCTTTTGTTTTTGTGGATGCCCGCGGACTTACCGTTCTTCAGGATACGGCCATGCGTGCGGACTTTCGCAAGAATAATCTGAAGTATCAGGTTATCAAGAACACAACGCTGTCGATTGTTTTCAAAGAGCTCGGAGTCGAAGGTGCAGCTGATCAGTTCAAAGGCCCGACCGCAATTGCGTATTCTACGGAAGACATGATTGCTCCGGCCAAGCTGATGAAGCAGTATGCCGACAAGTTCGACAAGTTAAGCATTAAGGGCGGCGTGCTCGAAGGCAAAGTTATTTCCGCAGCAGATGTGGAAGCTCTGGCTTCTATTCCGTCGAAAGAAGTCCTTTACAGCCAGCTTGTCTACACCCTTATCTCTCCTATTACCAAGCTTGCTATGGCTATCAAGGCGATCGCCGAGAAATCGGAAGGCGTATCGGTAACTGCCGAAGCTACAGTCGAGTAATACGGTCAACGAACGAATGAATGATTAAAGGCCGTAGAATCGGCAATTAAAACGGAGGTATTTATCATGGCTAGTGAGAAAATCGCAAAGTTTGTAGAAGAAGTCAAGACATTATCTGTTATGGAGCTTTCTGAGCTCGTTAAGGCTCTCGAGACCGAGTTCGGCGTATCCGCTTCTGCTGTTGCAGTTGCTGCCCCTGCTGCCGGCGCTGCCGTTAAGGAAGAAGAAGAGCAGTCTGAGTTCACCGTTATTCTTAAGTCGGCCGGTGCCGCTAAGATCAACGTTATCAAGGCTGTCCGTGAGATCACGGGCCTTGGACTCAAGGAAGCTAAGGATCTTGTTGACGGCGCACCTAAGGCTGTCAAAGAGAACGTTTCCAAGGAAGATGCCGATGCTGCTGCCGCTAAGCTTAAGGCTGCCGGCGCAGAGATTGAAATCAAGTAAGATTTCTTCTCCCACATACGGTTATTTCAGAATCTCCCGGAGCCATTATGCTCCGGGGGATTTTTTTGTTCCGACATATTGCGAGAAAACGTTCCTGAGTCGCCCTCTCCTGAGAATACAGGCATACCATGACCCGGTATCGGACCGGTAGCGGAAGATCAGCCGCGCTGCCGCCTCGCAGTGCCTGTCCCTGCGCGCGAAAAGAGACGCCGCCTCGCAGTGCCTGTTCTCCTCTTTCTTCCAAAGCGGCGGAAGATCCAGCGCAACATAGTAATACTCCGAACGATCTTCCGGCGTAAACATGGCACATGAAAGACCGAAGGACGCGTCCGACCCGTTCCGGCGAATTCCGGTTCCCGGGCACAGGACATTCCCGAGAACCGTCCGGTACCAGGTGACGAGAGGCGCGGGATAGCGGGGTCTCGGCGTGCCGGACAATCTGCCCGACAGTCTGGATTCCGACTTAAGCCGCTCATACTCCCGCAGAATCCGGGGCAGGATCTCGGGAATCTCCCGATTCAGAAAGATGACAGGGAGAAGCGGCTTGTCCTCCTTGGAGATCATAAGGTCAAAGGCGGAATCATATGTACTCCTGTACCGTGCGGCAGAAGTGGATAGATCCGTGTTCTCTGCGACATTCTGCATAAACATCCCTCCCGATTAGTGTTATCGACATATTGCCACGATATGAGACGGCGCGCTTGGCGGCTTTTCGACAAAAACTGCCAAAAGAGTACCGCAAAGGTTCCGGTATCCGTGCCCGATGTATGAAATCTGCATATTAATCCGCAAATTCCACGAAATACACCTGAATCAAGGAATTCGATCGAATAATGATGCGAAAACATGCATAAATATAATCGATCGTGCATAACAAAAATCAAAATCAATTGATATTGCGACACGTTGCAAGCGCGTATTAGCAACGGATTCCCTTGTTTTGTACACTTTTCACAAAAATGAAGAAAATGAATAAAATTTCGGGAAAATGTATATTTACCCGTTGACATAGCTGCCCGAAGTGAGTAGAGTAGTGAATGTTAAACAAGAGAACCGCACGGGACAGACCGTGAATGTAATGGAGGATATTATGAAGAAGATTGTTAGGTTGATGGCTGCGATCGTAACGCTGGCCATGATCACGGGGGCCGCCGGATGCTCGAACTCGGCCAAAGACGCTTTTGACAAAGAAACAACCGCAGCTGCACAGACGACCGCCGCGGCAACAACCGCCGCTCCTGCTGATGATACAACAGCTTCGACAGCCGCCGCTGAGGTCGGAACAAAGGATGCCACGAAGCTCGTTATGGGAACCAATGCCGCTTTCCCTCCGTTTGAGTACGTCGAGGGCGGAGCCATTTCCGGTGTTGACGCAGACTTGATGGCCGCGATCGCCGCCAAGCTCGGACTTACGCTTGAGATCGTCGATATGGAATTCGATTCGCTGCCGACGGCTCTTTCCAACGGACAGATCGATGTGATCGCCGCCGGTTATACAGTAAAGCCGGACCGTGAAGAGACAATGGATTTCTCGGATTCTTACTATACGGCCGCTCAGACAATCATCGTTCTAAAGGATTCCAAGATCGCAACTGCCGACGATTTAAAGGATAAGGTGATCGGTGTTCAGACCGGAACAACCGGTTCCTGGAACGCTGCGGATTACACAACCGAAGACAAGATTAAGGGATTCGCAAACGGCATGCTCGCTGTAGAAGCCCTGAAGAACGGTCAGGTAGACGCAGTAATCATCGACAACAACCCTGCCAAGTCCTATGCGGACGAGAATCCGGATACACTCGTTCTGATCGAGAATCAGTTCGCGGCTGAAGACTATGCTCTTGCAGTTGCGAAGGGGAACGCCGTTCTTCTCGAAAAGATCAATACAGCACTTGCCGAAATGAAGGCCGACGGTTCCTTTGACGCCATAATCGCCAAATATATCAAGTAAAACAGACCAATTTTGTGAGATAATAGGGAAGCCGGTTTCCTGTAAACCGGCTTCCTTTTACTGTTGCTTGTGTGTTTATCTATCCATTCGAGGACGACAATATGGATTTACTATTCAATATCATAAAGTCCTTTGCCGATGGCATCTACCTGTCTCTGATTAAAGACGACCGGTACTCTGTCCTGTTCGGAGGTTTTCTCGCGTCCGTCGAAATTACGCTGATGGCGGCGTTGATCGGAGTTGTCCTCGGTTTGTTCCTCGCCATTTTCAGACTCCGGGGCAAGGGCATTCTTGCGGCTTTCGCGAACGGCTATATCTCGATCATCCGCGGTACGCCTACCGTCGTCCAGCTGATGATCATTTATTTTATCATCCTGAAGAACTCCGGACTGCCGGATATTCTCGTCGCCTCCATCGCTTTCGGCATCAACAGCGGCGCCTATGTCGCGGAAATTATCCGCGCGGGAATCAATGCCGTTGACCGCGGACAGATGGAAGCCGGAAGGTCCTTGGGACTCTCCTACAGCCAGACGATGATCAGCATCGTCATCCCGCAGGCTATTAAGAACGTACTTCCCGCACTCGGCAACGAACTGATTGTACTTCTTAAGGAGACATCCATCGCGGGTTACGTCGGAATCAAAGACTTGATGAAGGGCGGCACATCGATAGCCAGTGTTACGTACAATTACCTCGTACCGCTTCTTTGCATCGCGTATCTTTACCTTCTTATGACAACAAGCATGGCCGCCGGCCTGACAAAACTGGAAGGGAGGATGCGCAGAAGTGATTAAAGTAGACGGACTCCATAAGTATTTCGGCGAACTCGAAGTCCTGAAGGGCATCAGCGCCAACATCGAAAAGGGCGAAGTCGTCTGTGTGATCGGCCCTTCCGGCTCCGGGAAAAGCACTTTCCTCCGGTGCCTCAATCTTCTTGAGGAGCCGACCAAAGGCGAGATCTATCTCGACGGCGTCTCCATGATCGAGCACAGGAAAGACATCGACAAGCTCCGCATGAAGGCCGGCATGGTTTTCCAGCAGTTCAATCTTTTCCCGAACTTGACTGTCATTGAGAACATCATGCTCGCCCCTCGAAAAGTCCTGAAGATGCCTGTCGAGAAGGCAAGACAGACGGCGGAGCAGCTGCTGAACCGCGTAGGTCTTTCCGAGAAAGCCGACCAGTACCCGAACCGCCTGTCGGGCGGTCAGAAGCAGCGCGTCGCCATCGCCCGCGCGCTCGCGATGAGCCCCGAGATCATGCTTTTCGACGAGCCGACATCCGCACTGGATCCTGAAATGGTAGGCGAGGTCCTGGAAGTTATGAAGCAGCTCGCACAGGAAGGAATGACCATGGTGGTCGTAACCCATGAGATGGGTTTCGCCAGAGAGGTCGCCGACCGCGTGTTCTATATGGACGAGGGAATTATCTACGAAGAGGGAACTCCGGAACAGATTTTCACGAACCCGCAGAAATCGAGAACCCGCGAATTCTTAAGCAAGGTACTGTAGGAGGATAGCATGCAGACTGCGAAGTTAATCTATATTACGATGCTGGCACTCTTTCTGGTACCGCTCTTTGGTTTTCGGATCAAGCGAATGACCGAAAAGAAAGTTGGAGAGAAGCGCAAAATAAAGTGGGTAAACATTGCCATAACCGTTCTTCTGGCGGTTCTGATCAGCGCATTCCTGTACGTATCGTACCAGACAACCATAAATACCCGTTATGAGCTGGCGGCGGAACGATATATCGACCTTCACGGTCAATATGCGACCGGTCAGATCAGCGATGACGAGTTCCTGAAAAAGGTCGCTCCCGTGCTTGCTTCGGATGCCGATATATCCGCATTCACCGAAGCGATCACCGCGGAAGGTCAGGATGCAGGTGCGGTTCGCTTCCAGATCGGAAGCCGGATTCTGCCGAAGTACTACACATCGGACGCCTATTCTTCCTTCCCGAAAATAACCCCGGCCGGAGACGAGAACCCGATCTTCATCCTATACCTTTTCGATGACGCGGCGACGCAGGAATACTATCTTGTCGAGATGGTGTGGGAGGATGATGACGGCTGGAAGATTGCCTATCATGCACCGGCGACCGACGAACAGGTCAAGGCCGCGCAGACGACGCTTCCGAGCCAGGTCAACGGACAGTGGTTCTACATATCGGGCTGAAGACAAGGGCTCACAACGGATCACAGCATCATAAGCGTACAAAAGAATCTTGTAAGAATGAAGTGCACCTCCAAATGTTGGACGAGGAGTCTGGCATGGGGTGCACTTCAATTTTCTGGTTGAGACAGCCTCACTAGGCGGTTCCGGTAGGTGGTTCCGGTAGGAGGTTTCGGTAGGAGGTTCCACAAGACGGCCCTGATATCAGATATTTTAATGAGGTGGGTGAGTAATCCACTAATGCATCAATGATTACACACCAAATCAATCAATTAAGCTTTTGGGTGTGTAATCAATGAACAAAAACACAGTAATCTATCAAGGATTACCCGGTACATCCCGAAAAACGCCCGATAAGGAGGTTTTCTCTCACTTGTGCGGTGGCAATCTATAACCTGACACAGTTGGAGGAAGATGTTTATGTCACAAAAAGGATAGATGATTATCCGAGATTGTTCTCGATTTTCGCGCCGCAGGTGTCGCAAAAACGCGCGGGAAGCTTTACGGTCGCACCGCACGCCGTACACTCAACCGTCGTAGGTTCGGTCCAAAGCGTTAAAGGACTTGCTTCGGCGGGAACGGCAGACGAACCGGCATTCGATCCCTCCGGTATGAATTTTACAATTAGAAAAGAGATCAGACCGCCTATTGCTCCGCCGACAAGTGCTGCGGTCACAACACCGAGAGTGGATCTCACGCCAAGAAGACGTATCGCGATGACTACGAATGATGTCTCATTAAAACCACAGGAATACAGTTAAATCGCGAAAAAGCTTCTCACTTCCAATTGAATCCCAGTTGAAAGTTCCGGATAGTATCAGAAATTGTTCTCGATCCTGGCGCCGCAGGTGTCACAGAAGCGGGCGGGAAGAGTTACCGTTGAACCGCACGCTCTGCAGTAGGACGTCTCGGGTTCGGCCGCAACTACGGGAGCGCGTGTGGCGGAGGGAGTAAACGTACTGCGGCTGACGTGTGATTTCTCGGGAATAAGTTTGACGATGACAAAGGCGAGCAGGCCGCCGATCGCACCGCCGAGCAATCCGATCAACGCAATAACGAAGTAATCGACATCCAGAAATATGAATCCGGCGACCGCAAATGTTAATTCGTTAAGAATCCACATGATTACAGTCAAGGCGCCAAAAAGACCGCCGCTTAAACCCTTCTGTTCTGCGATCGCAGCGTTCTTTTTCGTAAGAGTGATTAAAATAAATATTTCTAACATGAAAATACCTCACTTATATTTGATTTGTCTATTGTCATTATACTATAAAACATTATCCGAAATTGTTCTCAATTTTAGCGCCGCAGGTGTCACAGAAGCGCGCGGGAAGCTTTACCGTCGCACCGCATCCCTTACATTCGACGGACGTAGGTTCGCTCCAAAGCGCGGCGGAATTTTCTGAGGCGTTTATGGTGCTGTCGACGGACTTTTTGGCGGGCATGAATTTTGCGATGGCAAAGGAGATCAGACCGCCAATAGCGCCGCCTAAGAGAGCGCAGGCAATGATACCGTAGTTTGATCTGACACCCGCACGTATGCAGACTACCGCAAACAGGATCTCGTTCGAACCCCAAAGGAGTATAGTCAAAGCCCTTAGCAGTGATCCGCTTCTCCCTTTTTGAATAGCAAGCGCGGCGTTCTTCTTGGTCAGGTACATCAGGATCAATATTTCAATCATGCGCATTCCTCACGTTTATTTGAGTTTTCTGCAATCATTATACAATAAATGATTATTTTTGATGACGGAATAAAGAAAGAATTTTACGATTTGGCAATATTTTCTGAACAGCTGAAGATACATGCCGGGTGCCCGTCGGGCGCTTGACAAACTGTACCTACTGTGTATACTGTGTATATACAGTAGAGGGAGGCGGCGACGATCGTGAATATATTCATAGACAATAAGAGCGGTGTGCCAATCTACGATCAGGTCTTTTCCCAGATCAAGTCGCAGATTATGAATGGGACTCTGACGGAGGACGAAGCGCTGCCGTCTATCAGAAACCTTTCTAAGGATCTGCGCATCAGTGTCATAACAACCAAGAGGGCTTACGACGAGCTGGAGAGGGAGGGCTTCGTTTACACGATAGCCGGCAAGGGATGCTTTGTAGCTCCCAAGAATCTTGATCTCTTGCGCGAGCAGAACCTGAAGCTGATTGAGGAATACCTGGAGAAGGCAATCAAGCTTGCCTCAGCCAGCAATCTCGGAAAAGAAGACCTGATCGAAATGATTGAATTGTTGGAGGAAACGTAAGTGAACGCCATTGAAATCAAAGACTTGTGTAAGAGTTATCCCGGATTTTCACTTGACCACATCAACCTTACCCTGCCGAACGGCTGCATTATGGGATTGATCGGAGAGAACGGAGCCGGGAAGAGCACCACGATCAAGCTGATTCTCGATATGATCCGTAAGTCCTCGGGCAGCATTACGCTTCTGGGAAAAGACAACCGGGACAATATTCGCCTGACGAAGGAAGATATTGGAGTGGTACTCGACGACGTCGGTTTCTCCGACTGCCTGACGGCAAAACAAGTCGGGAATATGATGAAGCACACCTACAGGAACTGGGATACCGGCGCTTTTTCGAATTGCTTGAAGGCGCTGGATATAGAGGAGAACAAGCCCTTTAAAGACTTTTCGCGAGGCATGCGGATGAAGCTCGGAATAGCGGTTGCGATGTCTCATCATGCGAAACTCCTGATTCTCGATGAAGCGACAAGCGGGTTGGACCCGGTTGCGCGGGATCAGGTCATCGACATCTTTGCGGATTTCACCAGAGAGGAAGACCACGCCATACTGATATCGTCTCACATCGTAAGCGATCTTGAAAAGATATGCGATTATATCGCGTTTCTGCACAAGGGGAAGCTGATCCTGTGTGAAGAGAAGGATGTCTTGCTCGAAAAGCACGGGATCGTTCGCTGCTCGGAACAGGAACTGTCGGTTATCGACCCGGCTGCGATCAAAGGGAAAAAGTCAACGAACTACGGAACGGAAGCGATTGTCCTGAGGGACGCTGTCCCCGCCCATCTCCCCGTCAGTCCGATCGACATTGAAGAGCTGTTTATTTTCATGGTAAAGGAGAACAGGTAACATGAAGGGCTTACTCTTGAAGGATTTTTATATGGCGGTCAAGTACTGCCGCATTTTTCTCTTTGTCATTCTCATCTTTTCAGCGGTCTCCTTTTCGGATAAAGGCATGAGCTTTTTCTCAACCTTTCCGGTCCTGATGGCCGGCATGCTGCCCGTCACGCTTCTTTCCTATGACGAAAAAGAAAAGTGGCATATTTACAGCGGAACCTTCCCGTACTCGCGGGCACAGATCGTATCTTCGAAATATGTGTTCGGACTACTGGTGACGCTGGCGGCCCTGGCCTTCTCGGCAGCCGTCCTGGCCGTTCGCTTGAACCTGTCGGGCAGCTTCAAAGGGATAGAATTCCTGTCTTCCGTTGCCGGTATGTTTATTGCGGGCTTAATCGGTTCCGCATTGGTCCTGCCTTTCATCTTCAAGCTCGGGGCGGAAAAGGGAAGAATCATGTACTTTGTGGTGATCATCGCCATCTTCGGCCTGGGCACAGCTCTGGAAAGTATTAGGATGGAGACAGGCTTTGCCCTGGGACCGATCACCCTTCTTGCTGTAACGACAATCGGAACGGTTGTTGTTTATGCGGCATCCTGGCTAATGTCGATCTCCTTCTATCAGAAACGGGATTTGTGAATTTGGAATCCGTGCGAATCCGTTTTCCGGTATTATTTACATGCAGTGGAACTGACAATAACAATCTGGCAGATACGTCAAAAAGCCACATTATCAAATAATCGTGATTGGCTATTATGCTATGTTACTGTATAATAAAATAAGGTGCACACTTGGATCTGCAATCATTCCAGGAGTACGCCTTTTTTATTTGCAACAAACGTTTTTACGATCGAAGGAAAATCCCCCAAAACATCGCAAGGAGATTTTTATGAGGAAAAGACTGACAAAAGGTAAGCTGCCGAAGAAATGCCTGTCCCTGATTCTTGCTGTATTCATGATAGCGACACTTGTGTCTTCCTGCGGAAGCGACGCCGCTGACACGACAGATCCGGAAAATTCAAATGAGACAAGCAATCCGATCACAGATACAACGGGTTCAGCCGGCGAAGCCGAAGGATCGGAATCGGGCGCGGAGACATGGACGGTGCTCATGTACGTATGCGGCGCGGATCTCGAATCCGAGGGGGGCGCGGCCACTGCCAATATTCTTGAGGCAGCGGCAGTTGATATCCCGGATAATGTGAATCTGATCATTGAGACCGGAGGCGCCAATGCATGGGAAATCGAAGAGATTGATCCGTCCTTATTGCAGCGCTGGGTTCTCAGGGATGGCCAGCTTACTCTTCTCGATGAGCAGCCTTCTGCGTCGATGGGTCTCTCCTCAACACTCGGAGAGTTCCTCACATGGGGTGTCACAAATTATCCCGCCGACAAATATATGACACTACTCTGGAATCACGGCGGCGGATCGGTATCCGGCGTCGAATTTGACGAATTGTACGACGGCGACAGCTTAAGTCTTTCGGAGCTTTCCGAGGGACTGGCCGCTCCCGGCGTCACCTTTGAGGTGGTCGGTTTCGATACCTGCCTTATGTCCAGTATCGAGAATGCGATGATCTGCAGCAATTACGCCAGTTACATGGTTGCGTCCGAAGAATATGAACCGGGCGGCGGCTGGGATTACACCGGCTGGCTCTCCTACTTAAGCGAGAATCCGTCCTGCACGGGCGCGGAGCTCGGTACGGTAATCTGCGACACCTATTACGCCAAGTGTGCAACGTATCAGGCAGAAGATATGGCGACGCTATCCGTCATAGATCTCTCCAAAGTTCCCGCACTCTGCGACGCTTTTAACCTGATGGCAAATGAGATGACGGGTGTTACGGGTGATATCAACACCTACCAGAGTCTTGTCCAGGGCGTTATGAAGACGGAAAATTACGGCGGTAATACCGATGAAGAGGGCTACACCAACATGGTAGACCTCGGAAACATGGTACTGAATACGGAGAATGTTCTCTCCTCGACCGGAGAAAATCTTCTCGACTGCCTCTTTGACGCTGTGGTCTACAACGTCAACGGCGCGAGCCGGGAGAACGCCAACGGGCTCAGTGTTTTCTTTCCCCTGGGTTCCGACGATACGATCCTGAACGATTATGCGGAGTTTGCCGCTTTCAGCAATGGATACATCCGCTTCATCGATGCGGTAGCGGGAGACAACTGGACCGCACCCGAATGGGCCGCAGAGGAAGATGTGCTGTATGCTGCGGGCGGGGAGGAAGCAATTCCTTACGAAGAGGTAGATACGGTAAGCGCGGACGAATATGCCCTCGAGGCTTACAGCCACATATCCGAAGACGGGGTCTATACGGTCGAAGTCGCGTCGGGTCTCGACGCGATAGAAAGCATCCGGTTCAGAATCTACTACATGGACTATGATTCGGGCGAATACATGCTCCTCGGACTCGATAACGATATCGTCGCAGATTGGGAGAACGGTGTATTCGGTGACAATTTCCGCGGTGTCTGGCCGACATTAAACGGCAGCCTGTGCGCACCGGTGCTGATCGGAGAAGGTGACAACTATAATCTCTATACGATCCCGGTTCTGGTAAACGGCGAAGCGACAAACCTTCGTGCCGCGTATCTGTTTGACACCGAGGAATTCGTCATCTATGGTATCTGGGCCGGAATTGACGAGAACGGAATGTCGGACAAAGACATCCTTCCGTTAAGCGACGGCGACGTCATCGCGCCGGTCTTCACAGCCGTGAACTGGGAAACCGGTGAAGAACAGACCTACTACATGGAGGAGTTCACTGTCTCCGGCCCCGTTGTGATGGAAGAATCTGCGCTGCCCGACGGCGACTACCTCTACCAGTTTGAGATCACGGATATTTTCGGCGACGAGTATACGACCGACGAGGTCATAATGGAATGTGCCGGCGGTTCCATCAGCGTTTACGAGACGGAATAACCCGATCTTTCGAACGCGAAAACGATCCCCCGCAAAGCCCCAAAAGCGGCGGTCTTCAGGCAACGAGGACCGCCGCTTTCGTTCTTTGCCGCTCTTCAGACAAGCTAAAATTTTGCTTGACAAGGTGACTTCCGGCTGATAGAATCGAATAGCATTCCAAAAAGGCACTGCAATATGGCGGCATAGCTCAGTTGGCCAGAGCGTCCGGTTCATACCCGGCAGGTCGTAGGTTCGACTCCTACTGCCGCTACCATAAGGCCCGTTGGTCAAGAGGTTAAGACATTGCCCTTTCACGGCGAAGACACGAGTTCGATTCTCGTACGGGTCACCATGAAGAAACTCCGAAGCTCAAGGCCTCGGGGTTTTTTTATTTTTTAGGGTAACAATTAAAGATACAACGGGGTTCTGATTCGCGAAAAATACAATTACGCATATGGTGATGACCGGTTTCGGAAGGACCCGGTTCTTTTTTGTTCGCGAAAGAATATTCACAGCGTGAAATGGAAATCGAAGTCTGGAATGACAAATCTGAAAACAATAATTGACATATGCCGGAAACGGACTATACTAAGAATCAGTAAGCGGCATATGCCGGAAACCGGGAGGAGGTCAATCACGTGCCAAGACCGAGAAAATGGAGAAAAGTCTGCTGCCTTCCTGACAGCAGCCGATTCGGACCGCTGGATCATTTCGGCGACGAAGAGGCGGCGGTTTTCATGACCGTTGACGAATACGAAGCGATACGCCTGATCGACTTGAGCGGACTTACGCAAGAGGAATGCGCGGGACAGATGAACATATCCCGTACAACGGTTCAGGGTATTTATGACGAAGCCAGAAAGAAGCTTGCCGAGTCGCTGGTGAACGGAAAGATTCTCATCATAGGCGGCGGCGAGTATCAGCTGTGCGACGGCCGTGGCCGTGGATGCGGCGGGAGTGAATGCCGAAGACACAGATGCGGAAGAATGATCGGAGAGAATATAGAGATTGCCGGCCGTGAGCCGGAGGAGGATTCGAATGAATATAGCGATACCGGTAGATGAGAAGTGTCTCGATTCGGGAGTGTGCCCGTCCTTCGGACGCACGCCGTATTTCCTTTTCTACAACACGATTACGAAAGAGGAGTACTATCTTGACAACAGTGCGGTCGCGGCTCAGGGAGGCGCCGGAATCCGGGCAGCTCAGGTCATTGCCGATCACGGCGTCAAGGCAGTCCTTGCTCCGCGTTGCGGAGAAAATGCGGCGGAGGTCTTGAAGAAGGCCGAGGTAATCCTTTACAAATCAATTACAGGTACGGCACGGAAGAATATAGAGGCTTTTGTTGCGGAAGAGCTTCTTCCGCTTACCGATATTCATCAGGGATTTCATGGTCATGAGAAATAAAGGTACAGTGGTAGCCGTATTGAGCGGTAAGGGCGGCACGGGGAAGACCCTGATTTCCGTGAATCTGGCCCGGGTATCCGGCGAATGCCGCTATTTGGACTGCGACGTCGAAGAGCCAAACGGATATCTATTCTTTAAGCCGGAGAACCCGGCCATGGAAGAAGTCACGGTCGAAATTCCCGAAGTACTGGAGGCGGCCTGCAACGGATGCCGGAAATGTGTTGACTTCTGCCGATTTAACGCGATGGCCTTCATCAAGGAAAAACCGTATATATTTCCGGAGGTTTGCCATTCCTGCGGCGGATGTATGCTCTTATGTCCCGAAAAGGCGCTTGTCCCGAGAGAGAAGACGGTTGGCAGGATAGAAGAGGGAAAGTCCGGCGAGGTGACTGTTGTCACCGGAATTCTGAATGTCGGAGAAGCGTCCGGCATGCCCGTGATCAAAAAACTCACCGGGAAATACCTGCCGGATCAGCCGGGGCTCACCTTCATCGACTGCCCGCCCGGAAGTGCCTGTACGGTTATGGAGAGCATTCGAAAAGCGGACTACTGCATCCTCGTGGCAGAGCCGACCCTATTCGGAGAGCATAATCTTAGGATGGTATATGATCTGACAGGCTTTTTCAAAAAGCGGTCCGGCGTCGTACTGAACAAATGCTCAGACGGCACGAACCCGTCGGAAGACTTTTGCCGGGAGAATCATATCCCTGTTCTTGGGCGCATTCCTTTCGATATGACACTTGGAATTCTGACTTCCGATGCGAAAATAGCGGCGGATGAGAAGCCGGAGTTTGCCGATTTATTTAAAGACATTTTGGAGAACTTGAAGAAGGAGGTGTCCGATGAAGCAGCTCTTGATTCTGAGCGGTAAGGGCGGAACGGGCAAAACGACGGTTGCTGCCGCGTTTATCCGACTCGCTGCCGCAAAAGCGTATGGCGACTGCGACGTCGACGCGCCGAACCTCCATCTAGTCACGGCACAGAGCACTGAACTTGAGCGGACCGATTACTTCGGCATGCCGAAGGCGAGAATTGATCATGAGATCTGCACGGGGTGTGGATTGTGCAGAGAAAACTGCCGGTTTGACGCAATCCTTCAGCGGGACGGATTCGATACGGATCGCTTTGCTTGCGAAGGGTGCGGAGTCTGCGAAGTGATATGCCCCGTACATGCGATCCGAATGGAACCTGCTATTGCGGGTGAACTGAATCTGTACCGGAACCCGGAGACTGTATTTTCGACTGCCATACTGAAGACGGGCAGCGGAACTTCGGGGAAGCTGGTGACGGAAGTCAAGAAGCAGCTCCTTAAGAACATGTATCCGGATACCGAACTGATCGTGATTGACGGCTCGCCCGGTATCGGATGCCCGGTTATCGCGTCTTTGAGCGGCGTCGATATGGTTCTGATTGTTGCGGAGCCATCTGTTTCCGGAATCAAAGACATGAAGCGGATTATCGAAACGGCGCGGATATTCCGAACAAGAATCGGTGTCTGCATCAACAAGCACAATACGAATCCGGTGAAATCAGAAGCGATCGAGGAGTACTGCGCGGGGGAGGGAATCCCCTTCGCCGGGAGAATTCCTTTTGACCGTGCGGCGGTGGAGGCGATTAATCGTCAGATGACGATAGCAGATGTCGACTGTCCGTCGGGAACGGCCGTGCGGAAAGTCTTTTCGCAAACGATGAAGATATTATCTTCGGAGAAGGAAGGTGCGAATTTATGAAGGTAACGGTATTATCGGAAAACACATCCGTATCGGAAGACTTAGGACATGAACACGGCTTAAGCCTCCTGCTGGAAACGAATTCGCACAAGCTTCTTTTCGACACGGGCGCGAGCGCGCTGTTTGCAGAAAACGCGGCAAAGATGGGGATCGACCTAATCAGCGTGGACATTGCCGTGATTTCTCACGGGCATTACGACCACGGCGGAGGTCTCAGAACCTTTCTTGAGATCAACAGGAAGGCACCGGTTTTTTTCCGGGAAGGAGCTTTCGAGCCGCATTATTCCAACAGGCCGGGCGGCATCAAGGTGAATATCGGGCTGGACAGGACGCTTCTTCCGAATGACCGGTTCAAATTCTGCGGGTATTCATGCCGGATCGACGAGGAGCTCGAAGTCTTCTCCGGAGTGGAGCAGATGCGCTTCGTGCCGTCGGGTAACCGGGATCTTTTCGCGAAGGACGGGGACGAGTATATACCGGATGACTTCTCGCATGAACAGAACCTGATCGTACACGAGGGAGAGAAGTCGATTCTGATCGCCGGCTGTGCGCACAACGGAATCGTCAATATTCTCGACACATATGCCGCGCGAAAAGGATTCTGGCCCGATTACGTGATCAGCGGGTTTCATCTCTGCAACCCGGCCACGAAGCAGGATGAAGATCCGGATCTGGTTGACCGGATCGGCGAAGTTCTGAAGAAGACCGGGTCACGCTTCTATACCTGCCACTGCACCGGCCTTCCATCCTACAACCGCTTAAAAACAATTCTGGGCGATCAGATCGAATATATCGGAACCGGAAAACAAATCGAAATCAACATATAAGGAGTACATAGAATGAGCGAAAGCTGCAATCAAAGCTGCGGAAGCTGCAACGAAAACTGTTCCGAAAGGAAAGATGTGAAGACCGATTTTAGAGAGAAACCACACGAAATGAGCGAGATCCGGAAGGTGATCGGTGTCGTAAGCGGAAAGGGCGGCGTCGGAAAATCATCGGTGACCTCGATGCTGGCCGTTACGATGCGCCGGCTCGGCTACCGCGTCGCGATCCTCGACGCGGATATTACCGGACCGTCCATTCCGAAGGCCTTCGGGCTTCGGGGAAAGGCAACGGGCAGCGAGCTCGGCATTTTCCCTGTAAAGACAAATACCGGGATCGACGTCATGTCGGTCAATCTGCTTCTCGAAAACGATACCGATCCGGTTCTTTGGAGAGGACCGATACTCGGCAGTACCGTGAAGCAATTCTGGACCGATGTGATCTGGGGCGACGTCGACTACATGTTCTTCGACATGCCGCCGGGCACGGGAGATGTGCCGCTGACCGTTTTCCAGAGCGTGCCGATCGACGGCATTATCATCGTAACCTCACCGCAGGAGCTCGTCTCGATGATCGTTACCAAGGCGGTCAAGATGGCGGAGCAGATGAACATACCGGTGCTCGGTCTGGTCGAAAACATGTCGTACTTCAAATGTCCCGACAACGGGAAGGAATACAAGGTCTTCGGCGAGAGCCATATCGACGGGATCGCCGGCGAGCACGGCCTTTCGGTCCTCGCAAAACTTCCGATCGATCCGAAGATATCAGCCGCCTGCGACCGCGGTATGATCGAACTCTTTGAAGGCGACTGGTTTGACGATCTCGCGAAGAAACTCGAAGAGAGTGCGGGGGAGACAACAGGTGAGTAAGCACGCAGGACATGCGGTCGAACGGGTCGAATGTGCGGCGCGGATTCTGAACGAATACATAGAAGAAAGAGAAAACGGAGGAATGAAAAAATGAGAATTGCAATTGCAGGTGAAGGTAAAAACGTAACCGAACATTTTGGACACTGTGTCAATTTCCTGATCTTTGATGTCGAGAACGGTCAAATCACGGGGGAGGAATCGATTCCGAATCCCGGACACAAACCCGGATTCCTGCCGAATTTCCTCGCTGATCGCGGTGTGAATGTCATCATCAGCGGCGGCATGGGCGGCGGAGCGGTCGACATCTTCAACGAGAGAAATGTCGAAGTCATTACCGGAGCATCGGGCGACGCGAAATCTGCCGTCGAGAGTTATCTCAAAGGCGAACTCAAGTCGACCGGATCCATATGCCACGAGCATCAGCATCACGATACGTGCGGCGAGTAACGCTGCGACCGGCCCTTCCCGTTTTTCTTATGTAAATCTTACGTTAATTGCCCGAAAAAACCATATGCGGTGCCTTCCCGTGTGCTAATTTAGGAGTATACGAGAACTCTGCAGCAGGTGAATCGGGAGGATACAACATGAGACTGATCATCATAGGCGCGGTAGCCGCCGGAACATCCGCCGCCGCAAAGGCAAGGCGCAACAGCGAAGACGCACAGATCACCGTTTACGAGAAGGACAGCTTCATCTCTTATTCCGGGTGCGGCATGCCGTACTATATCGGGGGCATGGTGGAGAGTGCGGACCAGCTGACGCCGCGCGATCCGGCTTTTTTCAAGAGCAAATACAATGTGGATATATTCACATCCCACGAGGTTCTCTCCATAGACCGGGACAACCGGAGCGTTGAGGTCAGGAACCTTATGACGGGCGACGTTTTTCGCGACACGTATGACCGGCTTATACTGGCAACCGGCGCACGCGCGGTTGTGCCACCCTTGAAGGGAGCGGACGGCGCTCAGGTCTTCACCCTCCGCAATATCAATGACATGAACCGGATCAAGTCTTTTATCGACACGAAAAAGATTCGCTCTACCGTGATCATCGGCACGGGATTTATCGGGCTTGAAGTCTGTGAGAACCTGGCCGGAATCGGAATTCCGGTAACGATGATTGAGAAATTACCGCAGGTGACACCGGGGCTCGACGCCGATATGGCGGTATATGTGAAGGCCCATCTTGAGAAACACGGCGTCCGTGTTCTTATAGGTGCATCCGTAAGTGAAATTACGGACAGCCGTGTTCTGCTGTCGGACGGCAGCGCTGTCGAAGCCGATCTTGTTCTTCTTTCTACGGGCGTGCGCCCGAATACGGAATTTGCGGAAAAGGCCGGAATCGAGCTCGGCATCACCGGAGCCATCAAGGTTGACGAGTTCATGAGAACGAATGATCCCGATATTTACGCATGCGGCGACTGCTCCGAACAATTTCACGTCGTGACGGGGAAGCCGGTCTATCGCCCTCTCGGATCCACCGCCAACAAGACGGGAAGAATCGCCGGCGATACGTCAACCGGCGGCGGACTTTCGTTCCGGGGCATTCTTGGCACCGGGATCTTCAAAGTCTTTGATATGACGGTCGCGCAGACCGGACTTTCCGAGCGGGAAGCGAGGGAGCAGGGTTACGATGTGGCGGTCTGTCACAACATCAAGCCCGACAAACCGGAATACATGGGCGGCAAAGAGATGGTCATCAAGGGCATTGCCGATAAAGCAACCGGGCGGCTTCTGGGCGCTCAGATCGTCGGGGAGCAAGGCGTGGACAAGAGAATTGACGTGTTCGCGACGGCGATCACTTTCAAAGCGAATGTCGAAGACCTATTTCATCTGGACCTCGCGTATGCGCCGCCCTTTTCCACGACCAAAGACCCGGTCATGTATACTGGTATGATACTGGACAATGCGATCCGCCAGGGCCGCCCGCTCATTACACCCAAAGAATTAGGGGCGCTCATGGATGCCGGACAGGAGTACACTCTAATTGACGCAAGATCTGTCAAACAATACGAAGAAGGACATGTGGAGACCGCCGAGAATGTCCCGCATGCGAAGCTCCGGAAGGCCATTCCGGATATGGACAGGGACAAAGTGACGATCACCTACTGCAACAAGGGTGTTACCGGCAACGCCGCGCAGAATATCCTTCTCAACAACGGTTTCAAAGAAGTGTACAATCTCTCCGGAGGTTACAAGCAATTTTGCATGAACAACGAGAACTCTGCGCGCGTATAATAGGAATAGAATTATTCGTCCGGCGGTACAGAGAAGATGAAACTACTTCCCATGCCGCTTCTGATCCAATAAAGGAAAGAACCATGCGTTTTACGGCAATCGACTTCGAAACAGCCAACAGCAATTCCGGCAGTATCTGTGCGGTTGGCATTGCCGTGGTCGAAGACGAGAGCATCGTTGAGAAAAAATACTGGCTGGTCCGTCCCCACCGCGACATGGACTATTTCGATCCGTTCAACATCATGATCCACGGCATCACGCCCGCCATGGTTCGGGACGCCGACACGTTCGACAGCCTCTATCAATCCGAGATCCTCCCGAGGATCGGCGGCACGCTGATCGCGGCGCACAACGCGGCCTTCGATATGTCCGCGCTCCGGCGTGTCCTCGACGCCTACCGGATCGAATACCCTTCGTCCCGGTATATCTGCACCTGCAAAGCCGCGCAGAAGACCTGGGACTATCTCCTGAACCATAAGCTCGACACCGTGGCGGGATTCCTGCAATTCGATTTCGAGCACCACAATGCGCTCGAAGACGCGTTGGCCTGCGCACATATCCTTCTCGCGGTCGAACGCGAAAAGAATGCATACACGCCGGACGCCTTAAGCGCCGCCCTCGGCATGAAGATCGGATCCCTTGCCCCCGGCGGATATTCGCCCTGCAGCGTGCGGAAGAATTACAGGCCGTGACGGCCGTCATTGGCAATGCGTCGTTAGCCTCGGCATAGTCCGTAAGCCGCAGCATGGGGTCAGTCCCGGTGCCTCGGTCAGTCGTTTTTCACGATGATACCCCAGAGGCCGATGAGGTCCGCTGCCTGATAAGGATTGAGAATGACGCCCTTCAGTTCGACCGGCGGCATGGATACGACGGGGGCGGCGAATTCGCATCGGGTAAAATCGATGCCGGCCAGGGACGTTTTGTAGAAATTGTTCCGGAGGAATTTCGTATCAGCGGCCGTGAATTGTTTGAGAGAAGCTTCGATCACAGACGCCTCGGTAAAGTCCGTCTGATCGAAATGCACATCGGTCATTTTAGTCTTGTCAAAGCAGGCATATTGGAGCCGGGTCTCCTGAAAAACGGCGTTTTTGATCCGCGTATCGCTCATGTCGATACCGATCAATTTGCAGCTTTCGAAGCGGCAGCGCTCAAAATAGGCGCTCCGGAACTTGCTGTTGGACAGATCGCAATTCCTGAAAACGACATCGACAAAGACCGCCTTTTCGAAATGACAATGCGAAAAGCTGCACTCCCGGAAGACGCTGCTCCGCACCTCGAGCGCCTGAACGTCTTCTTCGCGGAGGCAGGTGTCGCTTACAACGATGCCGGATACCGGCGATTCGTCCGACATGTGTTCCTGCGCCAGGGAAGCGAAATCCCCGACCGGTACAGGCTTGGCGGGCAGTCTCGGATTTGCGATGCTCATATCTTACCTTTCCCAGGCTCCCGTCGATTCCTTGGCGGGGAGCTTTGTTTTGCTTAGAAATAATCGGGGATGGATTCCGGCGGACCCGCGATCAGGTCCTGCCAGAGCCGTTCGCCGCAGTAAGCCATACAGACGCTGCCGGCCTTCTTCTGAAGGACTTCCGGCAATGCGCGAAAACCAAGACGCTCGTAGAAGGCCGGATCTATATCGGAATAGAGCAGCACGATGTCGGTTTCCGGTTCGGCCAGCCGGAGGCAGTTTTCCAGCAGAATGGAAGCGCAGCCCTTGCCCCGGTGCTCCGCAGGCGTTACGACGGAGCCAACGCCATAGCGTCGAACGGGTTCTTCGGCCGGAAGACGAAGAAGGATCAGGGAACTCACGATCGCTTCGCCGCCGTCCACAAGGACATAGCGCGTTCCGTACGCGTCCTCCTTACGGTTATCGACGCAGTATTGTTCAAAGGTTCTGCCCTTGGGCCATGCCGCATAGCCATCCATTAGGATCTCAAGGATTTCTTCGGGTTCAGCTGCTCTAAAAAGCATATGGTATTCCTCGCTATATATAGATGCTTCAATTATAGCGCAGGGCAGAGGAGGTGTGAACCGGCGATTGAAGTGCGGCGTGATATGCTGCTCCTACTTGCGCGGATAGCCTTGACGGAATATAATTATCGTAACATGATTCGGCGAATTACGATTCGGCAAAGTGGAGGACCAACTATGTTTTACGGAAGAGAGAAAGAGCTGGCAGAGCTCGAGAAGCAGTACCGATTGAAGGAATTTCGTTTCTTTGTGCTATACGGGCGCAGACGCGTCGGAAAAACGCGCCTTCTGCAGGAATTCTGCAAAGGTAAAAAGACGATTTTTCATGTCGGCATGCAGCAGACAAGAGAAGCCGCGCTTCTATCGTTTTCGCATGACGTCCTCGCGGCGCTGCCGTCAAACGACGCGGGTTATTTCGATCGCTTTCGCAGTTGGGAGGATGCGTTTCGCTATATTGCGAAATTCGCAGCGAAGGAGCGCATCATTCTTGTGATGGACGAGTACCCCTATATCGCACAAACGGATCCGTCGCTTTCTTCGCTCCTTCAGAAGATGATCGATCATGAATGGAAAGAGACGGAGATTTATCTGGTACTGTGCGGTTCATCGATGAGCTTCATGGAACATCAGGTTCTGGGGTACCAGAGTCCGCTGTATGGCCGGCGAACGGCACAGCTTAAGGTGCGGCCGATGAATTACCTTGACGCCGCCCGGTTTTTCGCGCATTGGAATTCGACGGATCGCCTGTACGCCTACGGAGTCTGCGGCGGTATCCCGAAATATTTGGAATTTTTCGCGGAGTATCCGGATTTCGAGTCTGCCATAAAGGGTGAGTTTCTGTCCTTAAGCGGACATCTTGCAGAAGAGCCGACGAATCTTATGCAGCAGGAAATGCGCGAACCGGCGCTCTACAACGGAATTCTTGAGGCAATTGCATCCGGCAAAACGAAACAGAACGAGATTGCCGCGGCGGTCGGCAAGGATACCAAGGATATAACCGCTTATCTTAAAGCACTTGCAGATCTTGAGATTATCGAGAAGCGCATGCCGATTGAGGAAGAGAACCGAAAGAAGACGACATACGCGGTATCCGATCATCTGTATCGTTTCTGGTTTCGTTTCGTACCGAGATGTATGTCCCTGATCGGAATGGACATGGGGAATGAGGCCTGGACGAACATCATAAAGCCGGAGCTGGATGCCTATTTCGGACATATTTTCGAGACGGTTTGCCTTCAATATATTATGGAGCAAATTCGAACCGGCCAGCTCCGACCGTTTTACCTGAAATACGGACAATGGTGGGGCACGGACCCCTCGACCAGGACCGAGGAGGAAATTGATATCGTCGCTGCGACGAATCAGGAGATTCTCGTCGGTGAATGCAAGTGGCGCGAGGAAAGTGTAAACGGCGAGGTACTCGATCAATTGCAGAAGAGGGTGACGCTCATCCGTGGGGGAAGATCCGTCCGCTATATACTGTTCTCGAAAAGCGGCTTCACGGACGAACTCTTATCCCGAGCGGCAAAGGAAGATGTGATTCTGGTCCGGGCGTCGGATATGCTGCCCGATTTTATCAAATCATGATTCGTCGAATCGTGTTACGACAAAAGTTATGGCAAAACATGATCCGACATATTCTTACGTCCGCCGCTTCCCTTTCCTTCCGACAAACGCCGCCGCTTCTTTCTGCGTCAGATAGTTCTGCCATTCTTTCTTCGATAGACTCCTGTCGGCGAGTGCGGCTTTGACTGCGCAGCCGCTCTCGGTCTTATGGCTGCAATCGGAGAAGCGGCAGCGTGCGACGATCTCTTCGATATCGGCAAACGCCGCGCGGATCCCGTCCCCGGCGTCCCACAGCCCGAGCTCGCGCATTCCGGGCGTATCGATGACCATCGCGCCGGATGGCAGCCGGACCAGCTGACGGTGCGTTGTCGTGTGTCGCCCGCGCGCGTCATCTTCGCGGATCGCCTTGACCTCCATCAACTTCTCGCCGGCCAGCGCGTTCAGGAGAGAGGACTTGCCGACGCCCGACATCCCGAGAAAGACGATCGTCTTGCCCGGCTCAAGGTACGGCCGAAGAGCCTCGAGCCCCTCGCCCGTATGACTCGACAGCGGAATCACGTCCACATCCCTCGCGATCTCCCGGACGGCACGGACCTGCGCGTCCGCATTCGCGCAGAGGTCGGCCTTCGTAAGGATGACGACCGGTACGCCGCCGCCCTGGCGGGCCTGCGTCAGATATCGCGCGATGCGGCCGGGACTAAAGTCGAGGTTTAAGGAAGACACGATAAACACGTAGTCGAAGTTGGCCGCGACGACCTGCTCGAGCACCGTCTTGACGTAAGAAGCGGCGTGGCCGGAGAAGTCCGTGCGCGAGAACTTGGATTTTCGCGGAAGAATCTTGACAATGAGTGAGTCTCCGTTTGCGTTATGGAGAAGCGCAGCATAGTCGCCGACCGCCGGGAAATCACCGCGCTCGCGGGCTTCCCGGAAGAACGATCCCTTGAGCCTCGCCGGAACCTCCCCGTGCATGCAAATCACTTTGTACAGATCTCTCCGGACTTCGACAATGCGAGCCGGAATTTGGCCGTCGGGCATCTGTTCGCCCGCGGCAGGAACATATTCAAATAAATCGATCATTTCATTCCTCCTTTTCATTCGGGAAAAGGGCGCAAAAAACCGCAGGGAGAGCAGCCTCATCAGAGACTGCCTTCTGCGGTAAAGAGCGAAAAGCTCATAAAAAAAGAACACGACCCAGTCGTATTCTCCGCAAAACGCCGGCAAAACAGCGGCGTGGCAGTATGGACGAAGGTTCTCGGGATGCGGCGCACGCGGTCGGCTCACAGATGGGAGTCCGAAGCGATAGCGCCCTATTCAGTTAGGCAGGGTTTACCCAATCATTTCTATTTGCCATATGTGAACATCCCCCTTCAAAGGAAAAATAATGCTTCGGCACCGAAGCTTTTATCATCGTACACGGAACAAATCCAAAATGCAAGACGCTGTTGCTCCTCATAAGAAGTATACTATTGAAAAAGAAAAGAAGAGGAGCCTCGCATGAAAATACTGCATGTCACCTACACAGTAAAAGACGGTAAGAGAGAAGAGTTCCATAAGAAGGTTGTCGATCAGGGAATCGCCGCGCGCTCGAGAGACGAAGAGGGCTGCCTTGCTTACGATTACTATTTCCCCATCGAAAACGCGAATGAGCTCTTCCTTCTCGAGATCTGGAAAACGCCCGAGGCCGCGGAAAAGCACATGCAGTCGGCACACTTCGCGGAGCTCGGCGAACTGAAGAAAGAATATGTGACCGGTGTGAGGTTCGGGAAATATCTGGCGGAAAGCGTATAAACGGAAACTTTTGTGTCAGCCGGTTCTGTCCGTGAAGCTGCGCCGGATCGGTATCTGGTGTGAGAAGCTTTCGTGACAGAACTTTTTTCGCGAAAAAGTTCGGCAAAAATTGGACGATAGCAGATAATTGCCGAAGAAATGTGATGCGGATCACCTCTTTTCGTATATAATGAAGTCAAAGCTGTTGTTTTCGCCGGAAAGAGGGAGGACTCGCATGAATTATATAAAGCGCCATATGGAGGATGTGATTCTCAACCTGAGCAAGTCTTGGCCGGCCATTCTCCTTACCGGTCCCCGGCAGGCAGGCAAAACAACCATGTTGAAAGAATTAGCGAGAAGAGAGGATCGCGGCAGAAGATATGTCTCTCTTGACGACATGGCGGTCCGTGAGATGGCGAAGAATGATCCGAAGATGTTTCTTCAAATCTATAAGCCACCGGTTCTGATTGACGAGGTACAATATGCTCCCGAGCTTTTTACATATATAAAAATTATTATCGACGAGAATTACAACGCCGGAGATTTCTGGCTCACAGGTTCTCAGGTTTTTCGATTAATGAAAGGCGTACAGGAGTCACTCGCCGGAAGAGTCGCACTGCTGCATTTGTCACCGCTGTCTCAACGTGAGATTATCCAGGCATCCCCGATTCCATTTGCCGTCGATTTTGATGTGCTTATGGCGGAGAGCGAGAAAATCAAGCCGTTAACGACGCCGGAAATGTATGAAAGAATCTGGAATGGCAGCATGCCGGGTCTGTTGAGCGGCCGCTACACGGATAGGACTGTGTATTACGCCTCGTATCTGTCAACCTATATTGAGCGGGACGTACGCGATATCTCGGGAAGCGTGGATGCGCTTAAGTTTGTCCGCTTCGTGACGGCGGCAGCCGCGCGGACGGCACAGATGGTAAATATAAAGTCGATCGCCGACGATGCCGATATCGATCAGAATACGGCTAAAGCCTGGATGAATATCCTCGAAACGCTTGGTATCGTTTTTTTTCTTTACCCATATTCCAATAATGTCCTGAAGAGAACGATCAAAACACCGAAGCTTTATTTCTATGATACGGGCATGGCTAGCTATCTTACCAAATGGTCTTCACCGGAGGTACTGGAGAGCGGAGCGATGAGCGGTGCCATGCTTGAGAATTTTGCTATTTCTGAAATTATTAAGAGTTATCAAAATGTCGGCAGGGATTCCTTTGTACATTACTATCGTGACAGGGACGCAAAGGAGATCGATGTTATCATGGAGCGTGACGGTAAGCTTTATCCTCTGGAAATCAAAAAGACGGCCAATCCGGATCGTCGAATGGTACGGGCATTTGGGGTGCTTGAAAAGTCACCGCTGTCGGTCGGTGCCGGCGCTGTATTATGTATGTCTGACCGGTTCGGTGCACTGGATCAGGATCATCTAATCGTTCCAATTTGGCTGATCTAGTTCAGCTTTTGGTTCTTGACAGCCTAACGAGTGTTAGATATACTTTGCCTAACAGTCGTTAGACAAAGGAGACCCTATGAGTGATACAAAAGAAAGAATCTTAAGAACTGCGCTGGATATGTTTTCGCGCAGAGGCTATTCGTCCGTTTCCATTCGCGATATCTGCAAGGAAGTGATGATTAAGGAGAGCTCCGTCTATTATCACTTCAAGAATAAACAGTCGATATTCGATGAATTGCTCGATAAATTTCAAACGAAGGCGCAAGAGATGATGGAGCAGCTTGATCTTGCGTTGGACGATGCTCCGGGCGTTTCGACAGGTGACTTTGGCAGGATTGCATTCAATTACTTCTTCGAGGAGTATCTTCTGGATGACTTCTGCAATAAATTTTTGCGAGTACTTTCCATCGAGCAATTTAGCAGTGCCGAAACACGGAAGATATATGATAAGTGGTTTTTTTCAGAGCCCTTGCGGTATCAAGGCACGGTTTTTGAAGCACTTATCGAGAAAGGATTTCTAAAGAAGAGCGATAGCCAATATCTCGCGACAAAGTATTACGCCCCGATCCTTTTATATACGCTGAGGTGGCTGTTATCCGGGGAGCTAACGGAAGACAAAGAAAATCAGTTTCGCAAGGATGCAAAGGAACATATACAGTATTTCTTCACAGAGAATCTGGGGGCAATTCAATGAGCAGCATAATGATTACAGGTGCCAACGAAGGGATCGGATATTTTCTTGCCGAGCAGCTTCTCGAGGACGGCCATAGGGTCGTTGTTTTAGATAAGGAAACAGAACATATTCAGGAACTTCAAAAAACATACCCGGATGCGCTTTCCATCTATCTTACTGACGTTCGGAATCAGATCGTGCTGCAGAAGGCAATCGATGATGCTTTCTCGCAGCTTCGAGAAATTGATGTGGTTATCCACAACGCGTGCCGATGCACCTTCGATGCAATCGAGAATACGGATATTGACACGTACAGAGATGTCTTAGACGTAAACTATTTCGGTGCATTGCGACTCACGAAGGCCGTACTTCCGTATTTGAAAAAGCAAAAGTGCGGGAAAATCATATATACGAGCTCCGGAGTCGGGGTAACCGGATTTGTGAATATCTCACCGTATGCCTCCTCGAAGGGTGCGCTGGAGTCTCTGGCGAAATGTCTCAATATCGAATGCGCCAGAGATCAGATAAGTTTTCACATCATTCATCCGCCACTGACGCGTACGAAGTCTTCGCAGCCATTACCGATTCCCAAGGAGTTCATGGCTGCGCCCGAAAAGGTCGGAAGAGGACTGGCAAAGCACATTTTTTCAAAGCGCTTCATCATTTGCAACAGCTTTAGTCAGAAGCTGCAAACGATGGCCTGTTATGCTTTTCCTGTCAAAATGGGCAGGCTGCTCTCTAAAATGACTGTACGATATGAAAGCAGCGAACAAATTCGAAAAGACTGATGGAATATGCCGCTGAAGTAGTGCACGCTGACCGCAGACTGCGTCAGCCACCGTGGGTTCGCCGGAGAATGAGAGCCACCTTCGCAAGAAAATTGCTCCCGGATTTACGGGATATCTGAGCACATGAACACGCTCTTCTGAAAGATTCTATTGTAAACCTGAGCGGAGAGTCGATCGGTAATCCATTCCGAAGCGACCGGAATCGGAATCTCGTTCATCCATCCCGGTGATTCAAACCGTGAGACAACAATCGTTGCGTTTTGGAGATTTTGGTCTGGCGGTCACAATACCGCCGTTGGACAATGGAGAGCAAGAGTTGCGTATCGTCCGCCTTGATGAGAATTAGGACCATTCGTCAATGAATAGAAGGTCAACCTACTCAAATACACTCAGATGTCGATTGAGTAGGCTCGCAATGATAAGAAACAACGCATCGGGGTACCAGCGTACCTACTCAAACGCGCTCAGATGTTAATTATAGAAGTGCTAAAATATACGTGCACCATTCGTGCGGCGGCACTGCACCATTTACTCCGGTCACCATGCACCATTCGTGCAGTCAATGTGCTCAATTCGCGGCGGTATATTCGTCTGACCGAATGAAAATGTGAAATCTGATGGAATGATAATCCGAAATCTGACCGAATGGCGTGTGATCGAGAAAAGGTGGCGCCTGTGATTTGGGATGCCGTGTGTAATTAGAATACGGAGATTTGAGCAAAAAAATCTCGCTTGCCTCGCTCTGTCGGGGAGAAATAGAACCGAAAATACTTATTGATTACATATAAAAGTACGGATATAATCAATCTATAAGTAGTTTCTCAAATAAAGAGTTCACAATGAACGGCAGAATTTCCGATTCGCCCTCCTTATATGGTGATTTATGTTTTATTTTCGCAAGGCCATTCTGAATATAAGAAGATATTGGACCAAGAGTCTTTTGGCCGTATGTACCTGCATGCTCATAGTCGTGTTTCTCTATCTGTTCTTTAGCGGTCTCAAGGTGAATCTGGCACAGCTCGCCGCACTTCCGGAGGCGCTGCCGATCGAGGCCCAGATCCGTAATCTGAACGGGACGCTCACTTCGAGTATGATGATCAAGGAGAGCGTGATTCAGGCTCTCGAGGATTCGGTATATGTGAAGGATCTGAGCTATACGGCGGAGCTGGCAGCAGTGACGGCTGAGATTTCCGAAGAAGCGACGGCGGAGTTGGGACAGGGGAGCATGACTTTTCCCTCATGTCTTGGCGTGAATCGGGTCGATGCTCTTGACGGATTACCGGCGGAGGCGTTTACTTTCGCATCCAATGCCAACTCCGGAATGCTTGGGGGAGCGGAGCCGGTTTGTGTGATGAGGAAGGCGGATCTGGACGTACAGGGACTCTCGGTGGGGGACAATATTCGGATGACCTTGTTTACCATCACCTATCCCAACGATAATGCGATGAATAAGTTATATTGGCTCGGTGTTTATGACGTGAGAATAATCGGGAGTTTTGAGGTTCCGGTCAGCGAGACCGAGACGCGTACGGCACAGGTGATTTTTCCGGTGAAGTGGCTGCGGAAAGAGCAGGCCAAGGCCGGAAGTCTGTTTTTCGCGGATTCGGCGCATTTTCGCGTCGCAAATCCTCTGGAGCTCAACACTTTCAAGACAGAGATGGATGAGGCCGGCCTGATGCCGATTATTTCCGAGGCCAACGGTTCACAGCGCGGGAACGCCCTTACGGTGAACGATGAGACTTTCATCAAGACCGCCGCCCGGCTCAAGGAGAATATTGCGCTGACGCAGATTCTGACACCGTTTGTTGTGGTGATCGTAGGGTTCCTGGGCTTTGTCGCATCGTATCTGCTGCTGCAGAGCCGGAGGCCGGAGATCGCGATCATGCGATCTCTTGGGGTGAGCCGGAGGAGCTGCTTCGGGATGCTGCTTTTCGAGAGCGCCGTTCTGGAACTGAGCGGAAGTCTGGCGGGCGTCGCAGCCGCGTCGTTTCTTGTCGATATGGACGCTTCTCTTGGCTTGGGGGTTGCTGTTCCGTTCTTTTTCGTTTATATAGCCGGTACCGCCGTGGCACTTGCGATGCTGGGAAGATTCAGCGTGATGCAGGTGCTGACCGCTTTGGACTGATCGGAGGAAGATATGGATATGCTGGAAGTCAGGGATGTCGGATATGTCTATCAGAGCAAATACCAGTCGATTGAGGCGCTTAAAGGAGTGAACTGCCAGTTTGCGGCGGGACAATTCTACGCGGTAACGGGGCCTTCCGGCAGCGGCAAGAGCACGCTCCTGTCTCTTCTGGCCGGACTGGACCTGCCCACCTCCGGAGAGATACTCGTCGAGGGCCGCAGCATGACGGCGATGGACCGTGATAAGTACAGAAGAGAGACCGCCTCCGTCGTCTACCAGTCCTTCAATCTTTTCCCGCTCTTAACGGCGCTCGAAAACGTGATGTACCCGATGGAACTGCTGCACCTCAAAAAACCGGCAGCGGAGGAGACGGCGAAGCGCCTGATCGGCGAGGTCGGACTCGGGGAGAAAATCTATCGGCAGTTCCCCGTTATGATGAGCGGCGGGGAGCAGCAGAGAGTGTCGATTGCGAGGGCACTTGCGGCCGGCGGGAAAGTAATCCTGGCGGACGAGCCGACGGGAAACCTGGATTCGGCGAATGAAGAGAATGTCGTTAAGATCTTAAAAAACCTGGCGCATGAGAAGGGGTATCTTGTGATCGTCATCACCCATAACCCCAATGTCTGCCTGGAAGCTGATACCGTTTACCGGATACGGGACGGGGAATTGCGAACGTAGAGGAGAGGAATAGCAATGGGCGAATTTGGAAACAGTATCCGTCAGATCCTTCGCACGCCGCTTAAGTCGTGCTTGTTTCTGGCCCTGATCAGCCTGTCCTCGGCGCTCTTAACTCTGGGAGTCGTTCTCTATCAGATTGACGAGCAGAACATGCAGCGCCTGGAAAATGTCTTCGTGACCATCGGGCTCGTATCGCAGAAACCGGACAGGTTCGAGACAGAGAAGCTCTGGGATGCCGAGGCGCAGGAATACAGCAGCTATTCGACGGTGGCTTACGATAGCTTCCTTTCTCCCGACGTGCTGCTTTTCGAGGGGGCGGACTATATCAATCCACCTACGCACCGGCCTTATTACGGCGCATATGACCCGAGCTTCACGTACCCCGAGAACTCCTATATCCGTCTGATTGCGCAAACGCGGCTACAGTTTCCGATTGTCGAGGTTACGCCGCTGGAGGATTGTGTTCCCGACCATACGGTGCGGCTTAAGCTCGTAAGCGAGCTCTACGGACTGAACGGAGCGGAGGGACGCGACATTCAAGAGTGGGAGACCGTCCTCTTCTGCGACCACTACAACGACAACCCGCAAACCCTGTATGCGGGCAAGACCTATGTGATGGCGCTGTCATGGAAGCAATCCCATCAGGAGTGGTTGGACACGCACACCGGAACCGACCTTTATGCCGGTGAATATTACCCGCGATCGGTCGGCTCAAACTTCGTGACTTCGACCCAGTACAGTCCGGATGGGGAGCTGATTCCGGACAGCATGCCGATGGCCTGCGCGTATGAAGAGGTGACGGAAGGGTTCTACGATACGCCGCGGGGGATCCGCTGGCTGGAGCTCGCAAAGGCAATGGACATGGCGGAGCATACGATCCCCGTGATTCCCACGGACAGCACGCAGCTCCTCATGTCCTTCTACAACGGGAATTCCACGATTGTGGAGGGGCGCGATATCTCGCCGGAGGAATACGCGGAGGGGCAGGCCGTTTGCCTGATCAGTAAGGAATTCGCGAAAATGCACGGGTATGTGATCGGCGATACCATGCCCCTGCCGCTCTATTACGCCGACTACTGGGACTCGGCCAGCCGCGACTTCTCGCCGGACGGACTGCAGGTGGGAAACCCCAACCATCTTCTGAACGCTGAGGGCAAGGCCTACGAAATTTTCCAGGATATTGACTATACGGTGGTCGGGATCTATAACGAGATCAACAAGGTGTCGAACTCCAGAGGATACGATATGGCGGGGTACGGCGTCGTGATTCCGGCGCTCTCCGTGAAAAACAGCGACGCGAACAATATTCTGGATTACGGCCCGATGAAGGGGTTCAACACGGTATTCCAGATTCCAAACGGGAGTGTCGAAAAGTATTTGAAGCTGTGGGAAAAAGCCTCTGCGAACGGCCCTGCCGCCGGGAAATTGACAATAACCATTCATGACAAAGGGTATACCCAGATCAAAGAAGGCCTGGTGCAAATCAAGCAAGTCGCTTTCGCCCTTTTCATCGCCGGTCTTCTTGTCACCATACTGATCCTGCTCTTCTTCTGCAGTCTGTTCATCGGCAAACAAAAGAAACGGACGGCGATCGAGCGCTCCCTTGGGATGGGCAAACGATCCTGCACCGTCTCCCTGTTGTCCGGCGTCCTGACGATCGTGTGCCTCGGCAGCGCACTCGGCAGTGCGGCGGGATATGCGCTGTCCGGTCTATCCATGAAGCTCCTGGCAAACTTCTCCCAGTGGGCCTCCTTCAGCACCGAATTCAGCAACTGGGCAAATTCCGTCACGGCCACAGCGGACATGCAGCTCACCACCGATACGGCCGGACCGCTCGTCGCAATCCTCTGCGGATTGTTTATTGCGCTCCTGGCCCTGGCGATCTCTCTTATTCAGATACGCGGCAACTTGCGTGCGGAGCCGCTGAAACTCTTAAGCACGAGAGATTCGTGAAGGCCGAGCCGGCCGTTCCTCATTAACCTGACCTTTTTGGCATCTTGTACCATGAAAATGGCAACGGATGCCTTTTTCATTTGAATCGGTGAATGAGTCGTGGTACTTTCATATCGCGAGGGGGGTGAAGAGATCTTGAGAATTTCAATTCATACGGATGACCGCGCGGGTGACACGGAGATTGTCATTACTTGCCGACAGCTGACGCCGGAGATCGAGAGAGTGCTTGCGACGCTTCGCATACTGAACCAGCAGCTAATGGTCAGCAAAGGCGAGGAGAGCATCATTCTGGATGTTTCCGCGATCCTGTATATCGAGTCGGTCGATCGCAAAACGTTCGTATATACGAAGGATTCAGTCTACGAGTCGAAGCTGAAGCTCTACGAGATCGAGGCGCGGTTGTGCGAGAGCGGCTTCATCCGCGCCAATAAGTCCAGCCTGATACAGATCCGGCAGATCAAATCCCTGCGATCGGATCTCGACCGGCGGATCCGCGTGACCTTCGAGAGCGGTGAACAGATCCTGGTATCAAGACAATATGCCGATGAACTTAAGAAGCGACTGGGGGTGTAAGGGATGGAGACGGACAAAACCTTATTTGATTACATAAGACAAGTCTTTGTCATTTTTGGAGGAACGATCGGAATCATGAACATCTTCTGCCTCCTGTTCGGCGAGGGCGCGAAAATGTATTCCTCTATGTTCTCGCTCGGAAACAAAGGACTTGGGATAATAACGGCGGCGCAGTTTTTCCTGATTTCCATCATCATCGCCGCGCTTCGGTATCTCTTCTTTTCGGACAAGATCATCAGGAAGCTCTCGCTGGGCCTCCGAATTGTACTGACGTACCTTACTGTCTTTCTGGCCATCGTCGTTTTCGTTATTCTGTTCGACTGGTTTCCGATCGGGCAGTGGCAGCCCTGGGTCGGATTCCTGCTCTGCTTCGGCACCAGCGTCGCTGTCAGTACAGTCGTTGCGATGAAGCGCGAAAAGTCGGAAAACGCCCGTATGGAGAGAGCCTTGAAGCGCTACAAAGAGGAGAAGAACGACCATGAATAAGACCGTCGAAGCAAGAAATATCGGGCATTCGTTTGGAGCCAGGCGGGTCCTCGAGGATGTAAATATCACGCTCGAAAAGGGCCAGATCTTCGGCCTTCTGGGCCCTTCCGGCGCCGGAAAAACGACACTCATCAAGATCCTGACCGGCCAGCTCATGCCGTCATCCGGTGACTCATCGATCCTCGGCATCCGATCCATTGTGCTCCGTGGAGCGGATTACAAACAAGTCGGGATCATGATGGAGCAATTCGGACTTTATGAGAGACTCACCTGTTATGACAATCTCTCGCTTTTTGCCAGAATCTACGGAATCCCTAAGGAAAAAATCCTCCCTGCACTCGACAAGGTCGGCCTTGCCGATGCGAGAAAAATCGCCGCCGCGAATTTGTCGAAAGGGATGCGGAGCCGTCTCCTGCTGGCGCGCGTACTCATGGTCGCGCCGATGCTGCTTTTCCTCGACGAGCCGACCGGCGGGCTGGACCCGTCGACCTCCGACGAGATCCACAAATTGATACTCGAAGAGAAAGCGCGCGGTGTCACGGTTTTCCTGACGACGCACAACATGGCAGAGGCGGAGAAACTCTGCGACCACATTGCGCTGCTGAACGAGGGAAAGATCGTTGCAACCGGTGCGCCCAAGGTCCTTTGCCGCCAATACAACCGCGAAAAAAGATTGAAGATCCACTTGTACAGCGGAGAAGACCGCGATCTGTCGCACGATGCTTCAGCGGCCGGGGAGATCAGTAAACTCCTCGAAAGCGGCGATCTGGAGACGATTCATTCAACGGAACCGAATCTCGAGAATGTATTCATGGAACTGACGGGAAGGAGTCTAGCCGTATGACAGGACATATCAGAGCCATTTTCTGGAAACAAATGAAAGAGACCTTCAAAAACAAAGCCATCTTCATCCAGTTCGTGATGTTTCCGGTTATGACGATCATCATGGAGAATTCGGTCAAGATCGAAGGCATGCAGCCGCACTTTTTCGCGAACCTCTTTGCCGTCATGTATGTCGGAATGGCGCCTCTCACGAGTATGGCCTCCATCCTCGCCGAGGAAAAAGAAAAGAACACGCTGCGCGTCCTTCTAATGGCGAATGTCCGGCCGGTCGAGTACCTGATCGGCATCGGAAGCTACATCTGGACCCTGTGCATGTTCGGCGCGGCCGTCATCGGCGTCGCCGGAGGATATACCGGAACCGTGTTCGGACTCTATCTCCTGGTCATGGGATTCGGTATACTGGTCTCGATGGTGATCGGCGCTGCGATCGGAAGCTTCAGCAAAAATCAGATGATGGCGACATCCGTCACGGTCCCTGTGATGATGATCTTTTCCTTCCTGCCGATGATCTCGATGTTCAACAAGACAATCGCGAATGTCGCCCGGTTCACGTACTCCGAGCAGCTCCGCCTCCTGATCAGCGGGCTCGGGCACCTGAAAGTGTCTCCCGAAATGCCGATCGTGCTTGCGGTTAATGCGGTAGTGGCACTCGGGTTGTTTATAGTTGCGTACAGGAGGAGCGGGTTGGAGAACGGGTAAGAGTTGAAAAGAAGAGGACGACAAACAACAGCAGTTGTCGCAAAATTTGCGATAGCTGCTGACGGGAATTATTTGAAAAGTTCAAGCGAGTATTATTGGCTGTATGAATGCTAATTGTCTGATAAATTCCGAGTTATTCTGGTTCTGTGAAATCCAACTAGTAAAGTCTATCGTTAAACCGTCTATTGAAATATAGCGCGTATAATTCGCAACTATCCGTATATCGGTCGGCATTGACATAAATGTACTAAAAATGTGATTGCGTTCTATGCTGCGCTCTATTCTCTTGTTTTCACAATCCTCTTCGATTTTTCGGAGTTCTTCTAAAGATGTGCAGTTCTTAAGAATGCTGTCGCCAATGTTGTTGTATAGATCAAAGTTGTAATTATTCAGCGAGAGAGAGTAACTGCTATTCGACATAGAGAGCTCGCACTGGTGCCATCTGGAAGCTGCTAATGCCAAAATATGCATGGACATAGCCTCACATATGGTCTCTTCAAACCATTTGATTGTAATATCCTTATCTGCCTTCTGCTGCCGAATGGCATAATGTGTAAGTTCATGCGATAAATGAAAAATAAATTGCGCCCAATAACTGAGGTCCTTAGCATTTGTGCGTATTTTAATGGGCATGCAATTCAGTATAAGCATAGGGCAAGACGCGTTTGGATCGTTGTAGACAATACATTGCTCAATGCTCATTAGTTCATAGCCAAATATCTCTATAAACATTGATACTACAAAATTGAATAGTGGCATCATATACTTTTTCTCGTTTATTTCTTCATTTACTAATTCCCAGTTATACATAGTTCCCATCGCTAATTACACTCCTTTACTACAAATGCAAATCTTATCATTGTTATTTAAATAATGCATGAGAACACTTTGATAAAAGAAGCAAACATTCAAGACGCAAGATTTTTGCAGGTTGTATTTCTAATATACAAATTTAATAAGCGAACAAGCAATGGCGGGAATAATAAGAATTTAGAAATAACCAATAATACTCCGATTAGTCACTGTTGTTGATTGTTTAAATGAATAGCGATAACATATTTATAATCACATTTTGTTCGAAGGTGGATACCAATATGCCAAAAAATGAAAGAGCGACTCAGAATGAGGCAAGCACTACTTCTAGTAACGAAGAATCAACAGAGTGCAAATTCAAATCATGTTTCATTATAACGCCTATTGGTGATTCTAATTCAGATATTAATAGAGAGGCAGTTGGTATTATTGAAGCGGCAGTTAAACCTACCCTTCTTTCCCAAGGCTTTAAGAAGATACAAACGGCGGCAGATATAACGATTTCAGGAAGAATTGACGTACAGATAGTTCAAGAGATAATAAATTCGGATTTAGTTTTGGCAAATATTTCTGATAACAATCCCAATGTGTATTATGAGCTAGCTGTACGCCATGCAATTGGGACTCCAATAATCATAATAAACAGAAGGGGATCAAGACCTTGTTTTGATGTTATACAACAACGATATATCGAGTATGTTAATGATTCACAAGGCGTTATTGATCTTAAGAATGATCTTATAAAAGCTATTAATGATTTGGGTAATTTCAAAGCGAATAATGTAATTTCTGATGCCCTCCAGAATACAAAAGAGAAAACCGTTTTTCAGGACAAAGAAAAGATCCCAATTTCTGCCGATGCTCTCGGTATGCTTGTAAATAGGCTTGATAAGATTCAATATGAGTTGTCCTATAATGCGATGAATCGTGGCAATTCTATTGATATGAGCAGTGTAACTTCCCGAGATTATGAAAATAACAATATAGAATCTTGGAAGTTTGCCGGATCATATTTGATTACTTTACATGAAGGGGTAAATATGAGTTCGGCAAAGTCCACTATTGAGAAAGTATTAAGCGTTTCGTTACTAAATTTCGGCTTCCGGCCATATGAAATTGAACCGAACAATAACCGTTTTATTCTTAAGGTATTTTCAGCTATAAATCGAGATATGGTAGAAAATATAGTGATGCAACTGATAAAATTACCAACGATTAAAAGCATACAAATGCTGTGTTAATTTAATACGAATGTGGTTTTCTGCTGCGCTTGCTTGAATCAAATTTAGATTAAGCAATGAATAACGTCGACAAAAGCACACTTTTCAATACAGCTAATTTAGTCATTAAATACAATCTTTTGTAAACACAGAAAACCAAATGATTGACACTATCAAACGGAATTAATTTTTAACCCCTAAGCGTAGATTTTATGACAATGGTTTATGTCTAATTAATAAAGATAGATGGTTTTACGGTTGTTTTATCTGATAGGCAAATCATTAGTGATCGAGATTGATCTTACTTAACCAATATGATTCAAATAATTCAATGGATTTCAACAAAAATATAACAGATGAGTGATGAGCAATGATCCTAAGTGTAAGCCGCAGAACCGATATCCCGGCCCTCTACTCTGACTGGTTTCTCGAGAGAATCCGGGCGGGATACGTCTATGTGCCGAATCCGATGAACGCGCACCAGATCAGCAAGGTGCCGCTGTCGCCGGATGTTGTCGACTGCATTGTTTTCTGGAGCAAGAATCCAGCACCGCTGCTGCCGCGCCTCACAGAACTCGAGAAGTATCACTATTATTTTCAGTTCACGCTCAACGCGTATGGACAGGATCTTGAGCGGAATCTGCCTTCGATTGAGGCGAGAATCGATACTTTCCTCATGCTTTCGGAGATGGTCGGGCCGGATCGGGTGATCTGGCGCTATGATCCGATCATCATAATCGAAAAGTACCCGGCCGAATTTCACGAAGAGGCATTCCTGCGAATCGCGGAAAAGGTCGGTCCGTACACCCGGGGCTGTGTGATCAGCTTTGTCGATTTCTACGGGAAGCTGGACCGCGCGTTTAAGGAGAATGGCATTGCCGAAGCGGAGGAGAATGCCATGTACAGGCTGGCTTCCGGCTTTTCGCGAATCTGCGCAAAATATGAGATCTCCCTGGAGACTTGTGCTGAGAAGATCGATCTGTCGCAGTTCGGAATCGGGCACTCGCATTGTATCGACCGGAATCGGATCGAGAAGATTCTCGGCAAATCGATCGAATCCGGGAAGGACAAGAACCAGCGCGAGGAATGCGGCTGCATCGCGAGCGTGGACGTGGGGATGTACAACACGTGCACGAACGGGTGCGCCTACTGCTACGCGAATTATAATTGGGACCTGACCAAGAGGAACCATGCGTCTCACGATACGACCTCGCCGATGCTGATCGGGACGCCGACTGCAGAAGACAGGGTAGTGGAGCGGAACGTCAAAAGTCAAGTTATTGGGGTAGAGCAGACGACACTTTTCGAGATGTAAAGCTACGGCTAGGCAGCATTGATTTTCAAGATGAGTACGTCGCGGCCAATCTCCTGTTTGCTCTTGGATATAGCGTTCTCCAACAGCGAATTTTTCCTGCTTATACTATGGAATCGTCGTGTCCAATTTCAATGCATATAAATGCGCGAAAAGCACTCTGAGTTATATGTAAACGGACTAATCAGTTTAAGACAACAGTGTCGGCCTACATTCCAGATAGAGAATTGCCTCATGCACACGTACAAGATAGTGACAATAGCAGCAGAACCTAAGTTGCCATACATTTGGGTTTGCTTAATTTGAAACCACTAAGTCGCCAAGAGTCCCGGACAGATAAAAAAGCGGCCTTTCGACCGCTTCGTTTGTTCAAACCAAATCCTTTAATCAACCCAACCTTCCTTGATAATTCCGCCATATGTATAATCCATCCCCATAATGGCCGCCGCATTACCGGTGAGGGACTGGACGTACCATCTGTCTTCGTACCGGATCAGTTGCGGGCAGAAATACCATGATTCGCCGTCGGCATCAAACGTGATGACGACATTGGAGACATCTTCCAGATCATCCACACCAAACGCTTTGTTCTGGGCAAGCAAATTTTCCTGATTTTTTTCGATGCTATAGATATCATTTGTTATGTCATCCGGCGACATGGTACCGGTAATCTCCAAGTCGCTAAAAACGTAATGATCGGTGTCTTCCTCTATATCGGAAGCCACTTGCGGGTTCTCCGCCAATGATATCGTCATTCCCAACGCTACCGAAGGAACATTATAAGTAAAATATTGATTCGTGATCTGATTGATGATGGATGCTCTTCTTGCTTCAACATCCAAAGTGGAATTATATACGTTACTGGTCGGCAGCTTCATCTCGGTAGTGGGAACAAATGCCTGCAGACGTTCGCACCAAGCTTCCAGATCGTAGTTCTCTACATAGCTTTCTACCGCAAAAGTCGCTACCATCGCATCTACATCCTGATCCCGCAAGGCAGTGAGATAAGCCTCGGCGGCTTCTTCCGGCGTATCATATCCGGGACCCTCGATTTTCGCGACGTCCGGTTCATTGCTTTTCGCGCCGAAAGTAATTATTCCGGAAAAGAAGAACACGGCGGCCAGTATAACGGCGCCCAGAACCACACCGAACAGCCCGAAAAGCAGGGAGCGCCCCGTCTTTTTGGCGGGCTTGGTGCTCGTGGCTGCGGAAGCCGGAGCCTGTGACGGACGGGGCGCCTCGACAAGCTGAACCGGTGCTGTCTGTGCCGGACGCGGTGCCTCGACAAGCTGAACCGGTGCTTCCGGACTCTTCGCATCGTGTGACGAAGACGATTCTTTGCCGCAATACGAGCAGAATTTTACATCTTGATCCAGACTTTTACCGCAGAAACTACAAAACATGTAATGCCTCCCATAGGTGCCGATATTCTTTTTACCTTGCGCCGGATATTACTTCTTGATTCGAACCTGAACGTTCTGAAAATATATCCCTGCCCCTATTATACAGAAGGCGAACAAACAATATCGATCAAACAAGTAATTGACAATAAAAAATATCGGGATGCCCGATGAGACAGGAATTCTTACCCTGAATCATCGACATCTCTCCAAACGAATTTCCGGCAGGTGAATCCTGTACAACGAATAACGCAAATTATTGTACTTTGATTGTCCCCTCCATATAAGGATGCGGTCCGCATGTGTACGTGAATGTGCCCGCGGTGTCGAAGGTATGCGTGAAGCTGTCCTCTTTCTTCAGTAAATCGCTCTCGAAATCTGCGAATATGACATTATGGGATGCACTGTCCTTGTTTGTCCATGTCACAGAATCTCCCACTTTTATCGTAAGGCTGGCAGGGTTGAAGGAATGATTTTCAATCAGTACCACATTGGCTGCCTGCGCTGTCGATACGACCGTTGAGTTATCTGGAGAGACAGTCGCTGCCGTCGTAATCATATTAGTCGAGGCTGCGGTATTTTCGGTTTGGGTGAGCGTGGTGGATGGACATCCGGATACGGCAATCATCATTAAGACGGCTGCAAACAAAACGAATCTTTTCATCTTCATTGGTAACACCTTCTTCGGATGTGTTCGCGATTTTCGTAAAGCACAAATTTGGTTTTGCCATAGAGGCCGCAATTTGAAACTTATCCGAGCGTGAACCAGCCGAACCAGAGCCCCATGCCAAGAACGGCATGAACGAGTCCAAATGCGAGAATGACTACCGCTATAATCTTGTGAGCTTTCAGGGGAACCTTGATGACTCTCATTCCGTTCAGTATCTGAAAAACAATCAGAAGAAAAAGTACAATTCCGCCCCAGATCGGTGCCGACAGACCCAGAATAATAGGGATTTCCATTTCTCTACCTCCTATGGCTTTGACGTTCTTGCGTTCTCAAAGTACAGCTTAAGTTAGTTGGTCGTATATGAATACATCATACATCAATTATATTTTAGAAAAAAGAGCGGGATCAAAGCGATCGGGTGTCCATTTATTTTCAGACGCAGAAGAATATTGTAAACAAGGCGGTAGTAATCGCGAAAACAGAGTCGCCCCGAAATCTTCGCCCTTTATCCGAGTCTTCTCGATATGATTTGTTCATTCCGACTCTCATTATACTGATTTTATATCATCGTGGTGGTATAATTCAGTCAATATTATTGCGCGGTCAAGATTTAGTTATATTGGGAGGACGCCAGTATGTATTGTACAGAATGCGGCAAGCAAGTTCCGGATCAGGATTCCTTTTGCATGCACTGCGGGAAACCGCTGCGAAAGATGTCGGGGACTCCCGCCGCGCCAGCCGTAGCCGGCACAATAGGAGCACCCGTCGCACCCGTCGCGCTAGGCGTACCCGACGCGCCAGGACCCCCATTTACGGGAAGACCGGCGGCCGGAAATCAGCCGCCCGCCGGTTCAACCCAGGCCGGCCAAAAGAGTTATAAGAGCCAAACAGGCCTTACAATCGCATTGGTTGCAGGCAGTCTCTTTCTTGTTGCCGCCGTGTTTTTCTTTTTTATATGCCTTCTTCCGTGGTTAAATAGTAACAGTTCAAACCGCGAACGGCCGACAACTATACAAACAACAGATGCAGAGGATGCATCCGTCGTCGGAATTTGGGCCAATGAAGATTTACCGGGCGTTGTCAAATTCAAGAGTAACGGTAATGTTTATATTTATAGCGATGATTCAAGTGACTCGAGCACCTATGAGTATGATGAAGAAAAGGAAGAAGGTACTATTTTCCTGGATACCGGAGATCTTGTGTTTTCGGTGTCCGGAGAGACGCTCGACATTCGTGGTATTGGCGAATTTGAAAGGGTAGAGGACAAGGATTTTGATATTCAGAATTTTATGGAGGATTACAGCACTCTTGATGTGACTGCACCCGACATGACAACGGAGTCGACAACCACCAAAACGGATACTTCCGGAGGAAAAGTCACGATCGGCGTTGCGATGCCTACCGACGAGTATCAGCGTTGGTATTCGGACGGCATCAATCTGAAGACAGAGCTTGAGGCTGCGGGCTTTGCCGTTGACCTTCAATATGCAGGCAGCGATCCGGAAACGCAGGTTTCCCAGATCGAGACCATGATCGATAACGGCGATTCGGTTCTTGTTGTTGCCGCCGTCGATGGCAGCTCACTTAGTACCGTGCTTGCAGAAGCACAAGAGAAGAATATCCAGGTGATCGCTTTCGACCGTCTGATCTATAACACGGACGCCGTCTCCTACTATGTAACGTTTGACAACTACAAGCTCGGAACCATGCAGGGCCAATATGTGATCGACGCATTGGCGCTCGATACAGCCGAAGGCCCCTTCAACATAGAGTTTTTCGCGGGCGCACCGGATGACTACAACGCGGATGACTACTTTAATGGCCAATACGACATACTCGAGCCGTACATCGAGTCCGGCAAGCTTGTTGTCGTTTCAGGTCAATCCGATTTTGAATCCGTCGCCACAGAAGCCTGGAAGACCGAGAATGCCGAGGCCCGCATGGAAAGCCTTCTTGCTTCCTACTATTCCGACGGAACAAAGCTGGATGCCGTTCTTTGCTCAAACGACACGACTGCTCTCGGTGTAGAGAATTCTCTCGAAGCCGCCGGATACGAAGCCGGCGCCAACTGGCCGGTCATCACAGGACAGGATTGCGATCTTGACAACATCCGGAACATGATTGCCGGGAAGCAGTCCATGTCTGCCTTCAAGGACACGCGTACGTTGTGTACCAAGACCGTCGAGATGGTTGCGGCGATTGTCAGCGGGACCGAAGTTCCGGTCAACAACACGTCGCTCTATGACAACGGAGAAGGAATTGTACCGGCGTTCCTTTGCGACGCCATATATGCAGACAAAGACAACTACAGGGAAGTACTGATCGACAGCGGCTACTATTTGGAATCGGAGCTCGGCTGAGTTAAGAATCTACCTGCTATTAACTAATAAATGACCGAAAAGAACGAAGCTTTTCTTTTTCGAACAGATGAGGTATTCGGATGATATGCAGTAAGTGCGGATTTAAAATGAGTGCCGGAGTAACGTGTCCTTCGTGCGGATACAATGAAACAGATCAGGATCCTGAACAGGCAGCTCGCAGAAAGCTCAATGTATATATGCCAAGTCCTGTTAAGAAGGTAGCAAAAAGCTCTACGAGTCATGTAAAGTCGAGTCCTCGATGCAATGCATGCGGCTTCCATTTGACTGCCGGGAATACCTGTCCTTCCTGCGGCCATACGAACGCGACGACGGATCCGGAATATATTGCCCGAAAAAACGCGAAAGAGTACACCTATGGCAAGCCTAAGACCTGGGTCGTCGTGCTCTCGGTATTTGGGATTATCGTGAATACCCTGCTGGGGATTATCTATTTTGCGTCGCTCCTGGACTTAGATATAGAGAGAAAAGGCGGTTTGCTTCTCGCCCTGATCGTCATTCTCCAAGTAGCGATCAATATCCTCATGATCGTTTCGTTCGCCAATCTGATCCGTATGCGAAAATGGGCACTCTGGGTGATTCGGATCTCTTATACGATCAGCACCATCCTGATCGCAGTCAACGGGAGTCTTTTGTCGGTACAATTTGCACTCGGTGCCCTCTTAACCCTTGTGTTCTGGTTCGGCGACTGGAAAGATTATACCTGACGCTTAGGCGCGTTTTTATAAGAAGGAAAGAAACATTATTCAAAAAAATATAAATTCGCATATAACAGATTGACAAAAAGAAATGCAGATAGGTTATTATACATATTATTACGTGCTACATCTGATTGTGTGGGTGAATGATATGTGCGATGGAATCCCTATGAGCGTTGATGAAACAAATGTAACTGACGAAATCATCAGTTATCTAATCACGTGTGAGAAGCGGATATTAAATAAGAGAAGAGTTAAGGGACATCATAAGGGGATGTGGACAGAAGTAAAGTATGACGCACGTTCAACCGATGGAATTCACACGTTTTCTATAAGAATCAAGCAACACATTGAATTGCCGAACAGATTTTCGGTTATACTTATTTATGTAAATACAAATGGTACTCAAGCGGTGCTTTTTCGTTGTAACGGGCCTCATAGTGGTGACAATAACCACATTCCTGAACACTTCATGTTTCATACGCATTTGCTAACAGCAGACGAGTGGATTAACCATGGTACAAGTAACCCAAACGTTAGGGACGAGGCACCTTACGTGACTTTGTTAAGCGGGATCGGCTTTTTCGTAGAAAGATGCAATATTTGTGATCCAAGCAGTTTCTTGAGAGGGCATGGTATAAGCAGCTTGTTTGGCGAATCTGAGACAAACGAAGGAGAATATGCAGTGCGGCAAATCGCATTGTCAGATATAAAAGCTGGTGACACATATGAATAATCTGGATTTTATTAAGCAAAATATACAATATGAAATTTCTTTCGTACCTGTTTCTCTTGGGGTATATCAAATCGTCGCGCCTTTTTTGCATGCTGACGGGGACCTCTTGGAGATTTACCTGAAAACGGTAAAAGATGAAGATCATTATGTTGAACTTACGGACTTAGGCATGACACTTATGCATCTCTCGTATTCCACGGATTTGGATAAAGAATCAACTATGAGTTTTATTCGTTCCCTGATTCGGGAACAAAGGTTCACATTTGAGAATGGAGTAATCTCTTATGCCGCGCCTCTGGAAGGTCTCGAAAACCAAATTAACTATTATGCTCAAGGATTGTCGAAAATAATGTCGGCAACAGCGTTGTCGAGAGACGTAAGAGAATCGATCTTTTACGAGCAATTTCGTGTTTTTGTTTTTAATAAACTAAAGGAATACAATCCTCAAAAGGATTATATTCCTCTACAAAATCACACCGAATATGCTGTTGATTATCTGTGTCAAAAAAGCAGCGATCAAAGGCCGATTTATCTTTTTCCTATAAAAAACTCTTACAAGGCCAAGGACGTACTTTCTACCATTCTTTTCTTTCGAAGCAAATCGGTATCTTTTCGAAGCGTTGCGGTGTATGAAGATTTAGACGCAATAACCGAGAAAGACAGAAGGCGAATCATAAATATAACGGACAAGAATTTTTACACGATCGAGGATTTCCACACAGAAGCTAACGAGTACTTTGATAGGGAATTGGGATAATCTGTTCATTACCCCTCCAACCCCCCCTCGATATACTGCTTGATAAACTCGATCCGGTCCTTCGCCGTCGGCTTGAAAAGCGATGCGATCGCGACGACCAGGTTCTTCGCGGGATTCACATAAATCGCATTCCCGCCGTCGCCGAGCGCCGCGAAGCTTCGCGCCTCCTCGTCGATAATCCACCACAGATACCCGTATTGCAGCTCGCCCCAGCGGCTGTGCGGCGCCGTGCTCTCGTCCACCCACTCGGACGACACGATCTGCCGGCCGCCCCATACGCCGCGGTTCAAGTACAGTTGACCGATTTTTGCCATTTCGCCGGGCCTTAGGAAAAGTCCCCACCCGGCTGTGTTGATGCCCTGCGGGTCGGCGACCCAGCCACTCCCGTGATGATCCTTCATGATCGAGAGCTGTTCCTCCTTGCTCTCGAAAACGATTCTCTCCGAGACGTCGATCCCGAGCGGCATGAAGAGATTCTCGTATGCAAATTCCAGCACCGACTGTCCGGTCACGCGTGTCAAAATACCCGACAGGATATCCGGCCCGATCAGTGGCGTATATCGGAAATCGCCGATCTCGCCCTTGCCGCCCAGCAGATCCAATGCGCTCTTGACCCAGCTCTCGCTCGAAAAATACTTCGTATACGGCGCCGACTTGTATTTATAGGGCGCGGTCATCGTTATCATGTCGCGCAGCGTCACGAGCTGCGCCGTCTTTTCGCCGCGCTTCGGCGTATACTCCGGGAAAAAATCCAGCACCTTCTGATCGAGACTCTCGATCAATCCCTTGTCAATCGCGATGCCGATCAGTATGGAAAGAACGCTCTTGGTCACCGAAAAAACATGGAAGGCCGTGTCGGCCGTATAACGGTTAAAGGAGTTCTCGTATATGATTGTGCCGTTTTGCTGCACGACAATGCCGGCGATATTCGAATAGTCGCGCAGAATTGCGCTCTCGAGCGCAGTCGTATTCAATTGATTCATTTCACTTATTCCTCCGTCAAAAATTTGTAGAGGATATCCTTGAAAGAGAGCATAAGCGGATTAAAAATTCTTTTCAAGAGGTATTTTAAACGAATATTGGAGTATAGAAGAGTCTTGACCGTATTCCCCGCATTTCCGTTTGAGTAGGTGCGCCGACTCCCCTACGCGGGGTTTCTATCATTGACGACCTACTCAATCGGCATCTGAGCGTATATGAGTAGGTACGCCGGTGCCTCGATGCGTTGTTTTTTATCATTGACGACCTACTCAATCAGCATCTGAGCGTATATGAGTAGGTACGCCGGTGCCTCAATGCGTTGTTTTTTATCATTGCGAGCCTACTAAATCGCCATCGGATCATGTTTGAGTAGGTTCGCCGGTGCCCCGAAGGGCGTTTCTTATCATTGACGAGCCTACTCAATCAGCATCTGAACGCGTTTGAGTAGGCTCGAAGGTGCCCCGAAGCGTGTTTCTTATCATTGACAAGCCTACTCAATCAGCATCTGCGCGTGTTTGAGTAGGTTGAACTTCTATTCTTCTTGCGAAGGTGGCGCTCACTCTCCGGACGCTGGCTCTCGCTCACCAAACTCGGCTCATTTTGTCATGTATTACCCTCCATTTCGAGTCACAGATCCTTCACAAGACATTTTCATCCCAATTCATGTTAAAAATGCACAAATAGCTCTTGCTTTGTCGGGAGTTTTTGTTACAATAAAACCAATAAAACTGAAATGGTTTTATAAGTTTTCTAAGTGATTTTACAGGAGGGGCATATGGAGTTGATGGATCGTATTTTTTACGGAGCGATTGAAGAGTTCAAGGAGAACGGTACGAAGTTTACGATGGACTCGCTTGCATCGCGGCTTGGCATCAGCAAACGTACTCTCTATGAGACTGTCCCGTCGAAAACCGCGGTGATCGAGATGGTCATCGACCTGACATTTGCGGATGTCAAAAAGCAGCAGCAGGATATTTTCGAGAACGATGAATTGTCTTTGACGGACAAGCTTAAGAAGCTGCTGACGATTGTACCGGCCTATGCCGAGATGATTGATTACCGAAGGGTTAATGAGATCAAACGCATATATCCGCACCTTTATCAGAAGATCGACGACAATTTGAACAGTGACTGGGACCGCACGATGGACCTCCTTGAGCAGGGGATGGAAGCAGGTATCATCAAGCGCAAGAATCTTGTGGTCCTCAAGCTGCTGCTGGTACAGGTTTTTGAGAAATTGCTCGACGGCACCTTCCTGATCCAGAATAATATTTCCTATCAGGCAGCGATGAAAGAGTCGCTTTCGATCATATTTGACGGAATCCTGACGGACGAACATAAGGGAAGCTGAGGCGAGTCGGTATGATCACATTTGACAACCAGGTATTCCACGCACAGACCGATCATGCTTCTTGCCGGATACGGAGACATGAAGACGGCGGCTAACAGCAGCGACAGAAAGATTGGCAGGGGGACAAGCTATGGACAGGTCAGAGAATATTTTCGGCAACGAGATGAAGGGTGGGACGATAAGAAAAGCGAACCGTTCGAAAAAGAAATTCGCGAAGAAATTCGGCAGCGATGAGACGGTCAATTACCCGATCAAAGTTGAGAAAAATTCGTATATCGGTGATTCCCTGGGTGTTCGAAATATAATCGTTTTACCGGCAGGAGATGAAGGGGACCCGGGAAAAATCCCGACGGGTGCGAAGAACGCGTTGCCCGGAGAAGAGGCCCCGACGGGTTCGAAGAACGCGTTGCCCGGAGACAAGGCCCCGTCAGTTGCGAAGAACGCGTTACCCGGGGAAGAGGCCCCGACGGGTTTCGACCTGAAAAAAGGCGTTATCGTCGGTAATATCCGGATGGGCTTCGGACATTACCGGATCTCGATGGCGATTGCATCTGCAGCCAACTCGATGGGTTATACGCCCTACTGGATGGACCTCCATTCTTACCGGGACACGACAGGCGGAAAAGTAATAAACGCACAGAACGAACTGTATTCTATGGGCTCCCGCTTATCGGAGAAGAGCCGGCTGTTCAATCGTTTTGTGTGGGAACCGATGAATTATGAAGGCTTCCGGAAGATCTCCTACAATGCGGCGGATCAGAAAAATGCAGAGTTGATGACGCCCGTGTTCAGGAATATCCCCAAAGAAATTCCGCTGATTGCAACGCATGTCTGGCCGGCTCAGGCGGCGGTCCATGCCGGCATGAAGCATGTCGTAAATGCGGTCCCCGATAACTGGCCGATGGCGCTTCATCTATCAGAAGGAAGTATTCACACCGTACAGACGCATTCGGCCTATCTGGGATACCGCATTCTAAACGGAATGAATAAGAAGGAAGTCCTCCATCCAATGCCGGCCGCAGATATTCGGTATACCGGACATTATGTCGACCATGAAATCGTATCCAATATTACGGCGGACTGTGAAGCGAGAATAGGGCGAGCCGAAGAAGGCAAACCGATGCGTTTCCTCTTAACAATCGGAGGAGCAGGCGCACAGAAGGATATATTCGCAGCTGCGATTCGGTTTCTTCTTCCTTTTGTGGACGCGAAAAAAGCCGCGCTCTACATCAATGTGGGCGATTACAGGAATGTCTGGGAGGACTTGAAAAAAGAAATTTCGGAGCTCAAAGAAAAAGCGGCGGAACATATGGGGGACTGGGCGGATACGGCTTCCTTTGCGCAAGCCGCCCTGACCGGAGACATCGAAGGCATCCACGCTTTTTGGCATGAGAATATTTTCGAGGCGGTATATGCTACCAATCTTCTCATGAGAAGCGCGGACGTACTGGTCACCAAACCAAGCGAGCTGTCCTTCTATCCGGTGCCGAAGTTATTTATCCGGCGCGTCGGAGGTCATGAACAGTGGGGAGCCGTTCATTCGTCCGAAATAGGGGACGGTACGCTCGAATGCAGAGACAATCCTCACACACTTCAGATGCTGGAATTATTCCTGACCGACAAGAATTTACTGGAAGATATGTGCAGAAACATTGAGCGGAACAACGATGCCAACATCTACAGCGGCGCGTATAAAGTAGTTGAATTAGCTATGAATAGAAAAGACGGAAAGAAATAAGGAGGAAGTATTTATGAAGGAACCTGGCGCAAGAAGGAACCGGTACGCATTTGGTCTGGGAACGATCGGAAGAGATATGACATATACGCTCTACAGCATGTATATGACGTATTATTTAACGGAGATTCTCGATCTTCCCAATTCCACGTTTGTCGTGGCCAGCATCATCATGCTTGTCATGAGAGTCTATGACGGGTTCAATGACCCGTTTATGGGATTTCTTGTTGACAACACCAATACCCGGTTCGGCAAATTCAAACCATGGATTCTGGGCGGCGCGATCGGAACAGCGATCCTGACAGTACTGTTTTTTACGGATATGGGACTTCGTGGAACAGCCTTCCTGGTTGTATTCACCATTATCTATGTCCTTTGGGAGATGCTCTACACAGCAAATGACATCGCTTTCTGGTCGATGATGCCTCAGCTTTCGATTGACCAGAAGACAAGAGAGAAGATCGGCGCCTTCGCGAAAATATGTGCGGCTATCGGGCTCGCAGCCGTCGTAGGTACCATTGAACTGGTGCCGGGACTTCTCGGCAAATGGACCGGAAGTGAGAAGACCGGATTTACCCTCTACACAATCATCATTGTTGTTGCCCTCTTGATTGGTACGTGTATTACGCTTCTGTGTGTCAAGGAACAGAAGAATGTATTCAAAGAGGAGGAGAAGGCAACTCTCCGTGATATGTTCCGTGCCATTACAAAGAATGATCAGCTGCTAGTCACAGCCGTTTCAATGGCACTCTTCATGATCGGTTACTGCACCACAACCGCTTTCGGCATCTACTTTTTCAAATACGCGTATAAAGAGGAAGGCACATATACCATCTTTGGCGTTATCCTTATCCTGACTCAAATTGTATCTTTCATCATTTTCCCGCTCTTCAGCAAGAAATTTACTCGCAGACAGCTTTATATGGGCGCGACCATCATGGTAGTAGCCGGATATATTCTGTTCTTCTTCTCCCCGATGAACATGGTATTCATCGGAGCGGCCGGTGCCCTCCTGTTCATCGGACAGGCCTTCATTTCCCTTCTTATGCTGGTCTTTCTTACCGATACCATTGAGTACGGCCAGTGGAAGCTTGGCCGAAGAAATGACAGCGTTACCTTTGCGATACAGCCTTTCGTCAACAAGATCGGCAACGCAGTCGGAACCTTCATTGTTAGTATGACTCTCATCGTTTCCGGCATCAACGACGCCAAGACGGTCAATGATGTAACGAGTGAAGGGCTCCTGATCATGAAATGCGCCATGCTTGTTCTTCCGATCTTCTTCATCGTGGCAGGCTACATTGTCTACCTGACGAAATTCAAGATCGATACCAAAATGTATGAGAAAATCGTTGCTGAACTCAAAGCCCGCGGAGACATAGGCGACGGGGTCAAACTTCTCAAACGTCCTGGTAATGCTATCAAAGACAGCGAATCCGGGGATATGGATTCCTAAGAGAACGGGATCTAAAGAACCATATCATTCAACAGACACAAGCGGGGAGCCTGCACGGCGATGAATGATCGGCGTACAGGCTCCTTTTCTGTTCCTCAATTTTAATCAAAATCGATTGAAAAGAGACTTCGATACGTATTCATGCGTTAATATAGAATAGAAGAGGGGGGATATTGTTATGGAGATACTTTCACTGATGCCCGAACTGCGCGAAAATGCATATCCCGGAAGAGGGATTGTGATCGGCAAGTCGGAGGACGGAAGATCCGCCGTCGCCGTTTATTTCATTATGGGCCGAAGCGCCAACAGCCGGAACCGCGTTTTCGCGCAAGAGGGAGACGGGATTCGCACACAGGCCTTCGATCCGGCGAAACTGGAGGACCCGAGCCTGATTATTTACGCGCCGGTCCGCGTCCTCGGGAACAAGACAATCGTCACGAACGGCGACCAGACCGACACAATCTTCGCCGGCATGGACAATCAGCTGACCTTCGAACAATCCCTGCGCTGCCGCGAGTTCGAGCCGGATGCACCCAACTATACACCCCGGATATCCGGAATCCTCCACGTCGAATCGGGCGCCTTCCACTACGCGATGTCCATCCTCAAAAGCAGCAACGGGAATCCGGCCGCCTGCAATCGGTACACATTCTCCTACAAGAATCCGATCGCCGGCGAGGGACATTTCCTGCATACCTATATGCGCGACGCGGAGCCGCTCCCCAGCTTCGAAGGCGAGCCAAAGTGGGTCTCGATTCCGAACGGCATCGATTCATTCACCGACCAGATCTGGGATGCACTGAATCGCGAAAACAAGGTGGCCCTGTTCGTCCGTTACATCGATCTTGCGACGGGCATGACGGAGACAAGAATCGTGAACAAGAATGTAGAGAGCGTATAAGTAATTATCCGAAAAGACCGGGATTGCTTTATAACGAAGTAGACCAAATGATCGTTAAAGAGACAGCTCTTTTGACGCCAACTCATAACACGCATGCTAAAACCTAAGTAGTTGTATTTCTTACTAAAACTTCTGAATCAACGTTACAAGTTCTAGCTTACGAGCGCAAACCAGATTAGCCAAAATTCGACTTCAGGCGGCATTACACACCAAAATGGAAAAATGCTTGATTTGGTGTGTAATTCTCGAGCCGGTGTGTGGTACGCAGAGACGGCATTACACACCAAAATGGAAAAATGCTTGATTTGGTGTGTAATTCTCGAGCCGGTGTGTGGTACGCAGAGGCGGCATTACACACCAAAATGGAAAAATGCTTGATTTGGTGTGTAATTATCGAGCCGTTGTGTGGTACGCAGAGACGGGATTACACACCAAAATGGGAATAAGCTTGATTTGGTGTGTAATTCTCGAACTGGCGTACAGTTTGCAGAGGTCGGATTACACACCAAAACTAAAAAACGCTTAATATGGTGTGTAATTCTCGAACTGGCGTACAGTATGCGGAGGCCGTATTTCATCCGTAATTGCTAGATCCTTTTCCACGGCCTTTTGCCATCCGACCAGCCCTGTTCGCGCCAATAATCAGCCTCGGGGTCCGCGGCCTTTTTCTTTGCGGCGGCCATCATATTGAACATGAAGCGAATGAACGGCGAGGGCGCACGCACCCTGGCCCTTTTTATCCTGGCGGCCAGACGGGGCATATCCGCCTCGATTTTCGCCTTTTTCTTTTCGCTTACTTCTTTCCAGTTGGCAGCCGCAACCGCAAGACCATATTTCCGGATATACGGCACGCCCCAATAGGCGAGGGTTCGTTTCAACTGACCGCACACCTTGCCCGCACCCATACCGGCGGTGGTGGATATGACGACGGCCTTCTTGCGGAACATACTGCTTTGTGGTCTGTGGGGCAGCCAATATTGATAGAAAAGGTCAATGAACGCCTTCATAGGCGCGGAGGGCAGCATGCAGTAATTGGGGCTGGTGAGAATGAGTACATCCGCCTGCTCCATCGCATCCGCAAGGATTTTCTTTTCCTCGTAAAAAGGGCAAACCGTTAAGTCTTTCATACAGCTGTAACAGCCAAGGCAAAAATGGTTCAAATCCCTTGGCAGGAAGAATTCTGTGATACTGTCTTGATCCGCCAGATTGTCGGCCAGCAGTTTCCCGATGTGATAGGTGCTGCCCTTGTGATTCTGTCCGTTAATGACTACGACTTTCATTTGCGCCTCCATAGGGGAAGATCTGAATTATAATAAATAATGTGATATCAGAAATGTCTTTGGTACAATGATTCTATCACAAAGCCATCGGAGGCAGCATGCAATCCAATTCTGCCCCTCAATTACCCCTCGGCACGAAAACACACTCGATGAAGCTCGCGTTTCACGGCGGCGAGATCTATTTCCTGCACCTTGACGCATTCGGCCCGCGCGAGGACCTGGTACTCGAGCGCATCGCCGCCGACGCGCCTACGATGCTTCGCCCCTCGTATCCGGCCTTCGTCGGGATTAATATCGATGAGACTGCCCTCACGCCGCGCATCATGGAGGCTGTCGCGAATGTACTTGCCGATGCGCGAAAAGTGTTCCGCAAGGCCGCGATCGTCGGCTGCGGAAGGAAAGATCAGCGTGCCTTCGAGAAAACGCTTCAGGCCGCGGAAGTCACGTACCCGGTCGCTTTTTTTCGCGATTTCGAAAAGGCGAAGGAGTGGCTGATTTAGGAGCCGGTGAGGCGAGCCTGCTCAATCGGCATCTGAGCGCGTTTGAGTAGGTACGACGGTGCCCCCGACGTGGGTTTTCTATCATTGCGAGCCTACTCAAACAGCATCTGAGCGTGTTTGAGTAGGTACGACGGCGCCCCTATGCGTTGTTTTTTATCATTGCGAGCCTATTCAAACGACATCTGAGAGTATTTGAGTAGGTACGCCGGTGCCTCAATGCATCGTTTTTTATCATTGCGAGCCTACTCATTCGTCTTCTGAGCGCGTTTGAGTAGGTTTAGCCGACTCCCCGATGCGGATTTTTTATCATTGACGAGCCTACTCAATCAGCATCTGAGCGCGTTTGAGTAGGCTGACCTTCTATTCATGGATGAACGGTTCTGATTCCCAATAGATCCGGCGGTACGAGATCCCCAGGGGCTGAATCTTCCATAGTGACTGGTGCAGGCAATATGCATCCATTCAGAATACCCCCCCCCTTGACTCTACAAGAATTACGCAGTATCGTATAGTTAGAACTCTAACTAAGGAAGGAGATTGTATGGCTCAAGCGAGTAAAAAGTTACCGGTCATGTCAAGGCTGGGCGTTGTCTTTCTTACGTGGAGAAGATACCTGGAAAAGACGACGAAAAGCCACTCTTTGACCTTGAATCAGTATTATATCCTGAGGCAGCTGAAACATAGGGAATACCTGAATCCATCCGAGATCGCGGAGATGCTTTTCGCGGATCGGCCTACTGCGACCGTCGTGATTGATAATCTGCAGAAGTATGGTTATGTAAGGAAAGAAAGAGATGCAAAAGATGGCAAGCGTATCCGCGTGAGTATAACGGAGGCAGGAGTAAGCCAAGTTGACGAAGCCGGGACGGACATGGAGAATCTGACGGCTTTTGATCCGATAAACTGCTTGTCAGAAGAGGAGAAGCAGACTTTGGAGGACCTTCTGGTTAAGATGCAAAATCATATGAAGAACTTGAATCCGTAAAAATTTTATCACAATAGTTAGAATTCGAATTATAAAATCATGCAGCTCAACAACCTTATCTCGCTGGAATTCCTTCCGGATTCGCGAAAAAAGGTTGCAAGAGAACGAGATTTGCAGGGAAGAAAGGGAGATGGAAAGGTATGAATGAAACGTTAAAGTCCATACACAATTTGCGCAGCGAGAGGCAATTCAGCGACAAGCCCATTCCACAGGAGGACCTGGAAGCGATCCTGGAGGCTGCGGTCAGAACGGCGAATTCTTCGTCAAGACAGGCGTATTCCGTTATCGTACTGACGGACAAGGAGAAGATGAAGGCTGCCTGCGGTTATACCGGCGCAGCATTATTTGTTTTCTGCGTAGATCAGAACAGACTGATCGATATTGCAGATTATATGCAGCAGGATTATAAGAGAAGCGCAACGATTGATTTTATTACCGGAGGCACAGATGCCGTTCTTGCGGCACAGACGGCAACCATTGCCGCAGCCTCGTTGGGTATTGCTTCCCTGATCACCAACGGCGTGCACCGCCAGAATTTTGATGCGCTGTATGAGCTACTGGATTTGCCGAAGGAGTACTGCTTTCCAATGATTGGTGTCCTTCTCGGCTACAGTGCGAACCCGGAAGCGAAGCACTTTAAAGGACGAATGACAAAAGGAGTCATTCATTATGATACGTATCATCACCTGACAAAAGAAGAGATCGAGGAAGAAATTGCCGCGTTTGATTCCAGGGAGGGAAAATACGGCCTTACTTCCTATATCCAATGGGAGGGAATGGGCTTCAAGCATTATTACGAGTGGTTCTATCAGGTTTGGAATGGAGAACAGGAGGATATCTTCTATCCGGTACTCAAGGAGACGAAATTCTTTCAGTAGGGCGTGGTCAGCCGCCACGCGGAAGGCCGGTAAACACGTCATAAATATTCTTCATAGTTCCGTCCGAAACCTGACAAGTATTCTCATAATAGTCTATTCGTATCCATCCTTTCTGACTATGATCTGCCTTTTCAACATAAACATATTCCAATACGTCTGTTGCGACAAATATGACTTCTTCGCCCGGGTTGATCGTCCATTCCATGGAGTCTCCATAGCGATTGCTGTAAGCATTAACAGAAGCTTGTGCTGTGACATAGTAGCCCATAGGGGTTAATCCTGCCGGAACTTCGACAAGAGAAAGGGCGTCGCTTGATCCGTGATAATTGCTGAATGCTACAATATGCCGTTGCGCGTAATCCGCAATGCCAAACATTCCTGACGTATGTTGATTGTTCAAAGCTCCACTTGAATCAATCCACAAATTAGCATAATTACCAGCCGGTGCTGTATAGAATATGTTCCCAAGATAGATCAATTCTCCATATGCATAAGTATATATATCCGTCCAGTAGTCGCTTCCTCTATTGCATACCCCGACGAGAAAAACAATGTTACCTGAAACCTTGGCAAGATAGCAAACATCATCAATATCGAATTCTTCTTTACTCATGATCAAACCGTTGACTGTAAGTGTGTACGTAGTCGTGTCATCACTCTCATTATACGTTGTGGAATACTCAACGACTTCCTTACCTTCAGCCTCATAATCCAATTCCAGGCTGTCACCGGACTTCCATGCAATGATTTCTCCGGCATTCAGACGAGTCATGAAATCAGCCGCAGGAGTGCTCATCGAAGGTCCCGTCGCCAAAGTTGTCTCAAGAATCGCCGTAGATTCTGGCGAAGACGCAGTGGTCTCTTTTGGGGTCTCTTTCACTGCAGTCGAAACTTGGGTTTCAAGAGAAACACTTGTCCCACCGGTTTCTTCTCCCGAAATATCGGTATCTGCCTTCTGCACGCAGCCCGATAAAATAATCATGCCCATTGAAAAAACAAGGAATAGAGAGACCATCCATCGCTTCATTCTTTCTCTCCTTCAGGAAAAGCCGCCGCATCTCAACTAGAATTGTTTAGCAATGTAGTCATTGCCTTTAAAACCAATATGCTTATTATGTGTCGCAATGATTAGTCATGTCAATAGCTTGAAATCCGCAGGAGGCATACTGCTCTCTTTCTCTTGGAGAAGCTTTCAAAAGGGCGCTATTCGAGAAAATTGAAGATGAATACGACATCGCTATTTCCGAGGAAGCGTATACCGAATATGTCGATAGCGGAAAAAAGAGCGCTCCGATTACCGAACTCTGGGACGAGTGCGGTCTATGACGTATAGCGTTGAAACCACCTCGCGCTTCGACAAAGAGTTTAAGAAGCTCGATAAGTATACAAAGCGCATGATCAAGGCTTGGATTGACAAGAACCTGATAGGTTGCACAGACCCGCGACAACAGGGAAAAGGACTTACAGCGAACTGCAGCGGTCAATGGCACTTCAGAATAAGAGACTATCGTCTTATATGCCTTATAGAAGACGATAAGCTCATAATGACCGCCTTAAACATCGGACACCGCAGAGATGCAGACCCAAATATGAGATAAGAAAGCAAAAACAAAAGAGAGCAAGATGAAACCCTCTTTCGTTTAATTGCCCAAGATATTAACACCACATTACCATTAAACATTTTATCGTCTCATCTTTCGGCAACTAGATTCCTAACCGCTTCCTGTTCAACTACATTATTCCTTCCTTCAATTTGATCATTTTACCAAGAATGATCAAATTGACCTTGATTCATGATCAAATTGGCGCTATTATGTAATTTCATCATAAGCAAATAAATGATCAAATAGATTGGAGGGGCAAGATGCGCGAGTTTCCATACAAGAAGATCTATCAGAGTTTGCTCACCCCCGATATTGTCGCACTTGCGGTACAGATTCACGAGTATAAGGGAGAACAGAACCTTTTCATAGAATCTACGCGCGACACGCCGACACATCTGTTGGATATAGCTAAAATCCAGAGTATAGAGGCGTCCAATAGGATTGAAGGCATCTTTACATCAGATTACAGACTCAAGAAGATCGTTCGGGAAAAGTCGATGCCCGGAACCCGAAATGAAAAGGAAATTGCCGGATATAGGGATGTCCTCGCCACGATCCATGAGAATCACGACTTCACTCCTCCGATCGCCTCGATGTTTCTTCAGTTTCATCGAGACCTGTACAAGTTCTGCGGGAAAAGCATGGGCGGAACATATAAGAGTACAGACAACCGGATAGAAGAAGTGGATGCTCAAGGCATGGCGTTCCTCCGATTTGAACCTGTTTCTGCTGGGGAGACGTCGGAGGCGATGGGCAAAATTAGCGCTGCGCTGGCTGATATCGGTAAATCAACGGAATACGATCTCTTACTTCTGATTCCTGTCTTCATCCTGGATTTTCTCTGTATCCATCCTTACAATGACGGCAACGGACGTATGAGCCGTCTGATAACCTTACTCTTACTCTATCGCTCTGATTACAATATTGGAAAATACATCAGCATTGAGAAAGTGATCGAGGCATCCAAGGAGACCTATTACGAGGCTTTGCAGCAGAGTTCCGAGGGCTGGCACGAAGAGAAGAACGACTACCTGCCGTTCGTTCGGTATATGCTTGGCGTGATTGTTGCGTCTTATCGGGACTTCTCCTCCCGCATACAATATATGACTACCGGCGACTTATCCAAGCCGGACCGCGTCCGCGAGACCATTAAAGCTACAATCGGACAAATCACGAAGACAGAGCTTATGCAGAAGTACCCGGATATCAGTCAAGTAACCATTCAGCGGACGCTGAATAATCTGTTGAACAGCAGCAAAATAATCAAGCTCGGCGGCGGCCGATACACGAAATATATTTGGAACAGGGAAAAAGAGTAACGGGATTACCGGCGAACGTAAGAAAAGATTGCAGTCTTTGGCAGAAGTTCTGGACGTGAGGGCTTATGAATCCATTGAATGTCGTTGCGTAGGAGCTTAGAATTTAGGATCCGACTGCTGGCTTCTTGTTTTCCTTCGCCGTCATCGATTCCACGGCGAGACAGAAGATTGTCGTGTGCGGCAGAAATTCCTTACGGTACGCGAAATCGCCAAGTCCGCACTGGCCCAGGATGACCGACAGCACATGTTCCTTCTGATCATCGGGAAGATACCGGATCTGACCTCTTCCGATTACACTCGTGTACTCCATCGAACAGGCGCCGCGCGCCTCATCCGTGAAGACGCGATGCCCGAAATCCAGCTCAAAAGAAGCGCGGGGATCCTTACGGATCAAGTCGTGCTTTGTCCCTGTTCCGGCCCCGTGAAAATATAAGAGCACCTGCCCGTCGACGACTTCCATGCCATAATTCATCGGCAGCAGGTAAGGGTAGCCATCGTCATTCAGCGCAAGTACGATGGAATCATTGGTACGAAGAATCTCAAGAATCCTCTCACGGTCCTTTATTTCGCGGTCAGAACGTCGCATATTTTGCCTCCTGAAAAGCACCTGGCAATCGATGAAGGAGCGGGCTGACTGCCAAGTGATTGTTATTGCATATAGAGTAGCACATCGAAATAGGAATGTGAAAGAGCGACGGATTCTGAAATCGCTTGCATGAGGAAATATGAATCATTTTCGAAAAGGCGGAGCGGAGAGATGGATAATGGATAGATTAATGATCAATTAATTGATACAATGAATCGGTATTTTTCATAACCATTCCTTACCGGAGAAAGCATAAAATAATGGAAAATCTACTGATTCTGTATTATTTTGTTGCATTGGCCCTTGGCATGTTTTCCCTGGGCTGCTTTTTCGCGATTCAAAAAAACAATAAGAATGAAATCATAAGAATCTTTATGGCCTGTTATGGGTCGTTTTACCTGTTCATTCTCGCAACCGCGGCACAGACCTATTTAAACCTGACAGATCAGCAAAGCGGAACCCTGCGGCTGATTGTATTTGCATGTCAGTTTCTGAGCATCTTTTTGTTCCTGCTGATTCTGACTTTTCTAATCAACAAAATACATCTGGTTCCCTTTATTAAGAAAGCAAATATCCTTTTAGCGGTCCTGGCTGCCGTGATCTGGCTTTTCTGCCTGCTGAGAGACGCCAACGTAAATGCGTTTTTCTCGTCGCCATATCTGAACATGATTGATGACGAACTCTTCTATCTTGTCGTCATTATATATAATGCCTTCATCTACTATTTCTATCGCCGGAACATTGAGAACCTGAAGCTCTATCGAATTTTTCGAAAAACATTCTTTATTGTTCTTCTGTGTGCTCCGGGTTTCGTCCTTGATGAGTTCCTTTCGGCACAGGGAAGCGTTCTGCTGTTCACGCCCGCCTTTTTCATGCTGATCAGTATTTTTTCCCTGATTTCCTTTTTCAAGTACCATGAATCCACGCAAAGCGAGAAATACGATATTACGGAAGGCTTAAGGGAGAAAATGGGCATCACGGAAAGGGAAACCGACGTCGCGAAATTGCTTCTTAAGGGGTATAGCTATCAGAAGATCGCAGACGAATTGGTGATCTCTCTTTCAACCGTAAGAGCTCATGTCAGCAGTATTTATCGGAAAGCTGGCATCAATTCCAGATTTGAATTGTACAACAAGATCCAGAAACCGGATTAACCGGCAACACGAATGATTTTTCGAAAGAAGCTGCCAAACAACCTAGGGCAGCTTCTTTTTTTCGCGCTTATTCCCCCATCGGATGAAAATACTACGCGAAAACAGCCGGTTCTCAAGCGTTTGTTTCATAAATCATATCTTCATCTAAGCATCAATCATATGAGAATTCAATTCCTGACTCTCAGCGCTTCGAATACTCTTTTTTTGCAAGCAGGCTTTCTTGGCCTGCCCGAAGAATCGAAACGAACATGTGGAGAACAAGGAGAAGAGTATGAAAGAACAAATGGAAAAGCGGATCCGACTGAATGGGGTACACAAATCTTTTGCAACAGAGACCGGAATTCTACCGGTGCTGAAGGATATTCAAATCGATATCGCGGAAGGTGATCTGGTCGGGATCTTCGGAAAATCCGGAAGCGGAAAGAGCACGCTGATGAATATGATTACCGGTATCGACCGGCCTACGACGGGAGAGATCTGGATCGGGGACCATCCGATTCATCAGTTCAGCGAATCCGAATTGGCCCTGTACAGAGGGAGCACCGTCGGCATTGTGTTTCAGTTTTTCCAGCTGCTTCCGATGCTGACGGTCCTTGAAAACGTGATCATGCCGATGGATTTTCGCAAAAAATACCCAAAAGCAGAGAGAAAAGAGAGGGCGCTGGATCTGTTGCGAAAGCTGGAGATCGAAGATCAGGCGTACAAATATCCGACAAACATTTCCGGCGGACAGCAGCAGCGGACGGCTATTGCCAGAGCTCTGGCAAACGATCCGGACATTATTGTCGCCGACGAACCGACGGGGAATCTTGACTCCGCCACATCTTCCGTCATTTTCGACATTTTCAAGAAGCAGGCCAACGAAGGTAAAACGGTCATTATTGTTACGCATGACAGCAGCCTCAAAAATGAGTTCAAGACTTGTTTCAACATGTGTGACGGAAGAATTCTTTCTTAACGGATAGGAGTGCATAAGATGGATACAAGATTCAAGAAAGTACTGATGGACCTTATCAAAAACAAATCAAAATCCATACTCATTATACTGACCCTTTTCGTCGGTATGATCTCCGTAGGTGTCGTTGTCATGATTAACACCGTGTTCGTGCCGGATGTCTACAGCGAATACAGCAGCGCATTGCCAAAGGATGCCGCAATCAAGAGCAGCACCGGGTTCGACAACGACCTCCTGACGGAGATACGCTCGATGGACGGGGTGAAGGCCGCGTCGGGAACGAACAGGATCACGGTGCGGCTTCTGCTGGACTCCGGTTCCCTGAATGCCGACTTAATCGCGATCGATGGGTCGAACAGCGTCAACAAACTTAAAAAAGGAGACAATACCGAGATTTTGCCTTCGCTTCGCGAAAACGAGATCTTTATTGACAGAGCCGCCATGGCCGATATCGGAAAAGAGCCCGGAGATACGATCACCATTTTGTATAACGGGCAGAAAGCGGAGTTTGTTATCAAAGACACGGTGTACGATGCTTCCGCGGAGCCGTATATGCTGGAAGGCGATGTCATTTCGTTCGCCAATCAGGAGGCTTTTGAGAAATTGACCGGTGACGGACGATTCAAGGATGTAAATATTCTGGTAAGCGGCGACAACCGTGACAGGAACCACAATCTGGAAATCGCCGGGAAGGTTGCCGCTCTTATGGAATCGAAGGGAGTTGAGATCGACGAAATCGAGGTCCCGAATCCCGGCGATTTCTACGCCAGCGAGATTCTGGATGCCGTTACGATCATACTGGTCCTTCTGGGCGGTATGTCCGTTCTGCTCGGAATCGCTCTCATCGTTAACAACGTCAACAACATAATGATCCAACAGACGAAATACATCGGAATCATGAAGGCAATCGGCGGGCGTACCAGACACATGATCCTCATGTACACTGCCTTTGTTCTCATTCTCGGAATCATAGCTTTCCTTTTGGCCCTGCCCGTGGCATCCCTAGTGGGATATCAAGTATCGAAAATTCTTGCCTATATGTTCAATATCAGCCTGACGGGCTTCCGGATTCCTCCGGAACTTGTGGCAGCCCTTCTTGTCAGTGCGCTCGTTATACCGGTACTCGCTTCCATCATCCCCATAATAAAAGGATCCCGGAAAACGATCTATCATGCACTCAGCCATCCTCCGGTCCGAGCGGTACCCAATCCCGGGGCTTTGACGAACCGGATCAGGAACCGGTTGCCCCGTATTCCTTCGCTCCTCCTCATATCGCTCCGGAACAATCTTCGCAGCAGATTGCGAGTCATTCTGACCATAGCAACCCTCGCACTTTCCGGTTCGATCATGCTTACCGTCATGAATCTCAATAACAGCTTTGCACGCGGTGTCGAAGAAGTTCAGGCATATTATGTCATTGACGGAACCATCATTCTGAATTCCTTCGAAGACTCCAAACAAATGGAGTCCCTGCTTGCGGATGTGCCGGGAGTGAAATCCGTTGAGGGATGGGCGTTTACCGTGGCGCGCTTCATCGAGGAAGACAATCTCAGCTCTCGAAAAATAAAGCTGATGGGCCCACCTTCGGATTCGGAAATCTTCAACTGGGCTGTCGCAAACGAAAGAATAACGGACGGAAGACAGATTCGCGAAAACGATACCAACGCCATCGTGATAACCAATCACTTGCTCAATACCTACCCGGACCTGTCGGTAGGGGACACGATTCAGATCAAAGTAAACGGCATCCCAAGCGATTTCGAAGTGGTTGGCATAATGAATATGGCCGGTCAGCCTGCTGATCCCGTTCTGATCGTGAATTATGCGTATCTGAACAGTCTGCTGCACGGGAAAGACCGGGTTCAGGAGATCTGCATCTCAACCGTGGAACAGACGGAAGCATACCAGCAGCAGGTCTTCTCCAATATCGAACAAAAACTACTCCCCATGGACATCACCGTATTTGAAACACTGCCGGGTGCCGACCTGCTGCAGAAGTTTCAGACACCCATTACCGTGCTTGTGTCACTCCTGGCGTTTCTGGCTGCTATGCTCACTGTAGTCGGAACCATCGGACAATCGGGCACCTTAAACCTAAGCGTACTCGAAAGAGCCAAGGAGTTTGGCATCATGCGCTCCATGGGCGTCACAAACGGCAAGCTCAATGCCATGATCGTACTGGAAGGGCTGCTTTTAGCCGCGATTGCATGGGCACTCGCCATCGTCATCTCGCTTCCCCTGACGATCACGGCAAATTCAATGCTTGGCAATCTACTTTTCTCCTGTCCATTGGATTTTCGTGTCAGTGTCCCCGGGATCCTCCTATGGCTGCTCGTCGCCATTCTTTCCTCCTGCATCGCAAGTATCATGCCATGCCGAAAGCTGAACCGGATGATCACAAGGGATGTTCTGGCATATGAATGAGGGAGGAGCCGCTGCAGTACGGAACGTTCGGCGCTCGTGCAGATGGCGGCCGAACTGCAGCGGACAAGATCCTCCATTACCATACTTTTCAGCATTTCTGCAGGATACAGCACGTCACCAAGGAACAGTCGAAGGAAGGCAAGAATGCATTGGCTACCAGAAGAGATTTCTTCGGTTTCTACGAACTCGGTGGTAGGATTTCAGGCTCCTCTGGCTCATAATACACTGAATCACCTTGCCCGAGGAGGGGGGCCCTTCACGACGGAGTATGCCGCATATGCGATCTACTCCGTAGGTTCCTTCCCCTTCTTCAAAGAGAACGAACACAACATCTTCCAGAGCCTGCTGATCTTTTTGCCGCCGTTCAAGGTCCTGTAACCATGTATAGTACCCAGAGACGGATACCACCAGTTTTTTTGCCCACTTCGCCCTTGCGTACTGCGTTTCCTCTTCTATCAGAAGGTAGCAATCCGTTGTGGTTACTTTTGATTCTTTGCGAAGAAGGCCGAAGCTTTTTTTAAGATGTAGTTCTCTTCTTC